>OBYO01000033.1_pt1 | contig 189661 bp, 119 predicted proteins | sample 1476771 | NCBI WGS metagenome assembly OBYO01 (sample SAMEA2580202, study PRJEB22360) | human gut metagenome | biome: human gut; feature: human-associated habitat; material: faeces | place: Denmark | collected 2008/2010 | reverse complement strand
ATAAAAAAAGGAGCAACGCCTTGCTCCAACCTTTGTTAACCTTAAATCTAATACTATGAAAAAAATCACATGACAAATGTATGTCTTTGCAAACTAACCTCCAAATAATTCTGTTGTATTTGTTTCTCTTTTAAATTCTTTCACTGATTTTCACTGTTATCGTACACGGTGCGTTCTTAATGGCTAAAGTAGGATGCTTTTTGGGATAGGTAATAGGGAGGAAAGTAAGTCTTCCTGAATACCATTACAGCCTCTGGGAAAATTAGAAAATAAGGTCTGAATATAAGTGTTTTCTTGGTTTAAAAGGAACACCCCGTTGGTTTTAAAGGAACGATGCCTTGGTTTTAAACCAACGATGCGTTCCTTTAAAAGGAAAAAAGTGAATGAATATATTGTTGTATATCTGTATCTTACAATTCTGGTTTTTCGTCGATATTACTTATTGGTCGAACAGATCAGATCTTGGTGTGTACATCTCCGGCCAAGGAATATTTTTCAATCCATCTCCGATATAGAACCCCAAATGCGGTGGTTGGTTATATCCGGTATTTTGCCAGGCAATTCCCAAGCGATACATAGGATCATGCATCAATGTATACAGACGATGTTCTGTAGGAATAGTTGTGGTATATATACGTAGTTTGCTTGGATCATTAGCATCATAGAAGACAACTTCTTCCCGCCAGTCACCGAATAGGTCGGCACTGACATTAGGAGTCCGTTTTGTACCGTTACAATGCATTGCTCCGGGAAACGTATGGATAGTTACGGCTTTATTCCCGTTCCATTTGGAAAGGTTCGTACCGTTCAGTATTTCATCCTGTAAGTCACCATCCCAATATACACGGAAACTGATACCAGGTTTATTATCTGAAATCTTTTCCCCTTTGCAATTATATACCCCCGGTGCGCCGGAACTCCACATTTCAAATCCACGATGATTGGGGTCAATGTCTGCTGCCAAGCCTCGCCCGTTATCTCCTTTAGTAGGACCTCCCCAAAGGATTTCTCCGGTTCGTGCATCATGCATTTCATAACCATAGGTTTGCCATGCTTCTTTTTCTTCATGTACTTCCCATACCTGATAACCCGGACGGTCAGGATCCAGATTGGCTACATGCATGGCATCGCCGTGTCCCAGTCCGGTGCGGTAAAGTAATGTTCCGTCGTTGTTGATAGCGCAGGAACCATAAATAATTTCGTCACAACCGTCGCCGTCTACATCGGCTACTGACAGATTATGATTTCCCTGTCCGAATGCTCCTTCACCTTTCACGTCAGAGATATGCTTCCAGCGTTTGACTAGTTTACCATTGATGAAATCATATGCCACTAATGTCGTTTTTGCGTAATAACCACGACACATGACAACACTTGGGTGCACTCCGTCCAGATAAGCCACACAGGCGAGAAAACGGTCTACACGATTACCATAGCTGTCCCCCCACGAGCTGACTTCTCCGCGTTCTACTTCATAAGGTATAGTGTGAAGTTCTTCCCCTGTTTCACCGCTGAAAATGGTAAGATATTCCGGTCCCTCAAGAATATAGCCGCAAGTCTTATGGTTCATCTCGAGATTTCTCCAGTCTTTTTCCGGGTCATCCGTACCGAGGAATATTTTTTTCCCTTTTCCGTCTATTGTTCCCGGTGCTGTTTTACAAACCAGTTCTGCTTTGCCATCACCATCAAAGTCATATACCATAAATTGGGTGTAGTGGGAACCGGCACGGATATTTTTTCCTAAATCAATTCTCCATAATTGTTTCCCGTTTAGTTTATAAGCATCCAGATATACAGGACCTGTCACACCGGAGAAAGAATTGTCGGCTTGGTTGGAAGGATTCCATTTTACAATGATTTCATATTCCCCATCTCCGTCCAAATCACCTACGCTGCAATCACCTGGAACATACGTATATGCTTGCCCTTCCGGATACTCCTGTACCACAGGTGGGTGTTTGGCTCTGACATAAGTGACACCCGGAGGAGTTGTTCCGCCTTGCGGACGATTCATCTGGATGGTCAGGAATTCTTCTGCCCAAGGTGTCACTTCTTTAGAAGAAGAAGTCTCTTTACTATTCACAATGGTTCTCACCACATATTTATCACTCGGTTTGCCAGAATTGTCAGTTAGGTTGGTCGCTTCTCCAGCGGATAAGGATTTGAACAGTTTCCCGTTTTTGTAGACATTGAAAGCTGCATCTCTTTCATTGCCTAACAAGCGCCAGCTGATAAAGACACCGCTGTCCGTTTTTACTGCTACTAGTCCTCTGTCCAATGCTTCCATCTGGCGTTGCTTTCCCTGTGCGGAAATCATTCCTGAAGTGAGGAATCCTATGATAAGGATGAAATAAAATACTGCGTTTTTCATTTTCCTTTTTATTAATGTTTATGTATGTCCCGATTATAAAAGGACACACAAAGGACGGCATTTAAAATTAGCATTAACTAGACAAATATACAAAAACATGGAAAATATTACTTTCCGGGCTGTCTATATTATTGTTTCCGGCATATTTGAATTGTAGTTAATGGATTAGTACTGCTCTCTATTTAGACATGGAAGCTTACCCCTACTTTTGTATCAAAGAATAAATTTATCAATAATTAAACTTATATCCATGAGAAAACAAATACTGGTTGTTTTGTTACTTTTGTCCGGATGGAGTTCACTTCCGGCCCAATCTCTTCCCGACCGGAAAGAGACGTTGAAAACCATTATCAAGGTGAATGATTATTTCATGAAGAAGTATGCGGATTATACCCGTCCCAGTTATGTCAGTAAATTCAGGCCCAGCAATATATGGACACGCGGTGTCTATTATGAGGGTTTGATGGCTCTGCATACTATCTATCCCCGTTCGGATTATTATGATTATGCTTATGACTGGGCCGATTTCCATAAATGGGGGATGCGTGGCGGTAATATCACCCGTAATGCGGATGACCACTGTTGCGGACAGGCATATATCGAATTATACAAGATTTCTCCCGATCCTGCGAAAATAAAAAATATAAAGGCATCGATGGATATGTTAGTCAACACTCCGCAAGTGAATGACTGGACTTGGATTGATGCCATTCAGATGGGAATGCCTATTTTTGCACAGTTAGGGAAACTGACCGGTGAACAGAAATATTATGATAAGATGTGGCAGATGTATTCCTGTTCGCGGAATAATATCGGTGGTAATGGATTATTTAATCAGAAAGAGGGATTATGGTGGAGAGATGCTAATTTTGTTCCCCCGTATAAAGAACCCAATGGAAAGAATTGCTTTTGGAGTAGAGGAAACGGATGGGTCTATGCAGCTCTGACAAGAGTATTGAATGAGATTCCTGCTGATGAATCTCATCGGCAGAATTATTTAACCGATTTTCTGGCAATGAGCAAAGCTTTAAAAGCTTGTCAGCGTGAAGATGGCTTCTGGAATGTGAGCTTGCATGATGAGTCCAATTATGGTGGAAAAGAGACTTCGGGAACTTCCTTGTTTATATATGGTATGGCGTGGGGAATACGGAACGGCATTTTGAATAAACAGGAATATTTGCCTGTGGTCCTCAAAGCTTGGAATGCGATTGTCAAAGAGTGCATACATCCCGATGGCTTTTTGGGATATGTGCAGGGAAGTGGCAAGGAACCTAAGGACAGTCAGCCTGTGACTTATAAGAGCGTGCCCGATTTTGAAGATTATGGGGTAGGATGCTTTTTGTTGGCGGGTACTGAAGTGTATAAATTAGATTAAATATCAATTATAATTTAAGCAATTAATAATATGGAAAAACAAAAAGTAATGAAATGGTTATTATTCCTTTTATTGATTCCCGCTGCGTTGGGAGCAAATAATAGGGAAAAATATAACTTTAACCCTCAATGGCTGTTACATGTAGGGGACGTTCAAGGAGCGGAAAAAAGTTCTTTTTCTGATAAGAAATGGAAACAGGTTACGTTACCGCATGCTTTCAATGAGGATGAAGCATTTAAGGTGAACATTAAATATATGACTGATACCATTGCTTGGTATCGCAAGCATTTCAAGCTTCCTAAATCGGCCAAAGGAAAGAAAGTTTTTATCGAATTTGAGGGAGTGCGGCAAGGGGCTGAGTTTTATTTGAACGGAAAGCATATCGGACGGCATGAAAACGGTGTTATGGCCTTTGGATTTGATTTGACTCCCTATATAAATTATGATGGTGAAAATGTCATTGCAGTAAGGACGGATAATGACTGGCTGTATAAAGAGAAAGCTACAGGAAGCCGTTTTCAATGGAGTGATATAAACTTTAACGCTAATTATGGAGGAATTCCTAAGAATGTATGGTTACATATCACTGATAAATTATACCAGACACTTCCTCTGTATAGCAATTTGCAGACTACCGGTGTATATATCTATGCGACAGATATACGTACCAAAACCCGCAAAGCCATTATAAATGCGGAATCTGAAGTACGTAATGAATATGACACACCGTTAAATGTGAATTATGAGGTGAGTGTATATGATTATGACGGCCGTTTGGTGAGTACTTTTGGGAGCGAGTCTATACAGGTAAATCCCAAAGAGACAGTGACAGTAAAAGCAGCCCGGGAATTGGAAAATCTTCATTTTTGGAGTTGGGGATATGGATACCTTTATGATGTAAAAACAAAGTTGATAGTTGATAACAAGGTCGTTGATGAAGTTGTCACCAGAACAGGCTTTAGAAAGACCAGTTTCGGCAATGGGAAAATCTGGTTGAATGACCGTGTTATACAAATGAAAGGCTATGCGCAACGTTCCAGTAATGAATGGCCGGGGGTAGGCATGTCAGTTCCCCCTTGGATGAGCGATTATTCTAATGGTCTGATGCTTGAGCATAATGCCAACTTTTACCGGTGGATGCATGTTACGCCGTGGAAACAGGATATAGAATCATGTGACAGAGTGGGAGTGATTCAGGTGATGCCTGCCGGAGATGCGGAAAAAGATGCGGTAGGACGCTGGTGGGGACAACGGGTGGAATTGATGCGTGATGCGATTATTTATAACCGCAATAGTCCGAGTATTTTATTTTATGAATCCGGCAATGAATCCATAAGTCGTGAACATATGCTTGAAATGATTGCTATCCGTGATAAATATGATCCTTATGGTGGCAGGGCAATTGGTTCACGTGAGATGTTGGATATTCGTGAAGCTGAATATGGGGGTGAGATGCTTTATATTAATAAGAGCAGTCATCACCCGATGTTTGCGACGGAGTATTGCCGTGATGAGGGTTTACGTAAGAATTGGGATGAATATAGCTATCCTTTCCATAAACAGGGCGCAGGTCCCTTGCACAAAGGGCAGGATGCCAGTGCATACAATCATAATCAAGATATGCTTGCAATAGAGTTCATTCGTAGATGGTATGATTATTGGAGAGAACGTCCGGGAACCGGCGACAGGGTAAGTTCAGGAGGAGCGAAGATCGTGTTCTCTGATACACAAACTTATGGTCGTGGCGCAGAAAACTATCGTCGGAGCGGAGTGGTCGATCCCTTGAGAATACCTAAAGATGGCTTTTTTGCCCATAAAGTAATGTGGGACGGTTGGGTAGATGTTGAAAAAGAGCATACTTACATTATTGGTCATTGGAATTATACCTCTGATGTCGTTAAACCGGTATATGTTGTTTCTTCCGGTAGTAAGGTAGAATTGTTTGTTAACGGAAAATCAAAGGGCTTCGGTAAACAGGAGTATCGTTTTTTGTTCACTTTTGATGCCATACAGTGGGAGAAAGGTGTGATTGAGGCTGTAAGTTATGATGATGATAATAAAGAGTTAAGCCGGTATTCTATCAAAACAGTTGGAGAACCCGAACGGTTGAAATTGACATTAATGCATGGCCCTAAGGGAGTTTATGCTGATGGAGCCGACTTGGCGATGTTGCAAGTGGAAGTTGTTGATAGAAACGGTGACAGATGTCCGCTTGCCAATAATATGGTGAAATTTGATTTGAAAGGTCCGGCTGAATGGCGGGGGGGAATAGCACAGGCTGATGACAACTATGTTCTGGCTAAGGAACTTCCGGTAGAATGTGGTATAACAAGAGTATTGATCCGTTCTACCGATAAAGCCGGCAAGGTTACGGTGAAGGCTGAAACTGCCGGATTGCAGTCAAATGAGGTTTCATTTACTACTATACCCGTGGAAGTGAAAGACGGACTTAGCAAGTTCTTCCCGGGCAGTCAGCTTTCCAGTCGTTTTGACCGTGGAGAAACACCTTCTACCCCGTCATATAAAGACTCGAAAATTTCTGTCAGGGTTAAATCAGCCGTTGCAGGTACAAACAATGAGACAGTAGCTAACAGCTATGATGATAATGAGTTGAGTGAATGGAGAAATGATGGTAAGTTAAGTACGGCTTGGATAACATATCAGTTAGAAAGACGTGCCGAGATAGATGACATCTGCATTAAGCTAACCGGTTGGAGACGCCGTTCTTATCCATTGGAAATTTTTGCTGGTGATGAACTTATCTGGAGCGGAGAAAGTGAAAAAAGTCTGGGGTATATTCACTTATCGGTCAAACCGGTTAAGACAGATAAGATAACTATCAGGTTAAAGGGAGCTGCGCAAGAGTCAGATGGCTTTGGGCAGATTATAGAAGTGGTTGAACCTCATGCGGGAGATATGGATCTTCTTCGGGTAAAAGGAGGTGAAAAAACGAATAAGGAATTGAGAATTATAGAGATTGATTTCCTGGAGACTTTACAACGATAGATTCAATATTTGATTGATTATAAGAACCTCAAAGGACTTATATATAATGGTCCTTTGAGATTTATTATTTTTATTATGATGATGAGAACGAGGATAATAAAATTGATGCTTCTGTTACTTTTAGTGACAATTGGATCAAGAGCTAACAACAGGGAGAAATATAATTTTAACTCCCAATGGTTATTACACGTAGGAGATATTCAGGGAGCAGAAAAGAACTCCTTTTCTGATAAAGATTGGAAAAAGGTAACGTTACCACATGCTTTTAATGAAGATGAAGCTTTTAAAGTCGGCATTGAAAACATGACTGATACCATATCTTGGTATCGTAAACACTTTAAATTGCCTAAGACAGCAAAAGGAAAAAAAGTGTTTATTGAGTTTGAAGGAGTGCGTCAGGGAGCTGACTTTTATGTGAATGGTAATCATATCGGACTGCATGAGAATGGGGTGATGGCGGTAGGTTTCGACTTGACATCCTATTTGAATTTTGGTGGCGAAAACGTGATTGCCGTACGGACTGACAATGACTGGAACTATAAAGAGAGAGCAACAGGAAGCAGGTATCAGTGGAATGATAAAAACTTCAATGTTAATTATGGAGGCATACCTAAAAATGTATGGTTGCATATTACGGACAAGCTATATCAAACTTTACCTTTATATAGTAACTTACAGACTACAGGGGTTTATGTTTATGCGACTGATATACATACCAAGAGTCGCGAGGCTATTATAAATGCAGAATCAGAGATACGCAATGAATATGATGCTCCTCTTAGTGTGAATTATGAAGTCAGTGTATACGATTATGATGATAAACTGGTGAGCACTTTCAGAGGTGAACCGATGATAGTAAATCCTAAAACAACGGCAATAGTAAAAGCTTCTCAAAAATTAGATAATCTTCATTTTTGGAGTTGGGGATATGGTTATCTCTATAATGTAAAAACCAGATTGATAGTAGACAATAAAGTTATTGACGAAGTTGTGACCAAAACGGGCTTTAGAAAAACACGTTTCGGGGAAGGAAAAGTATGGTTGAATGACCGTGTACTGCAAATGAAAGGATATGCCCAACGTACAAGTAATGAATGGCCGGGGGTAGGATTATCGGTACCACCTTGGATGAGTGATTTTTCTAATGGTTTGCTACTTGATCATAATGCAAACTTCTTCAGATGGATGCATGTGACGCCGTGGAAACAGGATGTAGAGTCTTGCGACAGGGTTGGAGTGATTCAAGTGATGCCCGCTGGGGATGCAGAAAAGGATGCCGTCGGACGCTGGTGGGGACAGCGTCTGGAATTGATGCGAGATGCTATTATCTATTTTAGAAATAATCCGAGTATTTTGTTCTATGAATCCGGTAACGAATCTATCAGTAAGGAGCATATGCTTGAAATGATCGCTATTCGTGACAAATATGACCCTTATGGTGGCAGAGCAATGGGGTCTCGTGAAATGTTGGATATTCGTGAAGCCGAATGGGGAGGAGAAATGCTTTATATCAATAAGAGTGAACATCATCCGATGTTTGCCACAGAATATTGCAGAGATGAAGGCTTACGTAAATATTGGGATGAATATAGTTATCCTTTTCATAAAGAAGGGGCCGGACCTTTGTACAGGGGACAGGATGCAAGTATATATAATCATAATCAAGATATGTTTGCCGTAGAACTGGTTCGTAGATGGTATGATTACTGGCGGGAACGCCCGGGAACAGGGAGAAGAGTAAGTTCCGGTGGGGCAAAAATTATCTTTTCTGATACTCAAACCCATCGGCGTGGAGAAGAAAATTATCGTCGGAGCGGAGTGGTTGATCCTTTGAGAATACCTAAGGATGGCTTTTTTGCCCATAAAGTAATGTGGGATGGATGGGTTGATACAGAGAAGGAACATACCTATATTATGGGACATTGGAACTATTCCCCTGATGTAGTAAAGCCTGTTTATGTCGTTTCTACGGGAGATAAGGTAGAATTGTTTGTAAATGGTAAATCAAAAGGTTTCGGTAAACAAGATTATCGTTTCTTGTTCACCTTTGAGAAGGTACAATGGGAGGAAGGTACGATTGAAGCGGTGAGCTATAATGAATTCGGTAAGGAACTAAGTCGTTATTCCATAAAGACAGTGGGGGAACCTGAAAGACTGAAATTAACCTTAATACATGGTCCTGAAGGATTATTTGCCGATGGAGCCGATTTGGCAATGATACAGGTAGAAGTTGTCGATAGCAATGGAAACCGTTGTCCGCTTGCCAATAATAAGATTAGTTTTGATTTACAAGGTCCGGCAGAATGGAGAGGTGGAATAGCACAGGCTGCTGACAATTATGTTTTGGCAAAAGCGCTACCTGTGGAATGTGGTATTACAAGAGTATTGGTTCGTTCAACTGGCAAGGCAGGGAAGATAACAATAAAGGCTGAAGCGTCCGGATTAACTTCAGCCGAAGTATCTCTCACTTCTATTCCTGTAAAAGTGGAAAATGGGCTAAGCAAATTCTTCCCTAGTGAGAAGCTTGCCAGTCGGTTTGACCGTGGTGAGACGCTGTCAACTCCTTCTTATAAGGATTCAAAAGTAGATGTACGAGTTAAATCTGCCATTGCGGGAGTTAACAGCGAAGAAGCGATTAATAGCTTTGACAGTAATGAACTGAGTGAATGGAAAAATGACGGCAGGTTAAGTACGGCATGGATTACATACCAGTTGGAACGGAAAGCGGAGATTGACGACATATGTATTAAATTAACAGGATGGAGAAAGCGTTCTTACCCATTAGAGGTTTTTGCGGATGATGAACTGATTTGGAGCGGTCATACAGAGCAGAGTTTGGGATATATTCATTTGCCGGTCAAACCCGTGCGGAGTGATAAAATCACTATTAAGCTGAAAGGGGCTGCCAAAGAGGCGGATGCTTTTAAGCAGATAGTGGAAGTGGTTGAGCCTAGTGCCGGTGATCTGGATTTGCTTAGGGCGAAAAATGGAGAAAAAACGAATAATGAATTGAGGATTGTTGAGGTTGAGTTCTTGGAAACTATAAATCGCTAATTTAGAGTTAGTGATAAGAATCGTTTATTACTTATATCCATTTGATAGAGAAAAGAATGTGCCCTCTAAAAGTTAGATTATAAACTTTTAGAGGGCGTTTCATTACTAGATACTTTCTTGGCTCTTTTATAAAAGATAAATATATGCTTTGACAAAAACTATCAGAGTTGGGTGGTAATTCCGGCTTCTAAAACTAAGTGATGAAGCTGTCCGTTTATCAGGATGTCGACTTCATCGTCTTTTGGAGACTTTATGGTAGTATGAGTGACTTTGCCGTCTTTCCAGTCTATTGAGATTTCATAACCACCGCGTGCTTTCAGTCCTTTTACACTACCTTTTGTCCAGTCGGGTGGTAATGCGGGGAGTAGATGTATGTAGCCGGCATGGCTTTGCATGAGCATTTCGGCAATACCTGCCGTAGTACCAAAGTTACCATCTATTTGAAATGGCGGATGGGCGTCAAATAAGTTGTTATATATCCCGCCCGGACTACTTGTTGAAGCTTTCATTTGGTAATGGGTACTATGGTGCAAGGCACTTTTTAGTAGTCTGCGAGCATAGCCACCATCTTGTGCACGTGCCCATAAGTTCATTTTCCAGCTGATAGCCCATCCGGTAGCTTGCGGACCGCGCCATTTCAGTGAACGTAATGCGGCTTGATAAATACTGTCATTGCTCGTCTTATCTATCTCATTTAAAGGATAGAGGGCAAAGAGGTGCGATACATGTCGATGGGTCAGACTGCCGATAGAATCCTGACCGGCATATTTCCACTCTTTCAGTAACAACTCCCCATCTGTTTTGTTGACGATTTCCGTATAAAGGCCGTCATCGATATTGTTGTGATAGTCATTGATGACTTCTAACTCTTCTGCTCTCAGCGGACAGTCTTTGTCCAAAGCTTTGCAAGCTTTCAAGGTGTTACTAAAGAGGGACTTTACCAATTGTTGTGCATGGGCTGTCACCTTGCCCGTCGGCCCTTGTTCCGGACTGAATTCTCGCGGACAAATCCATTTGCCGTCGTTTTCATCACGTACAAGACGGTTCTTCCAGAACTCTACAGCACTAAGCATTACGGGTAATGCTTTTTCACGAAGGAATGTCTTATCCCCCGTATAGAGCCAGTGCTCGTAGAAGTGCAGGCAGTACCAGGCGTTGACTACAGCATATTCCTGCAACTTCCATTCTGTGCCGCCACCAAAAATGTTGTTAGCCGTGGAACAGAAGAATCCACCCGGCTTCTGATTCTCATTTTTGTTAGCTGAACGTAATACGGTATTTACATTGTCGCGCCATTGTGTATGTATGAGGGCTTCGTTATGGATATAGTCGAGCAAATTGTTGTGCAGTTCACTGAGATTGGTGACTTCTGCGGGCCAGTAGTTCATCTGTACATTGATATTAGCATGTATGTCGCAGTGCCATACAGCGCTGTTGCTATAGTTCCATATGCCTTGTAAATTGCTGGGTAAAGCTATGCCTTGGGCGCAACTTATAAGCAGGTAACGACCATAATTGAAATAGAGCTCTTCGAGGAAGTGGTTATCCAGATACGATGAATCTGTCTTATTATAGTCAGCTACAAGCTGCGGTGTCGGTTTGGTGTTACAGTCGTCGGGTGTGATAGACAACTGGCAGCGGTCGAAAAGCATACGGTAGCTTTTCTGTTGGCGCGTTTTCAGTGTGGCGTAGTTTTTGGCTAGGGCTTTGTTTATGATGTCGTCAATGCGTTGATGAAGTACTGATACATCAGTGCGATAGTCGGCAGCTTCCGTACTGTAGTTAGTACCGCCTGACAACAAAACAAGGAGGGAGTCGGCTTTGGTTATGGTAAGTGTCGAGTCATTGATACTCATTTTGGCTTTCTTTCCGTATGGGGTTACTGCTACCCGGCAATAATAGGAAAGATAGGTTAGTTTACCTTTAAAAGTCATGTTTCCTTTGTCGATTTTTGTGCCCGATGCTGTTCCGTTGTAATCGGTATTGCCATCTTTCAGTAGCAGATCTACATTGATTTTCTCCTTTCCCGAAGCACGTAGCATCACAGCAATCATTTCGTCGGGAGATGAAGCTATGTATTCGCGGTCATATCGGACTCCGTCAATAGAGTAAGTCATACCAGCTACAGCATTACGTATATCCAGCCAGCGACGGTAGTCGGTGACCTTTGTATCTGTCGTAATGCCGCGATGGCTGATGTAGAGGTTGCCGAAGTTACGATATTCACCGTAATCGGCCTTTTTCTCAATGCCGTTAGGGCGTCCAGTCCATACGGTTTTCTCATTAAACTGCATTTCGTCGCATTCGATGCCGCCGAAAATCATGGCTCCCAATTGTCCGTTGCCGATAGGTAACGAAAGATCCATCCAGTTGTCTGAGGGTTGATCATACCACAGTGTGAGTTTTTCTTGTGGTCTTATACTGTGATCCATAGGAGTAATGTTATTTACTAGAACTTCCTGCTGTGCTGATATACTGGAAGTAAAGAGCAAAAATAGCAGGGTACTGAGGTAGCATTTCATAATATTCTTTTTAATGATTATTTTCATTGCATTTGAATTAAAATATTTTTAATTACAAATAAAGAGCTTTATATGAATTCAAATTTGTAACTCCATACAAAAACATGTTCTTTTTGAGCTTTTTCTTTTTTTGTTAATACCATATTTGTTGACCGTTTTTGTATAGAAATATACGTTCATCCTTTCCTCGGGTGTGATTTCTTAGTATAAGTAAAGTGTTTTGTGGTACTAGATTGAAGGTTAGCGTAAAATCCGTCGCTGTTTGTTTGCCTAATGATATCCAGTTCATATCCCAATAGAATAATTCGTATTCATCGCCAACACGTATGTTATTATCATCATTGCGAGTCATATAGCTAATCCTTTTAACTGAAGTTGGCTCTCTAAAATCCATTCCTACCCAACCATTTGTTAACGGTTTGGACGAAAAGACTGTAAGTGGATCCATATCAAAAGCAAATGAGCGGCCACAGTTAGGATCTTTGCGTTCTTTAGGTCCGATGATGGTTCCTGTGAGTTTTTGATTATTATTGCCGAAGAACATTAGTTTTGCGATATTACAACGGTAAGGCAGAGGACAAATATACCGCCAATAACGATACTTTGTCGTATCACTTACATTTACACTACCCGATACACTGTATTCTTCGAACGAGTATACGGTGACTGCATCGCTGAAATCCTCTTTGTGGGTAGCCTGAAACTTGCTATGTTTTAAACGGAGAGCTGCTGTAAAAGCTTTGCGTATCAAGGGGGATTTTCTTTTTAGAGTAATACTCCTTTTGTGTATAGTATCAGGTTTCATGAACTCTAATTGCCCTTTATTATTCAACAAAGCAGGATAGTTGAATGGGCGGACTCTTCCATTCTTTTGGTTATTGTGAACTATTCTTCTATTTTTATATCCAATTTTCCAAGATAGATGACACTTTGGCAGTGTTGTATATTAACATTGATGTAGGCACTTCCATTAGGATATATTAAAATCTTGAAATCAATTTTATTCATTAATGTACGTGTTGCGATCTTGATACGAGCGTTTCCTTTTTTATCTATATCCAATGCATATTTTTTAATGGGAGCCTGAAAGTAAAGTTCTCCTCCTCTGTTGCTATAAGGTATGTAATTCTGACCAGGATAAAGGAGACTGGAAAAGATTGAATCATTTTTGATCTCTATCATAGAGCAAAAATTCACAGGAGTGAGGCTTTCTTGTGCAACCATGTAAGTGTCCACTTTTATTTTATAGTCTTTTGATGTGATGATCTTTCTGACAATTTTCTCCATTGTCTTATCTCGTTCTTGCTTGCTTTGAGCCGAAATGGTCGGAACTCCTATTAATACAGTTAGGAGTAGCACAAGAATTTGTTTCTTTACTTTCATATCGTCTACAATTTAGAATATAGATATATAACTTTTTTAATGGTATACAAAAATGGGGCATTTGCCATTGCTATTTTAGCAGGCAGATATTCCATCGCTTAAATAGCTATCAATTTTTGCTTGGCATTGATCAAGTTTATGTTGGCATTTTTCCTCTTTTTCCCCTTGGTCCCCAAAGAAGGTTAGTGTCAATGCCGAATACGCAGAAGGTGTGGTCCATATAACAATTATCTACTTTGAGTTGCTTCTTGAATAGCTTTCGACTACAAAGTAAGGGATTTATATAGGTTTAAACTTGTCGCTCATTACAAATACATGTTGTATTGTACATTTTTCATTCTTGACGGTATATAATTCTATTCATTTGTACGCCATTGCATACTTAATCCCTCCAAATATCCTACTTTTGCCACATAGAATTCAAAAAATAAAATAACCATGAGAAAGATTGTATTTATATTATTCTTATGCACCGGTTCCTTTGCCTCACTTTTTGCGCAAACAGAACCGGCTTGGGACAATACCTCAAAAAGAAAATGGGATCCGGCATTTCAAAAGGTGGAAATACCTTCCACAAAAGATGGAGAAGTTCAGAAAGCATTTATGTACAAGTCGGCTAGCAAGACATCACAGCCTTTGATTGTAAGTCTGCATACTTGGAGCGGTTATTATAACCAGACCGATCCATTGACTAAGGAAATATTGGCTCGTGACTGGAATTATATTCATCCTGATTTCAGAGGAGCTAACAGGACACCTTCGTCAATGGGGAGTCCGTTGGCTTTAGCAGATATTGAAGATGCCATTCAGTATGCATTGAAACATACTAATGCTAATCCTGAAGAAGTACATATAATAGGGGTATCAGGAGGCGGATTTGCTACGTTGGCTGCTTTCATGAACATTGAATACCCTGTAAAATCATTCTCTGCATGGGTTCCAATTTCAGATATTGAGGCTTGGTATTGGGAATGTGTAGGAAGAGGGTCGAGATATGCGGAAGATATTTTAAGTGTTGTATCTCTTGATAAAAAGACTTTTAACAAAGAAACCGCTATCCTTCGTTCGCCTCTAAAACAAAATTTCCCGATAGAGAAGCGTAAGAATTCGAGGCTGTATATATACACAGGTATCCATGACGGTTATAAAGGGTCTGTTCCTATCACTCATTCTTTAAATATGTATAATAGGCTGGTTGGAGAGTTGAAATATGCCAGTTCGGATATGAAAGAAATTATGAGGAAATCTTTGTCGGACCCTGATCTAATATCCCCTGAAGAAATGCTTGGCCTTTTAGGAAAGCGCATGAATCCTGAGTATGGGAAGAATTCAATGTTGTACGATCGCAAAGTTCATTTACTCCGTAAATATGAAAATATACAATTAACTGTTTTTGAGGGAAGGCATGAGCAGATTCCTCAAGCTTTAAGTTTGCTACCTTATAATCATACTGTGACGGATTTAAAATGTAATATATTGGCTATTGGAGACTCGAATGGTCAAAATAAAGGTGGCTGGGTTGATCAGTTGAAAAAGATGATGCCCCAATCAAGTATTGTTAATCTTTCGGAGAGTGGTAGGACAATTGGATTTGATAATAATGGGAGAGAGCGTCTTAATTCACTCAAGAATATAGATTCATATTTGGATAAAGCACAGATTGAGAAGAAGCGATATGACTATATTATCGTATGTTTAGGCACAAATGATTCTAAAAAAATGTTTGATTCAAGGCAAGGAGAGGTTTCAGAGAATCTAAAGGCTCTATTGGTTAAAATTAAGAAGCATAAGTTGTGCAGGGGAGGCAAAACCAAATTTATTTATGTGACGCCCCCGCCCTTGAGAGATGAGAATGTTAGTTCAAAATATCAGGATTCAGGCAAGAGATTAGCTCGGTTGGTACCGGAACTTGAGACTGTGGCTTTAAAGCAGGGGTTCGGTGTTGTTGATATCTATCATCCACTCTTAGGAGTACTTGATTATTATGCTAAAGACGGTGTACATATGGCAGAGTCTGGACAGGAGATTGTCGCATCAAAGATACTTTCTAATATTTTGTATCAAAAATAATTGATAGGTTAGGTATTTGGAGAAACTTTAATAAAATAATACAAGAAAAGGCTGCCTCACTTTATCTTATGTTGAGACAGCCTTTTTAAACTAACTAATTAAAACTTCTATATTGCTATTAATACCTATTGAATCTATTTTCTTGATTTTGGTAAGGCTTGACTAAGCTTTTCTACTTTAATTGGTTTTTCCAAAGAACATTCTGTTCGGGTTTTTCCATTTTGGAGAATGATGTTATGGGATTTATCTCCCTTGATGTTTGTGAGTATTTCTCCGTGTGGAACGGCAAAATTGACATCATCGAATAGAATATTACGGCCATCCAAAATATTGATCTTATTATCTTCTGCATAAATATCTAAATTTCGGAGCGTAAATCCGTCTACATCGTTTAAGGCGCCGATTAGTTTTTTACTATTAATCGTTCCGTTTTCTATTAGTACGTTGCTACATGGAATTTCAGGAATCCCGTTTACACTTAGAATTTTCTCGGCTGACTCTACAATGAAATTCTTGATGTGAATATCTTTAATTGTCGGAGTTAGTTTATTGATAGCTCTTGGCGGATAACGTTCGGCAAGTTCCCCAACATAACGCTTACTGCCTAGTAAATCCCATTTGAAAGCTTCTCCTACATTAGTCATGCGGATTTTTTCATATAAAGCGTCATTTACTCCGCCTGCACGATTGCGGCGGGTTTTAAAGCGTATGCCGATTTGAGTGCCGTCAAATACACAATCGTGAACATATACATTTTTAACACCACCAGCTGTCTCACTTCCGCAAGTAATGCCGCCATGACCTTTTTGAGCTAAGGAATAGCGGATAACAACGTTTTCTGTCGGTTTGCCAACACGCAGGCCATCTTCTCCTCGTCCAGCTTTTAATGTAAAACAATCATCTCCACAGTTGAGCGTACAGTACTCAATTAATACATTCTTGCAGGATTCTATATCAATACCATCACCGCTCGGAATTCCTACTGAATTGACAGTAATGCCTCGTATAATAACATTCTCACAATAAATCGGGCAAACATTCCAAAAAGTACTGCGTTCCATGGTGATTCCTTCAATCAGGACATTTGTGCAGTTGATAGGAGAAATTGTTTTTGGTTTATAAAATCCTCTTCCTTCCATGCCGTCGAAAATCTTCTTTTCTACAGGTGCATCGACAGGAATATCGTTTTCTACTACTGTGTTTCCATTGGGGCGCTGTCTGATTTCTACATCCAAGGGAGGTCCGTAAATCGTTCCTTTTCCTGTGACGGCGATATTGTTTTCTCCGTTGGCATAGATAAATGAACCAGGACCCATAATTTCAACTCCTTCATGTCGGGTGAATACAGCAGGCAGGTAACTTTCGGCGTTGCCTGGAAATTCAACTTCGGCACCTTCGGCAAGATGAAGATTAATATTGCTTTTCAATACGATACGTCCTGATCTCCATTTTCCTTTAGGGATAATAACTGTTCCGCCACCTTTTTGGGAGACTTCTTCAATTGTTTGATTTACAATAGATGTGATAGGTGAATCTACTTTAGCCCCCCTGTCTTCTATATTAATAGTTAAGTCAGGAAAAGTCGGTCGCTTCAATTGTGGAATGTCAAAGGATACTCTTTCAATCGGGGCGATCTTGTCCGGTGTGGCAGCTGCACCAACTTGTTTTACAGTAACAATATCTTCCAGACCTGCATTAGACTTGCAGGATAAAGATATGAAGCTGAATATCAGAGTAGGCAGTAAATACGATTTATACGAAATTCTCATGATATTAAAATTATAAATATTTCTGGTTACAAAGAAAGAGGTTTGCCTAGACTCAATTTTGTAGTACTGTACAAAAACCTTTTTTCTTGTACGCTTTTTGTTGCAGATAGAATTTAATTCCATTTATTTGTACTGGACTGCATGTCTGAATGATAATGCAGCACTACTTTTGCCTTTAGAATATAAATTCAAATAGTAATAACATGAAAAACAAAGTATTATTGTTTATTAGCTTATTAATATGTTTGCCTATTGTATGTGGACATGCGTTTGAACGTAAGAAGTATAATTTTAATAGTGCATGGCTGTTGAAAACAGGTGATATAGCTGACGGGCAGAGCTTAAAACTGGATGATGGCAATTGGAAAAAGATAAATCTTCCACGTGCTTTTAATGAAGATGAAGCTTTTAAACTCCATATTAAAGAGTTGAGTGATACGGTGATGTGGTATCGTAAGCATTTTCAACTTGATAATATTAAGGACAAGAAAGTGTTCATTGAGTTTGAAGGCATCCGTCAAGGAGGCGATTTTTATCTGAATGGCCATTTTTTGGGTAAACATGAGAATGGAGTTATGGCGGTTGGTTTTGATTTGACTCCCTACTTGAAAGAAGGTGAGAATATGGTTGCGGTGCGTATTGATAATAGTTGGTTCTATAAGGAGGTAAAAACGGGATCCAAATTTCAATGGAACGACCGCAATTTTAATTCCAATTATGGCGGAATTCCCAAGAATGTGTATTTACATGTAACGGACAAGGTATATCAGACACTTCCATTGTATAGTAATTTGCAAACTACCGGTGTATATGTATATGCAACAAATTATGATGTCAAAGCTCGTAAAGCTACTATTCATGCAGAATCTGAAGTAAAAAATGATAGCCATGAGATACGTGAGTTTAGTTATCAGGTAACTTTAATTGATCCTGATGGGAAAAAAGCAGGTACTTTTAACGGACCTAAAATAAGTCTGAAACCAGGGGAAGTTAAAATAATAAAGGCATCAGGGGTTATTGCCGGTCTTCATTTTTGGAGTTGGGGGTATGGTTATCTATATGATGTAAAGACTGTACTAAAAGAGGGGAATCAAGTATTTGATGAGGTAAACATACGTACCGGTTTTCGTAAGACAAAATTTGCAGAAGGTAAGGTTTGGTTGAACGACCGTGTAATTCAGATGAAAGGATATGCTCAACGTACAAGTAATGAATGGCCTGGGGTAGGACTATCGGTTCCTGCATGGTTGAGTGATTATTCCAATGGATTGATGGTGAAGAGTAATGCCAACTTGGTGCGTTGGATGCATGTCACTCCTTGGAAGCAAGATGTGGAGTCTTGTGACCGTGTGGGATTGATACAGGCTATGCCTGCCGGTGATGCCGAAAAAGATAGAGAAGGACGTCAATGGGAACAGCGCAAGGAGTTGATGCGTGATGCTATTATTTATAACCGTAATAATCCGAGTATTTTGTTTTATGAATGTGGAAACAATGAAATCAGCAATCAACACATGGTCGAGATGAAAGCAATCCGTGACCAATATGATCCATACGGTGGTAGAGCGATAGGTTCTCGTAATATGCTTAGTTCTCGTGAGGCGGAATATGGCGGAGAAATGCTATATATAAATAAGAGTAAGCGTCATCCTGTGTGGGCTACGGAATATTGTCGGGATGAGGCGTTGAGAAAATATTGGGATGATTACAGTTACCCGTTTCATAAAGATGGAGACGGACCTCTTTATCAAGATAAGCCGGCTACTAAATATAATCAGAATCAGGATAAGTTCGCTGTAGAGTTGATTCGTAGATGGTATGACTATTGGCGCGAGCGTCCGGGGACTGGTACAAGGGTGAGTTCAGGAGGTGCTAAGATCATTTTTTCTGATACGAATACTCATTGTCGTGGAGAGGAAAATTATCGCCGTAGTGGTGTTACAGATCCTATGCGCATTGAGAAGGATGGATTCTTTGCGCATCAGGTAATGTGGAATGGCTGGGTAGATACGGAAGCAGATCAAACTTATATTATCGGGCATTGGAATTACTCTGCTAATACAGTTAAACCTGTTTACGTTGTTTCAACAGGCGACAAGGTGGAACTTTTCTTGAATGGCAAATCATTAGGAAATGGAAAGCGTGAGTACAATTTCTTGTTTACATTTGAGAGTGTCACTTTTGAACCGGGTAAACTTGAAGCTGTGAGTTACGGAAAAAATGGAAAAGAGTTGAGTCGATACACTATAGAAACGGTAGGTGAACCGATAAAGTTGAACTTGACAGTCATGCAGAATCCGGGAGGTTTTCATGCGGATGGGGCTGATATGGCTTTATTGCAATTTGAAGTAGTAGATAAGAACGGCAGACGTTGTCCATTGGATAACAGGAAGGTCAGATTTACTGTTAAGGGTGAAGGTGAATGGCGTGGCGGCATCGCACAAGGAAAAGATAACTATATTTTGTCTACTACTCTGCCTGTAGAATGTGGTGTTAATCGTGCGTTAATTCGCAGTACCACTAAAGCTGGTAAGATTGTAATTGAAGCGCAAGCAGAAGGATTACCTTCTACGTCATTGACTTTACAGACTATTCCTGTGAAGGTGAAAAACGGAATGAGTGAATATATACCTTCCAATATTCTAAAAGGAAATCTGGAGAGGGGTGAAACGCCATCGACGGCTTCTTATAAAGATGCTAAAAGAGAGGTAGCTGTTCTTTCTGCTGTGGCAGGTGCTAACCAGGAAGATGTACTGTTTAGTTATGATGATAATGAAGAAACCGCATGGGGAAATAATGGTAAACTGAATACCGCGTGGATTACTTATACATTAGCAAGAAAGGCAAAGATTGATGATATTTGTCTCAAATTGAGTGGCTTTCGTAGAAATAGCTATCCGGTAGAGGTCTATGCAGACAACGAACTAATTTGGCAGGGAAACACTCCTGAAAGTCTAGGATATATTCATCTTGATGTGATGCCAGTAGAGACTGATAAAATAACTTTAAAATTAAAGGGGAGCGTAGCAGATGCGGAAGCTTTCTCTGAAATAGTGGAACTGTCAGAAGAAAAAGTAAAAACAGTTCGTAAACAGGATAGTTTGCAAAATGCAGACGAAGCTAAACCGAAAAAGGGAAAGAATGTATTCCGGATTATTGAGATAGAGTTCTTGGAAACAATTAGTATTGAATAATTGTGACACACCATTTTTGTACTGAAAAGTATATATTAATATAAAAGAATAGAATGATGATGAATAAAGTTGCTCTTTTTTTATGTTTGCTACTGTTCTCTGGGTTTGCAGGTGCCCAGTCGAATGGGGATCGTGAATATTGGGTAAGGACAATGATTAAAATGGTAGAGCCTATCTACACGAATTTAAGTCAGAATACGTTGAGGAAGAATATGCCGGTAGAAACAATTGATGGGTTAAATACTGGTAATAATAGAAAGGAGGTAACTCACCTGGAGGCTTTGGGACGTTCGTTTGCAGGAATTGCACCATGGCTCAATCTTCCTGTAAATGAGACAGAAGAAGGCCGATTACGTGAGAAATATATAGATTTGGTGGTAAAATCACTTTCTAATGCGGTGGATCCCGAGTCTCCTGATTATATGCCTTTTGATAAACCTTATAGTCAGAAATTGGTGGACGCTGCATATGTGGCAGAAGGATTGCTTCGTTCAAAAGAACAGGTATGGCCTCGTTTGGATGATCTTACGAAACAACGGCTGATAAAAGAAATGAAGGCTTCACGTTGTTTTAAGCCTGCAGATAAGAATTGGCTGATGTTCTCGGCAATGATTGAGGCAGCTTTATTAGAGTTTACAGGAGAGTGTAACATGAAGCCTATTACCTATGCTCTGCAAAAACATAAAGAATGGTATAAAGGAGATGGCTGGTATGGCGATGGACGCCGTTTACATATGGATTATTATAATAGTTTTGTCATCCAGCCGATGATAATGGATGTATTGGATGTGATGAAACGTCATGGAATAGAAGGAGCTGACTTTTATGATGTCCAATTGAAACGTTTTGTCCGTTATGCCGAACAATTGGAAAGGATGATTGGACCGGATGGAACTTATCCGCCTCTCGGTCGTTCAATTGCTTATCGTCTAGGAGCATTTCAAGCATTATCACAGGTTTCTCTTATGAAGAAATTGCCTAAAAATATAAAACCCGCTCAGGTTCGTTGTGCATTGACACAGGCCATGAAACGCCAGTTAGTAGAAGGAACATTTAATAAAGAAGGTTGGCTTACATTGGGTTTCTGTGGTCATCAACCTCGATTAGCTGAGAAATATGTATCTACTGGAAGTTTATATATGTGTACTTTAGTATTTTTGCCTTTGGGGCTTGATGCTACTGATGATTTTTGGAGTGGGAAACCAGAGAAATGGACTTCGCTCAAGATATGGAATGGCGATACTACGGTTGGGGTAGATCATGCACTACGTGATTAACTCTTATTTAAAACGATAAAAAATAATAGATTTATGAAAATAAAAGAATTAATTATTGTCTCTATTGCTTTCTTGGCATTGTGTAATCCAACTTTTGGCAAGGATGATAAAGAGGAAATGCGCTTTATTGTAGATAAAGGACTTAATACAGCTATATTACAATCTAAACGGATGGCGGAAAGCTTATTGGAACAAAAAGATTTGCTTCCCCGTACAATAGGTAAACAGGGAACGTTTGTCACTTCTAATGAGAAAGCATGGACAAGCGGCTTTTTTCCTGGAGTATTATGGTATTTATATGAAGCGAATGGTGATGCTTCGTTGAAGGTGTATGCAGAGGATTATACTAAACGAGTAGAAAAGCAGCAATTTACCACAAGCAATCATGATGTTGGTTTTATACTTTATTGCAGTTATGGTAACGGTTGGCGCTTGACTGGTAATGAAGAATATAAAAAAGTGATGCTACAGGGAGCGCAGTCGTTAAGTACTCGTTTTAATCCCATAACTGGTTGTATTAAGTCTTGGGATAGAAAAACCTGGCAGTATCCGGTTATCATTGATAACATGATGAATCTGGAACTGCTTTTATGGGCATCCAAGAATTCGGAACATTCGAAATTTGGTTCCATTGCACGTTCTCATGCGGATGTAACAATGAAGAATCATTTCCGGCCGGATTATAGCTGTTATCATGTGGTATCCTATGATACAATTACGGGGAAGCCTGATCAAAAAGGAACTTATCAAGGTTATGCTGATGATTCGGACTGGTCTCGCGGACAAGGTTGGGCATTGTATGGCTATGTAATGATGTATCGTGAAACAAAACAGAAAGAATATCTGGGCCATGCTATACATGTAGCTAAATTTATAATGAGTCACCCACAAATGCCGGATGATAAAGTTCCTTATTGGGATTTTGATGATCCTGATATTCCTAATACTCCACGTGATGCCTCTGCTGCAGCAGTAATTGCATCTGCTTTGATTGAGCTAAGCCAATATACCAAAGGACGTTTCTCTAAAGAATGTCTGTCGGTTGCAGAGATTCAGTTAAAAACGTTATCATCTCCTGAGTATTTGGCGGAACCGGGTACAAACTGTAATTTCATACTAAAACATTCTGTAGGCAACAAGCCTAAAAAGAAAGAAGTGGATGTACCGTTAACTTACGCTGATTACTATTATGTGGAGGCTTTACTTCGCTATAAAAAAAGTATTTTGAAAGATAAAATTAGTGTGGAAACAAAGAAATAAGAATCATATGAAAAACAGAATTATAATTTTATTCTTGATTTGTCTTTGCCTGGTTAATAATGGGCTATATGCACAGGAGGATTCTCCCCGTACTATACTCTCTCTGAACGAAGGTTGGGAGTGCAGACCTATCACAACAGTAAACCGGAAAGCTCCATTCACTCCGGTGACTATACCTCATACCTGGAATACGAGTTATGTTGAAGGGACTACATTATATGATCGTAAGATGATGGTATATCAACGTCCGTTAGTTGTGACAGAAGCGATGAAAGATAAACGTCTTTTTTTGTATTTTGAAGGAGTGAATTCAGCTGCCCAGGTGTTTCTGAACCGTCGGACAATTGGTGAACATTTAGGCGGATATACCGCTTTTTGTTTCGAAATTACGGATCAGGTGAAAGAGGGAGAAAACTTGTTGGAAGTATGGGTAAGTAATGCATATCGTACAGACATTCTGCCAATTAGCGGTGATTTTAATGTGAATGGTGGTATTCATCATCCGTGTCATTTAATTGTTACCGAACAGGATTGTATTTCTCCTTTGTTCTATGCTTCTCCAGGAGTGTTTATTCATCAGGAAGATATTTCCCAAACGGTGGCTGATGTGAATGTAGAGACACATCTTTCACTTAGAAATAAGAAACAAGGTTTGAAACTTAAGACTACTATAACAGATGCAGGTAATAAAATTGTAGCCAGTAATGAGGTAGAAGTCTCTGACGTTATTATAAAACAGCCGATGAAGATTAATCGCCCTATTCTTTGGGACGGAAAGAAGAATCCTTATTTATATACTGTGGCTGTTGAGCTATATGATGGCAATCAATTGAAAGATAAAATGGTGCAGCGTACAGGATTCCGTTATTTTTCTGTCGACCATGAAAAAGGTTTCTTCTTGAATGGTGAATATTTGAACCTTTATGGTTTCTGCCGCCATGAGGATGCAGCAGGCAGAGCCAGTGCCTTGTTACCGGAAGATTACCGGATGGATATGGAACTTATTAAAGAGTCCGGGGCAACAGCAATGCGTCTCGCTCATTATCCCCATGCGGAACCGATGTATGATTTGTCAGATGAAAATGGAATTATTCTTTGGACGGAGATACCAATGTGTGGTCCCGGAGGGCAGGCATTTACCGGATTTGTGAATACCGAGGGATATAAAGATAATGCTCGGTTGGCAGTGAAAGAGTTGGTTTATCAGAAGTTCAATCACCCTTCTATTTGTTTCTGGGGTATATGCAATGAGATATTGGTAAGTGACGGAAAAAGATTTGTGGAATATGATAATCCTATTCCATTTATAAAAGAACTCAATGGTATTTATAAATCAATTGATTCTTCGCGACTTACAGCATTGGCTACTTGTGTAGACCAGTCTTATTATTTGGGTTGCTCGGATTTGATTGCCTGGAATAAATATTTCGGTTGGTATAAAGATGCCGCGCCTTCTGCATCCAAGTTTTTTGATGATTGCAAGAATAGTTCAAATGGAATACCGGTAGGTGTTTCTGAATACGGAGGTGGAGCAAGTATTAATCATCACCAGTGGCCTCTTGCTATGGAAGATCGTTCGGATAGCCATTTTCATCCTGAAGAAGCCCAGACATTCTGCCACGAAGGCAACTGGGAATCATTTGCGAAACGTCCTTATCTATGGGCGAAATTTATCTGGGTATTTGCCGATTTCCCTTCTTATATGCGTCAGGAAGGAGAGACAGATGGATACAATGATAAGGGATTGGTGACACATGATAGAAAAACGAAGAAAGATGCTTTCTATTTTTATAAGGCAAACTGGAACCCGGAGCCTATGATTTATATCACAAGTCGTCGCTTCATCAAACGGGAGAATCCTCAGACGGATATCAAGGTTTTCACAAATTTAAAGGAAGCTACTCTCTATATCAACAGCAAGAGAATAGGGACGATGAAACCGGATGATATGAATCGTGTTATTTGGAAAGATATTCAACTGAATGAAGGACGTAATACTATTCGTGTAGAAGGAAAGAATGGAAAAGTACTTCTTTCGGATACTTGTGAATGGTATTGTATTAAATAGGCTAATTCTATAAATGAAAAACTACGGGGATTCTTTTTCCGTAGTTTTTTTGTTATTAGAAAATAATCTTTATATGTACTTATATGTCAGTGATTTGTCTTGTAGTACGGAAAGTGGATTTGTACAATATTGATTGTGCTTTTTGAATTGGAATACATGTAAATGTACAGTAATTAAGGTTCTTTATATGCCAATCGTGTACATTTGTTCCGGAAAATTAATAATAGGTCTATTGTACTAATTAAATGTGCTGTTTTTAATTCAGTCGATAGGTTAATTTAATATATTTAATATTATGAGAAATGTGATGAATAGTATGCAGCATTTGCTGTTGTTATTGTTCCTTTCGTCTTTTCTGTTTTCGTGTGAGAATAAGATGGATGAGCATTATGAAAAACCAGGGTGGTTGAAAGGGAGCGCATGGGACGTTCTTGCTAATGAGTACGAGGGAAAATATTCTATCTTTCTTGAAGCGGCAGAGTTGGCCGGATTTCGTCCTGTTTTGGAAGGTAAGGCTCTTGCTACGGTGATGGCACCGGATGATGATGCTTTTACTGCTTATTTGGAGAAAGAAGGATATGTCTCAGTGAGAGATATGCCAGTGGATGAACTGAAAAAGCTAATTGGCTTTCATTTAGTTTATTATTCCTATAATAAGAGTGACTTGGAAAATTTCCGTCCCCAGAGCGATGTTGTGGATGAAGAGAATTCAGATGTGTTACCAGGCATGTATTATAAGTTTAGAACTCGTAGTTCCAGTCCGACTTCATTGGGGGTTGATCCTACGACCGGTGATTTGGTGACAGTGTATCATTTGGAGCGTTTTGTTCCTGTTTTTTCTCACTACATGTTTTCGTCTAAAGAGATAGATGCGAAAAAGAACTATGAGTATTTTTATCCAAATTCCACTTGGACGGGTGATACGGGATTTAATGTATCCAATGCGACAGTAAAGGATTATCAGGTTATAGCTAATAATGGTTATATCTATACGGTTAATCAGGTATTGGAACCGTTAGAAACTATCTATACTGCGATGAAAGATAAGAAACACTATTCCAAGTTTCTTGATTTATATAACTCATATAGCACCTTTACGTATGACGAACAGTTAACCAATGATTTTGCGAAAGGTTTAGGTGTAGATAAACTCTATCTCTTTAAACATGAGGCTAGTGGATTGCCTAATATTGCTTTGGAATGGCCTGTTTCTAACTATCGGTTAATTCCGACACTTGCTTCCGTTTCTTATAGTGTGTTCGCACCTACCAATGATGCTTTAGAAGATTTTTTTACTCGTTTTTGGAAAGAGAATGGATATAATTATTTAGAAAATGTAGACCCTTTGATTATAAAAATCTTGTTACTTCAATATGTATATGGTGGCTCTATTGTTTTTCCGGATGAGGTAAAGAAAATAACTAATGATTATGGCACTTCTTATAATTTTGATCCTTATACAGTGAAGGATAAGAGTATTTGTGTCAATGGAAGTTTCTATGGATTAGATAAGATAGATACTCCTCCAATTTTCAACTCAGTTATCGGACCTGCTTTTTCTCATAAAGATTATCTTTATTTTCTGTATGCTTTGGACGGTGCCGGAGATTTATTGAAAACTTATAGCTCTTTGGCTACTAGGTATACAATGCTAATACCTGATAATGGCACTTTTGAAGCAAGTGATATTCATTTGTTGAAGTCTGCTAGTGGTTCGTATGTATTATCAGAGCCGGCAGATACGGAATCCGGCTATGGACCTATTGGATCTTCTAAGCTGCAAAGGTTGGTCAATGTACATACGGTAAGTGGTGAGATGGTACTTCCTTCTAATGGAACAAAGGTATATACTAGTCAAAATGCATCGGCTTATTGGTTTGTTAAAGACGGGAAGGTTACTACAAATGCAATCTTTAATCTGGCATTAGGAATGAGCGGAAATGATTTCTCTTCACTTTTCTCACCTTTTGAAGAAATTACCAATAATGGAGAAGCTTGGAGTAATGGAAAATCTTATGTCTATAAATCAAACACGTATGGAGTTTTTGATATAGATGGTGCAGATGCGGGAGATAGTAATTATAAAGGAATAAAGGCAGTGTTGGCAACTTGCAATGAGTCTAAATATCCCTACTTTGTATTTGCCCAATTATTAAAGAAAGCTAATATGGTTTTCGGGCAAGACTTGCCGGATTTTCAAGGTAGAATTATAAGTTTTATCCCGACTAATGAAGCATTGGTGGAAGCAATGAAAGCTGGGAAAATTCCGGGTGTAGAAGGTGGGACTGTTGATTTGTCACAACCGGAGCCGACGTTGGAAGGTACATTTGAACCGGAGGTGTTGAAGGAATATTTGAAGAATTACTTCTTGATTACTGCATATGCTCCGGAAGTGACTAGTTGTCCTTATGTTGGTTCTACTACATGGAAAACAGGTACTTATCGTAATTCTAATTATAAGAGTATAGTCTATACAGATAATGGAGAATCTCTGTCTGTTCAGTTGGAAGGGGCAGATCATGCATGTTCCGTAATTCCAACCTATTATTATTTTCCATTTGCATATAATGATGGAGGATTCCATTTAATAGACTCTGTTTTTTAATAAACTGAATATCTAAAATTATGAAACAAATAAAATTAATATGTGTATCAATAGCCTTGCTTCTATGCTGTGTAGAAGAGGTTTTAGCCCAGGCACAAAAGATCATGTCAGGTACGGTCACAGAGTTGATAGGAAAAACGGCAGAGCCGTTGGTTGGAGTAAATGTGAATATTGTTAATGCGCAGAATCGTTCCTTGGGTGGAGCTATTACTAATTTGAACGGTCAGTACAATGTAAAGATTCCGGAAGGCGAGAGCAATTTGACTATTGTTTTCTCTTATATTGGAATGAAAACCCAGCGGGTTAAATATACAGGTCAGGTTAATTTGAATGTTCGTATGGAGTCCGAATCAAAAACTGTAGATGAAGTAGTTGTTTCAGCTAAACGTATAGAGAGAAATGATTTGGGTATTACTAACAAAGAGATGATATCAGCTACTCAAAAGGTGAATATGGATGACTTGGTAGCTGCTGCTCCTATTGTTTCTGTTGAGGAAGCATTGCAGGGCCAGTTGGGTGGTGTTGATATTGTGTTAGGTGGTGACCTAGGTACTCGTAGTGCTATTCGAATCCGTGGTACAGGTACGTTGAACGCATCGGCCGATCCTTTGATTGTAATTGACGGTGTGCCTTATCCAACGGATATTAGTGATGACTTTGATTTCTCTACTGCTAATGAAGAAGATTTGGGGGCTCTTTTGAATATTTCTCCTAATGATATAGCAACGGTTGAAGTTTTGAAAGATGCTTCTGCTACTGCTATTTGGGGAACACAGGGAGCAAATGGAGTTTTGGTAATTACTACTAAAAAGGGTACAGTAGGAAAAACCCGTTTCTCTTTCTCTTCTAAATGGACTTTAAAGACAGAACCTAAAAATATTCCTATGCTTAATGGGGATGAATATACTGCTTTGATGCAGGAAGGAATCTGGAACTCGGCTAAATATACAGGATTGAATAATGCATCAAATCACTATTTGGATTTGTTGTTCAATACTCCAGTAATTGGATATACTCCCGGTTTTGAATATTTTAACGAGTATAATCAAGATATAAACTGGTTGGATTATGTACGTCAGACAGCTTTGACCTCAGACAACAACTTTTCTATGAGTGGTGGGGGTGAAAAAGCAACCTACCGCTTCTCCTTGGGTTATATGAGTGATGATGGAACCACTATCGGGACATCGCTAAAGCGATTAAATACCTCATTGAATGTATCTTATCAGTTTTCTAATAAATTGAAATTCGGAGCGAATTTTTCTTATTCTCAGTCTGATCAGGATGCAAATTGGGCAAAAAATGTTCGTTCGGAAGCATTGAGTAAAATGCCGAATAAGTCTCCTTATACAATAGACAGACGTACAGGACTGATGACAGGGGATTATTTTGTGTACCATGATCCTGATTTTGAAGGATCTTTTAAAGGAACTGTCAATAAGGATTCAGAAAATTTCAATCCGGTGGCTATGGTAAATGAGGCTATGAATAATACTATGCAGAGGGAAGCCAAAATAACATTTAATGCAGATTATACAATTTTACCGGGATTTACTTACAAAGGTTGGGCTTCTATTAATATGCGTACTACCAAAACTCATCGTTTTTTACCCCAAGTGGTCACCGGAGTAGCTCAAAACAGTGAATATGCTAATCAGAGTGTGGACACCTATTCTGATAAACTAGTACTTCAGACGGAGAATAAATTGATGTATATTAAAAACTGGAATGATAAACATAATTTGATTGCTAATGCTTTGGTTCGTACTTCTCAACAAGTAAGTACCAGTTATTTGAGTGCTACATATGGTAATGCATCTTCGGGTTTGTCCGACCCTACTGTCGGTACTTCGGTTTTGGAGGGAGATGCAGGAATGAATTCAAGTGAAGCTGAAACTCGCAGTGTATCGTTTATCGGTTTGGCGAATTACACGTTATTGAATCGCTATGTATTTCATGCTTCTTTGAATGCTGAAGGAAATTCTGCTATGGGACGTAATAAACGTATGGGATATTTTCCGGCAGCTGGTATTGCATGGAATCTTCAGAATGAGCCTTTCTTGGAATCTGTTAGAGATCGTTGGCTGGATGAAGCTAAAATACGTGTCAGCGTTGGACAGAGTGGGCGTGCTCCAAGTGGTACTTCTGTTTATTTAGGTGCTTATGTTAAAGGAGATAACTATATGAATATGTCGGGTACCAAGCCGGAACGTATGCAATTGGATGATTTACATTGGGAAACTTCTACTGAATATAATTATGGTGCGGATGTTATGTTATTTGGAGGGCGTTTAAAGTTCACATTTGATTATTATCAGAAATATATCAAAGACCTGTTACAAAAGGACTATAGACTTCCTTCGTCTACAGGTTTTGGTTCAATGAGATATTATAATTCCGGGAAAATGGAGAATAAAGGTTGGGAATTTCGTGCGGATGCAATTTTCTGGAAAAATAAAGACTGGCAGATTAGTGGATATGTAAACTTTAGCCGTAATGAAAACCGTATAACTGAATTGCCGGGTAATATGGCACAGGAAACTTATGAAGCAAATAATGGTAAATATGCTGCACGTGTAGAGGTGGGGCAACCGGTAGGAGCTTTCTATGGTTACCGTTATTTGGGCGTGTATAAAGATAAGAATGCAACTTACGCACGTGACGCGTCAGGTAATATTATGAATGATGTGCACGGTAAACCAATTGTTATGAAAAATCTGACTAAGGTTTGTCAGCCAGGAGATGCCATATATGAAGATATCAATCATGATGGTGTAATTAATCAATATGATATTGTGTATTTGGGAAATTACAACCCAGTGTTGACAGGCGGTGCTGGTTTGACAATCAAATATAAGCAAGTATCCCTGAGTGCATTTTTCCACGGGCGTTTCGGGCAGTCAATAGTGAACAAAGCTCGTATGAATAATGAATCTATGTATAGTGCTGATAATCAAAGTACGGCTGTTCTCAGACGCTGGAGAAACGAAGGAGATGTGACAGATATTCCGCGTGCCTTGTATAAAGAAGGATATAACTATTTAGGATCGGATCGTTTTGTAGAAGACGCTTCATTTGTTCGTTTGAAAACTCTGACATTAAACTATTCATTCCCTAAAAAAATATGCAATCGATTAGGAATAAATACTTTAAGTTGTTTTGCAACAGGATATAACTTATTTACTTGGACTAACTATACGGGACAAGATCCAGAGGTGGAAATTCCTACTAAGCCTACTGATTTGGCGGAAGATAAGGCTACAACTCCTGTTTCTATGAGATTTGCTTTTGGTATTAATCTGAATTTCTAATACATGGTAATTATGAAAAAGATATTAATATGTTTGGTTATTGTCGGAACTGGACTGTTGAATTCCGGTTGTAATGACTGGTTGGATGTACTGCCGAAGAATGAGCAGGTGGCACCCGACTATTGGAAAACGAAAGAACAGGTAGAGGAAGTTCTTTCGCAAGGTTATTCGTATATGCGTACCACCGTTCCTAGTTTGATTTATTGGGGCGAACTTAGGGGAGGCTCTATTTATGCATACAGTGGTTCGGAACAGCAAAAATTGCAGAACTTTCAACTGACAGCCTCATCCAGTATGTGTCGATGGTCTGCTTTTTACCAGATATTGAATATTGCTAATTCAATTATAAAATATGCGCCAGAAGTACATGGACAGGATGAAACTTATACTGAAGCAGCCATGAATTCACACATGGCGGAAGCCTATTTTATGCGTGCCTGGGTTAATTTCACATTGGTACGTAATTATAAGGAAGCTCCTTTGGTATTAGAGCCTTATGTGACGGACTCTTATCCGTTCAATATCGCCAAATCTTCGGAAGAAACGCTTCTCGTTCAGATAAAAGAGGACATAAAGACTGCATTGGCTTCTGGAGCTGCAAAAGAGTTTTATGATGATGATACATGGGCGGGAGCTACGAAAGGACGCATTACTAAATGGGCTTTGTATGCATTGATGGCCGATGTTTGCCTTTGGAGTGAAGATTATGAGAACTGTATTGAATATGTGGATTTATTAATCAATTCAGACTCTTCTCATCGTCCGGCATTCATGGCTGACTCTGAACAATGGTTCACTATCTTTAATCCGGGGAATAGTAATGAATCGATTTTTGAAATAAATTTTGATGTACTTACGTATAATCAGCCTATTGAAAATAGCCCGTCTGCGTATTTTACCTATTCTACATCGGCACGATTACAGTATTCGTTGGCTATGTGTAGTCGTTTATGGGATGAAACCACTACTAGCAATGAGAGTTCAGTTCGTGCATCTGGAGGAGCTTATAAAGACTTGGAAGAAGGAGCGGCATCCCAACACAATCTTTTCTGTATATGGAAATATCAGGGATATGGTTACATGTCTCCGGGTTACAGAGACCAGCAGGATGCTAACTGGATTCTTTATCGTATGGCAGACGTATTGTTGATGAAAGCGGAAGCTTTGGCCTGGCAGGGTGGAACAGCTAATTTTCAAGCTGCTATAGATTTAATAAATCGTGTGCGCACTCGTGCCAACGTTGCAGAATTGAATGTAAATATAAACGATGTAACAGAAGAATCTATGTTGAGATATGTATTGGAGGAGCGTGATATTGAGCTAGCTGCCGAAGGAAAGCGTTGGTATGATCTGGTTCGATTCGGCAAATCAAAAGGTTATAAATACCAGAATGCGTTTGTTGATCTGATTGTTGCAAACAATGCTTCTGCCAGTTCGCAATGGTTGCGTTCGGTGTTGAAGAATACGTATGCTTGGTATTTGCCGATTCCACAGGATGATATCGAGCGAAATTTGCTTTTGACACAGAATCCTTATTATGATATAACTTCAAATTGATATTGCTATGAAAAATATTATAAAATATTGTCTTCTGTTGTTGGTAATCTGTTATTCCTGTGATGATCCTTATAAGGACAAGACATTTCAGGTATATAACGTACAACCGGCAGCAGCTTATTTGGAAAGTCGTTCAGATGAGTTTTCCGAATGGATTAAGGTTTTGAAATATGCTGATTTGTTCAACGCGATTAATCAGGCTACTGATGTATTTACCGTACTCGCACCGACCAATGTTGCTATGTCTGAATTCTATGCCCGGAAAGGCGTAGCTTCGATTGAAGAATTGGGACAGACTTATGCACGTGGTTTGGCACAGTATCATATTATGAATGATTCCATTCAACGGGATGATTTTGTAGCAGGAGGAGAATTGCCCGTCAAAACTCTTTCCGGTGATGTATTGGAAGTTTCGTTTGATGAGAACGGAGAGGGAGGATTCAACTCTGTTTATATTAATAAGGAAGCACATGTAAAGGAGTTTGCCGTTTCGACAGCCAATGGGCTTGTTTATGTATTGGATGATGTATTGAGTCCTGCAATTGAAACTGTATATGAACGTTTGGTCGGTCATGAAGAGAATCAGATATTCCGTGCAGCCGTTGAACTGACTGGTTGGAAAGAGGAGTTAAGTATTGTATCTGAAACTAATTCTTCATTGTCAGGTAGTACATCGGAAGTGAGACGTTATTTCACATTGTTGGCTGTATCGGATGATGTTTATAACAATTATGGGATTTCCACCGTTGAAGGATTAGCCTCTCGTCTGGGAGCAGGAAGTGATTATACAAATAAAAATAATGCACTGAATAGATATGTAGCTTACCATATTTTGGATGGAAACTATAAAATAGCGGCTTTTAAATCTTTTGATACGGAAGAAACATTCAAAAAGTTATGGAATACAAAAGCAGAAAACGCATTGATAATGACTTCAAATGAGAATGGTGATTATTATTTGAATTTTGATGGAGGTGATGACAAAGCCCGATTCATTGAAGATAAATCAAATGAACAGGCCAAGAATGGTTATATCCATCAAATTGACGGTTATTTGCCTATTTGCGAGACATTGCAACCTATCTCTTATTATTTTGATTTTTGTGATTTCCCTGAAGTTGCTTCTTATATAACCTCTTATGGAGTAAATGGACAGTTGTATCAGCAAAAGGCCGGAGATAATGAAGGAGCTACGCCATTGGCTAATAATAGTGGTTCGTATGTTTCTTGTTATGATATGCAGATGGGGCCTTCCGGTACAATCAGTTCCGGGTGGGGGTATTTGGAATATCGCACAGCACATAATAAGTCCGAGTATAATTGGTGGAATCTGTTACATTATGATGTGTTGGGTATTAATCTAGGCTATAATGGTACACTGACGATGAACGTTCCTACTATCTTGTCCGGCAAATATAAAGTGACCTTGGGATTTGCTTATGCTAGCTCAATGAATTTTATGCGATTGGCAGGTGATGTTCCGTCTGAAGGAAGTAACGGTGGACGCACATCATTTACTTTTGATGATGATTTGGGTAAATCAGTGAGCACAGCTATCTATGCGGCTGTTCCTGTAGATGAATTGAATTGCTATAGAGTGGAATTATTTAGTGAATTGGAATTTGCTAATACTCAGTCACATAAATTGCAATTAGTTGTTTTAGACCCGGCGGCAAGTACACATAAGAACTTCCGTTTGCAGTTGGATTATCTATTATTCGAACCTATTAATTAAGTAAAGCAATGAAAACATTAAACTATATATTAATGTCTGTATGTCTGTTGGGAGGATTGTGTTCTTGTACGGACGAGTGGGATTCTCACTATACAGAGAAAGAACCTGTAATCAATAATGTAGATGTTGTAATTGTGGATGAACCTGCATCAGCCTATTTGAAGAATGAGGCGTCTTACAGTTCTATGTATGGGTTGTTTGAGAAGAGCGGTATTTTCCAGACGTTGGACGAGAAGAAATCATTATATACTATGATGGTGGTAAATAACGAAAATACTACTCGAACAGCTTTAGAGGAAGAGGCGGACAATAATGATACAGATGCTTTTCTGGCTAAAGCTCATATAACGGATGCGGCTATTTCACCCAGTAATCTAAAAGAAGGACAGCGTTTGTTGATGTGGAATGGTAAATATGTGAAAGTTACTACTCAGGATGAGTTGACAGGAGAGGCAAGGATTGCTTTTAACGGAGCTGTTGTAAAAAAAGTGATTAAGACTACAGATGCCTATATTTATGAATTGGAAGATTATATTAATACTCCTAAATCTTTGATGGAAGTATTAGACGGATTGGGTGACGATTATTCGATCTTTAGAGAAATGGTGATGGCAAGAGTTGAGAAAGTCTTCGATAAAAACGCCAGTACACCAATCGGCATAGACCCGACGGGCAACACGGTATATGATTCGGTCTTCACCTTCAAAAGTCCTTATTTTGAAAGAAAAAAGATGGACTTATACTCCGAATCTATGCATGCCACGATGTTTATTCCTTCGAATACATTGGTTGAAAATGCATTGCAAGATGCAAAAGAAAGATTGAACGAGTGGGGGATGGAGCGTGCAGACTCTATTTTGAATAATTGGATATTCCAAAGTGCTTTTTATGATGTAGAATATAAAAAAGAAGATTTTGGAAATGTCAGTAAGCCGGATTTAATTTCTATATTCGGTCAACAGTGGAGAACAACTATAAATGGAGTAGATTTGGATAATCCGGTTGAGATGAGCAATGGAATAGCCTACTATGTTACTTCTTTAAAAATTCCGACCAATGCTGTGTTGATATGGAGAATTAAGGAATTCTTCTGTCCTGCTTGGAATGCTCCTCTGACTGACGCAGAGAAACTTGCTTATTATAAACTTTATCCGGAAGAAGGAACAACTAATTATAAGAATGACAACAATGTCCTGTGTACTGGAACAAAGAATTATGCAAATTCATACCAGCCTAATTCAAACTGGCCGGTTATAGATTATAGTGCGTTGAGATTCCAGTTGATTGATGATACTCAGCAAGGAGTACTGGAATTTAAATGTTTTAAAATGCAAGAACATGTAGACGGTACTCATACTTTAATTCCGTACACGCTTCCTCCCGGAGAATATTATTGGTATTGGGGAGGATATGGTAAATATAGCAGGGTAAATGCAACCTTCTATTTGAACGATATGAAAATTCGTGAAATGACTGATGCAGAATTGTATGCTATAAGTTGGGACCGTGGTGGCGGTGGTTATAATGAAATTTATAACACTGTTTCAAATTATGACCGTGACGGAGCGGAGATAGGAATTGTAACCATTGAAGGTGACAAACCGGTGGAACTGAATGTCAGAATTGAGTTTACAGCAGGAGTAAATAAGAATCTCAGCATATTCCATTGGTGTTTCCGTCCGACAGAAAATTGTTATTAACCTTGATTAGGATAGGATATGAAAAAGATAAAAGCTATACTTGGTATGTCTGTATTGCTCTTGGGAGCAGCAAATATATGGGGACAGAGTGTCCATAAATTGACGGGTAAGATTCTTTCTGCAAAGAATCAACCAGTCGAGGGGGCTATTGTTACGGTATTAGATACGATGAACGTGACAACTTCGAAAGATGGAGCGTTCAGGTTTGAATTGAAAGATCTGTCAAAAGCGAAAGAAATTTCAGTGTGGGCAGCTGGTTATTATCCAGTGCAACAGAAATTGAACAGTCGTTCGGAAGTCGTAATTATGATGATTCCGGAGGAACAGTATAAATATAATGAATCGGTTGTATTGCCTTTCCGCGAAGAAGGAGATACAAAACTCTCCAATTATACATCGGCCATTAACATAACGAAAAAAGATTTTTTACTAGGAGGAACAAAAATAGACCGTGCTTTGGCAGGACAGATTGCCGGGTTGGAGGTAAAACGTAGTAGTGGTATGCCGGGTGAAGGTAGTTACTATAACTTACGTGGAATTCGTTCACTGACGGGAGATAATGCCCCGTTAATAGTAATAAACGGAGTGCCCTATATGCCTGATAAAACTACTTCAACAGTGATTGGTGGGTTTACACGAGATATTTTTCAAGCTTATAATTTGCAGGATATTCAGAATATTACAGTCCTGAAAGGCGCAGAGGCAGCTATGTATGGTTCGATGGGATCAAATGGAGTTATTCTGATTCAGACCGACGGTGCCGTATCCAATGACTTGGAAACAAAAATTAGTTATTATGGCTCATTCGGAGTGAATTGGAATGATAAACGGATGCCACTATTGGGACTGGAAAACTATAAATCTTATTTGTCGGATGTAGGTTTGACTATTTATGAAGACCCAAATGATTTTTATACGAATTTTCCATTCATGAGAGATCCGAATGATAAGAGATATGCATACTTGTATAATAATAACACAGACTGGCAAGATTTAATTTATAAGAATAGTACTTCCACTGACCATTTGTTCCGTGTAGAGGGGGGGGATGCTATTGCCAAATACGACCTTTCGTTGGGATATAGTCGCGACAACGGGTTAATGGATAATACAAGTATGGAGCGTTTTCATACCCAATTGAATACTAATATTTTGGTAAGCCAGAAAGTGAATATTTTTGCAAATTTGGGTTTGGCATATCTGAACGGACATTTTCAGGAACAAGGAATGAGTATAGCCACAAACCCTATTCTTGCAGCGTATGCCAGGTCTCCTTTGTTGAGCCCTTATGATAAGGATCGGGATGGTAATATTCTAACTACATATTCTTCCTATCGTTATGGCAATAGCCGAACGACTGCTTACGGAGTTAGCAATCCGTTGGCATTGATAAATACACTGGATGCTCATAATCGCCAATATGACCTGAATATGAAGGCCGGTATCTCATATAAACCTTTCTTGGGCTTTACTGTGAGTGGTATTGTTGGCTTGTATTATAATTTTAATAATGAACATATTTTCATTCCCGGCGAGAGCGATCCGACTGTTTTGCCTATAACCGATATGTATGATACAAGAAAGAATGCGGTGAAAGAGGGTGAAGCTGAAACTACAAACTTCTTTTTGAACTTGAATGGAAATTATCAGAAAACTTTCAATTATATTCATAAATTGAATGCTATTGCAGGTTGGCAGATGTTGACAACTAAAAATGAATATGACGCAGGTGAAGGACGTAATACAGGTAACGATTTCTATCAGACTTTAGGAAGTGCACAGGCTATCGGACGCCGTTTTCTGGGATATATAAACAGTTGGAATTGGATGAACTTCTATGCACATGCCGATTATACATACAATGATATGTTACAGGCATCTGTAAACATGGCAGTGGACGGAGCCTCTTCAACCGGTACGAAAGTAAACCGTTTCTATATGTATCCTTCTGTCGGACTGACTTGGTTGGGTAAAGGATGGAAGCCTTTTCAGAATACAACGTGGATTAATAAACTCAATGTACGTGCAGAGTATAGCTTAACAGGTAACACACGTTTTGCTTCTACTTTGGGAAGTTTTAATTATTCGACTGCTCCTTATCAGCAGTTATCTACAATTGTACGTACTAATGTGCCTAATACTTCTTTAAAGCCGGAAAGAAATGCATCTTTAAATTTAGGTATTGATTTATCAGTTTTACGTAATCGCTTGAATGTATCTTTTGATTATTACAATAATCAGATTAGTGATATGATTAGTGCTATGCCGCTTTCTTCCATATACGGTTCTTCTGCTCATTATGCAAATATCGGTAAAATGGAAAACCGGGGGATTGAGCTTTCTGTACAGGCTTCTTTAGTACGTACCCGTAATTTTGAGTGGATTGTAGGCGGTAATATTGCTCATGCTACAAATAAGATAAAATCTTTGGGTGGCGAAAAGCAGATTGTATTGAGCTATGATGACGAAGTGCAGTTAGTACATCGGGTAGGAGAGTCTCCTTATCAATATTATGGTTATCAGGCTAATGGAGTATTTGCTACGCAGGCGGAGGCTGATGAAGCGAATCTAAGCAATCGTACAGGTGTCCGGTATAATGCCGGTGATGTCCATTTTGTAGACCAGAATGGAGATAACAAGATTGATGATAAAGACCGTGTTTTGTTAGGTAATGCTTCTCCTTCTTATTTTGGTGGATTTTATACTCAGTTCAAATATAAAGGATTTGCGCTTTCAGCCGAATTCAGTTATTCCAAAGATAATATGGCTTATAATGCTGTAAGGCGGCAGCTGGAGTCTGTATCTACTACTAATAACCAAAGTCTCGCTGTAGCGAACCGTTGGAGTTTGGAAGGAGAGGTGACGGATATCCCCCGTGCTGTATGGAATGATCCTGTGGGTAATGATTACTTTTCATCCCGTTGGATTGAGGATGCTTCTTATCTTAAAATGAGGAATGTGACTTTGAGCTATACATTTACGAAGAAACTGTGGAACTTCTTCCGTGCAGGAACAATTTATGTGACCGGAGAAAATCTGTTAACAGTTACCAAATATTTGGGGATGGAACCGGAGTTTTCTTATTCGTATGCAGAGAATGTGCAAGGTTTTGATAATGCAAAACTGATGCAGCCGAAGACAGTAAAAGTGGGTGTTAATTTAAAATTCTAAAGAATATGAAAAGAATAAATATATTGAGAAACCTGATAATTGGTTTAGCAATGGTGGCATGTGCTTCTTGTTCTGATTTCTTTGAACCGGATAATAATACTATTCTAAGAGGTGATGATTATATGCGTGAGAATAGTGAATTGTATGCCGGATTTTTGGGAATAGTAACGAAAGTCCAGGCTATCGGTGATAAGGCTATTTATCTGACGGATACCCGTGCAGAGCTTTTGGAACCCACCGAAAACACTCCGGGTGAGTTATATAGTTTATACAATTATGATGACGATTTGAGCGGTAACTCATATGCTGATCCTGCTAAATATTATGACGTAATTATTTCATGCAATGATTTTATGCAGAAAGCCAAGGCTTATAAAGATGCTCATGAAACCAGTGTGGATATGGACCATTACAGAGGATTGATTAGTAGTGCGTTAAGAGTGAAAACATGGATCTATCTTACATTGGGAAAAATTTATGGTCAGGCAGCGTGGATTGACGACCCGTTACAAAGCTTTGTCGATTTCTCCAACTTTGAAATCAAGGATTTGGATGGAATATTAGATGCGTGTGAGAATTTATTATCCACAGGGTTTGATGGGGTAAACGGAACTTATAATATGGACTGGAGAGCTTGGCTGGATCCTACGGGAACAGACAGCGAGGTGATCAGTACTTATGAATATTGGAATATGATGGTACCGGAATATTTCGTTTTGCAAGCAGAAATCTCTTTATGGAAAGGAAACTACCAGAATACGGTAAGTGTACTTTTAAAGGAAATGAATCGAGTGTTTGCTCAGAATCGAGGGAAGCTTTCTAGAACCAAATATATGCGTAGCGGTAGCTATACTAATGGATATGGAGGCTGGTTTACTACTGCTACTCCAGATGAAACAATTGCCGAATCAGTGATTATATATAACTATCAGTATAATCAAAAAAATTCTTTATTGAGACATTTTGATACTACAGGAGAATACTTGCTTCGTGCATCATTGACTGGAGTAAACCGTTTTAAAGATCCTGCTTATAATCCACCGAAAAACCCGGCTGATGAGATTACGACAGAGAATCGTTCTAAAACCTTTAAGGAAATCATAAAAGATGTAGAGTACTCTGTTCAGAAATATCGTGGTATGGGTAGTAAATTGGGGCATACTGTAGCCCATGATGATGTACAAATCTATATTTATCACACAGCCGACCTCTATTATATGCTGGTTGAAGCATTGAATAATTTGGGACGGTATGAGATAGCCGATGTCTTGATGAATCAGGGATTTTATCTCACCTATGGTGCATTGGCAAAAGTTACGGACAACGCGGTATGGAAAAATACCGGTTTTACTAACGATTGGGGGAAAGATCTGACAGACGAGGGGAGTTATCGTACGTATGAAGACAGAGGAATTCGAGGAATTCTGAATCTTGGTAATCGTGATATGTGGCGTGAAGGCAATGGAAAAACTGATTTAGAGATAAAGAAACATAATGATCTTGAAATCTTGAAAGAAGCTCTGTTGGAATTTCCTTGTGAAGGAAAGACATATCCGATTATGCTTCGTATAGCAAGACGTTGGAATGACTATAGCATTATCTCTAAGTTTGTTGGTGAAAAATATACAGATTCGGCCAAGCGTGCTGAAGTGGAGAGCAAAATAGAATCAGGGGCTTATTTCGTTCCTTGGGATTTAAGCAAAACCGCTTCTTCCCATTAATATGATTATTTGTTAAGTTTAATGAGAAAAAATATATATATGAGAAGAACATTAATTCTTATTTGTGGAGCTGTGTTTTTCTGGACTTCATGTTCAGATGACGAGGTAGTATCATCAGGACCGATAAATCCTGAAGTTCCAGTGGAAGAATATCCAGATGTCACTACGTTTGATACTCGCGGGATGATAGTCAGTTATGATCCAGCCCATGGTGAATTGGGAGCGTTGGTTAGTTGGAAATGGATGAAAGATGATCCGAATGATGCAGCTTATGATATTTATCGGAGTGTGAACGGTGGTGAGTTTCAGAAATTAAACTCTCAGCCGATTACAAAAAGTACAAACTACAAGGACCTGTCTGTAGATGTTTCAAAGACAAATACTTATGAATTACGTTTTGCCGGTTCTAGTGAAGTTCTTGGTTCTTATAAATTTACCCCTGAAATGGCAGCAACTTTTTATAAGTCTATTTTCCTGAATATGAATAACCTGCCGCCGCTTTCAGGTCCGACAGGTAATCAGGGCGAAAATGAGGATGAAGATGAAAGTGGCAGTGAAGATATTGTTGGATATAAAGTTTCTGATGCAGCAATTGGAGATTTGGATGGAGACGGACAATATGAAATTGTAGTGAAAAGACAGACTATATCAATTGATAATGCAAGTTCCGGATTTGCTTTGGGAAGTGCTTTGTTGGAGGCTTATCGATTGGATAATGGTGCGTTTATGTGGAGAGTGGAGCTAGGCCCGAATATTCGTCAGGGGACTCATTATATTCCATTTATAGTATATGATTTGGATGGTGATGGAAAAGCTGAATTGGCTGTCCGTACTTCTGAATTGACGAAATTTGGTGATGGGACAGAGATTGGTGATGTAGATGGTGATGGAAAGACTTATTATGTAAATACAAATCCGGAGAGTAGGACTTATGGTAAGATATTGGATGGTCCTGAATTTTTGTCAATTATAGATGGTACCACTGGAGCAGAGGTTGCACGTACAGATTATATTTCGAGAGGAGATAAACTTCTTTGGGGGGCATATTGGGGGGATGATTATGGAAACCGTATTGATCGTTTCTTGATGGCAACCGGGCATTTTAAATCTCAAAACAGTGCGCCTAGTATCGTAATGTGTCGTGGATATTATAAAAACTTTCAAATTGTTGCACTTGATTATGCAAATGGAAAGTTAACCGAACGTTGGCATTTTGATACTTATCCGAATAATCAGGATTATGTAGAGCAGGGAAATCATAATTTAGCCGTCGGTGATGTAGATAATGATGGTAAAGATGAGATTATTTATGGAGCATGTGCTATTGATCATGATGGAAAAGGACTTTATAGTACGGGATTAGGACATGGTGATGCTTTGCATTTAGGCAAGTTTGATCCCACTCGTGAGGGTTTGCAGGTTGTTGCTTGTCATGAGAAACCAAGTTTGTATGGGAATAATGGCATTGAAATGAGGGATGCAGCTACAGGTGAAATTCTGGTTGGAATTCCAGGTAATGCTGAGGATATAGGTCGATGTATGGTAGCTGATGTCGATCCGGAAACACCTGGATGTGAAATTTGGGGTGCCGGAACAACATTAAATGGAAAATTGTATTCATGTAAAGGAGAATTATTGGCCAAAAAAGCACCTGCTTACAAACCTGGTTCTAATTGGACATATAATATGGCTATTTGGTGGAGTGGTGCTTTGAACCGTCAGTTGTTGGATCGTGGGTTTGTAACAGAGTATGTAACCGATGGTAATGGAGGTGCGAAGCAAATATTCCAGAAAGGTAATTATGGTGTAGAAACAGCACAAGGAACAAAGAATAACCCTGTATTCTATGGCGATTTTTGGGGAGACTGGCGTGAGGAAATGATTTATGTGACTCCTGATTATACAGAATTACGTATTTTCACAACTAATCTTGAAACTAAATACCGTTTCCGTCCTTTGATGTATGACCATATCTATCGTCTAAGTGCTGTGCACGAGAATGTCGGTTATAACCAGCCTACTCATACAGGATTCTATATTGGTTCGGATTTGCTGAAAGATGAAAATATGGAAGTAGGACCTGGAGGAATTGGAGACTGGAAACCGGGAAATGAACATAATGGTTCTGCTTTTGAAGATTAAGTGATGGTATTAATAACCAAAAGAAAAAGATATATGAATACTAAATATATGATGAAGAAACAAAGATATTGGCTGTTGTGCCTGATTGGAATGGTTTGTTTTTCTTCTTGTAATAATGAAAATGAGGAGCAAAATTTTGGTGATAATCTTTCAATGAATCTGATGGCACAAGTAAACAAGGTTAAATCACGTGCCAGTTCAGATAATTCCTGGATAGCTGACGGGACAGAACAAATATCTCTGAATGTCGGAGAGAAAAAGGTTACTTTCAAAGTTGTAGACGTTGACGGTACATTAGAGCCTGTTAATGAGGATAATCAGTTGTACTGGCCTACCCCTCTGAAACCTCAAATGGTAACAGCATGGTATCCTGCAACGGAGGGAAATAATCTGCCGGTAACATGGGATGTACAAGCAGATCAGTCCGGCACTGGCTTCCAGCAATCAGATATATTATATACTTCGACCGAGGTGTCTTTTCAAGGTAATAAGATATTGCCATTTGAACATCTGACAACTAAAGTAATTGTCAATCTGAAAGGAAACGGAAAGAATGATGCCGATCTTACTGGAGCAGTAGTGACAATTGAAAATGCAGTACTCACAGGTAACTTTTCTGAGGGTATTCTGACTGCTTCGTCAGGCGTTGGGCAAACAATTATTCCGCAAAAATTCATGTCAACTGATGAATATGCTTTTTCTTGTCAGGCTCTGTTGGTTCCTCAAGATATGAAAGAGAAACAGTTTATCAAAATTCAAATGACTGGGAGAACATTCTATTATGTACCGGAAGAGGGTGATGCAAATTTGGTAGGCGGATATAAATCTGTGTATAATATAACGGTTGGCGACCAGAAAATCTTTGTCGAGGTAGAAAAGAATTCTGCGCAGTGGGGGAATGAAGAAGATGAAATCGTTGAAACGACACCGATTTCATGAGATGTCCTTAATAGTGATTGATGTATGTAAACAATTGGAATAAAGGAATGAATTATGAAACAATATAAGTTTTTATCTACTGTTTTATTATTGGCTGCAATGGTAGCATGGAGTAGTTGCTCGAATGAGGACGAAAGCCTGCCGATACCGTCGGGTACAGGAGGGCTTGTTATAAATGTGTATGATGCAGGTATGGAGAATGTTGATTCTTCTGTATCCCGAGCCGTGACGGATCTGAATTATAATACCACTTTTGAAATTGGAGACTGTATCGGACTTTTTGCAGTAAAAGATAATTCGATTTTAAGTGATATTAATAACCTGAAGGTTGAATATACGAAAGAAGGATGGCGTCCTGTTACTGAATTGCAATATGACGGAATATTGAAAGAAGCTACCTATTATGCGTATTATCCTTATGTTCAGGGTCTGAATATAAGTTCTGTCGAGAGTGATTTCTTTGCTACATTGGTTTCCGGGTGGGATTTGAAAACAGACCAGTCTACCAAGGTAAACTATACAGCATCTGATTTGATGACTTCTTCCGGGAGTACTGTCGTGAAAAGTGATAAGGGAGAGTTTATGATTCAGTTGAATATGTCTCATCGCATGTCTTTGGCTGTAGTTTCTTTGCCCGGTACGGAATATAAGTTTACTAATCCGGAGTTGCAGGGAGTAAGCTATGCTGTCAAACCTTCTGGAGATGTAGCTTTTTATCGGGGAACTATTGAAAACAGTAATCTGATAAAACCATATAGAGCCGGAGATGGAACATATCGTATGGTGGTGAAGCCGGGTGAATCTCCTGATATTGTAGGAGTGATAGGTAATACGAAATATGAGATTAAAAAATCCATTGCAACGGGAAAATATAAGAGATTCATGGTTGACGGAGGTAGCCAGGTGAAAGAGTATGAATTGAAGGTAGGTGATTATTATTGTGCAGATGGGAATCTTGTGAGTAGAGAAGCGGCTGATATCCCGGATGATTGTATTGGTATAGTATATTATGTGGGTAATCCACAGCCTTCCATATTGTATAAGGACAATGAAACTTTGGGGGCCGAAGAAGCAAAAGATGCTTTGAAGCGTGATTATCCTAATTGTGTGCATGGGTTGGTTTATGCGGTAAAACGTGCTAATCCGACTGTGTCTCGTTTTACCTCAAGTTCGAAATTTGATTATACAGGAACTTTTCAGGGTAATGCAGAATTGAGTGCAGCTTATCTTTGGGGGCAGGAAAGTAAGGCGCCGACATATAATTGTATTTTGGGATATAACAATACAGAGGTGTTAAGAGTTATAGAAAATGCTGTGGATATGTTTACCAATCTTGACTCTCATGTAAATGCATTTCCGGCTCCTACAATAAGTTCTGGTTGGTATTTGCCGTCTTTGGAGGAGATGAGGGTTATATTTGAGAATAACGATATAATTAATGCTTCGTTGGCAAATATTAGTGGTGAATCTTTATGGGTGTCGGAAGATGGATATGATGTATCAAATGCTGCCTATCTGGGGTATTGGACGTCTACTTGCAGAGCCAAAGGATATATGTATGGCAGTCATAATAATAATGGAGTTTTTGCTCCTCGTGACGGCAAAAGTACAAAAGATGGCAGAGGATATTTCCGTTTCTCTTTGGCATTTTAACTAACAAGAATAAATCTATTGGAGTAGCAATCATTTAAAAAGCTTATTTTTATACGATTGCTACTTTGTTTTCATATAAATTGAAAATATATAATGAAATCAAGACCGGTCATAATAGCAATATTAATGTTGGGGGCTGCTCTTTCCCAGTCTGGTTGTGTTGGTGTTTCCAATAAGACAACAATGGAGCAGGCATGGAAGGAGTTTGCTCATCCGCAAGATTCTACACGTACAAAGGTGTGGTGGTTTCATGGTGAAACAGAAACTACTAAAGAAGGCATAACTGCTGATTTGGAAGGTTTTAAGCGTGCAGGAGTAGGAGGAGTGGTTTATTATGACCAGGCGCATGGTGAAGGAGAAAACGCATGTCCGGCTATGTCTCGCGAATGGTGGGATATGCTTCGTTTTGCAGCGTCGGAGGCTAAAAGACTGGGACTGTCTTTCGAGGCGAATATAGCCAATGGCTATGTTGCGGGTGGTCCTTGGATAACTCCCGAACTTAATATGCAAAGGCTGACGGCAACGGAAGTGGTTGCAAAAGGAAATTCTAAATTTGACGAGGTATTGCCGGTTCCCAACAGTAAAGTGGGATTTTGGGATGTGGCTGTGTTGGCATTTCCTGTACAGGGTGGTTTTTATGAAACAAATTTGGAACGTAAGCCTGATTTGTCTTGCAATTTACCCGGTTTTCCTGTTGCGTCACTTTTTAATATGCAGGGGAAATTAACGACTATACCTGCACAAGAACCCGGGCATTCAGTTTTTATTAATCTTGATTTTAAAGAACCATTTGTGGCACGAAGCATAACTTATCGTGTGGGAAGGCGTGGAAAAAGTAGGGGAGGGGCAATGAATGTGCCGGGAAAGCCTACAGAGAGTTTTACAGCGCAAGGTTTTATTGAACAGCCGGAGTTAGGGCAGTTAGAAGTGTCTGACGATGGATTGCATTATCGCAAAGTTTGTGACTTGAAGCCGGTTTATCAGGCTGCATCTGGTAATTGGGATCAGAAAACGATTTCGTTTCCGGTTGTGGAGGGACGTTATTTCCGCCTTAATTTACATGACTGGTGTCATCCGAACGACAAACGTCCTCAAATGTTTTTAGGCAATATTCTTCTTTCCTCACAAGCTAAAGTAGATCAGTGGGAGGAAAAGGCCGGTTTGTACTCGGAATATATTGAACCGGATAAAACACCGGAATATTTTGGAAAAGAAGTGATAGATCCTGAACAGATTATTGATTTGACATCTCAAATGGATAAGAATGGGAGGTTGCAATGGAATATGCCTGCAGGGGAATGGAAAATCCTGCGGTTTGCTCATGTGCCGACAGGGGGACGTACCAAGCATTCACGTGCCAATATGAAAGGACTGGAATGTGACAAGCTTTCTGCCGTGGCAGCCAAAGCACAGTTTGATAATTATTTCAAATTGATTCTGGATACTTTGAATGCGGCAGGATGTCCGCTGAAAGGCTTGACTATGGATAGCCAGGAAGCCGGATCACAGAACTGGACAGCCGGTTATGAGAAAGAATTCCTTCAGAGAAGAGGATATGACATACATCGCTATCTTCCGGCTCTGATGGGGTATATTGTCGGCTCTCCCGAAGAGACGGACGGTTTCTTCTATGATATGCGTCGCACGATCGCCGATCTGGTTTCAGATAAATATTACGGTACGCTGGATAGCTTGTGCCGGCAGGCAGGTGTTGATTTTACAGCGCAGGCTTCCGGTAACGGATTGAATCTGGTGGCTGACAACTTTCAGGCTAAAGGACGGGTGCAGAAACCGCAGGGCGAGTTTTGGGGGCATCATGTACATGGAAGCTATGATATAAAGGAAGCTGCATCTGCTGCACATATCTATGGAAAGCGGATTGCTTCGGCAGAGGCTTTCACGGATGTGAGATATGACGAGTCATTTGCTGAAATGAAGAACCTGGCTGATTATGCCTATGCTTTCGGAGTGAATGAGTTTGTGGTGTGTGCATCCGCTTATCAGCCATGGCTTGATAAGATTCCGGGAAGTACGGGAGGCGGCAGGCACTATTGCCTGAACCGTAATAATACGTTTTGGGAATATAGCCGCCCGTTCTGGGATTATCAGGCACGGTGCGCGGGATTGATGAGAAAGGGAATACCTGTTGTGGACTTGTGTATCTTTGCAGGTGATAACGCTCCGGTGAAATTGCTCACTTACCGTTTGCCGGAAATACCGGAAGGATATGACTTTGATGTCTGTACGGCAGACGCGTTGATAAAACGCATGAAGGCCCGTGACGGACGTATTGTATTGCCGGACGGAATGAGTTATCAGATGCTTGTAGTACAGCGCAACGGAGATGTCACTCTGGAAGCGTTGCGACATATTGCTTCACTGGTGGAACAGGGAGTGCCGCTATATGGCCCGAAACCTCTTCGTTCCGGTTCGCTGAAAGATGCCGGAAATGCGGAAGAATATGCTAAACTGGCAGATAGCTTGTGGGGCGGGGAGATGGCTGCTTCCGGTTCTCATGCTTATGGTAAAGGAACGGTTTATTGGGGTATGTCCCTTGAAGAAGCTTTGGCGCAGGCGGGAATCCGTCCGGATATAGCGTTGAAGAGCGGCAATACTCCTAAGGACAAAGTGTATTTCGCTCACCGGCAGTTGGCTGACGCGGAAGTTTACTTCCTGAATAATCATAGTAAGAATGTATTTAACAGTACAGTGACTTTACGTACTGATGCCCGATATGCCGAATTCTGGGATCCTGCTACCGGAAAGCGTTTCAGCTTGCCTGCGACTCCGGGAAAAGATGGCTTGGCGGTAACGATTACTTTGCAAGCCAATGAATCCGGTTTCATCGTAGCGTCCGGCCAGCTGACGGAAGGTATCTCCCAACGGATGATTGGAAGCCCTGAAGCGGTTGTTCCTGTCGAAGGAAGTTGGAATGTATATTTTGATCCCAAATGGGGAGGCCCGGGGGAAGTTGTGTTTGAGGAGCTGACGGATTGGGCGCGTAATGCGGACGATCGGATCCGCTATTATTCGGGAACGGCTGTCTATAAAAAGACAATCACACTAGACAAGTTGGATAAAGATGAAGAGCTCGTGCTTCGTATTCCTCGATTGGGAGCCATGGCACAAGTCTTTATCAACGGCAAGGAAGTTTCGACTATCTGGTGTTCGCCTTGGGAGGCTGATCTGACTCCTTACGTGCAGGAAGGTGATAATGCACTGGAATTGCGTGTCGTTAATTCGTTGACGAACCGTATGATCGGTGATGCTTCCCTGCCACAAGAGGAACGTTACACGTATGCTTATCCCGAAATAGTGAAAGCGGGAGACAGGCTGGTTCCTTCGGGCATCATAGGCGAAGTTTTATTGGTAAGGAGATAATACACAGGAGTTTATACGTGGAATCATTCATTTATTCACGTTCATAGTCTTTCAGGACTTGACAAAGGCTTTTTTATGTTGTATATTTGTAGACGTGAAACATAAAACAACGAATAAAAAACTAAAAACGAATGAAACGATTCTTATCTTTTGCCGTACTCGCTGTGATGTACTTCCCCGGATGTGCAACCAGTAAAAATGCAGTGCGTTGTCTGAGCCGATGGATTAAAGACTGCAACCCGTTGGTCAAAGAACTTATACCAACAGGGTACTTGCCGTATAATCATCGGTATCTGACTGCAAAACAGTATAAGATCATAACAAAACATCTAGGTGATCCTTATGAGGATTAGGGTATAACTGACCCGCCAATGAGCTTGAGGCTGCAAACTTTTAAGAGGTTTGCAGCCTTTTTTGTTGCATATATTTGATTGTTTTCTACGAAAAGAGGAAGATAGAGTTTATAATAAACTTGGATACCGTTTATAATAAACGATGTAAGAATTTATTAGAAACGTTGACGGAGATTTAGAATAAAAGATAAGTTATTTTCGGTGTCACAGGATGTGCCGAATCGAAATTTCGTTATATTACACAGGTGGAGTAGTAAAACTATGCTACATAGATACTCTTCGTTTTATCATACATGCATATTTTTTCAGGAATTTTCTTGTGAAAGCGACCTTGACGCTGGTACAGATACATGTCTGCCAGTTCAAGACAGCTATATTCTTGTGGGCTATGGCAGGATTTTTAGAATTAATCTTTTATATTTGTGGCATCTTTAAATCGAAAACACATGCGGCAGATATATCCAGTTTTATTTTTCTTATTGTTTTGTAGCAAAGCATTTGCTTTTGATATATTGAATATCAGTACGATAACCGATCGTAACGGTTTGTCGCAGAATACCATCCGGTGTATGATGCAGGACAGCCGCGGATTTATGTGGATGGGAACTATCAACGGGCTGAACCGATATAACGGGAAAGAGTTTGTGGTGGTACATCCCGAGTTGCCGGGATCATCGTTGTTGCCCGACAGCAGGATACGTTATATGGTTGAGGACAAGAACGGATTTATCTGGATACGTACTTTCTCAAATACCTTGTTTTGCTATGATCCGGGAACAGAAAAGATGATTGACTATGACCCGCAGAATAAGGCGAAGATATTCACGCAGATTGAAGTCTTCTCCAATGGTGACGTGTGGATGTGGGGAAACAGGGGCTGTTGCCGTGTCCGGTATGTCAATGGAAAAATGGAAGTATGGAAGCCGGAAGATGAAAAACTGCGCAGCCAGAAAATATCCTTTGTATTTGAGGATTCGGAGCATAAGGTATGGATGGGTGCTCATGAAGAACTGTTCAGGATTGCTGACGGCAAAGTGGACTCGATGCTGAAAGGAGTGACTTTTCTCAATGCGCAGGAGGGAAGTGACTTATACTTTATAGGTGGAGGAGGAATTGTGATATTCGACCGTGCCCGCCTTTCTTTCTCACCGGTTATTTATTACGATAAAGAAAATCCCTCGGCTCATTCCCGTTCATATATGCTGAATGAAGGGATTCTGATGATTGCCACCAATGAGAAAACATATACTTTTGACACGAACAAGCGGGTCTGGATTTCGTCGGCAAAGTTCTTTCAAGGGAACGATTTGCGTAATGCTAATTTTAGTGTCGATAACAAAGGGGATGTATGGGTGTACAATATGTCCGGTACGTTATGGCGGCATCGGCCCGACAATACTTTCGAACCGTTGCATTTGATACCTTCCGATATACTTTCCCTGATCAGTCAGGAACGTTATCAGATTTATCATGATTCGCGGAATATCATCTGGATTACTACTTTCGGCAACGGGCTGTTTGCCATTGACGAGAATAACGGAAAGATTTTTCATTATACGGCTGATAAAGACCTGACGACCAATTATCTGCTTTGTGTAACGGAAGACAGGTCGGGAGAAATATGGGTGGGAACCGAATTAGGGGGGATCAGTAAAATATCGCTGACTAATTATCCGTTTGATATCTTCTATCCCTCTCCGGGAGGAAATGCGGACAGGGACAATGCGGTACGGCTTATTTATGAAGATGAAGACGGACGGTACTGGTTTGGGACGCGGGATGGAAACCTGCATGTATGCGATTCTACATTGCGTCAGATTTATGATCTCCGGATTGAGGGTGGTTTGCCGTTTTCGATTGCGGAGGATACTCTTGGATATAAGTGGCTGGGAACGAAAGGGGGAGGATTGGTGCTTCTTTCTCCCAAAGGAGATGCCATAGTGGAAAAACACACCTTGGATGACTGGGTGTGGCAGTCTTCATCAAGCAACAATATATTTACTATTATGCGTGATAATAAAGATCGCATGTGGATAGCCACTTTTGGGGGAGGATTGCATTTGGGAGAAAGGCATCAGGGAAAACTGACTTTCCGCCAGTTTGTGACGGAAAACAAGCATCAGTGTATGATGCGGGCGATGATTCAGGATCGGACAGGATTGATATGGGTGGGAACTAACGATGGAGTCATTGTTTTTCATCCGGATGAATTGATTCAGGATAAGAATAAATATATCTCCCTGCATCTTCACAAAGAGGATCAGCAACCGTTAAGCCATAATGAGGTAAAGGTTGTATTTGAGGATAGCAAGGGAAATATCTGGCTGGGCACCACCGGTGGCGGATTGAATCTGCTGGTCAGAGAGAAGCAACTGGAAAAATCATGGTTCAAGCACTATAATGCAGATAATGGTCTGGCTAACGAGACTGTACAGGCCATACTGGAGGATAATGAAGGATATATATGGGTAAGTACGGAGAGCGGTATCTCCAAATTCAACTTGCAGACGGAACGTTTTGAGAATTTTATTTTCTCGAATAACCGTCATGCCGCTATTTTCAACGAATTATCGTGCTGGAAGAAGAAAAACGGAGAATTGATGTTCGGCAGTTACAATGGTGTCTATATTTTCAATCCTTCAGGGATTAAATTTGATACGTATGCTCCCCGCGTGCTTGTAACGGGTTTGTGGATTAACGGAAATCCGATGCGCCCGCAAGGACAGGACTCTCCTTTGATGGAAAGTATTACGAGTACGGAGAAGATTGTTTTGGAGCATAATCAGAACTCTTTTAACCTTGAATGTACGATGCTGAACTTTCATGCCGCGGAACTCAACCAATATGCGTATTATCTGGAAGGATTTGAAAAAGACTGGAATCTCGGTTCGCGCAATAACATGGCGACTTACCGGAATGTTCCTCCGGGAAGGTATATATTCAAAGTAAAAGGTTGTAATAGCTTCGGTGTGTGGAGCAGTGAGGAGACTACTCTGGAAGTCATTATTCTTCCACCTTGGTGGAAATCGTGGATAGCGGTACTTTTATATATTTTGGTGGGAGGAGTACTTATTTATTTTGCAGTCAGGCTTGCCTTGAAGATGCACCGGTTGAATATGGCTGTTGAGGTTGAGAAACAACTGACAGAATATAAGCTGCGTTTCTTCACCAATATATCTCATGAGTTCCGTACTCCATTGACTATTATCCGTGGCGCGATAGAGGACTTGTCTAACCAGAAGGATTTGCCGCCTGCTGCCAATAAACAGTTGGGATTACTGACAAAAAGTTCTAACCGGCTGTTGCGTCTGATTGACCAGTTGCTGGAATTCCGCCGTTTGCAGAACAACAAGATGGAGCTGAAATTGGAAGAGACGGTGGCCGAACGTTTCTTTTATGACATTTATCTTACTTTCAAAGACATGGCGGCCAAGAAACGGATAGAATATCTTTTTGAATCGAACGATCCGACGGGAAGGATGCTGCTCGACCGGAGCAAGATGGACAAGATTGCATATAATCTTTTGTCCAATGCTTTCAAGAATACTCCGGCAGGCGGAAAGATTGTGATGAGGCTTGACTCTTCTGCCGAAAATGATACGTTTACATTAAGTGTATCAGACAGTGGCCCCGGAGTTCCCGCAGAGAAACGTAAGATGTTGTTTGTCAGATTCGAACAGATTAACTATGCTTCCGACGGCACGGGTGTCGGATTACACCTGACTGCCGAACTTGCCAAAGTACATAAAGGTAATGTAGTTTATTCGGATTCTTCTTTGGGGGGAGCCTGTTTCGCACTGACCATACCGTTGTCGGATAAGAATTATGATCCGGCAGATATCGTACAGTCTTCAGCATCCGAACCGGACGTTGCGGTTAAGGAAATAACAACCGGAGCGACTTTGCCTGATGAAAAGGCGGTGGAAATCCTGGGCACTTCTGTCAACAAACCATTCAAAGAATATAAGGTGATGGTGATTGATGACGATGATGATGTCCGCACGCTTATAGAAAGCCAGTTAGGGAAATATTTCACAGTTTCTACAGCTTCCAATGGAGCGGAAGGACTGGAAAAGTTGGCGGAAGACCAGCCGGATATTGTTGTCTGCGATGTGATGATGCCCGAAATGGATGGGTTCGAGTTTACGAAACGGTTGAAAAATGATTTCAATATCAGCCATATTCCTGTCATTCTGTTGACTGCTTATTCTTCGGAAGAACACCAGTTGAAGGGCATCCAGTTGGGGGCTGATTCTTATATCACCAAGCCTTTCAGTGTGCAATATCTCTTGGCTCGTGTAGTAAAGCTTATCGAGCAGCGGGAGAAGTTGCAACGGAAGTTTGCAACGGAACCGGGTAACTTGCAACCGTTGATTAGTACTACCGACAGGGATAAAATATTCCTGGATAAGATAAATGCCATTATTGAAAGAAATATGGGAGATGCGGAGTTCAAACTGGACACTTACGCTCCGGCATTGGGATTGGGACGTACTACTTTTTACAGTAAATTGAAGAGTATTGTCGGCTGCTCTCCCAATGAGTATGTGAGGCTGCTCCGTATGAAGAGGGCGGCGGAACTGTTGATTACTTCCGATATAAATATATCTGAAGCCGGTTATCAGGTCGGTATCAATGATCCTTTCTATTTTAGTAAATGCTTTAAGAATACATTCGGGAAATCGCCTTCGCAATACAGAAAGAGTGCGGGAAAGACGGATATGGAAGAAAATACGGGCGAAGAAAACCAGTGATTTTTTATTGTAGGGGAAGAATAAGAGTTAGCCTGTAACAGGTGAGGATGAGCTGATTCTTTATTTTGTATAGTTTTACAACTATATGAACAGGTGTACATGTTATTTTCTGAAAAAGTGACTTTGTTTGCATCGTGATTAATAATATATCAGGCAATGAAGAACATGTATCACTCTACAATAATTTTATTATGAATTTGCGCGTTATCATTTTATTTATTTTACTGTTATCAGGCTTCTGTGTAAATGCTCAAGAGTATGTCAGCTTGAACGGCGAATGGCAATTTGCCTTAGCAAAGACTGAACAGGAAGCTAAACGTCTGGAGAATTTCAGCTCTCCGGGATTCAGTAGTCAGAAATTCACAAAGATCCCTGTACCGTCCAATTGGGCTGTTCTGGGATATGAGGAACCTGTATATAGAGGGTTCAAGGAAAACAAGGCTAGTGAGGGCTTTTACTTGCATAAATTTGATACTCCTGAAGGCTGGGATGGGAAGCGTGTATTGCTTCATTTCGGCGGCGTGTGGTCATCGGCAGAGGTCTGGCTGAACGGGAAGTTTCTGGGCAGGCATGACAGCGGTTATACGTCGTTTGCGTTTGATGTCAGCGGCAAGCTGAAAACAGACGGGGCGAATCTGTTGGCAGTCCGTGTAAGGCAGATAACTAAAGAGTATAAATTTGATGTTTTCGACGACTGGACATTGGGCGGAATTTACAGGGATGTCACTTTGGAAGCTATGCCGCGTAAACGTTGGATAGACAATATGGTCGCACAGACCTTTTTCGATAATCGGTTTGAAGATGCGGATTTGAAACTACGGGTTATGGTCGGTGACAAACAGAAAAGTACAGTGCCGGGTAATTATCCAAGTCCGGGTGCATCATACGACCTTAGATTTACCCTTACAGATAAAGAAGGGAAGGAAGTTGCCCGGCGGCAGCTGACAGTACCCGCTCATATTTCTACGGATCGGGAAATAGGTCTGACATTCCATATTCAGTCACCTCATCATTGGAATGCGGAGAATCCTTATCTTTATAATCTGCGTGTTGAGCTTGTTGAAGAAGGGCAAGTGACACATACACGTACGCAACGAATCGGGTTCCGGCAGATTTCAACGGTAGGTGGTGTTTTCAGAATCAACGGGCAGGCTGTCAAATTGCGTGGCGTAAACCGCCATGATGAACATCCGGATGTCGGTCGTGCCACTACCCGTGAACATTGGTTGCAGGATCTGACTCTTATGAAAGCGGCGAATATCAATTATATCCGTCTTTCCCATTATACTCCGGCGAAAGGGTTTATTGAATTGTGTGATGAGATGGGGATGTATGTAGGTAATGAAGTTTCATTAGGAGGCGCCGGAAATTTGATGTATGACCCTTCCTGTTCTGGAGCTGCTCTACAACGTTCGTATGAAACGGTTGTCCGGGACATTAATCATCCGTCGATTATTTATTGGTCAGTCGGCAATGAGGATCCGTTGACCTCATTACATCTGGCATCTGTGAAGCTGGTGAAAGCGCTTGATCCCACTCGTCCTGTCTTGTTACCTTGGAGAGCGGAGGAATGGTTGCCGGAAGAAATTGATATTCTTGCTCCTCATTATTGGAAGCCGCAGGAATATGACCGGTTGGCAGCTCATTCTGACCGTCCTATAATTTCCACGGAATATACTCATGCTTATGGTAATACTGGATTTGGCGGATTGGAAGCCCGTTGGAAAGCATTGACTAAACATCCGTCAGGAACGGGGGCGGCAATCTGGATGTGGGCGGATCAGGGTATAAGGACTCCGGTGCGTAATCTTCAGAAAAAGAATAAAGATGTACATGCAGGAGATGATTATCTGCGGATTGATTATGCGGGATGGGACGGTATTGTGGATTCCTATCGTAATTTTACCCGTGATTATTGGGAAACGAAGGCTGTGTATGCACAGGTTTATCCTGCTGTAGAGAAGATTTCATTTACTCCCGGTCAGGATTCCTTGCGAATTCCTATTCAGAATGATTTTGATTTTACGGATCTTACTACTGTAAAGATCGACTGGTCTATCAGGGAAGATGAAAGGGTTTTGGCATCCGGTACTAACTCTATCACTGGGCAACCTCACGCCGAATCTACATTCAAACTGCCGGTGGAAGCTTTGAGAACAGTCCGTGCAGGGAAGACTTACTATGCTTGGTTTGTCTTTACGAACGTCAATGGCGAAGAGATTACGCGGGATGCTGTGGAACTTTGCCCGTCGGTAGAACAGATTGGAACAGTGTTGCCTTGCGGGAAAATATCAGTAAACCAAACTGAAACAGTAACGATAGAGACAGGCAATATACGTTATGTTTTTAGTCCTCAAACCGGTCAATTGGTTTCGGCAGAGGCACGGGGCAAACAGTTGATTACAGATTTATGCCCTATAATATGGTCTCCGCTTGATCCGTGTGAGAAATCTGCATTTGGAAAAGAGAATGTCCGTAAGGCTGTTGACTTGAATCAGTATACAACATCTGTCAAGGAATGGAGTGTAGAAGATAGACCGGATGAAGTTATTATTCGGGCAAAAGTGGATTGTCATGTAGATTCTGCCAATCATTTTATCACTACCTATCGTTATTCAATAGGTGTGGACGGACGTTTGGATGTAAATTATGAGATTCTGACTGATGTAGCTATTCCTCAAATACCTATAGTTGGAATGATAATTAAAACTGTCCCAGAACTCAAAGAGTTGCATTGGTTAGGTCTTGGCCCTTACGATGCCTATCCTAATAAAAAAGCAGCCCCGATACTTGGCATTTGGGGAGGGGAGGCAGGAAGTGCGGACGTAACCGGAATGAAGGCAACCCGTTGGATTGAACGTAGTAACTCTGAATGTGGATTCCGGATAATGAGTAATGGTTATATGAAACATGATGCTTCTCATCCTGAAGTTATGCATATTCTGTCACATGTTTTTGGACGCCCTGAAAAAGGACGTCAGGCGGACGAATCTGTTCCGCAGATGCGGACTGATACAGGAGTACCGTTTGTTGGTGGGTTCAGTATCTTGTTGAACGCTGATTTGCAGAAAAAATAATTAATTTATATAATACGCTGTGTCATAGTGATTTATATTTAAGTAATTGTAAGGCTTAGATTATTAAAGGGAGACGCAATGGGGACAAAAGGGGACTGGACGGTTTGTGCCTTGTTATATCTTTGCAGAGTCATTCAAACAAAACGAATGGCAACAGTAAACCTTTATTTTTTTAACCATTTAAACTTTAATAATTATGGCTTTACAGTATGTAGTAACAAAACGTGTGTTCGGTTTTGACAAGGACAAAAACGAAAAGTATGTAGCAAAATCGGTTCGTTCCGGTAAGGTGAATTTTGCAAAGATGTGTCGCAAGGTGAGTCAGCTTTGTGGTGTCCATCGTAAGGTGGTGGATTTGGTGGTCAGTGGTCTGGTAGATAAGATGGCTGAAGATATTGACGACGGAAAGAGCGTTCAGTTGGGTGAGTTCGGTATTTTCAGTCCTACTATCCGTGCCAAGAGTGCGGATGAAGAGAAGGATGTTTCGTCCAAATCGATCGTTCAAAGAAAGATTATTTTTTATCCGGGAAAAATCTTTAAGGATACGTTGGAAGATATGAGTGTCACCCGTCGTGTGGAGATTGAAACGGATTATACGGACGGAAGTAGTAACGGTGGTAATAATGGTGGCAATCCTGATTCCGGCGATGATGGTAAGGGAGATAACGGGGAAGCACCGGATCCGGCTGCATAATTTAGTTAGTTTTGTCTTAAAAGTGGCTTTAGAGTAGTAGTGATGCACAGAGAATCGATTTATGATCGGTGATCTGTGCATCTTTTATTGTATATATGTCAGTAAAGCATTTCTTAAAAGAATAAATGCGAACATTAAAACAATTTGATTTGTTATTTATGATAGTTACATGCATAGTATAGCTTTATTCTGTCATTATGATATAAAACATCTTTTTAAATAGGCTTATTAAGGCGTTTTGTTGACTATATGTTAAAATAATCCGTTATATTTGTATATGTGAAGTTAACCGAAGAAAAAATCACTTATTATTGGCTATGATGAAAAAGGAAATTAAATTCAGTCTTGTTTATCGGGACATGTGGCAATCTTCCGGTAAATATCAACCTCGGGTTGATCAGCTTGTCCGTATCGCTCCTTTGATTATTGAGATGGGCTGTTTTGCCAGAGTTGAAACGAATGGCGGTGCTTTTGAACAAGTGAATCTGTTGTACGGCGAAAATCCTAATAAAGCCGTCCGTGCTTTTACTGCGCCTTTTAAAGAAGCGGGTATTCAAACGCATATGCTCGATCGCGGATTGAATGCGTTGCGCATGTACCCGGTTCCGGCAGATGTGCGTAAGTTGATGTATAAAGTCAAGCATGCGCAAGGAGTGGATATCACCCGTATCTTCTGTGGACTGAATGAGACGAGAAACATCATTCCTTCTATTAAATATGCTTTGGAAGCAGGTATGATTCCGCAGGCAACTCTTTGTATCACGTATTCTCCGGTGCATACCGTTGAGTATTATGCCCGAATTGCAGATCAACTGATTGAGGCCGGTGCACCTGAAATATGTTTGAAAGATATGGCAGGTATCGGTCGTCCGGGTATGTTAGGAGAATTGGTCAGGACCATCAAGGAGAAACATCCGGATATATTGATTCAATATCATGGTCATAGCGGACCGGGATTGTCTATGGCTTCTATCCTTGAGGTTTGCGAAAATGGTGCGGACATCATTGATGTGGCTATGGAACCGATGTCTTGGGGCAAAGTGCATCCGGACGTAATCTCTGTGCAAGCTATGTTGAAAGATTTAGGCTTCCAGGTTCCCGACATAAATATGAAAGCATATATGAAAGCTCGTGCGATGACGCAAGAATTCATTGATGATTTTCTGGGTTATTTTATGGATCCTACTAACAAATATATGTCTTCGCTTCTACTGAAATGTGGTTTGCCGGGTGGCATGATGGGTTCCATGATGGCAGACCTGAAAGGAGTGCATTCCGGCATCAATATGATATTAAGGAGTAAGAATGAGCCGGAACTTAGTCTGGATGATCTGCTTGTGATGCTTTTTGATGAAGTGGAATATGTATGGCCCAAGCTGGGTTATCCTCCTTTGGTGACTCCTTTCAGCCAGTATGTGAAAAATGTTGCATTAATGAATCTTATGCAGCAGGTAAAAGGGGAAGAACGTTGGACAATGATAGATAACCATACTTGGGATATGATTCTGGGTAAAAGTGGACGTCTGCCGGGTACGCTTGCACCGGAGATTATAGAGTTGGCGAAATCTAAAGGATATGAATTTGTCGATACCGACCCGCAATTGAATTATCCGGATGCTTTGGATGAATATCGAAAGGAAATGGATGAAAATGGCTGGGAATATGGAGAGGATGACGAAGAACTTTTTGAACTGGCTATGCACGATCGCCAGTATCGTGATTATAAGTCCGGGGTTGCCAAAAAGCGTTTTGAGGAAGAGTTGCAACATGCTAAGGATGCGGCAATGGCAAAGAACGGGTATTCGGAAGAGGAAATTAAGAAGTTGAAACGTGCCAAGGCAGATCCGGTTATTGCCCCTGATAACGGACAGGTACTTTGGGAAGTTTCCGTAGAGGGACCATCCATTGCTCCATTCATCGGGCGTAAATATCAGCATGACGAAGTCTTTTGTTATCTTTCCACTCCGTGGGGGGAATATGAAAAGATTCTAACCGGATTTACCGGACGTGTGGTGGAGATATGTGCACAGCAAGGTGCGACTGTACATAAGGGAGATGTAATCGGTTATATTCTACGAAGCGATATTTTTGCGTAGACTCTTATAAGAGTTAGGGTATAGGTAACTCAATAAAGAATTTTAGGGGAGTGTCTAACAAGTCCCTTTTTAGACAGCCCCTTTCTTTTGCGTATAAATTCAATGTAAAGACGATCATGAAAATTCTTATGTGTTGTAATTGAATGGATATTTATCGGTAGTAGAATGGAATGTTTAATATGGAATGAGCGTATTTTGTAAAAAATGCGATGATCAGAGCAAAAAAAGCGGACTTATTTTGTTCTTTCTATAATTAAGTACAATTGCTTGAATTTTACGATTGGACGGCCAAGGTAGCTGGAGGTGCTGTAACCGTTCGCTTTTGCCCAATCTACGACTTTGTTACGCTGCTTTTCCGGATAGTAGATTGTAAGTAGTTTTTTCTCTATTTGCTCTCGCCATGATTCTGGTGAACCTATGTCGTTAAGGTGGCTAATTGAGGCAATGCCAAGAGCGAGAGCAACGACACTATGGGTGAAATCTCCACTTTCAGGTGTGGGCTCTATCTGTAAATTCTGTTTCACTCCATCCACGAGGCTCTTGATAGCAAGAATATCGTGGGTGAGGTTGAGCTCTAAGATGAAATCAACCTCTTCTTTTGCTAATTGATGAAATAGATCTCCTTTCTCTGCGCCAAGTAGTTTTAAACCCCAATCAATTTGGAAACGCAGAGATTCTACAGCTCTCTTTATACTGAGAGCATCTTTTTTCTTTGGATTTTTTTTGTATGCCATGACGAATAGAATGTTAAAATGAGTGTGCAAAAATAATGGTGAAGTATGCAGAAACGTTGCACACATAAAAAAAATTGCTATAAATTAATATATTTAGGTGGTATGCAGTTTTTTTGCATACAAAAAAGTTAACTTTGTACTAAATAAGATTATGAATTCTACCCTATAAAACATGCTATCAAGATATCTAAAGTAGGAAAAACAATTAGATGAGATATACAAAAAGGGTTTAAGCAATTGAATAATAGAAAATAGTAATAATATTTTGAAAATCACGGAAGTTTAGAAAATGATAAGTAAAACCTTCAACCGCTATATCTGGTTGCTCAACATGTTGCTTCAGCATCGCAGATTAACTTTTGAGGAGATAAGCTGTCGATGGAAAGATAGTTGTCTCGGTGATGGTAGACCGCTTGCATTACGTACATTCCACATGCATAGAGAAGCTATTGCAGAACTTTTTGGTGTAGAGGTCGAATGTGATACATCCAGCTATGAGTATTATATTTCTTCTTCCAGTCAACTGAAAAATGACAAGACTCGTCAGTGGTTGCTTAACTCCTTCACTGTGTCTAACATGATAGAAGCAGGGCGCAACATGAAAGATCGAATTTTGTTTGAGGAAATTCCTGAAGGAACTGAATATCTCCAAACAGTCATAGATGCAATGCAACGAAAAAAGGAATTGAAGATTGATTATAAATCTTTCAATGGTCATCAGTCAATATTTCACTTGCAGCCATACGCTATGAAGGTTTACCATCAGCGTTGGTATGTAGTCGGCTATCTCAAAGAGCAGGAAGGAATAAGGAATATTGCCCTTGATCGTACTTTGGAAATGGAATTGACAGATGACTCATTTATACTCCCCAATGATTTTGATGCAGAAGAATATTATGCTCATACAGTTGGCATATTTGTCAATGACAAATTGAAGCCACAGAAAGTAGTTGTTCGGGTATTCGGTGTTCATGTAGAGTATATGCGTTCTCTGCCACTGCATTTCTCTCAACAAGAGATAAAAACAGAACATAAAGAGTACAGCGACTTTGAATACCAACTTTGCTTAACTCCAGAGCTAACAAGTCAGTTACTTGCTATGGGTGAAAAGATCGAAGTTATGGAACCAATAGGGCTGCGTGAAGAAATTAGAAAACGACTTTTTGCTGCCATAAATAGATATAAATAGGAAAATAATGGCGTGCAGAGTTTTAGCAGAGATCAATAATACACAGTTATAAACTCTAAATGAAGAAATTGAAAATGGTTAATAATTACACAATAAAAACAACCTATTACGATAGGAAAATGGATGAAAAGTTGCTAACCCAAATAAACGAGCGGTTTCCTTGGATCATCAGTTATGTTAAATCACATAATTGTTTAGATTTCCAGACTGGAAATGACCCTAAAACTAATCGTTCTTGGTTTTCTATATATAGAGGTACTGGACGTATACTAACCTTTTGTAGTCATTCAGGTAAAGTTAATGAGATATGTGATGTAGCCGAGGCTTACAAAGAATTAATGCAACCAGATTTTTTTAGAAATCCAACGCCGGATCAGTTTGATACATATTTAGCGAAAATCGCTTCCACGGAAAAATTCAAAAGATACTATAAAGATACAGAGGTTCGCAATGAAGGATATTATCAGACATTAATAGGACGTCGTTATACGTTCGAAGTTAAAGATACCGATGATTTTATTCTTTTTGACAAGGAGCTAGTTATCGGTTTTAAAACAAAAGGCATAAAAGATGAATGGAATAAGGAAATCGTAGACCAACAAACATTGAAAATTGAACAATTAAGAAAGACGTACAATGGAATACTCCCTGAAGAAATAAAACCTGAGTATGGTGAATTTGACTTCCTTGGTCTAAATACTAATGGAGATATATTGATAATGGAACTTAAACAAAATGATCCTGCTAAGACTGCATTGTCTCCTATTCAAACTTCATATTACTATCTACAGTTTCAAAAATTAGCTAGAGAAGATGATAAGTTGTATCAACGAATAAAAGCAATGATCGAGCAAAAAATAGATTATGGACTTATCGGTTCCAGTTACAAAAATAAAATACCATTAAAGCTTTCCGGAAGAATAATACCGTGCGTAATTGTAGGAAAAGACGGTGGACTATCTGAAACAATCCGCGAAAGATATAGATTTATTCGTGATTTATTTTTACCGGAAATGAAAGCATACACATGCACATCCGAGGTTGAGGGTACTCTCGTTACATCAGAAAACTTATAAACAGAATGAATCTTATTATTCATCGTGGGGCTGACCAGATAGGTGGTTGTATTACAGAAATATCGACTGAGAATTGTAAAATTCTTATAGACTTCGGTAACAATCTTCCTGGTTGCAAAAAAGAAGAACTGACAGAAGAACAAGTAAAATCAATCATAGGAAATGCTGATGCCGTATTCTATACACATTATCATAGTGATCATGTTGGTTTGCACCATCTGATACCAACAAATGTCCTTCAATATATAGGAGTAGGAGCAAAAGAAGTTATGCTCTGCAAATATGACGCTTTGAGGGTTCACGGAGATTACTCCAAACAGATTGAAGCAATAGAGCGTATGGAAACCTATTGTGCGGCAAAACGTATTGATGTCAGTAAGAAAGGGAGGATTTTCGTTACTCCCTATTTTGTTAGTCATTCTGCTTTTGATGCATATATGTTCTTAATAGAATGTGAGGGAAAGAAGATATTGCACACAGGAGATTTTCGCAGACATGGCTATATTGGCAAAGGTCTTTTTCCTACTTTGAAGAAGAATGTGGGAGAAGTTGACATACTTATAACAGAAGGAACAATGTTAGGAAGAAGTCAAGAATGTGTGATTTCAGAGAGCGAAATACAGAAGAATATTATAAAGGCATTGCGTGAACACAAGTATGTCTTTGCCTTGTGTTCGTCAACTGACCTTGACCGGCTTGCAACATTCCATGCGGCGTGTAAAAAGACTGGACGTATATTCTTAGTTGATGAGTATCAAAATAGGGTCCTTAATGTATTCACGAAATATGCAGGATGCAAATCTGATTTATTCCAGTTTAATGCTTTCAAGCTAATCAATTATAGAACTGTCAATGTTAGAAACAAGCTACAGAAGGAAGGGTTCTTAATGCCAATTCGAATGAGTAGTGGCTATTTGCTTAAGGGAATGCTCGATATATATAATGATGAAAAACCGTGGTTGATATATTCTATGTGGGGTGGCTATGCAAAAGAGGGTAAAGACTACACAAACAGCGATGTTATAAATATCCGTAATCTGTTTGGCGATAGAATATTAGATGGAACAATGGATGGTGTTCACACAAGTGGACACGCTGATGTTGAAACATTAAAAGAAGTCTGTCAAACTGTTCATCCTCGTATTGGAGTCATACCTATACATAAAGATGAGAACTCACGATATGATAGCATTAGTGGAATTTCTTCATACTTTATATTCGACGAAGGTGATGTTGACATACATGACATTCATATTTCTGTAAAATGAAAATACTTCAAATTTCTGATACACATAATCAGCATCGGCAGTTGACCGATCTTCCAGCTGCTGATGTCATTGTACACTGTGGCGATTTTACGGACAATGGCACAGAGGGAGAAGTGCTTAACTTTCTCAACTGGTTCATCGAATTATCCTATCCTCACAAAATCTTCATAACTGGTAATCATGACCTTTGCCTTTGGGAGGCTGAAGGCATTGAAGATTTGCCTAACAATGTATACTTCCTTCAAGATTGTGAATGTGAGATTGATGGTATTAAGTTCTTTGGTTTGGCATATAACCATTCTGAGACTTTGATACCAAATGATGTTGACGTGCTCATTACTCATGAACCTCCTATCATGATACTTGATGAATCAGCAGGAATTCACTGGGGAAATGCATTACTTCGAAACAAGATTTACGAGGTAAAGCCACATTATCATTTGTTCGGTCATGCTCATGAAGGATATGGTACATTCAAGGATGAGCACATCATTTTCTCAAATGGGGCAATACTTGATGACAACTACAACTCTTGCCATAAACCTAAACTGATCATTTATAAATAGTCAAATTATAGTTCTCCTGATGGTTATAAACAACAAAAAGTGTATATGCTAAGATTAACTGAAAAGATGAAGTCGGATTATATTTGATCGTATTGGCATTGACATATATTCTATTTGTATTTTATTGATAGTTAACTATATCTATTCCTGTTCCGGTGTCATTCCTAAAATGATATGCCTTTCCTCTCCTGATTCTGGAAGACGGAAGGATAGGCGATACATCGTCTTAGAGATTTCTCTAGGCGTATAATCACTATAAGAGCACTTTATTTTCTAAAAGCTCTATACGTTTATATAACATGTCAAGGAGCCGACTGTTTGCTTTTATTAGCTCACGAAGATCATCTGCCGCTTCGATATGCACGCTACTACAGTCTTTAGCGACTCCAATATTAGTTCCGATAGTACCGGAATTATTGACATACACATTCCCGTCTATTTTATTAAATAGTTCTAATGCAGACATATTTAGTACCTCTGCTATTTTATTCAGCCTGGTTAACGTGAGGTCAGTTTCACCATATTCAATCTTACAATAGGCACTTGTTGATAAGTTCAACTTTTCTCCCATTTGTTCTTGTGTAAGATTCTTTTCCATACGAAGCATTTGCAGCCGATGTCCTACTATCTTCTTTAAATCTGTTTCCATGTATCTTGTTATTGGGAAGCAATTTATTATTGGACAAATGTAACAATTTTAGTGGATATAACAAATGCTATTTTATACTTATTCGAGAGAACTGTGGAAAATGCGATGGTGCAAATAGCTTGGAGATGGGAAAACGACCTCGTTTTATTGAACATACCACTCTTTTCCCTTTTCTCATTGATATTTGGAGATAACTATTCGTTTAACGGATGGTTGTAGTAAATATTGTGTATACAATACACCTTAATGTGTGCTTAACTTTGCAGTCAGAGAAAACACAATCATTCATAACAGTAAATCATTATTAAAAAAAGAACATTCTATATTGTATTAAAAGAGCGAAATATTGCACTAAAAAACAAACATAGCATTAATAATAAATAATAAACAGACATGAAGAAGATTTTACTATTGTTCTCTATTTGCCTAATTCCAATGTTAGGCTATGCACAAACCGATGAAAACGGTAAAGAAAGAGTCTATATTGATTATTTCTCGCGTCCCGGTACTATCAGTAATATTTTGGCGGAAGCATTGCGTAATAAAGTAATAGAAGGTATCCAGAAGATGGATCGTGTAGAACTTATTGATGTTGATTCTAATGAAGCATTGAAGACTGAAGCGAAAAGACGCCAAGAGGCTTCTGCTATGGGAGATGCCGTTTGCAGAAGCGAGGTCATGACAACGTTAGGCGCCCAATATCTTATTCAGGGAAATATTACCAGTATGCAGGGAGTTAAAAAAACAGATAGTAAAGGGAAGACCTATTATCAGGGGAGTGTTTCTTACACGTTAAAGATAGTAGACCCTTCTAACGGTACACTCAAAGGAACCCAGACATTCACTCACGAGGGGCTGACCGGGAATATTGGCGATACTCCTGATGAAGCTATCATTAAGACTTTGGATTATGTAGTAATAAGCATGGACGATTTTGTTGACGAGTATTTCAAAATGAAAGGAACGATTGTACAGATTGAGAGTACCAAAAAAGATAAAGCACAAACTGTATATATCGATCTTGGAACCAAGAGAGGGGTACAAAAAGGTCAGAAATTTATCGTTTACATAGAGATGGATATTGCCGGAGAACTGTCATTGAAAGAAGTCGGACGTTTGAATGTGAAAGAAGTATTGAGCGGAACGCGTTCTTTATGTACCGTGAGCAAAGGCGGTGAGGAGATAATGAAAGCATCGAAAGAAGAAAAGAAATTGATTATTCTTTCTCGAAAAAATACCTTTTTAGGCGGACTTGGACTATGATGAAGTTACGAATACTGCTTTTGAACCTGCTAGTTGTATACACTATTCATTTCATGGCACAGGAGTCATACTCCAATGACGTAACTTGTATGAAGGCAGATGATAACATAGCCGTTATCACCGCTTCCGGAACAGCCGAAAAAAAGAAAGATGTATATAATATGGCATTGAAGTCGATCTTTAATGCTATATTTCTCAACGGCATTGACGGAGTGGAAAACGGACAGCCGCTCGTCGGGAAAGAAGATTCTTACTATATGAATCAGTTTTTCAGTTCACGTTATATGCTCTTTGTGAAGAACTATGAAACGGTAGGAGATCCGGTACGACAATCTTCCAAGCTATACAATGGTACAGTAACGGCTCAAATCTTATTAGGTGCGCTTAAAAAAGACTTGATACGGAACAAATTGATGACGAGACCCCAGGAAGAAATGTCGATGGAGGAAACCCGGCAACAAATTGCTTTGCCGACAATCATGGTAGTCCCCTATAAAAGCAATGACCGAAGCTCATACGCTGATATTCTGAAGAATGATTTTGATCTTCGTATAGCCGTAAGTACGGTAAAGGAGGGATTTGTTAAGCTTGGCGTGAAGACAGTGGCTGCCGAGGGAAAACAGTCAGGAACTTTGCGTGCTTCCGAATGGGAAAGTAAGAATGCTGATTCCAATGATAAGCAGTTGTTGATGAATTCGGGAGCGGACGTCTATGTGATTGTTGATTTACAAAAAGACATATCTGCAGCTTCGGGAAGTAGAGTCTCATTGATTATGACTGCTCGTGAAACGGCTACCGGAGTAGATTTGGCTAGCCGGAAAAGCTGGACGAACCGCTTTAGGACGACGGACGTGGATAAGTTATGCGCATATGCGGCACAAGATGTTCTGGATGGTTTTCTGAAAGATATCTCGAAAGAGTTTGCCCGGAAAGTTCAACAGGGGAATACGGTTGTTCTTCGGGTTAGTCTCGCAGATAATGCTATCAATACGATGAATAGTCGGATAAACGGTAGTACTACTCTTTCGGCGCATATACGCAATTGGGTACGAAAAAATGCCCAGGGAGGACGCTACCATATTCAAGGTGCTGTGGACGATAGTCTGATATTTGATTCGATACAGATTCCTGCAAAGGACAGCGACGGCTTGCCGATGGATTGCATCACGTTTGCGGATAATCTGGTTAATTATCTGAATGATTCCGGAATAGATAGTGAACATAGAGTGGATGGAAGTACCATCTATTTGACTATTCAATAAATCAAGGACGTATGAAACATTGGCTTTTATTTATTCTTGTGATTTCATGGTTTTGCTTTCCGCTTTCCGGTCAACAAACGAACCGTCCTGACTGGGTGAAACAGCATCCTGTTAGTGGTTTAAGTTACATCGGAATAGGAATGGCTGAAATATCGGAAGGAGATTATCAGCAAAAGGCAAAGCAAAACGCTTTGTCTGATCTTGTATCTGAAATTCAAGTGGTGATTGCCGCCAATTCTTTGTTGAATACGTTGGAGGACGATGGTAATGTGAAACAAACCTTCGCAGAAAGTATTCGTACAGAAGCCCGGGCGGAAATAGAGAACTTTCGTCTGGTGGATTCCTGGCGAAGTGACAATGAGTATTGGGTTTATTATGAACTGAATAAGGATGATTATGCGGCCTTGGTGGAAGCACGTCGTCAGAAGGCAATCCGTAACGGCTTCGATTTTTGGTATAAGGGACACATTACTTTACAACAGGGAGATTTAATGACTGCCATTCAATTATTCTCAAATGGAATGGAGGCTATACGCTCGGTGCTTAATCAGGAGTTGTTCTGCTCTTACGAAGGAAAGACGATTAATCTGGCGACTGAACTATATGCGGCTTTGGCCGGAGTATTTGATGGAATAACGATTGTTCTGAATCCGGCAACCGTTTCAGCCACGCCGTTTCAAGGTATAAGGGAGCCTATTGCTATAGGTGTTTACCGTAATGGAAATCCGTTAAGGAATATCCGGTTGAAAGCCGAGTTTGTTTCCGGGTCGGGAGATTTGTCTTCCATGTCTCCCACCGACGAATCGGGAGTTGCCGCTCTTTATGTGCGCAATATTACTTCTAAACAGGCACAGCAGGAAATTGGAATTTCATTAATTGATGATGTGTTCAGCTTGTTCCGGAAGGGAAGTTATGCAGCTTTATTCAAACAAATGCTTTCTTCTCTTCCCGGAGCAACGTTGACTGTCAACACGGCGCAGACACAGACTTCTGCTTATGTTAGAAGTGCGCAGAGCGATATAGAGACGGTGGAACGAACTGTGAAGAGTTTGCTGAACAATCATTTCTTTAACGTAGTTGCATCTCCTTCTGAAGCCGACATTATCGTTACATTGGATAATAAGTGTCGTAAAGGCAATACCGTTCCGGGTGAACTGTACAACTTCATCGAATTCTTTTCTACGTTGGGGATTAAAATAGAAAATAACCGGACGGGGCAAATCCTATTGAATTATTCTATTAATGATGAACGGACATTAGTACCTGAAAATAAGTCCGCTTCTCAAGGCAAGAATATGGCGGCGCGTGAATTGATAAAACGGTTGAACCGGGAGTTTGCACGTGAATTGAAGAAAATAACATTCGACAGAACCGGAAAGATTCCGGAAAGACAGAAGATGTTGCCGGATGTTCCTGTTCCGGTAGTCGGTGCTTCCGTACCGGAAAAAGAAGCTGATCCGGTTATATCTGTCCCTGTTGTGGTGCCGGAAGTTATTCCTGCTCCTTTGGTTCCGGTTAAGTCCGCCAAACCAGAGAATCAAAAGGCAATTCGGGTTGAATGGTTGGATGGTGTCTTTGTTGAATTTGACAAACTTGCAACTTTAGGAGACAAATCGAGGATACATCTTAAGATTGTGAATACAAATGCTGACGATTGCGAAGTGGACTTATATAGTGGAAATCTGACGGTTATAAACGAAAAAGGTGAAGAATCTCCGATTGTCAGTGTCAAACTGGGTTCTAAGTTCAATGACCGCAGAGTCACTGCGCTCATTGTGCCTGATCTGCCTACGGAGATGGTTATTGAGGTAAGTAAGTTGCAATCTGTGGCACTGCTGCAATTGAAGGATTTCAAAAATAATATAGTGAAGTTGAGAGGCTTGAAATGAATCATATATTAACATTAAAAAAGACTTGAAATGAAAAGAATTAATTTATTGGGAACAGCATTGCTAACCATTGCTGTTATGACAAGTTGCGGTAGTTCAAAACCTGTAACACAAACAGTGCAGCAACCGACAGTGCAACAGGACGTAGAAATTAATGTTCCTTGTTCGGGACCGGAATTTCAAACGAACAAAGAGTATTTTAGAGCTAGTTCGATGGGACTTTCTACGGATATGTCTATTGCAAAGAAAAAAGCGATGACGGAGGCCCGGGCTGAAATTGCTACTGCTATCAATGCAAAAGTGAAATCGGTAACCGATAGTTATGTTTCCTCTTATCAGCAAGGTGAAAATGATGAAAGCAAAAGTCGTTATCAATCATTGACCCGTACGGTAGTGGAACAGGAATTGAGCGGTACGCGTGTAATTTGTGAAAAAACCATGAAGACTCCTGATGGTAAATACAAAGTATATGTCTCTCTTGAACTGGCAGGAGAGGAAATCATGAATGCTATGGCAAATCGTATTAAGAATGATGACAAATTGCGCATTGACTTTGAATATGAAAAGTTCAAAAAGGTATTTGAAGAAGAAATGAGTAAAAACGCCCAATAATCAGCTTGTTTAGAACACAGAGGATAGTAATGATCTCTTTAATAACTACCCAACTATTTGAAGATTGAATGATGAAACTTAATTTGTCGGATATAAGATATAATTGGGTAGTTATTTTTATTATCCAGTTGCTTTTGTCTCCCGGTATTGATGTGTTTTCACAGGCAATGTCTGTTGATACAGTTTATAACCAATCTTATGACTGGAGATCGGGACAGCGGGAGACTTTGCCGGAATGGGTGTTTGCTTCTCAACGGAAAGGCCGGGTAATTGGTATATCTGATCCTTGTATGAAATCCGAAGCTGCAAGGATGCTTGCTTTGCAAAGAGCGGCTTATCTGTATTCATTGCAGCAAGGGGTACAATTGAGACTTCTCTCGGACGTTTTTTCCACCATGGAGACTGCCAGTAATACATACGAAGACCAAAGAAACAAAATGCTTGTATTGGGAGTGATCGAACATCCCGTTCAACATGTTTCCTACCGGATTGAGCATGAATATACTTCTATATTTGGAGAGAAATTTCTGGAGGTATCTTTTACTCCATCGAATGATAGTTGCGATTTTTCTTATCATTCCATTAGTGAGTTGATGCTTTTGTTTACGAAAGAAAGGGTTGAGGAAGAAGAGGTGAAATTCAATTTATTGTTGGAATCGGATAGTTGTAGGGAGCAATCAGACCAGTCATGGTTTCAGCTTAAGGGAACACAGTCGTCTCCTCAAATAATTTCATATATGAACGGAGTTGAAATTTGTTCTTTACAAGAAGACTGTTGGTATGAAGATGCTGGTTTCGGAGGTCAGGGCGGACTGGAGAAGATGGATATGAGGAATGCCTTTTGGAATGCCTATATGTCTTCTTTAGTGAAGGCGTTGTTGTTATATCCGTTTTCTGATGTAAATGTCAAGCAGGTAGACGATCGTTTCAATGGCGGCACTGATTCCGGTTGTGGTTTGTATCGGGAGAAGGTTGTCGCTGTCTTGTCTATTTCCCCCTTTATCAAAGATATACGGAATAATAAGCTGTGTGTGGATTGGCAGATAACAGAACAACAAAATATAATAAGGAAATGAGGAAAAATAGGATACGAATACTATCTATGGTAGTTTTTTCATTGTGTTTGCCGTTTAGTCTTTTTGCGCAAATAGATAAAGACATGAAGGAGTTTGACGATTTTGTGAAGCAGCAGCACAAAGAGTTTGATGATTTTGTGAGCGAACAGAATAAGGAATTTGCCGAATTTCTGAAAGAAACCTGGAAAGAGTATGACTTGCAGAAGCCGGTGGCACGTCCTCAAAGGCCGGAGCCTGTAAAACCGGTCAGCTTTGACCATAAGAAGCCGGCAACAAAACCGCAAGAGGTTAAAGTAGGGGAGGTGACCCGACTCCCCATTCCGACAGTGACTCCAAGTGCGACATTTTCTCCTTCAAAAGGGAAAACACCGGTTTCGGTTGTACCGGAAGGTAAAGATGTTACTGTAGAACCGGAAAAGGATTCTGCGGTGCTCCCTGAAATAAAACCGGAAGTGAAGCCTGAAGAAACCGTTCCGGCCAAACGCTCGCTTTCCGGTGTAGAGTTTTCGTTCTACAGTAAAGATTGTGTTGTCAATGCTTCATTGAAGAACCGGCTCACTTTAAAAGGGATTGCAGAGAAAGATATTTCTGCCGGATGGGAGACGTTATCGCGTAGCAACTATCAGCCTTTGATAGACGACTGTCTGGCTTTTAAAAAGGAGATTGCCCTGAATGACTATGGTTATCTGCTGTTGACGAGGAAAGTGGCTACTGAACTATGTGGAAGTACTCATTCCGATGAAATAGCTCTTATGCAAATGTTTCTCCTTTCTCAATCGGGATATAGGGTTAAGGTGGCGCGTATGGATAACCGCCTTACTTTATTCTATGCTTCGGGTAACATGATTTATGCTACCTGTTTTATTACTTTGAATGGAGTAAACTATTACAGGTTTGATACTACCCCGAATAAAACTAATTCTATTTACACTTACAACCGTGATTTCGCCAATGCGAAGAACCCGGTAAATATGAATATCACTACTCCTCAACCCTTTTCAGGAACTTACGTGGAGAAAACGTTGCAAGCGAAAGCTTATCCATCCGTCAAAGTCTGCTCGAAAGTAAATTCGGGACTTATTTCTTTCTATAAGGATTATCCGCAATGTGACTTTTCTGTCTATGTGGGAGCTCCTGTCAGTCAGGAAGTACAACAGACGGTGCTTCCATCATTGCAAGCTGCCATACAAGGGAAAAAACAATCGGAAGCTGCTAATATACTGATTAATTTCGTGCAGACAGCTTTTGATTATAAGACAGATGGTGACCAGTTTGGTTATGAAAAGCCTTTCTTTGTGGATGAGCTGTTCTACTATCCTTATTCCGATTGCGAAGACCGTGCTGTGTTATACTCTTATTTGGTACGTACTCTTATGGGGCTTGATGTTGTATTATTGGAATATCCCAATCACATGGCAACAGCGGTCTGTTTTGATGAAAACATTGACGGAGATTATATAACTGTAAGCGGAAAGAAGTACATTATTTGTGATCCTACTTATATCGGAGCTTCTATCGGGCTTGCCATGTCGCAATTTAAGAACGTGGCAGCCAAGGTGTTGAAATATTAATTTTATTATATTATGAAGAATATTAAAAAGTATTTGTGTGCCATTGTAATGATGGTTATTTCGATGACTGCATTTGCGCAGGAAGATGTTTTTAGCGGTGACTGGCTAGGAGCAAATAAAGAAGGCGATTTAAAGGTTGCGTTCACATTGAATTGTGATGGTAATTGGCAATTGAATCCTTATAATGAGAATGCCAGGTGCAATGGCTTTATGGAAGTGAATATGGTGGAACCCGGTGGAAGGGAATCTTTGATGGCAACTTATGAGTTTTACGTCGAGAGTATGAACGGGAATGAACTGACTCTTTCTTTTGTAGGCGGACGTCCGGAGGTTGATGCCGGGATTTCCGGTCAATGCAAAGTCGTTTATAAGGATGATAAGTTGTCGTTTTCCGGACTTGATAAAGGCGGAAAAGATGCTGCCTTTAATGGATTGACACTTGTAAAAAGCGGTAGTGGAGCTGATGCAATAGCTGATGCTGCGGCGGATGACGGAGTTCCTTTGGGAGTAAAGATATTGGCTGTTCTCCAACTGATTTTGTATATTGCCGTTGTTTTATTTATTGTGGGGCATATGTTTTTTGTATGGTATAAGGGCGCACGTTATAAAGAGGTTTTTACGGTAGAAGGAATGTTGAATAAACGCCTTGCAGCCGGAATGCCGGAGAAAATGACGGATGAAGAGATAACGGAGGCGTGGAAGCTGATGGATGAGGCATTTGCTACTTGGACGGTGATTGAAAAAACAGATGATGATGAATTCAGAAAGCCGACAAAGATGAAGCAAATTAAGAAATCTGTTCTTTTGATTGATCAGGTTATCGGTATGTGTCCTACTGATGCTGATGTCATAGAACGCTTAAACTCATTGACTGATGTGATTAATAGTGGTGAAGAACGTCATTTTGATGGTTCCAGGAAATTAATCTGGTTAGGTGTCATTGTGGGTATCTTGATGTATTGGATGATGGGAGTCGGTATGATGTTTTCTACTTTAATAGCTACCGGTTTGTATGTGGTAGCGAGCAGGACGCCTCAATTCTTAATTGATAAGCGGGCACTTCGTGGCGGTGGAAACATTCATAATGGTATTTTTGCCGGAGTGTTCGGGTTATTGGCAGGAGCGCAGACAGTGCGGACAATATACAAGTTTAATGATGGTCATAAAGAATATTCTGATGATCATTCACAACATTGGATTGCTTTGGCAATCGGACTTGTCGTTTTGTTTGTATTGGCAATGATGATGGCGTTCTGGGCACTTCTGAACTATTTACGTAATTATGTTCTGTACTTTTGATGGATAAAACTAACATGGTTGTTAATAATGGATTCGGCAGCATAATTAGGCTATTTATGTTTTGAAGTAGAATTTAGAGTAGTAGGTGTACAGGGGATCGATGAAAATTCGATGACCTGTGCATCTTTTTTTAATTAGTGATACTATAAAATATGATTAAGAACTTGCTAATTCCAATATAAATTTTAACATTTGCATTATAACAATAGTGTCAATTGAAAACAAAAGATGAAATAATCGCTATTCTCCGGAATTTTAAGGAAGAATTTGGGGAGAGATATGGAATTGAAAAGTTGGGACTTTTTGGTTCTGTGGCTCGTGGTGAGCAGAAAGAGGATAGTGATATTGATATTTGTGTAAAGCTTCAAGATCCGGATTATTTTACTCGAATGGAAATAAAAGAGTCATTAGAAGAGCGTTTTAATGCAAAAGTGGATGTCGTGTCTTTAACCGCAATTATGCGTAGTTTATTTCGCAATCATATAGAGAAAGATGCAATCTATATCTAATTTTTATTATGCAAAACGGTAGTCTTTAGGTACCACTCCCATCCGCTTTGTAAACTCCTTATAGAAATGTGATCTATTCATAAACCCACTTTGATACATGATTTCTTTAATGAAATTTTTGGGTGGGGATAAAATATCTCGTAGAAAATTCCTGGCGACTCCCGATCATAGTTATTTTCCGATTTGTATAGAGGCGATGAAGCTTGGTATCCATGTGTATGTGGAAAAGCCGCTTGTCAGAACTTCCTATGAATGTGAACTGTTTGCAGGCGGAACAGAAGTACGGTGTTATCACGCAGATGAGTTACCAAGGACATTTTTTCTGTTTATTATTGACCTTAAACTCTCAAAACTTGCAAAATCGTTTCAATCGTTTCACAGAATCTTTCATGTCTTGATTTTTGTTCTAAAAGTATGATTCGGTTTGTTTTCTAACTTCTATATTTGTCATCAGAAACGAACGACAATGAAACATGGTATCTATATATTGACTATTCTTATGGCTTTATTAAGCCTTCCAGAAAGTGGGTATGCTTCGATTCCATTTTTCGCTGTTGCGAATGATACAATCCGGCGGGTGGTGATATATTTTGATGCGAATGAAGCGAAAGTGGATCTTAGTTATAAAAGTAATAATCAGGTAATTACAATTTTAGATTCTTTGCTTCTCGGAAACTTGAATACGAAATATATAACAGCGCTGAATGTGGAAACTTTTGTTTCTCCTGATGGTGATGAATCTTATAATAGAAGTTTGGCTGCTCGGAGAAATGATTCGATAAAGGAATTCTTACAACGGTATAATTCGGATGTTAGTGTTGATAAGATTCATTTTTTTTCAGAGGGAGAGGATTGGTCGGAGTTTCGTAAGTTGGTGGCATCCGACTCCAACTTGCCAGATCGGGAAGAAGTGCTGATATTGATTGATTATCATAAGAATGATGTCAATAAACGAAAGCAACTGTTGCGAAAATTGAATCGGGGAATTGCTTACCGATACATTGTTCACAATATCTTTCCAGAGCTGCGGCGATCGGTCATTACGATTGTTGGAGAAACTTCGAAATTAGGTAAAGAGGCTTTTGAACCGGTATCTTCTGTCTCCGGGTTGTTTGTTTCAAAGCAGGAAGAGGCGCTTCCGAAAGATCAACCTGATAAGCCTGTGGGAGAAAGTGAAAAAAAACAGGCCTGTGAGGTCGATATATCGGAGGCAGAAGGGCCGGTGAAAAGCCAAACTGTACTTGCAGTGAAGAATAATCTGTTATATGATTTGGCATTGGCGCCAAATATAGAAGTGGAAATTCCGATAGGCAAGAGGTGGTCTTTGAATACTGAATATAAATGTCCGTGGTGGCTGAATGGCAAACATGATTTCTGCTATCAGCTTCTTTCGGGAGGGATGGAAGGACGTTGTTGGCTGGGAAACCGTCAGAAACGTGACCGATTGACCGGACATTTTATCGGACTTTATGCTGAAGGTGGGATATATGACTTCCAGCTGCGTGGAGACGGCTATCAAGGTAAGTATTACGGAGTTGCGGGAGTGACTTATGGATATGCACGGCAGTTGGCACGGCATTTTTCTCTTGAATTCAGTCTTGGCATAGGGTATTTGACAACAGAATATAAAAAATATACTCCTTATGAGGGAGATATTATATGGACAAATAGTGGACGTTATAACTTTATTGGCCCTACCAAGGCGAAAGTTTCTTTGGTATGGTTGATAACAACAAAGAAATAGGAGGGCGTAATGCGAAATACAAGATATGGGTTTCTTGTGCTTTTGTCCTCGCTGCTGATGCTAACTGGATGTAGCCGTCGCGATATATTGGATGATTATCCCGTAAGTGGGGTAGATATAAAGCTGGATTGGGATGGAGTGACAGATCAACTGCCGGAGGGAGTTCGGGTGATTTTTTATCCGAAGAACGGGGATGGCAGGAAAGTAGATAAGTACCTTTCGGTACGAGGCGGAGAAATGAAAGTTCCTCCGGGACGGTATTCGGTAGTAGTCTACAACTATAACACGGAATCTATACGAATCAGGGGTGAAGAGTCCTATGAAACGATAGAAGCCTACACGGGAAACTGCAATGGTTTAGGGATTGAAGGAACGGAAAAGATGGTTTGGTCACCGGATTCATTGTATGTGTTGAATATAGATGAGCTGAAAATAGAGAAGAGTGAAGAAGTGCTTCGCTTAGACTGGAAGTTGGAATCTGTGGTGAAAAAATATTCTTTTGCAGTAGAGGCTAAAGGTTTGGAGTATGTTGCAACAGTGGTAGGAAGCATTGATGGATTATCCGATTGTTACTGTATAGGCAAAGGTCGTGGAGTGTGTAGCTCACAACCTATCTACTTTGAGGTAAAGAAGGGAGATAATAAGGTAACGGCATTTTTCACCGCTTTCAAACAAGTAAAGGAAATGACAATGCCGACGCGAATGTCAACATCAGAGAGAGAAACTTCTAGTGAGAAAGGTGCTATAATATTAATATTGAAATTTATCAAAACAGATAATACAGTTCAGGAAGCAACAATTGATGTTACTGAAATAATAGGTACACTTGAAAATGCTGGAACAGGGGAAGATGGAAAGCCAACCCCACCACCGGAGATTGAGTTACCGCCTGATGATAAGATTGAGGTTGATAAGCCGGAAACACCACCGAATCCTGATGGAGGTGGAGGAATGGGCGGCAATGTTGATGGATGGGGACCCGAAGATAATGTTGAGTTACCCGTGAATTGAAATAGATGCTATAAACAAAATATAACAATATTATAAACTTAAAAAAATACAGTTATGAAGAAGATTTTATTGGCAGTTACAACTGCTTTAGCAATTACAGGTTGCTCACAGAATGAAGAATTTGATGCTCCGAATCAACAAACAAAGATTGATTTTACTTCAGTAGTAAAGAAAGCTACAAGAGCTGCAGATACAACTGGTGATAATTTTTTAGGATTTACAGTGAACTCTTATGTCACAGCTGCAGCCTATGATGGATTAGCTGCTTTAGGAGGAGATGTATACATGGATGGAATCTCATATACAAGAGATAATGCTGCTGCACCTTGGACTACTACCGATAAGGGAATATATTATTGGCCATCGATAAGTTCAGGAAAGAAAGTACAATTTTTTGCATACCCGACAACGGATCCTACGTCTTACTCTCTTCCATCTACTGGCTATCCTACAATTTCTTTTGCTGTTGATGATACTCCTGCAGCTCAAAAAGATTTAGTTGTTGCACACGCGACTGATGTAACTTCAGAGACACAGGGGGTAACTGATGGTAGATTGACCTTAGATTTTAAACATGTTCTAACTCGTATTAATTTTGCATTTATTCCTGGAGACCCAAATCTTACTTATAAAGTGACTGGTATTAGTGTAGCTAATGTTAAAGGTGGAACAGGTATATATAGTTTTAATAACGCTGATGGTGAATGGAATTTGACTAATGCTTCTGATGCTTCTTATATTTATAATGTGAAGCAATCATCAACTAAGGTTGAAAATAAGGAGTATTATTCATTAGCTGGTGCTAATGCTTCTTGGATGTTATTTCCTCAAGAAGTTGGTGGAAAAATTATATCAATAACATATTCTACAGAACAAGGTAGTATGGAGGTGTTTAAGGGGACTAAAACAGTAACTCTTCCTGATAATGCGAAGTGGACATTAGGCCAGAATGTATTGTATGTATTGACACTGCCTGCTGGTGCGTCTAATGTTGGTATTGATACAAATGTTAGTAATTGGAATTCTACATCAGAAGATGCAGAAACTGCTAAATGAGTTAGTATAAGTATTCTTACACTGAAAAATTAAGTTGCTATTTTCGGATTCCCAGCTTTTCCAAAGAACAAGCTGGGAATTCTTGTTTAAAAAAGCTAAATTGAATGTTGGTTTAGATTGAAATTATGTTTTTTCTTTTTTTCCTCCTCCTCTCTTCAACCTCTTTTTCACTTTTCTCTCTTTTTTTATGGCAATATGAAAGATTTCATATATTTTTGCTGGCAGCATAAACAAAAACAAACACAGTCAGCGTATGCCATCTATTTGTCAAGGAATCTGGGATTGTCAAATATGTCCAAAAGCGGTGAGTAATGCTATTACTCATGTGATTTATCAGCGTGGTTTTCATAAACCGGCTCAAAAGTGTGAAGAAAATCTTATCCTTTTTTTGATGAAGGGAGAAATACTGGTCAATAGTAAGGAATATGCAGGGACAATGCTTAAGGGAGGTGAATTTATCCTTCAGGCTATTGGTTCTATGTTTGAGATGCTTGCTATGACTGAATGTGAGTGTATTTATTATCGTTTTATCCAGCCCGAACTGTTTTGTGATTTCCGTTTCAATCATATCATGAAGGAGGTATCTCCTCCACTTATTTATACTCCACTTAAAATAATACCTGAACTGCAATATTTCCTCAATGGGTCTATTACTTATTTGAAAGGAGATAAAGTCTGTCGGGATTTGCTATCTCTGAAACGAAAAGAATTGGCGTTTGTATTGGGATACTATTATTCCGATTATGATCTTTCGAGCTTGGTGCATCCACTCTCTAAATATGTAAACAGTTTCCAATACTTCGTTATTCAAAACTATAAGAAAGTAAAGACAGTGGAAGAACTGGCACAATTGGGTGGATATACTCTTAGTACATTCCGTCGTATCTTCAATAACGTCTTTCATGAACCTGTTTATGAATGGATGCTGGCGAGACGTAAAGAGGGCATTCTGGACGACTTGAACAACTCTGAATATAGCATCTCGGAGATATGCTATAAATATGGTTTTGAATCTTTACCCCATTTTTCTAATTTCTGCAAGAAATCTTTTGGTGCCTCTCCACGTAATTTACGTAGGCAAGACATTTCATAAATGCAACTATGTAAGATAACTGCGGTTCACCGGTTTCATCCAATTCTCTAAATGCCGATGAATAAGGTAACAGCGGGTGAAAGCAAGGGAGAAATTCAGGTGAAACTGAACCTTCCCGGTTTCACCTATTGAGTTTATTCATACCGACTGTTGGACATATAGATCCAAAGTGTTGGATATATAGCTTCAAGGTGTTGGATATATAGCTCCAAGATGCTGGATATATAGATGCAACAACTCAAGTATTAACACATGAGAACTAAGGTGTTAAGACCTGTCGGCCAAAGTATTACATCCGCACAGTTCACTCATTAACACCTGAAAGCGGATTTGCTATAAGCATATCCGGATTAGCTATAATGATAATTGTTTTAGCTCAAGGGATATTTTAATAAGACAGGTGAAAGCGGTAACGAATGATTTTACCTTATTTCAATCCTCGCTTTCACCCGTAATTCTCTCATTCATAACAGTTCTGGCTATAAGGTGAAATCGGTGAAACTTATGAATTAAAAGTTCATGTTACTGATCCGTATTAATAATAATTGTGATCTACTCATACATAAAGAAATCCCCTGTCGGACTAGCCGGCAGGGGATTCTGTCATTAATCAAATTAAGCTCTCGCTATTGAAATCTAGCAATTTCTAGTCTTTTAATTTTGCGATGATGAAGTCGCGGTTCAAGCGAGCGATGTTGCTGATAGAAATATTTTTCGGACATTCAGCTTCACAAGCACGAGTGTTTGTACAGTTACCGAATCCCAGTTCATCCATCTTTGACAACATAGCTTTTGCACGACGCAAAGCTTCCGGTTTACCTTGCGGCAGCAAGTTCAACTGGCTGACTTTTGCAGAAACGAACAACATAGCAGAACCATTCTTACATGCAGCTACACAAGCACCGCAACCGATACAAGAAGCAGCATCCATAGCTTCGTCAGCGATAGGTTTCGCGATCAGGATAGCGTTAGCATCCTGCGGAGCACCTGTGCGTACGCTTACATAACCACCAGCTTGCATAATCTTGTCGTATGCAGTACGGTCTACCATCAAGTCTTTGATGACAGGGAAACCAGCCGAACGCCAAGGTTCAACAGTGATGGTATCACCGTCGTTGAAACGACGCATATAGATCTGGCAAGTAGTAGCACCTGTTGCAGGACCGTGCGGGTGTCCGTTGATGTAAAGAGAACACATACCGCAGATACCTTCGCGGCAGTCATGATCGAATACTACCGGTTCTTTTCTTTCGCTGATGAGCTGTTCGTTCAGAATATCCAGCATTTCGAGGAAGGAAGTATCACCGGGGATATCTTTCATTTGGTAGGTTTCAAAAGCGCCTTTAGCCTTCGGGCCTGCTTGACGCCATACCTTCAGTGTAAATGATATATTTTTATCCATTTTCGTCTAATTCTTTTAAATGTTTAACTTCACCGATTAGCTCTTGTAGTTACGGGTCTGAACCTTGATAGCTTCGTATACCAGCGGTTCTTTGATCAATACAGGAGCCTTTTCATCGTCACCCTGATATTCCCAGCAAGCTACGTAGAAGAAGTTTTCGTCATCACGTTTTGCTTCTCCTTCTTCAGTCTGGTATTCTTCACGGAAGTGACCACCACAACTTTCGTTACGGTTCAATGCATCGTAAGCAACAAGCTCACCCATAGTGATGAAGTCGTACAGACGGATTGCTTTGTCAAGCTCTACGTTCATACCTTCCTTAGAACCGGGGATAAACAAGTTCGTTTCGAATTCCTTGCGGATTTCTTTCAGTTCGGCGATACCTTTCTTCAGGCCTTCTGCCGTACGTCCCATACCTACATATTCCCACATGACATGACCCAGTTTCTTGTGGATAGAATCAACAGATTCTTTACCTTGGATGCTCATGAACTTGTCGATCTTAGCTTGAACAGCTTTTTCAGCTTCAGCGAATTCAGGAAGATCGGTAGAGAAACGAGGAACAGTGATCTGGTCTGCCAGATAGTTCTGGATAGTGTAAGGCAATACGAAGTAACCGTCAGCCAAACCTTGCATCAATGCAGAAGCACCGAGGCGGTTTGCACCATGGTCGGAGAAGTTACATTCACCGATAGCGAACAGACCCTTGATAGTGGTTTGCAGTTCGTAGTCTACCCAGATACCACCCATTGTATAGTGGATAGCCGGATAAATCATCATCGGGTTATAATATTTCACACCACTGATTTCTTTAGCCAGTTCGCCCGGATTAACGTCAGTGATTTCTTCGTACATATCGAAGAGGTTACCATAACGTTGAAGAACAACGTCGATACCCAAACGGTTGATAGCTTCAGAGAAGTCGAGGAATACGGCCAAACCTGTGTTGTTTACACCGAAACCAGCGTCGCAACGTTCTTTAGCGGCACGGCTGGCAACGTCACGCGGAACCAGGTTACCGAATGCCGGATAGCGGCGTTCCAAGTAATAGTCGCGGTCTTCTTCAGGAATATCACTTCCTTTGATTTCGCCTTTCTGAAGTTTCACAGCATCTTCTTTTTTCTTCGGAACCCAGATGCGACCGTCGTTACGGAGAGATTCAGACATCAAAGTCAGTTTAGACTGCTTGTCACCATGTACCGGAATACAAGTCGGGTGAATCTGAACGTAAGCAGGGTTAGCGAATACAGCACCCTTGCGGTAGCAAGAGATAGCAGCTGTACAGTTACAACCCATAGCGTTAGTAGACAGGAAGTAAGCGTTACCATAGCCACCAGTAGCGATTACTACAGCGTGAGCAGCGAAACGTTCCAATTCGCCTGTTACAAGATTTTTTGCGATGATACCGCGGGCACGTCCGTCAACGATGACAACATCCTGCATTTCATAGCGGGTATACAGTTTAACAGTACCTACGTTTACCTGACGGCTCAATGCAGAGTAAGCACCCAGCAGCAACTGCTGACCAGTCTGGCCTTTAGCGTAGAAAGTACGGGATACCTGTGCGCCACCGAAAGAACGGTTATCCAGTGTACCGCCATATTCGCGAGCGAAAGGAACACCTTGCGCTACACATTGGTCGATGATAGCGTTAGACACTTCAGCCAAACGATATACGTTTGCTTCACGGGCACGATAGTCGCCACCTTTTACAGTATCGTAGAACAGACGGTAAACCGAGTCACCATCATTTTGATAATTCTTTGCAGCATTGATACCACCCTGTGCAGCGATAGAGTGTGCACGACGGGGAGAATCCTGAATACAGAAATTGAATACTCTGAAACCCATTTCACCAAGTGAAGCAGCGGCAGAAGCACCTGCCAGACCCGTACCCACAACGATGATGTCCAAACGACGTTTATTAGCGGGATTCACCAATTTCTGGTGAGCTTTATAGTTGGTCCATTTCTCAGCCACCGGGCCTTCTGGAATTTTTGAATCTATCTTGATCATAATATTATTTACAATTTAATCATTTACAATTTACTATTTAGCAAGCACCGCCACAAATCAGTGTTTTCACGAAGAATACCACTACTACCAGTGCGAAACCGAGTACAACAATCGTAGAATAGATGTTAGAAATGCATTTCCAACGATTGATCCATACTTTGTTGTTCCATCCCAGTGATTGCATAGAGCTCCAGAAACCGTGAGTCAGGTGGAACCACAAAGCAAACAGCCAAACGAGGTAAAGAACTACGTAAACCGGGCTAGAGAAAGTCTGCTGGATGTGATAAGCACCGTTAGCGGCATAAGCCAGCGTCAGTGTATCAGCGTGCATGCCCATGTTGTGCATCAGTTCCGGCAACTGCATTTTTGCCCAGAAGTTGAAGAGGTGCAAACCAAGACCTACGATAACGATCAGACCCAGCACCAACATGTTTTGAGATGCCCATTCTACAGTTTTTGGTTTGTCAACCACTGCATAGCGTTCGCTACCACGCGCTTTGCGATTCTGCATTGTCAGCCAGAATGCGTAGATGATGTGAATCACAAAAAGAGCGGCTAGTCCTGCGGTAGCCACTAACGCATACCAGTTTGCTCCCAGGAACTCACAAATCATGTTGTAACCATCAGCCGAGATGATTGCAACCAAGTTCATCGCCATGTGAAATGTTAGAAACAGGACAAGGGCGATACCGGTAACGCTCATCACCACTTTCCTTCCTACAGATGAATTACTTAACCACATAAATGATTGAATTTAAATTATTTAATTGTTAGAACTAAAATTTCGACGTTTTACACCTCTTACAGACTGCAAAAATAGGGGAAATAGATTGATTGAGCAAGGAATTAAAGAAATAATTCTTTAATAATGAATCAATGCGCTAATGTATCAATATGCCAGCCAGTATGTACGCATGGTGCAACTGATTGGCACATTCGTAGGATGAGGCTGTTTATTGTACTTTCCCGATTTTCTCACCGCCGGCTGCTTTTTTGCGTAAAGCGCGTGGGGTATCGCCAAAAGAGTCTTTACAGAAGTGTGCGAAATGCGACAGGGAGTCGAATCCGTATCTGTTACAGATTTCAGTGATTCGCATTTTGGTGTGCTGCAGGTCTTCCAGGATTCCTTCCCGTTTCTTTTCCAGTATCCATTCGTATACGGGCACACCATAGAGGTTTTTGAAAAGTCGGCGGAAAGTAGTGGTCGTATATCCTCCCAGATGCGCAAATTCTTCCACGTTCTTCACGTTGCTGTAATTCTGCATGACGAAATAGTGGAAACTTTCCGTATAAGTGCTGATCGGATAGAAGAATGAACCCAGTTGGGGCAGCGGATAGAAGTTGGTAATCAAGAAAACCAGTTCTTTGCATTTTAAGTCGATATACTTGCTGCAAGGGTTTTCTTCAGCGAGGAATTCGGGCATACTGGTGACAAGGTGGTAAAGCCTTTCGCTCATAATCAGTGGAGTGTAGGTCAAAGGAGCTTCCGCCTGTTCCATCATTTCCTTATATCGGTCTTCGCAGAGCAAAGGCAGTTCGTTGAACCAGTAGACAACGTATTCAACATCTGTCAGTGCCAGTATTTCGACCTTGGAGCCAATAGCCTGCAAAACAATTTGTCTCTCGCGTAACGTTATTCCGGGATGCTCTTCGCTATTGATAAGTAATTCGCCCTTTATCATAAAAAGCATACAATTCTGTGTACACTTATCCTTGGGGATATGCTCTCCTTTAGGTAAGTTTCTATATACAAGGATATTCTCAACATTTTTTGGACATCCCGTACAGTTGGTATATTGTATGCAAAATGAATCTCCTGGCATGAGTTTTATGCGTGATTTATTATCTTAACGGAACAAAGATAGGCTTTTTTTGCGGAAAATGGAACTCTTTCTTTTATTTATGTTTTAGTAGAAACCTGCAAATATTATTCTTATCCCTTTGGATGATGTTAGAGAATTCAATATTTATCTGTTTTAAATTTCTGAATAGAAAACTTTATGTTGATTTTTGGAAGTATTATAGTTGTTTTTGAACATCTGTTTGCTTTTGATATGCGTATTTTTGCGATCTAAACGTTTTAATTATCAATCATTATGCTAATGCTAAGAAAAATTGTATTCTTCCTTTTTGTGTTTGTTGGATTATCATTGTTTGCACAACAAGACTATATGGTCAGTTCTTATGTGCGGGGTAATTTTTACAACCGTGGTCGTATTTCTACAGAAAGCTTGCGGGCAAGTGACGACCTTATTTTCTTGAATGTTCATCCTAATAAAGACGGATCATTGTCATTTGAGAATCCACGTGTATTTCAGGGAAAAGGGGTGACCACTTGGGAAGGTTTGATTAAATCGGTTCGTGCAAAAGTAAAAGGTACAAAAGTGAAAATACGTTTGGGAGCTTCCAGTGGCGAATGGAAAGCGATGGTGGCCGATGAGGCCGCTCGTACGACGTTTGCAAAGAACATAAAGACTGTACTGGAAAAGAATAAACTGGATGGCATTGATCTTGATTTTGAGTGGGCAGAAAATGAGAAAGAATATAAAGATTATAGTTTGGCTATTCTGAAGATGCGGGAAGTGTTGGGAAACAAGTATCTTTTCAGTGTATCTCTGCATCCTGTTTGTTATAAGATTAGTAAGGAAGCTATTGAAGCAGTTGATTTTATTTCACTTCAGTGCTATGGTCCTTCACCGGTTCGCTTTCCGATAGAGAAATATTGTTCGGATATACAGATGGTATTGGAGTATGGCATTCCGAAGGAAAAACTGGTGGCAGGAGTTCCTTTCTATGGTGTGACAAAGGATAATTCGAAGAAGACAGAGGCTTATTTCAGTTTTGTACAAGAGGGACTGATTACGGAACCTGCACAAAATGAAGTAATATATAAGGGAGAGAAATATGTGTTTGACGGACAGGACAATATCCGCACTAAGACCCGTTATGCGATGGAGCAAGGACTGAAAGGCATGATGAGTTGGGATTTAGCCACAGATTTGCCGCTGGATGATTCTAAATCATTGCTCAAAGCGATGGTTGAGGAATTAAGAAAATGACCTCCCCTACAGGTCGCAGAGTTTCCTATTGGGAGGTATCAGAAGGGATTTTTCATTATTGTTCTGAATGATAGAGCAACATGAAAGTAAATTCTACTTCTGATACATCTTCCTTTCTCAAGATTGTATAATCTGCTTCAGGTAATCCGAAGGCGAGACGCCAAATTCCTCTTTAAAGCATTGACGGAAATACCCCGTACTGTTCATTCCTACTTTATAGGCGATTTCAGAGATGTTGAACTTCCCTTCAAGCAATAAACGTTCTGCATTCTGCATTTTCACTTTCCGGATATATTCGTTGGTCGATAATCCTGTCAGTGCTTTCATTTTCCGGTAGAGGGTGGAACCGCTCATACACATCTTGTCTGAAAGATAGGTAATATCAATCTTCTCCGAAGAGAGGTTTTCTTCGATTAAAAGGGTGATTTTTTCAATAAATTCATTATCCAGCTTGCTTAGAGCTTCGGCGATTACGATACGTTTTTCTTTTAAATCCGCCTGATTGCCCGGAACGGATTGTGCCTGGAATTGAGCTATCAGTTTCTTTCTTGATTCCAGCAGATTATTGATACGGCTGCGTAGCAGAGAAGCACTGAAAGGCTTTGTCAGATAAGAATCGGCTCCTACCTCGTATCCTTCTTCTTTATCTTGCAGAGAATCTTTGGCTGTCAATAGGATGACAGGGATATGACTGGTCCGTACGTCCTCTTTCAATTTCCGGCAGAGAGTGATACCGTCCATGACAGGCATCATAATATCGCTGACTACAATATCCGGGATACGACTAAGAGCTTGTTGCTTCCCTTCTTCTCCATTGTAGGCTGTGAGTACTTCGAACGAATCTGCGAAGGACTCGGCGATATATTTCTGTATCTCTTCATTGTCTTCTACAATCAACAGGATCGGTTTGCCGGTATCCAGTGTGGTTTCTTGTGGATATTCAAGGCTTGCTTCCTGATTCGTATCTTCTTGAATCGGTTCTGTAGAATCTGCGTGTAAGGCATTGGGATAGATATTATCCGTCAATAGGCTGATATAGAAAGTACTTCCTTCGTTTTGCATACTTTCTGCCCGGATTTCTCCTTCATGCAGGGTGACTAGATTCTTCACCAAAGCCAAGCCAATGCCTGTACCGGATGCCTGATGTTTGCCGCTTTCCTGATAATAACGGTCAAAAATATGTGGCAGGGCTTCAGCAGAAATTCCATATCCCGTGTCACTGACTTTTATCTCCGTATAAGCAACTTCATTGCGCATTGTCTGATACAAACTTAGAGTGACGCGTCCCTGTTCCGTATATTTGATCGCATTGGAAATCAGGTTGTCCAAAACGATGGTAATGATTTCCTTATCAAAGAAAAGGAGCATCTCTTCTTTCTCTATCTGAATCTGGAAATCAATCTTGGTCTTTTGATTTAGTTCTTTGTATTTAAGCCCTATCTCATAGATCAGAGGAGCGATATTGCCTTTGCTGACACACAATTTCTTGTTTTGTGTCTCTGTCTTCCGGAATTCCAGTATTTGATTAATCAAGTTGAGCAACCGTAGTGCACTCTGATGGATGACAGATAACTTCTGGGCTTGTTTTGCCGGAAGTGAGGTCTCTTTTTGCATATCTTCCAGAGGACCGAGGATTAAGGTCAACGGTGTACGTAGCTCATGGGTAATATTGGTATAGAACCGCAGACGTTCCTGATTCAATTCCTGTTCTTGCTCATGGTTTTTCTTTTCCAGCGTATAGAGGCTTTCCAAATCCAGCTTCTTTTTATATGCATGCAGGATAAGGTAAATGATGCTGATAGATACCAAAATATAGATAAGCTTTGCCCACCATGTCAACCAAAGAGGGGGATTGACACGGATGGTAAGTGAAGTAGCTTCTTCGGGCCATTCCTGATTATGTACCCTTGCTTTGATGAGGAATTCATATTTTCCCGGAGGAATGTTTCGGAAAGTGACGCTGTTGTTCTCATTGACGGTGTACCATGAGTTTTCAAGCCCTTTCAGCATATAAACATATTCCACTTGGTTGACTAGTGAGTAGTTTTGTACGTTAAATGTAAGTCCAAAGCTATTTTGCGCATGACTTAGTTCTACATTCTGTCCTTTGGACAAGTTGATAATCATGTCATTGTTTTCCAGGTTGCTCAATCGTCCGAGTATTTTCATTTCCGTAATAACTGCTGCCGGAGCTGGTTGTTCGTTCATGGTGATATCGGGATTGAAACAGCATACTCCATTGATAGAACCGAAATAAATCCATCCGTTCTTGTTTTGTGTAACACAACTGCTTGAGAAACTTCCTGCCGGTACATCATCAGAGTGACTATAATTGTAAAAACAGTCTTTGCTTGTAACATAACAGCTGATACCTTTGTTGTTACTAAACCAGATATTTCCTTTTTTGTCTTCTGCTATAGCGCAGATATTTGTATTGATCAGGCCGTCTTTCCGTTGATAAGTCTTATAATTCAGTTCATCGGTAGACAGGAAACAAACCAATCCCTCTCCTGTTCCTATCCACATTCTTTTTTGTTTATCTTGTATGATCTGGTTGACAGTATTGGAACAGAAACCATCCCTTTGAGTGAACGTTTTGATTTTTTGTAAGTCCGGGGTGTATATACCAAGTCCGTCTCCGAAAGTCCCAATCCAGAAACGCCCTTTCTCATCTTGAGCTATGGAGCGTATAAAGTCACTTTGTAGTTCGCTGTTTTCTGTATTGTAATGTCGGATAATCTCCATTGTAAGAGGGTTCAATATAACAATCCCTCCACTGTATCCTACCCAAATGTTGTGCTGGGTGTCTTCATAGATCGTACGGACATCCAGATTAGATTGCCCCATAAGAGAGATGGAACGGAATTTTTTATTCCGGTTATCATAATAGCTGATTCCCCCTTGGTAGGAACCAAACCATAAATTACCTTTTGAATCCTGCAAAGAGGCTAATATAAAATTCGAAGGAATATTTCCACTCTCTTTTTTATAGATAGCGATACGTTTCTCTCCTTCAAATACATTGATTCCTCCACCATCTGTTCCGATCCAAACCCGTCCTTGTCTGTCCATACAGAGGCTACTGGCTACTTTGTTGTTCAAACCGTTCTCATTGTTTGGAATAGGGGAATAGCTCAATGTGGTGAACAAAGGTGGTTTACTGCTGATAAAGTTGATTCCTCCTCCCCATGTCCCTATCCAGATATTATCAAAAGAATCCTGGAATATGCATCGGGCACTTGCATTAGAAAGACTTCGGCTATCAGCACCCTCCTGTATATATTCAAGAGAAATCTCCTCTGGCGAAAGGAACATACTTTGTTTAAGGTTTAATATGGCAATGCCATTGAGTTCTGAAGCAATCCAAAGCCTATTATCTTTCAGTTGGCGGATGGATAATATACGGCTGCATAAAGTAGCATACTTGTCATTCTTGTTGTTTTTGAACGTTATGAAGTTTTCATTAGCAGCATCATATAGAGCCAATCCGTTATTTGTACCTAACCAGATATTTCCATTTACATCTTTTATAATACAAAACACATCATTACCGGGCAAACTCATTGGGTTTCCGGCTTCGTTCCGGAAGTTTTTTACGCTCTTGTCTTTTGGAGAAAAAATACTGAACCCGCTTCCGACATGCCCGATATACAAATTTCCATCACCTCCGTCCAATACTGTCCATGTCTGGTCGCAAGGTAGACCGGGAACTGTACTTTTATTATAATGAGTGAATTGTCCGCTGGTGATATCAAGGTATTCTATACCTCTATAATAGGTACTAATCCATAAACCATCATCATGTTGAGTGGAAGGAGAAATGTCTGTTACGTCATTCGTAATCAGACTATGTGGATTTTCCGGGTTATGTTGATAAGCGGTAAATGTTTGCTCATTATAATTGTATGCATTTAGTCCGTCTCGTTGAGTGGCTATCCAAATAATAGGACGTTTGGTGTCTGCATACACCCGGTTAAGCTCGTTGCCGGTAATTCCCTGATTATTCTGTGCTAAATCATTTTTATAGTAAGTAGTAAAGCGGGTACCGTCAAACTTATTAAGTCCTTCTTCTGTGGCAAACCATAAGAATCCTTGTTTATCTTGTGTAATGCTGACTACATAATTATTTGATAATCCTTGCTCTATCCCCAATCTTTTTACAGAATGAGACTGGGCTATCAATTGAAAAGTTGATAACAAGAATAAAAATAGAATAGAAGCAATGTGTTTTTTCATAACTTGTGCTTATTTGTTTCAATTACAAGTCCAAAAATAGGAATAAATATTTTATTTAGAGTATGTAAATCGTTCATTGCATGATTTGTGTAGCTCTTCTGCATGATTTTTGTTTATTCAGTCTATATCAATGACGTATATTTGTGTTCGAAAAAACAACAAAAAATGTTTAATCTTTAAATTCTAATTTATGAGGTATTTAAGAATCTTATGCATATGTATCATACAGCTGTTTCTGTCTGCTGTTGCATTTGCACAAACACAAGTTACAGGACATGTAGCTGATGTAAGGGGAGAGGATATCATTGGTGCCAATGTAACTGTAAAGGGAACTTCTAATGGGACAATTACAGACATCGATGGTAATTTTACAATCAATGTAGATGATAAGAATGGAACACTGGCAGTCTCATTTATTGGTTATAAGACTAAAGAAGTGAAGATTGGCGAAAAGGCACGTCTTCAGATTGTTCTTGAAGAAGATACCGAAACTTTGGATGAAGTTGTAGTGGTAGGTTATGGTACACAAACCAAGAAAAGTTTGACCGGAGCAATCAGTGATGTCAAGTCTGATGCGTTGACACGTTCTGTTTCTACCACCACTGCCGGAGCGTTGTCCGGTAAAATAGCAGGTGTGTCTACACGTGCTGTGGATGCCCGTCCGGGTAGGGGAATTAATCTCGAAATTCGTAATATGGGTAGTCCGTTGTTTGTAATTGACGGTATTCCTTACGGAGGTATGAATAGTCGTGACTGGTTGCAGGCATCGGATGTTTCCGGTAGTGATGTCTTTAATGCTCTAAACATTGAAGATATTGAAAGTATCACAGTTTTGAAGGATGCTTCTGCTGCTATCTACGGTTTGCGTGCATCAAATGGTGTGGTTTTGGTAACCACCAAGAAAGGTAAAAAGAATGATAAGGTAAGTATCAATGTAAATGGATATTATGGCTGGCAAAACCTGACCCGTTTCCCGAAACTGGCAAATGCAGGACAATATGTAAGAGGGTTGGCTGAAGCAGCGCAGAACAGAGGCGAAGATCCAAGCAAGCTATATAGCCCCGAAGAACTGGCGAAATGGGAAGCCGGTACGGAACCGGGATATAAGAGTTATGACTATTATGATATGGTGATGAGAAAAAATGTGCCACAGTACCACATTAACGCTAACGTGACGGGTGGTTCTGAAAAGACCAATTACTACCTTTCTGTAGCCCATACCGGACAGGATGCCATGATGCGCGACTTCAAATACGAACGTACCAACCTTCAGTTGAATATTGATACAAAGATTACAGATCGTTTTACGATCGGTGCACAGATCAGCGGTAAATACGAAAAGACCGAAGATGTAGGTTTGCCTGGCGGTGATGGATATTATTCGGCTATTTTGTCTATGTTCAAAATGCAACCGATTGAAAGTCCTTATGCTAATGATAATCCGGAGTATATCAATAATGTACATGAGAATGGTTACAATCCGGCAGCTTTCAGCCGTGATATTGCCGGCTATAAAGATAATCTGACTCGTAATGCCAATATCAATGCTTATGCGCAGTATGATTTCTCATTTGGTTTGACTGCAAAGGCTACTTTCTCGTACAATTATACTAACAGTCGTTTTGACGGTTATCAATATGCTTATCAGATTTATACCTACGATAAAGAGAAAGATACTTATAATGGAACTCCTGCCGTAGGACGTTGGAGAAGTCAAATTGACCGTAGCGTTCCTGCGCGTTATATGCAGTTACAATTGAATTATGCCAAACAGATTAAGAACCACAATATTTCGGCTGTTTTGGGTTATGAAGCCTCTGATTACGATTGGACTAAGAAGACTTATGGAACAGAACCTTCTACCGACTATTTGCCGCTATTGCAGTTCGATGAACTTAACAGTTTCGGTGATGAATGGAGCTACGAGGCACGTGCCGGATGGATTGGCCGTATCAATTACGATTTTGCTCATAAATATCTGGTCGAATTACTGGCTCGTTATGATGGTTCTTATCTTTATGCAGCGAATAATCGTTGGGGATTCTTTCCGGGTGTATCTATCGGTTGGAGAATCTCGGAAGAGAAATTCTTTGAAAAGTTGAGACCAGTTGTAGATGATTTGAAGATTCGTGCTTCTATCGGTCAGACAGGTACAGAAAAAGATGTAAAGTTGTTCGATTACTTGAGTGGTTATACCTGGAATAATGGTAACGCTGTATTGGATGGTGAACTGGTTACCGGACTGAATCAAAGAGGATTGCCTATTACAAATTTATCCTGGACTAAGAATACGACATCGAATATTGGTTTTGATTTGACTATGTTCAATAATCGTTTGAAGATCACAGCCGATGCTTTCCGTAAGGATATTACCGGTGTGCCAGCTGCCCGCTATGATGTATTGCTTCCGAGCGAAGTAGGCTATTCGCTACCTAACGAAAACTTGAACAAACAAGCTTATATTGGTGCGGAGGGTATGGTTACATGGACCGACCATATCGGTGATTTGAACTATACTGTAAGCGGTAACTTTACTTTCTCACGTTACAAAAGTATTGAGACTTATAAACCACGTTTTAATAACTCATGGGACGAATATCGCAATTCGGCGGAAGGCCGTTGGGGAGGTATTTATTGGGGGTATCAGGTTATCGGACAATTCCAGTCGGAAGAAGAAATTCGTAATTATCCGGTAAACCTGGATGGAAATAATAACCGCACCCTGCTTCCTGGTGACTTTATCTATAAAGATGTGAATGGTGATGGCATCATCAATGGTATGGATGAGCGTCCTATCGGTTATCCTGAAGGCTGGGCACCTATCATGTCATTTGGTGGTAATATCGGTTTGCAGTGGAAGGGCATTGACTTGAATATCGACCTTTCCGGTGGTGCTATGCAAGGATGGAGACAGAACTATGAGTTGGCCAATGCATATCATGGCAACGGAAACTCTCCGGTTTATTTGTTGGAAGACCGTTGGCATCGTGCCGACTTGTATGATCCGGATAGTGAATGGATACCGGGACGTTATCCGGCCATCCGTAAAGGTGAATTCAGCTATAACAATAAGAATAGTGACTTTTGGTTGCACAATGTACGCTATCTGCGTATCAAGAACTTGGAAGTGGGTTACAGCTTGCCGGTTCAACTGTTGAGACCGATCCGTGCACAGAAGGTACGTGTTTATGCGAATGTTTCTAACTTGTGTTCGTTCGACAATGTGGGTAAGTTTGGAGTCGATCCTGAAATTACTGCCGCAGCTGCAGTGGTATATCCGCAACAACGTACATTCCTCCTTGGATTTAATATTACATACTAAAAACGAAAGTGATCATGAAAAGCAAATCTATAAAAATACTTCTGATGGGAGCTGCCATCACCTCCATGTTGTCGAGTTGTGGTGACAGTTGGTTCGAAAGAGAACCCAAAAACATTCTTACTAATGAGTTGGTATGGAATGATCCGAACATGATTAAATCGCAGTTGGCCAATCTTTATAATCGTATTCCGCAGTTGCACGGTGATTTCAATACCGGTGGTATGTGTGAAACAGACGATGCTATGTATTGTGGTACATTAGATCAGAATTATCGTAACGAACTGCGTTATGGAAACGACTACGGACGCTGGTGGGATTACGGACTGATACGTGACATCAATATGTCTATTGAGAATATCGATAAGTATGGGACCGATATTTCGGCAGATGAGAAACTTCAGTTCAAAGCAGAGTTCCGTTTTATCCGCGCCTACGTTTATTTTGAGCTTGTAAGACGTATGGGTGGTGTACCATTGATTACAACGACTTTGGAGTATGACTTTAGCGGAGATCCTTCTTATTTACGCAATCCGCGTGCAAAGGAACACGAAATATATGATTTTGTATATAGTGAATGTGAAGCGATTAAGTCGCAATTGGGTAATAAAGGCAGTCAGACTCGTGCCAACTATTACACAGCGTTAGCGTTGGAAAGTCGCGCTATGTTGTATGCCGGTTCTATCGCTAAGTACAACGCGCTGAAAACTCCTAATATTGTGACTTCCGGTGGAGAAGTGGGTATTCCGTCCGATATGGCAGATGATTACTATCGCAAATCATTGACAGCTTCGCAAGAGATTATCACAAAAGGTGGATATGAACTTTATGAGAAGGAGTCAGATAAAGGGGTGAACTTCTACAAGATGCTTATGGACAAGACCCTGAATAAGGAAGCAATTTGGGTGAAAGATTATAAGAATCCTCTGAAGGTGCATAGCTTCGGTTATGATAATGTAGTTCATCATTTAAGAGAGGATAACGACAACTCTTCTTGCATCGGCCCGTCACTAGGATTGGTAGAGGCTTTCGATTATCTGGATGGAACTCCGGGAACGTTACATTATAAAAATGGTAATGATTATGTAGTATATGACACTCCAAGCGATATTTTTGCTAATAAGGATGCACGTTTGTATGGTACGATTATCTATCCGGGTTCCAAGTTCAGAAATCAAGATGTGGATATTCAGGCAGGAGTAGCAGTTTGGAACGATAAGACCGGTTCTTATGATTTACTGACAGACTCGAAATTGGGAAGTTTTTATGAAGATAATAAAACTTTTGTCGGGCAGGACGGACCTCAAACCAACAGTCCTAATGTGAGCAACACCGGATTCTACATCCGTAAGTTTATCAGTGAGGCATCCGGTTACACTCTCCGTAACTACGCTGAAAACTGGTGGCCTTGGTTCCGTTTGGGTGAAATCTATTTGAATGCCGCCGAAGCTGCTTTCGAATTGAATGACGAACCGACAGCTTTACCCTACATCAACCGTTTGCGTCAGCGTGCCGGTTTCCCGGCCAACAGCTTAACAAGCCTGACAATAGAAAAGATTCAGAACGAACGTCGTGTGGAACTGGCTTTCGAAGATCACCGTTATTTTGATATGAAACGATGGAGAATAGCTGATATTACCTGGAACGGAAATACTGATAATGATAAAGCTATCGTATATGGTTTATATCCTTATCGTATTGCAGTGGCAAAACCGGGAACACAGGATCAGGACAAGTACATTTTCGTAAAGACCAGATCCGAACGTTTCAAGGTGGCAAGAACCTTCCAGCAGTCCAACTATTATTCATTCATTGCTGATGATGTAATTAATAACAATCCGACGATTGTTAAAAATCCATTCCAATAAAAAATAAGAGATTATGAAAAAGATTATACCTTTCTTTATTATGATATGTTGTTTGTTGGCAGTAAGCAGTTGCAGCTACGACAACTTTGAGGAACCTAAAGCCACATTAACCGGAAAAGCTATTTATGACGGTGAGGCAGTAGGGGTTAGAAGCGGAAGTTCCGAATTTGCTTTGTTTCAGGATGGTTATGCTCTGAAAGGTTCTATTCCGGTGTATATTGCCCAAGATGGAAGTTATTCCGTGTCCCTTTTCAATGGTGATTACAAATTGGTGCGTATGGGCAATGCACCTTGGGAAAGACCTTCTAATGATACGATCTATATTACCGTAAGAGGAAACACAGTGCAGGATATTCCTGTGACGCCGTATTTCTTTGTCAGAAACGTGTCATTTGCCAAAAACGGTAATAAGATTACAGCACGTTTCACCATTAACAAAGTGGTTGCCAATGCCAATATGGAAAATGTAGGTATTTATCTGGGTACAGGTATCCTGACGGATGAGAAGCAGAAAGAAGCAGAGTTGAAGTTGGGTAATACTGTTTCACTCGATCAAGAAAACACAGCTGAAATTGAAATCCCGAGTGGTTTGGTAAACGAATCGTATCTTTACGCCCGTGTGGGAGTCAAATCGGACAAATCATCAGAATATTGCTATAGTCAGTCTATTAAGGTAGCATTGAAATAAATAGTATCAAGAATATAATACTTGAGGGGGAAGTATCGCAACCTGATATTTCCCCCTTTATCTAATGAATGAAAATAATGATAGTAACGATTAAACAAACTCTAATTGCGTTCGGTCTGATGTTAGCAGTAACGTTCCCTGCTTTTTCACAATCCAATAATCCTATATTGCCGGGTTTTCATGCCGATCCTGAAATTTTGTATTCCAATAAGACAAAGAAGTACTACATTTATTCTACCACAGACGGTCAGCCTGGATGGGGTGGTTGGTATTTTACTGTTTTTTCGTCTGTCGATCTGAAGAACTGGAAGGACGAAGGAGTGATGCTGGATTTAAAATCAGATCAGGTACCTTGGGCGGATGGTAATGCGTGGGCGCCATGTATAGAGGAAAAGTTAGTAGGAGATCAATATAAATATTTCTTTTATTACAGTGGAAATCCTAAAGCAGGAGGAGGAAAGCAGATCGGAGTGGCTATAAGTGATTCGCCTGCCGGACCGTTTGTTGACTTGGGACATCCTATTATAACAGATTCACCTACAGGACACGGGCAACAGATTGATGTGGACGTGTTCACCGATCCGGCTTCGGGGAAGTCATATTTGTATTGGGGAAACGGTTATATGGCAGGTGCAGAGCTTAATGATGATATGATTTCAATTAAGAAAGAGACTATCACGGTGATGACTCCCGAAGGAGGAACGCTACAGGATTATGCTTACCGTGAGGCTGCTTATGTGTTTTATCGTAACGGGCTTTACTATTTCATGTGGTCGGTAGACGATACCGGCTCTCCTAATTATCATGTAGCTTATGGCACTTCGACATCACCTTTGGGACCGATTAAAGTAGCTAAGAACCCTGTCGTATTGATCCAAAACCCGGAAAAGGAAATATATGGCCCTGCTCATAATTCCATCTTGCAAGTTCCCGGTACTGATAAATGGTATATTGTTTATCATCGCATTAATAAGAATTATCTGAAGAGTGATCCCGGTGTTCATCGTGAAGTATGCATAGATCGTATGGAATTTAATGAAGATGGGAGCATTAAGCAAGTAATACCCACTCGTTAGTTATATCTTTTCGGATTTCAATAGATTGTTTGTATGTTTTTAGAACCGTATTGTGTGATTTGAATAATTAAAGATTTTAGATGAATAGGATGAAAGGTAAAAAGATTTTAGCCGCTTTAGGCTTCTTCTCAATAGCCGGTGTGGCAGGTGGATGTTCCCAACCTGCCCCCAATATACGTTATCAGATAGAAACAGACCAACCCTGTCAGACGATGGCATACTTTAGTGCTTCCGATGCCTGGAGTATGCAATTCATCGGGCTTTGGCCGCAGGAGGAACAAAACCAAATAGCCGACTGGTTGTTCAGCACGGAGAATGACGCCAACGGACAACCGAAAGGTATCGGACTGTCACTCTGGCGTTTCAATGTCGGAGCAGGTAGCACGGAGCAAGGAGAGGACAGTCAAATTGCTTCCCCCTGGATGCGTGCCGAATGTTTCCTGAATCCCGACGGAACATACGACTGGAACAAGCAACAAGGTCAACGAAACTTTCTGAAACTGGCTAAAGAACGGGGAGTCAACAAATTTCTGGCTTTCCTGAACTCTCCTCCCGTATATTACACACAGAACGGATTGGCTACCAACACCGGCCGTGGAGGTACGGCGAACCTGAAACCGGATTGTTATGAAAAGTACGCTCGTTTTCTGGCTGATGTAGTGCAGGGAGTAGAACAACACGATGGCATCAAGTTCAACTATATCTGTCCTTTCAATGAGCCGGACGGACACTGGAACTGGGTCGGTCCGAAGCAGGAAGGCTGTCCGGCAACGAACAGGGAAATAGCCCGCACCGTTCGTCTGTTGAGCAAAGAGTTTGTAGACCGGAACATGGATACACAGATTATGGTCAATGAGTCTTCCGATTATCGTTGTATGTTCCGCACTCACGAAACGGATTGGCAACGGGGGTATCAGATTCAGGCTTTCTTCTGTCCGGATAGTGTGGATACGTATTTGGGAGATACTCCGAATGTTCCCCGCCTGATGCTCGGTCATAGTTATTGGACAACGACTCCGTTAAGTGAATTACGTAATATCCGCTGCCAGCTACGGGATACATTAGATAAACATCAAGTTGGTTTCTGGCAAACAGAAACCTGCATCATGGGCAATGATGAAGAAATTGGTGGTGGAAATGGTTTCGACCATACGATGAAAACAGCACTCTATGTGGCACGTATCATTCATCACGATATTGTGTATGCCAAAGCTGAAAGCTGGCAATGGTGGCGTGCTATTGGTGGTGATTATAAGGATGGATTGATTCGCGAATATACTACGGATGATAACTTCCTGGATGGCAGAGTGGAAGACTCCAAACTGATGTGGGCTTTAGGTAATTATAGTCGTTTTATTCGTCCGGGGGCAGTCCGGTTGTCCGTTTCGGCTTTCGATCAAACAGACGCTTTGATTCCTGATGGCGACACCGATCAGCAGGGATTGATGTGTTCTGCTTATAAGAATGTAGACGGAACGTATGTGATGGTAGTGATTAATTATGCCAATGAAGAAAAAGAGTTTTCTATTCATAAAAGAAAAGTAGGAAATGCACAATGGCAGATTTATCGTACTTCAGATAAAGAAGGGGAAGATTTGCTTCCGGTGGGGACAGTGAAAAGTGGAAAGATTGTTCAGATTCCGGCACGTTCTATTATAACGCTTCAGAGCAAATAATTAAAAACGGCTTTGTATTTTTATTTCTTTTTGAAAGTTGTACATTTGTGTGTCCGTCCATTACTACGAAGGTAATGGACGGACGCAATGCATAAACAAGGAGGTCTTTTATGGACAATAGAGGAAATATTGTCATTTATCAGACAAAGGATGGGAAAACTTCCATTGATGTAAAGTTGGAGAATGAGACGGTGTGGCTGACGCAGGCGCAAATGGCAGACTTATTCCAGAAGGATAGAACTGTCATCGGTAGACATATAAATAATGTATATCGGGAAGGAGAGTTGGAGCGTGATATCACGTGTGCAAAATTCGCACATGTGGGTAGCGATAATGACCAACAATACGTTTGTAGCACTTACGTTAATGATTGCCGAAAGCCGGACGGAAGAAAAGGACGTGATGGTGAAGGTAGTAATCAATTTGATTAATAAGAATAATTGAATTTAGGTCTTATTGATGGATGATATAGGCAATGAGAGATACCTCGTCGCAGGGTATCTCTCATTTATTGTCAGGAATACCATTTTGCTGATGTCAGCAAAATGATAGGTGATAGAGGAATGTGTATTTTTATATGAGAAGAAGATCCTATATGAAGATGTTTATATAGAAATATATAAAAAGAGGTTTATTTGTGGAGCGTATTCTTATTCGGAGTATTCCATACTTTTGTCTGATCGCATACAATATCCATCCATTGGTCACCGCATTTAATCTTGAAATCTCCTTTTTCCAGTCTCCACTTACCGTCATATCCCACAAATGCCAAGTCGCTTCCTTTCAGTTTCAGCGTAACCGTCTTTGTTTCTCCCGGTTCCAGAGAAACCTTTTCGAAGTTTCGTAAACGGATATTGTCCGGTGTGCTGCTTGCCACTAAGTCCTTAGAGAACAATAACACACTCTCTTTTCCGGCAACTTTGCCCGTGTTGGTTACGTCAACCGTGAATATCAGTTCGTCGTCAGCATTAAAAGTCGGTTTATTTACTTTTAAATTGCTGTACTTATAATTCGTATAGCTTAATCCGAAACCGAACGGCCATTGAATATCCATCACCGAATCATAATTGTAGTTACCTCCCATTTGCCCCATGTTTTCGCAAGGCTTGTAGTCATAAGTTGCCAAAGCGTTGATAAGTCGGGGATAGGTGAACGGCATTTTTCCACTGAAGTTGGCATCACCGGCCAATAAGTTAGCAAGTGCATCACCACCGTAATTGCTTGGCAACATGATGTTGACAACCGCTTTAGCTAAAGGCACTATATCGTTGATAATACGTGGACGTCCCTGATTCAGAACCAGGACAATAGGTTTGCCCGTAGCGGCCAGAGCTTTTACCAGATTGCGCTGGTTTTCTGATAAGGTAAGATCCGTCAGGTTGCCCGGAGTTTCGCAATAAGAGTTTTCACCGATGCAGGTGATGATAATATCCGCTTGTGCTGCCGCTGCCACAGGTTTTTCAATTTCCGGTTTGTTTTCTTCCCACCAATTATCGTTTTTGTAAGAAGCATAGGTCACTCCCGGTTCATAGATAATATTCTCTTTTCCGTATTTCTCACACAAAGCCTCGTAGATGGTATGATATGCCTGCGCATACTCATCAGCAACGTGTCCCTGCCAGCTATACGACCATCCGCCGTTCAGACAACGCATCGAGTTTGCGTTCGGACCGGTCAGCAGAATCTTTTTGCCTTTCGCTATCGGCAGGATATTTCCGTCATTCTTTAGCAACACTTCCGATTCCTCGGCAGCCTGCAGGGCAACAGCTGCAAATTCCTTAGAACCGAACTTGTCATACTTCTTAATGTCCCAATATGGATGGTCAAATAATCCCAGACGATATTTCAGACGCAACACACGGGCTACTGCATCATCGATACGCTCCATAGATACCTCTCCTTCTTCAACCAACTCTTTCAGATAATCGCAGAAACTCACTTCATAAGGAACCATCGACATGTCGATACCAGCATTGATGGCAATCTTGACAGCCTCTTTCTTGGTGGCAGCGATGTGATCCCGGGTACAGAGATTGTTAATGTCCGCCCAGTCTGTAACAATCAGTCCGTCCCAGTTCAAGTCTTCTTTCAGCCATTCGGTCAGCAACTCACGGTTGGCGTGAAAAGGCAGTCCGTTGTCAACGCCGGAGTTTACCATTACGCTCAATGCACCCTGACGTACAGCGGCAAGGAAAGGAGCGAAATGTTTTTCACGCATATCACTGCGTGAGATGGAAGATGGAGTACGGTCTTTACCGGAAACAGGTACACCGTAACCCATATAATGCTTCATGCACGCAGCTACATTGTATTCTCCGATACGGTTCGGGTCTTCTCCCTGAAAACCTTTCACGGCCGATACACCCATTTCTGCGTTTACATAACAATCTTCACCATAGTTCTCCCACATACGTGCCCAGCGCGGGTCGCGGCCTAAGTCGACTACCGGGGCGAACGTCCAGGGGATGCAGCCTGCTTTCGTTTCATAAGCGGAGATTTTGGCACCTCTTCTCGTTAGCTCGCGGTTGAAGGTGGCTCCCATGTTGATGCCTTGCGGAAACATCGTTCCGTCCAATGTGTAAGTCGTTCCATGAATCTGATCTACCCCATAGATGCAGGGAATACCGATCTCCTTCATCGATTTCTCCTGTATCTGTTTGATGGCTTCCGCCCACTTCTCCTTTTTCTGTGCTACCCCTAAAGGAACATTCAACAGTGAACCTACTTTATATTTACCGATAACCGTGTCGAGCATTGCCTCGCTAAGGCAGAATCCTTTCTTACGACTGGTTTCAAGATCGGATACCACATCAATCGTGATTTCACACATCTGACCGATTTTTTGTTCGAGAGTCATTTTCTGAAGCCATTCCCGGATATGAGTTTCAATAGCCGGATCGGTCGGGATGACAGGAGAGGCAGTCTGTGCATGAGGCGTAAGACAAGTACCGGCAAAGGCTGATACTAATACCATTTTCTTAATGTTTTTCATGAGTTGATATTTTTAGAGTGAGACTTTAATTCTATTACAAATGTAGGAAGAATTGCACTCACCCGAAAGGGCGAAATGCAATTGAATACAAATCATGCCCCAATAAAATACATTCTATTCTCTTCTATGCCTTGCGAGACTTTCCGAATGTAACATTATTGCCTTATATTTGAAACGAAAAACGCTATCCTGAAAGAAAACGTTCCGCACCTTGAAACATAACGAACCTTGTTTCTGCCGGATTATGGTGAACTTTGCCATCAGTACAAACTTTAAAAATAAGAATGATGAAGAACAGTTGCAGACTTTTATTAATCTTAATCGGATTATGGATGGCTAATGTCTCCCTCGCACAAAAGACATTCAGGAACCCCATTATCACAGGAATGAATCCCGACCCGAGCATTTGCAGGGTGGGAGATGATTTTTACTTGGTTACTTCTACCTTTGAATATTTTCCCGGTCTGCCGGTTTATCATAGTAAAGACCTTGTTCATTGGAAACTGATCGGTCATGCCCTGTCCCGCCCGGAAAATAATCCGTTGATGGGATGCAATGCCTCCACCGGCGGACAGTATGCTCCGACGTTACGATACCATGACGGTACATTCTATGTGATTGGCACGAACTATGGAGGAAAAGGTTCGCAAGGAGTATTCTATGTGACGGCAAAGAATCCTGCAGGTCCCTGGTCTGATCCGGTATGGGTGGGGAACTGGTATGTAGATCCGTCTATTGAGTTTATCGACGGAAAGATGTACTTTTTGAGTCCGGATAATCAAGGCAGCTTCCTGTTGGGAGTGATGGACCCCGAAACCGGAACGTTTGTGGAACCTTTGAGAAAAGTAGCTTCCGGTCTGGGAGGCTCTTCACCGGAAGGACCTCATTTCTATAAGATAGGCGATTATTACTATATCATGTCTGCCGAAGGAGGAACGGGCTACGAGCATCGGGAAGTCATACAACGGAGTAAATCCCCTTGGGGACCGTATGAGCCCAGTCCTGTAAATCCTGTCCTTTCGAATATGAACTGTCCCGATCATCCTTTCCAGGCGATAGGTCATGCCGACCTCGTCCAACTGAAAGATGGAAGCTGGTGGGCAGTTTGTCTGGGAATAAGACCAGTGAACGGCAAGTACCAGCATTTAGGGCGTGAAACGTTCCTAGCACCTGTGACGTGGGATGCCGACGGCTGGCCTAAGGTGGGTAAAGATGGTGTCGTACAGGAAACATATCTCTTCCCCAACCTGCCGTCACACGTTTGGATGGAACAACCGGTTCGTGATGATTTCGATCAGGAAACACTGGGGTTGGACTGGACTTTTATCCGCAATCCTGCTCATTCGTTCTGGTCATTGACGGAGAAGCCGGGTTCGCTGCGTCTGAAAGGAACAGCAATCAACTTCACAACGAATGATTCTCCTTCTTTTATCGGCCGCCGGCAGGCTGCTTTCAATCTGACTGCATCTGCAAAAGTCAACTTTATTCCGAAAGTGGAAAATGAAGAGGCGGGACTGGTAGTAAGAGCGGATGATAAGAATCATTATGACCTGCTGATAACGGAGCGGAACGGACAGCGGGTTGCCATGATCCGTAAAACTTTGAAGGATAAAGTGGTCGATACCACCTGCAAAGAACTTCCTGCTACCGGAGAGGTGATCTTATCCATCACCGCCACCGAGACGACCTATACGTTTGAGATAAAGGCAGCCCACGTTTCTGCTATATTGGGAACAGCTTCCACGCGTGATGTCTCCAATGAAGTGGTAGGTGGATTTACCGGTGTATTTATAGGTATGTATGCATCCGGTAATGGGCAGGCAAATACAAATCCGGCCGACTTTGACTGGTTCGATTTTCGCTGCTTGGACTAAGCTGAAGAGGGTTGAAAACAAATCATACGCAAAAGGGAAACATTCTGTGCGTATGGGTAAAACATTTGGCAGACCGGGTGTGAACGAAATACCATATTTCCTTTGGGAAAAACATCTACTTTTGTATCGTCGGCTGGCAAAAGATGTTTAACTCTTAAATTATATAATATGCGAAACGCTTTATTCCTTATTTTTATTTCGCTTTGTTCCGTATGCAAGTCATCAGCTCAAGGTTACAGTAATCCTGTAATCCCCGGTTTCCATCCCGATCCGAGTGTTTGCAAGGCAGGGGATGATTATTATTTAGTCAACAGCAGCTTTCAATATTTCCCCGGAGTGCCTTTGTTTCACAGTAAAGACCTTGTGCATTGGGAGCAGATAGGAAACTGTCTGACCCGTCCGTCCCAGCTTGATCTGACTAATGCTAATTCGGGAAGCGGTATTTTCGCTCCTACCATTCGTTACAATGATGGAGTGTTTTACATGATTACGACTAATGTCTCCGGTAAGGGGAATTTCCTGGTACATACTACTGATCCCCGTAGTGAATGGTCGGAACCAGTCTGGCTCGAGCAAGGAGGCATCGATCCTTCGCTTTATTTTGAGGATGGCAAATGTTTTATGGTCAGTAATCCGGATGGATACATCAACCTGTGTGAGATTGACCCCATGACAGGCAAACAGCTTTCTTCTTCCAAACGAATATGGAACGGCACTGGAGGCAGATATGCCGAGGGTCCGCACATTTATAAGAAAGACGGCTGGTACTATCTGCTGATTTCGGAGGGCGGTACGGAATTGGGACATAAAGTAACCATTGCCCGCAGCCGTTACATTGACGGGCCTTATCAGGGAAATCCGGCAAATCCTATTCTGACCCATGCCAATGAATCGGGACAATCCAGTCCGATTCAGGGAACAGGGCATGCTGATCTGGTGGAAGGCACCGATGGTTCTTGGTGGATGGTTTGTCTGGCATACAGAATTATGCCGGGAACTCATCATACATTGGGACGTGAAACGTATCTGGCTCCGGTGCGGTGGGATAAGGACGCCTGGCCTGTAGTCAATAGCAATGGAACCATTTCTTTGAAGATGGACGTCCCTACTCTGCCTCAACAGGAAATGAAAGGCAGACCGGAACGAATAGACTTTAAAGAAGGAAAGCTTTCTCCCGAATGGATTCATCTGCAGAATCCCGAAGCGAAGAATTATATTTTTACCAAAGATGGAAAACTTCGTTTGATAGCGACTCCCGTTACGTTAAGCGATTGGAAAAGCCCTACCTTTGTCGCCTTGCGGCAGGAACATTTTGATATGGAAGCATCCGCTCCGGTAGTCTTGCAGAAAGCGGGAGTGAATGATGAAGCGGGAATTTCCGTCTTTATGGAGTTTCATTCTCACTACGATTTATTTGTCCGTCAGGATAAGGATCGGAAACGTTCTGTTGGCTTGCGATATAAACTGGGAGAGATTACCCATTATGCCAAAGAAGTTTCCCTACCGACGGATGGTGAGGTGGAACTGGTGGTGAAGTCGGATATCAATTACTATTATTTTGGTTATAAAGTGAATGGAATATATCATGATCTGGGTAAGATGAACACGCGTTATCTAAGCACTGAAACAGCAGGCGGATTTACCGGAGTCGTATTGGGGCTTTACATTACATCAGCTTCTAAAGATTCGAAGGCGTATGCTGATTTTGAGTACTTTAAGTATAAAGGGAAACCGGGAGAAAACAAATGAATCCCTTTTATAAAACAAATTCACCCCATCGTTTCCAAAACGCTCCCTATATGAATAACATTACAGAAGTGAAGTTACATGTCGAATACATAATTTTGTGGTGTAGAAAACAAATGTGTTTTGATGAGGCAAGGTTAACGGTTTTAAATTTAATCTAATAGTATAGAAGAATATGGAAAAACAGTCATTTAGTGATGGATTATTTAGTCCATTGGGTATTAAACGAGTCATATTTATGCTGGTGTTGCTCACCACCTCTTTTATATCATGTAGCAACAGTGATGAAAAAGGAGGAAGTCTGGAAGTGGCACAGGAATATCGTAATCTGGAGTTTGACGCTCGTGGAAGCAGGCAGACTATTCAGATAGACGGTCCGGCCGAATGGCATATCAGTACTTCGGAAAGTTGGTGTAAAAGTTCACATACTATCGGTGAAGGAAAACAATATGTAAATATCACAGTAGAGGCCAATGATACGCAGAAAGAGAGGACGGCTACCGTCACCGTTTCGGCGAGTGGCGCTCCTGATATTATTATCAATGTAAAGCAGTCCCTATATAGCGTACCTGCATACGATGAATACATTGCACCTGATAATACAGGGATGCGTGATTTGACTTCCATGCAACTGTCGGCATTGATGAAAGCCGGAGTGAATGTAGGGAATACATTTGAGGCGGTGATTGTGGGAAATGACGGAAGTCTTTCCGGCGATGAAACGTGTTGGGGAAATCCTACACCGAACAAGGTTCTTTTCGAGGGTATCAAAGCAGCGGGCTTTGATGTCGTGCGTATACCGGTAGCTTATTCTCATCAGTTTGAAGATGCGGCAACGTATAAGATTAAGAGTGCATGGATGGATAAGGTGGAGGCTGCCGTGAAAGCTGCGCTTGATGCCGGTCTCTATGTTATTATCAATATCCACTGGGAAGGTGGCTGGCTGAACCATCCGGTAGATGCCAATAAAGAAGCTCTGGATGAAAGACTGGAAGCGATGTGGAAACAGATCGCCTTAAGATTCAGAGACTATGACGACCGTCTGCTCTTTGCCGGAACCAATGAGGTGAATAATGACGACGCTAACGGTGCGCAGCCTACAGAGGAGAATTACCGGGTACAGAATGGTTTCAATCAGGTGTTTGTCAATACGGTTAGAGCTACCGGAGGACGTAATCATTACCGTCATCTGATTGTGCAGGCATATAATACCGATGTGGCGAAAGCGGTCGCGCATTTCACAATGCCGCTCGATATTGTTCAAAATCGTATTTTCCTGGAATGTCATTACTATGATCCTTATGATTTCACAATCATGCCTAACGATGAGAATTTCAAGAGTCAATGGGGAGCTGCGTTTGCAGGTGGAGATGTATCTGCTACCGGACAGGAGGGGGACATAGAGGCTACTTTAAGTTCGCTGAATGTATTTATCAATAATAATGTTCCTGTAATCATCGGCGAATATGGTCCGACATTAAGAGACCAGTTGACCGGAGAGGCTTTGGAGAATCATTTGAAATCGCGTAATGACTATATCGAATATGTAGTGAAAACCTGTGTGAAGAATAAGCTCGTTCCCTTGTACTGGGATGCCGGCTATACCGAAAAACTGTTTGACCGTACTACAGGACAACCGCATAATGCAGCATCCATAGCAGCGATTATGAAAGGATTAAATTGAATATTAACCATTTAAATAAGGTACAATGAATAAACACTTTCTTGGAAAATGTACATTTGTACATTGGTACTGTCTTGCGTTGGCAATATTACTTTGGTTGCCAATAACGATATTGGAGGCTGCTCCTTCACAGAACTTAAAGGTGTCCGGAATAGTAACTTCCGCGACTGACGGAGAACCGTTGATTGGGGTAAGCGTACAAGTGAAAGGTACGTCGACAGGAACTATTACAGACTTGAACGGTAAGTATACGCTGAATGTATCTACCGGACAGACGCTGGTCTTCTCCTACATCGGCTTTATGGAACAGCAGGTTGTTGCAACAAAACCTGTCATTAACGTAGTTCTGAAAGAAGATACTAAAACGTTGGATGAGGTGGTAGTTGTCGGCTATGGAACCATGAAACGAAGTGACTTGACAGGTTCAGTTGTTTCCGTGACCGGAGATGAACTGAAAAAGTCTGTTGTTACTTCTTTAGACCAAGCTTTGCAGGGGCGTGCAGCGGGTGTTTCCGTTACACAAAATTCGGGAGCCCCGGGTGGAGGTATCTCTGTGAGTATTCGTGGTATCAATTCCTTGAATGGTAACGAACCTCTGTATGTGATTGATGGTGTAGCGATTTCCGGTAATACGGACGGTAACTCCAGTGTACTGTCTTCCATTAACCCTTCGGACATCGTTTCTATGGAAATTCTGAAAGATGCTTCGGCTACAGCTATTTATGGTTCGAGAGCTTCCAATGGTGTGGTACTGATTACCACTAATCAGGGTAAAGCCGGTAAGACAAAAGTTTCTTACGAAGGATATTATGGCTTGCAGCAATTACCAAAGAAGTTGGATGTTTTAAATCTGCGCGAATATGCGGAATATCAAAATCTACGCGCTCAAGTACTGGGCTTTGGTGACCGTGAGGAGTTTAAAGATCCCAGCTTACTGGGAGAAGGGACGAACTGGCAGGATGAGATTTTCCGCAATGCATCTATGCACAATCATCAGATCAATATCTCCGGAGGAAATGAGGGAACTACTTATTCACTTTCGGGTGGTTATTTGAGTCAGGATGGTATCGGTATCGGTTCTAGCTTCGAACGTTTCTCTGCCCGTGTCAATATGGATAATAAGATAACGAACTGGCTCTCTACCGGGTTGCGTGCTTCTGTTGCCAAGACGCAGCAGAACAATACGATCGACAATGGTAATATCATCCGCACGGCGATACAGCAGTTGCCCGAAGTACCGGCGAAGAATCCTGACGGTTCATGGGGAATGCAGTCAGAAAACATGTATGGTACTTACTTTACGAATCCGGTAGCAGAAGCGCTGATGCGTGAGAACTACGAAAAGGGATTACAACTCTATGTGGATTTCTTTGCTGATATTACACTTTACAAGGGATTAGTGTTCAGAGCTGAGTATGCAGGCAATTATTATTATAACAACAATTATCAGTATACTCCGTCTTATGACTATGGTCTTTATACCCAAGAGTCATTAGGTAGTCGTAGTGCCAGCAATGGTAGTAACTGGACATTAAAGACTTATCTAACTTATACTAATACTTTCGGTCGACATCAAATTACTGCCATGGCGGGACATGAAGCGCAGGAGAATAATTGGGAATCACTTTCCGGCACCCGGAGTGACTATTTTCTCAACTCTGTTCACGAACTGGACGCGGGTAGCTCACTTACCGCAAAGAATAGTAGTTCCAAAGGTTCTTCTGCTATCGAATCTTACTTCGGTCGTGTTAACTACGGATTTGATGACCGTTATTTGTTGACACTTACTGTACGTGGTGACGGTTCTTCTACGTTTGCTCCGAACAATCGTTGGGGAATATTTCCATCGGCAGCTCTTGCATGGAAGTTGAAGAATGAGAAATTCCTGAAGAACGTCTCTTGGTTGGATAATTTGAAGTTACGTCTGGGTTGGGGATTGGTTGGTAATCAAGCGGCAGAAAACTATGCTTATGGTGTAAAGATGAGAACTGTGGCAACTATTTGGGGAAGCGGATATTATGCGGAGAACTATGGAAACGAAAACTTGAAATGGGAAGAGACTGAAGCATGGAATGCCGGACTAGACATTAATCTTTTTGGTAACCGGGTAGAACTGATTATTGACGGATATTACAAAAACACAGATAATCTGTTAATGAAAGCATCTCTTCCTTCTTATGTTAACGGTGTTATTTCCTCACCGTGGGTAAATGCGGGTGCTATGACCAATAAAGGTCTGGAATTCACGTTGAATACGGTTAATATCAATAAAAATGATTTCATGTGGAGATCAGGACTGACTATTTCATTTAATAGGAATGAGATTACAAAGCTTTACACAGAGACAGCAGGACTTTCCGGTACTATCAACAGTGAGACTTACACCTACTCGGAGGTGGGACAGCCAATAGGACAGTTTTACGGATATAACGTGATAGGCATGTTTACGAAGGAGGATGACTTTTACAAGCGGGATTCTTACGGTAATTATATTCTCGATAAAAATGGTGAGCGTGTGAAAGTGGCTATTCCAAAAGGAAAGAATATCTCTGAAAGTGAGATATGGGTAGGAGACTATATTTATGAGGATATTGACGACAATGGCGTTATTGATGAGAAAGACCGTACCTATTTAGGTAATCCCGAACCGAAGTTCTCTTACGGTTTTAACAACTCGTTTTCTTATAAAGGCTTTGATCTGAATATTTTCATCAATGGTGTATACGGTAATAAAGTGGTGAATATGCTACGTAAAGAATTTACCAATCCGATGAACAACAGTGGAATGTTGAAAGAAGCTGTTAATATCGCCCGTGTGGAACTGATCGATCCATCACAACCGACTACGCTTTCCAATGTCTATGTCTCGAATGCCGGTTCGGCACAAGTACAGCGCATCACTGCTGCCAATGCTAACGATAATAACCGTATGAGCAGCCGCTTTGTAGAAGACGGTTCATATCTTCGTATCAAGAATATCTCGTTAGGTTATACTTTCCCTAAAAAGTGGATAAGTAAGCTCAATATTGACAATCTACGGGTGTATATGAATATCCAGAATGCATTCACTTTTACAAAGTACAAAGGATATGATCCTGAAGTGGGTGCTTACAATTATGATGTGCTGACGCGTGGTATCGATAATGCCCGTTATCCTTCACAACGGATTTATACTTTCGGACTTAACCTTAGTTTCTAACCTGACAAATAATGAGAATATTTATGAAAAGTAAATTATTAGTAATAGCAACTACCGCCCTGCTGTTTGCAGCATGCAGTGACAGTTTTCTGGATAGAGCACCGGAAGGAAACTATGTAGACGCTACATTTTATACTTCTGACGAAGCGTTAGAAGCAGCCACCGCTCCGCTTTACAATCGGGCATGGTTTGATTACAATCAACGTTCCATCGTTCCTATCGGTAGCGGGCGTGCCAATGATATGTACAGTCCCTGGAATTATCCGCAGTTTGTTACTTTCCAAGTGACAGCTTTGGATGAAAATCTGTCGGGTGCATGGAGTGGATTCTACTCGGTAGTAACGATGGCGAACTCTGTAATCAATGCGGTAGAGACGCAGACACAGGGTAGTGTGAGCGAAGCTGCCAAGACAAAGGCAATTGCAGAAGCCCGGTTGATGCGTGCATGTGCATACTTCTATATGTTGCGCATTTGGGGCCCGGTGATTCTCATTGAAGATAACCAGAAGTTGGTTGACAATCCCGTTCGTCCGCTCAATCGTGAAGAAGATGTATTTCAGTTTATTATTAATGATTTGAATTACGCCGTCGATAATTTGTCGGAGCAGAGTGATAAAGGACGGGCTACATCGTGGGCGGCAAAAGGGATATTGGCAAAGGTTTATCTGGCACGTTCGGGCTGGAACAATGGTGGTACGCGTGATGAAGGTGATTTAGAACTTGCCCGTCAATATGCCAGTGATGTGTGTGAGAATAGTGGGTTGGACTTGATGACAAACTACGAAGATCTCTTCAAGTATAAGAACAATAACAATCAGGAATCCCTGCTCGCTATGCAGTGGGTGCCGTTGGGGGAGTGGTATGAATGTAATACCCTCTTGTCTGATTTGGCATTCTCGACCGAGGTGACGGGTGGTGTCAATTGTTGGAGTAGCTATAATGGAAGTATTGATATGCTTCAGCAATACGAGTTGGCAGATACGTTGCGTAGGAACGCTACCTTTTTTACCAAGGGTTCTTATTACTCTTATATTTGCATTAAAGATGGTGGCTATACTTATAAGGGTACTGCTTCTCCTATTAAAAAAGGTGTTCCGGGAGGGCCGGATGACGATAACGACGGTAAGGTGAAACAAATGAATTCGCCACTTAATACTTATATTTTGCGTTTAGCAGATGTCTACTTGACGTATGCGGAAGCTTGTCTGGGTAACAATTCTACGTTGAGTGACGGTCGTGGTCTTTACTTCTTCAACCGTGTACGTGAGCGTGCAAAGATTAATAAAAAGTCTTCCATCACGTTGGATGACATTATCCGCGAACGCCGTGTTGAGTTCGGTATGGAATATTCAAACTGGTATGATATGGTAACTTGGTTCCGTTATTTACCGGACAAGATGCTTAACTACTTTAATAATCAGTGGCGGGGGTACCGGACGGATGCTATCATCAAAGATGAGGACGGAAAATTGCATTTTGGGAAGTATGACACGGATGGAACTACGTTCCTTGAAGGTCCTGAGTATTACACAGCTCCGGAGTTTACTATCAATATTGAAGCAGAGGATATTTTCTTGCCTTATCCGGAATCTGATGTCATCCAGAATCCGTTATTGAACGAACCACCGGTTCCTTATACATTTAACGAATAAATCAGAAGAATTTATGAAATCAATATATAAATATTTAGATACGAGATTGTTCTTGATAGGGTTGTTAGTCCTGCCCTTTTTGGCTGTTGTCTCTTGCCAGAATGACGACGATGATGCTATACCGGTAATTCATTATATAAGAGTAACAGATCCGGCTAAAGCTGATAGTACTTTTACTGATGTAAATCCGGGAACAATGATTGTTGTAGTCGGAGAACATTTGGGTGGAACACAAAAGGTGTATATCAATGATCAGGAGGTTAGTTTCAACAGGAATTATGTAACTTCTACAAGTATCATATTAACGGTTCCTAATGAATTGGAACTGACAGGACAAAATCCTGAGTTGAAAGGTGAAATTCGCATAGAAACAGAGCATGGAGTAGCAGCTTACAATATGCACGTGCTTTCGCCTGCACCTTACATCACCCGTATTTCCGCAACCTATCCTATAAAGCCGGGAGACCAGATGACTGTGATCGGTGGTAACTTCTATGAGGTACAGGCTGTTTATCTTTCTACTGAACAACCGGCAAAGGATGGGACACGCCCTGTTGATGTTCAGGAGATAACAAATTATGAAGTAAATAACAAATATAGTCAAATTACGCTAACAGCTCCGGCAAATCTGCTTGAAGAGGGATATCTTGTGGTAGAGTGCTATACGAGCAGTGCGGTTACAGAGTTTAAGAAGAATGGTCCAAAACCGGTTGTTACTGCTGTCAGTTCGACAATGCCAGTCGTAGGAAGCACGGTTACTATTACTGGACAGAATTTTATTGAGGTATCACGTGTGAATATTAACGGTGAGTTCGACATTCCAGTGGGGGACATCACAACCTCAAACACTTTTGATGAGATTAGTTTTGTATTGCCACAGGCTCCTACCCAGTCCGGCCATATTTCTGTGACTGCGATTGGAGGAACGGTAGAATCTGCAGAAATATTCTATCCTCTAGAAAATGTGATATTGAATTACGATGGAATCGGTAGTCATGTTTGGGGTGATTGCAGTTTTGTAGTAGCAGATGGCTCGTCAGCTCCTTATGTTTCTAATGGAACTTGTCTAGGCATTACCGGAACAGTGAGTGCATCCAATTATTGGTGGAAACAAAGTTATTCCAACGCTCAATGGGTAAATACAAGCATCATTCCAGGAAATATACCGATTGATGATTTGAAATTACAGTTTGAATGTTTTGTGAAAGAAGTATTTACCGGACCTGTTTTCCAAATCGCAATGTGTGAAAACTTTGATGCTGCATTAAATGGGTATGTCCCAGTGAGTTCTTTTACAGGAAAGACAGAGACTGGAAAGTGGATGCAATGTTCCGTATCTTTATCTTCTGTTGTTGCAGATGCTACATATCAAGACTTTTTAAATAGGAACTCTACTCATATAGGCGTATATGCAACGAACCCTGGTAGTAGTCAAGCTACTATTGAAGTTTATTTCGATAACTTCCGCATCGTGAGAAAATAATGATTTGAATGAAATAGGAGAGGGTAGAACGAACCGTTTACCTTCTCCTACTTTTTTAGTAACTGTATGAAAATAGTAAGATACATTGCTCTGTTTGGGATATTGAGTGGGTTGGCGGTTGCGTGCACTCCTTCAACAAGTGTGATACCAAACGATGCTATCCGATTGAATCAACTGGGTTATTATCCCAATCAAGAGAAAATAGCTGTAGTAGACAGCGGAAAAGTTGAAGAGTTTGTAATATGGGATACTGTTTCCGGTGAACAAGTGTTTGTCGGGAAATCTTTATATACAGCAAAGTCAGCATGGTCGGATAAAACAAGAACAACACTGGATTTTAGTGCTGTAACAACTCCGGGAAAATATATACTGAAGGTGAACGGAGCATCGGTTACTTTCCTAATAAAAGACAGTGTATTATCTCCTCTGGCTGACGCGGCTTTGAAGTCTTTTTATTATCAGCGTACCGCAATGCCGATTGAAGAACAATATGCAGGGCAGTGGCACAGAATGGCCGGGCATCCGGATAATCATGTATTGATACATCCCAGCGCTGCTTCCCCCGATCGTCCTGCGGGAACAATTGTCTCTTCTTCCAAAGGTTGGTATGATGCCGGCGATTATAATAAGTATATTGTGAATTCCGGTTATTCAATAGGTTTGATGCAGTCTATTTATCAGCTGTTTCTGGATTACTTCTCCCGGCAAAAGATAAATATCCCGGAGAGCAATAACCATACCCCCGACTTACTGGACGAAATGCAATTTAACTTGGATTGGATGTTAACAATGCAAGATCCCGAAGATGGAGGAGTATATCATAAACTGACCACCCCCTTTTTTGAAGGTTTTGTGAAACCTGTGGACTGTAAACAACAACGTTATGTCGTGCAGAAATCAGTCACTGCCGCTTTAGATTTTGCAGCAGTCATGGCACAGTCCTCCCGTCTGTTTGCCTCTTATGAAGAAGATTATCCGGGATTCTCCAAACGTGCTCTACTGGCAGCGGAGAAGGCTTATGCCTGGGCGGAAAAGCATCCGGAAGCCTATTATAATCAGAATCTGCTCAATCAGAAGTATCAACCGGCAATAGCTACCGGAGAATATGGTGACACACATGCAGACGATGAATTTTTCTGGGCGGCTAGCGAACTCTATTTCTCAACCGGAAAAGAGATATACCGGGAAGAAGCAATAAAAAAGGCTCCCCAAATATACACAGCTCCGGGATGGGGCAACACGTTCGCATTAGGTATATTTGCATGGCTTCAACCAGGCAGAGAGTTAAATGAAGCCGACCGTCGTTTTGCCGATTCATTGAAAACGGAACTTTTGAAATATGCGGATAAAGTCATAGAAGGAGCCGAACAGACCCCATTTCACGCTCCTTATGGTAATGATGCTAAAGATTTCTTTTGGGGATGCCTTGCGGAGAAATGTATGAATCAGGGTGTATCGTTGATGTACGCTTATCTCCAGACTGGCAAAGACGTTTATTTGACTAATGCCTATAGAAACATGGATTATATATTGGGGCGAAATGCAACGGGTTTCTGTTATGTGACAGGGCTTGGAACGAAGAGTCCGAAGCATCCTCATCACCGCCTTTCGGCTTCGGACGACATAGAAGACCCTATTCCCGGATTTCTTGTTGGAGGACCTAACCCAGGACAGCAGGACGGGGCTTTTTATCCTACTGCCAGTCCGGATGAGTCGTATGTAGATACGGAAGATTCGTATGCTTCCAATGAAGTAGCCATTAACTGGAACGCTGCTTTGGTTGCATTAGCTTCTTCGTTGGATGCGCTTGCTGTTTATTCTGTCAAATAATCCGTAGGCTCTTTTTCTTGGCTGTTTGATAATATTTTATTTCCTTTGTACAAATCTGAAAAACATGATAAGAAAGAGCCTTTTATTGTTAGCTTTACTTCTCGCTTCGTGGATTGTGTCTGCACAATCATACTTGTTCAAGCATCTGGAAGTGTCGGACGGATTGTCTAATAATTCTGTGAATACTATTTATAAAGATCGTGATGGGTTCATGTGGTTCGGTACGACTACCGGACTGAACCGCTATGACGGATATACTTTCAAGATCTACCAGCATGCCGAGAATGAGCCGGGATCTTTACCGGATAATTACATTACCGATATTGTGGAAATGCCTGACGGACGGTTTTGGATAAATACCGCCCGGGGGTATGTATTATTTGATAAGGAGCGGGATTACTTTATCACTGATGTTACCGGATTTATGAAAAATCTGGAGTCATGGGGAGTTCCGGAACAGGTTTTTGTAGACCGGGAAGGGAATACGTGGCTTAGTGTGGCAGGTGAAGGATGTTACCGTTACAAGGAGGGTGGAAAGAGACTCTTCTTTTCGTATACGGAACATTCGTTGCCGGAGTATGGAGTGACACAAATGGCGGAATGTAGTGACGGAATCTTGTTGATTTATAATACGGGACTGCTTGTCTGTCTGGATCGTGCCACATTGGCGATTAAATGGCAGTCTGATGAAATTAAGAAATATATTCCGGGAGGAAAGACGATAGAACTTTCGCTTTTTGTAGATAGAGACAATTGCATCTGGGCATACAGTCTTATGGGAATCTGGGCGTATGATTGCGGAACAAAAAGTTGGCGGACAGATTTGACCGGTATCTGGTCGTCACGTCCGGACGTAATTATTCATGCGGTGGCACAGGATATAGAAGGCAGGATTTGGGTTGGAAAGGATTATGACGGCATAGACGTGCTTGAGAAAGAAACGGGGAAAGTGACTTCTCTTGTTGCCCACGATGACAATGGACGGAGCTTGCCTCATAATACAATTTATGACTTATATGCTGACAGGGATGGTGTCATGTGGGTAGGTACTTATAAGAAGGGGGTATCTTATTATAGTGAAAGCATCTTTAAGTTCAATATGTATGAATGGGGAGATATAACTTGCATAGAACAGGCGGATGAAGATAGACTGTGGCTCGGAACGAACGACCATGGGATTCTTTTGTGGAATCGCTCTACAGGAAAGGCGGAACCTTTCTGGAGAGACGCCGAAGGACAATTGCCGAATCCCGTCGTGTCTATGTTGAAATCGAAAGACGGCAAATTATGGGTAGGGACATTCAATGGGGGATTGTATTGTATGAATGGTTCCCAGGTACGTTCTTATAAGGAAGGTACCGGAAACGCTTTGGCGAGTAATAATGTCTGGGCATTGGTGGAGGATGATAAGGGAAGAATCTGGATTGCTTCCTTGGGAGGCGGTTTGCAATGTTTGGAACCGTTATCCGGTACTTTTGAAACTTATACCAGTAACAACTCGGCTCTGCTGGAGAATAATGTAACCTCTTTGTGTTGGGTAGATGATAATACATTGTTTTTCGGAACTGCCAGTCAGGGAGTAGGCACGATGGATATGCGCACTCGAGAAATAAAAAAGATTCAAGGCCAGAGCGATAGTATGAAATTGTCGAACGATGCGGTGAATCATGTATATAAAGATAGCCGGGGATTGGTATGGATTGCTACCCGTGAGGGATTGAATGTGTATGATACGAGGCGTCATATGTTTCTGGATCTGTTTCCTGTTGTAGAGGCCAAAGGAAATTTTATTGCGGCAATTACGGAAGATCAGGAGCGTAATATGTGGGTATCGACCAGCAGGAAGGTGATTCGGGTAACAGTGGCTTCCGATGGAAAAGGGAGTTACCTTTTTGATTCCAGGGCTTACAATAGTGAGGACGGATTGCAGAACTGTGATTTTAACCAGCGTTCAATCAAAACGTTACACAATGGAATCATTGCGATTGGTGGCCTGTATGGAGTCAATATTTTTGCTCCGGATCATATACGCTATAATAAAATGCTGCCTAATGTGATGTTTACAGGTCTTTCGTTGTTTGATGAGGCAGTGAAAGTGGGGCAGTCGTATGGCGGAAGAGTGTTGATAGAAAAAGAGTTGAACGATGTAGAAAATGTAGAGTTCGATTATAAGCAGAATATTTTCAGTGTGTCTTTTGCTTCGGACAACTATAATTTGCCGGAGAAAACTCAATATATGTATAAGTTGGAAGGGTTCAATAATGACTGGTTAACCCTGCCAGTAGGAGTACACAATGTGACTTTTACGAATCTTGCCCCAGGAAAGTATGTTTTGAGAGTGAAAGCGATCAATAGCGACGGTTATGTCGGCATAAAGGAAGCCACGCTGGGTATTGTAGTCAATCCTCCTTTCTGGATGTCGTGGTGGGCTTATTTGTTGTATGCTGCCGGTTTGGTGGTCGTGCTTTTCCTGGCGCGCTACCGGATGCTGAAACGTGAACGTGAGAAGTTTCATCTTCAGCAGATAGAAAATGAGGTGGCGAAGAATGAAGAAATCAATAATATGAAATTCCGTTTCTTCACGAACGTCAGCCATGAATTGCGTACACCGCTTACCTTGATTATTTCTCCTTTGGAGGGAATGTTGAAAGAAACGACCGATGAATTGCAGAGTACACGTTTGCAATTGATGTATCGTAATGCGCAACGGTTGTTACATCTGGTCAATCAACTGCTCGATTTCCGTAAAGGAGAGATGAGTACTCATCAGTTGTCTCTGTCGGAAGGAGATATCATTTCGTATGTGCATAGTGTTTGCAACTCTTTCCTGTTGATGGCGGATAAGAAACATATTCAATTCTCTTTCTTTTCGGGTATAGATACATTCTCGATGGCTTTTGATGCTGACAAGGTAGGGAAGATTGTGATGAATCTGCTTTCCAATGCTTTTAAGTTTACTCCTGAAGGAGGACGTGTGACGGTGATGATAGAGCATGTGACAGGAACTCCTGATACACTGGAAATCAAGATTGCCGATACCGGAATAGGAATTAGCGATGTGGACAAGGAACATATCTTCGACCGTTTCTATCAGGCGGATCATAAAGGAGTAGAGGAAACTACCGGAAATGGTATCGGATTGAGCCTGGTACGTGACTTTGTCACTTTGCATGAAGGAGAAGTGAAGGTATTCGATAATATAGGGACGGGGTCTGTTTTCGTTATTCAGTTCCCGGTAAAACATGTGGAGACACAAGTACAGTTACCGGAAGAAACGGGCATGTCGGTTGGGGATGAAGAAGATAGGGAAATGAAAGAGGAAGTCAGGGAAGAGACCGGACGCAAGGATTCCCCTTTGCTGCTGGTGGTAGATGATAATGAAGACTTCCGTATCTTTATGCGTTATAGTCTGGAATTACAGTATCGTGTCAAACTGGCTGTGAATGGTAACGAAGCATGGGAGATGATGCAGGAAGAATTACCCGATCTGGTTATCAGTGATGTAATGATGCCCCAAATGGACGGCAATGAGCTGTGTCGCCTGATTAAGCAGGACAAGCGTACTGCGCATATCCCTGTGATTTTGCTGACAGCGCGGCAGAATACCGAAGCGAAGTTGGAGGGATTGCAGACAGGAGCGGACGACTATGTAACGAAGCCGTTCAATATGACTATCCTTGTGTTGCGTATCCGTAAACTGATAGAACTAAGCCGTTATCATCGTGTCACCCAGGGAATGATTGATCCTGCACCTAGCGAGATTGTGATTACTTCACTGGATGAAAAGTTGATAGAGAAAGCAATCAAATATGTGGAGGATAATATGTCACGTACTGAACTTTCGGTAGAGGAACTTAGCCGGGAACTGGGTATGAGCCGCGTGCATCTGTATAAGAAATTGCTTCAGATCACAGGAAAGACACCTATTGAGTTTATCCGCGTGATTCGCTTGAAACGGGCGGCGCAATTATTGCGTGAAAGCCAGCTTCATGTGTCCGAAGTAGCTTTCGAAGTAGGCTTCAATAATCCTAAATATTTCAGCCGTTATTTCAAGGATGAATTTGGTGTTTTACCCTCCGTTTACCAGGAAAAAGAAGGGAAATAACAAATGATACCTCTGAAAAAAACATATCGTCCGGTCACTGTTTAAAAGTTCCCCTTCTATAAAACATTAGAAGGGGAGCTTTTCATTTATAGTACTTACTTTTGCGATATGAGAAAATATATTGTTGAACCCTAAAGGTAGGTATGATTATGAATATGAAAAACATTTTCTATTGCCTGTTGCCGGGACTTCTTTTGGGAGCATGTTCCAATAAGGTCTACGAGAAGACAGGTGATAGTGTGATAGTCAAAGTACAACACAAAGAAACAGGAGGTCCCCGTTTGGTTCGCCTTCAGGTGATGGGAGATAAGTTAATTCACGTTTCTGCCACTGCCGACAGCAAGTTTGCCGATCCGCAAAGTCTGATTGTTGTTCCGCAGAAAAAACAAACATCTTTTGCCGTCGTGCAGAATGGCGATACGATTACAGTGTCTACTGAAGAAGTGAAAGCATCTGTATTGGCTAGTACCGGAGAGGTGTGGTTTACGGATAAAAACGGAGAGTTAATCCTGCAGGAGAATAAGGGAGGAGGAAAGACATTTACTCCGATAGAAGTGGAAGGAACGAAAGGATATACGGTCTGTCAGGTTTTTGAATCTCCCGAAGATGAAGCGTTTTACGGATTAGGCCAGCATCAGGCGGATGAATTTAATTATAAGGGTAAGAACGAAGAACTGTTCCAGTATAATACGAAAGTTTCTGTTCCGTTTGTTGTTTCGAATAAAAACTATGGTATACTGCTGGATAGTTATTCCTTCTGTCGTTTCGGTAATCCGAATGATTACTCCCAGTTGAATCGTATCTTTAAACTTTATGATAAGACAGGCCAGGAAGGGGCGCTAACCGGTACTTATGTGCCGAAAAAAGGAGAAACTCTGGTCCGCCGGGAAGACTCCATCTATTTCGAGAATCTGAAAACGATTGAGAATCTTCCGAAGAAACTGCCGTTAATGGGGGCTAAAGTCACTTATGAAGGAGAGATAGAACCTGCTCAAACGGGAGAGTTCAAGTTTATTCTTTATTATGCGGGATATGTTAAGGTCTATTTGAACAATGAGCCGGTAGTGCCGGAACGTTGGCGGACTGCATGGAATCCTAATAGTTATAAGTTTGCAGCTCATTTGGAAGCAGGAAAGCGTGTGCCGTTGAAAATCGAGTGGCAGCCTGATGGCGGACAGTCTTATTGCGGACTGCGTGCATTGACACCTGTTAATCCGGAAGAACAGGGGAAGCAGTCGTGGTGGAGTGAAATGACCAAGCAGCTCGATTATTATTTTATGGCTGGTGAGAATATGGACGACGTGATTAGCGGTTATCGTTCGCTGACCGGAAAGTCTCCCGTTATGCCGAAATGGGCAATGGGTTTCTGGCAAAGTCGTGAGAAGTATAATACACAGGAGGAAATGTTGGGAGCACTGAAAGGTTTCCGTGATCGTAAAATCCCATTGGATAATATCGTACTGGATTGGAATCATTGGCCGGAGAATGCCTGGGGAAGTCATGAGTTTGATAAAGCTCGTTTTCCGGACCCGAAAGCAATGGTTGATTCCATCCATGCTATGCATGCCCGTATGATGATCTCGGTATGGCCTAAGTTTTATGTTACTACCGAACATTTCAAGGAGTTCGACGAGAATGGGTGGATGTATCAGCAGTCTGTTAAAGATAGTTTGAAAGATTGGGTAGGTCCCGGTTACCATTATGGTTTTTATGATGCGTATGATCCCGATGCACGGAAACTGTTCTGGCAACAGATGTATGAGCACTATTATCCGTTGGGTATCGATGCTTGGTGGATGGATGCCAGCGAACCGAATGTACGTGACTGTACCGACTTGGAATATCGGAAAGCTTTGTGCGGACCTACAGCGTTGGGTTCCTCTACGGAATTTTTCAATGCGTATGCACTGATGAATGCAGAAGCCATTTATGACGGTCAGCGCGGAGTAGATAATAACAAACGGGTGTTCTTATTAACCCGTTCGGGATTTGCCGGATTACAGCGTTATTCCACGGCTACATGGAGTGGGGATATCGGTACACGTTGGGAGGACATGAAGGCACAGATTTCTGCCGGATTGAATTTTGCCATGAGTGGAATACCTTACTGGACAATGGATATTGGCGGTTTTTGTGTAGAGAATCGTTATGTGGCCGGACAGAAACAATGGAACGCGACAAAGACGGAAAATGCTGATTATAAAGAATGGCGTGAGCTGAATACCCGCTGGTATCAATTCGGTGCGTTTGTTCCTTTATATCGTGCACACGGACAATACCCTTTCCGTGAAATATGGGAGATTGCGCCGGAAGGGCATCCTGCTTATCAGTCGGTTGTATATTATACTAAGTTACGTTATAATATGATGCCGTATATTTATTCGCTGGCAGGTATGACTTGGTTTGATGATTATACAATCATGCGTCCCTTGGTAATGGATTTCACAGCGGATGCTGAAGTGAATGATATTGGTGACCAGTTTATGTTCGGTCCTTCGTTTATGGTATCTCCGGTTTATCGCTATGGTGACCGCAGTCGTGAAATTTATTTCCCTCAAGCAGAGGGCTGGTATGATTTCTATTCCGGCAAATTCCAGGCTGGAGGAGAGAGAAAAGTAATAGAAGCTCCTTATGAGCGTATTCCGTTGTATGTGCGTGCAGGCGCTATCATTCCGTTCGGAGATGATATTCAGTATACGGATGAAAAACCGGCGGAGCACATCCGTTTGTATATTTATCAGGGAGCGGATGGGGAGTTTACGTTATACGAAGATGAAGGTGTGAATTATAACTATGAACAAGGGATGTATGCCATGATACCGATGAAGTATGATGAGGCTACCAAGACTTTAGTGATTGGTGAGCGTCAGGGGGAGTTCCCGGGTATGCTGAAGGAGCGTACTTTCACGGTAGTTACGGTGAATAAGGAGAAAGCCCAACCGTTTGATTTGAACGCGAAAGGGGTGACTGTGAAGTATAATGGCAGCGAGCAGACATTGAAACTGTAAGCTGAATGATAATCCGTTGATGATGATTGGTAAACTAAAATATTTGATGCTGGGGGGCTGCCTTATACTGGGGAGCTGCCTGGCATTGGGAGGCTGTCTGATGTTATTAGGAGCATGTAGCAGTTCTCCCCTTGTATCTCCGCGGGAGCGATCCGACTTTAATGCAGACTGGCGTTTTCATTTGGGAGACGGGCTGCAAGCGGCACAACCTGGTTTTGCCGACAATGACTGGCGTGTACTGGATTTGCCCCACGACTGGGCGATTGAAGGAGACTTCAGTCAGGAAAATCCTTCCGGTACAGGAGGAGGGGCACTTCCGGGAGGAGTCGGTTGGTATCGCAAAACCTTTAGTGTAGACAAAGCGGATGCAGGAAAGATATTTCGCATTGAGTTTGACGGAGTATATATGAACTCGGAGGTATTTATCAATGGTGTTTCATTGGGAGTACGTCCTTATGGATATATTAGTTTCAGCTATGACCTGACTCCTTATCTGAAATGGGATGAACCGAATGTGCTGGCTGTACGTGTGGATAATGCGGAGCAACCTAATTCACGGTGGTATTCAGGTTGTGGCATTTACCGGAATGTGTGGCTAAGCAAGACCGGCCCAATACATGTGGGTGGATGGGGAACGTATGTCACAACCTCGTCAGTTGACGAAAAACAGGCTGTACTGAATCTCGCTACTACCCTTGTGAATGAAAGTGATACGAACGAAAATGTTACTGTCTGTTCTTCCTTGCAGGATGCTGAAGGCAGAGAAGTTGCTGAAACCCGGTCGAGCGGGAAAGCGGAAGCCGGTAAGGAAGTTGTTTTTACCCAGCAACTGACTGTAAAGCAACCTCAACTGTGGGATATTGATACTCCTTATCTGTATACACTGGTTACCAAAGTGATGCGAAACGAAGAATGTATGGATAGGTATACTACTCCTGTTGGTATTCGCACATTTAGTTTTGATGCCCGGAAAGGATTCACGTTGAATGGCAGGCAGACAAAAATTAATGGTGTGTGTATGCATCATGACCTGGGCTGTTTGGGAGCGGCAGTCAACACACGTGCCATTGAACGGCAATTGCAAATTCTGAAAGAAATGGGGTGTAACGGCATACGTTGTTCCCATAATCCTCCCGCACCCGAACTGCTTGATCTTTGTGACCGTATGGGATTTATCGTGATGGATGAGGCTTTTGATATGTGGCGGAAGAAAAAAACGGCACATGATTATGCCCGTTACTTCAATGAATGGCACGAGCGCGATTTGAATGACTTTATTTTGCGTGACCGTAATCATCCTTCTGTCTTTATGTGGAGTATCGGTAATGAAGTCCTCGAACAATGGAGTGATGCCAAAGCGGATACGTTGAGTCTGGAAGAGGCCAATCTGATCTTAAATTTCGGACATTCTTCTGAAATGTTAGCCAAAGAAGGAGAGGAGAGTGTCAACTCTTTGCTGACGAAAAAACTGGTAAGCTTTGTAAAAGGGCTTGATCCTGCCCGTCCTATCACTGCCGGATGCAATGAACCGAATTCCGGCAATCATTTATTCCGTTCCGGCGTACTGGATGTGATTGGCTATAATTATCATAACAAGGATATTCCCAATGTTCCGGCTAATTTCCCGGACAAGCCGTTTATCATTACTGAAAGCAATTCAGCGTTGATGACTCGCGGATATTACCGTATGCCCAGCGACCGGATGTTTATCTGGCCCGAGCGTTGGGACAAATCCTTTGCCGATTCCACATTTGCCTGTTCATCTTATGAAAACTGTCATGTGCCTTGGGGAAACACTCATGAGGAAAGCTTGAAATTAGTCAGGGACAACGACTTTATCAGCGGGCAATATGTATGGACGGGATTTGATTATATCGGGGAACCGACTCCTTATGGATGGCCTGCGCGTAGTTCGTACTTTGGTATTGTAGATCTGGCTGGTTTCCCGAAAGATGTCTACTATTTGTATCAGTCGGAATGGACGGATAAGCAGATGTTGCACCTTTTCCCGCACTGGAACTGGACTCCGGGACAGGAGATTGATATGTGGTGCTACTATAATCAGGCTGATGAAGTGGAACTGTTTGTGAATGGAAAGTCGCAAGGAGTGAAGCGTAAAGACCTTGATAATCTGCATGTAGCTTGGCGTGTGAAGTTTGAACCGGGAACGGTGAAGGTCATTGCACGAGAGAGTGGTAAGGTAGTGGCGGAAAAGGAAATCTGCACAGCCGGAAAACCCGCAGAGATCCGTCTGACTCCTGATCGTTCTATTCTGACTGCTGATGGAAAAGATTTGTGTTTTGTCACTGTGGAGGTGTTGGATGAGAAAGGAAATCTTTGCCCTGATGCTGACAATCTAGTGAATTTCACAGTACAAGGTAATGGCTTTATCGCAGGGGTAGACAACGGAAACCCGGTATCGATGGAACGCTTTAAGGATGAAAAGAGGAAAGCATTTTATGGAAAATGCCTTGTTGTCATTCAGAACGATGGAAAACCGGGAAAAGCAAAGCTGACGGCTACTTCAGAGGGACTTCGGCAAGCTGTACTAAAGATTTCGGCAGAGGAATTGTAAACTGTAAATGATTATTGGAATAATGAAGACATTTTTATTGACTATATGTTTCCTGTCTGTTCAGACAGGTATGGTGGCGATTGCTCAAGACAAAGAACAAACACCGGTGTATCTGGATGATACACAACCGATAGAGGTTAGGGTACAGGATGCGTTGAACCGTATGACTGTGGAGGAGAAAACTCGTCTTAGTTATGCACAAGGGAAGTTTAGCTCCCCTGGCTGTCCCCGTTTGGGTATTCCTGAACTTTGGATGAGTGACGGACCTCACGGCGTACGTGCCGAAATTAACTGGAATGATTGGGGATATGCCGGATGGACGAACGATAGTTGCACAGCCTTTCCTGCACTGACCTGTCTGGCAGCTAGCTGGAATCCGCTATTAGCAGCGAAATATGGATATGCTATCGGTGAAGAAGCCCGTTATCGTGAAAAGGATGTTTTGCTGGGACCGGGTGTGAATATCTATCGTACTCCGCTCAACGGGCGTAACTTTGAATATATGGGGGAAGACCCTTATTTAGCCTCGGAGCTTTGTGTACCTTATATTCAGGGAGTGCAGAAGAATGGAGTAGCCGCCTGCGTAAAACATTACGCACTGAACAATCAGGAATTATGGCGGGGACATATCGATGTGCAGCTAAGTGACCGTGCATTGTATGAGATATATCTGCCTGCCTTTAAGGCTGCTGTGGAAAGAGGGAAGGCTTGGTCTATTATGGGAGCGTACAATAAGGTGCGCGGAACCCATGCTACTCATCATAAACTGCTGAATAATGATATATTGAAGGGAGAATGGAATTTCGACGGTTGTGTCATAACAGATTGGGGAGCTGCGCATGATACCTATGAAGCTGCCATGTATGGCTTGGATATTGAAATGGGATCTTATACGAATGGTTTGACTTCAGAATCGGAATTCGGTTATGACGATTATTACTTGGGTAAGTCTTATCTGAAAATGGTTCGGGAAGGTAAGATTCCGATGGAAGTAGTGAATGATAAGGCTGCCCGTGTGTTGCGTCTGATTTTCCGTACAGCCATGAATCGCAGGAAACCGTTCGGGGCACTGACTAGTGAAGAGCACTATCGTACGGCTTATGAGATTGCAACAGAGGGTATTGTCCTGTTGAAAAATGGAACCGGTAAGAAACAACCTGCCTTATTGCCTGTACCTCAAGGAAAATACAAACGTATTTTAGTGGTGGGAGATAATGCTACCCGTAATTTGATGTTAGGTGGTGGCTCTTCAGAGTTGAAAGTTCAGAAAGTGATTTCACCACTGGACGGTATAAAGGCCAAATTTGGTGACGGTGTGGTTTATGCACAAGGTTACACAAGCGGTCGCCCGATGTATGGACGGGCGGATGTTATTCCGCAGGTTACTGTGGATTCTTTGCGTAATGATGCGGTGGAAAAGGCGATGAATTCGGATTTGGTGATTTTTGTAGGCGGACTAAATAAGAATCATTTTCAGGACTGTGAGGGTGGAGACCGTTTATCATACGAACTTCCTTTTGCGCAGAATGAGTTGATAGAAGCCTTGTTGAAGGTAAATAAAAATCTGGTAGCAGTGATTGTCAGCGGAAATGCGGTGGAAATGCCTTGGGTAAAGGAGATTCCTTCTATTGTCCAGTCGTGGTATTTAGGCTCTGTTGGTGGGGAGGCGCTGGCTGATGTGTTGAGTGGAGAGGTGACTCCCAGTGGTAAACTTCCTTTCTCTTATCCGGTGAAACTGGAGGATTGTCCGGCTCATTTCTTTGGGGAAATCAGTTATCCGGGCGATAGCATCCGTCAAGAATATAAAGAAGATATTCTGGTTGGCTATCGTTGGTATGATACGAAGAAGGTGCAGCCACTTTTTCCTTTTGGTTATGGCATGAGTTATACTACCTTTGAGTATAGTAAACCTGTAGTATCGGCTCAAACAATGAATACTGATGGCAGTATAGATGTTTCTGTAAAGGTTAAGAATACAGGAAAAGTAGCAGGGAAAGAGATTATCCAACTATACATTGGTGATGAGGAGTGTAGTGTCCTGCGTCCGGTTAAGGAACTGAAAGATTTTCGGAAGGTACAACTTCTTCCGAATGAAGAAAAAGAGGTGAAGTTTACAATCAAACCGGAAGCATTGCAATTCTTTGATGATAAACAGCGTACTTGGGTGGCAGAACCTGGAAAATTCAAGGCATACATTGCCGCCTCTTCTTCTGATATTCGCGGTACGGTGACATTCGAATATATTCAATAATAAAGTTAACGGGTTGATACACAAAGCTTAGTGGACATATAGATACAGAGTGGTGGATATATATACTCACCATCATGTATCTATATGTCCACTATGATGAGTATGTATGTCCACCAAACTGAAAGACGATGTTTTATGATTGTTTATTGAATACCCTATTTCAGTTTCTTCTGATATTCATCCGAATTCAATATTTCCAGTGCTTTTTGTATACTCTCATTCGTGGTATTCATTACCCGGAAATATTCGTTCATATCCCAAAGGTCACGGGCTATCAATGCTTTGAGCTGGGTCTTGATAAGAGGGAGCGATTTCTGATATTGCTCTTCATTGAACTTCACTCCTTCTTTCTCTCCGATTTCTTTTAGATTGGCGAGCATGTCATCATCGACTACGAATTTCTCATCAAACGATTCGAACTTCTTGTATTTGTTTGCCAACTCTTTCCGGTGTCCTTCGATAAACTGCATGGTGAATTTAATCACGGCTCCTTTGGCTACCAGATTACGGTGATAATCCGTATAAAGAGTAGTGTCGATAGGTACGAAATAATCCGGCATGATACCACCTCCACCATAGACGGTACGTCCGAGTTTCTTGGTTTGTACTTTCAGCGAATCCGGGAAATGAATACTGTCAGCATTCATCAGTTCACCGTGGTTGAAACGTTCTATCAAATCCTTGTTGTAATCAACAGTACTGTCGTACGGTTTTTGGATGGAACGACCCGATGGAGTATAATAGCGTGCAATAGTCAAACGAATCATGGAACCGTCCGGCAGGTCGATAGGACGTTGCACCAATCCTTTGCCGAAAGAGCGGCGTCCTACAATAATTCCTCTGTCCCAATCCTGTACTGCGCCACTGACGATTTCACTGGCAGAGGCTGTGTACTCATCCACCAGAATGATAAGACGTCCATTACGGAAATCTCCATTCCCTTTGGCATAGAAATCACTGCGTTTGGCAGTCCGGCCTTCGGTATATACGATTAGCTCCTTTTGTCCCAGGAATTCGTTAGCAAGGTCAATGGCTGCATTGAGATAACCACCTCCGTTTCCTTGCAGGTCGAGAATCATATCCTTCATACCTTGCTTCTGAAGACTTGTCATTGCTTTTTTGAATTCTTCGGCAGTGGTTGCTCCAAAACGGTTGATGCGGATATAACCCGTTTTAGGTTGAATCATATAGGAGGCATCGAGGCTAAGGATAGGTATCTTGTCTCTTTTCACTGTAAACAATAAAGGGTCTTGCACGCCACGACGAACGATTGTTAGATTGACTTTCGAACCTTTCGGACCACGAAGGCGCTTCATAATATCTTCCGTACTCATTTTCACTCCGGCAATGGCGCTGTCATTGACCGCAACGATACGGTCACCGGCAAGGATGCCGACTTTCTCGGAAGGTCCGTTGCTGACAGGTTGCACCACCAGCAGGGTGTCTTCTATCATCTGGAATTGCACTCCGATACCCTCGAAGTTACCTTGAAGTGGTTCGTTCATCTTCTTCACTTCCTCTGCATCCGAATAAGTAGAGTGCGGATCAAGTTGTGCCAGCATTTTGATGATGGCTTCTTCTACCAACTTGTCTTCATCTACTTTGTCCACATAGAAATTGGAGATTGCAAACTCTGCCATTTGTAACTTTCGCATGGCTTCGGAACCGAAGTTCTGGGCTTGTGTGGCAACTGCCCACAAGCAAACGGATAGTATAATCGTTAGTTTCTTCATCATCTTTTCTGACTCATCGCCTATTCCCTAACGAGTGTTATTCACTCATTTTCATTCCTTTGGGAATAAACTGGCTGATATCTTTATTATAGGTTAATAACTCGCGTACAATTGTAGAGCTGACGCAAGTCAGTTCCGGTTCTGTGAAGAGCAGGATGGTTTCAATCCCTGCCAGTTTGCGGTTAATGTCTGCAATGGTCTCTTCATACTCGAAATCCTTCACCGTACGGATACCGCGGACAATGAACCTGGCCTCTACTTCCTGCGCAAAATCAATTGTCAGACAGTCATAGGACATCACCTGGATGCGAGGTTCGTCTTTATAAAGTTCCCGAATCATTTCTTCTCTTTTCTCAATGGGGAAGTAGGTATTCTTGTTCTCATTGATACCGATTCCTATCACGATTTCGTCCATAAAGGTAAGTGCACGTTCCACTACCGAGTAATGTCCGATGGTGAAAGGGTCGAAAGTACCCGGGAATATTGCTTTTCTCATGATGCCAAGTCTTCTTCTATAACCAGATTGTCTATAATAAAGTTCTGTCGTTCCATGGTATTTTTGCCCATGTAGAATTCGAGTAGTTCTTTTACCGCATCCGTTTTGCGCAGTGTCACCTGCTCCAGACGCATATCTTTACCAATGAAATGTTTGAACTCATCCGGTGAGATTTCTCCCAAACCTTTAAATCGGGTGATCTCTGGATTCGGTCCTAGTTCATTGATAGCATTGATGCGTTCTTCCTCGCTGTAGCAGTAATTTGTCTTTTTCTTGTTGCGTACACGGAACAAAGGCGTCTGCAGGATATATACATGTCCTTTCTTGATGAGATCAGGGAAGAATTGCAGGAAGAAAGTAATCAGCAACAGGCGGATGTGCATACCGTCCACATCGGCATCGGTTGCTACGATTACTTTGTTGTAGCGTAATCCTTCAATACCATCTTCTATATTCAGGGCTGCTTGAAGCAGGTTGAATTCCTCGTTCTCGTAAACCACTTTTTTGGTCAGTCCGAAAGAGTTCAATGGTTTACCACGGAGACTGAATACAGCTTGGGTGTTGACATCACGACTTTTGGTGATGGAACCGCTTGCAGAGTCTCCCTCGGTGATAAAGATGCAGGAGTCTTCCTCCAGTCCTTTGCCTTTCGGGTCGTTGAGGTGTATGCGGCAGTCACGCAATTTGCGGTTGTGCAGGTTGGCTTTCTTGGCACGTTCACGGGCAAGTTTCGTTACCCCTGCAATGGCTTTACGCTCCTTTTCAGATTCTTGTATCTTTTGTTGAATTACTTCGGCTATGTCCGCATTCTTGTGCAGGAAGTTGTCCACTTCCTGTTTGATAAAGTCGCCTACATACTTATTGACCGTTACGCCACCGGGAACCATATTGGTAGAACCCAGTTTAGTTTTCGTCTGACTTTCGAAGATCGGTTCTTCCACATTGACGGCAATGGCGGCAACCAATCCGTTACGGATATCGGTGTAGTCCATGTTCTTGTTGAAGAACTCTTTGATGGTACGGGCAATGTGTTCTTTGAAGGCACTTTGATGCGTACCACCTTGGGTAGTATGCTGACCGTTGACGAAAGAATAATATTCTTCTCCGTATTGTCCGGTATGCGTGAAGGCGATTTCGATGTCTTCCCCTTTCAGGTGGATGATCGGGTAAAGCCCGGTTGCCGTCATGTTGTCGTTCAAAAGGTCTACCAGACCGTTGCGCGACAAGATACGGTGTCCGTTATAGATGATAGCAAGCCCCGTATTGAGATACGTGTAGTTACGTAGCATTGTCTCAATAAATTCGGGCTTGAAACAGTAATTCAGAAATAGTGTATTATCCGGTTCAAAGAAGATGTAAGTTCCGTTTTCTTCTTCGGTATTCTTTGTCTCATCGGTCAGTAAGTTTCCTTTTGAGAAAGTGGCGATACGCACTTTGCCGTCGCGGTAACTGCGTACCTCGAAACGGGAGCTTAAAGCGTTGACGGCTTTCACACCGACACCATTCAGTCCGACACTTTTCTTAAATGCCTTGCTGTCGTATTTACCACCGGTATTCAGCATGCTGACAGCCTCGATGAGTTTTCCCTGTGGGATGCCTCGTCCGTAGTCGCGTACACTGACACGAAGGTTTTCTTCAACGGTAATCTCGATTTTCTTACCGGCTTGCATTTTGAACTCGTCAATACTGTTGTCAATTACTTCTTTCAGGAGGACATAGATTCCATCTTCGGCATGTGCACCGTCGCCCAGCCTTCCGATATACATACCGGGGCGTGTGCGTACATGTTCCATGTCACTCAAGTGGCGGATGTTGTCGTCAGTGTACTCTACTGCATTGTTGTTGTCTACAGGTATCAATTCGTTCTCTTCCATAGCTGTTTTTTTATTTTATCTCTTTGATGAACGCACGGCGGCGCTTATGTTGTTGAGTCTCAAAGTAATCCCATTGTGCCTGAACTTTTCCATTCAGTTCCAGTTCGGGGTTGCTTTCCGCAAAGATAAAACCTAATTTTTGATAAACTGGAATTAAATCGGAAAATAACAAAGCGTTAACACCTTTATTTTGATATTCCGGTTTCACTGCAACGAGTAGCAGATCAAGCATTTTGGCACGACGTTTCATGAATAATGCCTTTAACAGATAGAACCATCCGAGCGGCAACAGACGTCCGTTTGATTTCTGTAAAGCTTCAGCGAGAGATGGCATAGAGATACCTACACAGACTAGTTCATCATTGGCATCAGTAATCAGTGTAACCATCCGTAAGTCAAGGATCGGCAGATACATTTTCACGTATTGGTCGATTTGCCGCTGTGTCAGCGGAGAATAACCATAAAGTGGACTATATGCTTCGTTCATCAGTTCGAAAATCTTCTGTCCATAGTCTTTGGCTATCTTTCTTCCGGAAGTATATTTCTTTATCTTAAGGTTGTATTTTCGTTGGATCAGTTCGGAGATACGCTTATGTTTGTCGGGAATAGCATCCGGTATGTAGATTTTGTATTCCACCCAGTCGGCATCTTTCTCGAAGCCTAGTTTTTCCATGTGTACCGGATAGTACGGGTAGTTGTAGATAGTGGCCATGGTGCTAAGCTGGTCGAATCCTTCGATCAGCATTCCTTCCGCATCGAAATCAGTAAATCCGAGAGGACCGGCAATATGAGTCATACCCCGTTCTTTTCCCCATTCTTCCACTGTTTTGATAAGTGCGGATGATACTTCGGGATCGTCGATGAAGTCTATCCATCCGAAACGAACGTTTTTACATTCCCACTTCTTGTTCGCCTGGTTATTGATAATTGCAGCTACACGTCCTACTATTTTATCGTCCCGATATGCGAGGAAATAATCAGCTTCACAGAATTCGAATGCTGCATTTTTCTTCTTGTTGAAGGTGTTGAGCATGTCGTCATAGAGGTCAGGCACAGAGTAAGGGTTGCCCTTGTACATTCTGTAATTGAAACGGATAAATTTCTTAAGTTCTCTCTTTGTGGAGACTTTCTTGATTGTAATAGCCATATCTCGTATTTATGATTTGAGGAAGCAAAGATACGTGATAATCTTTAAATTACAACGCGCCGGAAAGAGAAAATATAGTCTCTGGACGATTAGGGAGTGGACTGTAAATATGAAAAATACCGGAAATGATGATCATACATTCATTGCCGGTATTCTTTTTCTGTTTTTGTAGGCCGTTTATTGGCTGATGTGTCCTTCGAAAGGCGAGGCAGGCAAACCGGCTGCGTTGTATAAGTTAGCATCATCGGGATTATCTCCCCAAGCATATCGTACAGAGACCGGTTGCTGTATTTCCTTATTCCATACTATTACTTTATTGTTTTCGATTTTAGCCTGTGCCCATTGGTATTTTCCATCTGCGCCGGCAATGGCGAATCCTGATAAATAGCCATATTTATTACGAGCTACTAGTTGCTCGTCACAAGCGTTAAAGGTGACCTCCAGTGCATCTCCGATTCTTTTTACCGACTGGAATATCGGGCCGGTGCAAACAATAGAGTTATATCCGTAATCATTGTGGAGAGCATGCAAAGCAAGTCGTTTACCTACATCTTGTTTGTTGCGGGGATGTATGTCATTTTCTTCACCGATGTCTATAATGACGGCCTGTCCTGTATGTGGTAAGGCCAGTGTCTTCGACTGTGTATCCCGCAGGTTTGCCCAATGACTTTCAGAGGGCTGCTTGGCCGGAGACATGAAGTTTGCTAATTGAACCCAATAAAATGGGAATTCGTTATTCCATCTACTTCTCCAGTCTGTAATTAAAGCCGGAAATAAATCAATGTATTCGTTGGCGCGGGCGGCATTGTTTTCTCCCTGATACCAGATTACCCCTTTCATCCCCAAACCTACCAGTGGATGAATCATTGCGTTGAACAGCAAAGAAGGAAAAGCGTTAGGACCATATTCTACATAATCATATTGTGCACTCGATACTGCAACTTTATACTTCCAATTATCACACAAAGGGAAAATTCGGTTGTTGACTTTCAGGTATACTTCATCTTTAGGACCATATAGACCGCCTCCTCCACGATAGTCGGATATTTTAATAGTGATGGTATTCTGTTCCTTTAATACTTCTGCCGGGATCTTGTATAGACGTTTCAGGTCATATCCTACCGTTCGTCCTACTTCATGTCCGTTAACCCAGGTAATGTCATCGTCATCGATAGTACCGAGACTCAATTCTGCATCCTGTCCTAAACAGTTGACCGGTATGGAAAACTGATAAGTAAACCATACAACTCCATCTATACCGGATAATTCCTCATTTGACCATAATGACGGAACAATATGTTCCTTCCAGTTTTCTGTAGAGGTGTTTTCTAAATACCATTTCTCTTTTTCTCCCGGTTCGTTTATGATGGCTTGTTCGAATTCCTTTTTGACTTTGTCACTGTGTTTGATGTATTCTTCGAATTCAGAAGAGCGCATACGGGCTAATGATTTTTCATATTTCGGAAAATGCTCTATCACTTCCATGCTCATCCAGGTTTCGATGTCCGTACCACCCCATGAGGAGTTGATGAATCCGATAGGAATATTGAGTTTTTGGTATAATTCACGTGCAAAGAAATAGCCGACAGCTGAAAAATCAGAAGCGGAGGCGGGTGAACATACTTCCCATTTACCTTTTAAGTCGGTTTTAGGAGTGTGCCCCATTTCTTGAATTACGTTGAATGAACGGATTTGAGGGTAATTGGCAGCTGCGACTTCTTCGGTAGCATGATTAGCGCTACGCAGACGAAACTCCATATTTGACTGTCCGCTACAAATCCATACTTCACCGATTAAAATATCTGTAAATGATAAAGTCTGCTTGAGGCTTTTTACATTTAGAGTATACGGTCCACCGGCTTGCATAGGGGGCAGGCTGACTGACCATTTCCCATTTTTATCGGTTCGGGTACTCTTTTGAGCATTTCCTAATGTTACGCTAATTCGCTCACCGGCACTGGCAGTTCCCCATATATTGATTGGCTTCTCACGTTGCAGCACCATGTGGTCTGAAAAGAAAGAAGGTACGGAAAGCTGTGCCATTATTTGTGATAGGACAAATAACAAGCAAACTGTTAATGATAGAAGTTTTTTCATCCGATGAGTATTTGGTGATTATTCATTAATATATTCTTTGGGAAGCAATATCTTACGAAGCGTATCGGCAAAGATTGCAGCCATGCGCTGTTGAATAAATGAATGTTCTCCATGTGGCGGATGCCATCCAAATATTTCTCCATGAGTCTCTTGTGAATCCCCAGTGTAAATTAGGCTATATTGTTTTCCTGTAACCGGATGTTTCTGGTTTTTGGAGAATCCGATGTATCTGTCGAATTCTACTACCGGGAATCCCCATTTTTCTGCCAGTTTTCGGACCGAAGTGTTGAATATCGGACGACTGTCATGCCAATGAGTACATAAGACAATAGAAGCAGGTTTCCCATAAGGAGTGTTGTAATATCTAGATTTTGGATTGAATTTCTGGTTATAACAGTCTGATATGTAGCGCTTGATGACATAATCATAGCAAACGGCATAGTCGGAAGCATCAAAAGGAGTTTTATAATCCTTGTAGTTCTCTTTTAAGTTTGCTTCGTTATATACGTCTTTTTCATGTACTTGCATCAAGACAAATACATCAATGTTATCGAACTCTTCCGGGGTATAGAGAGTACCGTCCAGCATTTTATTTGCAGTGTGAGCAATAGATTCTGCACTTACAGCCCGATTGATGGGGATGGCGTGAAGGGCACGACATCCCATTTCAAACCACTTATTGTTAGGTTCGGCAAAAGATGCTCCGGATAATAAAATGGTATAAGTGTCTTTATTTTGGGCTATTCCTGCTAAAGCGAGCAGGCAAATGAATGTGAATAAGGTGATTCTTTTGTACATAGTTATCGTTGATTGATTAATTGGTGAATAAAATCAAGTTCAAGTGAATGTTTTCCGGCTTGTAAAGTTATAGATTTTTGGGGTTCTGGCATTGTAAAAGGAACAAATGTTGCAGAAGTGCCTGCCGGAATATCGATTGTATAACGGATGCAGTCATTAGTTTGACGAACCCAGTTGATATTTAACCAGCCATAGGGAGTATTATAGCGTATGGTAAGTTCATTCATGTCTGCCGGAAAGAAAGGTTTTAGCAAAATATGCTTGAATCCGGGATGTTTTTCATCTATCTGAATTCCTCCCAGTCCTTTGTATAGCCATGCTCCTATTTCTCCGAACATAATATGGTTATATGAGTTGTCGATAACGACATCTGTCCGCCAATTTTCATGTAGAGTTGTAGCACCTTGTTTGATCCAGTACCCCCAGGAAGGATAGGTGTCTTGTGATGCGACTTTGTAAGCTGTTTCCGCATATCCGTTATCTGACAGGGCGGAAAGTAGGGCCTTGCTTCCTAATAAACCGACGTCCAGATGATAATCGTCTTTTTCTACCAATTCATGTAGTCTGGCAGCAACTTTCTTTTTATCTTCTTCCGGAACGATTCCCCAGTATAATGGCATGGCAAGTTCTGTCTGTGTTCCCCCTGCATATATTCCTGTTTCCTTATTGAGAAAACTGGTGTTGATAGCTTCTTTTATTTTTTGTGCCAGCGTGTTATAATAGGAGGCATCTTCGGCATATCCGAAAAGTCTGGCTGCTTTGGCTAGAATACAGACGTCCGTATAATAATAGATAGAGGAAGTCAAGGTTATATTGCTTTTTGAGCGTACAGGTACCCAGTCGCCCAGTCCCCAGTCTGTAAGATGATTGGTTGATATGGATTCTATATAGGAGACATATTTTTTGATTGGTCCGTACATGCGGCGGAGTAATGTGGTATCTCCGTAAAATCGATAAATTTCCCAAGGGATAATGGCGACAGCACTCGTCCAGTCGACCCCGTTGGCCCAATCATAGCCCCATACAGAAGTTGGGATGATACATGGGAGGATTCCGTTGTCTTTTTGTTCATCACAAAAGTCGTTCATCCATTTCTCATATATAGAGATACCATCGAAATTGTATAATCCTGTTTCTATGGCAATATGTGCGTCTCCTGTCCAGCCATTTTTTTCCCGTTGAGGGCAGTCAGTCGGGTAACCGAACAAGTTGGCTAAATAGGAACTGTTAGTGGCTTTCCATATTTTGTTTAGCAGATCGGATGACGAAGACCAGTAGCCGATGGCCGGAACATCACTGTGCATTTCTACTGCAATAAGATTTTCGTCGGATAATTGAATAGGGGCAGATGATGAGACTTCTACAAACTGAAAACCTTTGTAGTTGAATTTGGGCATGAATCTATCTTGCTTTCCGCTAAGTATGACGATGTCTGTTTGAAAAGGATCGCTGTCGTCTGTCGGCCGGTAGTGATAATCTATATTTGCCATGTTTACTATACCGTTTTTGTCTAAAAGTTCCCCATGTTTCAGGCGCAGTTTTGTTCCTTTTTTCCCTTTCACTTTTAGCTCGGTAACACCTGCAATGTTTTTGGGGAAATGATAGACGTAGCAGCTGTCATTTATTTTTTTGCATTGAGTTGCTGTATAGCGGGCCGTTTCACGAATCGGATGCATAACTTGTGATTTGATCGTTTCCGTAGGCGATTCGGTTTCTTGTGCATGATACCATCCGGTAGCGTTGAATCCGGGGGAGTCCCAGCCTGCTAATTCTTTCTGTGCATCATAATGCTCGGCTGTATAGATGCTGTTGAAAATAACCGGGCTGTCAGTTGTTTGCCAGGCTGAGTCAGTACCCAGATATTCTGTTGTTCCATCTGTGTAACGCAGATGGAGTTGTGCTGTGAATTTAGGGCGGTTTCTCCATGAAGCCTTGTCGAAAAACCATACTGCTGTGGATTGATGATTATACCAGCCGTTCCCCAGTTGTACTCCTATTACATTTTCACCCATAGATAGTAATGACGTAACATCATGAGTGACTGATAGTATACGTTTGTTGAAATGTGTATACATAGGGTCTAGGAAATGATTTCCTGCCCGTTGCCCGTTGACAGAGAGCTCATGCAGGCCTGCCGATGCAATAGTGAGTAAGGCTTGCTCGATTGTTTTGTCTAATTGGAAGCTCTTTCTATAATAGGGTGCCGGACGGTATGTGATGTCATGTTTGTCAGTAATCCATTTCCCTTTCCAGTTGTCGGATGATAAACATCCTGTTGTGAAGGAGGATATAGGGGAAAATGTAGTTTTCTGTTTGGAAGAGGTTTGATAGCCTATTTTCCAATAATACGTTGTATATGAATCTAATGGTTGTCCATCATAGGAGACTCTTATGGGAGCTCCTATGATGGATTTGTTCCAATAACCGGACTGTCTGCCTGATAATTGAGTACTGTCTGTTGATAGCCATATTTCAACTCTGTTGATACTATCTTCCTCTAGCAGCGGAAGTTTCCAGGAGAGTCTGGGAGTTTGAGTATCTACTCCTACAGGAACGGGTATATTCTCACATTTTAATTCAAATGGCGTTTTTAGCTCTTGAGGTGCACATGAGAATAGGGTTGTACCCAATAGTAAATACAAATAGGACCGAATTGAAATATGAGCCATATTGGTTAGTTGGTTAGTGATGAATTTACTTTTTTCTTCTCTCTTCGAGTTCTGTTGATATTTCATATAATCTTTTTTCATTTAACGGATAACGTGAAATGAAGAATGCTGATAGCATGGTGGCAATTGCCGGGAAGATACTCATCATCATACAAATGCCGGTTTGAGCAAAGTCGGATTGGATTACATTTGCTTTGAAACCGAAATAGGCCAGTAGCCATCCGGTCAAAGCACCTCCGATTGTCCAACCGAACTTTTGAGACATGGACGAAGAAGAGAATATCAGGCCGGTTGCCCGTCTTCCGGTTTTCCATTCGGAATAGTCTGATATATCTGCATACATAGACCATAATAAAGGAGAAATAATACCCGCACAGATACTTATTAAGACCTGTAAACAAAGAATTCCCCAGATAAAATCTTTAGGAAGGAAGTAGAATAAAACACTTAGAATGGTAGCGCCAACCATTGCTACAAAATAAGTTTTCTTTTTACCGATTCTTTTGGTGAGTGATGGCACAAACATGATTCCGAGGATATTGGCGGCTTGTCCTAATACCAAGTAGATCGTGATTAGAGTAATGGCACTATTCATGAATGAGAAAGAGAATGTATCGGAGCTGTCTACATAATATTTGAAATAGAATACAGCAGAACCGTCACGAAGAGAATTGAACACTAATGCCATGATTCCTGCGCATAAAAGAATCCACCAGGGTTTGTTTCTGCCCAGATCTTTCAGATCTTCTTTCAGTGATCCTTTTTCTTCTTTTATGGGCTGCACTCTTTCTTTTGTCCATAGAAAAGTTAATAAGAACATTCCACTAGCCATAATCGCAAATACGACTGCAGCCATCTGCCAGCCGAAAGCGATGTCAGGTATATTTTCCGTTATCTTCATTTTACTGAATATATCAACCAGTGGCTCAATGAGGAATAGTACCAGAATACTTCCTCCAAAAGCAAATGTCATGCGGTAGGAGGAGAACTCTGTGCGTACTTGTGGATTGGCGGACATTACTCCTAATAGAGATGCGTACGGAACATTGATTAATGAATATACCATCATCATAAGGGTATATGTGGCATAGGCAAATATTATTTTGGTAGTCATGTTATCTCCAAAAGATGAGAAGGTCAGTATACCACAGATGCCGAATGGTATGGCTACCCATAGTAGGTAGGGGCGAAATTTACCCCAGCGTGAGCTTGTCCGGTCGCCTAATATTCCGACAAACGGATCGAGGAAAGTGTCCCAAATGCGTGTGATAAGGAACATTGTTCCTACCACTGCCGAAGGGATACCTACCACGTCTGTGTAGAAGAATAGCAGATACATTGTGAATAACTTCCAAAACATGGAAGAAGCAGCATCTCCTAATCCATACCCGATTTTTTCTCTTAGTTTTATGTTTTCCATGGTGATGTATTTATTGTTTCAGGTATTGTTTATTGTGGTTTACCATAGTAATGATCCGCTTCACAGATTCTATAGAACGGAAACCGTCGGTTGGTGTGTGCAGACAATAATCTACAAGCTGGTTTACTGTTGATTCGGCTACATGAAGACGGGTGTCCGAAGACGCATAATAGATATAAATTTTTCCGTTATCATCTTCAATCCATCCATTTGAGAATAATACATTCGATACATCACCGATTCTTTCTTCTCCTATAGGGGCCATGAAATAACCTGCAGGTTCAGCTATAATTTCTGTCGGATCTTCTAAAGAAGTCATATATAAGTATAATACATAGCGTAATCCGGCTGCGCATCCTCTTACACCATGTGCTAAATGTAACCATCCTTGTGGAGTTTTAATGGGGTGTGGCCCTTCTCCATTTTTTACCTCCTTGATCGTATGATAAAACCGTTTATTGATGATTTTTTCCTCTTTTATTTCGGCATGACAGATGTCATCTATGAGTGCCCATCCGATACCTCCTCCATTGCCGGCGTCAATAAAACCATCTTGAGGGCGGGTATACAGGGCATACTTCCCATTCACAAATTCCGGATGAAGCACTACGTTACGTTGCTGGCTCGGAGATTTCAGATCCGGCAAGCGTTGCCATGTTTTCAGGTCTTTTGTTCGTGCAATACCTGCAACGGCTACTGCGGAAGATAAATCACCGGCTGGAGCGTTTGTATCTTTGCGTTCCGCACAAAAAATGCCATAAATCCATCCATCTTCATGTGCGGTCAGGCGCATATCGTACATATTGGTATCAGGAATGTCTGTCTCCGGCATTTCTATCGGATAATCCCAAAAACGAAATCCGTCTACGGGACTATTACTTTCTGCTACTGCAAAGAATGATTTTCGGTCTGCTCCTTCGACACGCGCCACAAGATAGTATTTATGATTGATCTTGATGGCTCCCGTATTCATTACAGCGTTGATGCCAATTCTTTCTTCCATGAATGGGTTTTGTTTTTCATCAAAATCATACTTCCAGATGAGTGGTGCATGTTCTGCTGTTAATACAGGGTGGTAGTAACGTTTATATATACCGTTGCTATTGTTACATATCTCATTTTTTCGGTTGATAAGAGCTTCATAATTTTGTGTTAGCTCTTCTAATCTATTACTTTTCATATTCTATAGTTATTTTTCTCGGTTAATTATTCTATAATTAAAACCCAGTCATTTCCTTTTCCCTTTGTGGGAGAGGATACGGGAATGGTATCTGCTGTTGTATTTTGATAGAATGTGATTCTTCCATTGCGAGGATTCATCCACTTTAAAGACCGTTTGGATGCCTTCATTGAAGGCAAATAAATCGTTCTCTCTCCACCTTGTGGAAAATATACTAATAAGTAGTCTTTGTTGCCGAATGCTACGGGATAGTTTTTATTTTCTAAAGGTACATCGCCAAAGATGGTTTGTAGGTTTTTTCCTTGAGTAAAATCAAATTTCTCCCATAATCTGCGAAAGTGAATTAAATCCCAGGCTCCTTGTTTATCCATTGATTGGTACCATGGAGTGTCGGCGTCACATTTAGGCTCACGTCCGGTATCAAACATCTGCCATATATCATTACAGCCGTATGTATATCCACAAGCTCCGCTGAACATACTTTGGTAAAGTGTATGGCGGATATCATCATCTCCAAATCTTCCATTTTCTTTTTTGAAATTGATCGGAATATTTTCATATCTGGGTTCTCCGTCCATGCATGGCTTGTGTGGTTCCTTATTTAAATCGGGCAAAAGCAGACGTTGATAGATTGCGAAATCTTGTTGTGCGTGTCCGGATTGACACATATTGAAATCCAACCAGGAAGCATTGTGAAACCAGAACGAGGATGAGTGCTCTCCATGAGGATGATAAGTCATCAAATGGTTTTTGTCTACACTTTTAATACCAGTCGCTAATGCATTCCAAATGGCAAAGTTCTTTCCGTCTCCACTTCGATCACCTCCTATTACCCATATCAGATTGGGAGCGTTCATATAGCGTTCTCCTAACCATTTGCCGTATTTATATGCATTCTCCGGAGTAAAAATCTCTGGTCCTTTTCCCCACTGTTTGTCTACCTTATCCCCCCAGGTTGGTAGTAGAGCTATGTATAAGCCTTTGACTGCAGCCAGAGAAATAACTTTGTCTACATGGGTGAAGTAGTCAGGAGCGGGTTTGTCAATATTGCCGTCAATTAACTTGGGTCCTCCGTTAGATGAAACATTCATGTCATCTAATTCATCCAGGATTACCGTTTGTATTACGGTAAATCCTTTTTCTCTACGATTCTCCAGATATTGCTCTGTTTCTTTGTCATTTAAACGGCTAATGAGTTCCCATGCTGTATCTCCTATGTAGAGAAAAGGAGTTCCATCGGTGTATTCCAGATAACGTCCTGAAGAATTTACCCTTAAATTTCCTTTGGATAGATTCGTGGCATTTCCTGTCCACCGGTCTTCTTGAGCAGAAATTCCAGTTAAATAAAACATAAATAAAATGTAGCAGATGGAGAACCTTTTGAACATAATTCTATTTTTTAAAAGTACTTGTATATTTCTCAATGATAGGCATTTGCGGTCTGTCTTTCCCGTCTTTGGGGGTGATTGCCATGAAATAGCTATCCCACCACGGACCCGCAGCCCAATATGTACCATTGATTCCGTTTTCTTGTAAATATCCCAAGAATAAGTCGAGGGTTTCATTCCAACGGGGATCATTGTCGGGAATTCCATATTCTCCGATAAAACCATGGAATTTATTTTGTTTGATCCATTCTACAAATGGTTTTACCCGGTCGATACCTTTCTCCAGATAACATTCTTCCTCTTCGTATGAATATTTGTAGGTACCGGATGCATCCTTGTCAAAATATACATGAGCTTCAAAAGCAAGGTTATTAGCCGGGTCTTTTAAATATTTGAGTGTATCACTCTGTTCAATCCAGCGCTCTGCTGATGACCAGTCATTGCCGCCTACCATGATAAGAGTATTTGTGTCGACTTCCCGAATGGCATTGATGGACGCTTGCGCCATGTCGAACCAGCTGGTTTCCGGGGTCAGATCATGTGGCTCGTTCATTAGCCCATAACCATATATGTTTTTAAAAGTCGAGAATTCTTTAGCGATAGCTTGCCAGAAAGAAGCCAAGTCTCCGATCGTTAATCCGTTATTTCCAATGAGGGTATGTTCGTTGTTCATGTAACGGCGACAGTAATTATGTAAGTCAAGAAGAACCACCATATCGCGTTTCTCTGCAGCTCTGACCAGTTCTTTCATTTTATTGAGGTCATGTTGGTTTAACGGTCCTTTTAAGTCAAGTTGTAGCCGTTCCCATTTGAATGGCAACCGGATAAGTTTCAGCCCTTTCTTTTGCCAATATTCGAGGTCCTGGTCTGTCGGGTAGGTATAGTCTTTATTATATTCCCCGGGAAAGGATGAACCGAAGTCAGCACATGCCAAGTTTACTCCGTAAGGTTCACCTGTCTCTTTTACTGGAGGTTGATTACTTTTACATCCATTTAGAGTAAGAAGGCTGAGTAGTAGAAAAGCCGAAATAAAAACTTTTTTCATAATGTTCTGTTTAATAGGGTGATTGAAGGTTCCAGCCTTTTACAATAACTGGAGATTCCAAATTTATTTTTAATATTTTTGATTCCTGTGGATTAAGCCATATATAGTTCTCTGAAACGATAAGTTGATCCATCTTTTCTGGTGCTTCTATGTGCACTCCGATAGCGGGGTACTTTCCTGTATTTGTTAAAGTCACTATATTACCTGTGCGTTCCATTTTTATTTCTGTCTGGGGCATTGATAAGATGGAGCCCGGACGTACTTCGTAATTGGTAAAGTAATAATTCCGATACATATTCTTGTTGTCTTTGATTATGTCCAAGACAAAGAATAACATGGTCGATTTGGTTTGTTCTCTATTCAGACTTATTTCTCCTAATTTTTTGACAACATTCTCATCGCCAGTGCCGTTAAAAGTATGGGTGGCAACAGTGTCTAGTAGTGCATTGTATATAGACACTTTGACCTGATAAGGCTCTTTCTCCAATATTTGGCAATCGTCGAGTAGATAGACAGGAAGACTGACTTCTTGACTGGAAAGATTGCTGCGGTCAAATAGCATGACTGCCGCTAGCGGAGCAAAAGACTTTTGCACAAAATAGTGGACAGGTTTGATGATACCATAATAATCTACACATGACCATGATACGCCGGGATAGTTATCGTTCATCTTATAATAAAGTGCTCCGGTAGTATGAGGCCATAATGTGCGTGCCCGTTCTAATGTATGGCGCACTCCTACTACTTGTGCTAACTGTGATCCGAGTATGAAAGAAGCCAGCGAATCCTTCGACATAAAATAACCGGAATATTGAACGAGCTTTTCCATTTCTCTCATTGTTCCGAAGATAGGAGTGTGGTGTGTGAAATTACCGCTCCTTTGGGGAGGCCACACTTCTTTTTCCTCATCCAAATATCTACGCACTGTCTCGATGTGAGGTAATGATGCTATCCCAAATTCTCCCCAAAAAGGAGCGGTCATATTTAAGTTATGATTAAGATGGGCATCGTCCCACCAGCAGTTGTAATTGTGCTGACTACCTCCCCAGGCCTCCCCGCGATGGAAGGGACGTGTTCCGTCAAGTTCAATGCTTAGTCGTCCCATCATATCAATTGCAGGTCCGAATGGTTTATCCGATTCATTTCCTGCTCCCCACATGATAAGAGAAGGGTGATTTCTTAATCGTTTGGTATTTCTTTCCACTGTTTCTTGCAGCATAGCGTACGGTTGCGTGTTATGGCTATTCCAGGCCGTTGGCCATTCTTGCATGACTAAAATACCATATTTGTCGCATAATTCGTAAAAATCATCAGTTTCGGGCATTCCCCCTCCCCAAGCTCTTAGCATTTGTATGTGCTGGCTTTGGGCTATTTGGAGTAAATGTTCATATTTATTTCTTGAGAAGTCCATTAATGCATCCATAGTGCACCAGCCTGTTCCTTTTATAAACATCGGCTTGTCATTGATGACAAATGTCCAGTTATAATAATCTTCTTTAGCACCATCAATTAATGGTCTCATCTCAATAGTCCGTATACCGAACGACGTTTTTGCATGGGCGGTCTTTCCTTTTTGTGGAATGAAGAATAGATTGAGGTCGTATAGTGCTTGTTCTCCTCTGTCATTGGGCCACCAAAGATGCGGATCTTTGATTTGAAGGTCTAAAGATAGAGTTTCCTGTTTCTTCTGACTATTTATGTCGAAATGATAATATTGTTTTACTCCTTTAAAGTTTTTAGGAGATACTTCTGCATATAATACTCCTTTTAATGGAGATGATTCTTTATGCAAATCGAGAGTTAAGCGCATTTGACCATCGAGCGAACGAGTGGCGATGAATGGCGATTCTATTTCTACTGCGGCTTGTTCTTTTAATTGAACGCTACGCCAGATTCCTAATGATGGGATTTGTGCATAATGCCATCCATAAACGCAATTGAATACAACAGTATATTTCCAACTTTCATTTGCGTTGGGAGGCCAGTTTCCCAGAAACATTTGGGGAATGGCTTCTAGTTTTACTATGAGAGTATTTTTATTCTTTAAATATTTACCTATTGAAAAATCGGGGCCTCCGAACATACCTTCGTGTGTTCCCAAAAGTTTTCCATTGAGCCATATTGTACATTTGTTAGCGATTCCGCCAAAAGATAATATACAGTGCGATGAGGGGGAGTCTAGTTCGAACTCCCGCTTCATCCACCATGTTTTGTAAGATTGTTTTTCTGCAATAGAGTCATTCTGTCCGATGTATGGATCAGGTATGATTTCATTTTCTACTAATGCGGTGTGAATACTACCAGGCACACGGGCGGGTATTTGATCTGTCCAGATGGTATGTAAACGTTCTTTTTCACTTCCTCCTTCTGCCAGTTGCCAAGTTCCGTCCAAAGAGATTTTCGCAGGAGTATCCCTGACAAGAGGAATATTTCCTGCTTCAGTCATCTGTATACCTTTTACTTCTATTGGAGATAGCTTTGCTGCAAAGCTTTCCCTGTCTATCTCATCCATTGATTTTTGTGCAATAATCATTGGAGTAGATAGCAGTAAAGTGATAATGGTGATGATTCGAGTTCTCATGGACAGTATTTATTCTGATTATTGTTGTGTACTTTTATATTTCAGGAGCGTGCTTAATTGCGGACGATCCTGTGTGTAATTATTGGTCGGTTGGACAGATAAGGGATAGTCACCCCATCGTGGACCGGCAGACCAATAAGTTCCGTTTATTCCATTTTCTTGTAGATATTTAAGTGCTGCATCAAGAATATCCAGCCAACGACCGTCAGTATCAGGTATTCCATATTCACCGACGAATCCACGTTTATTATTCTCTTTCAGCCAGTCAACAAAAGGTTTCAAACGAGCCACCCCTGTTTGAACGGTTGCACCATCTTCATCATATCCTTTATTATAGTTTCCGGAAGAATCCGAATCGAAATATATATGTGCCTGGAATATCAGGTTATTACTTGGATCTGTAAGAGTTTTCAGATTGTCACTGCATTCTTTCCATCGTCTGGCAGAACTGAATTCGTCTCCGCTAACTATGATGGTTGTTTTAGTATCTATAGTGCGGATGGCATTAATGCAAGCTTGGGCTATGTTAACCCACGGTGTCGATGCCAGCATTTCGTAGGGTTCATTCATAATGTCGTAACCCCAGATATTTTTATAGTCTTTAAACTCCTTTGCCAGTTTTTTCCATACGTCACAGAAATTGTCAACAGTGCATCGTGCATTACCAATGATTGCATATTGATTATTTTGTGAACTTTGCCCGTCGCAATATACACAATATCTTCCAAAGTTATGCATATCCAATAGTATCTGTATGTTTCTATCTTCGGCAGCTTTGACGAATTTCTTCATTTTTGCCAGTTCTGTTGCATTTAATTCTCCATTCATTGTGGGTTGTATGCGTTCCCAACGAAATGGAAAACGTACCAGATAAAGACCTTTGGCTTTAAAGTAATCCAAGTCTTTTTCTGTGGGATAACCATAGTGAGTACCATCTACCCCCGGATATACATTCCCAAATTCAGCTCCTGACAGGTTAACTCCGAAATAAGCTGTTTGTTTGGTTGGTTGAGGTTCATCACCATTTTCTTCTTCGTCTGATTTGGAACAAGATGAAAATAGAAGTGCTATAATCGTTAATAATGAAAATAAGTCTTTTAGCATAAATCGAATTGTTTTTGTTTATGAGGGAACGCTTTAGTACGAGCGTTCCCTTTTTATTTTTACTTATGAACAAACCTGAAATTACACATACTTAAATCAAAATCTTGAGCAGATTCGGGAGAAAATATGATTTTGAAAGCTGTGTTGGTACTAGGATCGATAGGATTAGGCAACAATGCTTCTGTATCGGCACTGATCCGTACAGTTTGCCATCCACCATAAGTATTAACAGGAATTCCTCCTTTGGAAGGATACCATCCATAATCTCCTAAAATGATACGCGCCTGGGCTGATATCGGAAATTTAGCTCCAGTACAGATTTCAAATCTTAAATCGTAAGATGAAGGGTCTGCGGCTACTTCTGCCGGTACAGTAATATATCCGGCCCACATAACCATCCATCCCCAAGCTTTCACGGAATTATTGAAGCGAATATATTTTCCTCCTTCTACTAATGGTTCCGGTTGTCCTTCTAATGTGCCGTCACATAAGAAATCTTTCGGGGCATCAGGGAATTGGCTGGAATGTGTAAAGGCACCGCTTCCCGGCCAATTATTGAAATCGAAAAGTTGAGATACTCCCGGATCCATGTATGTGAGCTTGTATGCTTCATCCATGTTTGCCCCTTTTATAGTAAGAGTAGATTTCGGAGCGGCATTTGCAGGAATTTCTATTGTCAGCTCTGTACGAGTAGCATCGATTACATTTACTGGTAAATTGCCTAGATTAACAATTGCTTCCTCAATTGTAATACCGTAGAGGTCAAAATTATCACCTGTAATAACCGTCGTATCTCCCGGCTGGGTAAATTCATTCTTGAGTCCATTGATTGTTAAATCAGGGATGGAAACGACAAAAGGAATACTTAGTTCTCCGTGTTTGGTTGTAATATAAATTGTGTTTGTCACTTCTTTAGGAAGTGCACGGGGAATAGGTGCGAGAAGCATATCGTATGTCGAATATATCTCCTTACTGTCCACCTCGATATCATTGAATTTTAGGGAAGTGATATCTCCAAGGTTTGTTCCCTCGATTCGTACTACTTGTTCGAAATTTGCTCCCTCAATGGGAAATTCAGCATCTGTTGCCAAAACGACTTTGTCTACAGTCGGAGCACCTGTTGACGGTTTGTTTTCTTTGGCTTTCAGATCGTCGACTTCAACAATATCCGTACAGGATGTTAAAGTAAATATGGATGCTGCGATTATTGCAAAATATTTTATTTTCTTCATAATCTGTTTTTTACATGGTTATAAGTGATTAATCCCAGCCAGGATTATTCTCATTAATTCCTTGGTTTGTCAGGATTTCAAGAGTCGGAATCGGGAATAGCAGATGTTTGCTGGAACGTTGTTTTACGTTGTTAGCTTCATCCATTCCGCCTAGAGCATTCATTGCCTGCAAATAAATTCCCCAACGTATTAAATCCCAACGACGATCGCCTTCCAAGGCTAATTCCATTGCACGTTCTTCAAGGATTGCAGAACGCAGGCTGGTTTTATCTGTAAAGTTTGCCAGTTCTTTGCCTGTTGCATTACTACGGGTGCGAACATCATTTAAAGCATCTACCGATTCTTTTGTCGGGCCATTTAATTCATTAGCTGCTTCTGCAAAAATTAGAACAATATCAGCATAACGTAAAAATGGGTAATTGGCATCTGTACGAGGTTGAGTCTGATCGGCTATTTGTTGTGAATATTTGGTCGTGAAAGCGAAGAACTGTTCTGATCCTCCTTCATCACATCTCCATCCGGAGGTTACTTTAGGATTATCGAACGGAGGTTCTTTGGCTTCAACCATACGTTGCCATTTCCCAAAGTTCGGATAGTATGAACCACCCCCCCAACTTGTATCAGAGTTCTGACGTATCCAACAATGCAACACTCCCTTGTCCACGCGGTAGTCTTTTTCTTCAAATAATAGATACCAGTGTTTTCTACATCCTACCGTTAAGCTATTGTCTATATTTCCTGCTGCATTGAGTCTGCCACAGTAGTGCGAGCTGAATAATGTACCGTATAATTCATCACCGGACTTAGTTTGTAAGCTGAATAAATGTTCGCTACAAGTCTTGCCGGAAGGAGACCAAACCAAATCATAGTCCTCAAGTTTGTGTATTCCATATTCTCCTCCTATTATATCTCCTGCAATTTCGTAGGCCAGTCTATAATATTCTTGAGAGGAAAAGCTTTCGTAACCGGCAACTTGATCCTTGGAGAATGTTGTCGGAACAGGTTCTGTATATACTTTGGTCATAGTGCCGTTTACATTCTGCATGACAAACGGTGCGCCGGTTTTTACTGTTATTTGTTCTCCGGTAGCCATGGACGCAGAGCCGATAGTTGCATATACTTTGGCTAACAAACCTGCCGCAGTTGCAGCACAGACTCTTCCGGGTTTAAATCCATTGTCCGAATTTTTATAAATCATATCTTTGGCGTCTTTAAGCAAAGGTATGATTGTTTCCGTGTAGACTTGTGCAATCGGAATACGCGGATTGTTAGTATATTGTCCGGATTCGTTTACACTGACCGAATAAATAGGGATAGCTCCATAAGCACGTACCAAGTAGAAATATGCCCATGCTTTAAGAAAATAACATTCTCCTAATGCATTCTTTTTAAATTCTTCCGATACATTCTGCATCTTATTGATTTCAGAGACCGCTATATTTGCCCGGTTAATCAACGAGTACATTCCGGTCCAAAGTACATCGGCCTGTCCGTCACCTCCCTGGAAGTTACCGCTTCCAAACTGGCTGAACTGCCATACTGCACCGGAAATATAGTCACAGTCATAATCCAGCGGTCGTGGGAAACTACCGTATCTGAACATGGCTTCGTGTAATGTATTATATACTCCTGTTACCCACATGTCGGCACCATTATCAGAATCCTCAACATCTTCAGGGACAATGAAGTCGAAAGGCTTTTCTTCGATCATACTTTCGCATGATGTCATTACTGCTCCGGATAATAGGAGACTGGATGCCATCAGATATATGAATATATTTTTCTTTTTCATCATTTCTTGAGATTATAAAGTTAATTTAAAACCTATTGAATATGTTCTGCTGCTCGGGTATGAGAAAATATCAACTCCTCTTCTAGAAGCGTCAGAACCAAAGGCGTTTACATCCGGATCAAACCAACTATAACCTGTAATCGTGAATACGTTTGTTACTGTACCGAAAACAGATAAATTGCTAATACCTTTTATGACTGAACCGAAATTGTAGTTTAAGTTGATTGTTTTTAGTCTGAAGTAAGAACCATCTTCTACATAACGATCGGAGAGTTTCATGTCACGAGTCATTGCAGTAGTGACGCGAGGCCATCTGGCGTTAGCTGCATTCTCTGGTGTCCAGCGTGAATCATAAGCATCTTGAGTGATGTTTGCAATACTGCTCATTCCGATATTAGTCAAGTTTCCGTTAAAAATATCATTTCCATGAGTTCCTTGGAAGAACAATCCCAAAGTCAGATTTTTCCATCGCAAATTGGCGTTCAAACCATAAATAAAATCAGGATTGGTATCACCGATGATGGCGCGGTCTTCTGACGTTATTTTTCCGTCATTGTTTTTGTCCAGATATTTGATTTCACCGATCATTCTGCGAGCCTCATCATCAGATGCTTTAGCATATATTGGATCTGCACGGACTTCTGCTATATTATCATAGAAGCCGTCTTCTATATAGCCGAAGATTGTTCCGATAGGTAGTCCGTTTCTTTGCAGAAATACTTCTTTGGCACTATACCATAATTGGTTAGCATATTGGTCAGCTGTTAAACCTCCGATTTCATTTTTATTAAAAGAGATGTTGCCGTCGAAGTCTAGGCTCCAGTCTTTTTTGTCTAATGCAATGATTTTACCAGTTAGTTCAAGTCCTTTGTTTTTTACATGGCCGAAATTCGTCCACATTGTAGTATAACCGGTACTGTTCGGTATAGATACATTTTGTAGCAGGTCATTGGTTTTCTTGTAATAATAGTTAGCGGATAAACTAATTCTGTTATTCCAGAATCCCATGTCGAGCCCGACATTATATTGGTCGGTTGTTTCCCATTTGAGTTTATCATTCAAAGGACCTTTGTAAGTTTGTCCTGCAAATCCGCTGCTTAATGTTCCGTCCAGAGGGTAATTGGATGGTGCAAGTGAAGCGATAGTCTGGTAACTGCTGATAGCTTGATTACCGGTTTGACCGTAGCTGAGTCGCAACTTTAAGTTACTGAATATATTCAGGTTTTTGATGAATTCTTCTTCCGATATAGTCCATGCTACTGCTCCTGAAGCGAAGTTCGCGAATTTATTTCCCGGAGCGAAACGACTTGAACCGTCACGACGGAATGATGCTGTGAAAATATAACGATCCTTGAATGTGTAGTTGGCACGTCCTAATAAAGAGACTAGAACTGCTTGTCCTCGATAGCTGGCCGGTGTTTCAATATTTAATGCCTGACTCATATCGAAGTCTTGTGTGATGTCAGTCGGGAAGTTGGATGCATTCATTGTTTTTCCACCCCAGTCCGATTTTTCGTAAGTGAAACCGGCTACTACATTGAGATGATGTAACTTGTTAAATGTCTTATCGAAAGTAACCAATGATTCTGCTGTTAAGTTCTGCCAGAAGTTATCACTCTTACCAGCACGTCCGTTAGATGCTTTACCTTCTCCTGTTTCACGATTGTAGTAACTTGCACGATCGTTTACTGAATAACTGATACCTAGATTCTGACGGAATTTCAAACAGTCGAGGATTTTAATCTCGGCAAACGCAGAAGTAAATACATTGATTGACTTCAGCTCATCTTTAGCTGTATTAACGTATGTACGTGGATTGGCTGACAACCATGCATAAGAATCATCTTCTGTCTTGTCTCCTACATATAATGTCGGTAAATAAAGCATGGCAGAACGGATGATACTATAATCATAAGAATTTGACTTGGCAAACTTAGTTAACGAACGGGTGAAGTTGATATTTAGTCCCGTATTTAACCAAGGTTTCACATGGCTTCCGATGTTGGCACGAACAGCAAAACGTTCATAACCAGAATTCTTGATAATACCTGTCTGGTCTGTATAGTTGCCTGAAAATGCATAGTTGCTCTTTTCATTTCCTCCTGATACACTAAGATTGTATTCCTGTGTTAATGCATCTTGTAAGATCTCGTCCATCCAGTTGGTGCCTTCTACCCATTCTTTATTGCCGTATTCGTCTTCGCGATAACCCGGATTGAGATAATCTTCCGGTGAAGCATAGTATTTACCGGAATTGGGAACGATTTTATCGTTCTCGTCGCGACGGTAGTTCCATTTACCACGGTAAGGAAGGTATGAATAAGGAAGATTGTCATAAGCAGCTCCATTGATTACACCCTCATTTACATAATTAGCATAGGTGTAAGCATCCAGCATTTTAACCATTTTGGCTATTTTGGAAAGTCCGAAATTGGCCGAGAACTCAACTTTAGCGTCTCCGGCACGACCTCTTTTAGTGGTAATCAATACGACACCATTCGCTCCGCGAGAACCGTAAATGGCTGTTGCAGAAGCATCCTTTAAAATATCGATTGATTCGATGTCATTAGGATTGATCAATGAAAGAGGATTAGTGGTGGAGTTGTTGCCCTCATTGGCTTTACTGCTTGGAGTATCTCCTACCTCAAACGGAATACCGTCGACAATGTAAAGTGGTTGTGAATTTGTAGAGAATGAGTTAGCGCCACGGATGGTGATACTTACACCTGAACCGGGAGCACCGTCACTCTGGTTTACTTGTACACCAGCTAATTTTCCTTGTAGGGCTTGGGAGATGCTGGTCGGGTTACCAAGCATCAAGTCATCACTTTTAATAGAAGCAACGGCTCCGGATAAATCTTTTTTCCTCATTGTACCATAGCCGATAACTACTACTTCATCCAAAGATTGAGTATCATCTTTGAGTGAAACATTGATTGTTTTACGGTTTCCTACAGTGACTTCTGTTGTTTTATAACCGATAAAAGTATACTGAAGAACAGATTTTTGGCTTTCTACTGTTATAGTATATTTACCATTTAAATCACTGATGGTACCATTGTTTTTTTTAACTCCTAACTCAACAATATTAACTCCGGGAAGAGGTTCACCTTTACTGTCTGTTACAGTACCTTTAATTTCAATACCTGCTGCTGATGCAGCTGTATTTATCATCCAGAACATAATCAAAAAGAGCCAGACTCCTTTTGATCCTTTTAGCATCCGCACTTTTGAGCGGGGAAAAGAAAAGAGATTCTTTTTCATTTTTATCAAATTTAAAATTAACTTTAGTATAAAATCTCGTACATTTATTATTAATGCAAAGCTAGTAAATAAGGAATGTAAATTATTGACGTTATTTGCCTAAAACTGATATTATTTTATCATTCTTTATTTTTATAAATATGTGAGTTGTATTGTCGGATAAACTTACGGCTTTGACGTCCTGCAGGTTTTATTAAAGACTCGTCCCATCCTCCGTTTTTGTTTGCTCGCGGAAGAATCATAGAGCAAGTTTCGTTCTTGTCTGAAATGGACCAGTTAACCCAGCTGATCTTTTTACTTTCCATCCATTCTACCCAACGAGTCCATTCGGGTATATCTAATGGGCCATCGCCAGTACATTCCATGCCTGCACATTCAGACACAAAAATGGGAATTCCTTTTTCCCATGCCGCTTCAGCTCTATCCCGTAACTCTTGTTTATGAGTGGCGGCATAGAAATGGAGGGTATACATTATATTATTGAATCCTTCTAAAGGACTTTCTGCTACCAGGTGTAAGTCTTGGTCCCAGTGTGGGCTGCCTACAAGAATAATATTATCAGGATCATATTTACGTATTTCAGAGATAATATCAGCTGCATATTCTTTCACACTTTCCCAACTGTCTTCCATAGGTTCGTTGTATATTTCATAAATAATATGAGGATATTTTCCGTATTTCTGTGCCATCATTGAGAAAAATGCTTTTGCTTCTTTTTTTTGTGGATAATAAGTATGCCAGTCGATTATTATATAGAGGTCGTTTTTAATTGCCGCTTTAATCACTTTATTCATGCATTTTAATGCAAATTCCGGATTTTCAATGTAGTTGTCTTCAATAACTGTTCCCATGGCGGCGCGTAAAACGGTACATTTCCAATCTTTTTTCAACCATTTCACAGATTGCTTATTGTAAAATCTGGGCCATAGGTTGTGCCAGCCATAACTAACCCCTCTTAATACAATAGGGTCTCCGGTTTGGCTGCATAATTGATTACCTTTTACTTGTAGTTGTCCCCATTGTTTTACAGGATCTTTACTGTAACTGAATAATGATATCATGGAGAATAAGGTGATAAACAAAATGACTTTCTTCATTTTCATAATAAATTAGGTATAACATATAAGATGGACGTTGCAAAGTAAGCACAAAAAAAATATGTAAAAAAGTGCTTTGTTATCATATACTGATACTTTTCTTACTATTTATTTAAGGCAAGAGTATATTACCTTATTATATATATACAAAAAAGATTAAGCCGGAAAATAAATATGATAACAGATGGCTTGAAGGTCGAAATAGTATATTGATTTGATAATAAAGTGGTTGTATGCTTATATAAGTTGCCGTACTTTTATGAATTAAATTTTATAGATAGATTCATGTTTTATTTTATATTTATCACCTTATGAAAAAAAGTATTTTTTTAGTTTGTTTGGTAGTTTTCGGGGTTGTGTCATTGTCGGCAATTGGTCCGATAGTCTCTGTATCACGGTTGGGTTGGCAAACCGATAGTATATCTTATGGTATATCACGAATGGTTGATATTGCATCTTTGCCCTTGTTAGATCGTGGAATTTCGGTCCATTATGAAGGCAGCATTGATAAAAGAGGAAAGAATGCCGACTGGGATTGGAGTCTTTATCAGGACCAACGTGGAGAGTGGGTAATATTTGATGTTGATGGTCCGGGATGCATTTATAACCTTGTACAACATCGCTATATGAGTTCAAGTGATCCGCTCTTCCGTTTTTATTTTGATGGAGAAGAAACACCTCGTTTTAGCTTGCGTTTATCTGAATTCGGAGAAAAAGAACCTTTTATAAAACCTTTGGCTGAAAGTTATATTGGTCCGTTTGATAACGGAAGAGGGCCCATACGTGTTGCACGGAGTTTTGTTCCAATGCCGTTTAACAAGGGATGCCGTGTAACTACCGATGTGAAACTGGAAGGTTATGAAAGAACCAAAGGTGAAGGAGGTTGGGGACATGTTGTATACCACACTTATGCGGACAATGGTATCAAGACCTTTACCGGGAAGGAGAATTATGATACTTTGATACAATTATGGAAGAAACAAGGAAGCAATCTTTTGTGTAAAGATCAATTGGCATATCATCGTAAGTCGGAACAAAAGATCAATGCTGGCGAGTCCATTACTTTATTGGATGAAAAAGGAGAGGGAGCTATTGGTTCTTTAAAATTTTATCTTCCGGAGATTAATGAGCAGCACTTGCAGAATGTATGGATTCATATGTTTTGGGATGCTCATCAACAACCCGATATTTCTTGTCCTTTGGCGTGTTTGGGAGGTAATTCTTTGGGCTTTCACGATACCAACTATCTGCTGTCAGGATATAACACATACGGTTGGTTTTATAATTATTTTCCAATGCCATATTGGAAGCATGCGAAGATAATAATTGAAAATCGTAGTGGTGTTCCTGTTTCTTTGGGATTTTCTGAAATAGCAGTTTCCCGGTCGGTTTATCCTACATTTAATACCGGGTATTTTCGTAATACACCATATTATACGAGAAAATATGTGGCAGGAACAGATAGTCCGATAGCTGCTATTCAAGGAAGAGGGAAGATGGTTGCTGCCCATATTACATGTCACGCCGAACGCTCACATATTATTTCTTGTGAAGGGGATGTTCGTATATATATTGATGGCAAACGGACTCCACAAGTTGAGAGCGACGGTTCTGAAAGTTATGTTTGTTATGGCTGGGGATTTCCGACTCCGCCCGAAGTGCATCCAATGGGAGGGTATGACGGTCTTTCGGATAACCCATGGTCAATGACTCGTTTTTGTATAGGCGACAGTTATCCTTTCTATTCAGAGTTGAAGTTTGGTATAGAGTCGGGAGAATATAATAATCAGTATTTGGAACATTCGGGTACTATATTTTATTATGGTCAAGATAAAAATGTACTGGTGAAGACTGATAGCTTGGATTTAAGTTCTTCGCATTCCATTAAGCAACACTCTTATAAAGCTATGGGTAATGTACGAAGAACAAAATTGGAAAGTTTCTTTGAAGGAAATGAGGATAGTATTTTATATGTAGGAGAAATTGTCCGGTTTGAAAATTTTAGTAATTTTAGAGTGAACATATCTTCTCAAAATGAAGGAGTGCGTTTGCGTAGGTTGAGCGATCAAAACGATGCTCGACAAGCAGCCCGTGTTTTTGTTGATGGCGAAGAAGTTACAGAACGTTTATGGTATGTAGCTGATAGTAACCCTTATAAACGTTGGCTGGAAGATGATTTTGAAATTCCAGTCAGGTATACTAAGGGGAAGAAATCATTAAACATTCGTATTGTACCAGTTTCTATGTTTGAAGAAGGAAATTTTACTTGGAATGAAGCTGAATATCAGGTGTTTTGTTATATTATTTAGGTATTATAAATCAATACTACCGTGTACGCCACATAACAAAGTATCATAATCGCTCCTTCGATTCTTGTAATTGTTCTCTTGGCAAAAAACAGTCCGAATAACCAAAGCAGAATACCGGAACCTACTAATGTAAACAGGTCAAAATTGGTGATTCCACTAAGATGGAGAGGAGTGATGCTCGCGCTGCATCCCAGTACAAAGAATATATTGAAGAGGTTACTACCAATCACATTTCCAATGGCAATTTCCGGATTTTTCTTTAATGCGGCAACGATAGACGTAGCCAGTTCCGGAAGAGAAGTCCCTCCTGCAACCAGTGTCAGTCCGATAATCGATTCGCTGACACCCAGGTTGCGGGCGATGCCCGTGGCACCGTCGACAAACAACTGCCCTCCATAAATAAGGGCGGCCAAGCCTCCGATGATGTAAAGAATGGATTGCCACCAAGGCAGTGATTTGATTTCTGTTTCCTCTTCTATGACCGGATGTTCTGCTTGTTGTTCCATTGTAACCGGCTTGGAAGCGATGGCAAAAGTGTAGCCCATGAAAATGACAAAGAAGCAAAGCAACAACAAGCCGTCTACCCTGTTCAGGATATTCTCCGGAGCTTTATCCAAAAATACATCATTGGCACAAATCAGCAAGACAATAGAAGAAAGTATGCAGAGCGGAATCTCTTTTCTAAGTGTATTGCGGGTGATGACAATCGGGGCGAATAATGCCGTGCAGCCTACAATCATCAATGTATTGAAAATGTTACTTCCCACCACGTTGCCTATGGCAATATCCGCGCTTCCTTTGAGAGCAGAAGATACACTGACCGTCAGTTCCGGGGCAGAAGTACCGAATGCAACGATGGTAAGTCCGATCACGATGGGAGGGATGCGGAAACGCTTGGCTACCGAGGCGGCACCGTCTGTTAATCCGTTAGCTCCTAGAAGAATGAGGATTAATCCCCCGATAAGTAATAATATATTCATGCTTTTTCTCTTTTAGTGGCAAAGATAATCAATTTGGAAATGGTAATGTCAAAAACAATCCGTATGTTTGCTCTGTTTTTTATGAAAAGTTAGATTAACCTTAATTATAATCAAGGGATATAAGGTATGGAAATAAATAAAATAAAACGGTCGTTACTGGTGTTGTTCCTTTCTTTTCTGGCAATCGGGGCGCAGGCACAGTTGGAACAGGCGGTTAAGAAGATATTTGCCGGAGATACAATAACGAACGGACATGTTCCTTTGAAACGGGATTCGGACTCTATCCATCTGGCGGATATGCGGAAATCGTTGGAAGAAGCCCGGCTCAATGAGGCGAATATGCGGATGGAAATGGAGCAGATGAAGCTCCAGATGGCTACTGCCGACTCCGTCAAGTATGTACAGCAGCGGCAGCGTATCGACTCTCTGCGTCAGTTCACTAAGGGAATACCGGTAGTGGCGGACGGTGATACCTTATTCTACCTTTTCACCAAACGAGGCGGATATACTCCTCAGCAACGTGCCCAAATGACCGGTGCAGCGATTGAAGAGATAGGAAGACGCTTTAATCTACAACCCGATTCTGTGGCTATCGACCATTCGGACATTGTTTCCGATTTGATGTACGGCAGTAAAGTCCTGCTTTCTCTTACCGATCAGGATGCTTTGTGGGAAGGAGTTTCCCGTGATTCGTTAGCTAAGGAAAGACAGCAGAACGTCATTACCAAACTGCATGAGATGAAAGCGGAGCACGGACTTTGGCGGATGGCAAAGCGTGTGCTCTATTTTGTGTTGGTAATTGTGGGACAGTATTTCCTGTTCCGCTTGACCAATTGGTTGTTCCGTAAACTGAAAGCGCGTATCCTGCGCCTGAAAGATACGAAGATAAAACCGGTATCCATCCAGGGGTATGAATTGCTGGATGCGCAGAAACAGGCGAACCTGTTGGTATTCCTGTCCAGTATCGGGCGGTATATATTGATGGGATTGCAACTACTGTTTACCGTACCGTTGATTTTCATCATCTTCCCCCAGACGGAAGGACTGGCATACCAACTGTTAGGATATATATGGAATCCGATTCGCGGTATCTTTGTGGGTATTATCGACTATGTGCCCAAATTGTTTACTATCATCGTTATCTGGTATGCCGTGAAATACTTGGTACGTCTCGTCTTGTATCTGGCACGTGAGGTGGAAGCAGGACGGCTCAAAATCAACGGCTTCTATCCGGACTGGGCGATGCCAACTTTCCATATCGCTCGTTTCCTGCTCTATGCATTTATGATTGCGATGATTTATCCTTATCTCCCGGGTTCCGATTCCGGAGTGTTCCAAGGTATTTCGGTATTTGTCGGATTGATTGTTTCGCTCGGATCAAGTACGGTTATTGGTAATATCATCGCTGGATTGGTTATCACTTATATGCGTCCGTTTAAGATGGGTGACCGGATCAAATTGAATGATACCACCGGAGATATCATTGAAAAGACTCCTCTAGTGACACGTATTCGGACTCCTAAAAATGAGGTTGTGACTGTTCCCAATTCATTTATCATGTCGTCTCATACGGTAAACTACAGTACTTCGGCACGTGAATATGGACTGATTATTCACTCGGAAGTATCTATCGGTTATGATATTCCCTGGCGACAAGTTAATCAGATACTGATTGATGCTGCGTTGAATACTCCCGGAGTGGTGGATGATCCGCGTCCGTTTGTGTTAGAGACTTCTTTGAGCGACTGGTATCCGGTCTATCAAATTAATGCTTATATCAAACAGGCAGATAAAATGGCACAGATTTATTCGGATTTGCATCAGAATATTCAGGATAAATTTAATGAAGCCGGCATTGAAATTATGTCGCCGCACTATATGGCTGTACGGGATGGAAATGAGACAACCACTCCCAAAGAATATCAGAAAAGTAACAATCCTTCCAATAAGGCGGGAGAAGAAAGTAAATCTGAATAGTTATTACTGTCACCGCCGTTATTATTGCTGTTGTGTTGTATAATGGATATCAAAACGTCCGTTAGTCAGACGTTTGCCGTTGCCGAAGGTTGCACTGATAATATTCAATTCTGGGTCGAAATGGCTTATAAAAGCTGTTCCGTCTTCCAGTTCTTCTCCTTTGAACCGTATATCGGTGAGAGTTGCTTCTTTGCCTTCCTGGGGAGATAAAATGATGAAGTGTATGTTGATGTCAGGTTTGACGGAAACATTGACGGATAGTTTGTCCTCCTCCGGATAGTAGTGGAATGAATCATACGTCCAGACATACGAGTGCCCCCAATTCAGGTATCGTCCTCCCACATAAATCCATCCGTCCATCAGACAGCCAAAGGTGTTGGCACCTGTAGTGGTGACAGAAGGTAAAACTGTAATGTCAATCGATTCATCTTCCGTACAGCTCCAAAAGCTGATGATGGAAAAAAGAATGAGTATATATTTCTTCATAGTGCTTTTTTTGAGTGAATGTTAGAAATAATAGGATAATCCCGTAGTGAAATTTATTCGTGTGAGGTTGGTATCATTATTGCCATCGAGTTTTACAATAACCCTTTCTCCGTGATAGTGGGTTCTAATTCTAAGCAGTTCGCTATACATATATTGTACTCCTAGACTGACTCCCAGATTGGGATTCAGTTTATAGGTAAGATTGGCATTGGTCAGGAGACCAATAGTGAAGGCTTTCACTTTCCGTGTTTTGCCGAACACCTCACTGTTGTTCCGTAGAATGACTCCACCGGGACCAGTTGTTACGCGGATTTGCCAATGTTTGGTGTTGGCATTACACATTCCGATTTGAGTACCAATGAAATGAACCCATAAATGGTCCTTCCCTTCAGGATGACTTCCTTTGGAAGAAAATCCGGAGTAGATTCCTCCAAAGACAAAACGTTTGAGAGGGCGGAAATTATATTGTCCATCCCAGCTTACGCCTTGTGCGAGTGTACGTTGGTAACTATGGGTACTTAACGTGAGTGTAGGAGGGTGATGGAACATAACACCGTAGCCCGCGTGAAAAGAGAACTCGTGTCGCTCAAAATCTCTCTGTGAGAAAAGTAGAGTGTGACAGGACAAGGTGAATGCGATTAGTAATAGAATCGCTTTTATGAGTGTTTGATTCATCTGGATTAGTTTAGATTGTGTTTCTTTTTTGCAAAAATAGAAAATAGTTCAGACTTTCTCACAGCGAATCAGAACTTTTTGCCCATTATTTAATGTACTGGCAAATAAGTAGGTATCTCCTCCTTCAGCCAAATGGATTCGTTTGCGGAGTTCGGCTACTGTGGCGGGGAAGTTACGGACAGTCACATTTGCTTTTTTCAGGTCTGCCAGATTTTCCTTTACTTCTTTTTTATTGAAACTGCACTGGTTGACAATACGGAATATTCTTCCGGGGAAGTTTTCAATGAAAGTATCGGAAGTATAAAGATGGCTATTGGGATGCAGTTTGCGGACAGGATAGGCTGCTGCAATGCTTCGGAAAGCACCGGCTTTCAGAAGGGAGGCATTCGGTTCGTAAAGATAGGTTTCTAAAGAATCCGTATATGTGCATTCGCTGCATTGTTCCTGTTCGCGGGTGAATACAAAGTGTTGTTCTTTTTGAGTTCCTTTTGTGAAAAGGTTCACACAATGAATGGAGATTTCTGCCGGTGATGTTTGTCCGAGTAGAATTAGTAGTTCCTTGCATTCGTTGTTGACGGACAGAATGTGAACTTCCTGTGTCTGTTTCAGTTCTTTCAGTGCTAATGAAAGATCGAGCATGGGGGAGAGTTTTATCATTACCCGGTTGGCCTTTTGAAGTAAAAGCTCTTCCAGTTCGGCTACGTTTGGTTCGCAGTCGGAGATGGCAACCGTTTTTCCGCCGTGCTCATTGCGGCGCGCAGGATCGAGGAAAAGGCAGTCTACGGGGGACATTACTTGCAGGTAGGTTACTCCATCTTCGTTTTTTATGTTTATATGGTTTAGATTCAGTACGGGAAAGTTATGTGCTGCTATTTCGCAGAGTTCCTCCTGACGTTCTACGTAAGTGGCGGATTTGAATCCGGTGGCAAGAAAAGAACAGTCAATGCCGAATCCGCCGGTGAGGTCGGTCAGAGAATCTCCCTGCAAAAGACGTGCTTTGTAGCGGGCGGTGATTTCTGAAGAGCATTGTTCCAGCGACAGATGTTTCGGATACCATATCTTTTCGATCTCCCACCATGAGGGAATCTTTTCGGCTGCTACCTTCCTTCCTGCAATTTGGGTGATGGCAGTTGGCATATCTATATCCGGGTACTTTTTAGCTTGTAAAGCCAGCACACGTACATCGTCCGATGAATGTTCGCGAATAAAAAGTTGGGTTTCAGGAGAGATTTGCATCATGGTGTTATTGTGTTATAGGATATTACAATGAATCGTCGAGCTCTGATTATGGGGTTGTTGAGTGTCGGTTATGGTATTAACTTATACTTCTGTTTGGCTACGTCCCGGCTGCAAAAATTGAAATGCCACCATTCGCTGGGTAATGCACGGAATCCGGTCTCTTTCATCACTTTTCGTAGCAGTAATCGGTTCTGACGCTCTGTTTCACTCATTTTTCCATTATGTACCAATCCGATCTCGTCTGTGATGTGTGCTTCCATGCCTAAGTGGTCTACTTTGGTTCCCATCGGTAGGGGCTGTCCCAGAGAGTCTTGGATACTGACGTCTACTGCCAGTCCGTAGTTGTGTAACCCGCCTCCACGGTTGGGGTTGGAGACATATTTATATTTGGACGTTCCTTTCACTACGTTCCACATCTTTTTCTGTACCGACATTGGACGTGCCGCATCGTAAATGATAAGACTATAAGACGGGTATAGTCTCTTTAAGGCTTTTTGTGCTTCTATCAGAGCGTATGCCGCATCCGGATGCAGGTAGGCTTCCGTTAAGTTGTCGTAAAGCACTTCGCCTGTGAAATTATCAGCCTGTGTATACATCAGTTTTACAACGAGACTGCTATCCAGGTCAGCTATATTGACGAGTCCTAATGAGTCCATGTAGAGAGCCATTTCGCTTCGCTCCGGTGGTGAAACGGTGGAACATTCTTCGCGTGGTTGTATATCCTCCGTCGTTTGTTCGTATTCCATGAGGGGAGTGCTCTCCTTTTCCTTATGACTGGAAAAGAAGGAGCATCCTGTCAGCAGTAAACAGAAAATAGCTAAACTATATTTTAGAATAATCATTCAACCTTTTGTATTTAGTGTGCCAAAGATACTTCTTTTTGGCTTTAGCTCCAATAAGCTACCTCTCTTACCGTTGGATATTAGCTGCTGCTTTCTTCAGATTGGCCACTCCTTTCCATGCGTCAAGCAGGTGCAAAACATGTTCGTCTTCGGCTTTGCTATGGTTGATGGATAACAGCTCCGCATATATTTCCAGTAATTTCTTTAAGTCTTTGACAGGCTTTTCTGGAAGTCCGGCCAACATTGCCACGATTAGTTTCTCCAATTCCCGGTTATGCAGCGGACTGACGTTTATCATTTGTTGCTGTATCAGATCAGTGAGTCTTTTCAGCGGTCCCCAGCCGGTATGTTGATGCGAACTTAAGATGCTGCCTATGCGTCCACTGTCTATGCAGCCTTGACCTACACGCTCTATCCAGATTTCGGCAGCATAGGAACGGGAAGTTTTATCGGCTACCAGCATGCAAGTGGCTTCCAGTAGATAAGACACTTCGTGCCATGTATGCCTTAACTGATGAAGCGCTTCAATGGCAGCTTGGGTGATACCTGCTTCCCTTACCTCATTTAACGTCGGGTCGTATATGGCGCTGCGGATGCACCATACCAATAGTGGCTCCGGTATATTGGGAGTTAACCATGCCAAACGTGGCAAGTCGTTCTGTATGTCGTCAAAACGTTCTATCTGTGGGTACATTTCAACCAGTAACGGATGCGGATCGTATGAATAGTAACTGACTCTTTCATTATATTTGTCTTTATTGATGACATGAGAGTTCTCGCTTTCCGGAATATCGAAAGTAAGAGTTGAACAAATCCATTCTACCGTTTTCTTGTTATAATCCGTGTACGAGTCAGTATACTGATAGGTTCTCCATTTAAAGTTTCCGGTCAGAAATTCACGTGGACTTTTATTATAGGAGAAATCTTTAAATTCAGCATAGATTGTTTCCGGTGATTTCATTAATCCTGCCATCATCCACCAGGAAGGATGATTGAAAGGTGCTTGGGGAAGTACGTCTTTTTCTCCCAGCAAAAAAGTGAGCAGGTGCCGGTATTCTCCTTTCAAACTTCGGAGGAGCAGAGGAAGCTCTTGCGACGAACTTTCCAGTGCCACTCGTGAAAGTGCTGTTTGCATATCCATATCGTCCGGTTCGGCATTTGCCTGCTGATATTGTTTTAACCTTTCTATCAGGGTTTCCGGAGCGATAAACATCGGTGTATGAGTGGGAGTGGACAATAGGGGCAAAGGTTTCTCCTTGCTTTCCAGAAGGTCTAATGTCCGGCATAACAGTTGCTTATGAACGGGGAACTTTATTTTTTTGTTCGTCTTTTCACGAATGGTGAGTTTTTGTAGATTACGATACCCCCATTTGCCTTTTTGAAGTTCGTCTTTTTGTACCATTTTCAGATGTAAGTTGTTTAACTCTTGGGCTTCTTCAGGGAAACGTTTAATCAGCAGTTTGGCATAGTCAAGGAGGAAGGTGGCCATTAACTGGTCTAATATACCATTTCGGGAACTTCCTCCGCTCATCAGCAATTTGTAGGCACGTTGGAGAATAGGGGTCCATTGAGAGATTTGTTTTGCTTCCTATTGCCGGTCCCATTTCACTAAGGCTCCGAGTAACAGGTCGAAGTGATAGATCTCGTTCACGTCGAGCACTTGGCTGGCTAGAAATATCAGGTCTTCAGTGGAAGTGATTTCCTGTATCCGGTTGTCTTCACGGATGATAGGGAGTATTGGCTCATACGTGAAAGAGGCGGAATCTTCCGGCTCATTATTCTCCAAATACGCTTTCAGCTCCTTTTTAGTATTAGCCAACATGGTTTCCGTATATATGGAAAGTACCTCTTTTAATGTAGTAGATGCCGTCTCTCCATACGTCTGAATAAGTTTGACTATCTTACTTTGGGTGGATTCTTCCCGGCTCATCAGTCCTTGTGCGGCTGCACAACAGATAGTGTCGCGATGTTCTTTTCTTTCTTTTGCCAGCTTATGGAGTATTGCCAGTGTGTTTTGGTGAATCGCTTTCACGTCCGAAGCAAAAAGCACGGAAGTCTGACTTAGAAACTCTTCAACCTGGAATTGTGGGTGAGTGCATAAGTTCTTCAGCAGTCCGAGTATGATATTTACCGGACGGCTGTGAGGGGCGGACAGAACGGCAAATATTTCCGGTTGTAGTGTCAGTTGTTCTTCTGTGCTGGGGTTAAGTGCGGTAAACATGCCTGCAAACCAACTACTTAGGTTTTTGTTCAGATTCCGGTTGACGGCAAGCAGAGATTCTTTTAATACACGCATACGATCTAGTTGACCGTGTTCTACGAAGTATCTGAAAGAGAAATAAGGCTGTCCGCTTGTACGATTATCCGTCCAGTTTTGTCCGCAATCGTATTGGAACAGATACCAGATATGTTCTTTGAGTGTGATTGCCCGCTTTTGCAGGAAATCGGTATTGTTCATGTAGTTCACCAGATAACCGGCGATGGTTTGCGGAGAGGGTGTTAGGGTGAGTACTCCCTGTTCTATCCAATCCATCAGAGTTTCGTAATTCATTCCATAGAAACCGCCGAATTCCTTGCTTTCACCCTCTTTGAAGAAACTGTCGATCCAGGAAGGAATGTACCATGGGATCAATTCATTCAGTTGTTCCGTATAGATTCCCCATTCGTGTTTGCGGAATTCTTTTAGCGAATAGATGACGAGGGCGGTAAGATTGATGATACGATGCTGTTCGGGAGTTCCGCGTGTACCGTATGTGTTCTCGTTAAGTTGCACGAATTTATTGTAGTGTTCTTCCAATTTGTTAAGGCAGGGAACAAGCGTTTTTCGTTCTTCCTGCGTTAGTCCTTGCAGAAAAGGGATGATGGCGTCGCCTTGTCCTTTTTCTACTATCTCGTTGAGGCGTTCTTCTATGGTCATAATCATGAATTTGTTATAGGTTGTTGAGTGAAGTCGTCACTTTTTTCAGGTTGCTGTTTGTGCCCCATTCTTGCAGGCGTTGCAGGAGTTGTTTGTCTGTAACCTTGCTGTGGTTGATGGTCAATAGCTCCAGATAAAGTTCGAGCAGTTGTTTGAGTCCGGTAACGGGTTTGTCTGGCAATCCGCCTATAAATTCTGTGAGCAGTGCTTCCAGTTGCTGGTTGTGGAAAGTACTTCGTTTGTACATGCTTTCGTACACTTGTGTGGTGAAGCGTTTTAGCGGAGCAAGTTCCATCTGGATGAGGCGGGCCAGGATTTCTCCTACCCGGTGATTGTTTATTCTTCCTGTGGATATTCCTTCTACCCATAATTCGGCTGCATAGGAACGGACTGTTTTGTCTACAAAAAGCAGCGAACCACTTAGTAGGAGCAAACTCATCTCTTTGAGCGGGCAGTGGAAAGACAACAGCATGCGCAAGGCACAGGCGAGGGTGCGTTTGCTGTCTTCCTGCGGAGTGCCGAAAGTCATGTAGCAAGTGATAATTTGGGCTATCAATGGTTCCGGGCGGTTGGGGAAACAGCATAGCAGAGGTTCCATGTAACGGGAATCATCCATGTTATATTTACTGTTGATAATCAGATGTTCCTGCCATAACTGGTGGCTGTTGTATTCAGTATATGTATGCCATTTGTAGAACTCGAGTTGGAGCAGACGCCTGTCAGTTTCGTATGATTTCTCTTTGGGTTTCACCTCTTTCCACTCGTAGTCTCCTGTCAGATAGTTGTGTGGTAATGTGTTACAGGCGAAAGATTTGAATGCTTCGAATTCCGTCTCCGGTGCTTTTTCCAGTCCGGCGGCCATCCAGGCGGTTGGATGATTGTAGGGCGGTTCGGGTAGCGTGTTTTCATCCAACAGGAACAGAAAGAGATGCAGGTATTCATCTTGCAACAGTTGCCGGGCGGTGGCGATGGCTTCTTCTTTGTCTTCCATGGCACATCGGGCAATAGCTAGCTGGAAATCCCATGGACAGGGTTTCGTTTCTGCTTTCTGATATACGGCAAGCCGGCGTACCAGTTCGGTAGCCTGTACGTATGCCGGGGTATGGGTGGGAGTAGAAAGTAGGGGGAAGGCATTGCCTCCTTTTATTTTACGGATCACATTTAGCCATAAATGTTTGATGGGCGTGAAACAGGTTGCGTTGCTGTAGCCGGGTTTCCAGTCGGCAAGTCGTTTGAAAGAGCGCTCGTCATAAGCTCCTCTGTTTTCATCTATTCCTTTCAGCCTTTCTTCCAGTCGGGTGAACATATTTCTCAAAAATCCTGTGTTGGAGGTATCTTTCTGTGCCCATAAGCGTTGATATTCCAGTAGGAAGGTAGCGAGAAGATCTTCGTATGGCTCCCAGCTATTGGCAACGATAGTGGCAGCCCGTTGGAAAACAGGTTCCATCCGGTTGAGATCTTCTTTGTCCAATTGGGGATGGAAGGCAATGATGGCGGCAATGGTTGTTTCTATCTCCCAACTTTCCTCCATATCGAACAAACGACTAAGCTGGAACAGGAAATCTTCTTTGTTGGCGGGGAAGGGAATAAAGTTGTCTTCCCTGCAGATGTATACCGTTTCTCCCACACTTGCATCAGGCTCATGGGGTTCTTCTGTAGGCTGCGGCGTGAAAGAAGAGAGTATCGCATGCACGCTTTGAAACATCTCCGGTTGATAAGATTGCAGTGTTTCCTGGAGATTGGATGAAGAGGCGTCTCCATATTTTGATATAAAATTAGCGGCTTTCTTTTGAAGGCTTTCGTCTTTCTTCAAGAAGAGTTGGCAGAGAGTGATGCAGCAGGGCTCTTTCATCTCGGGATGTTGTGCGACGATCTTTTCAAAGAGGGCGTAAATGGTAAGTAGCGAGTTTTTGGGGCTGGAGAAGAAAAGGGTGGTTGCACGTTCGATGAATTCCTGATAACGGAATCCTTCTTCGGATGCAATATTTTTCAACTGTTGCAACATCACGTTCACCGGTTTGGTATAGGAAGAGGTGAATATTTGCATCATCTCTTCTTGCAAGGATAACAGTTCTCCGGTAGTTGGTTGCAGAGTTTCGAAGAATCCGGCAAACCATCCTGCCATATCTTTTTTGAAACTCCGGTGGAAGGTGGCGAGTGTGGCTTTTAATAGGCGTTCTCTATCCAGATGGCCGTCCAGCGAAAAGCGGTAGAGAGCGGCACTGATACTTTCATCCCGTGCGGTAACTCCTTTTTTATAAGCCTCTTTGGCGCAATCATCTTGATAGCCGATGGACGATTCGTATTCGAAAATCGTCCAGATATGTTCTTTCAGGGTGATGTCCCGCTTGAGTAATAACTCACTGTTGAAAGTATCGTTTCCTTTAGGTTCCTTATTTCTGATGCGGGTAATCCAGGGGAGTACATGTGCAATGCGGCTTGGAGCAATTTCTTTGAGGTATCCCATATCCATGAGCTGCATCAGCTGTTCGTAATTGAGATTGAAATTAAACCAAGTTTTGTCATCATTGATAAAATCAGTCAGCCAGGTGGGGTAGTAGAGCGGGAGTAGTTTGCAAAGCATATCAAACTTCACATGATATGCCATATCCATCTCCCGTTTGTTGGCGCAGACAAACTGGACAGCAGATAGAAAATGTGCCCGTGCCGCACTGCAGGTTGTCTCACTACTGAAACCGGCAAACTTACTTTTTATCCATTGTAAATCCCGGATAACCGGCAGCAGCTTCCGCCTTTCTTTCATTGGTAACTCCAGTAATCTCTTGACAAAAGGGATTAATATCTTCTCTTCATTCTCCGGAGTATCCACATAAGCCTTGGATAATTTCTCGAGTTCTTTTTTTAGTTCTTCCATTGTACTAGTTTCTTTACTGCCAGAATATGTTTGCAAGCTCCCCGTTCTCCTTGATTGCTGCTGAACCAGGTGCAAGTGCAACGCTCCTTCTCACTTTCTCTGTCGAGAATGACCGTATGTCTGACACCTCCGCTTCCTGCCACGCGTGCTTCTGTCCGTTTCTCGTCATTCGATATGATTTCTACTTTTTCTTCTTCCAATAGTTTTTCTGCAGCTATCATTCGAGGATTGAGACTTAAAATACGTTCGGTTTTGAAAGGCAGGCGACGGTAGAAGAAGCTGTTTTCATCCAAATCGAATCCCAATAACCCCATGGCTGCCAGCCGTGCCGCGAGAGAATCTACCTTATCCAGGTCAATATGTTCCTCTATGGCAAAAAGAGTGGGGTTGAACTGTTGGTTGGCATAACTGTATTTATCCATTGCTTCTATCCATCTTTCGGGGACATCTTCGAGCAGAGATTCCAGTGCGGCGCCTTCTCCGGAAAATCCTCTCCAACATTCGCGGGAAAGAGAAAGGCTGAAGCGTACCGGACCGAAATAAAGTTGCCAAATGGTAGATTGCATGGTGGGATGCGCAAAGACTTTCAGCTCATCGGCAAATGGAAGCAAGGGCTCGAGCAGACGTAAGCGATGAAGTCCTCCAATGCAGACGGCATTCATGCTTTTCACCGGTGAAAAGGCGGGTTTTTGACCGCGCATCACTAAATAATAGTCGCATTTCACACTACTTTTCGGAAGAGTCTGGAAGAGTTGTAAGGTTTGTATGCGATTGAAGGAGTAGAGCTGTTCCGCAACGGATTGATAAATCTGTACCGTAGTCAGCCCTTTTATCCATTTCACGGGAAGAGGTACTTTTCGTTCTATCACTTTCTCACCTTTATGATAAAGTCCCACCTCTTTGGGACCGACCGACATTACCATATTCTCCTGTCTGCCTATTCCTCCTAAGGCAGAAATCATTCCGGGATTAAAATCTACGTTTGTTGTCCCGTTTTCCAGAAATTCTCCGTCGTGTCCGTCAGGAAGCACGTCGACTCTGGCATATACACCTGCACAATTAGAGAATCCTTCAAAACGCAGGCGGTCATTTCCTGCGGTTACAATCGGATCTTTCAGCATGGAAAGCTGTGACGGTGTCAGATTAAAACTGGACTGCACAACATTGGATAATGCGATGAGGCAGCGTGCTGTCATGTAGGGTTGTGTCAACTTTCCCCAAAAGAAACAGGGTGTTTCTTTCTTTTCTATTTCGCTGTATTTGGCAAGAAACAGTTCGTCCTGATCGGCTGACCGTTGCAGTGCGGAAGGAGCTGCATATTGGTAAGAGATGGTATCAGTCATAGATAGTAAATCTGAATTTGGTTGTATATTCTCCAAATATAGAAATTAATTCTTAGTGAAAAAAAGAAGTAGGAGAATTTACATCGCTTTGGAATACTGATATTATAAAATATCGTCAAATGAAGCATTTATGCCTCTTTTGGCAGCAAATATTAAATACAATTCTTTATAGTCAGGCACAATTTTTTATACATAAAACAACTATTATTTATAACTATTCTTAATTTCTACGTTCCTTTTTGCCGGAAAATAATACTTTTGTTCCCATAATTAGAATGTTTTAGTAACAGATTCTAAATTAAGTCTTATGAATTTTTAAAGATGAAAAAGACAGCTGTTTGTGAAAATCGCTAATATTGTTTGTTTTGTTTGTGTTATCCCATTTTGAGTCAGGTGTGACTTCAAAATGGGATTTTCGCTATAAAGACAGTCTCAAAACCACCTGAATACTATCAAAAATGACCTAAATTCTATCAGTGGATAGATTTTCCCCTAAACAATGTCTGTTCTTCACCTGCCACATTTGTTGAAAACCCGTAAACTTGCAACATCAAAATGATGATAACGAATACTCACAATTTAAAAATAACGTATATGAAAAGTTTAAGCTTCAGGAAAGATCTGATAGCAGTACAGGATGAATTACTCCGTTTTGCATATAAACTGACAACCGATCGTGAAGAAGCAAACGATTTGTTACAGGAAACCTCATTAAAAGCATTGGATAACGAAGACAAATATACCCCCGACACAAATTTCAAAGGATGGATGTATACTATAATGCGGAACATCTTTATTAATAATTACCGCAAAGTAGTGCGCGATCAGACATTTGTCGATCAGACTGAAAACCTCTATCACTTAAACCTGCCGCAAGATTCAGGTTTTGAAAGTACGGAAAGAGCTTACGATTTAAAAGAAATGCACCGTGTAGTCAATGCTCTGCCGAAAGAATACAGAGTTCCGTTTGCTATGCACGTTTCAGGATTCAAGTACCGTGAGATCGCAGAAAAGCTGAATCTTCCGTTAGGTACTGTAAAGAGCCGCATATTCTTTACCCGTCAGAAATTGCAGGAAGAATTGAAGGACTTCCGCTAAGCGTTTACTATCAATTTTCAGTTGGTATCAATAGGTATAGGGCAAAAGGATCTCGTTTCCTTTTGCCTTTTTTATTTTATGTGTTGGAGGTTTGTATTTGTTATGGGAATTTTTTCAGTAACTTTGTCACTGTTTAATTGACTGCTCTGACTTATCAGTCAAGGATAGTCGATTTGCTTCTCTAAATTGTCGAAGAATGAATAAAGATATAAATGTTATGATAAAAGCGATCATGCTCGATGTGGATGGAACATTGGTAAGTTTTGAAACTCATAAAGTGTTGCCATCCTCTGTTGATGCCCTTAGGAAGATTCATGACGGTGGAATTCGAATAGTCATTGCTACCGGTAGAGCGGCAGGCGACCTTCATGAAATAGCTGATGTTCCGTATGACGGAATTATTGCATTGAATGGTGCCGACTGTGTTTTGCGGGATGGCACCGTGATAAGAAAGCACCTTATTCCGAAAGATGATTTTAAGAAAGCCATGGAAATAGCAAAGACCTTTGATTTTGCAGTCGCTATTGAATTGGATGAAGGTGTGTTTGTTAATCGTCTGACTCCGACTGTCGAACAGATTGCTAAAATCGTGGAACACCCTATCCCGACCGTTGTAGACATTGAAAACCTGTTTGAAAAGAAAGAGTGTTGTCAGCTTTGTTTTTATATCGATGATGAGATGGAACAAAAAGTGATGTCGTTTCTGCCTAATCTTTCCTTGTCGCGCTGGCATCCTTTATTTGCTGACGTAAATGTGGCAGGAATAAGTAAAGCAACCGGCCTTTCGGTATTTGCTGATTATTATGGGATCGGAATGACGGAAATAATGGCTTGCGGCGATGGTGGTAATGATATTCCTATGTTGGAAGTTGCCGGAATCGGAGTGGCTATGGGAAATGCATCGGAGATAGTCAAGGCTTCAGCCAATTTTGTTACTGATACGGTGGAGAATGACGGGCTTTGTAAAGCGCTGAAACATTTTGGAATTATTTAATATTGGGTACTCTATAGCTTAATATTATAGGTGTTATTCCCCTATTGCTTATTCTTCGCCATTTCTGCTTTGTCCGTTGCTGTTGTTTTTACCTGTTTGGGAACAATTAGTTATCTTTTATTCTAGTTGGAGGATGGCTATAAAAAGGAAAAATTCCTGCAAGTGAAGCACTTGCAGGAATTTTTCAGTGGACCAGCCTGGGCTTGAACCAGGGACCTCCAGATTATGAGAACGATAAAATGATATTTTGTGACAGCCAACAATTTTAGCCTTTATTGAATATCAAATAATTATATAGGTTGCTACTCTCTATGAAACTCACTAAATCTCCCTAACTGAAACCGTTTGTTTACGCATTGTTTACGCAGAATTGCATGAAAAGGATACCGATATTAAGCCTATTTGGAGTAATACCAAGTACCTTCTTTTGTTTTGCATAAGGTATAATGCTGTCGCAAATTATTTGTGTTTTGCGGCAAAATGAGCCACAGTTTAAAACAACCTCAACCAGTGCATGTTTATACCAAACCTATACACTCTGAGTCTATTTAAGACCAAGTTGTAGTTCTAATCTTTTTATATGTTCGTTTACTCTGTGTTTTCTCGTTTCTTCCGGAACAAATTTTTTGCAATAAACTTTCATGTTACCACAAACAGAAAAACAAACAAATGAAATGAAGAGAGTTATTGGTTTTACCAACTCTTGATTTTCTTCATAAACAGCTCTTTTCGTTGCATGTGACAACTCTCCGCGATAGCAATATATTATATCAATAAGAGAATCAAAGTTTAGTTCTTTGTGCTTATCTGTACATATCTGTTGTATCTTTAAATACAAATTATAGTTTTGTTCCTTAATCATATTTATTGTTGATAATACGGCATATTTAAGCATGTCTGATTTTCTGAAATTCTTTTTTTGCTCTGCTGAAAATTTACCCTCTGCAAAGCAATATTCTAAAATCATATAAAAATGAATATAGGCAGAGATATAATCAAGTTTGTCTAAATAACTATTAGCTTCTCTAAAGAAATTATATGGCACTTTAGCTTCTGGTATAAATGTTTTGTCAAGCATTAGTCTTGAGAAATTGTCACTAGTAATTAATACCTTTCTCTGTTTGCTTAATGATTTCCTCATAGAAAACAATACCTCATTTTTAGCCTTGTCTATCCATAATAAATCTAAGTATTCATTATAATAGACTTTCATTACGCCATGCTGAAATCCACCATAAACTTCTATATTACGAAATATATCAAGCATCCTACTGTCAAGGTATTTGTCAATATTCATAGTAAATGATGCTTTTTCTCCATTTCTAGACAATTCGACTAAATCAGAGTGCTCAATGCTAATCTTTTTGGAAACAGATAACATGTACGTTCCATTTTCGATGTACATTTTTATTTTATATAAACAATATAATATCTGTACCGGCTCTTTCAGTACAAAGTTTCCATCAATAACCGTTTTGGCTGTAAATATAATATTCATATAATCTGTCTGATTCAAATAATCACGCGTAAAGTTAGCAACTTTATTGTCATATAATAACAAAAATGAAAATTAATCATTATTTTTGTAGTCAAAAGGTGTAATAATGGAAGATGTAAATCGAATAAAACTCGTTTTAGTTGAGAAAAAACGTACTAGTAAATGGCTCTCAGAACAAATGGGAGTTAACCCATCTACTGTGTCAAAATGGTGCACAAATACATCACAGCCAGATATAACTAGTTTGCTAAAGATAGCAGACTTATTGGAAGTAGACATTAAGGAACTGATAGTTCGTGAGTATAAAGCCTATTTACTATCGCAAACATGACACCAAACAGCGCGTACATTGTGTTCGTGAACTGCATTTACCTTTGCAAAAATATTAAGATATGCCGACAAATAAGAATGCTTTGACAAGATACAAGTATCTTGATGAAATGCTGTCAGATAGACATCATTTCTATGATATTCACGACCTCACAAAAAAATGCAATGAGAAACTTATTGATGCAGGATTCCCTGAAGTATCTCAGCGTTGCATTGAAAAGGATATAAACTATTTGGAGTATGATCCATTTTATGCTGAAATAGAACGCTATAGGGTTAATGGTCATCGGTGTATAAGGTATAAGAACCCTTCTTTTACTATCTTCAGAAAGGAACTGAGTGAGGAAGAAAGCAACCTGATATTGGAGGTGCTTAACACAATAGGACAATTTGATGGTTTGGCTCATTTTGAATGGCTTGACCGTTTCAAAATCGGACTTGGTCTGAAAAAACGTCCTCGGATCATTAGCTTTAGTAATAACCCTTACCTGCAAAATTCCAACTTGTTAGGTGTATTGTTCGACAATATTTCAAACCAAGTTGTCATTAAATTGGGGTATCACACTTTTACAGATAAAGAAACTAGAGAAATCATTTTCCATCCTTATTTGCTTAAACAATATAATAATAGGTGGTACTTGATTGGCGCGGCTGATGATGATGGCAAAATCCTCAATTTCGCCCTCGACAGAATTGATGCTGTGACTGCTCTTCCTGAAGTGAAATACAAACCATGTAACGAAGACCTAGCTGACCGTTTCGAAGATATTATTGGAGTAACCCTATATGAAGACCGGGATGTTGAACATATCCTTTTCTGGGTGAGTAATCGTTCTAAGGACTATGTTGGAACCAAGCCGATTCACGGGTCACAATGCCAATATAAAAGTGAAAAAGATGACGAATTCCGTAAGCAATATCCATCTCTTAATGAGGGTGCATTCTTCTCTATAGATTGCATTCCGAACTATGAGTTAATACGTGAACTTTGTTCCTTTGGTAAAGAACTTATCGTGTTGTTGCCTTCATCCATCCAAGACGATATTTTTAATCATATTAAATCAATGCTTGATAGTTATTCTGGTGTACGAACATAGGGTTCGTTATGCCAATTTACCTTTGCAGCAGAAATAATAAAAACAAGCGTTATGAACACTCAGAATCCCAACAGCATTTTTGTTTTCGACATGGACAATACATTAATCAAAACGGATAAAGCTAACAACCTCGCCTATTCCGAGGCAATAAGTTCAGTACTGGGTGTAAATTATAATATTGAAAATGAGAAGAGATTTACGAGGAACGAACTAAAGGAGTTATTTCCCCAATTGACACAAACTCAAATTAATGAAATAATTGATTATAAAGAAAAGTGCTTTGAATCATACCTCTATGAAACGGAGTTAAACAATAATCTATTCAGTATCCTGAAATGCCTCCATCAAGAAGGGCATCATACAATCTTATTGACTAATTGTCATTCTGGAAGAGCAATTAGCCTATGTAACTTCTACAATCTTACTAAGTATTTTGTTCAGCGTTTTTTTAATGAAGATTGTATTGACAACAAATACACTCTTCTTAAATCTCTGGGGTACGACTTGCAGAACGTCGTTTTATATGAAAACGACGAGGCTTCTTCCTCAGAGGCAGTTACTAACGGAATTAATTTAGATAAAATCATCAAAGTAGAATTTTGAAAAGTATGGAACAGTTTGTAATTCAGTCAAGAGCCAGTTTTTGTCGTAAAAGAGAAGGTGGTCTCGAGAAAGCCCTCAAGCAAGATATAATCGCTTTTTATCACAATGATTATCAAGGTGGTGGTAACTGGCGCGTGTCTGGCACCATTGAAAATCTTATCTGCACTTTTAAGAATGATGTCACGACATATTCACGGCAAACTCTGAATAATGCGATAAACAAACTTACTCAAATTTTGAAAGTCGACTTGCCTGAGATTCTGCGTCTTAGTGGAAAACAAAATCTTCGTGTTTGTGTCATTCCTAGATCAAAACGAGAAAATTCGTATCGCTGTAATCAACTATACTTAAGAGCCACAATCCAATTTGTGACACAACAATTGAATGGTTTTATAGATGGTACACATGATATTATTAGACACACTGATACCGCCACAACGCATTTGGCTCGTAGTGGTCATGGAGGTTCAGGCGAATTGCCTTATGTTGGTATAACAAAAGATACGTGTAATATTTCGGATGATGTAATCGGGCAAGATATATTGCTAATTGACGATCTTTACACTAAGACCGTTAACATTGACGAGGATTGTATTCAAGCCCTATTGGACAAAGGTGCGAAAAGTGTCATTTTCTATTCTATTGGCAAAACGTTATCAAGATATTAAACAAAGCTCTGTATATGAAATACTCGGAAAATGCATTAAACATTCTAACTGTTCGTACCTTTCCTCAAAAGGGGCCTGCGTGGATAGATAAAAAAATACGTGGAAACGAAGACTTATCTATTTTATATCACCTTTTAGAGACTCATGAATACGAGTTTATGAAAAAGCGGGAAAGAATAGAATCTGTCATCAACCAACTTGAAAATTGTACAGATGGTCTTGTCGCAATCGGTGATGCTAATTTCCCTTCTTTGCGCGGAAGCGTGAAACCAGCAGACAAGCCTTTTGCACTTTTCTATAAAGGTGATATAAGCTTGCTAAGCAAAGATAATTTGAACATTGCTGTTATAGGAGTCCTCAATCCTGATGAAAAGATTGAACTGACTGAGAGAATGGTTACGTCAGAAATTATAAAACACAACGCAACAATAGTGAGTGGCCTCGCTCTTGGTTGTGACTCTATTGCTCATAAAACAGCTTTGGAGAAAGGTGCCAAAACTATCGCCATTCTACCTAGCACTCTTGACAGTATCTTACCTAAGGAGAATGTAGAACTTGCTGAAAAAATTGTCGAAGCAGGAGGATTGCTTATCAGTGAATACTACGAAGCTCCCAAAAGTAGAAATGACATGGTGAGCAGATTTGTTGTTCGAGACAGGCTACAAGCTTTATTCTCTGATGCCGTACTCTTATCTGCAAGCTATGCTCCCAATAACTTAGGAAATGATTGTGGTTCGAGACATGCCATGGAAAAGGCTAAATCCTATGGTATCAAACGTGGCGTTATCTATAATGACAGCAAGCATCACAATATTGCAATGTATGATTTGAATCGTCAAATACTTGCTGAAGACAGAAGTGTAATACGCATTGACTCTGCTAATATGAGTGAGGCTGTTCTTCGGCTAGTTACTAAAACGAACAAACATATTTTATTTTAAGACCAAAATGGGATTTAATTTAAGTGCGGATTTCTATGCGTGTCGGATTGTTATTTGCTATTCCGAATTTGTGATTCAAAATGATAAAGGATTAGATTTCTTAGGATATTTTGTAAATAACGAGTAATATGAACATAGGCTTCGTGAATATTTAGTACTTTTGTAAACCAAAAAATAAGCGATCTTTGATAGGTTTGGTGAGCCAAAATGTTATTTGACTTTTTGTCCGGCGTGGTGCAAACCCTATTTTCGCAAGAGAATAGATTCGCTGGATATCTCTTCGCTTGACGGGGAGACGATAATGTTAGTACGTTAACGTGATAACACTTTATACGATGTACTTTCTATTTTTTTTGTTTTTATGTTTTATGACTTTATATATTTATATTGTCTATTATTTTTTTTACATAAAGAAAAGACGTTTTGGTAAATCATTCCTCAGAGATCGCTTTTATATAAATTGAGAACAAGAATGGATAAGAAACAAATAGTAAAACAGGTATCTCAAATCAAATCAAAAGAAGATTTGTTGAATCTCCTCAATTGTATCAAAAGAGACGAGCTTGAGGAGATGGGATTTGATGCTTCTAAGTTTCATCCATTCACAATTAGGCACCTTAACTATTATTGCAATCCAAATAATGTTTTCCATCGATACCGTCAGTTTCATATCAAAAAAAAATCTGGTGGAACCAGAGTAATTACGGCCCCGAGAAACCGCAGCTTTATGATGATGTTGCAAGCTGTAAATGAAATTCTGAAAGCCCTATACTCTCCTTCCGATTATGCTATGGGATTTACTGAAGGCAGATCAGTAGTTACTAATGCCACCATTCATAAAGGTCAAAACTATGTTTTCAATATTGACCTGAAAGATTTTTTCCCTAGTGTTGAACAATTTCGTGTATGGAAAAGGATCCAATTAAAACCATTTAATTTCCCCAAGCAAATAGCTAATATTGTTGCGGGGCTTTGTTTTATGCGTCAAGTAAGAAACGTTATTGACGAAACTAAGGAGCATGATAATGACAAAAAATTCAAATATGTTTTGCCACAAGGTTCTCCTGTCTCTCCAATTATTACTAATATGGTATGTGATACATTGGATCGCCGTTTAGCGGGATTGGCGCGTAGGTTTGGGCTTCACTATTCACGATATGCCGATGACATTACTTTTAGCTCAATGCATTATGTATATGCCCCTAATGGTAAATTTCATACAGAACTGTACCGCCTGATTACAGAACAAGGATTTATCATAAATGAAGACAAAACACGCCTTCAAAAACTTGGATCACGCCAAGAGGTAACAGGCATTATTATCAGTCAAAAGCTTAATGTTACTAAAAAGTATGTAAGAGATATTCGTAATATTCTTTATATTTGGGACAGATATGGATATACGACAGCAATATCCAAGTTTCTTCCTAAATATAAGGCTGCCAAAGGACATGTCAAAAAGGGAAACCCGGATTTGCAGAATGTTATTGATGGAAAACTCATGTATCTGAAAATGGTGAAAGGTGATGAAGATTCTGTATATGTGAAACTTTATACGAAATTTCAGGAGTTAGTCAATAGAGATTCTAGTTCGGATAAAACCAATTCTTATGGTATTACCTACATTGAGTCTTTACCTTTTCTGAAATTTGAGAAAGATAAAAATACAATTATCACTATCCATCACAAGGATTGTAATAAGCGATATGCTACGTTCAAAATAGGAGAAACAACCCAGATAGCATCAATAAATAAAAGTGTAACACCTGATGATGAACAGCAAAAAGAGAAGCTGGCTATCTCTTATTGTAGGGATTCTAAAGGAGAACGATTTTGGCTCATACATTTAGTTGATAAAATGACTGAATTCAAGCCAAAGCCTGTTGATATTGACGAATTGAATAATGATTTAGACTTACTATTAAGCATTTGATATGGATGATAAGTTGATGTCCACGATTGACAAAATAGCAAGATTGACTCAGCAAAATACTGAGTTTGATATGGAATTGCGAAAGCGACTGAATGTTGCTTCCGCAAATTCTGTTTTGTCAGACGATGAACGTATAAACGATATTTACGAGTACTGCATTGAGGACATCATAAAGAAGCAAGCTACAGAATTTTATGCAGACTTCCCTTTACAGACTATAAAAGATCGTTTGATTGGAGATTATATCCGTATGGAGTCATTCAGAAGAAAAGATAATTTCGAAGACTTTTGTTTGTCACTGTATCAACAGATAGAGTGTATGACTAATAAATTGTGCGAGAATAAAGATCTGTCTGATATTACAGAAATAATGTGGGGGCATCCTGCATATCTGAAGATAGAAAAAGGCAAAGATACATCCATTTATAACAGAGGTGGTGACTATACAATTGCAAGCTTATTGTTCCCAGGTAATAACAAACAATCAGGAAATACTAATGCTTTTGTGAAATCAAGAATATCATTGCAAACTCAATATGCAATGGACAAGATACGTACTATTGTATATTTCTTGGGTTATAAAGCAATGATGAAGAGCGGTGATTATGACTCGTTTGTTGAAATTACGTCGCTGCTAAATGATATTTATCAATGTCGCAACATGAATCACCGCGGAAACTCTCAAAACCAATGGGAAAAAGAAACCTTTGACAGAATATTCCCTTTGAAATCACTCTATTATTTTAAATTTCTAGGGGTGTTGGCGCAATATGTTGAATATATAAAAGAGGGGTGGGGGTATATCCCAGAATTAAAAAAATATAGCGAAAGCATTGAGAAACAGAATATTTCTGCTCCCCAACCCAAAGTGTTAGGTAAAATAGAATTGAAAGATGATGGGAGAAAGCATTTTAAATAATCTTTAATTTGAGCCTTATCTGTATGAAAAAAATATCGTAATTTCAATCTTCTAATGGTAGGGATTTTTTATAATGTTTTTGGCAGTAATGAAGAATTTCACCAGGAAGTTTTTGAGTATCTTATTATATTCCTATGTAGAAATATTTTTAAATTATGTTGTCATAGCATAGACTATAAGGTTGATAAAAAAAAGATATTTTTATTTCCCCTTTTTGTTGTAATATTATTTCAATGCATTGTTTTTCTACTATATTTCCTATCATCCACAATAGGAGGTTTATTCATATTTAGAGAGAATTTAACTTGCTAGCAAATTGCTAAGAAGTCATTTAGCACACATAACCTATTGAAAATTAAATGATATCATTTTGTATTTAACTTGCTGGTAATTTGCTGGTTAGTTAAACAGAGACAGAAAGCCGTCCGCATTGTATGGTATCGCATATGAACTTCATATGGAGCAATATGCTATCAGCCCTAATACCACCGTATAAACAAACAAAAATATCACCAATACTTTCATCCAGAAATCAGAGAACCAAACGCCTTCATTTCGCCTAAGGATTTTGCGCATATTAGATTCATGGTTCGTTAACATTTTCGTTTGTTCGGAACGATGATTTTCCAATACGGTTTTCCATGTCCCGATAGCTTGGTTTAAGAGTTGTTGAAGTTGGGCAAGATGTTCGGAGCTTATGGTTGCCTTGAACTGTGTATCTCGTTCTGTTTTTACAATCGCATTGCAAATGCCGTTGATGATATTGCCAGAACTATCAATAGCAGTTTTCAATATCATTGCAGCATCACGCTCTGCTTTAATAGCGTCTTGAAGGTCTTGGTGAATCTTCAACAATGCCTCTTTTGCTTCACGCACTTCCGCAAGTCGCTTGTCGGCATCCTGCTTTTCGGCCTCTATCTCATGGTTGATTTCAGCCTTCTTAAACATGTCATCAACGTCTATTGATGGAGCGATTTTTGATTTTCCAATTCCCATGGTTCTTGTCTTTTGATTATTCGTTTATCTGCGAAGTCCTCTCCTACATTTGCACATTCTGTTTGCCATTCTTGCGCAGCGGCGTGCCCATTCAAGGTCATCCTCGTCTTTGTCCCGTCCCCAGCCACCTGTGTCAGAACCGCCACCACCACTTGAAGCCACCATACTTGTGGCAGCATCTAAATACCCTGCAAAGAGTAAAAGAGCCGTGTGTTGTATCTCCTCAATCTTAACCAACGGGTGGGCTTCCTCCAAAGAACAATTCTGCCGAATGATAGTATCTGCAGCTTCGGGTATCTCCACATGAAATTTGTGGAACTCGTCTATCGCTATATCGTAATGCCTCATAACCGACAGTGAAACAGTCGGAGGTTGTATAACAGGAGTTGTATTGGCTGTCCGTGTTTGTTGGGGAACAGGTTTTGTTGGTTCGAATTTCCTTTCCTTCGGATGTAGTTTTGCCCAAGTAGCCTCTATCTTTGATGGGGTCAGGTTTCGACCAATACCCAACACGGATGATTTATAAATGGAGTTGCCACGCTTGATGGAATAGCCATAAACTCCGCCACCGTCTTTTTCTTGCAAGTGCACTTTATAGCCTTGTTTCACCAATTCCATTTCATACCTCTGCCAACTGAATTCGTCCATCGTGCGGAGTATCACCATGCAACTGTCTGAGATTTCTTGTCTGTGACGTATGCCTATTTCTTCAGATTGTACCCAGCCTCGTCTCTCGTTGATGATATTCGCAGCCATGACAGCCCTCTCGCCAATCTTATGACTGTCATTGATTTTTCCGTCCATATCCACACGGTTGGCATCAATGTGCAGATGGAGAATGCCACTTTTAGAATCACGATGCAGGGCGACTATGTATTGAGAACCTTTGAGGTTGGTCTGTTTTGAGGAAGCCCGTTTGGTCTTGCCGGAGAGGTCTATGGAATCAAACACGCGGATGAACTTATTTGATAAACGTACCCAATCGTCCATCGTCCAGTCCCGGCTTTCTTCTTCGGATGGGGAAATTTCAATTCTTATCACGTTTCTGCCTAAAGGTCTGCCCTTATTGATATTCTCTGCAAACTTTCTCTGTACGAGCATCATCCGTCCGTACATCGCTTCCGGCGAAATATCATTGGGCAAGAAGTTGGCTTTGACTATATCCGCTTTCTCCTTGTTGACGGAATATCTTATGGCATTTGCGCCATGCGATATGGTAGAGGCTTTTGCTATCATAACAATTTATTCAGTAAGGTAATTTTCTATCTGGCTCCAGCGGTTGATAAGTTGAGTCGCGGCTCTCATCCATTGTTCTACAAATCGGGTGTCGCTGAAATACATTGCACGTTTGTCCGCCTGGATGGATTTCACGGCTGCTGCAATACGGATAAGGTCACCCCTTGCATCCGTCAGACTACATAGGGCTTTCACTTCATGGTCAGACAACCGTTGCCGTGGATGTTGCCCCAAGGCGGTACGCCGTACATAATCGCTCATGGATAAGCCGCAGGTCTTGGCAAGTTCTGCCGTTTGGGTATATTCCTGTTCCGTCACCCTGGCTTCAAGCCGCAGAGTGCGCCTTGTAACTTTCTTTTCGTTTTCTTCATCAACTTCCTTGTCGGTATTCTTTTTCATCTTCATACTCTGTTATGTTATGGGTGAAACACCAATAAAAAGGGTCAGCACGGTGGGAGCTTGCGACTGCCGGAATATGCCTATGTGGTACGAATAAGCGAAGCGAATTTGTGCGACATAGGAACTTCTTGCAATACTGCATACAACAGCTTCGGACACATCACCTTTCTGGTACGGCTATATCTGGTTGTCAGCCGGAATATCTCCGCCGGAATCTTCCGTTGCCGCAGTCTGTGGGGAAACAGAAGGGAAAGAAGAGGGAGAAGGCTGTTTGCCTTCATCTGATATAGCAGACATACTCTCCTTGTCATTTTGCTGGTCTTTCAGTCGGACATAGAAAGGATTGTCTATGCGGCTTCTGTTCTGCATCCATGCCGATATACATTTCAGTGTGTGGATACTTGTCCGATTACTTTGCGTAGATACGACAATTCCTAACTGGTTCATCTTGTCAAGCACACGGGATATGGTCTTTTTGTCATAGCCCAACTTGCTGGACAAATCCACTTCAGAAAGAACGGCTTTCCCCACTTGCAAGGTCGTGGAGAAACCTTTTATGGCATATTCGGTTTCTTTTAATACTGCCGCTTCAATCAGTAGGTGCAGAATTTTCATACGGTCAATGCCGTATTTACTTCCTGCCAGATACGTAAGCTGCTCTGACGAAAGCACTATACAATAATTCAAGTCTGTTTTCATCATCTGTCTGTTTGAAGATATTTTATAAATGGTACAGCCAAAAGAGAAAGTCACCGGTGCATTCCATGTCCTCTCTCCGGCATATAATACTCCCTATCGTATGCAATATGGTCAAGTACGTCTTGCAGCCTATCAAGCTGACGACTATCCAATACACGGATAGCGGCAATAGTGATGTTCTGCGAAGCGATACGGCGATGTTCGCGGTTCCGCTCTGACATGTTGCCGTCCCCATTTGCATAGACGCTCCGCAGATAGTCGTTCACAGCTTCGGTCTGTGCCTTGCTTGGATATGCCGCAGGGTAACGGTCTTGAATATACTCCACCATGTGGCTGACCGCATTTGCCAGTAGTGGTTCATGCTCTTGTAATTGTTTGATAAGTTCTTCCTTTCTCATACTGTCAATTCATTTTGTCCCATGTCCCAAGCATTTCTTATAACTTCCTTTTTGTCGGTTTTTTATTTTTATTCTTTTTTCAGGGAAAGAGGGACAAAAGGACAGGGTATTTATCTTTTCCCTTATTTTGAAATTTAGAATGGTAAATCCGGTTCACTCGGTAGTGCCGCACTGGCTTCTTCGTTTGGTGCGTCCACTCTCACCCACGGATGCTTTGTCCGTCCAGTCTTGTCACAATAGGCAGGATGCAAACCCTTGACTTTTTCCTGATCACTCCGCTTCCAGTTAGGAATCATGGACATCAGGCGATTGATATATTGCGAAGTGTATTTGGCTGGATTGCGTCTGACTAAGTCATTTGGCATTTCCTCTATAATCTGTCGGGCGCAAACCATGTTGAGCGTGGTCATTGTTGAGTTTGGTTCTAAGTATGCTCCCTTTTGATAAGCTAATCGGATAGGGATAGTCCAACTTGCATATTGGATGGGAATCTCACGCTCCAAATACATTTCCAGATCTTCCATGATGGGGTCAACAAGAATATTGGAATGTTGCACCTGCACCTCATTGGCTTGAATTTCCATATCGGGTGTCAAGTAAAGTTTCATCCCTTGCCGATAATAGGCGTATGCTTCTGCCCAAAGTTGAGGGACAACACGTTGTAGCGCATCCAACCATTCCGATACATGGCCGTTGCCTTTAACCGGGATTATCCACCAGCGGCGGTTTCCGTTGTCCCCTTGCAGGAAGTTTGTCTCATTGGTAGTAGCCGCAAAGACATTGTGCCGCATAAACTCCACAACCTTATGTCCGTATGCTGGGCGCATATAGTCGCTGCAGCGGCTCAGAAAGGCCTTGGCGGCCTCTGCGTCATTCGCTCGTTTCAAACCGTTTAACTCACTGATTTCAATAATCCAACCATTGGTTATGGTTTCTACCTTCTCCTTGTCACCACTGGCAAAAGAGAACGAATCGTTGAACCACCTTCCACTAATAGTCTTGAAAAAGGTGCTTTTCCCGATACCTTGCGGACCAGACAGAGTCAGTACGTTGTCAAACTTGCAACCGGGGGTGAAAACCCGGGCGACAGCCGCCACGAACCATAGTTCTGTCTGTTCCCTGACAAGCGGCGTGTCCTCCGCTCCCAAATAATCAATGAGGGTTGTAGCTATGCGGGGCTGTCCGTCCCATGTCTCTTGGATGATGAAACCCTGTACAGGGTTAAAACTCCGTTCCGAAGAGGTCGTTTTTAGCATTTCAAAAACTTTATTCTGCGTAAGATGTAATCTGTATGTCCTTTCCAAATAGTCTTGTATCTTTCCTGCCGATTCTTCATCAATTTTGTTGCCATTGACATTGCGAAACAAAGGGCTGAAACATACATCGTCCTGACAAAAGGTATCATATCTTATCTGACTAAGATTCTCATCCAAAGTGAAAATAAGTCGGAGGTTGCTGATGGAACGGGCAGGATTTCCATAGCTGTCTGTTACCAAATCTTTTTTCCAATTATCTTCCATATTACTGCTCCTTAATATGGATTCCACCTGACTCTTTTGCCAAAGACAGTGCAAGGGCTGCATCCACCACAATCTTTCGTCCTATCTGTGTGATAGCCTTGTCTATGATGCCGCTCTTCTTAATGCGGTTAGCCGTGGGTACGCTGCATCCGAACACACGGGCAATACCCTCTATGCCATAATAGTTGCCTTTGGAGGCCATTGGGGATGTGGACTTCTCGGTGGACTCTACACTCTTTGTAATGAGAAAACAAAGCTCCTCGCCAGTCATCATGGCGATAGGCTTTTGAAGTAATTGATTAAAATTGAATCTTTCTTCCATACCTTTACTTGTTTAGTTATTAGATACTTTAAGCTTCGGCTCAACTCTGTGAAACCGATTTCACAAGCAAAAGTAGTTTATGAGACTCTGCGTATCGGTCGGTTTATTTGTAGCTTAATATAACCAACCGATTTACAACAGATGTTTGCAAAAAAAGTTACGGATAGCTGGACTTCCCAATTATCCGTTCTTGATAAAATAGTCCGTCCATCGGTCTATTATTCGTTTTGCCTTGACGTAACTGTTTCCTCTTTGAGGCAAGTCCAAAACCATATCCTTGATTTCGCCATATCGCTTCTGTGGTATATCGTGTCCGTAATGCCGTTGAGAGAACTGTTCTATGGCACGATGGAATGCCATGTACTTTGTAGACGCTTTTATTCTGCCCGCTTTTGCCAATGATTTCAGCAGATAGGCAAGGCTTATGTCCTCTGTGTTCTCTTCAAGAAACGAGCGGATGCCCTGTTTGATGCGTTCTTTGTCCCCAATGAGGATATCATCCAATGATTGCATAACCTTTTTGTTTCCACATCTACCTTTGACTTTTCGCAAGGCAAACATCACTTCTTTCCAGATTTCCGGACTACAGACTTCTGCTGTATCTTCCCATCCGGCTTTGCTTTCTGTTCCCATTTCTATGCTTTTATGAACAAGCAAAGCAACACATGATTTTATTAGAATCATATCGCCATTGTCAACCTCTCCACTGTTCAGCAGATGGTCAAGTAACTTAGCTATACGTGAAAGACCGTGGTCAAATACCACAAAATAGTATATGCAATAAACCAAAGTCTCCTTCTTCTCCAGTACAAAATCATACAAATTGGCCATAACCTCACCAATAAACACGACATGGGACAGGAAAATGATTCGGAAGATGTACGCCAGAAACTGGTATACCATCTTCTTTTCCAGCTTGCTCAACAGATAGCATCCTTTGCTGTTTTTCATAAGTACATCCAGTTGCTCTATCAAATAGGATCTCGTTTCCTGCGGTAAGCGGTTCCAAATTTCAATAGGCGTGCCGGAATGAACCATCAATAATTCTGACTTTGGGGATGTGAGCAGCTCTACCGTACCCGTTTTTACGTTGACACCTATCCACAACCGTTTGTTGGTGATACATTGGGCAATAATATCTGTATATTTGCCAGCCCATTGCTGATTGGCTATATGCTGTACATCTTTACCGTTTATGAAATCAGAAAGCCAGTTATATAGTAACAAGGCTTCTGGCGGTGTACACTCCCGCATCATCTGATATATATCCATTAGAATAGATAAGTTCCCTTTGCCTATAGCATCCATGCGTCTACAGAAATCGGAATACGACTCTTCGTTGGCTGACTTCCAAACACAGATAGCCATGTCAGCGCAATCCTTTTTTGTGAGGTAGTCTTTTATTCTCTCTATGAAATTTATCATCTTCAAAGTCGTATTAGGATCGTGTAAACAATTTAGCTAATTCCTCAGTGGACATACTCGCCAGCTTTGCCAATAACAGATCTCTTTCAGAGGTCTTTGTCAAATTCAACAACTTTGAGTTATTCTCCATTTGAATTTCAAGAGGATAATGCTCAATGTATATTTGGGTGATTGCATGATCAGAAGATGCGTGTCCCATGCTTTCAGAGATATAATCCATGTCTACTCCTGCATTATGCAGGTTGGTGGCAAACGAGTGCCGGCACCATGTACCGGACGGACAGATGGACTTGTCCCAATTTAATGCTTCATGGCATATCCTAATAACACGGTCTTTTACGTTTGAGTTTTCCTGCATGGTATATTTGCGGCGCAACTCTTCTGTTTCCGTACCTTTTAATATATGAGGAAAAACAAAGCCACCCCGAGTCGGAGGTGCCGCTACTTCATCTAACACATATTGTAAAGGAGGGATAATGGGAACGATAACTTCAGAACCGTCAGCGCTTCTTCGGGAAGTTTTCTTTCGGTTGAAACGGAAAGCCTTTCCATCTGTCTGATAATAATAACTGTCGTAAGTCAATCGCCCGGCATCTGCCATATTGAAGCCGTTGCACAGGTACTGGGCAAGAAACAATCCCAATGAGTAGTGAGCCCGTTTGGTGTATTCTTCCGACCAATGTTCGGGATATTTCTTTGAGACAAAAAGATTGTATAGCTCCGTCATTTGACTGACATTCAAGAAACTCTGTTTACGCTTCGCACTCTTGGGTATGCTCACAAGCCCTTTCTCCTTCTTATTAGAAAAAGGATAAGGAACATCTTTGAGATGGCCTTCATGTATACACCTGTTCCATACGGCACGGCAACAACGGAGATAAATCCCGGCGGTAGTATCGCTGATTTTCCCGACTATCGCCCCATTCTCGTCTTTTACTCCATTATGCATACCATCTTTCCACTTCTGAATTTCTGCAACACTGATGCAGAATCCTCTAATCATATTGGCATATTGGTTCCGAGAATTTTTCTGAATGATTTGAGTGCGCACTCGTAGCTCTCTGCTGTGGTAAAACGTGCACCACCATCGTCTGTCCGTAATTCGTGGATGATTTGTTCCCATACACCAACAAAAGTTTGTGACTTGGTCGTATCTTCTTTGGATGGCATCACTCCATCACTCATGATACATTGGCGTACCATTTCAAATGTCAGAATGCCACCTTTATTCAGGTTCATTAGGATTTCTTTGTATTTGGGGACAAAGCTATCTTTCCACTCTTTTTGAAGTTTGTAGTTCTCGCTCTTGCATTTAGTTGCATTACAGATGTCTGAGAACTTTCTTTCAGTGAAAGAACTTCCGACAGTAAGATAAAAGAATTTGCGGTCTATCGTGAAACGGAGAGATAACGGAAACTCACAGGCGTTTTTCCTGCGGGTACGTGAGTCCAACACGACAGAAACAGAACAGTTCCGTTCCTTGAAAAGCGACAGGGACTTTGTCAGTTTTTCCATTGCATTCATTGTTTATGTTCAACATAACCTCTGAATACAGACGCTTTGCAATGTGAGGCATACATATACAAAACACTGCATATAACCACAGAGTCCCTATCCTTAGATGGATAAAAACATTGTCGTTATATGCAGCGGTGCAATCTCGTTGTCTTCTGTCGCTGACTGGTAACCGGACTTATGCTAATCGGTCTCAACCCCTGAAGCAACTCTCGCGTTTTGTTTGTCATAGAGTACCCTCCGACTGGCACTCCCTCTACGCATTGATCCATCAGAATGGGATAACCCTCCCACGGCGGTTAGGCAAACTCACTTTTCTTTTTCAAGAAAGAGCACCACCAAGGTCATGGCTTGCCACAAATGCATTACGCGATACAAAAGTACGATATTATTCTATAAATCAAGGTGTAAATGGAATATATTTGAGTTTATTTAACCGCCAAGTATGGTCATATTAACAGAATATCTTAATGAGTTATGTTATAGAATGGCATGGGATTTCACAGAAATTCTATGTGCAAACAGAGCCAACTCAAACCGTTTGTTTACGCATTGTTTACGCAGATAAAGAAAAAAGCACTTGCGATTTCTCGTAAGTGCTTAACTTTCAACGTGGACCAGCCTGGGCTTGAACCAGGGACCTCCAGATTATGAGTCTGTTGCTCT
>OBYO01000030.1_pt1 | contig 203759 bp, 208 predicted proteins | sample 1476771 | NCBI WGS metagenome assembly OBYO01 (sample SAMEA2580202, study PRJEB22360) | human gut metagenome | biome: human gut; feature: human-associated habitat; material: faeces | place: Denmark | collected 2008/2010 | reverse complement strand
CATATTTATGCTAATTATCGTTAACCGTAGTCAGTTTTCGTATTATAGTTCATAACTCTATTTTTTTATGTTGCAAAATTACTTGATATAGAGTTATTTACAGTTATGAAAATTATAGCGGAACAAAGAATAAAACCCCGGATGCCGGTAACATAACCTGTATTTCCATGAAAAACGGAAAAAAACGGTTATCTTTACGGGCAAAATATAGGGTTCTTTGCATGGTGAACGGTAAAACCGCGGGTGGTCAAGCGTTATTTTGCCGGATTATCCGGGGCTAAAAAAGGCAACGGATAAGTAGCAAATCTGTCTCTTAACCTTTCATTATCCTGCATTTTAGCGATTTGGAAAGGCATAGAAGAATTTGGCTTAACTCTCCTCAATACCAAACACTTACTTTATTTATCCAAATTTTGTCGTTTTTTTGCGAGTTCTTCGTATATTTGCAATCGGATTGAGACAACTCTATCCAAGACATATTTAGAAAAGAAAGAAGCGTTATGCTTATCTTGTAAATCGAAAACGTAGGAAATTTTCAGATGTAGTACAAGGAAGGCATAGTGGTTCTCACGCTATAGCGTGGGCTGCTATATCCATATCTGTACTACAGGTTTCCTACGACCTTCGATTTAAGACGTGGCATTTGCAGTTCACGCTTTTATTATTTAATAACAGCCTTCTAAGGACTGGGAAGACATAAAAGAACTTAGGATGATGGATAAATTATCGGTTCACGCAAAAAAGACATTTCTTTCCCAACGACTTATTGCATGGGTATGTTGCTTATGCGCTATCGGAACAGCGGCAAAAGCATACGCAAATAATGATCCTACGTTTACAGTTTCTGCTCCGGAGAATATCGAAATTAATAAACAGTTCCGGCTGACATTTATTGTATCTTTCCCGGAGAAACCTGCTACTGTTGAAATACAGAATCTTGCTGTGCCCGAATTGAAAGGCCTTAAGGTGTTACTTGGCCCCACCAAAAGCAGTGCCACCAATGTGGAAAAAGTAGATGGAGAAATAAACCGGAAATATCAAGAGTCTTATACTTATGTGTTGCAGGCATTACAGGTGGGCAGGTGTTCCATTCCCTCTGCAAGTATTGTGGTGAACGGGCATCAGCTACATTCGCAGCAACTCGCAGTGAATGTCGTACCTGACGGGAAATTACCTCCTTCTTCCGACCCACAACCAAAACCGGATGTCTTTATGACAATGAACGTATCAGAACGCTCTCCTCGTATAAATGAACCCGTCGTGTTGGAATGCAAGTTATATACCACATCCCTTGCAGATAGCCTCGCCAATATGGAACAACTCATCTCTTCGGACGATTTCAAAATAGAACCGATAGATTTGCGGGGCAGCGCATGGCAAATAGAGCATCGGAATGGAAAGAATTATCAGGTGGCGGTGTTCCGGAAGTTATTACTCTATCCCCTACGGGCGGGAGAACTTCGTATAGGAGACCTGTACATGGATGTTTATATCAGGCGGTACAATCTTTCTTCAGACCCGTTTGAAGCATTTTTTGAGGACGGCAACCACCAATTCGTAAAACAACGGGTGAACTGTCAGGGCATCACTCTCCATGCACACGAATAAACAGCTAAAACTTATGGATATGAAAACGAAAACAATTGTAACCGCAATGCTGCTGGCTACGGCGTATGTGCTGTTAGTCAATCTGATGTTCCTGTCCGGTTTCGGTAAGGATGAAATGGTAAAGGTTGGTTGGTATAGTGAGTTCGGAGGAAACAGCACGACTACCCTATATCCTCTTTATGTGTGGCTTAACTTTCCTTACACAGTTTGCTTTTATTTCTTCACGACGCTTTTCTTCGCCAAAGTGAAAGTACACGTAAACAAGTGGCTGGGCGAAACGGCTTTTGTGCTGTGGTGTGTCAGTCTCGTTCCGATTTTGGTGAATACCGTTTACGACTTGTATATGGTATCCAGTTTTGACGGAGATGAAATGTACCGTTCTTTGGAGAATTATTGGGAAACGGAAGGCAAGTCTGATTATCCTTTTATGTGGCTTCTGCTTTCGTCCCGTGTAGGGAATAATCGGAATTGGATGAACGATTTGAATTATTACGGTAATTGGGCGCTTTGGGCAGCTTTCTTGGCATTTGCCATTGTCTTTGCCTTACTGTTTAAGAAAGACAAAGTATTAGGCATTGCGGGTGCGACAGTTATGGTGGTATCTATCCTGCTGAACATGTTTCTGCTGCCATGCGGGTATATTGCCATCGACCTGTGTTGGATTGCATTATGTGCGGCAGTCTTATGGAGATTGCGCCAGTCGTCATTTGATAAACCGTTCGTTTTGCCATGAGAAGATTTTTATTAATACTGGCGGTAGTCCTTTTTGCGATGACCGCTTTTGCCGCCATTGCTCCCGGTCTATATCGGGTAAACGTTAACTCCACGCTCAATGTGCGCAATGCACCGGGTGGGGCTAAAATCGGATCGTTGTCCAATGGAGATCTCGTGCAGGTGACGGCGTGCGAAGATGATTGGGCACAAGTGTCTTTGAATGACGGTCGCACGGGCTATGTGCATGAACAATACCTTGAGCCTTTCTCCACTCTGGCTGCTCCGGCTGGAACATCTTACTCCACAGTCGGTCTTTCCGAACTCCGGCATTATACCCCTTTTGCCATATTGCTGTTTGCCGTCATTGCCTTCATCGGACTACGTACAGATACCAGATCGTTGTTCCACGCAGGTTGCCTTTTATGGGGCGGGGCTGAACTGTTCATGTTCGGAGCTGGGAGTGACAGCGCACTCGTCTGGTTCTGCGACCCTTCGGATGTAGGATGGATATTTACTATTATCAATTTTTTTGTAGCTATTGGCATCCTGTTCTTCCAGTACACTATTTACCGGGAGTTTACGGGCAGTCTTTTCGATGGCTTTTGGAGAAAACTTCTGTTTGGTATCTTTATCATTGTAGGAGTAATCCTGTTCTTAGGTATTTTTAATTACAATAGATACGACAGTATCACCCCTGATTCGCCAGAAACTCCGTTCTTTAACGAGACTTGGCATTTCGTACTTGCTTTCGTTGCCTATATGGCAGTATTGCTCTATTTGTTAAGAGATTGTGGTATTTGGATGAGCCTTTCGTTCACGGTGTTTGCTTTTGGTTTGGGAATTTCTTTTCTTGGAATGTTGAGCACCTTGATACTTGGAGCTTTACTGTGGCTGGGGCTGGCAGCATTCTCCGGCAGTGGAGGGAGCAATGGAAGTCGCGGAAATATCATAATTGAAGATTATGACGGTACGTATGAAGCCTACGAACATGGCTTTGGAATCTACAAAGATGTAACAGGTTCAGGCAAGACGTGGCGAAAGGAGGATTCTCAATATATCAGAATAAATTAAACATCGTCCATTATGAAAACGATCAGAAGTATGCTCAAACATTTATTCTTGGCTGTTCCGCTTATGCTCATAGTGTCATGTAACAGTCAACCACCATCTACCCTTATACCGCACCGTTGCGAAAACGGGAAATTCGGCTATGTCGATGAAAAAGGCAAGGAATGTATAGAAGGCAAATACGATTATGCCGAAGAATTTTCCGAAGATTTGGCAGTAGTGCAAGTGGGCAGGTACTTTGGGTACATAGACCGTAAAGGAGAAATCGTCATCCCGCTACAATATACTCAGGCTGCTTACTTCCTCCAAGGCAGGGCATTGGTGGCAAAAGAGGAACTGTATGGTTTCATCGACAAGGAAAACAGGGAAATCATTCCCTGTATTTATGAACGTATCACGCCGTTTGCCTCACACGAAGCCTATGCGGTAAAGAACGGAAAGACAGGCATCATCGATACGGAGGGTAAAGTGCTCGTGCCGTTTGAATACGATAAAATAGAACAACTGAAAAGCGGGCTATTCGTTGTTAACCAAGCCGGCAGGGAGGGTTTCCTCAATGCGCAGAAACAAATGATTCTGCCCTGCCAATACGGTTACTATACCATAGAGGATAAAGAAGGCAAGCCCCTGATAGTGCTGCGCACAAAAGACGACACTCCCTATTACCGCATCTCGTATAATTCCAGATACGGTCTGATGGACTTTGAAGGCAATGTACTGACACCATGCAAATACGAGAAAATAGGTGCGTTTACAGACGGAAACCTTGCCCATGTCATTCTCAACGACAAGGTTGGCTACATTGACTCGAACGGAAAAGAGGTCATTCCGCCCATATACGACTATTCGAGAACGCTGCCGGGAAACAGGTATGCGCTTTATAAAGACGGTCTTTGTTATCTGGTGGATAACCGGACAGGCAAGCAAGTCACATCCCAAGTTTATAACAAAATAGAGCAATATAGGGACAACCTGCTCAAAGTTTCCCTTGATGGGAAATATGGCATGATAGACCCGGACGGAAATATTGTGCTCGAACCAATCTATGATGAAATGTATGTATATGACGATTGGCTGAAACTTTATATCAAAGGAAGCGGAAAGGATGGTTTTGCCGGACGTGCTACCGTAGAAGAAGCCAAGTTGGTTATTCCTTGTGACAGATATGTCCGCATTGAAAGCTTCAACTTGGGTGGCGGCCAGTATGCCGAAGCGGTCAAAGCTGTCGCCAAATACACGTACCGGAACGGTGTTGTCAACCGGCAGGGAAAAGAGGTTGTCCCTTGCCAATATATCCACATTTACATGATAGAAAACGGAAAATGTCTTGTCATGGAGTCTGGTACTAACCAGCGAAAGTGGGTAAAATTGAATGAATAGCAACATTAAAGTATACACAATTATAATAAAAATCATAGAATAAAAAATAATTCGGCTGAATATAAAAGGAATAGAGTACCGGCTTAAACAAGGAAGCTGCCGACATAGAAAGACAACCGGAGAAATGACCGTGCAGAATAAAGTCTCCGAAACCTGTTTTACAGGATCGGAGACTTGTACTGCAAGACAATCCTCTGCCGGGGATTAGCGTTTGCCATGTGTATGTCTGCAAAAATAGTTTTGCAGGGATTGGTAACGGTTCGGAATGACCGCATTCTCATTGAAACCGTTCAGGCAATGAAGCAATGCTTTTTCGAGCGTGATGTATCGGCGACTGAAAGTCTGTACATTATCCAAGCAACAGGCTTCCAAAGCGTATTTGAACGGTGCAAGATTTTCAGGTTCTCTCCGAATCCGCACATACCACAGGAAGAACAACTGAATCGTGAAACTGTCGGATTCACCTGCTTTCATCAAATGTTCTTCATCAAGCAGCCGTCGGACAAACTCCGGGGTAAGCTGACAATCATTTTTCCGATAATACTTGCGTTTTGCCGTATTATAGGCTGCAAACTGTTCGATGTCCTGTGCCGTCAGCCTATATACTTCCGAGTAAAATGCACGTACTTCTTTACCTGTAACAACGATTTTCTCGTCTCCGAACTCGTATTCATACGCTTTTTCATCGGAGATTTCCTCTTCTGTAAAGGTCTTGAACCCGTAACATTCCGTTACGATGAACGGTTCTTTTCCGAACTTCGCCAGAGATTCGAGGGCATGGAGGCTGTTGCAGGAGAAGAACATGTCGTTTCCAATACTTTCACCGCTTTCCAGCAGCCGGATTTTTACGTCTTCGGAATCGTTGGTGTACTTCCATACTATCCGACAGCTTGCATAATGGGGATTCCTGCCGTTTGCCTCGACAAATCCGGCAAATCCGCTCTTGATGGCGGCCTTTGTCTTCTCTACATCCGTCAGGACGCTTCGTACCTTACAAGTTTCGCACCGGCCGAATTGCAAAGAATCGTCGGAAATTTCCGTTATCACTTTAGTGTTGGGGTTTATCGTGGCTTCGCATACTACCTGCGTGCCGCCACATCGTGTACATATTATACTCATATTTTGATAAGATTAAAAATTAATATATCCTTCTATCCGCTATTTTGAACTTGTCGATAAGGTTCTACCAACAGCTGCAATTCCTTTTCAACCAAACAGTTTGTCCAAATTCTGCTTAAAGCATAGCATTCGGAGACACTTCCTATCCGTCCCAAATTTTCCTGTCCGTAATTTGACTAACATTTGTACGCATAATACATAAAAGTTAAATTAAACATCGTTTTTCTTTTCCCTCTCTTCGGAAGCTTTTCGGCTTTCCTTGCCGGGAGAGATTTTACATGCAAGTCAGACAGTAGGGAAAGGACGGAAAGGCAAGCAAACGACCGGGGATTTCACGGAATACCCAACCCGACAGGTACGACATGGCGGGGGACTGAAAGGACATCTCTGATTTGGGAAGGCTGCCGGGCAAATCCACGAGCCGTTAGCATGGCGGTGCTTGACGCCGGACGACTGCTGTACCTTTGCATGGAAAAATCCAACCGGCGAGAGAATGTTAACGGGAAGAAAAGGGAAAAGGGTATAGCGGAAAGATATAAAATAATTGTAAAATAAGATGTTACGCCTACAATTATATACAAAATCCTTTCATATCGAACCATCATGCCTTATTTATACCGGACGGGAGCAATGTCGCTCCCGTAAAATAATTAAGGACTATGATAATAGGTTATTTAAGGGTCAGTACGGGCAAACAGAATCCGGCTAACCAGCAAGACGAGATCCGGCGTTTCGCCGACAGTAGAAATCTTTCCGTCAGCCAATGGGTAACGGAGGTCGCCAGCGGCAAGAAGAAGGAGTGCGACCGCAAATTAGGAGGGCTGATACGGCGCATGAAGCATGGCGACACGCTGATTGTCACAGAAATATCGCGTCTAAGCCGCACGCTAACGGACCTCATGGCCATCATGGGCAAATGTCTGGAGAAAGGAATCAACCTTTACACGACCAAGGAGGGGTATTCGTTTGACAACTCCATCAACAGCAAGGTGCTCTGCTTCGCTTTCGGCTTGGTAGCGGAGATTGAACGCAATCTAATTTCGATGCGCACCAAAGAGGCGCTCGCCCTGCGGAAAGCCGAGGGTGTCGTCCTCGGACGAAAAAAAGGCAGCTACACGAAAATGAATGTGCTGATCGAAAACCGGAAAGTCGTCGTCGGCATGTTGAAACGGGACTGCACGATTGCCGATATATGTAGGCGTTTCAACATCTCGCGAGATACATTTCTGAAATTCCGCAGCCGCTATAAAGAAATAGATAAAGCCATGAAAGAAAAAGAGATAAGACGAAAAGGAATGTCACAAAAACGGACGGTATGATTTTACGTTGGTTAAATCGTTGGTTAAATCGTTCGTTTTCAGCCACAAAATTACAAAAACATGAGCTATCCACAACAAAAATCTGCAAAAAATTGCGTTTCAGCTCTTTGAGTAGGGCGAATTTTCCCGGAGTGTCCGAATAATACGACCTTTTTTCGATAGCTTTTTTAATGAACAAATAAATCGGCATAACAGACAGTTATCAGGCTGATTATTTGTTGGTTTGGTGTTTTTTTGCCTTTAAATGAAAAGGCATGGCACGAGAGAATTGAATAAATAGCTGATATATAAATAGGCATAGACTATGACAATGAAACGAATACTGTTATTATTTCTCTTGTTCTGCGGCGGGTATGTTCATGCACAAGAGTTGGACTCGGTCCGTATCTATTACCGGCAGGGCCACAGAGAAGTGGACGTGCTCTTCAGGGATAATCGCGCGGAATTGGAGCGTTTTATCCGCATTCTACGCGAAGAATACGGGGCGAACCGACTTGAAGGCGTTGTGGTACGTTCGTGGTCATCGCCCGAAGGTGTGAACCATCTCAACGAGGTGTTGTCAGATCGCAGGGCCGATTCCCTGAAAACCTATCTCGTGCGCCACGCCGAAATTCCCGACAACTTGGTCTGTATACATGGCGAGGGCATCGCATGGGATATGTTGCGCCGGATGGTCGCCGCATCGGATATGCTCTATAAAAAAGAGGTATTGCACATCCTCGACCATACACCGGTATGGGTGTTCGACAAGGCGGGTCGCGTAGTGGACGGACGAAAAAAGCAGCTCATGGACCTGCGCGGCGGTATGCCGTACACCTACATGCTGGAGAACTTCTTCCCAGATTTACGCTCCAGCCTTTCGGTGGTCTGCTACCGGAAACCCGAACCGCCTGTAAAAGTCATTCCCCAAAAAGAGTCGGAAGTGAAAGAACCGGAACCGGTCCTGCAACCCGATAGCGTGGCGGAAACGACCTCCGAACCAGCAACGGTGCGGCAGGAAGCGACCGTGCAACCTCAGAGAGCGATGGTGCAGCGACTGGCCATCAAGACCAACCTGCTTTACGATGCGATACTGATGCCCTCGCTCGAAGTAGAGTACCGCATCGCCGACCGCTGGACGGTGAACCTTGAAGGCGAGATGGCATGGTGGAAGAACGACGGCAAGCACAGGTATTATCAAGTGGCAACAATCAGCCCGGAGGGACGCTGGTGGTTCGGGCAAAAGCAAGGCAGCCCGTGGCACGGCCACTACCTCGGCGTGTTCGGAGGCTTCACGTGGTACGACCTCGAAAACGGCAAGGAGGGCTATCAGGGCGAAGCCGAAATGGTCGGAGTCAGCTACGGCTACATGTTCCCCATCGGACGGCGGCTCTCCTTAGAAGCCGGTATCGGCGTGGGGTACATGCACAGCAAGTATGAGGTGTACGACCCGATACCTTATCTGGGCGGCACACATTACGTCTATCGGCAGACCAGCAAGCTGGACTACTTCGGGCCGCTGAAGTTGAAACTGACGCTCGTTTGGCGTTTGTGGGACACGGATAAGAAGAAAGGAGGCGCACGATGAGACGCACACCGCTATATATGGCATTATACGCCGCCACGCTTCTGTTGTTGGGCGGTTGCCGAAAGGATCTCTGTTACGACCACCCCGACCATGCTTTCTCCGTTCAGGTAAACCTCACCGCCACGTGGGAGCAGGAATGGGAACGCAGCTACCAGACCGACTGGCAGTCCGTGTGGAACCCTGCATGGCCCCAACGCTATGACGACCTTCGCCCCGACGTGCCCACCGGCATCCGTGCACGCATCTATACCGGCGGCACCGCCGAGAACGAGGGCAACCTGTCGCCCGAAGGAGGCCGTCTTTATATGAACGAAGGTACGCACGACCTGTTGTTCTACAACAATGACACGGAATACATCGTCTTCAACGACATCGCCGCACTGGCTTCCGCAAGTGCCACCACCCGTAGCCTGACGCGGGGGGCTTTCGAAGCCCTGCACGCGGGGGAACGTACCGTGAACCAGCCCGACATGCTTTACGGCGCATACATAGGCAGCTACGAGGCCCTGCCCACGCAGGAGACTGTCGGTCTGCCCGTGCGTTTGCAGCCGCTCACCTATACCTACCTCGTGCGCTACGAGTTCCAACAGGGGTTTCAGTACGTGGCCCTCGCACGCGGAGCATTGGCAGGCATGGCCGAGAGCGTCTATCTGAACGACGGACACACCGGACCGGAAGCGGCTACCGTGATGTTCGACTGTACCCTGCGTGACTACGGTCCGGAGGCCACAGTGAAATCCTTCGGCATTCCCGACTACCCCGGCGACCACTACGGCGACGGCACCCGCACCACGGAACGCTCCTACCACCTCAATCTCGAAGTGCGTCTGCACAACGGCGCGATGAAGACCTTCGAGTTCGATGTGACGGACCAAGTGAAGGCCCAGCCCCGTGGCGGCGTGATTATCGTCTCCGACGGCCTTGTCATCACCGACGAGGAAGGTGCGGCAGGCTTCGACAGCGGTTTCGACATCGACGTGGAGGGATGGGGCGATTACATCGACATCCCCCTGCCATTGTAAGAAGGGTGACCTGTATAAAACAGATGTATTGATAACTAAATGATTAACCAAACAATAATGTATTTTTAATTTAAGCTTTTGCATCATGAAAAAGAGTTTATTTTTGCTGGGAGTCGCCGCAGCGGTGTTCTCCGGCTGTAGCAATCAGGAAGTGATGGACGTGGCCGAATACGCCAACCAGCCCATCGAGTTTACAACTTTTGTGGACAAGACCACCCGTTCCGGTGATGTCACATCACAAAATTTCCAGAAGTTCTGGGTATTCGCACAGAACAAAGGCACAGGCGACCAGAACTGGGCAGACGCCTTTACCAACGTGCAGGTGAGCAAAGCAGGCGACAACGAATGGCTACCCATAAACACCTACTACTGGGAAAAAAACAAGGAATTCCGCTTTGCGGGCTATGCCAACGGGGAAAGCCAGCTTAACAAGTCGATTGTCAGCTACGATGCGGGCTCGCAGAGCGGAGGATCGACCTCCGGCCTGCTGACTTTCACGGCGTACAGCACGGACGGGAAGAACGACCTCGTAGCCGCAATGGGCAACGAGTCCAACTACACATGGGACGGCACAGCGTCGGGCGAAGCCCCGAAAGTAAGCATGACGTTCCGGCACATGCTGTCCAAGCTGACCTTCACGTTCAAGACCAAGATGGCCAACACCTACACCGTGGCTGTGAACAACCTACGGATAGAGAGCGCAACGACCAAGTCCACGGGAACGTACCACAAGGCCAACGAAGGCACAATCACGTGGAGTACTGACCAGCTCTCAAACACTACGGGCACATACACTTTCGACAACATCACCGACGTGACTGCCGACGCTGCCAACGAACAGGGATACTTCAGCCAGACATGCGCACCGCTGTTCGTTATTCCGCAGACCTGCGGCACGTTGAGCGTCCAATTCACCGCAGTGGTAAAGAACGCTGCCCAAGAAACGATAGGACAGCAGGATTTCAGTGCCACATTGAGCTACAATCCGAGCAACAGCGAAACCAGCTTGCAGAAGAACACATGGACAGCCGGGTACTACTACAACTACACGGCAGAGCTGAAGATGGAAGACATCAACACCGACCCGAACGCCAAGCCTATCAAGTTTGATGTAACCGTAGATAAGTGGAAAGATACTACGCCGGGTGATGACCTTAATTTGACTGATAAAAAGAACTAAACGCTTACCGTACCAGCCAATCCGTTTCCGTGAGTTGCGCGACCCACTTCCGTGAGTTGAGCAACTCAGCGCGGCGAGTTGAGCAACTCACCATGACGAGAAACTTAACTCAGCGAAACGAGATACGCAGCTCGGCCGGTTAGGCCAATCGGACCGAAGAATACAGGCCGGGCGGGGTTGAATGTTCCCTTCCCGGCCACAATGATACAGGACAGACCGCACACATGCAGCTTTCCTGCAAGAACGGAATAACCTTTATATGATGAGATATATGAACAGAAGAAAGAACACCCTCGGAATCCTGCCCCTGCTGGCGACGGTGCTGTTGTCAGCGGCTTCCTGCACGGAAAGCGTGGTGCAGGACATGGAGACAGCCGGAGACAGCGGGGCGATACGTTTTTCGCTACCCACGCTGACACGCTCCGCCATCGGGAGTGCGGACGACCTGAACACCGACGGCCAGTCGTTCAGCGTGTGGGGCAGCTACCGCCACACCAGCGGCACGGACAACGACGTGCAGATATTCGACAACACGACCGTGACCTACGGTTCCGGTACAGGCTGGACCTACGGAGGCGGCCTGCTGTACTGGCAGTCGGGCAACACCTACGACTTCTACGCCCTCTATCCGTCCACCGGAACGCTGGGCGATGCCGTGTCCGTCGCCTGCACGGACGGCACCTTTACCGTCAAGAACTTCGTCGCCACGAAAGGGCACGACCTGATGACGGCGGAACGAACAAATATAGTAATCGAGGCAGACAAAGCCCCCGAATCTGTCAGCTTCAAATTCTCCCATCGGCTCACAAGGCTGGCCTTCAATATCAGGGCCGTGGGGCGCGGTGTAACGGTTACTTCCTTCAAAGTGAACGGCGTGACTTACAAAGGCGACCTTACTTGGAATGCCTCCGGTGGAAGCTCGTGGAGCAACACCGCCAAGACAAACGACAGCGATGCCCTGTTGGCCGCAAAGGATATTTCCATCACAGCCGGCGAGACCCGCAACATGCTGGGCGACGTGCTGTTACTCCCGCACACCGACCTGACTGGTACCGAAATCGCCGTGAGCTACCGTTTCGAGGGCGAGACCGCCGACCGGAATTCCACGGTCAACCTCTCTGGCGGGAATGCGAAACAATGGGATGCAGGCAGCCAATATGCCTACACCCTGACCGTTTCGGCCGCTTCGCTCGCAATCAACGTGAAGGTTCTCGACTGGGATGAACAGGACACCTCCGTGTCATGGCAATAAAATGAGAAATTTATAGACAACAATACATACGGTGTATGAAAGCATATATAAAACGACATTTACCGCATCCTTTCTCCCTGCTTCTGCCAGCCGCCCTCGCATGGGCTGCCAGCCTGTTGGCCGGCTGCACGGACCGAGTGGACGAATGGATACCCGACGGACGCACAGCCTCCGTTACCCTGCACGTACCAATGGCCGATATACGTTCCACGCACACCACGGACGAGGAGTACAAGGCCGCTGAAGAGAAGATAAACACCTTGCGCATATTGGTATTCTCGCAGGACAAACCTGTCATCAACAAACAGTTCAAGGAAGCCGACCTCTCCGGCGGCAGTGTCACCATCGAGGGTGTGCCGGTAGGTACTGTGGACATCTATGCCGTGGCCAACGAGGCCGCCCTCGGCAAGGACTATTCCGACATGGCAGACTTCGAGGACAACCTCGTGCAGGTCGGCAACACCAAAAAAGCTTTGGTGATGGATGAACACCGCACGCACTTCCCAAAACGCTTTACGGAGCAGGAAATCGCACAACACGGCCTACCCATGAGCTGGCATCGCGATGTGCAGATAATTCCATCCGACGGCACGCCGCAGACCATCGAAGTGGAACTGGAGCGCTCCGTGGCCAAGCTCAACGTCATTATGAACAACACGCTGAGCCACCCGATTACCATCACTTCCATGACTTTCGGCGAGTTCTTCGGCGACCGGCTCTACCTGTTCCGCGAGCAGACCCTTGACGTTCCCGACGACACGGAGTATGATGTTCAAAACTACGAGAGCCTCTCTGTCGAAATCGGAGGTTACGGCAGCAAGACGCTGGCCCTTTACATCTATCCCTCATACGCATGGACGGATGCAAGCAAGAACTCGCCATATACCATCGGTTTCACCACAAGTACAGCTCCCTATGACGCCATACCTTTCATCAACGAATACGGCGGCGCTCTGAACTCTATCGCCCGTAACAAGCAAGTGAACATACACGCCACACTCAGTTCGGAGGCCAACCTCACGCTAAAATTTGAAGTAAAGGACTGGGATACGGAAGAGATAACCGTTCCCCCGTTCAATTAAACGAAACTGCATGTCATTTGAGTTATGAGAACAAGACATAAAAACATATTGACCTTGCTGGCGGCCATGCTGCTGGCGGTAGGACTGTACTCGTGTACCGAGGACCCGTTGTTCGAGGAGCGTGCCCGCGTGGCAGAGGGGCTTCCCGCACGTGTAATGCTGGACTTCCGGTCCGAGAAGAGCTGCGTGGAGACCCGTGCCGCGCAGGACGCTACCTACGAGAACCGTGTGAACAACCTCTACGTGTTCATCTTCAACCCCGCCGGGGAGGTGCATTACCGCAATTTCTTTACTGACGACATCAGCTATAACGGAGACTACAGCAAAGGTTCCGTCATGATAGAGACCACCTCTCTGAACAAGGTACAGATAGTCTGCATCGCCAATCTATCTACTGAATCCGTAAGTTCCGGCTATGATGTCAAAAAATCGGACATGGAGTCTATAACATCGCGGTCAGACCTCGAAGCCTTCGTAATGAAGATGGACGAGCATACCGTGGAACGCTCCACGCAGTTCATGATGACAGGCTATGCTTACGATGATAAAAATTCCACGAGCAACCTTGTCAACATTCCCGGTACGGAAAGCGGTCCCGCCTCGCTGGAGTGTACGCTGCGGTCCGAGCGGACGGACGCGAGGGTGGAGTTCGTGGTGAAAACCGAGAAACCCTCCGATAAGAACTGGACGGCACTTGACTTCCGTCCGCGCGGCTGGCGGGTGGTGAACGTGCCGGCCCAGTCGTTGCTGCTGCCCCACGGGACAGGCGATGCCGATGGTGACGGTTGCACCTACTTCACAACCGAGGAGATGCCTTTCGAGACTACCGAGCGGGATGACAATTACCTCTACACTTCCGGTGGCTTCGTGTTCTACATGCCGGAAAACCGCAAGACTCCCAAACAGGCCATCTCCGGCGAAGGGCTTAGCGCTGCGGAACAGTACGCCCTACGCGAGGAACGCGAACACAAAAACACGGGCGACTATACGGACAAACCCGGTCAGCAGTTCGAGAACGGCGACTTTGCCTACGCCCCCGCCAACGCCACCTACGTGGAAATGTCCGGCACACTGTCCTATAAGGATGACAAAGGCAATACCGTCAATGCCGACGTGACCTTCACCGTACATCTGGGCTACGCCGACGGCAACCCCAACGACTACGACACCCGCCGCAATACCCGCTACATCTACACCGTCACCCTGCGTGGTATCAACGATATACGGCTTGAAGTGGAGTCCGATGGGGAGGAGAACGAACAGAGGCCCGGCTACGAAGGCAACGTGATATTCAGTCAAGATGGGCTGTACGAGCTGGATGCACACTACGACCGCGAGCTCATTACGATAAACCGAAGCATGGTTCCAACCATGACATGGGGCGTGCAGACAGCTTTCGACAAGGCCATCTATGCGGGCGGTTTCGGCGAAACGGACAGTCCGGAAAGTACAGGTATCCATGACTACAAGTGGATCAAGTTCGCCATCAACGAGGACTATGGCCAAGACGACGAGCTGTTCGTGAAATACCCCGGTGACCAGAACTACAAGGGCGGAAAGAACCAACCTTCGGGGTATGACGGACATGCGGGCCATTCTGACGCCCGCCTACTCGACGTACACCAGTTGCTGCAACGCCTGAAGCAGGAGTACGAGGAAGGAAAGACCACCGGTACGGTTACCGTTACCGCTTTCATCGACGAGTACGTGTACGTGCGCGAGCCGGATGACCCCAATACAGACGAGGACAATACCCCGCTTTTGTCGCAGTGGCGCCGATACGTGGAGGCCGAAGACCGCCTGCTCTATTTTATCAACGGAGACAACTCGCATTACAGTCCCGATGGCGCGTCGAGCGTGGTGGAAGCCATACAGACTTTCAAGCAGAAGTCCATACGCACGGTGTACAACGTGAAAAAGAGCGAGAATGAATTGTCCACCGCATGGGGGCTTGAAAGCCGCATGGAGGGCACGCGTTGGAAGGAAGGTGACGTGAGAAACAGTACTTCCTCCAGCAACGGCCGGCTCAATACCATACGTTGTATTCTGGGCGAAAACTATGTATCCAACAGATCCCTGCATTGGACGGAGGTGCTCAACCCCTCCGAGCACTACGGTCTGACCGATGACCACCAAGACGCCCTGCACGCTGTGCTGTTGCGTAACCGCGACCTGAACGGCGACAACATCGTGCAGCCTAACGAAATACGCTGGTATCTGGCCGCCATCGACCAGCTCGTGGATCTCTATATCGGCGAATATGCGCTGGACGACGCTTCGCGCCTCTATCCCCAAAATCCCGCGGACAGGGATTACCAGACCTATTGGCACTATACCAGTAGTTCCGCTGACGGCGACCATTCGTGGGTGTTGTGGGCAGAAGAATGTGCCGCATTGGGTAACTACGACGGCTCGCACAACACCGTGGGCGGACAATATGCCTACCGTTGCATACGCAACCTCGGTATCGGTCTTGACGATCCGAATGTTGAACCCACACCACTCATTCCCAAAGTGACACAGGCCGAACCCGACGGTACCTACCTGATTGATGTCTCCAACCTTAGCGAGAAGGCACGCCGCCTAAGCTATGAAGCCAGTTCGTTGCCCACGCATAATGACCTGTCGCCTTATAACCGACCGTATGCCAAGTTCCGGGTAGCGGCAAATGACGCAGACTATCCTACACCGAGCATAGATGTGAATGCACTAAATCGTTGGAGTTGGGAAGGCGTTCAGGATTGGAGATGGTATCAGACCGCTTCTATTACACCGAGCGGCTATCGCGTGCCCAACTTGCGCGAGCTGCTTATCATGGGTACCCGCTTACCCGATGACGCATGGCAAACGTATGAGGGTCGATGGCTTCTTTACAGACATGAGAGCAAAGCCATGTACATGACCTATACCAGCTTCAGCCGCGGAACTTATGACGGAGACGGCTCCATTTCAGGCAAGAACGGCGGTTTCCGTTTCAATGCCCAAGACCACTCCATCGGTGCGACCAGTTCAGATGCCGACGGCGGGTATGTACGCGGCGTGAAAGACGAACAATAACATAGTAAGCCAGTCGATAAAAGAAACGGCTCCGTTCCTATCATCGGGACAGAACCGTTTCTTTTATCTTGTATCTCGATTTCGAGTTAACGGAAGAAGACAGAAAGGCAATTCGCCGTCTGGACACCGGCAAGTTGAAAGTGGACCACAACAACCCTGTACTGGCAAAGTTCCTTTTGGATTACGACAAGAATTTCAATCCGGACAACTGATACGGTCTGCTTAAAGAATCCGGGATACAGCACATAACAAATAAAGAGAGTACCGATATTTATCATCGGTACTCTCTTGCTTTCTACCTGTTTACGGACGAACATTCGTTTTCTTCACATTTGCCGAAGAACAGTTCCACCCTTGTATGTCGGTTGGCTTCCGTGGGGGCGTAATCGGAAATGCCACCTTCGCCGGTCTTGGTCATCCTGTCGGGCGACAAACCCCGCTTGTTCAGCTCCGAGGCGATATAGTCGGCTCTCGAAGCACTCAAGGCATTGTTGATACCAATTGTTCCGGTCGCACTATCGGCCGCTCCCGTGACTTTAACTTTCAGACCGTATTTCTTTGCCACCCGTGCCAGTTCGTCGAGATTGACCAATTGGGAGGGGTCTGTCAGGTGCGACGTGCCGAGTTCGAAGAAAAAGAAGATGGGAGCACCGATGCATTCCCGTCCGGACTGCATCCGAACGGCATAGTCTGCCAAAGTGCTGTCGGGAAGATTCTCGAACTGTCCTGTTCCGAGACCAGGCACGCTATCCGGCCAGTGCTGCAGGCTGTCTGCCCGGCCATTCCCATTCGGGGCTTGTCCTTCCAATGGTGATTTTCCGTTCCAATGCTTGTTCTTCAACCTTGCCCGCAGGGAGTTCAGCCCGCTGTAATTGTTCCTCGGATAACCTTTGCGCTCGATAGCATCGTCATCATCGAAGAAATGGCTGTACGTGTCGAGCAATCCTTCGATTTCCAGTATCTTCTTCAGCTCGGCCAGCGTCCGGCTATCCTTGTCATGCTGTCCCGCGTAGCGGCTGTTCTGTTCCGACAGTACATTGATATAATCGACGAGCTGCCGATCGCGGCGGATATAGGGGCTTGGGTCTATGGCCCGTTTCCAGCCGACCTTGCCGATATGGAAAGAGAATCCGGCAGTGAGTGAAAGCATGTGGTCGCCTAACCGATTCGCCTTGCCATACCCGTCGAAGTCTTGGAAGGTGGTCGTACCGGAGAGTTCCATGAGGGCGCTTACCCTTTTGGAAATGCGATACTGCCCTTGTATGCCGTAGGAGATTGCAAACGGGTTATGCCCGTTGGTCGCATGGTGCAGCAGTCCGATACCCGCAAAGGGTGCCAGATGCCAGCGCACCAGTTTCTGCCGGACATAGCTACCGCCAAGCACATTCCACAGCAGATCCGCATGGAGATAATGGTACTCCTGCACGGCCAGCGTGCCGTCCTTGAACTGCAACCCGTTGTAATTTATGCGTGCACCTACCCACGGGGTAAACCACTTGCCGAGGGCAAGGCTGTACGAGGGTTTCAACCTCCCGAACAGGTCTTCGCAACCGAGCGGCGTGCCGAGAAAGGCTGTCGCACCTCCGGCGATACTGACAAACCAATTGCCGTTTCCCCGTGCCGGAACGACCACTCCGTCAAGGTATAAGGGCTGTAACGGCTGCAGCAGTTCTGTGTCATCGTAACGGTACGTGCGGTGTACAGTATCCCTTTCCGTAGGTTGTACATCCGCACGGGCTTGCAGCGAACAAAGCGCCGCAATAATGAAAATGATATTTTTCGTCATATTCTTATATCCTTAATTTGTTGTTTATCTGATTCTTTATTATAAACCTTGCCATTCAACGCTTGGGCTTCTTGCCGATGGAAGGGCGCATCATGCGGCTCGCCATCCTCATGCAGCGAAGCGCCCATGCCCGGTTGTCCTCGTCTTCATCACGTCCCCATTTGAGGTCGCTTCCGCCACCTCCTCCGCCACGTGTTTCGGCAAACGTAGTGGCATCATCGACCATACCGAGAAAGAGCATCGTGGCGCAGCGCATGACTTCCGCTCCCCGTTCCGCCACGGAACGCACGAGTGTGTCGTCGAAAAGTTGCCGTTCGGAAGGCTTCATCCGCGCCGACAGTTCCCTCCACTCATCGACCATATTTTCCAGCATGACGTCCTTGAGTAGGCTGTCCACTTTGGAGTGGACATCACGGGAGTATTCGTAGGCTTCCTCCTTGAGCTGTTCCGTGCGTTCCTCAATGGCATCCATGTTTGCCTTGAGGTCGGAAAGCTGTCGGTCGGCGGTTTGTAGCTTCTCCTGTTTGTCTGCCAGTTTCCCTTGGATAGCAGTCAGCTCTTTTTCGAGCTTTTCTTTCTCGGCAGATAGGGTCAAAGCATCACCTTTCCGGGTATCCATATCATTTTCGAGTGCCGACAATTGAGCCTCTTTTTCGCTCTTCTCCCTTTTCAAGTTTTCCACCATCGAGGTCAAACCTTTGACTCTGCGCTCTGCCAGCCGAATGTCCGAATGGAGGGCGGACAGGACTTCCTGATGTCGGCCAATCTGTTGCTCAATGGTGGTACATTCTTCCGAGAGCATACGGCGGTATTCTTCCGTCGTCCTGTGCCGTGCGCCGGTCTCGGCGACGCTCCGGCCTCTCTCCATTCCCCACTTCGTGTTGACCTCGGCGAAAAAGTCCGTATGGAGCTGTTTCATCCTCGCGCTATATTCGAACTTGTCCTTTCCGGCGAATATCTCCTTGTACGCAAACCTCCCGTCTTTGATTGGCAGAAGCGTACAATGCACGTGCGGATTTAATTCGTCGAGGTGTACAATGAAGGCGGCTATATTCTGCTCGCCGTATCTGCCGCAAACGAATGCATAGACATCCTTCGCCCAACGTTCGATGTCGCTCTTCCTTTTGATGCGGGTATTGTCCGCACCTTTTTCAAAATCCACCTTCTGCGTGCCGAAAGCGAGTTCGTGCATCCGCTTCCGCGAACCGCCGAAAATGATGTTTACCACCGTGCGGTATTTCGGTTCAACCAATCCCTCGTTGGGGTCTTTGATCCCGCGACGGCCCAATATGTCCGCTATCCGTTCCGGGATATTGCGGCTCGTGTCGATGGGGCGAACCTTGCCTCCGGGCACAATCTCGAAGTTCAGATGTTTGCGGGTGGGGTCGTAGTTGCCCTTGCTCATGGCGTACTTCTCCGCCTCTTCGCTGCGATTACGCAGGTGTTCGTTGCCTTGGGCGGCGGTGATCCCTTTCGATACCTGAACATCGAGAACCTGTTTTGCATTTGCCATACTGTTTTCGTGTTGTTTCGGACAATTCCCCGTGTCCCAGCTTGCTGCTTGCTTGGACACTTCTCCCTGCGACGTCAGTCAGCAGGGGTATTAGGCTCCCCCTTCCCTTTGTTCAGTGGCAGACGGGCAAGCCCGGATGCCTGCTATAACTGGAAGGATATTTGAACCTGAACTGGGGAGAATTGCCCGTGGTTATACAATCTCTGTCCGCGAATCCCCGTTCAGCTTTCCTCCTGCGCCTTCGCCAGAAGCGATAAAAAGGGTTTGCGAAGCGATTCAAGGCGTTCCGTCTCTTCGTCCGTACCGAAGCCTGTCCCGTCCGGTTTTCCGTCGATAACAAGCTCTGCAAGCTCTTTCGAGGCCTCGATGAACGCCGCCCATTCCCCGCTGAGGTCGAGCCGGAAGAACTGCACGAGCGGCGAGCCGTCGTCGAACCTCGATTTACGCAGAACCCGCCAGAGGGCGGCATGGGCAATACATTCCAAGACGGTCTCACACAGCTGTTCTTCCGACCGGACGGTCTGTGCCGATGCCGTGTCGGAATGACTGTCCGGATAGATACGACTGTCCCGTCCGGCTATCTCCGTCAAGGTCTGGCGCATGATTTGTCCACATGATTTACCCACATCGAAAGAGGTTGCTTTGCCGATTATCCAGTCGTACAATGCTTCCTGTATTCTTGTGGCAAAGTCCGCTTCTTCCCGTCCGCTGTCCGGCATGGCAGGCGTGCCGGTCCGCAGGGGCATGGTAATGACGACGCTTTTTGCCAGCCGGATGCGTTCTAACTGTCCGAGCGCTTCGAGCGTGTCCAGAAACGAGCGGACAGTAGCCCGATGCCAATGCCACTCCGATGCAAGGTCGGAAACGGTTACATGGCACTGGCAGGGAGAGAGGTCGTAGTCCTGCCTTCTTAAAAACGGGGAGACGAAACCTGCCAGCGATTTATCCAACAAATCGCAGTAGGCTTCCGTTCTCGTTTTCCGCTCGCCGACTTTTTCTTTCAGGTAGTCGAACACTTCCACGTTCGCCAGTATGGCGGCGGGCGCTTCATTTCTATTTCTCATTTTCATTCTGTTTTTGATGATTCATAATGTGCGGATAGTTTCAGGTTGCCATTATCCGCATTATCGTGGCAGCCTCGCGTGATGATACTATGATAACTGTCGGCTAATGCTCCGGGACATTCCAGCCATTCGAGGAATTTGCGTATGTCTGTCTTTTCGGACATGACCCTTGCCGACGGGTAGAACAGGGCAGCCAAAAGAACAAAGGCGATTGTTACGGCCATCGTGTACAGATGCGGCACGAAGCCGATGACCAATGCCAAGAGCGCAAACCAGACGAAACGTTTCGGCCGGTCGAGCAAGCCGCGCATCCATCGGTCCGCCCGCCTGAAAGAGACCCATGCGGCACACACGATGGTAGATGGCACGATACCGAACTCGCCGGGGTGTCCACTCGTATAGACATAATGAAACAAGAGTAATACGATAAGCAGCACATGGGCGTACAGCCTGCGGGCCTTTTCGCTCCACACCATTTTATCGTAGAATCTTGCCATGAAGCAACGCCTGCTTCTGTACAACAGTGCCGGAAGGACGACAGGCATTGCAAGAAATACGAATTGTAATATAATCCAGGTCATAACAGGTAATAGGGTTTTGAAGGTATATGAACGGGCCGTACCACGAGTTCCAATCGGACAATCCCGTGGGTGGCCAAGCGGATAATGTTCTCGGTGTCTTCGGCTGTCAGGGACGACGCGCCTTTCTTCATCCGGGATTTGAATGTGCCGTTCTGCTTACGATATGTAGCCAGTGCCGTGTCCAGATCATGCTCCGGAATCGTCCACGTCATGCCCTTTTCGTATGGACCATGCGGTTTGTAGGCCCGCAGTACCAGCGTGCGGGTCACAAGGAAGTCGGTCCGGGTGTTTCTCGAAATGACGTGTTCCTTGTAGAGGTTGTCATCGGCCACTTCTATCCACGTGCGGTACGTGTCGATACAGAAAACCATTTGGCGGTATATCGTGTTTCGCATAGGGGTTGTTTTACATGAAATCCAACAACACGTCTTCCTGATTCTTTTTGTACTTGAAGCTGCCGTTCCCGGCGTGGAGTTTCAGATCGAGACACAGGTCGCCGTACATCAGCTCCAACGAATCGTAAATGGTCGCGATGATACGGTTTACCTTGCCGTCCGCGTCTGTCCGGGCGTTCATCTTGAACATCTGCCCGAAAGCGGGATTGGAGTAGGCACAGGTGCTATGACCGGATTTCTCCAGTCCGACCGGCACATGGTGGTAGAGTGTAATCAGCTCCATGTCGTCCTCGAATATGTCCATGACCTCCTCCAGATCATAGGGGTCCCGCAGCGGGAATGTGAGCAGAACATAGTCACCGTAGAACTGCGGCTCCTCCATCGTTGCCACATTGAGAAGCTGCGGCATTTGCAGGGGTACGAACGACATGAAGTCATCCAGAAAGTGTCGTAACATAATCATATATCGTTTATTTTGTGAATAGGCTTTTACAACGAGGCGATGAATATCTCCATGAGCATACCGGGCAGTTCGTCCAACCGGTCGCCCTCCGACGGCAGGATTCTGCGCAGTTTCTCGAATGCGGCGGGTGTTTCTGCGGCCATCCTGTAAAGGGTTTCCTTATCTTCCGGGGACAATAGCGTCATGCAGAGGCCGTCCAAGGAAGCGTAGGGCTGTAGAATCATCCAGACATAGGCTTGTGCCTGTTCGGGCGTTACGACCTTTCCACGGCGTATGTTGTCAAGACAGGCACGCACGTTCTGGATCAGCCGACGGTCGGTACGTAAGGCCATGTATATCGTGGCGTCCTTGTAAGTGATTTCCTTGCGCCCAGCGGCGAAAAACACCTCGGAGCAGCATTTCTCTGTGTCACGGGTGATGTCGGCCATATTCGCTTCGCCAAGCTCGTGCAACCCGGACAGGAAAGCTCGAAAAGCGGCATCCTCCCTTTCGATGAATTTTTTGAGGTCGCCGTTCCCATGTATTCCATTGTTCAGGGTTTCGGCAAGCACGTTACGATATGCTGACAGAATTTGCTCCTTGTTACCCCGACAGGCCGGACGTTTATCCAATTCTGCGAAAAACGGACGGATTTCTTCGGCGGAACGATGCAGTTCCACGTCTCCGGTATAGGAAGAGAAACGTTCTTTCAGAATCAGCACTTCTTTATAGGTGCGAGGTTTCGACATCGCCAGCCGAGAAAGTTCCGCACGGACGGAATCGTGCAGCAGAATGCACTCTTCACGTATGTCGGAATGTGCCCGATAGGTCGTGTCCCGGCGCATGGTTGCGGTCACGGAATCTTTCAAGGTCTGCCACTTCCCGATATACGCGGTCAAATCCTCAAAGGAAAGTTCTTTTTGCCCGCGTGTTTCGGACAGATACTCCCGATACAGACCGGCTGGAGTAGGTTGGGCTTCAACCAGTGATTTGACGTTCGAACCGTCGCACGATGTAAGTGTGAAAATGGCAATCGGAACGGCAGAAAGTCCAGCAATCGATAGTACAATTTTTAAGTATTGATTTTTACAATTCATAGTTCATTTTGTATTTTACAGCACAAATCTAAGTATTCTTTTCAAGATGACAAGCGCCGAAAATCGTTTTATAAACCATTTTTAACATTGCACTTAATAGTTTGATTTTCAATGAAAATAAGTGAAAGAAACGAAGGACACAGAAAGCCCTTCATATCATTTTCGTTCAAAGTATGGTTTAGTTTAAAATAAAACTCTTATATTTGTACTTATTCTTATAGAAGTGCACAATGATATGGCAAAAGTAGGTTACATATTCAAGGCGGATCGTTACGACGGATTCGAGGCTGATAAAGAGTGGATGCAGAAATACGGTTGTGTACAAGTGATAGAGGAACTTGTCGAAAACGAGGCTCTGCGCCCCAGATGGAAACAGCTTGTAGCGAATCTCGAAAGAGGTGACGAGATTGTCGTGGCCAAATTCAGCAACGCTCTCCGTGGGTCGCGCGAATTGTCCGCGTTTATTGAGTTGTGCCGAATCAAAGTGGTGCGTATCATTTCCATCCATGACCGGATCGACTCGCGGGGAAAACTGTTCCCCGAAACGACGGCAGCCGATGTACTGGATATGTTCGGGGCGCTACCCGAAGAGGTGGCGGTATTGCGGTATTCGTCCGCACATGTCATGAATCTGCAACAGAAAGCGAAGGTCCCGAGAAAAACGATGAAGGCGATGGATAAGGCCGACCGGGAGAATACCATCGTTGATATGTATGTCAACGGTCATTCTTTCGAGGACATCATGGCGGTAAGCGGGTACAACAGCCGGAGTTCGGTGTTCAGTGTGCTCAACCGGCACGGGGTAAAGCTCAATAGGGGAAAATTCAAAGGACCGTTGGGCAAGCGTAAGCCGAAAGATGGGCAATGAGCTTTCGTATTAGCCGGATTGAAATGGATTTTTTTGAGAATCAGGGCTATATGTTTTCTGTTCTCGTTGATTTTTAGTATCTTTATATTAACTTTAAGTAGTATAGAATATGGGAGAACTTATCGTTTTTATAGTGGTTTTCTATGTTATCGGAAAGATTCTGAAAGCTATATTCGGTGGTTTCAGCAAGAGTGATTACCATCATGACCGATAAATGGTGATCGGGTGTTTGCCTGCCTTGACTACAGGATACGGATTTGTATGTTTTTTATGTTTCTCTCCTTTTATCGGGGCTTTCCGATTGTCTGGTTCGTGCCGAAGGAACACCGTGAGATAAAGGTGGATTATCGTTTTCCGTAACATTATCAGGCTGGCAATCCAGACGACAAAGAGATATGTTATTATCTTTGCAACGGATTTTATAATAAAACAGTCTGACAAAAGCAGATATTATTGCCCGGATCGCACAGGAGACCGGAATAGAAAAGTCGGTAGCGACAACTGTAGTGGAGGCATTCATGGAGAGTGTCAGGGAGTCGATGATTGCCGGGAACGAGGTGTTCCTGCGAGGATTCGGAAGTTTCATCATCAAACAAAGGGCAGAGAAAAAGGCTCGTAACATTTCAAAGAATACGACCATCGTGATTCCGGCTCACTCTGTTCCTGCGTTCAAGCCTGCAAAGACATTCTTAGATGCGGTAAAAGAGGGAAAATAAAGAAAGTATAAACGGTTTTCTTCATAGTGTTTCGGGAGACCGTTGACAATGGTTATACAGGATAACACGATACCGCGACTGTCTTTTGCGGACGGTTGCGGTATTTGTTTTGCCGTATGCTATAAAAAAGGAAGTGGCACAAAGAGCCGCCGATGAAAGCCGACTCTTTGTGTTCCCTTGCTTAATCCGTCACCTCGTAATAATAACTTAACTCGTCATCTTTCAGGTTCTCTACCGCATATTGACCTGCCTGTTCCCAAAGGGTATTGTAAAGTGTCGCAAATTCCGGTTTCGTTTCATAATACTGCCAGATTTTATGATTGAGTACCAATATCAGTTCCGTGAGGTATTTATAGTTATTTTTCCATTCCTCGAAAGCACGTTTGAAAGTGTCTTGTATAGCTGACAGACCGAATCGGTCCGCTATTGAGAAGTCCTCCCAAAAAGTTGTCTGTAACTCGTAACCGTTTTCTCGCATAAATTCTCTAAATGTCATACGCTTTAAATTTTAAGTTTGAACTATTTTTTGTTTTTCCCTTTGGTACAATCTCGTACCGAGAGGCTGGTTATTTTTCTGCCACAGGATTGACGGTCAGTCCAGACAAGGAGGCAACGGGAAATACGCTCTCCAACGAAGTCGGAGAGGAAGATTTTCCGGTTGCAAGCGCCAGCGGTCCTTGCCGGGACTGGCAGCCGGCAATCGAACTTTGCAGAAAAAATAAGCGGGCTTTCGGCATGGAGTGTGTCTGGGGAACGGCTGTAAGGAGTAAAATGGGGAAGCTAAGGTGTTATAAGAGGATTGCTTTCCGGTTGGTTAGCCGGAGTACAATGGGGTACGGAATACGCTTCGATAAAAGGGAAAGAGTCATGAAGATATAAAAGGGTAATTCCGGCAAAAGGATTCAGGACACATCCATTGCCAATGTATCCCGAACCCGTACCTGTCATTATCTGTACCGAATGTTTAGGAGACCCACTCGTAACCTTCGTCCGTCAGTTCAAAATATTCGTCCATTCCCGGTTTCACAAAAAACATGAGATAAAAAAGGAACGAAGCTGATTATAAAAGGTGATGGTTCTGTATTTCAGTCATTCAATAAAGGATACCGCAACCACCTCTGGCGGGTGCGTTGCGGTATTTTGCGGGCAGCATTTTTATGCGGCCTTGTCCGGCTTGCGCTGCCTTGTTTTCCAGCCGTACACGGCGGCTACATACGGATAGAGGGAACGTGTTCTCCGGCGGAAGCCTTCTTCGTCGATTTCACGGTTGTAAATCTTATCGGCGATACGTTCCGCTTCGTCACGGCCTTTGGCGATACGGTATAAGGTATAGTTCGTACCGTCATGATGGTCCATCCGTCCGCGAATGTTGTAGCCGTCGCCGTACCATTCTGCATCGTCGCACTGGGATTTCAAAATATCGGCAATGGTGCTGCCCAATATTTGATAGCCTCGTCTCCGGCCGTTCCATAATCCCAAGTTGCCGAACACGACAATAATGCCGTCCACTTCTTTATTCAGATTGCTTCGTTCGTCGTCCAGCCGGCAATATACTTCTTCTGCCCATTCTTCATCGCTGACCTCGTAACTGTCATCGTCCAATATTTCCCGCTGGGAATTTTGATATTCTTCTTTTGCCGTTTCGTCCAACAGGTCATAGCTTGACCAAATCATCTGTTTCATACATTTTGAATTTTAAGTTTGACTTTCGTTTTTATCCCTGCTTTCGGAGGGTTTCCCTCGTCCGGCGGGATTTGATTTACGTGCGGGCCACAAGGCGGACAGAAGGGAAATAAGGCAAGGAGGAAGCGGATAGTCCCGTGGACGATTTCATTTGTGTTGAACAAGTATTGACGAGCTTGCGAGTTGATGGTTGTTAACGACAAATGAAGCCGCGCCTTGCCGATTCCCGACCGCCTTAACTTTGCACGGGAAAATCAATGGACGGCGGCGGACTCTTCGTGTGGAGTATGAAGGAGTATAAAAGTGTGGACGTTCCGGAACGGTAACGAGTAAAACAAAAGCGGCTTTCAAGCCGCTTTGTCCGGATAAGGCAGGAATTACTTCTTGCCTTTTTCCTGCTTCTTTACCGGTTCCGCAGGAGCTTCCTCCTCTTTCTCGACAGCGGGATAGAACTTGACGGCGACCGTTACGATGCGGTTGTGCAGCACGCCGTCTTTGTCGGTCCACTCTTCGGGCTTGAAGTAGCCCTCCACGGTAAGCAGCGTGCCCTTGGTGAGCTGGTCGAACGACCCGGTATTCTCGTTCTTGCGCCACGCTTCAATGTTCATGAAAGCGGATATGCGCTTGGTTTCTTCGCCGTTCTTCTCCTGACGGGCTACTGCCAGCGGGAAACGTGCGACACTTGTGGTGGTGAACTGACGGACTTCGGCATCTTTTGCCACGAATCCGGTTACTGCGAAATTGTTCTCGATCTTTTTCATTGCGATTGCTTTTTGAAGTTAATAAATCAGTTTTACGGTGCATAAAAAGTAGGTGCAGTAAAGGGCTGCACCAAGGATAGCGCATAAATACTCTTTATTTTGGAGGCGAAGCCCCAAACCGCAGGCCCGATAAAGGAAGATTTGTGCGATACGCCATTGGTCAAGACCACCAGGTCGCGCCCGTCTGCATACTAACTTTGCAACGAAAAACGATATGGCGACTTCAAATAGAAAGCGGTCGCGAAAAAGTCGAGGCGAAACAATCCGCAGCGGATTCGGAGACATGAAAGACCTGTCCGTCCACTGACACAAGACCGCTCCCGTTCCGGCAGGTGGGCGGGAAGAACATCTGGCAAGAAAGCGTATCGGTTGTTTGGGGTTGAAGCGGCAAGAACGATATACCGTTTATACAACCATGTACGCTGCATAGTGGAAAGGGGGCCCAAACGAAGAGCCGACAAAAGATGTATGCAGCGTATTGATGTCGCTGTCTCTATCCGGCAAGAGAAATGAGGGAAAGAAGAGGAAAAGGAAAAAGGGCTGAAGTCTGTCTTGAAACAAAGCGGAGGAACCGCCTTCGCACGAACGGACGTTTTCTACAAAAGGATATAGCCTGCCAAAAGGTATAAAAGGTTATTTCCGAAGGAAACGGTATGGATGTCTGTTACGGAGATAAAAAAGGGATTCCCGCCGGTGTGTACCTGTTTAGCCGGTATAAGCGGGCTGAAACCGATGCTACGTTCAGCCCGCTTGCTTTTACCTCTTTTCTGTTTCGGTCTGCAATTCCACCGGTTCATCATCCCATGTCAGCTCCTTACCGAGTAGTTTGTAAACAGACCCCTTGGGGAGTTCTATCTCGATTGATACGTACCCTTGCTCGCTCTCGACGTACACTTTTTCCGAGTACTCCCAATGCCCGCACCAGCCTCGAACGGGCTTTCCGGGCATTATCCATTCTGTTCCGTCTTTATTTACTGCTAACCATGCCATAAAATCACATTTTTAGTCTGTTCCTTAGTTGTAATTTTATTCTTCTTGAGCTATCATTTTCTTGCTGTATTCTAAAATCTCATCCATCGTAAGCCATTCTGGTTTTTCGTCCTCTTTGAAACTCTCATGCAGTTTTATCATAAATTCAATTTGCAATTTTTCGTCGCCAGCCCATAAGGATTTCGGGTGTCTGTTACCGTAATTAAGGTAATACTCGCAATCTGACCGTAAGCGGTCTAACAGTTGGTATCTGAAAACCGAATCCTTGTGTATTACTTCGTCTGCCGTTACTCGTCCATTTGAATTTGTTACATCGTTTGCCATAATCTATAAAATTTTGAGTTTTCTTTTTTCCCTCTTGTAGCACCAGCTACTTTCGGGCCTGATTTAATTATGTCGCCTCGAAAGGTGTCATGGCTCTTTATGCAAGGTTTCACGATTAAATACTACCCGTGCGGAGCGAAGGGTGGAGATTTTGTCGTGAACCGTCAGTCTTTGACCTTGCATACAAGAATGACATGACAAGTACCTTTGCGACACAATTCATATCAGGCAGCCCGAAAGCGACGTGCGAACACAGGGAAAAGAAGGTCTCTTGCAAAAGGTTCGATAGCTTATATAAAAGGGTTGCAGCGAAAAGAAAATATAAATGGGCCTCCGGGTTGTATAAGAATTTTAATTATGAGGATAAAAAAGGTATTGCGCCGGCATGTCTGCCGAGAGAAAAAGAAACGGGCTGAAACTGGCAGTTCCGGTTTAGCCCGCAAAAGTACATCGGAGGTCTCTTGCCCGTTCCCGTCAGAAATGGGCTACCATAATCCGATTTTTGAAAATTCTGTTTTTATCACTCGGTCGCCGTTGGTTTATCCAGATATGGTGTGCTCCGTATCCGAATATAAAATACTCATCGAGTGAGGTCTCGTTCTTCAAACGTTCCATACTTGCACGAAGTTCGGTTTCGTCAGTTGCAAAAAGAATCGTGTTCATGATTCGGAAATAGATTTCTTCCGCTTCATCGCTATAGCGGCAAAAGACGTGTTCGATTGTTACGTTCATGGTTCTATTGGTTTGATTGAGGTGTTTTAGGTACATTGGTCATTATTGATTCTCCGTCTTCGTTGAAAATCTCTATTGTCGGGTTGCCGTCGTTTTCTTCGGGGAGCATAGATTCCGATGTATCGGTCAATGCTTGCCACTCTTCATAGCAAAGACGGTTGTCAATGATGTTCGACACGTCCTCACAGTTCCATGAGCGGACGATTGCCTCGGCTTCTTCGTAACTATTTGCTTTTACACTGAAATAATCCCGTTCCCAACTTGTAACCTTACGGTCTTGATAAAATTTGTATTCTCCCATATCCTTGTTGTTTAACTGTTTACTTCTACAATATCCTCGATTCTGCCGTACAGTATCGAGCGTAACGCTGTTTTGTCAATCGCATAATACTCGTGAATGCTTCCGTGCTGTTTGACGAAATACCGTTTGAGAACGTCGGAAAAATCAAAATGATAACCGCTCAAGGCAATTCCACGTTTGAAATAGATGCTTTCCCACACGTTACGGGTAATCCAGTTCTTTTCTTCCCGGTTTAACTTGCCTCCGTTGTTCAGGTGTACCCGCAATTTGTAAACCTTGCTGTCCTGTAATGTCGCCAGTTCGGGAATATCCCATTTGACGAATTTTGTTGCTATCTGTGTCATACGTTTGCTATCGTTTAATCATGGATAATCACTTCATCACGGTATTCTGAAATTTCCTTGCCGCTTTCAAGGCGGACAACTATGGTGTTACCATAGTTGCCCACGATTGTACCTTCCGTGTAACCTTTGTATGGATTGAGCAGTGTGCAAGACAAACCGATAATATCGCTGTCTTCTTCGTATTCGTACATAGTGAATGCGTTTTTAGGTTACAGCTTAATGTCCCACTTGCCTTGCGAGAATATCCGAAAGCTCACGTATTCGTCCTCTAACTCGTATGTCAGTATGCGGATATAGATTTTATCTTTGGCTTCCAAAGAAGCTACCAGTTCGTCGATTTCTTTTTCTGGGTATTCCCAACGGGAAGAAAATTCTGCATCTACAGTGTCGCCATACCGATTGACAAAACCGTTGAAATTATCGTCCAGAAATGCCTCTATTTTATCGAGGTCTTGCTTGTTTTCCGTACTTGCGTGAAAAATGTTTGTTGCATAGTTCGCCATAATCTTAAATTTTGAGTTTTCTTTTTTCCCTCTTGTAGCATCAGCTACTTTCGGGCTTGATTTAATTATGTCGCTTCAAAAGGTGACATGGCTCTTTATGCAGGGTTTCACAACCAAATACTACCTCCGCAAAGCGGAGCGTGGAGATTTTGTCGTGAACCGTCAGGCTGTGACCTTGCATACAAGAAAGACATGTCAAGTACCTTTGCGACACAATTCATATCAGACAGCCCGAAAGCGGATGTGCGAATACAGGGAAGAGAAGATCTCGTGTAAAAGGTTGATGGTTTATAAAAAGGGAGTTGCAGCGAAAAGAAAAATATGCCGTGGAATCTTTTTTTCTTTTGGCTGCACAATGGGACCAGAGTGTTTTACGAAGTTCGGGAAAAGGTTTAGTTTAGTCCATTAGCCTATATATATGCTAAATCAAAGTAAACTATATTTAGGCAGACAAATTTGCCTGCCTATAAGTTTTTCCTTATCTTTGTATGAATTAAAGAAGGCTTGCTTTTCTTTTGGCTGCAATGGTTCTTGGAAGTTCAAATACAACCGTCGGACGAGGAAAAAAATTCTGGTAGGAAGCTGGTTCAAGAAGTCCCGATTATAAGTAAGTGCAAGGAAAGAAACAGAGTGAAAACAAAAAATCGGGAAATGCCTTTAATTAGCAATTTTGTTTCTTATTTGTTCCTCAATTAAAACTATAAAATTTTCAACACACTGAATTTCAAATCATTATATATACTATTTTTGAGAGATTGGATTTATTTGCAATAATCTTGCTGTCCACTAAAAATGTGGATAATATTGAAAAGTTCCACAATAAAATAAAGTTGGTTCAGAACCAGCAAGTCCATGACAATATTGTAGGTACCAACCAGTAGGAATTCTAAGATTAATATTTCAATAGAATGTTATTTGTATTTACATCGGAATATCATCTGTAGTAATTCTTATTCCGAATATATCAATGTATATAACTGTTTATCAATGCTGTACAATTCAAATATATTTGAGACTGAGAAATAAAAAACATTATTCAGACATCAAATATCTGCTATTTTGACAGATTTTATAGAGAAAAGCCTCAAAATTACATCAAGGGACAAAATTTTGTCCCTTGATGCCACGCTGAAGGACAAACGAGGGACAAAAGTTGAAAAAATCAGAGATATTACATTTTCTGACTTAGTATTTGCTTCTATTATGTATATATCTATCAGTTGGTTATATAGATAATTGATAATCAGTAGGTTAAGCTATTTGCCGATGCAAAAGTTTTGAAATATATTTTGCAATGTTTCTTCCGAGGTTATACCTCCTTCTGCAACAATCTCACTTAGTTCGTGGATACATTGTCTTAAATCCTCACTTACCAAATCTCCTGATAATCCCAATTGCAATCCTTCCTGTACTCTATGAATAGAATCCAATGCTCGTGTTAATGCTTCGTAATGGCGTACATTTGTAATGATAATATCGTTTTGGTTGATTTCTGGTAAGGCGGCTGCCTGTACTAACTTTTTTTCCAGGATCGTTATATTTTCCCTTTTCTTTGCTGAGATAAATAGTTTTTCCACTTTCATGTCAGCAAATATAGCTGACAACTCTTCTTTTTGTATTGCTAGTAACAGATCTGACTTATTAAATAAAATAATCATCTTTTTCCCTTCGCAGTGTGGAAGAATTTCGGCTTTTAATTCTTCGAACCGTCTTTGGGCATCTGTAGAGTCTATCATCCATAAAATGACATATGCTTGGTCCATCTTTTGGAAAGTACGTTCTATCCCTAGATTTTCTATTGTATCGTTCGTTTGGCGGATTCCAGCTGTATCAATAAATCGGAATGTGACACCTTGTAAATTGATCGTATCCTCTATTACGTCACGGGTCGTTCCATGGATATCACTGACAATGGCTTTTTCCTCATTCAGCAACGCATTCAGTAAGGTGGATTTTCCAGCATTCGTCTCTCCGATAATTGCTACAGGAATGCCATTCTTGATTGCGTTTCCTACACTGAAAGAATGAGCTAGCTGGGCAATAACTTGTTCGATATGGGTAGCTAGACTGCTCAGTTCGTCACGATTGGCGAATTCTAGTTCTTCATGATCACTGAAATCCAGTTCTAATTCCATTAACGAAGTGAAATGAAGCAATTGGTTACGCAGGTTAGAAAGTTCTTTACTGAATCCTCCACGCATTTGGCTCATGGCTAGGCGATGGGTGGCGGCAGACGATGAGGCTATCAGATCGGCCACAGCTTCGGCTTGGCTCAAGTCCATTTTTCCGTTTAGAAAAGCACGTTGGGTGTATTCACCTGGTAGAGCGGCACGACATCCATTATAGATCAGGAGTTGTATAACTTGCTGCAGGATATAGGATGAACCATGACACATGATTTCCGTACTGTCTTCACCGGTATAAGAATGAGGGGCACGGAACAAAGAAATTAAAACTTCGTCTATTACTTCTTCTGCAGAAGGTATAATTGATTCTTTTTTTTGTAACGTTTCACTTTTTTCTTGCGGAATTTCACTCGTTTTTTGGAAAAGTGTATTATTAATTTTTCGCTTTGGGGAACAAATCTTTCCGAAAGTAAGAGTATATGGTGCTCGTTCTGTCAGTGGCTTGCCTGTGGCGGGTGTAAATATGCGTGACGTTATTTCAATCGCTTTTGGGCCAGATACACGAATTATTCCGATGGCTCCTCCCTGGGCGGTGGCAATGGCGCAGATTGTATCTTGGTTTATCATTTTCATTTGGTTAATAATATAATGTTTTAGCTACGATGGCTGTTACTTCTTCTAAATAACGGCGGTCTGTCTCATCAAAAGAGTTTAATAGATTACTGTCAATATCCAATACTCCCTTTACTTGTCCATTAGCAAGAATAGGAACAACAATTTCGGAGCGGGAAAGAGAACTGCAGGCTATATGTCCGGGGAATTGTTCTACATTGGGCACTATCAAGGTTCGAGCTTCTGACCATGAGGTTCCACATACTCCCTTTCCTTTATGGATGCGATAACAGGCGGTGCTTCCCTGAAAAGGTCCTAAAATAAGTTGGCCGTCTTTAACCAGATAGAAACCTACCCAAAAAAAGCCGAAGGCTTCCCGAAGAGCAGCGGCAGTATTGGCCAAAACACTTATTTCTTCTTTTTCATCTGATATTAAAAGTTCAAACTGAGGGAGGAAAAGACGGTAACGTTCTACTTTATTACTAGTTGTTTGTTTGAAACTGGTTTCCATATTTTTATTTGTTTTATGAGGGGACATCTTGTTGTTTTTTTACAAAAAATGGTCTTCTATGAAGCGATGTCCCCTGTTAGGTAAAAAGAGTTGGCTTATTCTGTAAAAAATCTGTTTATGCCAATCTTCTTCTCGATGATAATAAGAATAAGTATTGATAGATGATCCGGTGAATTTTATCCATATTATATAGACAACTAAATTGGGAATTATATTCTTTCCAAGACTTTTTCTATCAAACCATCAATAGAGTTTTTATAGCCGGTATTGGCTTCCTTTATTAGTCGGTTGGCAATTACCATACATACAGTCATGGCTTTGTGTCCCATCAGGCGTGCTAATCCGGCAAGGGCGGAACTTTCCATTTCAAAGTTAGTGATGCGATAGTCTTTGTATTCAAATTTCTCAATCTTTTCATTCTGTTCAGGATCGGCCAGTGGAATACGGAGTTCTCGTCCTTGCGGGCCAAAGAAACCTCCTGCGGCGATAGTTATGCCACGGACCATATCATTTTGCGCGATGCGGTCTATTAATTCCCGGTCGGCATCAATGACGTATGGGTGGGCGATGCATACATTACCTTCCCAACCCATGTAATTTATAAAAGCTTGTTCGAATTTCAGATCGCAAACCTCATTGCGTCCGGCGTAGAAATTGAGTAGTCCATCAAAACCGATAGACTTTTCAGAACAAATATAGGTGCCAACGGGAGTATAAGGCTGTAATCCGCCACATGTACCGATACGTACTAATTCCAATTGGCGTAAGTGGTCTTTTTCATAACGGGTATTGAAATTAATATTGGCCAAAGCATCTAATTCATTCATCACAATGTCTATATTGTCACAACCTATACCGGTGGAAACTACGGTGAGACGTTTCCCTTTATAAGTACCGGTAATGGTCTTGAATTCACGGCTTTCTATTTCACATTCTTTAGTTTCGAAATGAGAAGCTACTAATGCTACACGCCCAGGGTCACCTACTAGAATTATTTTATTTGCCAGCTGTTCCGGTTTGATATGAAGGTGAAAAATAGAGCCGTCGGGATTGATAATCAACTCAGATTCTGCATAATATTTTTTCATAATCTTTTTTTTGTGGTTAATGGTCTGTATAATTGATGTTATATTTCTTGTCTTTTTAATGGGTATACAAACAGATTATTTCTTAGATGTAGATGCCACGGATTTATAAACTTTCATTGATATTAGCATGATAAAGAGAAAAACAGTTTCATTCGCATCCAAGAAAAATACATTAATCGTTGAATACTAGTTTTATTTGCTTAATGGTTCATTACCGAAAGTTGTTTCGGGTTTTGCAATATTTTCACGCATGGAGGTATCTGCTTGTATATTCTTCATGCGGTAATAGTCCATAATGCCTAGGTTGCCACTACGAAATGCTTCCGCCATGGCCTTGGGCACTTCGGCCTCTGCCTGAATTACATTCGCACGGGCCTCTTCTGCTTTGGCTTTCATTTCCTGTTCCAAAGCGACGGCCATCGCACGGCGTTCTTCTGCTTTGGCTTGTGCAATATTCTTGTCGGCATTGGCCTGGTCTATTTGTAAAGCAGCTCCAATATTTCTGCCTATATCAATATCAGCTATATCAATAGACAGGATTTCGAAGGCCGTACCGGCATCTAAGCCCTTGCGGAGTACTAATTTAGAGATAGAATCAGGATTTTCCAATACGGATTTGTGATTTTCGGACGATCCGATAGAGGACACGATACCTTCACCAACACGTGCTAGAATCGTGTCTTCTCCGGCACCTCCTACTAATTGGCGGATATTGGCGCGTACAGTGACACGAGCTTTAGCTATAAGCTGTATGCCGTCTTTGGCTACAGCAGTAACGGGAGGAGTGTCAATAACCTTAGGGTTTACTGACATTTGCACGGCTTCGAATACGTCACGGCCGGCTAGGTCAATACCAGTTGCCATTTGGAAAGACAGTTCGATGTTGGCTTTGGATGCGGATACTAGTGCGTGTACTACTTTTTCTACATGCCCGCCTGCCATATAATGAGCTTCCAATTCATCTCGGGTTATGTTACTTAAGCCAGCTTTATGTGCTTCAATCATTGCTGGGACAATGACATAAGGAGGAACATTACGGATGCGCATTAAGAATAATTGCACCAATGAAATGCGTACTCCCGAAACTTTGGCAGACAGCCAGAGGAAAAATGGTACATAATGAAAGAATAGTACCACGAAAATAATTCCACCTCCTATAAGGATGAAAGGAAGATAGTTGGGTTCGATCATAATAATCAATTGTTTAAAAGTAAATATTTATATTTGAACAGCTCCACATCGAATCTCTGCTGTTTTCACTATTGTCTAAAATATACTTGAATGAGAATGTCAATCAAGAAATTTGATAAAATCGTATTTGTAAGTCATTTTTCTATCATAGGTTGAATTTGCGTACAATCACCGTTCCTTCAACCATTCTTTCTACATAAATGGGGGTATTCTCATCAATCAAGCCATCGGCAGAGCGCACTTCGATGATGTGTCCATTAAAGTTTGCATTGCCTATCAGTGCAAGGCGGGTTATTGCTATGCCTTTGTCTCCGATGCGGATATGGGTTCCTTTTAGGGGATCGATTTTATAATCCAGTGTTTTCTTCAAAGAAAGCTTGTCCATGGTTTTTGAGTGCATAAACCAGATGATAATGGCTATGCAACTTAGGACGGATGCTATCAAAGTAATGAATCCTGCTATCGGTCCTAATGTGTCGAAAGCGTAATAGTTGGCATATAGCAGGCAGATGGCCGATGCTATTCCGGCTATACTGATGCCGGGAATAAGGAAAACCTCTACAATAAAGAGAAGTACTCCTGCCAAGATGAGCGCTATGATAATAAATACTTCCATAAATATCTTTGTATTAGTGTTTCAACTTCTTTATTTCTTCGTTGCGGACGCTGATATCCAGTTGGGCCATTTCTTTCAGAAGTTGTTCAGTACGTTTTTCCAATTCCAAAATGGCGGGTGTCAAATTCTTCTTTCGTGCACTGTTCCCTTGGGCATATTGTTCGCGTTTGTCATCCAGATTTTTCTTCAGGTTGTCATAATCCTTCTGCTTTTGTATTCTTTGCTGATAAAGTTTACGTGCTTCGGCAGAGCGGAAGTCGTTCAATGTGTGGTAAACAGCAGAGTCATCTATTATCAAGGTGAAGTCTTTTTGTTGTTCTCCGGATTCTTTGGCATACATTATTGCCGCTAGGCGTTGCTTGCCGGTTCGTACTTTCTCTTCATCTTTCCAGGTGGTACGGATAGAATGTAGGCTGGCCGCATTTATAATGATCTGTTCGTCTGTACTTTCGTAATTGTATACTTCTTTTGAAGAGTTCGGTACAAACACATAGATACAGACTTTGTTATCAGGCTGATAGCGGTCTGAAGCAAACCAGCCAATATTGTTGAATTCATCAATGGCATACATATAGTCATTGGCGGGAGAGTTAAATGGCATTCCTATATTATCGGGACGAAGATAATTGCCATTTTCCGAATCATAGCGAGTTACAAAAATATCGTACCCCCCCAAAGAGCCTTCTCCATCCGATGCATAATACAAGGTAATGCCATCTGACATTAAGAAGGGATAGTTTACATTTCCCTGTTCATTAAGGGACATGAGGGGTTCGGGCTCGCTCCAGCCGTCCAACAGACGGATACGGGAGTAGAGTTGCATTTTGCCGTCTGTGCTTTTGTTCCCGTAAAGTACTTTATTGCCCATTTCGGTTTGATAGACAGTCCCGGATATGGTAGGATCGTGATAGAGTGCTCCCGATTCTCTACTGATTTTATATGCTTTCAGAAAATCATTTTTATCGACTACAAAACTATCTATTACAGTAATGTTTTCCACTCCTTTTATCATACGGGCTGCTTGCTTTATTTGTTCCAGCTCTGCTTCAGCCATTTCGGTAGGGCGTTTTTTCTTTTCCAACCATTCTATGTGTTGTTCGTAGTTATCTACGGCATCGTCAAACCGATAGATATCATAATATAGTTTCCCTAAATAGCGGTATGCGTCAATGACTTTGCGGGCGGCGCTTTTTTCAAGGTAGGGCTGTGCTTCTTTTTTTTCTCCTGTTTCATAACAACATGCGCCATACCAATAATTATAATTGGCATTAGAAGGGGCTTGCTTTACCAGCTTTTGGAAAGCTGGTTTGGCTTGTTCAAATTCTCCGTTCAGGAAAAGTTGTTTGGCTTGTGCCAAGCTTTGTGCCGCAGTGTTGCCTGCGCAACATAAAGTAAATAAACCAATGATATATTTTTTGTACATAGTTAGTTTATAATCCGTATTATTTAGATTCAAAAATACAAAGATTAATTGGAATTCTCATGCTTTAATAATTCTATTTTGTTAAATCTTCCATAAATCATTCTTTTCATGTACTTTTGTGCCCTATTTTTAAAGAAGATGTATGGCACAATTTACGGAAGACGAGAAAATAATGCGAAGGTTGGAGCAACGCTTTAACAAGGGGGTGGTAAAGTATCGCTTGATTGAGGATGGTGATAAAATTTTGATAGCTCTTTCTGGTGGAAAGGATTCTTTGGCTCTATTGGAGTTATTGGCAAGGCGTTCACGTATTTTGAAACCGAAATTTGCAGTGATAGCTGTGCATGTAGGCATGACAAATATTCCTTATCAATCTGATTTGGAATATCTGAAAGGCTACTCAGAGGATTTAGGGGTGCCGTTTGTGCATTATGAAACTTTTTTTGATCTGAGTACCGATACTCGGAAGTCTCCCTGTTTCCTTTGTTCTTGGAATCGGAGAAAAGCTTTGTTCACGGTGGCAAAGGAGCAGGGGTGCAATAAGATTGCTTTAGGACATCATATGGATGATATCTTGGAAACTTTGTTGATGAATATTACTTTTCAGGGAGCGTTCAGTACGATGCCTCCTAAATTAGTGATGCGTAAATTTGAGATGACAATTATTCGTCCTATGTGCTTGGTACATGAAGCGGATTTAATTGAAATGGCACGTATCCTCGGTTTTCGTAAACAGATCAAAAATTGTCCTTATGAAAGTTTGTCGAATCGTTCAAATATGAAAGATGTTTTATATTCTCTAGAAAAAATGAATCCTGAAGCACGGTATAGTTTGTGGAGAAGCATGACAAATATTCAGGAAGAACTGTTACCTGGGATTGAATAACAATGATTTATAGTTTTATATCACTGTTTATCTGTATCTTGTTTTTTTATAATAGTCTGTTATAAGAGGTTATTTCGGGTTATTTATTTATATTTGTGTGCAACTTATGTGCAACTTAAATATAAATATTATGGCAGTATTATCAATTTACTTGGATACGAGGAAGAAAAACTCGTCTGATGTATATCCTGTTAAGTTCAGAATATATCATAATAAGGCTTTTTTTATATCGTCAGGAATGTATTCAAATGTTAATACATGGGATAATGGTGAGTATGGGAAAAAAGAACCCAACTATAAAGTGAAGAATATGGCACTCCGTAGCAAATATAATCTCCTAGAATCAGAATTGCTGTTGCTGGGGGGTAAACTGAAAGGTATGTCCGACAAGCAGCTTAAAGAACACCTTTCTAATATTATTTCATTAAAGCCTGTTACTTCATGTGACTTTTTACGTTATTATGACGAATATATCTCGTTGAAGGATAAGAAGAGCACTAAGGATAATTATATAAATACACGGAAACTGATAGTTGAATTTGATGACGCTCCTACCTTTGAGACAATAGACCGAAAGTGGCTGACATCCTTTAACCAGTTCTTGGTGGATAAAGGATATATGACTAATTATATAGGCACACATTTAAAAAACATCAGGGCTGTCTTTAATTATGCTATTGATGAAGAAGTGACAACTCTTTATCCATTCAGGAAGTTTAAAATCAAGAGGGAACAAACGAGGAAGCGGAGTTTGACGATTGATGAATTGAAATTGTTGAAAAATTATCCATGTGAAGAATATTTGGAGTTTTACCGTGATATCTTTATGCTTATATTTTACTTAATAGGCATCAACCTTGAGGATTTGCTTTTTCTCACTAAAGATAATCTGATGAATGGGCGTATTGAATATTACAGGCACAAAACAGGAAAATTGTTTTCTATAAAAGTGGAGCCAGAGGCACAATCTATACTGGATAAATATAAAGGTGATAGATACTTGCTTAATATTATGGATAACCGTAGTAATTATACTAGTTTTACTACTAGCATTGACAGAGCATTGAAACAAATAGGTGAGGTCTCTATTTTGAAAAGGGGGAAAAAGATCAGAAATCCTCTTTTCCCAAAATTGTCCACATATTGGGCAAGGCATTCATGGGCTACATTGGCAGCGGAACTTGATATACCTAAAGAAACTATATCTGCCGGTTTAGGACATGAGATTGGTTCTGATGTTACTAGTATCTATATCAAATTCGATCAGAAGAAGGTGGATGATGCCAATAGGAGAGTGATTGACTATCTGTTTGGAAAAGAAAAAGCCGGGGAATGATGCCCGGCTTATATCGTTGGTTTAGAACCGCCACTTATTTTGGTTATAGCGTCATGCTCTGTGTTTTTTCTTTGTTTCTCATCCTCGTCTTTGAGATACTTGTTCCTTATATCTTTGATGTCGTTTGTCATTCCCCATACTTTGAAGAAGAGAATAATTTGTAATACTCCGAATATTAGGAGTATGATGGTTAGAAAGTCAATCATAATTTTAGAATTGGTATTTTTCTTGTTCTTTCTGTTTTAGTTCTCGTTCCTGTATCTTTTTAGCTTCTTCTGTATTTTTTTTAGTGGGGAACTTTGAATTAACTATTGCTATTCTGTAGTAATATTCGCTTCCACTATATACTTCTCCAAATTGGATATAAATAGACTTGTCTCCTATTTCCCATCTCTCATACATAAATTCGTCCCCTTCATTGAAATCAGACAGACTGATTTCTTTACCGAAAGAATATGCTGGTTTCCCATATCTCTTTTCAAATTGATGAGATATTCGCATGACATCTATTTCCAAGTCGTCAATGTAATTTGCTGTTTCCGGGCATGTTTTAATATCTATACGATATAGTTCGTCCATTTCAAATTCTGCATAGAAATTACATATTGTCATTTTATTATTAGCAATGTTCATGTTTTCAAACTTCATTGATATGGTTTCTTTGGAATATACAGAAGACTCCTTAAAGGTATTAGTTGATAATACTTCTTTTTGCGACATCCCGAATTTAGCATCACCCCAAGCTATCAATGCCAAGGAATCTATTCTTGTTCGCTCCAGAGAATCCTTGACTTCTTGTTTTCGTATCTCTACCATTACAATACTATCTTGACGCCCTTGATTTTTCTGTCTTTGATTTTTTATGTTGCACCCACTAAACAATAGCATTGCAATAGTAAAAAATAAAATCTTTTTCATAATCTTAGATATTTAGTTTTGTTCTTTAAGCCAATGAAAGTGTTTGGATTCTTGAGGTTACTTCAGTTGAAGAAATTTGTTTTAATAATTTTAGTGTATTAAACAGTCCTCATTATTAATGTATTCTTCAAATACTGAAGTTATATAACTACAGTATGTGCTAATATCATTATATATATTTTCTATTTCGCTTATAGTGTATCTTCCTCCTATAACTGAAGCTAATTCCCGTCCATGAGCTATTGCATTTCTATGATTCGCCAATGTTGATAAACGCCCTTTCATTTTGTCTTCATTTACTACAGGAGCGGAAATTCCAAAAATGTTCCATATAGATTCTATTTGTTGGTATTTTATATTTCCTGAACCTGCAGGAAATAGGTTGTCTTCTATATGACAAACTTGACTGCAATTTATTTTGGAAAATAAATCATGTCTTTTCATCCATTTTTTGTCTCTTGCTTCTATCATAGCATTACATTCATCATTGAAAACCATTGAGTACAATGTCGGTTTAAGATCTATTATATCATACTTCTTTTGATTAATAATAGATAAACATTTTTGAACCGAAGCAGTTATTGTATATTCTAAAACGCCATACAGTATTACAAAATATGTACCTTTGAACACTCTCATGTCGAGAACTTCAGTTTCAGCGTTGTCTTTTATTAGGGAATAAAATGATTTTACCTCCTTTAATCGTCTATTGACTTCAGCATTTACATCTTCGAACATTATTTTGAAAATTTGCTTCTACAGAATTCTATTCTTGCAAAGAGTTTGGGTTTTGAATTTGTAGCTCCAGTGATTAATTTATTAAAATCTTTATCAGTTACCCAATCATAAAAAGAGGAAATGTTAATAGATTCTTTTTCCTGTAGGACTTCAGCGGCACCAACAGAAACGGCTTCAAAAAGAACGACTGAAGTAATGGTGCTTGTTTTGCTTTTTACCATGCCATGGGTTAGGTTAGATAGTTGAGTAAACACTTTATTAAATATACGTTCATTTGTTTCGTAATCAAAATTTTTACAAGAATCATTCATATAGTCATTCAAAAAGTCAACAACGCTATGGTCAAAGTTGTTTTTATTATTTAAAGTTGCAAAAAAGCGCAGAACTAATTCCTCTCTAGTTCCGTCATTCTCTGAATTTTTGGAGAGTTTTACAACTCTTCTAAAATTATTGTTTAATGATAGTCTTTTTATAAAATCATTAAATTGACCTCTGAAAATACAGCTTCTAATCTCTTGGTCTGATAATTTTATGCCTCCAGTGTTTAATCTTTCAAATAGGTCAAACCTTATGGATTTGTCACTTTTATCACTTAATGTTGTTATCTTTAACGGCTTTAGTAAAAAGTCAATTTGTAATGAACGTGGCAAGCATTTGAAATCCTTTTCATTAAAAGACTTCATTTTCTTCAGTCCGCAAAGTTGTAATGGAATTTCTTTTTTAATTTTTTTCCTTGCTGAAGAATCTTTTTCTGCTGCAAAATTAATGATGGAACTAAGTCTTTGTACACCATCTATCACTTCCCATGTACCGTCTGGATTGGTTGCCATGAACAATGAAGGTACTGGAATACCCAAAAAAATAGACTCAATAAGAGTTGATTGTCTAAGTGCGTCCCATCTGAATTGTCTTTGGTATTCAGGAGCTATGTCAATAAGTCCATCATTTACCATAGATATTAATTCCTTTACACTCATATCGTAAGAATTAAAATCTACTTTTCTTTTTTGTTCATTGAGTTCTGAATTTATATCTTCCATAATATTTTATTGTTATATAGACTCCATGTGTATTAATTGAAGCTCATAGCATTACTAATGAATTACATTTGCGTTCTTGCCAGTTTCCCGACAACCTTGTATAAATGAATTACATCATTATCTATGTCAATTTCCATATCGGGATATTTTCTTTTCCCATCCGGATTAGCTATATTGTTGTAGGAAGACAATATTGTTTTTTTTCGCTCGTAGTCGATATGAATCATTTTAAGAAGTCTGTCTTCTTTTGTTATAATTACATACGGCTGTCCATTGTCTATGTTTCGTTTGTCTTTTATTTCACGGACAAAGATTGTATCTCCCGACATATACATATCGTACATAGAATCACCATATACGGTTATTCCATAGCATCCAGTAAATTCTGGTATATTCACATATCCAATAACCTTGTTTTCATTTCCGTCAAATCCAATTCCATGTCCTGCGCATACACGTATATCAAGTATTTTAATATCTTTATTCGTGGTTGGAGTTTCAGTGATTGACGAATTGGTATTAATTGTCATGTTGCCAATTCCAGTTATTAACCAATTTATATTAAGGTCAGGGCAAGCAGACGCTATCTTTTCTATTGAATCTGCATTAAAGCCCGTTTTTTTGGCAATAGCTCCACGAGATAAACCAGCTGATTCTTCAAAAGCGGTTTGTCCAATCCCTTTGATTTTTAAATATTCAACAAATCTTTCTTTTGTGCTCATCTTTTTGGGGTTTTACTGTTATCTTTCAGTATATTTGTGTCGGAATCAAGTTGCGGATGATTTCGACTAAATTGTTTAACTATTCCCATTAAGGGACTATATAGGCGACTTGACTTCAAACCGCAACTTTGGAGTTGGTCGCTTTACTATTTGCTATGGAAAAGAAAGTTCCTGAAGGTTTCTCTACAGAATTTTTGGACAGTGATGAGGGTGAGAATTTATATTCTCAAATTCAATCTTCATTTACGAATTGTCATTTTTCTACCTCACATTCACCAAAGCTATCCTATTTAATAATTCAAGGTATCCTTCTATTTTATCGGTATGTTTCACACCGGATAAAAGTTTGAGTATTTCGTTTTTCCCGCTTTTTGTAATAGTTATGGATTTGGGATTTACAATACATTCAAGTAATCCTTTTACTACGGCATTGCATGTGATTATATCCGAAAATTGCGAAGTGTGAAATAAACACGCAACTCCATGATATAAAAACCTATATTCTAATCCTAATGGGTCTTTCTCTAACAGTAAGTAATGGTATATCATCCAATTAGTGTTTTCAGAAACAGCCATGTTTTTTTGTACCATGAATGATGCTCCAGTTGATATTTCATCAATCTTATCTCTTGTGCTTTTTATGTCAATTATCGTATATATGTTCCATCCTATCAAGGTTGTTACAAGCAATGATAGAACCCCAACCAATACGCCTTGATAGTCAAAGCCCAACTCTGCCTTGTGAGGGTGTGCAACACAGATTGATACGATGCTTATTACTACTGCAATGCCACTCAATCCTAAAGCCCAATTCTCTTTCTTCTTCATATTATAATAAGGTATAACCTGCTTTAATAGTTAAATAGTGTTGTTGTACTACTATTTTTCAGTAAAAAGAATCTATTACTGAAAAATAGTAGTATCTTTGCATTATCAAATTAAACTGATACAAAGAAACGAAGATTAATTCAGATTTCAAATAGTATAAACATATTAAAATACACGATTATGAGAACAAGAGAATTTTTACACGAAGTAATGAGCCTTGCTTGGCAGTTCGTTAAGCGTAATGGCTACACCATGAGCGAAGCAATGAAGGTCGCTTGGGCTAACTTGAAGTTGAAAGGTGAGATGAAAAAGAAGATAGTGAAGTTCTACTTCAAAAAAGTGGACGGTTCCGTTCGTGAGGCATACGGTACACTAAATGAAAAGCTGATGCCTGCCATCACTGGTACTGACAACAGAAAAAAGAATGATACCGTCCAGACTTACTATGATACTGAACGCCAAGAATTCAGATGCTTCAAAAAAGCTAATCTGATGTCAATCGCATAAAAGATATGGATATGAATGCTTACACGATTAACCAGCAATTGGATAGCCTTTATAAAGATTTAGAGGCTGCCCATAACAATGATGAAGAGGCTGTCTGCCTGATGTTCAATGCTGATAGCAAAAAAGAAGCTATCCAGTTGATAACGGATGAGATAGACAGTTTGGAAGATGCCTTAAAAGGTTTTGAAACTTGTGAAGATGATGGCATGGACTACGATGCTCTATGCCGGGTACAAGGTATCAGCCGATACGCATAATACACGATTATGCAACGCACGACAGCCCTACAGACGGATTGAACGGCAACCGATAGCGAGAATCGGGTAGGGTACTATTGATTAGTTCTTTGAAATTCTGTAAAAGCAATTACGGTGTAATTCATAAGCCGTTTTTGCCAACCAAAGATAACAAACGCACATAAGCAAGTTGGAGCTTGTGAGCTGTGCAATGTTTAACAATTAATAGAAAACACCGCAAAGAATCGTCTTTGAGCAGTGAGCATACGGGTTAGGCGTCCGTACTGTTTTCGACAATATAGCCTGTACTGAACTGAAATAAGGTTCTGCTATTCGATTAGGGTACAGGTACTTATTTAAATTTATACGATTATGAAAACAATCCAATTCATTTTATCCATATTGGTTAGTATATGCGCTGCCGGTATGCTTTACGGGGCTATCACTACTTACAGTCCTATGAAAATATTCTCTGTCACTATAATGGGTGTTATATGTGCCGGATGTGCTTTTCTAATAAGAATCTCTTATAAAGAGTTGAAATAAATGACAAATTGTAATACCGCTAAAAGGTAGACCTCAAATCCGGCACAAGGCGCATGGGTATGAGTGCACAATAACCTTGTAAACCAGCCGGGCGGTAATTTATGAAGTAGCATTGTTGGAATGCGTGTAAGCAATTAATTGTTGGTATTAACTCATATTCTGATTTCTATATTCATCTGGCTTACAAGAAGTAGGTTCGACTCCTACCTTTTTAACGATGTTTTAAACTTATACGATTATGACAGTGGAAGAATTAAGAGGCATGACGCATGAAGATTTAGTAAGGCGTGTGCAAGAACTGGAAAAGGCTAACGAAAAATTAGCTGAAGAGAAAAAAACATGGTATAAATCTTGGAGTGATTTGCAACAGAAGTTTGATCATTTCAAGAATGCGGTTAAAAGCATTGTTCTGATAATAGATTAGATATTCGTGTTTTATTTTGATGTTTGTACTGGGTGTGCCGTCCGTGAGGATAGTGCACCTTTTTTAATCGGATGGTTAGCTTATCGGTTAGAGCTTCGTGCTGTGCAACCAATTGGCACGATTGAGAGGGGTTCGATTCCCTTACCATCCACGAATCATTAATTAAATTTTATTCTTATGGCAAAAGAACTGAAAGAAAGAACAGAAATCAAGAAAAAGCTGAAAAAGAAGAATGACAGAATCAGCTTTGACTTTAGCGACAAGCTTGCCGGACAGCTTCGCAGGTGTACCGCTGATCTTAATAGGTTGGCAAGGATTGACCGGATAATAGACAAGGAGCAAACGTTGTATTCGGTGGACACTAACAGGGAAGCCGGATATATTGAGGTTATCCGCAATTATTAATCAGCCGACTTACACGATTATGAGGAGAGTTTTTAATGAACTTACACCTGAATGCGAGATTACGGCACGAATGTATGCACAAGGGTATGAGAAGAAGGAGATAGCCGATTTGAAATGCAGGGCTGTGAGCACAATAAACAACCAGTTGCAGAAGGCTTTCGAGATTCTTCATGTAAGAAATGGAAGAGAACTGGCGACCATGCTATATGAGCGTTTGGCTGGCATGAAATTCACTATGGATTTCCCACCAATAGCCCGTTCTGTTATCGCCTGTTGTTTATTATGTGTGTTTTCAATTACGTTTTATCAGGATTTCCATTCGGATATGCGTAGGGCAAAACGGATTAGAGAAGAGAAAATAGAATTTCTGAAAGATATGATATGAAAAGAGGAAAGGTTGAATCCGTACAGAAACTTTGGCTTAATAAGGATGAAACGATGGCTTATTTGGGGTGTAGCGTTGATTACCTTGATAAACTTAGGAATAACGCCCAGGTTTCATTTGCCAAAGATGGAAAAATGATTTGGTACAATTTGGAGTCGATCAATAGATTTTTGAATAGAATGAAAGTAATATAAACCCTTTAAATTTTACGATTATGAGTCTTATTAAAAAATCAAATGAATTAGTAATTCCTACCACTGTAAAGATGATGATTTACGGTCAGGCTGGTATGGGAAAATCAACAGTGGCATTGAGCGCACCGAAACCGTTATTATTGGATTTCGATAATGGCGTTAAGCGTATGAATATGGCGCATTTGGAAAACATAGATACTGTACAGGTCACTTCATGGAGTGATGTTCAACAGGTCTTGCAGGAGGATTTGTCTGTTTATCAGACCATTGTAGTTGATACAATCGGTAAGATGATGGATTTCATCATTACTTATAAATGTGGCAGCCGCCAACCGTCTATCAGGGATTGGAGCGGTATCAATGCGGAGTTTTCATGGATGACACGAACACTCTCGGGGCTTAACAAGCACATCATTTTCGTTGCCCATCGCGACACAAGAAAAGAAGGTGATGATACGGTGTTTATCCCTGCCTTGCGTGAAAAATCCTACAACTCTATCGTTACTGAACTGGATTTGCTCGGTTATCTTGAAATGAAAAGCGAAAGAGGCGTCCAAAGACGTACCATCACTTTTGACCCAACTTCAAGAAATGATGGTAAGAATACTTGCAATCTTCCTTCAGTGATGGAAGTTCCTACCATCCTTGACAAAAACGGTAATCCAACCGCCAAGAACGACTTTATCACTACCAAGATAATCAATTCGTATTTGGGTATGCTTGCAGCGAAGAAAGCGGCACAAGAAAAGTATGATAAAGTTATTGAAGAAATCAAAGAGCAGATTGAACTTATTACGGATGCGGAATCTGCCAATAATTTTATCGCGCAAATAGATAATTTTGAGCACGTTGGTTCTTCAAAGCAAATGGCGGCAAAGTTGGTAGCCAACAAAGCGAAGTCTTTGAATCTGAAACTTAATTCAGAAAAGAAATATGAACCAGCAGCCTAAATATCGTATTTACGCAACGCTTCTCGATGCCTTTGGGGGATATCTGAATAGTGATGTGATTTGGGATAAGTATTGGGGGTGGTCAGAAAATCCACCCCATACTCCCGAAGAATTTCACGAACAACAGTTTCAAGAACTGATAGACCGGATTAACCGCAAGCCATTCGACAGCGAAGCGGCAGACCGTGGCACGGTTTTCAATGAAATCATTGACTGTATGATTGAAAATCGGAAATCCGAAACTGTGCAAGTTGAAAAGGTATATAAGGTAATACGCGAAGGAGCTTGTGACGAAACAGGTAAACCTTTGTATTACGATGAGGTTCAAACCAACGAGGTTATAGGTTTGAAAGCTACCTATAATAATCGCGTTTTTACTTTCCCAATTTCACTTTGCCGAGAGTTTGCCAATTACTACAAAGGCGCATTAACCCAACAAAGAGTAGAAGCGATTCTTCCAACCGCATACGGCAATGTTTTGGTTTATGGGGTAATTGACGAGCTGATGCCGGCCAGCGTCCACGACATCAAAACAACCGGAAGCTATACCGTAGGGAAGTTCAAAGACCACCATCAACACCTTGTTTATCCTTATGCTTTGATGCAGAACGGTTCGGATGTACGGACATTTGAGTATAACATTGTAGAGTTCAACAAAGGCGGTTATGTGGTAGATACCTATACAGAGATGTACGTTTTCAACCCAGAGCGTGATATTCCTATTCTCACTAATCATTGTGAGGAGTTTATCCGGTTCTTGGAAGAAAACAGAGAACTTATAACCGATACCAAAATTATATCAAATAATGAGTAGTGAAATTTGGAAGCCTATTAAAGATTATGAAGGTCTTTATGAGGTATCATCTTTAGGCAGAATAAAATCTATGCCTAAAAAATTTATAAGAAACGGAGCTGTAACACATTTTGAAGAAAAGATATTAACGCCTTCTGATAGTCATGGGTATCGTTCTGTTGTTCTAACAAAGAATGGCATTCATAAAACGCATAGCGTTCACAGATTGGTGGCTTTAGCTTTCATTCAAAATCCAAATAACTATACTCAAATAAATCATAAAGACGAAAATAAATCCAATAACAGAGTTGAAAATCTTGAATGGTGTACACATTCATACAATATGAATTATGGAACGCTCCAAGAGCGTAAGGGGAAAGCTAATGGTGTGCCAGTCTATCAATATACCAAATCTGGTGACTTCGTTAAGAAATATCCTTCGTTGAAATCAGCAGCGGTAAGTAACGGATTCCAAAGTTCACCTATTCAAAATTGTTGCTGTGGAAGAAGTAAGACTTCGTATGGATTTATATGGAAATATTAATTAAAAGATTTTTGGAGGAGAAAATTAATGGCAAACCAAATAACCGGACGGATAATTCAAATCGAACAGACCGTCCAAATTACGTCCAAAAACGGTGGAGCTACATTTACCAAACGGGAGTTCATTTTAGATGCTACCACTTACGACCCTTATACGGGAGAGCGTAGCGAGTATGAGAACATTATTCCCTTAGAGTTTTCGGGTGACAAGTGTACAGAACTTGACCGCTTTAATCAGGGTGATGTTGTTACTGTATCATTTGTCTTACAAGGGCGTTCTTGGACGAATCAAGACGGAGAATTCAAACGTATGGTATCCATTCGATGCTATAAAATAGAAGCGCGTGGCGGTGTATCTCAATCCCAACAGACAACATCGATACAACAGCCAGCGCCACAACCGACTTATCAGCAACAGCCGCAGAACTTTCCGCCTCCGGTTGATGCTAATGGCAATGTAAAGGATGATTTGCCTTTTTAGCGTATGCTGTTCGACTTGAAGAATGAATATCAAATACCCAAGTTCAAGGAGTATGTAAACAAGCTGTTTAGTGAACGTGCGGTGGTGGAAGTGAAAAAGAAACTACCTAACCGCACGCTTGCCCAAAACAGCTACTTGCATCTTCTTTTAGGGTATTTCGGTAGTGAGTACGGTTGCAGTCTCGACGAAGCAAAAATTGATTTTTATAAGAGGACTTGCAACCGTGATTTGTTTGAACGTAAGACGGTCAACAAGAAAGGCAATGAAGTAACCTATCTGAGAAGCTCTGCCGAACTGACAACGGGGGAAATGACCCTGAGTATTGACCGTTTCCGTAATTGGAGCGCATCGGTGGCTGGTATCTATCTGCCGGCTGCAAATGAACATCAAATGCTGATATACGCCCAGCAGGAAATACAAAGAAATCAAGAATTTATTTAGTTATGATAGAAACAAGAAAAACAGAAATCAGGTATGTGACATCTGATCCGAAAAAGATGCTCAACATGTACCTTGCAAAACGTGTCCTCAAAACATGGGAGGAATCTTTCATTGATGAAGATACAGGTGAAACAGTAACCATCGAACGGAATGAAATTCTTTTTGACCGTGGCACGCTGATAGACCAAGACACTTTGGCGAAAATTCGTTTCAGTATGGAAGCTGACGGCATTAAGGAAGTGGAAGTCAGCAACCAGAACCGCTTGGCATTCGAGAACGAGAACAGTGTTTTATATCCGTACATCGCTCAAGCGCAAATAGGTGACAAGAAACATAAGTTCCTGCTGTATGCCACCGGATTGGAGAATACTTGTAGTATCTTGAAAGATTACATCGAACTAAACTATATGTTCGGATTCACCTTGACAATGGTCAAGGAGTTCGATTCTTGCGTGATTCTTACTGACAACTTGAAAGAACGTAAGGTTGACGATGCTTCGCTTGCCTATCTCAAAAATGAAATCACTATGGCAGAATACGTTGACAAAATGGACGATGAGACGGAAGATAGTGACGAAGAATCTAAACCGAATGAAAAGAAATTCTACCAGATTGAGACGAAAATCACATTCACGGATGGGGAGAATGAAGACGAGAGAGTTCAGACTTTTGTCGTGAACACCTTCAACGTTGACAGAGCGATGATGCTTATTACTCACTACCTCAAAAATAAAGAGGAAGAATGTGAGAAACAAGCCAAAGAAAAGGGGCATGAGTTCAAAAAGAGAGAAATCCATACAGCTATTGAATCCGCCAAACCTATACCGGTCGGGCGGTTTATTCCGAAAGAATTTTCAATGGCTTATATGGAATAACTTTGTTAACCTGCCTGCTCGGTCTGTGAAGATAGGACGGGCGAATATGGGGCGTTTGGCTGGTGTGACTATTGTGATGCGCAGCAATGTAGAGGAGGGCAGTTCGATTCTGCCACGCCCCTCATAAATGTGAGCCACACATAAATGGCAAGGGTTAGTGAATAATGGTTGTGCCCCGGAGAATACGCTTCGGGGCTTTAATTGGTAAACAAATAAAATCATACATTATGGAAATGGAAATAAAAATAGCAGTACCCGAAACCGGAAACATATTCGATGCAGAGTTCTCATTGTCAATTGTAGGCATGAAAGTTAAAAACCGGGAAGCACTAAAAATGCTTCCCGATAAAATAAAGCAATCCTTAATTGATTGTGTTGAACTCGAAAGAAATACTTGCTTGGAGGATAAAATCAAACAAGTACTTTAATCAACGTATGTGTCAAGGTAGTGAATGAAAAAGTCTATTTTGGAGATTACTTTATCGAAATCTTTTTGCACAAAATCAATGCGCCCTCCAACGGCAGCGGATTTAAATCTAAGATTGCTTAGACTTTCGAGTTCCTTGTTTAAAGGAAGTCCGGGATTAAAAGCAAATACAAGATGAACAAACTCCCTAATAGCATCATATATTCCCGGATACGAATTGAAAGGGTCTTCTATATTAAAGATTTCTCCTTTTTTCTGTATCTCCAATACGTCATTTTTTATTGCTTCCGCCTTTTCTTTATAAAATGATTTATCTCTCATATACTTTAAAGTTTAAAATTAGACAAAGCAAAGATAACAATAAAAGGGCATATCATATTTCCCAAGATGAGTTTAAAATTAGACACTTTATCCTCTCTATCAGATATGCCCTTATATTATAAATAATAGTATGCCATACTACATAAAACGAACAAAGGCTAAGAAAAAAGACAAGCCTTTACCTCTGTTTGATAAAGCAGGGATAACAGTAAAGAAGAAGCCGGATTTGAAAGCTAAGCTCGACAAAGAGTTTTCCCTTTTTATCCGGCTTCGTGATGCAATGCCAAACGGGTATTTTAGATGTATCTCGTGCGGACAGATAAAGCCGTTTACACAAGCAGACTGCGGGCACTATTTCAGCCGCACACACCTGGCGACACGTTTCGATGAAAATAACTGCCATGCTGAGTGCCGTCACTGCAACAGGTTCAAAGCTGACCATTTGGAAGGCTACCGGGTTAATCTGATAGCTAAAATCGGGCAACAGAAATTTGACTTGCTGAAAGTAAAAGCTGCTGGTACTTCTAAGATGTCAGATTTTGAGTACGAGCAACTAATTAAGTATTACAAAGCACTCAATAAGAAATTACGAAAGGAGAAAGGAATATGAAATCCACTATCATTGAAGGAGTTGAATATAAACTCACACCGATAAAAAAAGAAAATAAGACAATAGCTTTATTTATCCTCACTATGCCCAAAAACAATTCATGGAATGGTAAATGGACTGGAGAAGGAAATTTATATGCCTATTCGCAGGTTGCATTTAGACGTGGAAAGCCAATCTATTCAAATCTAAAAGAAGGAAACTTCTATTATGATTTTGGCGATGGATGGGTAGCAAATGTGGAAGTCAGATATGTTACACCAAGCGAATCTAAAAAAATAATGCGGAAATCTAAAGGTTTCTGTGGATATACTTGGATGTGCGATGAGATAATGAAACTTGGAAGAATCAGAACCGTTACAGAAAGAAGAGCAGACAATGTACAAACTACGTGATTACCAACAGAAAGCCTCTGATGCTGCCGTTTCTTTCTTCAACAACAAGACCAAGAAAACTAATGCCATTATGGTGTTACCTACGGGCAGCGGAAAGTCGCTTATCATAGCGGATATAGCCGCAAGGCTTGACGGACATACCTTGGTGTTCCAGCCAAGCAAAGAGATATTGGAACAAAATTTTAAGAAGCTCTGTTCATACGGTATTCTTGATTGCAGTATCTATTCGGCTTCCTTTAATTCAAAGGAGATAAGCCGGATAACATTTGCCACCATCGGCAGTGTGAAGAATCATCCCGAACTGTTTACCCACTTCAAGAACATCATTGTGGATGAATGTCATCTTGTAAACCCCAAAGAGGGAATGTACAAGGATTTTTTTGATGCAGTGAAGTGTAAGGTTCTTGGACTGACAGCAACGCCATACCGTTTAAGCTCCAGCCGTGATTTCGGCTCCATGCTGAAATTTATCACTCGGACAAAACCTCATGTCTTTTCAGAGGTCATTTATCATGTACAGGTATCAACCTTATTAGATATGGGCTACTTGGCGAAGTTGGATTACTATTCAATGAATCCTTCAGGGTGGAATGAACTTAACTTGAAAGTAAATACTACTGGTGCCGACTATACGGATAGGTCAGTTCAAAAAGAATATGAACGGATAGACTTCTACGGTTATCTTGTTCATATCGTCCAAAGGCTGATGAACCCCAAAGCCGGAGGAAAACGGAAAGGCATTTTGGTATTTACCCGCTTCTTGAAAGAAGCGGAACGGCTTACATGGTCTATACCCGAAATCGCAATTGTTTCGGGTGATACTCCTAAGAAAGAACGCGAACATATTCTTGAAGCGTTCAAAGCTGGTGAAATTCCGGTAGTGGCGAATGTGGGTGTACTTACGACCGGCTTTGACTATCCTGAACTTGATACGGTCGTTATGGCACGTCCTACAATGTCTTTAGCTATGTGGTATCAGATAGTCGGTCGGGCTATCCGTCCGCATCCCTCTAAGGAATGTGGGTGGATTGTTGACCTCTGTGGAAATATCAAGCGTTTCGGGGAGGTGTCAGACTTGCGATTGCACGACAGTGGCAACGGTAAATGGGCTGTATTTTCTAACGGAAGGCAATTAACTAACGTGAGATTTTAAGATATGAGTTTTAAACCTAAATAATATGGCTGGCAGACCTACAAAACAGGGAATAGATTACTTTCCTTTGGATGTAGGTTTCTTTTCGGACGTGAAGGTCAGGAAAATCGCAAGGGCTTGTGGCCCACAATCGACTTCCATACTTATTTGCCTGCTGTGTAATATCTACAAGGATGAAGGGTATTACATTTTGTGGGACGAAGATTTGCCTTTTGTTATTGCTGACACTGTTGGGGTTTCCGAGGGCGCAGTAAAAGAAGTATTGACTAAGGCCGTACAGGTTGGATTCTTTGACGCGGAAATGTTCTCCGTGCATAGAGTGCTGACATCGGCCGGAATACAAAGGCGATTTTTACTTGCCACATATCAAAGAAAAGAAACTGAAATTATCCCTGAATATATGATTAATTGCACAAATAATCCGATTAATCATGCAAATAATTCAATTAATACTGTTGATAATAGACAAAGTAAAGTAAAAGTAAAAAGAAAGAAAACTAAAGAAACCTCTACTAGCGTAGAGGCAAAGAAAGTCGAGCAAGCGAAGAAACTTGCCGCGGCTAAAGCCGCTACACTCAAACGAAGAGATGCTTTCTATCAGTCTTTAGTTCCGTATGTCGAAAGATACGGGAAAGAGATGATACGTGCTTTCTTCGACTATTGGTCTGAACTGAATAAGTCAGAAACTAAAATGAAATTTGAAACTAATCAAACATGGGAGGTTGCTAAACGACTTGCCACGTGGGCTAACAGGGAAAAATTTAATGGAAAATCAAGTAATTCAATACAATCCACAGGAACTTATACCACCGGAAGAGTTGCCCAAGACAAGGCAGCAAGCCGTCAATCTCTTGAAGACCTCGCCGATGCTATATTGGGACAGCATTAGGCCGAGAACAGTTCTTGATGTATTCAATGCTCCACAGGTTTCGATAACAGATATATCAAAAGAATTTGGAGAAATAAAATTGCAAGCCTTGATGGTGAAATGGATGAATAGCTTTCTTCGGTTTTATTCAGTGAATGGGGCGATGGACGCAATACAGGTTGCTGATACTATAAATCTAATCATTGAAACTTATCCACACTACACACAAGATGATTTTAAATTATTTTTCAATATGGCTAAAAAAGGAATGTTTGGGCAAATATTCGGCCGTATGGATGGAGAGGTTATTATGAATTGGCTAACAAAATATGATATTCACCGTGATACTGTTGGTTCTGCAGAAAGTATTAAGGAGGCTGATAAATTTAAACCTTTATCTCAAGCACAAGTTAACAGTGGGATCTATTATTCCGAATACCTTGAGATCAAGCGGCGTGCTGATGCCGGAGATAAAGAAGCCAAGAAAATGTTGATGCCACCATGAGAATAACCGTTTACTGGGTAACAAGAAATCCGGATGTTATCGTAAGAATCCGGAAAAAGTTCAATATCCCAAGTTATACTTCCGTGAACTACGAAACAGAATGTGAAATCAAGGATGAAGACTTTTCACTGTTAGAAGAAACAGAACGAAGGGGATTTATTCAAATTAGAAATAAGAATACACGATTATGCAAGGAACAGACAAACTGAATACGATAACCAACATCGTATTTGTCCTCACGGACGTTTTAGAAACCAACCTTCTAGAAATGCAGCAGCAATATAAGAAAGAAGGCTTTGAATTGCGGCACGATTCAAAAAGAAACTTCAACACAGCCATAGCCGCAATAAAGAGATTGAAAAGTGATGTGAATCATTGCAGCGAATCCACTCAGGAAAACTTCGGCAATGATTCTGACATGGTGAACGCCATGTTGCTCACACTGATTGATAGGTGCGGTGATGATGACAACCTCGCTTATAAGATGTACGAATACATTAAATCTTTCCCGTCCAAACTGAATCTGGACTTGGATTTGGATAATGCGTTCAGCCACCTGTTTAGAAAGGAGAAATCAACAAAAGAATAGCATAATGAAAGATTATATAGAATTTTTGAAAGACAAGATGGCAATCAGCCATCAGACTGGGTTTGAAGTCAGACCGGAAGAAATTTCCCCGTATTTATACCCTCATGTGAAAGATACAGTACGTTGGGCTATTTCCGGCGGTTGCAGGGCGATATTCTCCAGCTTCGGTATGCAGAAAACCGTAACCCAGTTGGAGATACTGCGGGTGATCCTGAACCGCACAGGAGGCAAAGGGTTGATAGTTTGCCCCAAGCGTGTAGTAGTGGAGTTCCTGACACAGGCCGAAAAGCATCTGGGTATGAAAGTGACCTATGTACGTACTATGCAGGAGGTGAAGCAATGTCCGACCAATATCATGGTGACAAACTATGAACGTGTCCGTGACGGCGAGGACGGAATAAGAATAGAACCTTCCTACTTTACCGTTACCTCATTGGATGAAGCGAGCGTGTTACGTGGATTCGGAACCAAGACCTATCAGGAGTTTCTTCCTCTGTTTGCAGAAGTTCCGTACAGGTTTGTTGCCACTGCCACGCCATCACCCAACAGATACAAGGAACTGATACACTATGCCGGCTACCTTGGAGTGATGGATACCGGGCAGGCACTTACAAGGTTCTTCCAGCGTGACAGCACGAAGGCGAACAATCTTACCCTCTATCCCCACAAGGAGAAGGAATTCTGGTTATGGGTAAGTACATGGGCGTTGTTCCTCACCAAACCGTCTGATTTAGGTTATCCCGATACAGGATATGAGTTACCAGAGTTACGGGTACATGAAGAAGTCGTGAGTGTGGACAACTCCACTGCCGGCACCGACCGTGACGGACAGGTGAAAATGTTCCGTGAGGCTGCTCTAGGCCTTGCTGATGCAGCTAAGGAACGTCGGGACAACATGCAGGAAAAGATTGCCCGTGTGGTAAAGATTATCAATCGCCCGGAAAACAAAGACGACCATTTCCTTTTATGGCATGACTTGGAGGCTGAACGTGAGGCACTCTGCAAGGCAATTCCCGGATGTAAGGCTGTGTATGGCTCGCAAGATGATGAGGAAGCCGACAGAGTGATAGCGGATTTCAAAGACGGCCGTCTGAAATATCTGGCCGCCAAACCTGAAATGCTTGGTGAGGGTTTGAACTTCCAGTACCACTGCCACAAGGCAATCATGTTTATTGACTACCGTTTCAATGACAAGTTTCAGGCAATAGCCCGTATCTACCGGTTTATGCAGCAGCATCCCGTAGACCTTTACTTGGTGTATGCCGAAAGCGAAGGTGAAATATTCAAATCATTCATGCAGAAGTGGGCGCAGCACCGCCAGATGGTAGCCAAGATGACCGATATAGTCCGCAAGAACGGTTTGTTCGGCTTGCAGGCAGAGGAAAAGATGATGCGCTGGATGTTCGCCAGTCGGGAAGAGAAGTCCGGCAAACTGTGGAAAGCTATCAATAATGACAATGTACTTGAATGTCAGAAGATGGAAGATAATTCGGTAGACCTGATTGTAACCAGTATTCCGTTCTCCAACCACTACGAATATACGCCTACCTATAATGATTTCGGGCATAATGAAGACAACGGCAAGTTCTTTGAGCAGATGGACTATCTCACCCCGGAGCTTATGCGTATTTTAAAGCCCGGCCGGTTGGCCTGCATCCATGTAAAGGACCGTGTACTGTTCGGCAACGTTACGGGTGACGGTATGCCCACCATCGACCCGTTCAGCGAAATGACAGTGTTCCATTATCTGAAGCACGGGTTCCGCTACATGGGGCGTATTACAGTGGATACGGATGTGGTGAGGGAGAACAACCAGACTTATCGGCTTGGATATACAGAGATGTGCAAGGACGGTTCAAAGATGGGTATCGGTTGCCCGGAATATGTTCTTCTCTTCCGAAAGTTGCCTTCTGATACCTCACGAGCCTATGCTGATTTGCCGGTGACAAAGAATAAGAGTGAATACTCGCTTGCCCGTTGGCAGATAGATGCCCATGCAAGTTGGAAATCTTCTGGTAACTCTCTATTGAGCTGTGAGGACATGAAAGGAGCCGGAATAGATAAGATACGCCATCTGTTCAGGAACTACGAACGTGAACATATATATAACTACGAGGAACATGTATCATTCGCTGAAGAATTGGAAATATACGGAAAGCTGCCTAAAACATTTATGGCCGTTGACCCTGTAAGCAAGAAAGATTGGATATGGGATGATGTCACCCGTATGCGCACGCTCAATACCAAGCAGTCACAGAAGAAACGGCAGAACCACATCTGCCCTTTACAGCTCGATATCGTTGAAAGACTGATTGAACGGTATTCAAACAAGGGTGAGTTGGTGTTTGACCCCTTCGGAGGTATCGGCACAGTACCTTATTGTGCCATCAGACTGAAACGTAAGGGATTATCTACTGAACTAAATTATGACTATTGGAAAGACAGTCTTTCATATCTGTATGAGGCGGAGATGGAAGTTAGCGCACCCACATTGTTTGATTTGATGGACAGTGCCGTATGAACATCTATCATACAGAACCCAGATTCGACTGCGAGAAATTCGCTCCATGCGGGCGCATCTCCCTGCACAAATGCCGGAAGTACAAAGGCAGACTGGATGAATGCAGGGGATGTACGCTTGTACGCCGTAAAACTAAGACGGTTGCAGGTACGGAAGCCGGAAGAAAGGTTTGTCCACATTGCGGACGTTCCCTTCCGCTTCACCGGTTCTATAACAGGACTGTCAGATATGAGGATAAGGAATACCGATGTCTCACCTCCTGGTGCAAGATGTGTATGAGCGAAGTCGCAGCGGAAAGGAATCGTAATAATTAATTTAAAAATCTAATGAAAAACGTAACGAAAATAGCCAAGAAATCAGCCGGACTTAGCCAAAAATGTTCTGTATGTCCGATTATGAAAAGGTGTACTTTAGAGATCCATAGAGCTTGTTTTGACAGCTTTGTGGAGGGGTTCAAAAAAGATGTTAAAGCTACGGAAAAAGAAATGAATAAAAAATTCAAAGCGGAACAGAAATGAACAAGAAAGAGCAGCAAGCAATCGACTTTCTTCGCAGTATGGAACGTGACGATCTGCTATCACTCGGATTCTCCGGAGGTAAGGATAGTGTAGTTATACTTGACCTTGCTGAACGTGCAGGCATTAAGTATAATGCGATCTACGCTAACACCACAGTAGATCCACCGGGCACGATTAGCTTTATAAAGAAAAACTATCCGCAAGTGAGGATAATACACCCGGAAAAATCTTTTTTTCAGTTAATCGAAGAAAAAGGTTTCCCTTCCCGATTACGTAGGTTCTGTTGTGAGAAGCTGAAAGAGCGATACGGAATTGGTAAGCGAAGTATTGAAGGAATGAGAGCTTCCGAGAGCAGGAACCGAAGAGATTATGAGCCGGAGCAGTGTGATACAAGAAAATGGATGAAAGGAGCGAAGCATATTCTTCCTATTCTCACATGGTCGGAAGAAGATGTTTGGAATTACATTCGTGAACGCGGTTTACCGTATTCAAAGTATTACGACGCTCCGTATAACCTTTCTCGGCATGGTTGTGTAGGTTGTCCGCTCTGCAATTACAGGCAGATGCAGTTGGAGTTTAAGATGTTTCCCGGATATGCAAAACGAGTGATTGTAGCCGTTGAAAGATATATGAACACTCACCCCAATAATTTCCTTTCTCGCAATTTTGCAGATGAATATGAAGCTTTCTATTACTACATTAATGAGATATCTATTGCGGATTTTCAGGAACAAAAGAAAGGGTTGTTTAGATTTAGCTCAAGGGAAGTTATCAAAAGAGAAATTTTAAATCAATTAACGTAAAACAATATAGAAAGGAATTAATATGAAAAGTCAATTTATTCAAGACGTAGAGGCATTTGCTAAAGAAATGGCAGTACGCCTACCTAAGACTCATGAAGGTGGAATTATAATAATGGCTACCGATAACAATGACATAGCGAAGTGTATTATAGCCAGACCATCGCATCTAAAAGAATTAGTTGAGCACATGCTAACTGATGAAAAAATACAAAGCGATATTTTGGAAATCATATCAGAATACGATAGTGAATAACCCTCAAAACAGGAACAGAAATGAAAAAGACTTTTAAACAATGAGCTAAACAGGATAAAGATTTGGATGTTTTTTGTGCCCAGGTGATTATATTGACGAAAGGTTATACAACTACATAGCGGATATCATACCTCCTGCATATTGCTCAAGAGACCTTATGCAAAGATGCGATGCCATTAAAAATGAAGGCGATGTATTATATTACATCACAGTGTACAGAACCGATGATAATCAGTACTTATATCTCGGTGTTTTACCAGAATTTAAACAGATTAGAAAATAGTAATTATTGCATGGACATAATGATTCTATTCTGAGACAACCTATGAGTATCTGTTGAAACACATACAAAACATTTTTTTGTGTCGTTAGTACTCAAGTGCCCCACAGAATGATTATCTTTAAATAATATCCCTTCCCTGTTAGTATAAGCAGATAGAATCCTAATGGATATACTATTGATATCTAAGTCTTTAAAATCTGGTAATCGATAAGATATCGTTATGCTTTTTTGCCCTTTTTCAAAAAGGGTAAATGGAGTTATCCCATCACAAATGGATGCATGGTTTTCCTTACTATAATGTCCCAGACTATTTGTATCTAATAAAATAGATGCATTGGTGATAGTAGCAGTTTGATTTCCTATGTTTGTATAAAGAAGACAAACTTTTAATTCGTTATTTTCAATTAGAGCACCAGATATAGTTAAAGCAATCCCTTCCGTTTTCTTAAAATATTGTCTATAGCAATTATAGACAGTAACCGATACAGCGATGATAGATAAAAATAAAGATACAATATCCATAATTACGAGTTTTTGCAAACTTACTAATAAAAACTAACATTCTAATAATAAAATGCAAAAGAATAAGTGGAATAAAGAAGAAAGGAGAATAACCATGACCGAAGAACTTGTAACATTAGAAACAGCGGAACTGTTGAAAGAGAAAGGATTTTCAGGAAGAAAATATATTATAGATGTTTCCACTTTGCCCCATTGTTACAAATTTTTATCCGTTCCTCCGCAATCCATCGCTCAAAAGTGGTTACGTGAAACTAAGAACCTGCATATCGAAATACCCTATATGTATGGAAATTATTGGATATATGATATATTAACAATTCCGAATCACGACTTAGTAGGATTGTCTAACAGACCTATTATCCATTATAATACCTACGAAGAAGCACTTGAAGCAGGATTACAGGAAGCATTAAAACTTATATGATTATGAAAACAATATTATTTACAATTATATGTATTATCGCCCTATTATGGGTTGGAGATCTCACAATTACATTTAAGCCGTTTTCTATATCACTTCCCGGTTGGTATAAGCCTGTAGGTATCCTTCTATTTTTTCTGTCAATGACGATATATACTATAGGGGAATATACTAGATGCTATAAACAGGGTTTCGATGATGGGATAAAAAAATGTGTTGAAATACTTAAAAAGAAAAATCCATGAGCAAACTATACAAAGTAACCATTTTCGGGGAATCATTCTTAATCGGATGGTTCCCTTTTTCTTCACGCTGGTATAACAAGCTAAAGATAATCAAATGATAGTACGTCATTTTATAAGAGTTCCGGTTGGAAGTACTGTCTATTGCGACAATCAGCCGGTTAAAATACTGGAGAAAGGATATGCCCTTGCTCTATGTGATGTTAATGGGAAACGGGTATATATCACCTGCTATGATTTGGAAAAGAAACCATTCGTCAGCACGAATGGGGAAGAATGAAAAAGAGCCAACCCACGCACGACCATGAATCAGCTCTTCCTTACACGATTATGATGCAAATATACTATTTACTTTTAAAATAATCGTGTTATGGAACTGGATTTTAACAAAATAATTCGCCTTAAAAAGATTAGAATTGAGAAATCAGAACTTTCAGAAGAAGAAAATACCTTAGCTTCACCGATTTTGAGAGATAAAAGCCTTATTAGGGATATCTATAAAATCTTCGTTGAGCTATTGAATAGCAGAAGTCTTCCCCCTTGTATTGATAGTGTTACCCAGCGGAAGAAGTTCATCTTCATTATCCTGTACCTGTTTTCTCCAAGTTCGCTTGCCGGTGGGAAAATGACAGCAGGGCTACGTGAGGAGATGTCAAGAGTATTGGGGATTCAGTCCAAGAGTACAATTTCCGACAATTGTGCTGATGTCGTATTTCTGTATCAGAACTATGGGGATTTCAGTGGAGATATAGAGTATCTTTACACCGAAATCGTAAATCGGTTGAAATTCAAAGGGCTAATCAATTAATGAGCCGGAGTTTAGTGCTCCGGCTTTAGCTTTCGGGATACATCCAAATAATTGGAGCAATATCGAATGGTGCATATGTAATCCAATGCTTTGCTAATATCTGCTTTTCTTCTTCTGTCGTTTGTGAAGACCATTTATTTATGCATTTCTCTACTCGTAAATCATCATAAATAGTGATATTTGTTGGTTTATATTTTCCTCTGCGAAATTCGTTCACAAAATTCTGCATTGTAATTTTATCTTTATTAACCCCTAAATACAAAACATTGTAATTGTCAACAATCATATTACTTGATTGACTAATAATTTGATAATTATATATATCACTCTCATTTAACTCGCTACATGATAATTTATATGAGTTGTTTGTTCTATTTATTTGGTAGAATTTTATGTTTTTTCTTTTTAGTTTGTTTATGATTAAATTCCGTTCTTCTAAACCAATATTTAAGCCAAAATAAATACCTGTAACAATTTCTTGGGAATAGTGTTTTATTCCTGATTCAAGAAATACTAACCTAATCTCATTTTCATATTCCCATGCCAATGATTTTGTACCAAATACTTTTTTTTGGATGCCAAAAATATCATTAAAGTCTTCTTTTACAATAGTTGGCATATTTGGCTGATAAATTACTGTTATTTTGTTTCTAATATCAAAGTCGGGATAAGAACTTTGTAACATCTTATCTAAATCATACTCAATACAAAAACCTTTATGTGAATTTGCATAATGTGCCCACATTAATTCATGAGACGGAAATAATTCTTCTTGTTGCAGCATCCCCAAAGAATATATGCCAACATCAAGTGGGTTAATAGAATTATAGAAAGTCGTTTTATCAGAATCTTTCATCTGTAAATCAAAAGAACATTCAAATGGGTCATTCAATTCTTTAAATTTTGCAGCATAAAATTCATTTTTTAGTAAGGATTCGGTATCTCTTCTCCTTTTCTCTTTCTCATTAAATAAGTTGGCTCTATATTTATAAACTTTCATTATTCTATTTTTGTCTTTTTTTTACGTTCTAATTCTCCCTTCCTGATTATGCAAACAGCATTTTCATAAGGTTCCTCCGTCTTTTGCCAGTAGTTCAGAAGTGACTGTCGGGCAATTCCGAGTTCTTGACTTGTATAGTTATCATACATAGCCGATGGCGAACCGAAGTATCTGTGTAGCCCAGTCGCCTTTATTTCCAAATGTATTACTCCTTTTGCTTCCATGATGCAAAAATACTTATTTATTAGTATGTATTATAAATAATACTCTATTTTATGATTTATTAACGCATAAATAGTATTTTGTATTATAAATGATACTATCTTTGCATCATTAGAAACGAAGTAATAACAATTAAAAGATAGAAGATATGAATATTATCAGTTATAAGAAAGGTGAGAACGAAGGTGCATTGTTCATTCATGACGAAAAGAACTATTCAGCTTGCACAGCGGTAGAAAGCAGCAAGCGTTTCAAGACGCTCAAAGGCGCAATCGCATGGTTGAATGCAAGAGGTTATAAAGAAGTATAAGTAACAATTAAAAGATATAAAGCAATGAAAGCAACAAGTTACATGAAGCAGCATAAGGCAAATGAGTTCTACGTAAAGAAGGTAAGAGGTTATTATATGGTAATAGATGGCTATGATATGAGCATGGCTTCTTTAGAAGATACAGAAGAAGCTGCTAACAAGATGGCAGCAGAACTGAATGCAATGAGAAATAATAGACTGAATATAGCATAAGTTTAACCAGCAGGGCTTTCGCCCTGCGCAATGTAGAAGATTATGAAGCGATATTACTTTGAGTTGTTAGATAGCGATTACAATGATTTAGGCGCATTGATACCCGATGGTAGTAGTAAGCAGTCGGCTATCAACCGAGCAAAAAGATGGATGGTTGCCAACGGCATAAAGTCAGCCCAGCTTAGTGTTAATAGCATGATTACAGATAACATTCTGCAAATTATAGATATAGAAATTGAATAGTTTAATCCGGTAATATAGAAGATTATGAACGTAAATGAAGTTACAGTAGGTTTGAGATATAGAGTATCAGGTGATTTGTCTAATGGTCGTCATTCAGACGGTACGCCACGCATATCGCACGATGATGTAGTAAGAGTAGTGAAAAGAATCACAGATACTCACGTTGTTTTAGAATGTGGACGTATGTTTATCATTAATGATAACCTCAAAATAGAGAAATTCTAAGTTTAATTCGGTAGCCTTCGGGCTACCACAATACGCACGATTATGAAAGCGGATTTAGTTTTAGTTATCAGTCCCGAATCCCCATTGATGAAGCAACTGGGCAAAGTATTGGGTAAGTTATGTTCTATGTACGACTTTACCACCATAGAGAGGGGTGAAAAGTACATCACCATACAGCATGATGAAACTGGGCTTGTAGTGGCTTATACGAGTGAAGAAAGATTGAATGTGAAACATTAAATATTGATTATTATGGGTGAAATAGCAGATAGTTTAATTAGTGGTGAATTTGATTGCATCACAGGTGAGTATTTAGGTGAAGCGGTTGGCTATCCAAGAACGCTTGCTTATGGCAGACATGAATACATGCCACCAGTTGAAAAGAAGCCTACCAGCAAGGCAAATGTTTGTATAACTAACATGTGTAAGGACAGAGGTTTCAGTAACCGTGAAAAGATTGAATTAGTAGCCAAATTCTTGTATAGCAAAGGTTATAAACAATTGCCTAACCTATCCCATCAGTATAAAATCATTCACAGCCAGTACAAGAATGATTTTAAAAAGTTTTTGGTTGAACAAGTAAAGCAAAGAAAGGATGAATAATATATTCACAATATGCTATTCAGAAGAAGAAGCAAATGAAATAGGCCACTTCATTTTGAGTAGAGGATACGAGGGGGTTCAAAATGATAGCTATAGATATTGTCGTGAAGCGATTTGGTGGGCTTTCAAAGAAGCCAAAAGGCATCATTCAAATTGCATCTACGTTGGCGTTGCAGGTTGCCAAATGACTGTATCAAAATCAAAGCGAGGTCTTAGACGAAATGGTCTTAAATACATAGAGAAAAGGCGAATGTTTTACAAATTACTAAGTAAGTATTGATAAATAATTATGAACTCAATTAACGACGAAAGAGGTTGCAGCGTATGTCAACCCGGTAAAGAAAACTATTGCACTTACACTACCAAATTGAAAGGTAAGAGAGTAAGAATGTACCAATATGACTATCGCACTGAAAGTGGCGAACTGTTTGCTTGTTGTGCACCTACCTTAGAGGCGTGTAGAGAAAGACGGGATAAATGGCTTAGTTCACGACAATAAACCGATTGTCGTGTATAACGATTGAAGATATTTCGTTATCTTTGGTTGTGGTAGTACCTTTGGGGTACAACCTTTTATGGTATAATTTTTTATAACGATATAGTAATATGAAGATTAGTTATAATGGGCAAGAGATAGAAGCGTATTCGCTTGTAATGACAAAAGAAAATGCCTTGGCTATTTTAAATGGCAAAAAAGACATAGAAACACGTATGCTTAGTACAAAATACGAAAAAATGTTCACGGATTTTGCGCAAGTTGACGAGAATGAGAAATTAAGAAAATCGGGGCATGAAGATGAATGCAAGCCTGTCTTAAGAACTGATATAGAGGCTATCCATTTTTATAGTACTGGTGCACCATGGACACTTGATGTTGCCATTGATGAAATTGGTATAGGTGAAGTAACAGAAGAAGGTATAAAATTCATGCACGATGAATTTGATTTTCACGATTTTGATGAACAATTAAAAGAGTTCAAGAAGAATCCACCGAAAGAGCTACCATTATTTTACTATTTACATATTTGTGAAATCATAAGTCATTCAGGTTTGAAATAATATAAGCCATTTCGGTGGCTTTGTTTGTTGGTAAAAAGATTGTTTAATTAAAAAATTAAGATTATGCCAGAAACGTATGCAACGGATGCAAGTGGTCGAAAGTATCGTACTCGAAAAGATTATGAAGCAGGTCGTTTTCAGTCTACCGGTAGAAATGCAGCTCAAAGAGCAAGAATTAACCGCCGTATAGGAGGCAGAGTTGTCTAATGAAGAAAGCGATAGATATAATTAAAGCTGTCGCAAAGAAGACTGACAGGGTTATATTGTTTCACTCGGCATCGGGCAAGGACAGTATAGCCCTTTTAGACCTAATATCACCTTATTTCAAAGAGATCGTTTGCGTCTATATGTATGTCGTTAAAGACTTATCTCACATTAATCGGTATATAAATTACGCTTGTAAGAAGTACCCTAATATGAAATATATTCAAATTCCGCACTTTGCTCTTTATTCATACAGGCGCATTGGATATATGGGATGTGTCAAAAATGAGAAGCAAAAGTTGTACAATATGGCTCAACTTACCGATATAGTAAGGGAGAAATATAATATTGAATGGGCTTTCTTTGGTTTCAAGCAATCTGATTCGATGAATCGACGTTTAATGTTACGCACATACGATATGAATGGAATCAATGAAGCACAAAAGAAGTGCTATCCATTATCGGAATATCGGAATAAAGATGTATTGGAGTACATTAGTCGAAAAAGTCTAATCAACCCCGAATCATACGGAGGGAAACATCAGTCATCTGGTACTGACATAACGGATATTAATTACTTGTTATTTCTTCGTTATAAATATCCATGTGATTTAAAAAAAGTTATAAATGAATATCCATTGGTAGAACGGAAATTGTTTGAATATGACTATGAAAGAATTAAAACAAAGTGAAACAAGGGTTATAAAACGCTTCCAAATAAACCTTAATCCGATTAATCCTAAAAGGCATTCGGACGAGAAGGTAAAACTGCAAAAGAAAAATTTGCAGAAAGTTGGTTTTCTTGGTGGTATTGTATGGAATGAGAAATCAGGAAATCTGATTGACGGGCATCGGAGAATTAAAGCAATGGATTTGTATTACAAATATGATGGTACTCCAAGCACTGATTATGACGTAAAGGTAGAGGTTGTGAATTTAGATGATAAAGTTGAAAAGGAACAGCTTACATATATGGCAGTAGGGAATACAAAACCTGATATAGACCTTATAGCTGGTTATATCTCTGATATAGATTATACGGATGTTGGATTGGATATTGGAGAACTCAACGATATTCTTTCTATAAATACAGCTATTCCTCCTTTGTCTGATTCTTTGGATGATTTATTATCCTCTGTATCATCGTTTGATGAAATAGAAACTCAGCCTACGGATGAAAAAACATACGAGGAGAAAAAAGAACACATGAAAGCTGTTAAGCAGCAAGTAAGAGATTCGGCAATAGAAAGACAACAAAACGAGGAGGCGTATATAATGCTGTCGTTTTCTTCTTATGAAGCTAAGGAAGATTTTTGCGATTTGCTTGGTATTAGTACAGATGACAAGTTCGCTAAAGGAGAAGATGTATTGAAAATGATTAAGTGACGAAAGTAACAGATACGTGCGCCCGTGTGCAAGAATATGGGAAAGAAACCAAAAATAGAAGATTTTAGGAAGATTCTCCGTAAATCCGGTGGGAATCTGACTAAGGTGGCCGCTATTTTCAAAGTGGCTCGGAAAACTATATACCAATGGGCGAAAGACGATGTGGAGTTTAAGGATGCTATATCGGATGAGCGTGGGGCTTTAGTTGACGAATGCTTGGTTTCTGCCCGTGTCCTAGCATTGGGTATTCCCGAAAAGGATGAAAAAGGAAATTTTATTGGTTGGCGTGAACGTCCAGATGGTTATATGATTCGTTATTTGCTTTCTACATTAGGAAGAAAAGAAGGGTTTGGTGAAGAGTCAGAAGACGCTGATATTCCAACAGACATAGAGCATGGCATCAACATTGATTCTTGGATTAAAGACAAGCTGAAATGATAGTACCTCAAGAAATATATCATCCATTGTACGAGGATAAGGAAAAGTTCATAATTCTTATCACCGGTGGGCGTGGCTCAGGTAAGTCTTTCAATGCTTCCACCTTCATTGAGCGGTTGACTTTTGAAATGACTCCCGTAGAGAAAATTGTTCACCAGATTCTTTATACCCGTTACACGATGGTATCTGCCGGGATGTCTATCATTCCGGAAATGATGGAAAAGATAGATTTGGACGGAACAACGAAGTATTTCAAGACAACCAAAACCGATATTGTAAACCGGATGACCGGCAGTCGTATCATGTTCCGTGGTATCAAGACTTCTTCCGGGAACCAGACGGCCAAGCTGAAATCAATTCAGGGTATCACCACCTTTGTTTGTGATGAGGCGGAGGAATGGACCAGTGAGGAAGAGTTTGACAAGATTATGCTCTCCATCCGTAAGAAGGGAATTCAGAACCGGATAATCATAATTATGAATCCATGCGATTCGAACCATTTCATCTACAAGAAATACATCGAGAACACTCATCGACTGGTGGAGATTGATGGCGTGCAAGTACAGATATCAACTCATCCGAACGTACTTCATATCCATACCACGTATTTTGATAACTTGGATAACCTTTCTCCTGAGTTCCTGAAAGAGGTGGAAGATATGAAGGTGAGTAATCCTGAAAAGTATGCTCATGTGGTTATCGGTCGCTGGGCTGACGTGGCAGAAGGTGCTGTGTTCAAGAAGTGGGGAATTGTTGACGAGTTCCCGGCTTGGGCAAAGAAAATTGCTTTCGGGCAAGACTTCGGTTATACGCATGACCCGTCTGCTTCCATTCGTTGTGGTATCGTTGATAACGCCCTTTACTTGGATGAAGTGGATTACCGTACTGGATTGCTTTCTTCTGACATCATCAAGACTCTTCGCCCGTGGGGTTTGAAAGTCATTGCTGACAGCGCAGACCCACGTTTGATTCAAGAGATACACAACGGAGGAATCAAGATATATGCCGTAGAGAAAGGTGCAGGCTCTATCAATGCCGGAATTGACAAAATGAAAGATATGGAGATTTATATAACCAAACGCTCGTACAACTTGCAAAGCGAGTTCAGAAAGTATGTTTGGGCAAAGGATAAGGACGGGAACTATATCAACGAACCGGAAGACCATGACAATCACGGAATAGATGCTGTACGTTACTATGTATTGGGTGAGCTTCTTGGTAAGATTCAGAAACCGAAAGATTTAACAGGAATATTTACTCACTAAAATTATAGATTATGCCATTGAATTTAGAAAAAATATTAGCACTCCCTGACATCGGGCAGAAGATAAACTACCTGAAGAAAGGTAGGAAAACTGAACTTCCCGACCGTTGTAAACTTTGGGACGATTGGAATCCGGAACGCCATGAAATCATGGTTGACAAAAAGAAGTATCCGGACAGAAAGGTTCTTGAAAAAGAAGCAGAGAAACACTTCGATGAAAAAACTGGTAAGACTTATGAAATCGAAGCAAAGTATAAGACTGAACCGGTGAACCGTATTTCCATTCCATTGGAACAAGATATAGTGAACATTCAAACAGCTTTCACGGTCGGCACAGAACCGTCTATGGATTGCACTCCGACTGATGATGATGAAAAGAAGCTGTTGGATGCGGTAAAGGCTGTATTTAAATCCAACAAAATCAAATATCAGAACAAGAAGATTGTTCGTGCTTGGTTATCCGAACAGGAAGTAGCCGAGTATTGGTATGTCACTGATGATGATTCATTTTGGGCGAAGTTCTGGAAGAAAATAAAGACTACCTTCGGGGGGAAGGTCAAGCCCACCAAGAAACTGAAAAGCGTGTTATGGTCCCCATTCAGAGGTGATAAGCTATACCCGTTCTTCAACGATGAAGGTAAAATGATTGCTTTTTCACGTGAGTATAAAAAGAAGCTCATGGATGATTCGGAGGTCACCTGCTTTATGACTATCACGGACAAAATGGTTTATCAATGGGATTTATCTAAAGGATATGAAGAAAGAACTCCTTTTGCTCATGGATTCCCAAAACTGCCTGTTATCTACGCTTATCGGCCCGAACCTTATTGCAAAAAGATTAAGACTTTCCGTGTCCGGTTGGAAAAACTTCTTTCTAATTACGCGGATTGCATTGACTATCATTTCTTCCCACTGCTGAAGCTAATTGGAGATGTAGAGGGCTTCATGGGTAAGGTTAAGGATAGAATGGTCAAACTCACCGGAGAGGGTGCGGATGCCCAGTATCTGACGTGGAACCAAGCAAATGATACCGTAAAATTTGAAGCAGAAACACTCACTAATATGGCTTATGATATGTCAAACACTCCAAGAATATCCTTTGAGACGTTGAAGGGGGTAGGCAAAGCATCAGGAACCGCTTTCCGCTTTATGTTCATGGGTGCACATATGGCGGTAGAAAATCACGGTGAGGTCATTGGAGAGTTCTTGCAGCGGAGAGTAAATTTCATTGTTTCTGCTTTAGGCTCTATCAATCCAACCGAGTTTAGCAAGGCATCGCAGACTATTGGCATAGAAACAGAACTGGTTCCATATATGATTGATGATTTGAATGATAAGGTGACTACTGCCGTTTCCGCTGTCAGTGGTGGAATTTGGTCAACCCGTGAAGGTATCATGTTTGCCGGGAATGCTGATAGGGTAGAAGAGGAGCTTGCAGAAATCAAGGAGGAACAAGGGGCAAAGAATAACAATGCAGCGTCTCCTAACCCCAAGGGATAATTCATTGCTTCATGTTTTTATAGTACTATTGAGCGGAGCTAATTTAGTTCCGCTTTTTTATTACTAAATTCTATATTATAGAATATATTTCTTGGAAAAATTTTATAATTCAAAATTAATTCATATTTTTGCATCAAATAAATGAGATATGAGAATTGTATCACATAAGAAATTGAAAGAGTTCTACGAAACGAAAGGCTATGAAGATTCACGCATAGCTTTAGAACGTTGGTATGATATAGCGGAAAAAGCTGAATGGAAGAACCTATCAGACATTAAAGTGGATTTTCTTTCAGTTGATTATGTAGGTAACCAACACTATGTATTCAATATCAGAGGCAACAACTATCGGTTGGTTGTCGTTGTTAAGTTTACAATTGGGTACGTCTTCATTCGCTGGGTTGGTACTCATAAAGATTACGATAAGATAGATTGTTCAACCATTTAAGAGATAGAAGTATGAATAAAGTAACGAAAGAACAGTATGAATTTGCTTTGGCGAGAGTGGAGGAACTTCTGCCATTGGTTGATGACAAAACGCCTGCAAACGATAAAAATGCGGTGGAGCTTACAGTTATGTCCGATATTGTGATAGCATACGAAAAAGAACATTATCCGATAGAAAAACCGACTGTTGCGGAATTGATAGAGTTATCTCTTGAAGAGAAAGGGATGAGTCAAAAGCAACTTGCTGGTGAGATTGGAATAAGTCCATCGCGTGTGAATGACTATATTTCTGGACGTTCGGAACCGACCCTCAAAATTGCGAGGTTGCTATGTCGAGTGCTGAATATACCTCCAGCCGCGATGTTGGGTTTCTGATTAGTTCATAAGAAGAATATTTAGGCGTGATTCATTCGGTTTCACGCCTTTTTTATACCATTTTACGACAATCGTTTCATTGTCGTGTATCACCTATCTGATAATTTTTCACCTTCTTTATAAATAACGAAATTTACCGTAGAAATTTATAAATCAAATTCATACGGTATGACAATCTTAGAACAAATCTTAGCAGGGCTACAACAGAAATTCGCTGGGGTGGACACTGCTATTCTTACCCGCATTGCCACCAAAAAGGCAGAGGGTGTAACGGACGAGACAAAGGTAAACTCAATTGTTGAGGGTATCAGTTTTTCGGACGTGCTTAATTCTTATGGTGATTTCCGTGCCGGGGATGCTTCCAAGACCGCAGTTTCCAACTACGAAAAGAAGCATAACCTGAAAGACGGAAAGCCAATCGAGACTACCACAACCACCAAAACGGAAGAGAATAAAGACGATGTGCCTGCATGGGCGCAAGCTTTAATTGACTCCAACAAGAACCTTTCTGATAAGCTAACACAGTTTGAAACGGAAAAGGCTCAAGCAACACGTAGCCAGCAGATTTTGGCAAAGGCAAAGGAGTATGGTATTCCCGAAAACTACGCCAAACGATGCGCCATTAAGGACGATGAGGACTTGGACGCATACTTCAAGGACTTGAAGCAGGAGTTCGCAAATGACGGCTTCAAAGGCGTGACCCCTCCCGAATCAGCGGAAGAGAAGATTGAGAAAGAATCTGAATCTATCGCTAAGATGATTGACGAGGGAACGAAAACTATTGTTGAACAAAACAAGAATTAATTATGTCAGCAGGATTTAAGTATGATTTGGTTCCGCTCGTTGAGCAAGAGGAACGCTACGATGTCCAGACCGGTATTCGTAGACGTGGCCCGTTCAAACTCGACACGCAGAACCTAGTAGTGGGAAGTTTCCTTCCCGTATTTACGCCGATTTGTGCGGACTTGAAAAACAAGTTCGCTTATGCGGTAATCAACGTGAGAGTTGTGGAAGCCTATACCACCGGTGCGGAGGCTTTGTCTATCAAGGTAGCCAAGAACTCTTTGGCTTATGTGGGAATGTTTGTCGGAAGCGGCACTAAAGGTGCTGAGGTCGCAGCTATTGACAAATCTAATGCCAACTACGATGTCTTGACTATCAAGGCTGCTTTCGGTGAGAATATCGCCAAAGATACTGTACTTTTCAATGCGGTTGCGGTTGACGGCTTGAAACAGAAGTACGTTGCAAATTCGGCTCTGTTTAACCGGACGAAAGTAGAGGACGGAATTACATTGGTTTCATTGCTTCGTACAGCCGCAGAGATTGAACCTTCAAAACTGGCTATGCCGTTCTCCGAGAACGATAAAGCCAACATGAAGGGATGGTTTGAATTTAACGAGTAAGGAGGTAGGATATGTTTTTAACGATTCAGACATTATTCGATGATGCGAACATTGTTTCCGCTATCATCAGACGTGTAAACCGGACGCGTAAAGATACAATCTATTGGCAGCAGTATCTTACTTTCCGCAGAGTAACTACTCGCGTGTTCAAAGATTATATCGGTTCTGTAACCGGAGTTATGGCAGGTTCCATCAATTCACGTTTTGGCGAAAAGCCCATCCGTGAACGTAGGAACATTGGTTCCGGATATGGTGAGATTGCCTACTTGGGCGATGCTTATCAGATGTCCATCGACCGACTTTCCGAGTTGCAGGATTTAATTGACAAGTTCAATGTAGCTAAACCGGCAGACCAAAAGGCCGCAATGGAAGAGATTGTAAACTTCCTGGCAGATGATTACCGTCAGATTACCCTTGCTGCTCACAAGCGCATGGATATTATTGTTGGTGCCTTGTTGATGCTTGGTGAAGCCACCGTTTACAACAAGGATGCTGCAATAACTTCCGGTCAGACCAATAATAAACTGCTGGAGATTACCCTTCCGTTCAATTTTATCAAGCCGAAAAGTGGAGATGTGGTTGTGGACGGAAAGAACATGTTCATCTCTTACCTGAGAGAGAAACTCCATTCTTTGGCACCGGACTATGGCGTTTATGCCAAGATGATTATGACACGCGCTTCTTTCAACAAGTTCGTGCTCGGTTCATCTGAATTTGGTGAGCAGTACAAGATGATTCTTGGTTCTAATGAGATGAAGTTGAGTACGGGATTGGTTTCCTCTTCTTTGGCTTCCGAAGTGTTCACCGGTATCGGTCTGCCTCGCATCGAAATCAAGGAGGACTACGTGAAAGACCAGACGGGAAAGAATGTGCAGATTTACGCGGATAACCGTATTACTCTGTTACCTTCTGACAACATTGGTTATATGCGCCATCATACCCCGTATGAAGCGACAGACCCAGTACAAGGACGTACTTATATCCCGTCAGAGGGGCAGATGCTTATCTCCAACTACCGTGACAAAAACGGTCGCTACATGGAATATACGGCAGAGTGGATTCCGCAGATTTCCAATCCAGATTTGATAACCAATTTCGATTTGAGCGAAATTGCATCCATCCAATCAGCATAAGGGGGTAGGATATGAAAGTAAAGGTTATATCAGTTTTCCGCGACAAGTTCACCGGAAAGTATTATACTCCCGGTGAAGTGATTGAAGTCGGTGAGGAGACCCGTGTGCTGGATATGGAAAGTCGCAGACTTGTCGAAAGGGTTGAGGTGAAAACTCCCGAAGTGAAAACCACTGAAGAAAAGAAGGAGGTGAAAATCTCCCTCTTTGAGAAAGAGTTCGAGAAGAAAACTTTGATTGAGGCTTTGAAGTCCATCGGTGTGCAGGCTTCCGGCAATATGAAAGAGGAAACTCTTTTGGGTAAGGTTGCAGAACTTGATGAAGAATCAACAGCCAAACTGAAAGAAGCATTAGGTATCGAGTAAAAGGATAGGGTAGTGCTTCTACCCTTCCATTGTCTAATTTTATAAATCAGAAAAGAAATGAAGAATTTTATTTTTGCCATGTGTGGCTTTTTAATGATGTCTTTGGTTTCGTTGAGCGTGCAGGCATCAAGTGTGGAATCTTCTAAGTGTGAATACGTGAATCCATCGGTTGATGTTGGTCTGCCAGATATTCAGTTTATCACTTTGGAAACGGCTCTGGCTGATTGTGTTGTACCGACCATGACGCATCCCGTGTTTTTGGTTGCAAATAACCCGGCTATGATGTGTTCGATAAAAGAGGGAATGGCTATTCAAGGGATACGAATTAATGTTCCCAAATGCCCGTTCAGATACATCTATAAATCAAAGTATTGCACGCATTATAGCTATACCGCATATAGTAAACTGGTTACACCATATTAATATGACGATAAACGAATACATATCACAGAAGTTCCAGTCTTTCGGCATTAACTTGTCGGAAGCTGACCTTTTGGATATGTGTCTGAATGCGGAGATAAGCGGAGAGGACGAGATGAACGAGGATTGTTACGGTCGTGTCTTCGTGGCGATTGCGAAGTTCATCCCCTCTCTATCGCTTCGTGCCACTTCAATCAGTGAAAGCGGTTTCTCGATGTCTTGGAACATTCAAGGTATCAAGGACTACTATTCATTCCTGTGCAAGAAGTACGGATTGAAAGACGAATTAAGCAACAAACCCAAATGCACTTTCTTGTGATATTCGCTCCACACATATTGCAGGTAAAGGTTATCACCCCAATGGAAAGGGACGAGTTTGGCAGACCCATTCCCGGAACGGGCGGCGAGAGCTGGCAGGATGTATGTAAGTGCCGTTGTGACGATGTGAGTGCGGAAAAGAAGGTGTCTATCAATGGAGTTTTATATGACTTCAAGTATAAGGTTGTCTTTGATAAACCGTCAAAAGTTGAAGCTGGTACAGAAGTTCGCTGTTTGAATCCTGATGGAAGCATAAGAGGCGTAGGCGTGGCGAAAAGCCCTTTAGAAACAAATTATTTTTCTTATAGGGTGATATGGTTGGAGTAGATGCAGATTTCTCTGATGTAGAAGATTTTTTCGATGAAGGAGAATGGGAAGTTGAGAAGAAAATGATTGATGTGGGCGATGAAGCCGTGAAGTACGCGGAGGAATACGGTAACTATCAAGACCACACGCTCACTTTGAGAACGTCCAATGATTACGATGTCGATAAAGACGGTTTGACGCTGAAAAACGAAGCAGAATACGCCTCATTCGTGGAATCTAAGGGTTATGATGTTTTGAGTGGTGCCGCTTTATATGCGGAGAAACGATTAAAAGAAGAATTTGAGAAATGAAGTACAGAAAGAAACCAGTAGTAATCGAAGCTATTCAGCTTAAAGTAGATAACTTCGATGAAGTGTGTGATTTTATGGGTGGAACTCCCGTGCCGAAGCATAATCCCGATTTTGGCATAGATGAGCATGGTAACACCAATGAACCTTATCTTGGTGTGTACATTGAAACTCTTGAAGGTAAGATGCTTGCAAGTTATGGCGATTACATCATTAAAGGTGTAAACGGCGAGTTCTATTCTTGTAAGCCAGACATCTTTGAGAAAACATATGATAAAGCTGATGATTCATCATCCGCAATGGATTTCGGTGACGCTATCGAAGTGTTGAAACAAGGTGGTACAATCCGTAGAACTGGCTGGAACGGCAAAGGTCTGATGGTATTCAAGCAAGTACCAGCCCATATCGAAAGTGACATTATTCCTAAGATGCAATCGCTCCCTCAATCAGCAAAAGACCTTATTCTGAAAAGTAAAGGATTCATTGATTACACAAGCCAGTGTCTTATCTACAACGAGAATACCGGACGTGCCGATTCATGGGTGCCGTCTATCAGTGATGTATTTGCCGAAGATTGGGAGATTATACAATGATAGTAACTACCGACATAGGAAACATTCTCTATCGGGATTGTAAGGCTTTCAGGATAGATATAGTACCAGCAGGGGAAATCCTGATGGGAGAATTGAAGTCTGAAAGGATTGTCATCCACACGAAGAAACAACAGCCGGGAAAGTATTGGAAAAAGTCTTTCGCGGAAGTGAATCTTTGTGTACCCGATTTGAGCGAAAATGAAGCCAACTCCATCCGGCTGAATGAGCTTGAACGGGAAGCTATGAAGCATTTTGATGATGTGGTAAGCGCCTATGACGGTACTCGCTATCGTTATTCTATCGAATCAATCGGTACGGAAGCGGACACAGCTTTGAAGTGTCACTATGTGAATGCGAGAATTTTGTTTGAAGTTTTAAATGTAAAATAATTATGGCAACAAGACCATTTATCGGATTAAAGAGGGTATGGTACGGTGATGTAGTGAAAACCGTAACCACTCCCGAAACCGGTTATACGGTAGCAGAGTTGAAAGCCCTGATTGCTACAATGACCGAAGTGAAAAACGTACATCAGGACACTTGGGGGTACGAGGAAAGCGACCCTTCCGTGACTGACTATATCAATGAACTGACGGGGCAACCGTATTACCGTGACGTTACGCAGGCGGCTATTCCTACCGTGTCGTTCACCCTTGGTGAGTATTCTTTCGAGGACAAGGCAGCTTTACAAGGCGGTAAGGCAACGGATGATGGCTGGGAACGTACAGACATGACTGCTCTTGTGGAAAAGAGCATCGTGGCTATGACAAAGACCGGCAATTTCATCTTCATGCCTAAAGCTAACATCGTTGGTAAAGGTAGTTTTGTGGAGAAGAATATCGGCTTGGGGGTATCGGCCGTTCCTTTGGAAACCGGAGTTGAAGGACTTGCTTCGGAGAAGTGGTTCGATGGCGACAAGGTGAAGCTTGACGAGAAAACCGTTAAGGCAAAATAGGGTTAGGAAAGATGTTTTCAGGATGGCGGTGGGTGGTTGCTCACCGCCTTTTTAATTTTAGCTTATGGATGCAGCAAAAATAGTAAATGCAGCCGTTTTAGGAAAGGATTTTGAAACGGTCATAGTGAATGGCAAGGCGTACGTGATTAACCCTCCGACTATCTGTAAAATAGCTGGGGTGGGATATTATCTATCCGATTTAAAAGAAGCTACTACAGTCATGGATATGCTTCGGTCGCTGAAAGATGTAGAAATAGTTTCTCGTGCGTTGTCGTGGCTCATAACAGGAGATGAAAGTCTTAGTGAAGAATTAAGGAAAGGTACATTCGACGAGGTGGTAGAGGCGCTGGCGGTAGGTCTGTCTATGATTTCCGCTGAAAATTTTTACAAGCTGTCAGTTTTAGCCAAGAACGTAGCAACGCTGACAGCAAAGGAACGGTCGTAGGAAACGTCACGTTATTAGGTCAAATTGCTACGTTCATGGAGTTTTTACATCTAAGTTACGATGAAGTTGTATTTAAAATTCCATATCGCAATTTGATTATTATGCAAAAAGATAAATTGCATACGGTTTATGGAGATGTTCTTCAAGAAGTAAATGAAGAAGAGTTTTTTAAGTTAAAAGGCAAGGGTAATCCATTTTAATTTGTTATATTTGTATATGTGAAAATGTTGTATATTATGCTATTATGGAAATTAGAATCGGAGAAAGATTTGGAAAATTGACAGTTGTCTCAAAAGATGAAAATAAAGATAAGGGAGGCTGTATAAAATGGATATGTAAATGTGACTGTGGGAACATTGTTTCTGTGCGTTCTGGATATTTAAGGAATGGTACAACAAAAAGCTGTGGATGTATAAGACGTAAAGTAAAAGATATAAGTGGAGAGAAATTTGGAAGATTGACGGTCTTAGATTTTCACCATAAATATACTGGGCAAAATAGTCATGCTACTTACTGGCATTGCAAATGTGATTGCGGAAAAGAGGTTGTGGTGTCACAAGGGAATTTGCATAGTGGAAAGGTGAGAAGTTGTGGGTGTATGAATGTTGATAGAAGAAAAGAGGCTAATACCACTCATGGAAAAAGCAAAAAAACTCGAATCTATACTATATGGGCTGGCATGAAAGATAGATGCTGTAATCCTAAAAATAATTCTTATCGTTATTATGGAGGGAAAGGAGTGCTTGTATGTCCTGAATGGTCTAATGATTTTCTTTTATTCTACAATTGGTCTATGAAAAATGGGTATAATGATAATATGAGCATTGATAGAATTGATTCAAGTAAGAATTATGAACCGTCAAATTGTAGGTGGATTACTTGCAATGAAAATTCAGCTCGGACATGTAGAACCATATTCATAACTGTTGATAATTCATGCCTATCAATAAATGATTGGGCTTCTCGTATAAAAGTTAGTGATACAACACTGACTTCGCGCTACAAAGAGTTTGGGAAAGAATGGTTAGAAGAATCTATCGGAAAGGTTTTAGAGTCACACGATAATTCTATCCTATATAAAAATAAAAGATATGCAAGTTCTATTTAGTGGTCGAAAAGTAAAGGTAAGGAATTGGCAAATCGTAGAAAAAAAGAAATAGTTATGGCAAAATTATTAGAAAATAATGATAATTTTGTAGCAAAATAGAATATAAAATATGTCATGAGAAAGACCAAATGGATTATATATACTGTCCTAATAGGATTAATGCCTTTTTTTATAAGAGTGTTTGTCTTTATGCTATCGGTAAATAGGGAGTGGAGTTTATTATTCAATCCGGTTGATTTTATATTTTTAGGGCTAACTTTAAATTTGACGAATTTGAATGAGCTTAATAATGAAAAGTTTGATCCAATTTTAAAACTTAAATTTGAAGGGTATTCTGTAATACAAATTGTTATTTTATCTGGTGTTTTGGGCATTTTGTATTTTGCAGAACAATCTCAGAAAGAAATATTAGATAGAATTGTCGCGTTAGTATGTGCTATTGCATTTTGCCTAGTATCTTTTCTTTTTAGTAATGCAATAATGAATAAATTAAACTCTTTGGATGATGGGAACAATTGATATTATATTAACGGTAATAACATTTGTTATTTGTGTCTCTGGAGGATGTATAGCGATTAAATCAATCATTGATACAAGGAATAATAGTATAAAGAAATTTAGTAAGAACAGCGAACAACGCAAAAAGGAATTTGAAAATGGGCTGCATTAAATCATTTGTATATTTAGATGAATACAAGATGTATTCAATATCTTCTCAATTATTTGAAGGATTAACAGAGTATGTATTATCTGGGAAAAAGTCAGAATATGCTAAATCTGAAGAACAAAAGGGAAAAATTCTCAGTGGAAATTTAATGGGAGAAATCTTAGTTAAAGAACAATCTTCGACAGAGAAAAAATATCTGCATGATTATGCTTACAATCTTTTTGAAAATAAATTGAGTGAGATGGGGGTGCTCTATACTGTTCCACAAAATGTTACTTTAAATGATTTACGCGATAAATCTTTTGTAAAAATATCAGGGAAAATTATTTTTAATGATTATAGCAAAATGGCTTCTACGTTAGAGCAATTTAATGAAATAGGTGAAGCTATTGGCTATTTCAAATATAGAGAAGAGAATGAATCCGTAGCTGAATTGGCGAAATTACCGAAGAAAATTGCAGATAGAAATTCGAAGGCAAAAGCTACATCTTTGCTGAAAAGTTTGAATGTGAAGTATGCTGAGCAATTAAAAGCAGATGGGCTAATTTTAGATGATGATGTTGTAAATAGATTGCTAAATGTTTTGAAATTTAGCTATGATGAACAATTTGAAGTAACAATGCCATTTGCAAATAAAGAAATCATATTTTCTTCAATATTGAATAGAATTTATTTAAGAGAAAAGGAGGATATTTTAATTTCTAAGTATTCAAGAAAAACAGAATTTGAATTCACTGTTTTAGGAATAGTAACACAAGCAGGAAATGAAAATATAGAAATGTTTGATGAGGAAGAAGTAGTAGATGGTTTTCGATCTGCTATTCAAAATACTATTGATAAAATGGCTGGTGTAGAGACTTTTTTTACTGGTCGTCAGAGTTCGGAATGCCGTATTGAACCGATTGCAATATATCGTGAATTATAATTTAAAAATTTTACGCAACTATACACTTTTGAGCAAGCAGTTATTATACACAATGCTTGGTGTAATATAAAGTATATAGTACGTTTTATTAGTCTCTTTTACGTATTGATAAGAGTGAATAAAGGGTGAAAAATCACCCTTTATTTGTTACTATAATTGTTATGTCTCTACCATTGTTATCTAAACATTTACGTGAAATAAGCACAATACGGATAGATGGAGTCTCCCATTTGTAGAAGTCACTTAAACAATCGTCTTTACTTGTTGCAGATGTGTTAGCATCTGATTTAGAAGAAACATCGTTTCCTAAATTCTCGGATAATGAGTTTGTGTATTTGTCAATTTTATCCTTTAGTTTTACAAAATCCGTATCTTGTTTGTTCTCTTTTTCAAGATAGTTTAAGACATAAATACAAGCTCCATCCTCTTCTTTGGGTGGCACTTTCGAACCGTAAATATCTTTTATAGCAGAGTCAATATTATGATTTGTAGAGCATCCACATAGCAGAGCAATACATAGTATTAGAAATGTTATTTTATTCATGTTTTTACTTATTTTCTTGCAAAACTACCAAGAAATCCAATCACTCCAAACTATTTCACGACAATCTTTCAAATGTCGTGCTTTTGCAATCTTAGAAATAGCAAAACGGACTATCAAATACTACTTTCACAATTATTTTGCCACAATCAGCAGATTGTGTGTTTTTCGTTGATAAAAAACATCTATGAAAGCTTGTAACTGTGGTAAATTTATCAAGTAAAATAAGAAATATCAAACCTTTCGTCTATTGTAACGAATTTAATGAAAGAAAATTCTAATAAGATTTGGATATACTGTAAATTTGAGTAGTAAATAATTAAAAATTAGAATAAAATGGGAAAGCTCGTATTCCGTGTGGCTTCGGATTGGCAAGAGGTCGTAAGATTAAGAACAGAGATAGAAAAGTTGAAACAAACGCTCCTTTCTATGGATTCGACCCAATCTCCTGATACATTTAAAAAGTTAAATGTTCAATTAGGAGAAAGTACTAAGAAAATGAATATCCTTATTTCTGATGCCGCCAAAGCTGGGGCAACAATGGAAAACGACTTCAAAAAGGGTATTTATGACGGTGAAAAAGCTGTTAATTCTCTATCAGAAGAAATTATCAAACAGAAAAATATCATACGTGAGACACAGAATGATGTTTCAATGCTTACTGAGAAATATAAGAAATTAGGAAAGTATGACTCTAAAAGACAATCTTTATCGGATGAATTAAACCGTGCAAAAGCAGCATTAGGAGAACAAAAGTATGCTCTCGGTGAATTGCAATCACAACAAGCACTTGCAAGATTATCTACTAAAGCCCTAAGAGATGAATATGCTTTATTCAAAGATGAGAGCAAGGCTGTTATAACTACCAATGAGGGGGTCGGAGTTTCATTTAAGAAGACACTTGCTGCTATTGGTGGAATCGCTATGCTGAAACAAGTTGCTTCAAATGTAGTTTCAACTGCTGGAATGTTTCAGAAATATGAATCTGTGCTAACTAATGCCTTGAATGGCAGTTCCGATAAAGCGAAAGCATATCTTTCTGACATAAATAGCTTTGCTGCAAAAACGAATTTTCAGCTTAATGAACTGACGGATGACTTTATAAAATTTGTCAATCGTGGTGTAACTCCTTCGATGGATGCCATGAGGAAAATGGGAGATTTTACCAATACAGTAGCAAAGCCCTTTGACCAGCTAACAGAGGCGATACTTGATATAAATAATCCAGAGCGTTGGAAAGAGTTCGGTGTTCGTGTTCAGACAGAAGGCAACAAGGTTAAACTCTCATTCCGTGATATGACGGTAGAATGTGACCGAACTGTTGAATCTGTAATGAAGGCTGTTGAACAATTTGGCTCGATGAAAGGTGTTGAAGGTTCTACGGAAGCAATATCGAAGACGATTGAGGGGCAAATGTCAAACTTGGAGGATACGATAACTACTGCTTTAGCGGAAATAGGACTTGCTAATCAGGATTTGATTTCTGGAAGTATATCTGCTGTCGATACTATTGTAAAGAACTATGGTATTATTGGTAAAAGTGTATTGGCTCTTGTGGAAATTTACGGTGTTTATAGAGCTGGGCTTCTGATAAATACTATTGTTGAGCAAGGTTCAGTGAAATCTATATGGGCAAAGATTACTGCAACTAAAGCTGCTACTTTGGCACAAGCCACTTATAACAAAGTTTTAATGATGAACCCTTATGTGTTGGCTGGTGCTGCTGTTGTTTCTTTAGGTATAGCTATGTGGACGTTAGCAGACAATACATCCATTGCTGAAAAGGCACAAGAACGTTTCAACAAGAAACAAGAGGAGGCGGCAAAACAAGAGCAAGAACGTAGACAAAAAATAGAGAGTCTTATCCAAAGCTCTCGTGATATTGCTTTGGCTGATTTGCAGCGTGGGCAAAGTTTGGCAGAATTACGCAAAGAATACCCAAAGATATTTGCCCAGTATGATATTGAAACAATCAAATTGGCTGACATTCTTAAGCTAAAGCAGCAAATAGCAGAAGAAGAGGCAAAGCGTGCAGGAGAAAAACGTGCTAAAGAGTTTTCAGATATTGAATCAGAAATTAAGTATTACGAGAATCTTTTAAAGTCGTTATCCGGGCAACAAGGTGTTGATGGCTATGTAAAGAAATTAAAAGAACTACGTGCAGAACGAGATGTCATGCTGCAAGAAAAAGGGAAAGGTATCTCTGAACAGTTCATTTCCAATCTTAAAGATGTTGATATTAGTGAGTTTGACCGCTACATCTCTGAGTTGGAGAAGCGTATCAGAGGAAAGGGGGAAAATGGAACTGTGAAACTTCGTTTGCCTATTGATATTAAGGGTACTTTGTCTGATGAAGCAATCTATAATGTGAAAGACATAAAAACACTTATAGATACAGCAAAATCAGTCAAGCAAACCCGAATTGATTCAGAGAAGAATAAAACCACCTACAAGCAGGATTATGAGAAAGCGAAGAAAGACTGGGATGATGCTAAGAAGAAACTTTCTGAAATAGAAAAGAATAAATCCAAGTTTACTTCAAAGCTGTATGAAGAAGCTAAGAAACGAGTAGAAACAACTGAAAAAGCCTATAAAAATTTGGGCGGTATTACTGGTAGTTCTTTGACTAAGCAGGAAAAAGCTGCTGAAAAGCAAAAAGAAAATCAGGAAAAGCTGGACGGGCAACTTCTTTCACTTCACCGTCAGAACCAACAGGATGAAATCAACCTGATGAGAGAAGGCACGGAAAAGAAGTTGAAACAGATTGACCTTGATTATCAGAAACAGATTGATGCGATAAGAAAACAGGAGGAAGAATGGAGCAAAGCCGGTAACGGTAAGCTGACCGACAAGCAGGCACAGAAAATTTCAGAAGCTTATACCAATGCCGAAAGTATGAGAGATAAAGATATTTCCGATGTAACTGAAGGACAGCTGAAAGCCGAACAACAGGCTTTGAACGACTACTTGAAAGAATATGGCACGTTCCAGCAGCAGAAATTGGCTATCGCCCAAGAGTATGCGGAAAAAATAAGGAAAGCACAGGAAGAAAACGGTGTTAATAGTGCACAAGTAAAGTTACTGGAGAAACAACGTGATGTTGCCATACAGAACAAGGAAACAGAAGCCATAAAAGCCAATATAGATTGGGTTACTGTGTTCGGTGAGTTTGGTTCCATGTTTTCCGACATGATAAAGCCTGCCTTGGACGAAGCAAAAAAATATGTACGGACTGACAAGTTCAAGAACTCCGATCAGGCAAGCCAGAAATCATTGATTGACGCCATCAGCCAGATGGAAAAGTCTTTGGGTGGTACAAGTGGAGTCAACTTCAAGAAACTTGGAGAGGATGTAAAAGCCTATCAGACAGCTGAGCAAAACCGCATCTATGCCGTAGAAACCGAAACGGACGCCTTAGAGAAACTTCAAAAGGCGCAAGAGGACTACGCCAAGGCACAAAAGGACGGAACAGAAAGCGAGAAACAAGCCGCTACAAACGCTCTTGAAACAGCGCAGCAGAATGCAGACATTGCGTCCGCCAACGTAAAGACACAGACAGACATCGCCAATCAAGCCCAACAAAATGTATCCGATACCGCAACCAAACTGAAAGCGAGCATGGAAAATATATTGGGAGGATTGCAACAACTTTCTTCGGGCGGACTATATGACGCATACAGTGGAATCATCAAGACGGTGAACGGATTCAAAGACGTGATAGGCAAGACGTCAGAATCTCTTAAGGAGGTCCCCATTGTCGGATGGATTCTGTCCATCATTGACGTACTCAAAGACGGATTGAGCAATCTTGTGGGTGGTTTGCTTGACGCTGTCCTGAATGCAGTCAGCGGAATTATCGGTGATGTCTTGTCAGGTGATTTATTCGTAACAATTGGAGAATCTCTGAAAAACGGGATAGGCAATATCCTCAATGCGATTTCTTTCGGCGGTTTTAATTCTTTGTTTGGTATTGGTGGTAATAAAAAAGAAGTCGAGGAAGCTATTAATAGGCTTACCGATCGAAATGAAACACTACAAACCGCTATTGAGGATTTGACAGATGTAATGGAAGCCAGCAAGGGAACAAAGTCCGTTTCCGCGTATGCTGATGCGAAGAAACTGCAAAAAGAGACGGAAGAAAACTATAAAAAAATTGCACAGGAACAGGCTAGATACTCCAATTCCCATCATAGCTGGAACTACTATTGGGGAGGATTCAACCAAGAGGAAATCTCTCGTCTTAGCCAGCAGATAGGCAGAAACTGGAACGGTGATATATGGTCCCTTTCTCCTGAAGAGATGAAAGTGCTCCGCAGTAATGTTGATATGTGGGAGAAGATTCAGAATACTGGCAAGGGTGGTTATGGTGAGCGTTTGACTGACAAGTTGAATGATTATGTTGAGCAAGCTGGTAAGCTGGAAGAACTTACAGACAAACTCTATGAAGGTCTTACTGGTATCACTTTCGATGGAATGTTTGACAGCTTTGTGAACAATCTTATGGATATGAAGTATGAAGCTAAGGATGCAGCGGAAGATATAGCAGAGTATTTCATGCGTGCCATGCTGAGTAATAAAATCGGTGAAATGTACAGCGAGAAACTCGAAGAGTGGTGGAAGAAGTTCGGTGCCGCCATGGAGGATAACAATCTGACCGAAGTAGAGAGAGAAGCCTTGCAGGATGAATATATGAAATATGTGGAGGAAGCCATGAAGCTCCGTGACGAGCTTGCCGCAGCAACCGGATATGACAAGATTTCACAGGAGTCCTATTCCCAATCTTCTTCATCAAGAGGGTTCGGCACTGAAATGACACATGAAGATGTAGGAGAACTAAGCGGTAGGTTTACAGCATTGCATATTGCAGGAGAAGAGATAAAGAATCAGAATATCATTCAATCTCAATCACTTAATCTACTGACAGTAAAAGCAGATGCTCTACTTTCCATAAATACGGAAACAAGAAATATTGCTGATGATACGCGGGATTTGATAGCGCAATCCTATCTTGAATTGGTACAGATTTCAGAAAATACAGGGGCAATCGTCAAACCTATTCAACAGATACAAAGAGATATAGCAGAAGTTAAAAAGAATACAGCAAAATTATAGTCTATGAATGAATTATTAATTAATGACGAAAACGCTTACACGACATGGGGTGTGAGAATGGGAGAGGGGGTTCTTGATGCTATTGGGGCATCCGCTCCCATGAAGGATTTTATTGAGAACAAAAGCAGACTTGAACATGGGAAGCGGGTAATAATCAATAATCCGAAAGTCGATGAGAGGGAAATAACACTTTCTTTTACAATTGAAGGAAATTCCCAATCTGATTATCAAGCAAAGAAAAAAGCTTTCTTCGATGAACTTTATAAGGGCAAGGTTGATATTCAAGTCTCGGCTAATAGTAGCGAGATTTATCATCTGGTTTATCTCGGTAAAAGTATCACTTACGCACAGAGTTTAGACCGAACTTTCGGAAAAATTTCAGCCAAGTTCAATGAGCCGAATCCGGCCAACAGAACTTAATTCACGACATTGGTTTTATTGTCGTGTATGTGAGTGCTCAAAATTGGGTACTCTTTTTTTTATCTCCGAACTTTGAAGACATGAAACAAATCGACATCAAAGACATATCCGGTGCTATCCAGCTTACAACTCTGATCAATGAAGGCTGCAAGCGTAAGTTCACTCTGATGAAGGAGGACTACATCATGTTAAAGTTCTCCTTAGAGAATCCCATATATTTCAAACTTGGCTCATACGTGGAGTGTGACTTCGGACTGTTCGAAGTGTGCGATTTGCAGAAGCCCGCATTCAACACCAATACCGCCGGCTACGACTATGAGCTTCAGCTTGATGCCTATTATTGGAAATGGAAAAACAAAATCTTCAAATATACCCCGGAGACGGCCGGACAGGAGGCGTCCTGGAACCTGACTGCCCCGCTTGACGTACAAGTCGGTATAGTCCTGAGAAATTTAAAGGCTCTTGGTTACACATACAAAGGACAGGATTTTGTTTTCTCCATTGACAGTACGGTAGAGAACAAATCACAACTGATGTCTTATGAGAACATCAACATTTTGGATGCCTGTTTCTCCATGGCGAAAAAATGGGATTGCGAGTGCTGGATAACCGGGAATATAATCCATTTCGGGTGTTGTGAGTTTGGCGACGCGGTGGACTTCGAGATCGAGAAAAACGTGCAGGAAATGCCACGATCTGAATCCCGGTCCACCTATGCGACAAGAATCTACGCTTTTGGTTCCACCCGTAACATACCGGCAGACTACCGCCCCATTGACGAGACCGTGGTTGTGAACGGTGTGGTGCAGCGCAGGCTGATGCTTCCCGAAGGCACTCCTTACATTGACGCTTATCCTGATATGACTACCGAGGAAGCCGTCGAGCAGGTGGTTATCTTCGATGAAGTCTATCCCCGAAGAACGGGCACCATGTCGGATGTTACTACCATCGAGGTGACGGACAAGGTGGAGAATGAGGACGGCACAACCACTGAGGAAAAATGGAATGCCTACCGTTTCAGGGATACAGGTGTTAACTTTTCCGAGAAATATATCCTCCCCGGTCAGGAGCTGAGGATACGTTTCGCGTCCGGGCTTCTCAACGGTCTGGAGTTCGCCGTGAAGTTCAATCCTGAGGGAAAGCCGGAGAAGCTGGAGGATGGCGGATGGAACCCTGAGGCACAGCTTTGGGAGATAGTCAGGAATGAGGACTACGGCAGACCACTTCCCGGCGATGTGCTCTTTCCCCAGGATGGAGATGAATATGTACTATCCGGCTGGGACAGCACGAAAATAACCGAACTGGGGCTTGTGGGTGCTGCAGAACAGGAACTGAAGGTCAAGACGGAAAAATACGCTTCCAAATCAAAGGTTGACCCGAGTACTTACGACTGCACGATGATGTCCGGTGACGCATACCGCGAGGACGGCATTCATAACCTCTACAGCATTGGTCAAAAGGTTAATCTTATTAACAAAGCCTATTTCGATAACGGAAGGCAGTCAAGGATTATCGGTTTTGAATTTAACTTGGATTTCCCGTTTGACTCACCTGTCTATACTGTTGGGGAAACCGCCTCCTATTCTCGTATCGGCGAGCTGGAGGAGAAGGTTGAGAGCCTTACCCTGAAAGGACAGACCTATACGGGCGGTGGTGGTAGCGGCGTGTATGTGATTGGAAGCCACGACTCAACCCCGGCGACAGACCATAACGTGTATTCCGCATTACGCTCGTTGAAAACTTTTCTTCGTAAAGATAAAGAAGATATCGCTAATGAGCTGATCACTTTTTTGAAAGGTCTTTTGATTGGTAAGAACGGTAGTGGAATTACTGTACTGGAAGATGGTACCTCTCAAGCCGTTGTTGACCGGCTTTATGTGAAGATTAAGGCTGTCTTTGATGAACTTGAAGTGAAAAAGAAAACGCATGTTGGTGGTGAGCAGATCATATCTCCGGCCGGAATGAAGTGTGTCCGTGTGGAGGAACTTGATGAGAGCTATCGCTGCTTTTTTTTGTCGGAAGTCGATGGTATTACAATCAATAACGAATTTACAGTCGGTACATTCGCTTTATCTCAAGAATTTAATATTAAAGAAGGAACATCTCACAATGTATCCAACCGCTACTACTGGCGCGAGGTGACAGGAGTAGGAGCTGACTATATTGACTTGAGCAAAACCAATGCCGACAAGGACAGTGATATTCCGGTTGCCGGTGATGATATTATTGGTTTGGGACACTTGACGGATATCACTCGTCAGGCAGCTATAATCCTTTCTTCTGTTAATGAAACTTCGCCTTCCATTATTTTCTATCAAGGTATCAACTCTTTCTCTCTTGCCGGGAAAGAAGTCATCGGGCTGGGCTTTGACAAGTCCACCGGACACGCCTATATCAATGTGTATGGTGATGCCTATATCGGTGCCAAGGATGAGAGCACTTACATCCGTTATACACAAAAAGGCGGTGTTGATATCAAGGGTATGTTCCATATCGAGCAGGGTTCCACCGGATGGCGTAATATGGAAGGTCTTCCGGATGAGATACAGGCGGCGGCTGATCTGGCCCAAGAGGCTAAGGATGCGATAGACAATGCCGCCGTTGGTAGTGTCAATCTGTTGCGCAATTCTGGATTTACGGGAGATTATGAAACAGAGGACCTGTCTGCCGCTACCGAGCTATCGGCGGATACCGAACTTTTTAGCAAGCAACTGGAATATTGGACGGGAGTGGCTACCGTATCTGCGGACAGTGATGCCGGCTCCGGGTACTCTGCCGCAATCGGTAGTTTGTCCCAGTCCGTATCATTGATTAAAGGAGAAAGTTATGTTATCAGTTATAAAGCAAAGGGTACGTCTGTGTCTGTTTCGTGCGGTTCTTTCAGTGTTTCTCAACCTCTCACATCCTCTTATCAGAGATATACCCATAAGATCACCTTCAATGGCAGTGGTATATTTCTTATCAGTGGTACCGCAACCGTTTGTGACCTTCAGTTAGAGCGTGGAACCATCGCTACTGACTGGAAGCCTTCAATTCTTGACAATGACAAGGCAACAGCCGGTTTCCAGTCAATCAATTATATCGCCAGCGCGATTAAGGATGGTTCTGTGGACATCCTTGGCGGTTTGATATTGGCCAATATGATCCAGTTAGGCAACTACAAGGATGGCAAGATGCAGAAGGTCACCGCCGGAGTTAGCGGCATATACAATGACGATGATGATGTGGCATTTTGGGCAGGTGGCACGTTACAACAAGCTATATTGACCGTGATGAGGTTTCGTAATGATCCGAATTATCAACCCACCGATGAAGAATGGGCGAATATGGCGAACTTCGTTGCCACTCATGGTGGCGATACGTTCTTGCGTGGCTATATTTATGCCTTGGGTGGTAAATTCAGAGGTGTGGTTGAAGCCTTGGGCGGATTTTTCCGCGGAAAAGTAGAAACATCTGTTGACGGGAAACGCATTGTCATTGATCCGGATAAAAATACTCTTGAAATGTACACGACTGAAGGACATACCACCTTGATATTAAGGTTCGACACATCATCGGACGGATGGGAATATGGTGATTTGATTTTGCGGAAATATGCAGGGGACCAATTGATACTAGAAACGACTGTATATCCGGAACGTATCAGAATACAGAATCATGTGGAAAATACGGATATCATTCTTAATCCCAATAACGTATCCTTCTATGGTTCTAAAGGCGAAACGCTGTTGGTTGGGATGAAACCGGTATATGACGGGGTGAGTGTGTCTAAGTATGTGGCCAATATTGAATGCAGTAATTGGTCGTCTAAAGATAACGTCAGTTCCGGGCAGGTATATGTGGAATATGAGACAGTAGAAGGAGTCGTGACAAACGGGACTTTAAAAGTAAAGAAGTGATATGGAACTGAATACTATTAACAAGACAGGTACTTGGAGTGAGGCGGCAGACCGTCTTAACAACAACTTTAGTAAGACTTCTACCGAACTAGAAAAGGTCAAGCAGAACGGTATCCGCAACAAGGGATTATTTTCTACTCTTAAATTGCTGGAAGAGGCTGTTCCATCTCCTGTTGTAGGTGACTGGGCTGTTGTGGGGGATACCATACCGGGCCCTATATATGAATGCAAGATAAAGGGGGCATGGAGTCCTACAGGCACGACAGGAGGTGGCGGAAGTGTTGACTTGAACGGATACCTGACAGCCGAGGAGATAGACGATGTAACATCAATATTATAAGAGTTATGATAAGAATTAATTATCAGTCCGATTTTAAAATCATAGAGAAGAGCCTGAATGGAGATATAAATACTCCCTTCCGGTTTACTTACCGCACAGTCCTGTCGGGGTGTGTTGTTGCGGAGTTTGACGGGCACGGGTACAAGAACTGCCGCAGGCTTGATGATGGTGGTCTGCTGGTCATTTTTGACAGGCATGGACTACGTCCCGGTGCTCTGTCGGTCAAACGCGAATACTATCTTTCCGATGCTGATTTTGCCGATGGCATCTGCAATCTTGTATCGGTGGAGAATACAGGTGTTATCCTCGTTGCCGGAAAGACGGATGAGAGCACGGCGGAGATCATTTCCTATCCGGATTATGCCGCATACAATGCGGTGCAGAGCGTCCCTCTGTCAGAGAGGGAGTATGATGATGTGCTGAGTGATTTTGTACCTCCTCTGCCACCGGAAGAGGAAGAATGATTTAATAGTTAAATAAATAATTAGTTACATAAAATAATAATCGCCTAAGTTCCCCCGGAACTTAGGCTAATAATAAGATACATTATGGTAAAAATGCATAAACTGACCAAGGGTGGACAAACCATTTATCCGGCTACCATCTATGATGCTGTGGTCAACCCCAAGACACGCAAGAGTCTTACAGCAGAACTTTCCGAGTTAAAAATGGATATTATTAATCAAAAAAAGGGAGAAAATATTATTGATAATTTTGATCAAAGTACGGCCTATATTGTATATGGTAATCAAGGAGAAATAGCATCAAGTATAGAAAAAATCACAAACAATGCGACATTCATAGCAACAAAATTAGAATGTAAAGCCGGAGATCGATTTCTGATTACTGGAAAGTGCGTTTCTGTACAAGCTAGGGCCTATGTTTTTGTTGATGAATCCGATAGGATTTTGCTAAAAGCAAGCCAAACATTTGTTGGGGAAAAATCTGTAATTGAGGCTCCGGAATCTGCCATTACCGCTTACTTTACATTAACAAAATCTGAATCTGTTGAATTTGTAATATTAGACTCGTCAATAGAAGAATTAAATGACAAGATTACTGAGACAAACAAATCCTTTACAAGCTTAAAGGAAGAGGTATCAAATATTATTACAACCGAAAGCGGGATAGAAGAAGAAATCTACAACAGCACTTATTTGTCTAAGGATTATATATCATCTGGAGGCACACTGGGTACTGCTGCAAGATACTGGTCTGTAAGAATACCTGTGGCAAAAGGATTGAGGTATAAACTGGATTCTTCAAATGTCAGTAATCAAACAGTATTTAGAATTGCCAAAACCGTAGAAAGAAAAATAACAGAAGTCTTAATCAATGAGGCTTCACCAGAGACAAAAAAATATGAAATTTATTGTGATGGCTCATTTAATTATATACTTTGGACATTAAGCAATGCCTATGATTTGGAAGGCACTCCAAGTGTCAAGAGAATAGAGGGGGGAGGAAAAAAATTAAGTCCTGATATTCAGATTTCACCTGAATCATTGCCTGGTTTCGAAGATAGTATAAAGGAGATAACAGATAGACTTGATGGAATTGTTTATAAAAGTAATATTATCTATTGTTATGCCAATCAGGAAACGGCGAATCAATTTCAAGCTATTGAGGACGGGATTAATATATTTGTAGGATATAAAGCCAATGTAAATTCCATTCAGAGGGCCATAAATTCCATACCAAAAGATACAGACAAACAATGGTATATTTTTGCTGTAGGGGAGTTCAGGACATCATCATTTAATCATTTTGCAACGGAAGATCCGTTATCGGGAGAATCAAAGGAAAACTATGTCTGTTATATAGAAATGGTTGACAGGCAAAATATTCATTTGTTCGGTGTTGGTAATAGGGCTACAAAAATAATATGTGATATGCCTGACAGTGGTTTTCCAACTCCTGTATCTAATTTACATCCATTGTTGATAAAAAAAACTAGGAATTGCAGTTTCCACAACTTTTATATTTTTGGGAAAAATGTAAGATATACCGTGCATGTTAATGGCATTAAAGAAAGCGAATCTAATAAATTATGGTTTGACAATGTGGAATTCGACAGTGGAAAGAATAATGGAGAGGCTGCGGATAGCTGGCCGTATGGTTCCCAAGCAATAGGTATAGATATTGCATCTAACATGAATCTGATTTTTACTAATTGTATAAATCCATGCTTGAGAGGACATTTTGGCAGTATGGGATATGGAAGACATTTTATCCTGTTTAAAGGGTGCTATTTTTATTCCGATGCAACCAATGTGTTGCCCTCGGAAAATATTCCATCCCCAAATAGTTTTATAGATTACAGGTTTATAGGTAACAAGTTCTATGGGCTTTCAACGTTATTTAATGGTTCCTTAAAAGAATCAGGTGTAAAGATGAAAATTAGTGGCTGGGGGAATAGTATTGTTTATTTTCCCAAACCAACTCTGTATTTTAATGAAATAACGGATATTGCACAGACATATAAAACTGAAAGTTCGATATTAGCCGGTAATTTGGTGAATCTATATGGGGATAAGGCTAATGGTAAAATTGAATCTGTTGCTATGTTCAACAGCTCAGACGGGAAAGTTATTTGTGCCAAAAATATCATGTATGAAATAAATAATATTCTTGTTTCAGAGAACTATCTTCCTAAAGATGGAGATTACTGTAAGGCAGTAGATGGATTATTGGCGAAATCAGAATATCCTACTAATGCTTATGTTTTAGTAAGATCAGGTATAAAGTATTTAATAGTAGAGTAATCCATCAACTATGATGTAAGGGCTGAACTTGGTGTAGGTCAGCCCTTATGTTTAAAACCATTCCGCATCCGGATGTACTTCTACGGACAAATGATTCATTATTTTGATGATTAATTTTTGTATCATAAATATATGTTTTGAGTGTTACTGATAATTTTCCGAGTTATTCTACAGATTTATAATAGCTAATACAACCGGTTCATACGCTCTTCCTATTTCACGCAATCCACCGCTATCATAACTCGGATGAACCCCGTCTCTTCCATTTTGTAGAACTGTCGTAGTTGCACCGTATAAGTCACATAGTGATTTTTCAGAAAGTGAGCCATATCCATATATATTGTCCATCATCGCATAAACAGGAACAAGAGTAACATAGTCGCTATAAGGATTACCTGTATCATCGTTTCCTTCAAACAGTGATATGATTTCTTCGGCAAATGACAATACACTATATTTCTTAGGGCTGTTGTTGTTATTACTAGCGCCCGAAAAAGTCATAAGTTCAGCACCATAAACCTCTAATCCAAAAACGAATTTAGTATCCGGATACTGGTTGTGAAATTTATCAATAATTTGTTTCGCACGTAATCTGGCAGTCTGTACACTTTCTGAATTTACGTCCTCATAAGACTTTACCTCGTTGTATCCCCACTGGAGAATGAAGATGTCAGGAGCATCAAATCCCCAATAATCGAAGTAGTATTTGAAATCCAACTCATCAGTTGACGGATTCCAGAACGGATTATACCTCGCATCATCCGCAGATGTGTATGTAATCGTTGCATCACCGGCCAAAGTGTTACCATTAGCGGATTGTGTTTTTGTGATTGTACCGCCTGACGGGAAATTCCCTGTTCCTGACGTATCATCTTCCGTACCATCACCATAATTAGGGTCTGAACTGAATTTCCCCAATTTTAGTTTTCCGCTATATTTACCATCACTCCCTGCTGTCAGTCTGAATCCTCTCACTACCCAAGATATACTATTCCCATCCAAGTAAGATGTACCGGGATAGCCTGTAACCGGTAATTCTGTAATCCCCGAAACGGTCAATATCTTTGCTGCCCCTTTGGGTTCCGTGATAAAGGACATGTTCCCACCACTCTGTACCTCACCCCAAATATCTTCGGCATAACTGGAACCGGTAGTTTTAGTGCGGTTAATCATGGTTCCGATATATTCAACCGTAACATTATCTTCTTCAAGCAAATTTTTCAATTCAACTTGCCAGCCACCCAGATCAGATATACTATCCCCACTATCCAATATCTTAACTGTCTTATGGGATGAAGGATTGGCAAGTATATTAAATTTGATTTGCAGTTCTTGCAACAATTTTCCAAATTTTCGAAGCGTAAGCTTATTATTAAAAACAGATGCAGCTACGGGGACCCCTGACAATTGCCTGTCGAAAACCTTTAATGTGGCGTTTGACACTGAGAAATCAAAGTTATCATGACATGAGCACTTTATAGCCTGCTTATAATATAAATTATTTTGCCGATTGGCTTTGAAATACAAACTGGACGGCAATACTAATTTTGCCGGGAAAACTTCTTCATTTATAATTTGCTTAACTTCATCCTGTGTCGTTCCGCTGCCTATGCCTTCGGGTAAACTTTCCTCGCTAATTACATAATGAAAAGGCTCGTATTCAGTTGCGGTTGAACCATACTCAATCTGTCCTTCTGTCTTGTAATTTGAAGCTAAGAATGTCGCTCTGACATAGGCTGTATTACTCTCCAGTGTAATGGTTAAGGTCTGTTTATTTTGAGTGGAAGTTATGAATGTCTTATCCGAATCGTATTGACTGAAATAAATTGGTCCCAAAGCAAGGGGATGAGCTGTTATCATCCTCTCCCCCTCTACGGCTATATAATCGGACGTCACATAAGTGGTACTATTAGCAATTGTTCCATTCTGACGCAAAAATCCATTACCTGCCTTATCCGGATCAAATAAGTTTTTTCCGACCACCACTTTAGGCATTTGACTCTGTAATGTATCTAATGTTGCATTAGTATTATTTATCTCCTTTTCTTGTTTCGCAAACCTTTGCTCATTATCATAATTCTCTGTATATGACTCATAGGGTGTTGCAGTGCCGCCCTCAAAGAACATTGCATTATCAATGACAGCAGTTGATATGCTTAATCTGATGTAAGCAGCGTTTGACGGTGAGGTAGTCACGCCTGATTTGGCCGCTTCTTCTATCGCATTAAATTCTTTGTCAAACCAGACATTTGATGCACCGCCCGTATTCGTATTTTGGATATAATATGATGTATTTGGATTGACTTTGATATAGTGAGATAAAGACAGGGTCGAATTCGTTTTTAAATTACCTGAGGCATCAATATAATACCCATTCTTTACGGTTAATTTGTTAAATAAGTTCTTACCCAACGAAACACTTTTCTTATCCGCCATTTGTGTTTCAAGTTCTGTCTTATCAGCCGCCATTTGTGTTTCAAGCCTCACAAACTTCTGCTCGTTATCATAGTTGTCGGTAAAAGGCTCATAGGATGTTGCCACATCTCCAAGCTCCATCTGCGCTGCACCCAACTGAGATTTAGATATTGACAGTCTTATATAAGCTGCATTTTCAGGGGTGATAACAGTTCCGTCCTTAATTGCAGTCAATACTTTTAAATTATCGTCAAAGATAACGTGATATGCTCCACCAACACCTGTCTTACTAATATGATATTGTGTATTGCCTTCTATGGAGATGTAGACTGTTACGCAATATGAGGAGAGCTGTTTTAAACTTCCGTCTTGCCACAAATAATATCCATCTGTCAGATTCGATGGATTTATAATATTTTTTCCGACAGAGTATTCTTTTTTCCCTGATATTCTAGCATCTATTTCAGAAAGTTCCGAGGTCAGACTCTTTCGTGTCTTGGGGTTGACCACCGCATCATAGATGGTAGCTGGATAAATGGTTTGTCCACCCTTGGTCAGTTTATGCATTTTTACCATAATGTATCTTATTATTAGCCTAAGTTCCGGGGGAACTTGGAAACAGCATTGGAAATGAATCAGATAAATTCTGTTCAAAAAATAGGGTAGAACAAAAGATATTTTTCTTAGGATTCTACCCACTTTCTACCATGTATCTATTTCTACTATTTTTTTAGGTGAAAAAGTTTGAAACAGGAATGTGATTTTTTATCTTTGCAGATGTGTAAGACCAAGAGCTTGTTGCGGATTAAATTCCGTAGCAGGCTCTTTTTTTTATTGTCATATCGTGGCAATGGATTTCGGGGCTTTGGCAGCGATGATGCAACGGATAGGGATACCTTTGAGGTGCGTATTTTTATAATTCAGATAAACAATAGACGAAATGGAATTAAACGACTGGTTGGCTATAATCGGGGCTTTCGGAGGATTGGAGGCTGTCCGCTGGGGTGTCACGTTCTGGGTGAACCGCAAGACTAACGCACGGAAAGAGGATGCGTCCGCCGATTCAATGGAGGATGAGAACGAGCGCAAGCAGGTTGACTGGCTGGAAGAACGCATCGCCCAGCGTGACGCCAAGATTGATGCGTTATACGTTGAGCTTCGTAATGAACAGTCTGATAAGCTGGCATGGATTCATAAGTGCCACGAGCTGGAACTGCAATTGAAAGATGCCGAGCATAACCGTTGTGACAGGCCTGACAGCGAATGCGGTCGTCGTATTCCACCACGCAGGACTACATTAATTAAAGATAAGGAGGAAAAGAAAAATGGCTGATGTGAAAAAACTTGCACCGTTTATCCTGAAGTGGGAAGGCGGTTTTGTAAATGACCCGGACGATTTAGGAGGGGCTACCAATATGGGTGTGACCATTGGAACTTATGAAGCGTATTGCCGAAAGAAAGGCTATCCCAAGCCTACGGTTGAAAGATTGAAAAACATCACGAAAGAGGAATGGACGGAGATTTTGAAAACCATGTATTGGGACAGGTGGAAAGCTGACGAAATTAAATCCCAATCCATAGCTGATATCCTTGTCGATTGGATCTGGGCAAGCGGAGTGCACGGTATCAAAATACCGCAGGATTTGATTGGCGTGATTCCTGATGGCATTGTCGGACCTAAAACGCTTGAAGCAATAAACAGGCAAAACCCTCGTGAACTGTTTGATCAGATCAAGATTGCACGGTTTGATTTCATCGAAAATATTTGTCGTCAGCGTCCGACCAATAATAAATTTAAGAGAGGGTGGATGAACCGCATAAATGATATCTCTTATGTTGGTTAGAGTTATGAACTGGGTAAGCCGGCATATATTGCTGGCTCCTTTCATGTGTCTGTTCCTGCTGTTCGGATCATGTGGCAGCTCGTATAAATCTGTCAATTCAGACACAGAAGTAATCAGGAAGGACAGTGCCAATGAATCGGTCAATATCGTACATGGTTCTACTACTTCTTTAAGAGAGCTGATAAGCACTAATGGCAGCTATGTGATTGATTTTCGAGTTTATGATACCCGAAAATCGCCCGATAGCCTGACTGGGAAACCTCCGTTATTGGCTGACGGTCATGTGGAAGGTGATTTCAATAAGAATGAAAAGAAGGAAACTGTAGTCAATGACAGTACGGAGATAAAAGCCGACAAGGATATTACTTCCGATATTCATGAGGAAAAGCGGTCAGAAAGCATAAAGGATAAAAAAGAATCCACGTTGCCTGAACAAATCGGTTTTGCCTGTGTTTGTGTAACCGTTTTGATTGTCGTTATGTTGATAGTACAAAAATATTGGCGCAACAGACAATCTTCATCATAAGACTTTAAATTTATAAATTGGACTGCTCCGGCTATAATGGCCGGGGCTTTTTTCTTGTGTCTTTTTTTGATGTTCTTGTTTGATTTCTTATTTTTGTACACAAACTTTTATCAATCATGTTATGAATAGACTTTTATTAGCTTCTTTTCTTATTTTCGTAAGTGTTTCATTATTTGCTCAGAAGCCATATAAGGCATACTGTAATCTTATCGGTGATGAAAACTCACTAAAGAAAGGAATTGTCAGTGTAAGAATTGATTTTGGTCAGAAAGATTTGAAAGACAACAAGTTCGTGGATGAAAATGGAAAAGAGATAAAGTTTCGCACAATGGTTTCAGCTATGAATTTTATGTCTAAACTTGGTTGGCAGTTGGAGCAGGTGTATAACCGTTATGACCAGATAGACGGAAGCCCAATTATTATTTGGGTCTTGTCGAAAGAAGTTGATTCGGATAACGAGATAACTAAAGGATTTCAAACGAAACTAATGTACGATAAAAGCAAGGCGACCCAATAAGTTGCCTTTTCCTGTTCTTCTGGGGATTTCCTTCACTTCAAAACGCATCGATACTTCACTAAGTTTGCTTTTGTGCTCTTGATAAACATAGTATTCTATCATGTTCCCTTTATAACTCTTGAAGTTTACTGTTTAAAAATCGATTTTTTTATTTATTTTGTAGCTAAATAAAGATATTTATTCATAGAACAAAAATATAAAAGTGTGCAATTGGTGTGCAGTTTAAAATATGTATATATAAATGATTAATAATTAGTGTGTTATGTGTTATAGTTATAGTTTGTGGAGAAGCATGACAAATATTCAGGAAGAACTGTTGCCTGGGATGAATGAACACGATTTATAGTTGATATGGCTGTTTTGTTGTTGGGGGATTATAACGAGACTGCTTATAGTTAGTTGTTTGTACTTGTGTGCAGCTAACCAACTATCAATATTATCAATGTATTTAGATGGGGAAGAATGTTACAAAGGTATCCTTCCTGTTGTTTGTTGTGCCGGATACAAGGTGATGCACATACATGTCTGATTTGTTGGGGAAAGTGTAGAAATATTCTACAATGAAAATGTGGACCTTTTTCTTTGAAAATAGTTTGTTCTTAATGTATTTGATTGATAATCAATACCAGTCTGGTTTTGGCATAGGAATTGTTTTCTCTTTATCATAAGAATAACCATTTAAATATATTAGGATATGAGAAAGTTTTTTATTGTGTTAGTATGGGGAATGGGATTAGGACTTGCAGCGTTGTTTACAAAAGATATAGTACGTGGGGTGAGGAATGTGATTGCGATAAATCATTTCACCCCTACTGAGGTGAATAACGCTCCAATAGGATGGCATCAAGACTTGTGTTGTTATCTTAATTAATTTGTCGTCATAGAGATTTTGTTCATAATTGAAATTGGAAACAACTGTTTTTTATGGCAGCTGTTTCCAATTTATTTGTATTCAGTTGTCCTTATACTCTTTTCGTCAAGTGATTTTCGTATACAAGTCTAGGACAAATGTAAAATAATAAAGGGGATTGGATGAATGGTTATTAATGAATGTTTTTAATGTCATCCTGCACTATTTGATCCATTTCTTTCATCAGTTTTTGGGGATTCTTTTTGGGGGAGAATCCTTTATCTTTTTCTTCATGCAAAAGATCTGTTTCAGTTATGTCCTCACCCCAGTCTTCGAACATATTCGTTGCCGGTTGTCCTGACAATGTTACATTCTCTTCTGCGATAGGGACATTTCTCTCAATAATTTTTTCCATAATCTAATCTATTTATTGTTTACTAAATGACAAATATGGGTAGAAATGGTTTAATGATTTAATAAAGTTTGAAGTTTATGATAAATAGAAAGTTCTTGAGCAAGCTAGAAAAACCTGATTTGCGAGCAACTCTTTATCTTTCTTTTTAAACAACTTTGCCTTGTAAAGAGTGCTCCTCTGTCCTTTCAATTGAAAAATAAGTTTTTTAAAAAGCAATTCTTTCGGTCTGTTTGAGGTTTATTTGCAAAATTGTGGGGAGGATTTTGGTTCTTAAAGGATCGTTTTGTTCTCTGATAACTTCCGGAAATGTTCTTGACGTACTTATTAGGAAGTTCGGGTGTTTATGTCCTCATGCCATCACTGCATGTATAACAGGCTAATTATAAACAACTTATATGCAGATGGTAAAAATATTTGTTCTCACTTATGCTCTCATGCTCTCATAACGTTCTGAAACATATTTTCGTGTAACATGCTTGTCCTCAGTTATATCTATTTTTTATAGGCTATTCCAGGCTTGATAGGAAGTAGGGTGTTTTCAGGCTTTTTTCTCGCAAGAAGTGTGCATAAGGGGTTTGTACTTCCATAGAATAATGGCTTACAAAGTCTTGGCAACGGTAAAAAAGATCAAGACGTTTCGGTAAAAGCTCCTTTTCTTTTTTTAAAAGGCGGTTATCTTTTTTGAAAAGCTCTTGATCTTTTTAAAAAACGTCCTTATCTTTGATGTGGAATTTTATTCTGGACATATAAGATTTCATATACGTCCGCATGAGTTTGTACGTACGTATAACTATATGGGGCGTACGTGTAAAAAACATGTTTTCTGATGTGGGAAAAACATTGTCCTGTTATACTCCCCCTATTTTTACAAGTGATTCTTCTTTGTTTCTGCCTTTTTCATTTTGTTGCATTTTTAGCTGTAACACTATTTGGGGGACTAGGCAAGGAGAAAATAAAAAAGGCTATCTTCCCAGACAGCCAATCTTTTGTTAACCTTAAATCTAATACTATGAAAAACACAATGCAAAGGTACGTATTCTTGAGATAGTTCCAAATTTTAGAAATAAAAAAACGCTTGTTATAACATGGTTTAGCAAACAAACTTTTTTCTTAACAAATAGCAGATTGAAAGAGTGGAGTTGGTTGCTTTTTTGTTCATTGGAAATAAAACATGTTTGTTACGGCAATAACTCATTGTATTATTCTTAATTCGATTATTTCCATTATCTTTGCACTCCAAAAATGCTTGTTGATATGCAATTGTTAAAAGCGTAATGGATATTATAGGCAGATTGTTTCCGGATAAAAAATAGATTAAAATATATGTTGTCTCATGGTATTTATTCAGTAATATTGCTGATTTTTTCAAATGTCTTTATGACGTTTGCTTGGTATGGTCATTTAAAAATGCGACAAGAGTTTAGTTGGTTTGCAGCCCTTCCGTTGATTGGTGTGATTGCATTTAGTTGGGCAATTGCTTTTTTTGAATATTGTCTTCAGGTTCCTGCCAATCGTCTTGGGTTTAAAGATAGTGGAGGACCGTTTGATATTATGCAACTCAAGGTGATTCAAGAAGTTATCACATTGGCTGTATTTACATTATTTTCTGTTTGGGCATTTAAAACAGAACTGAAGTGGAATCATTTAGCGGCTTTTCTTTGTCTGGTCCTTGCCGTTTATTTTGTCTTTAAGAAGTAATGAGTTTTGGTTAATAATTGCTGAATCCTTTTTGATAAGCAAAGTGTCTTGTTTGGGCAATGAATCTTGTTCAGATACTTTGCTGATTCTAGGAAACAAGATAGAATCCTGTCGGGTTGGTACGTAACTTTGATAGATTTTCCAACCTTTGGCACGATTACGATTACGTCGGATGGCACGTCCTCGTTTGGTTAAAGATTCATACAGAAAATTGTCGGCATCCAGTCCTCCTATTAATGGGTTATTACTGGGAGTTACCGTTTGATCCATGCCGGCAGGTAATATTACATAGCCGTTTCGCAAACCGGGAATCAGTTTGATATTTAGTTTCCATGACATTGTCAGAGAGTCTTTTCTTTTCAAGAAAATGGGATCATTAACCGGATCTTCATGCCATGTGGTGTAAGGAGTGTAGGGAGTAAGACGCACAAAGTTAGGGCGTACCCATTTGGTTGTGTCGCCGAAGTTTTTAGGCAAGTCTTTCAGAAACTTCATCCACGGTTTGTCTTCGGACATGAATGGAGTACCTTTTATATTGTCTTTGTCCGATTTAAAGTCGAAATGGATAGACTTTACGGCTTCTGTGTTAATTTTTAGTTCTCCATCTCCATTCAATAGCTCCTGTAAACGAATCGAGTCCTGTTTGTTCCATTGTGCTTGTGCTGTCAGTATACTGATAGTGCAGAATAATATGCTAAAATTTACCCTCTGGGTCATTCGTTTTTTCTTTATGATTATAATTGGTAACAAAAGTAATCTGGAGTGAGTTTAATGCTGGTTAAATTTGAGTTATTAATTGTTTATAATGTGAATATTTTAAATTTTATTTGGTTAATAAAAGGATTCGTTTACACCTCTTTTGTTGTTATGGAGCACACTTCATATAGACATTTAGATAGTTACCTCAATATTTGGTAATAAAGTTTTGTATTTTATCTCCAGATATAGTGACAGAGTTCATATTCATGGTATGTATTTCAATTGATGTCAGTACATTGGTCAGATAGGCGATATAGGTCTATATGGATTTATGGGGTCCATTCTGTCTGTGTGATTTATTTTCGGTATAGAATAAAAATAGCCCGTTAATTTTTAATAACGGGCTAAATTAGTGAAAATGATAATATTTATTTGGAGGAGAGTTGTGCATGCATGGAAGCAGCTGCTTTACGTCCGTCACCCATTGCAAGGATAACTGTAGCTCCACCACGCACAATATCGCCACCGGCATAAATAGTCGGGATTGACGATTGCATATTTTCATTTACGGCAATTGTTCCTTTGCGTCCCAATTCCAATCCCGGGATGGAACTGGGAACAATCGGGTTAGGGGAGACGCCTACGCTGACTATTGCCATATCGATGTCAATGGTTTCTGTTGCTCCTGGAATAGCTATCGGACTGCGACGGCCGGAAGCATCTGGTTCGCCTAATTCCATTTTCTGTAAAACGACTTGTTTCACACGCCCCTTTTCATCGGCAATATATTCTATGGGGTTATGCAGAGTCAGGAATTCCACACCTTCTTCTTTAGCATGTTTCACTTCCTCCAGACGGGCAGGCATTTCTTCTTCCGAACGGCGATAAATAATCATTGCGCGTTCTGCTCCTAAGCGGCGTGCTGTGCGGACAGAGTCCATAGCTGTGTTACCACCGCCGATTACTGCTACGCGTTTGCCGAATGTTACAGGAGTATCCGAATCCTCGCTGGCTGCATCCATTAGATTTACACGGGTCAGATATTCGTTGGAAGACATGATATTGATAGAATTTTCACCCGGGATATTCATGAAGTTGGGGAGCCCGGCACCTGATGCTACAAATATACCTTTGAAATCTTCTGCTTCCAAGTCTTCCACACTGATTGTCTTTCCTACGATGCAGTCCTTCATGAATTTGACACCCATCTTGGATAAATTGTCAATTTCTACATCTACAATCTTATTTGGTAGGCGGAATTCGGGGATACCATATTTTAATACGCCCCCTATTTCATGTAAAGCTTCGAATACAGTGACATCGTATCCCTGTTTAGCCATATCTCCGGCAAATGAGAGTCCGGCAGGACCTGAACCGATAACAGCTACTTTTATATTGTTCTTTTCCGCTACTTCCGGTACGGATATTTGACCGCTTTCACGTTCGTAATCAGCAGCAAAACGTTCCAAATAGCCTATGGCAACGGCTTCGTGTCCGGCTTTCAGATGAGTGCATTGTGATTCACACTGTTTTTCTTGAGGACATACACGCCCGCAGACAGCAGGTAATGCACTGGTTGCTTTTAAGGTTTTGGCAGCTTCAAGGAATTCACCGCGTTCTATATTTTTGATGAATTTCGGGATATTGATTCCTACGGGGCATCCGTTCATACAAGTAGGGTTGGGGCAGTCCAAACAACGTTTTGCTTCCGTTACAGCTTGCTCTTCGCTCAAGCCTAGATTGACTTCTTCCTTACGGCTATGTGAACGGTATTCTGCATCCAATTCGTTCATTTTTACACGAGGGATAGCCATTCGTTCTTTAGGCTTCATGGCTTTACGTAAGCTTGCACGCCATTCGGCATCCCGGCCATCCAGTTCTTTAGTCGCTTCACAAGTCATTGGCTTTTCGGTGTCTAGTTTGTGAATTTCTTCTTTTTCAATATCTTTGAAAGCTCCCATGCGTTTCAGCATTTCGTCAAAATCTACTTGATGGCCGTCGAATTCCGGACCGTCAACACAAACAAAACGTGTTTTGCCTCCTACAGTGATACGGCAGGCACCACACATGCCGGTTCCATCCACCATAATGGTGTTCAGAGAAACGTCTGTGGGTATTTCATATTTTTTAGTCAGCAGGCAAACGAATTTCATCATGATGGCAGGACCGATGGCGAAACATTTGTTTACTGTTTCACGTTTGATTACTTCCTCCACACCTTCAGTCACTAATCCTTTATGCCCGTATGAGCCGTCGTCTGTCATAATGATTACTTCATCAGAACTTTCACGCATTTCTTTCTCAAGGATAATTAATTCTTTGGTACGTCCGGCCAATACGGTAATTACACGGTTGCCGGCAGCTTTCAAAGCCTGTACGATAGGAAGCATCGGAGCAACGCCTACTCCTCCTCCGGCACAGACTACAGTTCCGAAATTTTCAATGTGGGTGGCTTTACCCAGCGGACCAACAACATCTGTAATATAATCTCCTTCGTTCAATTCACAAAGTCGTGTAGAAGAAAGACCAACTTCCTGTACTACTAGTGTGATGGTACCTTTTACGGGATCGGCACCGGCGATAGTAAGTGGCATACGTTCTCCTTTTTCACCGACACGAACAATTACGAAATGTCCGGCCTTACGCGACTTAGCAATCAGAGGTGCTTCTATAACCAATTTAAAGACCTTTTCCGAGAAATGTTCTTTTGAAATAATCTTATTCATTTTGCTATACTGTAAGTTAGTTATTTTTCTGAGTTGATTGTCAAATTGATAATTTATGCAAAGGTAGGATTATATTTTTTAAAGACAAAAGAAAAGCCGCCCTTTTGTGAGGGGCGGCTGGAGCCTATCATGATAAATCTGTTTTTGATTTTGCCGGCAGTTCGTTTTTAATGTGAAAAAAGGATTATTTCTTTGTTCTGATTTTATATCCTATCATTCCATAATATAGAATGAAAAGGAAACAGGGAACACAGATCCAATAGGAGGTCTGGAAACTAGTTGCATCTTGAACTACACCGCGCACCCATGGCATAACCGCTCCACCGGCAATGGCCATGGTTAGCAATGAAGAGCCGGCTTTGGTGAATTTGCCGAGATCCGCCATTGCGAGAGGCCATAATGCGGGCCACATTAATGAGCATCCTAATGCCATAAAGAATATGCAGTAGACTGAAATTTCAGCCGGCATGGTCGCTACTAGTGCAGAACCAATGATGGCTATGATGGCACATATTTTCATTGCGGTAGCCTGGCTCAGATATTTAGGGATTAAGGTTGCGCCGCAAATGTATCCTACTACCATACCGATGGAAGGGATAAATCCGTAATTGTCACCCGGCAGCTCCAATGCTTTGGCATATCCGGTTGCAGTTGCCAAGGCTATGGTTTCCACACCTACATAAAGGAAAAGAGCAATTACTCCTAATAGCAAGTGAGGAAATTGCATGATAGAAGTTTTACCTTCTGCATAAGGACAGGCAACCGCTTCTTCCGCATCTGTGGTGGCATCCTCTCCGGCAGCTTTTACTTCAGGCAACGGAGCCATTAAGGCGATAATGCCTAATACAACGAAAATACCGATAATGATACCAAATGGCTGGAACAAATCCTCCATTTTAATTTGGTCTATGGTTTTGCCGATTACTAAGGTAATAAAAAGAGTAGTAGCAGGCCAAGCCAGTTTGTTGCAAATACCCATGATGGAAATACGTTTTGCGGCAGACTCTATAGGTCCAAGAATAGTTACATATGGATTTACTGAAGCTTGGAGTACTGCATTGGCGGCACCACAGATGAATGAGGCGAAAAGAAACCATACAATAGATTCTGTAGCAGCTGCTTGGATGAATAGTCCAAAAGCGATAGCGAAAATGATGAATGAAAGAGCCATTGTTTTTTTGTAACCGATGGCTTCAATACATTTGGTGGCCGGTATGCCAAAAATTAGGAATGGAACAAACGTGGCGGCAAGCAGAAGATTGGATTCTGAAGCCGACATTTCCATTGACCGTTCTAATACCGGCATCAGGAAAGAGTTAATGCCCAATGCAAAACCAATTGCAAAAAACATCATGCCTACAAAGGCAAGAGGTACCATGAAATTTTTCTGTGAAGTATTCATAATAATAGGTTAAATGGTTAGTAATCAGGTTGAAATAATAAAAAAGAATGTCATTCTGCATACAAGACAGAATCTGTCGGGAAAGATCGGATTCTGAACAATACTCAGAATGGCATTCAATATATGTAATTAGCTGTTATTAGTCAATCATCTCGAATCCGCAATAAGGAACTAATGCTTTAGGGATGCGGATACCTTCCGGAGTCTGGTTATTTTCTAATAAGGCTGCAACAATACGCGGCAAAGCTAGTGCGGAACCGTTCAAAGTATGGCATAATTCTGTTTTCTTTTCGGCAGAACGGTAACGGCATTTCAGGCGATTAGCCTGATACGTATCGAAATTGGATACAGAACTTACTTCCAGCCAACGTTGTTGTGCTTCCGAGTAAACCTCAAAGTCAAAGCAAAGTGCAGCTGTAAAACTCATATCACCACCACAAAGGCGGAGAATGCGATAGGGGAGCTCTAATTTCTTCAATAGACCTTCTACATGGTCCAACATTTCCTGATGTGACTGTTTGGAATGTTCGGGTTTGTCAATGCGTACCAGTTCTACTTTTGAGAATTCGTGCAAACGGTTCAAGCCACGTACGTCTTTGCCGTAAGATCCGGCTTCACGACGGAAACATTGAGTGTATGCACAATTCTTGATAGGCAATTGTTTTTCGTCCAAAATCACGTCACGATAAATATTGGTTACAGGAACTTCTGCAGTTGGAATTAAGTACAAATCATCTACTTCGCAATGATACATTTGTCCTTCTTTGTCGGGAAGTTGTCCTGTTCCGTAACCTGATGCAGTGTTTACTACCGTCGGTGGCATGATTTCTTCGTAACCGGAAGCGCGGGCTTCATCCAGGAAGAAATTGATTAATGCGCGTTGAAGACGTGCTCCTTTACCTTTATATACAGGAAAACCTGCCCCTGTGATTTTCACGCCTAGGTCAAAATCTATCAAGTCGTATTTTTTGGCAAGTTCCCAATGAGGAAGTGCATTCTTGGGGAGTTCGGTTTCCATACCGCCCATTTTTTCCACCACATTGTCTTCAGCGCTTACACCTTCGGGCACACTGTCGTAAGGAACATTAGGAATGGTGTAAAGCAGGTTGGTCATGTCTTCCTGTGCTTTGTCCATTTCTGCTTGTAAAGCTTTGCTGGTTTCTTTGATTTCGGCTACACGTGTTTTAGCGGTTTCAGCATCTTCTTTCTTTCCTTCTTTCATCAGTTGCCCGATAGATTTGGAGAGCGAGTTCACTTCTGCCAGGTTTTTATCTAATTGATTCTGTGTGCTACGTCGTTTGTCATTGAATGCAAGCACTTGTTCTATCGTTGCTTTTGCATCTTTAAAGTGCTTCTTTTCCAGTCCGCGGATTACCTCTTCCGTGTTGTCTGTAATTTGTTTAATGGTAAGCATATCTTTTCAGTCTTTTTGATATTTCTTGAATTAATGGACAAAGATAGATAAAAAAATGGTAAGGTGTATGAGTTATTCGTTACTTTTGTATCCAGATTAGAAAATGAAAAGTAAGAAGGATGAATTATCTTGAGATAGCGGGCACTTTAATCGGTCTGCTTTATTTATGGTTTGAATATAAGGCGAGCATTTGGTTGTGGCCGGTCAGTGTTATTATGCCTGCCATTTATATAGTTATTTATTATCAAGTAGGTCTGTATGCCGATTCTGCTATCAGCATCTATTATTTGTTGGCTGGAATTTATGGTTGGGGGATGTGGTTGCGCCATACGCCGGATAAAGGGGAGAAGCCTGTATCTGGCACACCGTCTAAGTTGCTGCTGCCTATGTTTGTTGTGCTGCTTGTGGTGTTTGTGCTGATAGGGATTATTCTCAAAACTTATACGGATAGCACAGTGCCCTGGTGGGATAGTTTAACAACTTCACTTAGTATTATTGCCATGTGGATGCTTGCACATAAATATGTGGAACAATGGTTGGTATGGCTGGTTGTTGATATTGTTTCTTGTGGTATCTATATTTACAAAGATTTATATTTCACTTCTTTTTTATATGGACTTTATACGGTAATCGCTTTTTTCGGTTATTTGAAGTGGAAACAATTAATGAATTTATCTTATGAAAGAGTATAAATTGCCGATAGGATGTGATGTGCCGGAAACAATTATTCTGGCTGATGGTGATTTTCCTTCCCATCCGTTGGCGTTGGAATGGTTGAGGCAGTGTCCTTATGTAGTTTGTTGTGACGGGGCAGCAAATACTTATATTCGTTCAGGTAGAATGCCGGAAGCCATTGTTGGCGATGGTGATTCTTTATTGCCGGGTATTAAAGAGCGATATGCTTCGTTGATTCATAGTGAGACAGAGCAGGAAACAAATGATTTGAGTAAGGCATTCCGCTTCTGCTTATCACAGGAGAGGAAGCGTATTACTATCATGGGGGCTACAGGGAAAAGAGAAGATCATACAATAGGGAATGTCAGTTTGTTGGCAGATTATATGGAGAAGGCGGAGGTTAATATGATGACAGATTACGGTATCTTTGTTCCCATAAAGGAGGACAGTATGTTCGAATCTTATATCGGTCAGCAGATTTCTATTTTTAATATGAATAGTACGGTTTTATTTGCCGAAGGGTTGGCTTATCCTTTATCTGTGTTTACCAATTGGTGGCAAGGGACTTTGAATGAGGCATTGGCCAAGCATTTTATAATCCGGACCGAAGGTAAGGTTTTAGTGTTCAGGACATTCTAAAAGAAAAGACTCTTCATTCTTTGAAGAGTCTTTCAATTTTTTTTATTTTGTAACTGATTATGCTTCTACAGCAGGAACAACAGAAACAGATCTTCTGTCATTGCGACCTACTTTGAAACATACTGTACCATCTACTAAAGCGAAAAGAGTATGGTCACGTCCCATACCGATGTTTTCACCCGGATGGAATTCTGTACCTCTCTGACGAACAATGATGTTACCTGCTTTACAAGCCTGTCCACCAAATATCTTAACGCCTAATCTCTTACTTGCTGATTCACGGCCGTTCTTAGAACTACCTACACCTTTTTTATGTGCCATTTCTTCTTAAATTTTAAATGATTAAGCAATAACTTGTTTAATAGTTAACTCTGTAAACTGCTGGCGGTGACCATTCAGTTTTCTATAACCTTTTCTTCTCTTCTTGTGAAATACAAGTACTTTATCGCCTTTTACTAGCGGAGATACTACTTCACAAACTACCTTGGCACCTTCTACAGTAGGAGCACCTACAGTTACTGTTCCATTGTTGTCTACCAACAATACTTTTTCAAATTCAACAGTTGCGCCGTTTTCTGCGTTCTGAATGTGGTGTACAAACAGTTTTTTACCTTCTTCAGCTTTGAACTGCTGACCGTTAATTTCTACAATTACGTACATCTTTTTATAATATTAAACGGTTTTCTCCGTAAGGTGGAATGCATCACTGCCTTCGCTTTTTCTACCTCATCGGACTAAATCGGGCACAAAATTACTATATTTATTTATATCTGCAAAGAAAAATCATCTTCTTTTTTCTTGTACTCAATGTTTTTATTCATATTGCATTTTGTGGATGTGCGATTGTATAAATAAGGTTTGTGTGATTGTACTTTTATTTACCCCATTGTATAATATAGGCTATCAATACGATGATGCCTATAATGATAGAACAGACTAGCAACAGTCCCAAAAAGCAATACCAAAACATGATTATTGTACGGCAGAAACTTTTCCACCAGGAAAGTCCAAACAGTTGGCGGTAATCCCAGACAAATAATATAAAGATTGCTTTGTAACTTAAATCAAAAATATCATTCAAGTGTGCTGTCCCGGTAAATGGCAGGATCAGTAAAGAAATCCATAAGATTTGGCAAGCGATATAAACTTGTGCAAAAAAGTTTTCTGTCAGGTTTAGTCGACGTCCGATAGAGGTCCGGCAGAAGCTTAATCGGGTGCTTATTGTGAAAAGGGGGAGCAAAGCAAGGATGCTGAAGGCTTTGTTGCCATGTATCCAACTTTTCATCAGATTACCGACTGCAGAGAGAAAACTATTTTCTGTAAAATAATTGTTTGTCATTTCGTTGAAAACATTTTTTATTTCACTTCCGGCTTCGCTCAAATCATTCCAGATATCTTGATCTTCATAGGGATTATCTTGTTGGGCCATGTTTGCCAATATGTTTTTTCTTATTTCCGATATGGTTGAGTCTTGTTTGTTGGCTTCTCTTCCTAAAGTGGCTATCCGCAAGCTATCTTGTTTTGCCAAAGTCGTACCAATTTCTTTCATCAGGCCTCTCCAGTCATCAATCTCTCCATTTTTTGCTTTTATTTTTTGTTTAAGCTCCTTTTTTATTTGTTTGCTTATTTCTTTTTTTAGCTCATCTTGGTCTTGATTGCTGAATTTTGCATCGATTTGTGCTTGTATTGATTCTGATAAACTGTGGGTTTGAGCCCACCGTGCACTGTCTGCATAAGTAATACTTTGTCCTAAATAATATTTGGTACAACTGTCTGATGTCTGTTCCTGTTGATATTTGATGTCATCCATCAGGCTGGCGATAGTAGGCTCTTCTTCCATTTCCTTTTCCGATAGTTTTATCGCTGTCGGGTCAATGAGCTGTACACCCATGATATATAGAGCAGCTAGAACGAACAAGGTTTGAAATGGTTTATAGTAATGTACACGTTTCCCCCTCAGATAATCCCGTATCATGTATCCTGGTCGGTAGAGTAGTTCTATCAGGTTACGGCTGAAACCATTGTCTATGTTAAAGAATCCGCTCAAAATATTCTGAAAGGCATTTCGTATGGTAAAACGTGGTGTGTGGTGGTTTTGTCCGCAATGGGGACAATAATTCCCTTGAAATGTGTTTCCGCAGTTCTTACAGACGCAACATGTCGGATTCTCTTTTATTTCATGTTTTCCTCTTATTTGTTTTTGATGGAACAGTTTGTAGAAGGCTACTATCTTTTGAGGAAAATAGGAAGAATAAAAGAACTTTTCCGGAAAATGTTTGTCTGGTTCGTAAGGGGTGAATTTATGAATTAATGGAAGTAACGAAAGATTGTCTAATATCTGCCGATGTGGGTATACAATCAGTTCTTCACGGGTTGTCATGCCATTGAGTACACCTACAAAGTCTACTTTGGCTGCTTGGGCGGTTTCAGCGTCCACTGTGCTGTCACCGATGTAGAGTGTTTCGTTTTTCTGGCGATGCAGTCGGCGTAGTGCTTTTTTTATACCTTGAGGATCTGGCTTGGCTTGCTTTACATCCTCTCCTCCGATAATAATGTCAAAAAAATCTTTCGGAAAATGTTGGTCTACCATTTCGCGGATACGAAAACGGAATTTAGTGGAAATGATACCTATTTGGGCGCCTTGACTTTTCAGTGTTTTCAGTACGGTAACCGTTTCAGGAAAAAAGAAAGTGTTGACAGTCATGTATGTATCTGCTTCCTTTACATATTCTTTTTTATATTCGGCTAATGTTTCGGGAGCAGTGATTCCGCTCAAAAGACTGAATGAATCTTCCAGTGTTTTTCCAATGGTGCGTTTTATGGCTTCATCACTGATGCCCGTATGCCCATGGCGTTCCAGTACATTACGAAAACAGATAACGATGCCGCGTGAAGAATCGGCTAGTGTGTAATCAAAATCAAAAAGGTATGTTGTGTATTTCATTCTTTCAAATTAAACTCATTTTAATGTAATGAATATATTGCCCGGAAGGATCTTGTCAAGGACGGCCTCCACTTAACCAGTGTTTACGATAATAATCTTCATTCAGGCTGCTGATTATGACTCCCCGGCTGGTACTGGCATGGATAAACTTATTATCTTTCAAATAAATACCTACATGACTGGCAATCCGTTTTTTTCTACCGTTATGGAAGAATACCAAATCTCCTTCGCGCAAGTTTCTCTTACTTACTTTATGGCAATCTTGGGTACGTTGGTCATCTGAGTTACGTTTCAGCTTTTTGTGGTATACCTTTTTATATAAATGTGAAGTCAGTCCGGAACAGTCCACTCCCCGTTTGCTGTTACCACCGCCACGGTAGGGGACTCCCAGCCATGCTGCTGATTCTACGTACAGTTGGTGATTGTCTTTCATGTCAATATCCATATTCAGACGGATGGAGGCACGCGCCAGTTCCTTGTAGTTATAACGTGGGGCAGAGGTACCGCATGAAGCCAACAACATGGCCAGTGTACCTAATACCAGCAAATGGGATAGTAGTTTTTTCATTCTGTTACATTAAAATAGTCCTCTAATTCCTTTTCGGCGGAATTCCCTTTATTGTCAATATCTCGGATAATCTTTCCGTTTTCCAACAGAGCGATGCGTGGGCATATATCTACTGTGTGGTTCAGATTATGGCTGGATACCAGTATGGTGGCTCCGGTTTCTTCATTATAAGCTTTCAGTAAATGCTTGATAATGGACTGCGAACTAGGGTCCAGAAAGTTGAACGGTTCATCTAGAATCAGTACCTGCGGTTGGTGCAGCATAGCCGAAATGATACCTATTTTCTGTTTGTTGCCTGCCGAATAGTTACGAATCAGTTTTTTTTGTCCGATGACTTCGCCATTCATAAAACGTTCAAACCTAGCGACACGTTTATCTACTTCTTCTTTTGTTAGCCCGTACATTTTTCCTACAAAGTAGAAATATTCTTCGGGGGTAAGATAATCTATCAGGAAACCTTCGTCAATGAAAGCTCCCGTTATATTTTTCCATTCCTCACTCCGGCTCACATCGATGTTTTCGATATGTACACTGCCTCCGTCGGCTTTCAGCAAGTCCAGCATCAGGCGGAACAGGGTCGTTTTTCCTGCTCCGTTATTGCCCACCAGTCCCAACATGTCACCGCTTTGAATGGAATAATTTTCTATGTCTACAGCCACTTTCGGGCCAAAGTTCTTTTGTAATTGGTTTATTATGATATTCATACGCAATTCGTTTTAACGTGAGTCACGGAAGCCTTCCATATTCTCATAACGGCGCTTCATGAAACGGTTATAGATATTTTTTATCCAAATATTGTGGGTTGCAATCAGTAACAACCCTATAATCATCATGATGATGCAGGCTGTATCCTGTTCAAAGAAAGCCGTCAGAGCTTTGTTGATAATCAAGGGCAGGAAAAAAGCACATGAGATGATAATGGTCTGGAATAAGGAACTTCCCCGATTGCTTCGCATGACATTGGCGTTTAACGGGAGTGTCTTTTTATTGTACACAGCCAGTTGCAGCATCATAGCGAATACGAATCCTGCTGTAAACAGCATATAGGATAGAGCCATGAGGAAGGGTATCTTGCCTTTAGCTACAGGGATCATCATAATCAGGAAAGGGATGAACACGATGATGCAGTTCAGGTAATACTTGGCACGAAGCAAGTTATAGATAGATTCCTTACGGCTCATAAGACCGTCTAGATAGTTGCCCTCAAAAGACATCACTTGCCCCAGGGTCATGATACTTAAAATGGCAAAATTGTATATGCAGATAAAATTTATCATTCCTGTTCCGTCATACACATCCGTGAAGGCAATCAGTGCCGAAAAAGCAAGCATGATGATAAATCCCATGCGGAATTGTGTCTTTACGGTTTTGTTACGGAAACACAGTTTTAGTTCCAGACGTAGATATTCACCTACGTCACCATAGCGGTCCAGGAATTTATATTCGGATACATGCTTCATCTTGGTGTCTTCCACTTTAGCTATTTCATTATAGATGAAGTGTAGCTGTAGCTTGCGATTTACTAGCAGAAGCAACAATATGGCTGCTATGACACCTAGAAAGGAGAGTATGTTTCCTTCTATAAATCCTTCTCCTAGATTCATCATGAACGTGGAAACCGGATTTCCTTCGGGAATAAATTCAGTTCCCGCTAATAATCCGTATACTCCGATCGGGAGAAGTATATAAAGCAATTTCTCATTCAGTAAAGTTTTGCATATCAAATACCAATAACTGTTCATAGCCATCAGAAGCCAAATGCCGCACAGATAGCATAGGATGCCCGTGAATCCATAGAAACGGATAATCGTAAGCAGGGCAAAAGGTACGATCAGGAAAAACCAGAAGAAGTTGTAACTGCTGATTCCGGATTGTAGTAACAGGGTATCCACCAGCTTATTCTTTTTTATTGGCATAAGCAGATAGGGCTTGATTTCTTGCGACATGGCCGGTTGCAGCATGAAGCGTAGCAAAAAATCAAGTATCAGAAGATAAATCAATCCTTGGTTCATGATATGGTAAGGTTCCATGCTGGGAAAGATATCTTCAAAAGCGAAGGACAGCATGACCCCGATAAAGATGAGGTATGCTGCCCAAAATGCGACCATAAAGTAAATTAAAAACTTGGCAAAGCGGTTCCTGTCGAATGCAGGATTCCGCTTGGCTGCAAGTTTTTGATTCTGTCTTATAATAGATAGAAGCATAGGCTTGGATGGGATTATTTTGTTTCTTCCGAAGTCATGCTTACTTCTATACGGTTATTCTGCTCCAACAAGGCTTTGGTAAATTCTTGCAGATCTTTAGCGGTAATGCTGTTTACTATGTCTGCGTAGCCGGTGTTCATATCTGTTCCTTCCCAGAAATATTCATCCAGCATATTTACCCAATAACTGTTTTCTTTGGCATTTTCCTTGTATTTCTTCAGCATGAATTCTTTTACCTTGTTCAAGTTTTCGGTGGACGGACCCTCGTTGGCAAATTGGTTCAGTTCATTCAAAATGATATCCGTCATTTTGGCGCGTTTGGCAGGATCTGTATCGAAATAGATTTGCAGAACCGCTTTCTCTTTTGGATATTTGGTCAGACTGCCGAATGCACTTACACCGTATGTCCCACCTTCTTTTTCGCGTACGCTTTCAGTATACATGATATTCAGTATCTGTGAAAGCATACTCATCATGATTTGGTTTTTCAATGTGTATGCGCATTGCCCGTTGTTGATTACCAATACGGTGGCTTTAGGAGTTTCCAATTTCTTGTTGAAAATGTTCTTATAGTCACCTTGGCGCATATCAATGTGGTTGTCACGGAAGGTTTCTTTGCGATTGACGGAAGGCAGAGCGCCTAAATAAGTCGCAATCAGTGGTTCCGTTTCTTCTGGTTTGATATTTCCTACAAAGATGAAAGTAAAGTCGCTGGCATCTTTGAAACGGTCTTTGTACATCTCCATAATTCTGGCATAGTCAATCTTGTCCACCATGTCGGCTTTCATACGGATAGTACGCGGATGTCCCATATAGAGGGCTTTTTGTAATGTATCCTGTAAGGCAGTCATTGGGTTGGCCTCTTGATTTGCCAAAGATGCTTGTAGACGGTTCTTGAATGAAGTAAATGCATCGTTATCCATTCGTGGAGCCGTGAATGACAAATAGACTAATTGCATCAAGGTCTCAAAATCTTTGGGTGAGCAGCTTCCGCTCAGCCCTTCTGTATTACCACTGACGGAAGCACTTACACTAGCTTTTTTACCTGCCAATACTTTCTCTAGATCAACATTGCTGAAGTTACCCAAGCCGCCGATACTTGCCACATCATTCATGACATTGATATTGATAATTTCATCATTCGGGAACAAGGAACTGCCACCCGGACTGAAAGCTCTCATTCTGATTTCATCCGCTTTGAAGTCGGTTTGCTTTAAGATAACGCGTACTCCATTGGACAGAGTCAAGATAGTAGAACCGAACGGACCATTTTCCTGTTTTGTAATCTTTCCGCCTTGGGGCTTTTCAGGAATCAAAGGTTCATCAGAAACTTTGTCTTCATAAGCAGTCAGTGTTTCAGCTTTTACCTTATTGATAGCAGCCAAAACTTCTTTCTTGGATGGAACTTTCAATCCTTCCTTTTCAGGGAAGAATACGTTTACTACCAGATTGCTGTCGGTAACCAAGGCTGGAATCAGACTGTTTACCATTTCCACAGACAGGTTGGGGACGATCTGATTCATAATGGCGTATTCATTTTCAATACCTGGAATTGGTTCGTTGTCAATGAAGTGGCGTACATATTCATCCACGTATGCACCGTTTTTCACTTTATTGCGTTCGTTGTATGCAGATTCCAGCATACGCAGATAGTCCGCTTTGGCGCGGGCATATTCGGACGCGGTGAAACCAAATTTGTGGGCCCGTTCAATTTCACGTACAATGGCGGTTATTGCACTGTCAATTCCGTCTTCCTTGCTTGCTACTATTCCTGTAAAGGCATCTTTTGTTTTGGAAATCAGAAATTCTTGGTCGCTGACTTGAGCGAAGATGAAAGGAGGATTGGCTGTTTGGGTCAGTTCGTTCAGACGGGCGTTCAACATATTTTCTATCATGGATTTCATGTAGTTCACTACCAGATAATCCATGTTTCCCTTTTGTTCATTAGGAATTGCTTCATGTTTGTAGCATAAATAAGCTACTGGGTTTGCCTGTTCTTTATCCGTTTCTATTGCTACAATAGTTTCCTTATTGTCGGGAACTTGGAAGTATTCTCGTTCTGCTGGGCTTTCTGGCATTTTAATAGGAGAGAATATCTTCTTTATCTTTGCCTCAATCTTGTCTACATCTATATCGCCTACTACGACAATACCCTGTTGGTCCGGACGATACCATTTTTCATAATAATCGCGTAATGCCTGATAAGGGAAATTGTCTACTACTTCCATTATGCCGATAGGAAGCCTATAGGCATATTTACTTCCCGGATAAAGGGTAGGGAGGGCTTTTTCGTACATACGCATCATAGCGTTTGTGCTAGTACGCCATTCTTCATGAATCACACCGCGTTCGCTGTCTATTTCCTTAGGGTCCAGTGTCAGGTCATCGGCCCAGTCATGCAAAATTAGCAAACAAGAATCTACAACGCCGTCACGTATCACGGGAACATTGGAAATATTGTATACTGTTTCATCTATGCTAGTGTAAGCATTCAGGTTTTCACCGAATTTCACCCCTATGCTTTCCAGATATTGGATGAGGGTTTTGTCCGGGAAATTTTTAGTTCCGTTAAAGCACATGTGTTCTAAGAAGTGTGCCAAGCCTCGCTGGTTGTCTTCTTCCAAAATGGAACCTACTTTTTGAGCGATGTAGAAATCGGCTCTATTTTCGGGGAGTTCGTTGTGACGGATGTAATAAGTTAATCCGTTGTCCAATTTACCGATGCGGACGTTAGGGTCCGTAGGGATGGGAGGCGTTTGCTGTTGTGCAAAGCCCACCGACACGCTGCCTAGAATGATCCAGGCAGCTGCCATCTTCCTTAGAAAATGTGTCATAGTGTTTGTTGTGGGGTTAGTTTATTTTATTATAATAAGTCATTGGCAGATAGGTATCTTTCTGCTTCTATGGCAGCTTTGCAGCCACTTCCAGCAGCAGTGATAGCCTGTCGATAATGCGGGTCGGCCACATCGCCGGCAGCGAACACACCGGGGACTTTCGTACGCGGAGTACCTGCTTCTGTAATAATGTAGCCTACTTCGTCTGTGTCTAAATAATCCTTGAAAATGTCTGAATTGGGCTTATGGCCGATAGCCAGAAAGAATCCGTCGATGGGCAAGTCATAACGTTCTTCGTTGCATTCACCCTGACGCTTTACCAAATGAACGCCTTCTACGCCATTCTCTCCGTATAAGCCGACAGCGTTGTGTTCGAACAGTACCTTGATGTTAGGATGGTTCATAACACGTGCTTGCATAATCTTGGATGCGCGTAAGAACGGTTTACGTACAATCAGGTAAACCTGTTTGGCCAGTCCTGCCAGATAGACAGCCTCCTCACAAGCAGTGTCACCGCCACCTACTACAGCTACAGTTTTCTTGCGATAGAAGAAACCGTCGCAGGTGGCGCAGGCACTTACACCCATTCCGGCATATTTTTGTTCGTCTTCCAGACCTAGATATTTGGCGGTGGCACCTGTGGATATAATTACAGTTTCTGCCTCAATCACTTTTTCGTCATCAATGGTGATGCGGTAAGGACGTTTGCTCAGGTCGGCGGAAGTTGCAATACCATTGCGGATATCCGCGCCAAAACGTTCTGCTTGTTTGCGCAAATCCTCCATTAGCTGGGTACCGCTGATACCTTCGGGATATCCGGGGAAATTCTCCACCTCGGTAGTGATGGTCAACTGGCCTCCGGGCTGTAAGCCTTCATATAAGACCGGAGCGATGTTAGCGCGTCCTGTATAAATGGCTGCGGTATAGCCGGCAGGACCTGAGCCGATGATAAGGCATTTAACTTTTTCTGTACTCATAATACTTATTTCTTTACTTAATTTAATTTGATGAATATTATATTATCTCTCTATCTTGAACTCTGTTTGCTATCGTAAGTCTATCACTTCAGCGTTTGGGAATTTCTTTTTATCAAACTTGAATGTCGCATTGTCCAGCGGCTGGTTGGTTTGGTAAGAAGTGACGATAATCTCGTTTGCCGATTTATTATTTTGTTCTACCTTTATATATAAAGGCTGATATGTTTGGGAAACGAACAAGGTGATGGATGTGATATCTTGTTTATTCTCCGGGGTCAGTATCACTTCGAACCCTTGTTTGCCGTTACAGCTTTTTGTCCCCGCATACTTATAATTATATCCGTTTTTGTAAATGGATAACAGTGCGTATGGGTTAATGGTTTGCAATTCTTCTGGGGTAGGATTGCTCACATTCACTTCTTCGCTGCTTTCCAGATAACTCCATTGCGTTTTTCCGTCAAACCAGCTTTGTATTCCGCCACTGTTCAGATAGAACTGGTTGCCTTTTAGCAATAAGGTTCCATTGCCTGTCCCCCCAAAGGTGGCACGGATGCCTCCGGCCTGTTGCAGGGCATTGGCGGTTTTGTCCAATATCTCCCGTGCCTGTTTGTCCTTTTGTGCGGACAGGCTGACCGAAAGGAAAAGGATTAATACCAGTAAATATGTTCTTTTCATTTTTATCATAACATTATTAAACAACTTATTGTTGTAGATTGTTCAATTTCATTTCTAGGTCTGTTTCATCCATGCAGAGTACGTCACGCGCCTTGCTTCCTTGAGTGGGGCCAACAATTCCTGCTTTTTCCAGTTGGTCCATGATACGTCCCGCACGGTTGTAACCGATAGAGAACTTGCGCTGGATTAGCGAAGTAGAGCCTTGCTGATGAATCACTACCAGTCTGGCTGCGTCTTCAAACATAGGGTCCAATCGGTTCATGTCCACTTCCCCTACACTGCTTTCACTCTCTTCGCCTACGTATTCGGGCAACATGAATGCGGTGGTGTATCCTTGTTGTTTACTGATGTAATTGGCTATTTTCTCCACTTCAGGAGTATCCACGAATGCACATTGCACACGTACCGGATCATTACCTTGCAAGTAAAGCATATCTCCCTTACCAATCAGTTGTTGTGCTCCCGAACGGTCCAGAATAGTACGTGAGTCCATCATGGCAGCTACACGGAAGGCAACACGTGCCGGGAAGTTAGCTTTGATAGTACCGGTAATAATGTTCGTTGTCGGACGCTGGGTCGCGATAATGGCATGTATGCCTACTGCACGTGCCAACTGGGCGATACGGCAAATAGGTAATTCCACTTCCTTACCCGCAGTCATAATCAGGTCACCGAACTCATCAATGATAATCACTATATAAGGCATGAAGCGATGGCCTTTTTCCGGATTCAACTGTCGGTTGATGAATTTCGCGTTATATTCCTTAATATTACGGCAACCGGCTTTACGCAGCAAATCATATCGGCTGTCCATCTCTATACATAATGAGTTCAAGGTTTGTACCACTTTGGTAACATCGGTGATAATTGCGTCTTCTCCATCCGGCAGTTTAGCCAGAAAATGCTTCTCAATCGGAGCATAGATAGCGAACTCCACCTTCTTGGGGTCTACAATTACAAACTTAAGTTCTGCCGGATGCTTCTTATATAATAAAGAGGTCACGATGGCATTCAATCCCACGGACTTACCTTGTCCGGTAGCACCGGCTACCAACATGTGGGGAGCCTTTGCCAAGTCCACCATAAAGACTTCGTTGGTAATAGTCTTACCTAATGCCACAGGCAGTTCGTAGGTGGTTTCCTGGAACTTTTTACTATTCAGGATAGACTTCATCGGTACGATACGTGGGTTGGCATTCGGAACTTCAATACCGATAGTACCTTTACCCGGTATCGGGGCGATGATACGGATCCCTAGTGCCGACAAACTTAATGCGATATCATCCTCCAAATTTCTGATTTTCGAGATACGAACTCCTTCTGCCGGAGTGATTTCGTATAATGTGATGGTAGGACCTACACTTGCCTTGATAGAGCTGATTTCGATTCCGAAACTGCGTAAAACTTTGATGATGCGGTCTTTGTTGGCATTTTGCTCTTCCATGTCAATATTGGGACCATCATCTTCGTATTCATTTAGCAAATCCAAACTAGGGAATTTATAGTTTTCCAAATCCAGACGGGGATTGTATGGTGAAAGTACGGGACCTTTGTATGCCTCGTCTTCCTCATTTGTTTCTTCACTGATTGAAAAATCAGGTTCATCCGTATCTTCTACTTCCTCTTCTTCAGTCACATAGGCAGGCTCCTGTTCCATTTCCGGTCCAGCAACCTGGTTGTTCTCAAAAGGGAAAGGGACCTGGTCTTCCACTTCTTCCTTTATCTTTTCCGGCTGTTCCAGTTCGAAATCTACAATGGCAGGTCTGGGATTGGAGAATTCCTTCTTGTTCTCTTCCTTTCGGGGAGTTTCTTTGACCGGACTTTCTTCAGTTGCAGAAGAAGCTTGCTCTCCTTTTTTCTTCCGTTTGAAATTAGGGTGCAAAGCCTTGCGTATAATTTGTATGGTTTCATTGCTTAAATATACAAAGAACAACAGTGCTGTGATGAACAATAACAATCCCAAGCCAGGTATACCTACTTGTGAAATCAGCCAGTTGCTTACATTGTATCCGTGCAGTCCGCCCGGATAGATGAAACTATTTCCGAAAGTGCCGTCAAAAATAAAACCCAGTGTGATGGAGAACCAGATGAGCAGGATGGAACAGGACATGAACCATTTCCAGATGCGGAACTGATAGGCTTTCATTAATTTCATACCCACTACTGCCAGGAACAAAATGATAAAGTAAGCTGCTAGTCCGAAACATTCATTTATAAGGAATTCGGCAAGCTGTGCGCCGCGTGCTCCGGCATAGTTCTTTACATGGTTGGTGGTCTGCATCAGTTCACCCGGCTGCTGGTTGTCCAAAATACTTTGGTCCGCTGCTCCTGTAAAGAAGAAAGAGGTAAATGCCAGCAACAGATAAACAGCAAAAATAACACTAATCAATCCGATTACAAAATGCGTTGTTTCATTCTTAAAAAAAGCGGAGAATCGTTTGGTTGATACCTTTTTAGGCTCTGTCTCCTTATCTGATTTTTTCTTTGCCATACGTCTTCATTCTATTTATTATTTCGCAAATGTACATGAAAAACATTAATTATTGCCTTATTTAATCTCTTTTTTCTTAACTTTGCGATTCAATTTTAATGTTTATGGAAAAGTACAGTCAGGTGATATTTGACAAAAATACAGTAGAATTTGTGACGGTGGCCGCCGAATATTGTGGTTTTCTGGAACGTGCCCGTGATATGAAACGCTATGATTTTGTAGATACTGCCTTAAAAATACTTCCGTTGCTTTATTTGAAAGCGACTTTGTTGCCTCCATGTGAACCGATAGGAGAGGATGAACCTGAAATCTTCGTTACAGAAGAAGATTATGAACTGATACGTAGGACTGTGGCCGGTGTGTTGGGGGCGAAGGACGATTATCTGGAAGTGTTCTTGCCGGATATGGCATACAGTGACACGCCCATCAAGAAATGTATTTCAGAAGATTTGGCAGATATCTATCAGGATTTGAAGGACTTTATCGGCGTATTCCAACTGGGACTGAACGAAACGATGAATGATTCGTTAGTAGTCTGTAAGGAACATTTCAGGGAATTCTGGGGGCAGCGTTTGGTAAACACCATGCGTGCCTTACACGATGTAAAGTATACTCCTGCCGATGATGACGAGGAGGAAGAAATGGAAGATGAGAATTCATTATTATGAAACAAATAAAAAAAACGATTACTAAAGCCGAGATAGCAGCAATGCCCAAGGTGCTTTTTCCCGGACGTATCTTTGTAATTTATACTGAGAGCGAGGCCGAGAAAGCAGTAGCCTACCTGAAAGATCAGCGCATAGTGGGGGTGGATACGGAAACACGTCCGTCTTTCAAGCGAGGTACTACCCATAAAGTGGCTTTGTTGCAAATATCTACGCAAGATACCTGTTTCTTGTTCCGTCTGAACCGGATAGGTATGCCTGATTCTCTGCAAGAGTTTTTGATGAGCGATACCTTGAAGATAGGTTTGTCGCTGAAAGACGATTTTAATTCGTTGAGGAAACGTGAGAATGTGCATCCCGACCGGGGTAACTGGATAGAGTTGCAGGACTATGTAGGACGATTCGGCATAGCTGACCGGAGTCTGCAAAAAATTTTCGCCAATCTGTTTGATCAGAAGATTTCAAAAAGCCAGCGTCTTTCCAATTGGGAGGCGGATGTGCTTAGCGAGGGACAAAAACTATATGCAGCCACAGATGCGTGGGCTTGTGTGGAAATTTACAATTGCCTGACGGAATTGGAACGTACGGGTGATTATGAGATAAAAGAGGAAGAACCAATAGAAACAACAGTAAATACAAATGGCTTATAAAAAAGTATACCTGAAACCGGGTAAGGAAGAGTCGTTAAAGCGTTTCCATCCGTGGGTATTCTCCGGAGCTATCCAGCGCATCGAGGGAGAACCCGAAGAAGGCGAGATAGTGGATGTGTACACTTCAAAGAAAGAATTTATAGCTTGCGGGCATTTCCAGATAGGAAGTATTGCCGTGCGCGTGCTCTCTTTTAAGGAAGGTGAGATTGATCATGAATTCTGGAAGCATAAACTGGAAGTGGCCTATGATTTGCGTCGCAGTTTGGGTTTGGCTGGTAATCCTGCAAATAACACTTACCGTCTGGTTCATGGCGAAGGGGATAACTTGCCGGGTTTGATTATTGATGTATACGATCATACAGCCGTGATGCAGGCACATTCGGCCGGAATGCACGTTTACCGTATGGAGATAGCCGATGCCTTGTCTGAAGTGATGGGGGATGTAGTCCGGAACATTTATTATAAATCAGAAACTACGTTGCCTTTCAAGGCAGACTTGGGACCGGAGAACGGTTTCATCAAAGGAGGAAGTCCCGAAAACATAGCGATGGAATACGGATTGAAATTCCATGTAGATTGGCTGAAAGGACAGAAAACGGGTTTCTTTGTGGATCAGCGTGAGAACCGTCATTTGTTGGAACGTTATGCCAAAGGGCGTAATGTATTGAATATGTTCTGTTATACAGGAGGATTCTCTTTTTATGCCATGCGTGGAGGCGCGAATCTGGTGCATTCGGTAGACAGTTCGGCAAAAGCTATTGATCTTACCAATATGAACGTGGAATTAAATTTTCCGGGTGATACCCGTCATAAGGCGTATGCTGAGGATGCTTTTAAATACCTGGATCGTATGGGAGATCAATATGATTTGATAATTCTTGACCCTCCTGCATTTGCCAAACACAAGGATGCTCTCCGCAATGCATTGCGTGGCTATACGAAACTAAACGCTAAAGCATTTGAGAAAATCAAACCGGGAGGTATTCTGTTTACTTTCTCTTGCTCGCAGGTGGTAGATAAGATGAATTTCCGCAATGCGGTATTTACAGCTGCGGCACAAAGCGGACGTAGTGTACGTATTCTGCATCAATTGACTCAGCCGGGAGATCATCCCGTAAATATTTACCATCCTGAAGGAGAGTATTTGAAAGGGCTGGTGCTGTATGTGGAATAATTCGATTTATTTATATATTATATAGTACAATGGCGTTTTTACAGGATTTGAATCTGCAAAAGCATCATTAAAGTTTAAATGATGTTAATCAGAAGCGAATAGTTGTAGTCTTATTATGTTTGATAACATAAAACTCCTTATCTTTGCACTGTGTTTTTCATGGTATTAGATTTAAGGTTAATGAAGATTGGGTGTCTGGGATAGATACCCTTCTTTTTTTATATATGATATAGACCGTTTTTTAAAGCTTCTTCCTGAAAGAAAGATTTGCTCTGTTTTTTTCTTCCACTCCTTACATTTTCTTTTTTGGGGTGACAGGCCTATGCTTGTTTTTCCGTTTATATCCATTGTGGGATTTTTCTTGATAGGATTTGTTCTTCTTCAATCCAGGCAGCATAAAGTTCGCTCTGCTTGGTCCTAAAGCTTTATACACGCTTTCCTAAGCCTTTTTGGGCTGATGATTAAGGAGATTTTTACGGTTATGTAGTACAGACTCCGACAGTGGACTATACAGTCGCTTCGAATGGACTATACAGTCTATTATAAGCGTCTGTATAGTCCACTGTCGGAGTCTGTATTAGGTGGCTGGAAGAAAGAGCTTAATGTAATGGAAGAAAAAGCTTAGATAACGGGTAATGAGCAGGAATGCTTCAAAATGTCAATAATAGAAAGGTTGCAGGCTTTTTAATGAAGTTGTAATACTACCATCTCACTCTCGGTTCCTATTCTGAAAGGAGGTCCCCATAAAGATAATCCGCTGGAAACATATATATGGCTGTTTTCCCATTGGCGATAGCCGTGACTTTGTTCATAAAGATGGTTTGTTACCCAATTCATGGGCCAAACCTGTCCATGGTGGGTGTGTCCGCTGAACTGTAAGTCGATACCGGCTGCCTGACTCTCTGCCAGTTGGTAAGGCTGATGGTCCAACAGAATAACCGGTTTGCTTTTATCTATACGGGCCATTAACTTTTGTAATGGAAGTCGTCTGGCATTGCTACGGTCGTCACGTCCTATCAGTTGTATGCCGCAGGGAAGTGTGACAACCGAGTCGCGCAGTAGTTGTATAGGAGTATTTTGTATAAATTGGATACTTTTGTCTATCCCGCTGATATATTCATGGTTTCCGGGGACCATGTAGATTCCCAGTGGTGCTTTTAATTCCGTTAGTTCTTCAGCCATGTTTTCAGCATAAAGAGGTATTACGCTGTTATCAATTAAATCGCCTCCAATTAGGATTAAGTCCGGATTCTGTTCGTTAATCATTTTCACATATTGCTTCAAAGACGTTTTTCCTGTGCCGTTGCCCAAATGTATATCGCTCACTGCAACTATTTTTATAGGACGCCGATTATCGGTCAGCGGTTTGGTGAGCGTGATGTTGACAGTATTTATCTTGGGATGGCGATAATTATAGTATCCATATCCCAACAAGACGAATGTGGCCAGTAAAGAAGTCATGAAATTCTGGTTGAAAGAAATAGAGCACAGTTTCAATAAATCAAAGAAAAGTAAAAACAAGACCATATATAAAGTGAATATCAGCCAGCCTGTCCCGACCTCATACATTGTGTGGGATAAGTAAAACGGTATCTTCACATTGCGACTTAGCATCGTTCCGAAAAAGGACAGTGCAGCTAGCCAGAATAAAACAGTCAATAAAATCTTGATTCCGTATGGAAAGCCGGATAATGTTTGCAAACCTCTGTAAAATATGTAGGCATTTCCTCCAAGGTATGTAAAGATAAGAATGATGAAAAATGTCGGCATAAAGTCAATACATTAAATTTGGATTACAAAGGTAGTCCAATTCTTGATAAAAGAGAAACAAACTATTGATATAAACATGAAAATAGTATAAATTGGTTGCCTTAAGGATGAAGATCACGGTGGCGTGTTATATAGAAACAGGAGGTGCTGAAGTAATTTCTGATGTGTTTTAACTGTGCCAGTACAGGATATAATTTTCGTGGCCGCAGATGGAACTTCTGTTGGTAGTGTGGGTTGATGAACCATAATTGTCTGTCGATTATTTCGTATCCATACTTTTCAGCAAGTTGTTCAAAGGCGTCTATGGTCATGCGGCAGCGTTTGATGTCTGATAATTCTTCGATACATGATGGTGTTTCATGGAAACATCTGAGCAGAAACCGATAGAATATACCGGGACATAAATGGATGAAAGGAAGAGAGGAGACGAACCGGTTGTGACAAATTTGCTGATGTCCGCCAAATGGCATTTGCCAAGACGGGAATCCCCAGAATATGATGCCTCCCTTAGCTAGAAGAGGAGAGAGGCAACGGAAGAATTCTTCTTTGTTACTGATGTGTTCAATGACATCGTGTATCAGGATGAGCTGGTAACGGGAAACTGAAGAGAAGTTGAAGAAATCCATCGTCCTGAATTCTCCTTTGTAGCCGGAGGCGGCGAAGAAGGATTGTGCCTGGTGTATGCGGCTGGCTGCACGGTCTATGCCTGTTACCTTGCAGTCTAGTTCGGCAAAGGGGAGCAGGTTACCTCCTTCTCCGCAACCTATTTCCAGTATGTGGGTAGAAGAGCTGAGGGAGATAAATTGCTTTACATAGTCTATATAGAAACTGCGTGATGTGTTTGCTAGTTCGTTAAAATAACATTGTCTGTCTTGATGTCTTTTTTGCATGGCTGTCTTTTTATCCTATAGATACAAGGATGGACAAAAGACTGCATGAAGTTTCCTTAATAATTCCAGCGCACTCCCAACTGTAGGTTGAAATGGAACGGGTACTCGTCACGTATTGTGTTTTTAAAGCTGCCGTCCTTGAAATAAAAAGCTGCTCCGGGTTCTATAAAAGCCCCTAGGGTAGGATTTATATTATATTGTATTCCCAATGCGGCGTGTATGGAGAATTGGAGCGGTTTTATTTTCAGACTCTCTGTACTGGAATAGATTTTTTCTTTCTGAACGATGAAATCTTGTTCCAGTTTACCCGATACGGATTTGTCTATCGTGCCTCCTCCTGTGGTATAAAAGGAAAAGGTACGGGTGGTATAAAGCCGGCGGTCTAGTTTCACAGACAAGCCTATGTAGTGGAACTTTTGTCGTTTAACCCACTTGGAATCTTCTCCTATGGAACTTTCGGACGACAGATAGGTATATTGCAGACCTGCACTGACTCCCCAATGCCTGCTTATGGATTTACGGAACGAAAGCGCAAAACTGACGGGGAGATTATAATGGGTATATTCTGTCATGGGGCGTCCTGTGTTGTCATTTGCTATTTGTAGCAGAGCTCCGTAAGCTTGTGCATCGGGAAAGTCCGAGGGATATTCCTGCAAATAGTTTTTGAAGTCATTCCAATACATAATTTCATCCTTATGAGAACTTCCTATGTCTCCCCGGGAAAAAGTTTTGTTTATGAAGCCGGTGCTTGTTCCGTTATTGCCGGCAGATATGGCAAGTGCCAAAGTATATTCGGAACGTTTATGCGGTAATGCAAAGTGGTTATGTCCGGAGGGGCTCTTGTGTACAGATTCTGTGTTCCGGATTGTATCTTGTGCCGGGAGAGTGCATTCTATTCCTATATTATTTGCCGTATCGGTATTGATACTTGTTTGGATTGGTGGTTTTGTCAAGGAAGTTGTCTTTGATTGGGGCCTGTCCGGTAATAGTTTGTTTTCAGGCATAATGGAAGGATTGCCTGTAATGCTTCTTGGCTGGTGTGCCGGTAAGGATACGACGGGCGAGGCTACTTTGTGCTTTTCTGTCTGTAAAAAATAAAAAGTGGTGGCAAAAGGTATAAACAGCAAGAGGAGAACGGCTGCTATACGCATCGTTCTTATCCTTTTTTTCTTATGTAAATAGGGGGTGAAATATTCCGTTTGAAAATGATTCCAATCATTTTCGGGGAGGGGCTTTTCGTATTCGTTAACCCGTTGTTTCAAGTGGTCTATCCACGGTTCTTCTTCCTGTTTCATAATGATTGTCGAGTTAAGTATTCTTTAATTTTTTGAGCAAGTACACATTTGGCGCGGTGCAGTTGTGAGGAGGATGAATGTTCGTTAATGCCTAATGTCTTCGCAATCTCCTTATGAGGCATTCCTTCGAATACGGCCAAGTTCAGTATGGTGCGATAGCCTGCCGGTAATTCAGCTATGAATTTCATCAAGGTTTCAATAGGAATCGAAATCATATCTTCTTCGTCCACAGGCTGCATGTCTTCTTCCAGATCATCTACAGAAAGGAAAAAGCAGGTTTTCTGTTTACGGAGATGATGCAAGGAGGTAGTTACCATGATACGGGTGACCCAGGATTTGAATCCATGCAGGTCGGTGGCATGTAGTTGGTCGATGGCGGAAAATACTTTGATGAATCCATCATGCATGACGTCCAAGGCCGATTCTTCGCCTACATAGCGACAGCACACTCCATACATTTGGCGGGAGAAGAGTCTGTATATGGTTTCCAAAGCTTCCCTCTTTCCGGCTTTACATCCTTCTATTAGTTCTGCGTCATTCATTTTTCTTTTGTCATGTTATTATATAAAGATACAGGGGAGAATAAAAGACTGCATAAGAACAGGAGTTTTTCTATAAAATAGATGTGAAATAGAAGATTATTGCCTACATTTGTTAGGTTAAAACAAAATAGATGAGAAACATGAGAAAACAACTTTATGCAACATTGGCTTGCTTTCTTCTCACTTCGGTCACAACTTACGGGCAGGGCTGGAAACTTTATGAGGAAGCTGCGAAAGGAGAATCGTATGCCAAGTTTGACTGTGTGGCGTTGCTGGACAGTACATCGGTGTCAGTACAACCGACAGGGCAGGGATCATTTGCCGTATGTAAGGTTATCAAGGTGCAGACTCCTAAAGGAGCAGTAGCTAACCGGGTGATTAAATATGATTATGATCCGTTGACGGCCCATGCCGAGTTTAAACGTGTGACGATATATCATGCTGACGGGCAGATTGAAGAGGTGGATGTGAAGAAGACCTGTGACTATGCGGCTCCGGCCCGTGCTATTTATTGGGGAGCACGACAGATTATGATAGAAGTGGGGGCTTTGAACCCCGGTGATGTCATAGATTATGAAATAGCGAAAAAGGGATTTACATACGCTTTGCTGGGAGCTGTTCCTGAGGATGATTCCCGGTTTATACCTCCCATGCGTGGCCAGTTCTATGACATTGTTCCATTTTGGAGCAGTGAGCCTACCGTGCGTAAAGTGTACAAGGTCAGTATTCCTATGGAAAAAGAGATGCAATTTCAATTTTATCAAGGAGAATGTACATCGTCCATGCGTTATGAAGACGGACGAAAGGCTTATACTTTTGCTATGGAGGACATGATGCCTTTCCGGCGGGAGCCGAATATGGTAGATTTGTTTGATGCAGCTCCTAAACTGATGATGTCTTCTACTCCTCATTGGAAAGACAAGTCTTTGTGGTTCAATAAGGTCAATGAGGATTATGGAAGCTTTGCTCCACTGCCCGAAGCGCAGAAGAAAGTGGACGAACTGATAAAAGGAAAGAAAACCGAAATGGAGAAAATAGCTGTACTGACCCATTGGGTAGCGGATAATATCCGTTATGCAGGTATCTCTATGGGAAAAGGAGAGGGCTATACGTTACATGATACTAAAATGAATTATACGGATCGTTGCGGCGTGTGTAAAGATATAGCAGGAACTTTGGTTTCTTTTCTGCGCATGGCGGGGTTCGAGGCCTATCCGGCCATGACGATGGCGGGCAGTCGTGTCGAAAGTATTCCTGCGGATCATTTCAATCATTGTGTAGCTGTGGTGAAACTTGCTGATGGAACTTATATGCCGTTAGACCCCACATGGGTTCCTTTCTGCCGTGAGTTGTGGAGTAGTGCCGAGCAACAGCAGAATTATCTGCCCGGTGTACCTGAAGGTTCCGATCTCTGTCTGACTCCTGTTTCTGCTCCGGAAAATCACTATGTACGCATCAAGGCAGACAACCGCTTGGACGCTAATGGTACTTTGCGTGGTACATTTACCATTCAAGCCGAGGGACAGAGTGACAGCAATATACGCAGCATCTTTACAAGAGGTTTTCAGAGCCAGTGGCGTGCGACTATGGAAAGACAATTGCTGGCTGTTTCTCCTAAAGCCAGATTGCTGAGTGTAGATTATGGCAGGAATCCTAAAGATTATCAAGCTGCTCCTATCCAAATCATTTTCCGTTACGAGATTCCGGATTATGCCATGCAAGGGGAGAAGGAAATGTTGTTCAAGCCTTTGGTAATGAATAATCTTTATAATCAGGTACGCTCTTATCTACGGATTGATACAGAAATGAAGGAACGGAAGTATGGTTTTAAAGACGCCTGCTCCCGTTTGGTGGAATTGGATGAAACCATTCAATTGCCATCAGGCTATAGGCTGATAAATGGGCCAAAGGAGGATACCATGCAGGGAACGGGAGCCGATTTTGAAGGCTCGCTTCTACAAAAAGGAAACCGGGTGGTCCTGCATAATCGTCTGGCTTTGAAAAAGCGTGTATATGAAGCGTCGGATTGGGATAGCTTCCGTAAAGCGGTGGAAGCTCATAAAGCATACGGTGATTATTTGGTGATTAAAAAGTAAAGCGACATGAAAAAGATTTATTATATATATGTATGCTTGGGAGTGTTGTTATTGACAGCTCTTCCGGCAAAAGCGGCTTCTGAAGCAGAATTTGGGAAGTTAGCCAAGACTTATACATTACATAAGGACGGTAGTCAGGAAATGCGGGTATATAAGGAGTTGACTTTATTTACACATGCAGCGGTGAATGGTTTGTATGGTGAAAGCTTCATTGTTTACAATCCGGCATATCAGGAATTGAAGATACATGAATCTTATACTCGCCAGAAAGACGGGAAGATAGTAAAGACTCCCGAAAATGCATTTGTAGAGGTTCTTCCTGCTGCGGCGGCTGATGCTCCTGCCTATAACGGACTGAAAGAGATGGTGGTGGTACATACGGGACTGGAGTTGGGAGCGACTATTTGTTTGGATTACTCGGTTATCACACGTCCCGGTTATTTGCCCGGGCTGGATGTATATGTGCCGGTAGAGGAGTTATCGCCCGTCAAAGAATATATCTGTAGTGTGTCGGTTCCTGAGGACAAGCCTTTGAATTATGCATTGATAAACGGAAAAGCTGCGCCGGTAGTGAAAAATGAGAATGGAAGTAAAGTTGTTACTTGGACACTGAAAAATATTCCTGCTTATTATCCTATGGAAAGTACTCCTGCTTTATCAGGAAATATACCGGTTATTTTAGCAAATACGTATCCGTCGATGGCCGATGCTTTGAAAGTGCTGAAATCTCAATTTACGGCAGCTCATGAAAAAGAGGTCATGGCTTTGGCACAAAAATTATTGCAAGGAAAAAATGCGGATGAAAAGGAAGCTGTCCTGATGAACTATGTACATGGATTGGGCACGTCCCGGTTGTCTTTGTCCGAAACAGGATACCGGATCCGTCCGGCAACTGAAGTAATCCGCACTGCCTATGGCACGGAAGCGGAAAAGATAAATCTGCTTGCAGGATTGTTGCAAGCGGCAGGATTACAAGGTGAGGTTAAGGTTGCTTTTGGCGTAAAAGCACCGGATAATTGTTTGGGATTGGGCGCTATCAGCCAGTTATTTCTGGACTCTCCTGTCATAGCGGGCATACAGGAATATCAGCCTGTCAATACGTTGGATGGTAAGAAAGCGGTTTTGGAAGTGAAGAATAAACCGGTTTATGAAACGGATACGATAACAGTCACTTCTGAAACAGGTAAAACGTTGGCAGGGGGCTATCGTCTGATAACATTGCCTCGCGCTAAAACCGGAATAGCCATGAATGGTTATGGCTTTGGAAATACAGAACGTACTACGAACCTGTTGCTTCCTGGTATGACGGATGAAACCTATATTTGCATAGTAAATGTTCCGTCGGATATGCAGGTATGTACTCCGCAAAAGGCAAAAGAAATAGTCAATGCGGTAGGGAAATTGAAAATAACCGTACAGACTACAGAGGATAAGACGGAAGTAACCCGTTCGTTGCGACTGAACAAACAATGGATAACTCCCACCGATTATGCAGATTTTCATCGGTTGATGTCCGAATGGGAGGATAGTCATCATACTACTCTATTGCTGAAAGAGAAGAAGTAATCGGGTAAAAATTGGTTGAAATAGTTGAAAAGTTGGTCATCCCTTGAAAAAGGAAAGGCCGGCTTTTCTTATTTTCCATCGGAGGATTTACATTTGTGGCATTTAAAACCTATAAAATGAATGATATGAGTGGAAAACATGGTATAGTTTGTATGGGCTTGTTGATGCTGCTTTCTTCTTGTCACGACGACAAGCAGGTCACTGCTTCAGGATTACAACGTAAGGATTTTCAGACAGAAGTGAATGGGCAGTATACCGATTTATTTACTTTGAGCAACAAAAAAGGGATGGAGGTCTGTATCACGAACTATGGGGCGCGAGTAGTTTCTATCCTTGTACCCGACAAAAATGGAAAAAGGGAAGATGTAGTGTGTGGATTTTCCACGATTGGTGAGTATATGGAGCAACGGCAGAATTTTGGTTCTACGGTGGGACGCTATATAGGACGTATTCTGAATGCGCGTTTCACACTGGACGGGGTAGAGCATAAGCTGGTCCCTAACAATGGGAAGTCCGGACATATATCACATGGGGGAAATCCCGGTTTTGCCGATAGAATATGGAAAGTGGAACAGGCAGATACATATACGGTTCGTCTGTCTTATCTCTCCCCTGATGGAGAAAATGGTTTCCCCGGAAACCTGAAAGTGATGTTAGTCTATAGTCTTGGTGAGGATGAGAATGCACTGGATTTGACATACGAGGCAACTACGGATGCACCCACGGTACTTAATCTTTCTCATCATTCTTTTTTTAATATCTCGGGAGACTTTACAAAAAGCGTGGAAGACCAGCAACTTTGGGTAGATGCAGATCGCTTTACTCCATACGATGATAAGAAATGTGTCACAGGAGAATATCTCCCGGTGGCCGGTACTCCCCTTGATTTCCGTATGCCGCATACTATCGGAGAACGTATAGATGCGGATTATCCGCAATTGAAGGTAGTAAACGGATACGATCATACTTGGGAATTGAATACGAAAGGAGATGATACAAGGCCGGCTGCTTGGGTGTATGATCCAACAAGCGGGCGTAAGATGGAGATCTTCACCACCGAACCGGGAATACAAATCTATACTGGTAATGGACTGAAAGGAAAAATGACTGGTAAAAGGGGGATAGCTTATCCTTTCCGTTCGGCGGTATGTTTCGAAACGATGCATTTTCAAGATAGCCCCAATCAGCCTGAATTCCCCAGTACTGTACTCCGGCCGGGAGAGGTTTTTCATAGTCATACGGTTTATAAGTTTGAATAATTTGCTAATCTGTCAATTTGCTGATGTGCTAATTAGGGGTGTTATATATGCCCACACGGTTATTGGTATATTAGCAAATTGACATGTCGGCAAATTATTTTTCATTTTGATGTAACGTTTCCCTACCTCTATGTGTCATACTAGTGAACATGGAACAAAATAGATTTGAAATAGAGGCAAAACGAATGCGGCCGGCTTTGTTAAGAATGGCTATCCGTTATCTGGAAGACTCCGACGAGGCAGAAGATGCAGTACAAGATGTACTGTTGAAACTTTGGTTTCTTCGCGACCGTCTGGACCAATATCGTAGCGTGGATGCACTGGCTATTGTTATAACCAAGCATTTGTGTATTAATCGTTTGCGAGGTATTCGAATAGAGAAAGTCGATTTGGAGCAAGGCATCAGCATTGGTGGAGGTGAAAACCCTGAAATGAAACTGGTAGAGGAAGAGAATATGCAGGAGATACTGGAAGTAATAGGTACTTTACCTGACTTGCAACAGTCTATTCTCCGCATGAAGCACTTGGAAGGTTTCGAAGTAGAGGAGATAGCCCGTCTCACAGGAAGTACGCCGGTGGCGGTACGAACCAATTTGTCGAGAGCTAGAAAAAGAGTAAAAGAACAATTTATGATACACAGTAAGGTATGGAATTAGATAAGAGGAATATAGAAGAATACATTAACCGTTTCTTGGAAGGGGAAACTACGAATGCCGAGGAGCAGGCTATTTATCGTTTCTTCCATACAGGGGATGTACCTTCTCATCTGATGGGATATGCTCCGATGTTTGCCTGGTATGAGGGAGGTATGCAGGGAGAACCGGGTATGTTGCAGCCAGACGGACAGAAGGAGGTTGCTGGAGGAAAGAAATCAGAAAAGGTACCGGTGGTTGGAAAAGAAAGCTTTTATCAGCGTATTCCAATAGCTGTCTGGAGTGCCGGTATAGCGGCAATGATGGTCATTGCGCTGGGGTTAGGTTTTATTTTCTATTCGGAAAACCAAGCAGACGGAAGTGGTGAGTGGTCGTGCTACGAAGGTAGTTATGTGGAAGTGGGAGGCAAGCGCATTTCGGATGTGAAACAGATTATGCCTTGTATTATTGAAACATTGGAAAAGGCGGAACGGGTGGAGAAACTGGCCCAGGAACGTGTGGAAGAAATTCATCGTTCCGAGAAAGAGATAGAAGAAAAGGAATTATTGGTAAGCGAATAAAAAACATAAAAAATAAGATATGAAAACAAGGTTTATTTTAGGAAGTGCATTGGCGGCTGTTTTGCTGCTGTGTGGTGGAACAGGCAAGGTTATGGCCCAGAAGAATATTGATAAAATGGCGGCAGAATTGGAAAAGCGGGATGATGTGGCTATCAACTCTGTAACGAAACGTGACTCTAAAACCCGCAAAGTGGTAAAGGTGGTGAAAAGTTTTTCGTTAAAGGATGAGAAAATAGGCGCAAGGTTGATTGAGGCTTTCGAGAAGGATGAGGAATATGCAGAAACTGCCATTAAGGATATGCCGAAGGGAAGGGGCAAGGCGCAGAAAGCGAATTTTACATTCATTTATAAGATGGATAATGAGAAACGTACTTACACCCTTAATGTCAATGAAAACGGAAATGTAAGCATGACCGTTATTATCAGTCCGATGAAGGATGGGAAAGAAGTGTATTCTGCTGTCCTTGATTCGGAATATTGGGATTCGTTCAATGAGCAGATGGCTGAATTGGGGAATAATCTAAGAGATTCCGGTATAGAGGTGCGCCAAATGAGCCGGGAAGAGATGGAGAAGATGCAGAAAACTATCCGCCAGTCATTGAAAGGACTGGATGCTTATGCCATAGCTGAATAGATAATGGCATTATTTTTCACGAACACCAGATAATAAAACACTCTCTTTTAGTTAGATTACAAAAACTTTTTAATTGTCTTGCCTTTCCGGAAGTTGTGAAACCACCGGAGAGGCTTTGTTTTTTAAGATGAATCTCCATGAAAAATCGAATTGTTTTATATCTTTGCAAGTAATATAAAAAACACACATTAAAGAAGAAAGATGAAAAACGAAATTACCGGAATGAAACTCAGACTGATAGTCATGAACTTCTTACAATTTGCCGTATGGGGGGCTTATCTTACTTCCATGGGGACATATTTGTTTAATATTGGCTTGGGTGCTAGGATAGGCCTGTTTTACGCCATGCAGGGGATTGTTTCCTTGTTTATGCCTGCTGTAATGGGAATTATTGCCGACAGATGGGTGCCTGCTCAAAAATTATATGGCTTCTGTCATTTTATGGCTGCCGTGTTTATGGTGGCTGCCGGGTGGTATGGCTACGTGGATGGTGAAGCGGTTAATTTCAGTACTTTATTTACATTTTATTCTTTTAGTGTAGCTTTTTATATGCCAACATTGGCATTGACAAATTCGGTAGCCTATACCGCACTGGATAAAGTAAAACTGGATCCTGTCATCGCTTTTCCTCCTATCCGTATTTTTGGAACGATTGGTTTCATCTGTTCTATGTTGCTGACGGATATCTTGGGATTCCAAAATAATTATATGCAGTTCTTTTCTTGTGCTTGCTTTGGAGTGATACTGGCCATTTATGCGCTTACTTTGCCCGAGTGTCCTGTAAGTCGTGGTGGAGAACAGAAATCGCTGGTAGATGCTATGGGATTGCGGGCGTTTACACTGTTCAAACAGAAAAAGATGGCTGTTTTCTTTATATTTTCTATGTTGTTGGGGGTTTCTTTACAGATAACCAACGGTTTTGCCAATCCGTTTCTCAGCAGTTTCAGGGGAGTTCCAGAGTATGCTGATACGTTTGGAGTGAATCATGCTAACGCATTGATATCTTTGTCTCAGGTGTCGGAAACGTTGTGTATTTTATTAATACCTTTTGTATTAAAGCATTTCGGAATCAAGCGCGTTATGCTGATAGCCATGTTGGCATGGGTACTTCGTTTCGGATTGTTCGGACTGGGGAATCCAGGGCCGGGTGTCTGGATGTTTGTACTGTCCATGATTGTGTATGGTGTGGCTTTCGACTTCTTCAACATTTCAGGTTCGTTGTTTGTTAACAATGAGACTGATTTATCCATTCGTTCCAGTGCTCAGGGATTGTTCGTGATTATGACAAATGGTATTGGCGCTACAGTGGGAACGTTGGGAGCTCAAGCTGTGGTAAATCGTTTTGTTGATATGAACAGCACTGCTCCGCAGATGGAGGGATGGAGTATGACATGGTTTGTTTTTGCAGGATATGCCTTGGTGGTTGCGGTATTGTTTGCTGTCATATTCAAGTATAAGCATAATCCCAGGCAAGTTTAATAAATTATTTTTGACCATATCCGATGTAAACAGGAGTGGTAGAAGGGAAGTTAAAATTATGGATGAAATAGAATTGAAGGTACATGATATGTCCTCTACATTGCAGCCGGCGGATGCATATGCGCTGGTGTTGGAAGAAGTGAATGGTAACCGTAAGCTGCCTATTATTATCGGTTCGTTGGAGGCGCAGGCTATTAAGGTGGTAATGATGGAATATAAGATGCCCAGACCATTGACGCACGATCTTTTTCTGACAGTGACCAAAGAGTTGGGGGCTGCTTTAAAGAAAGTGTTGATATATAAGGTAAAGGATGGAGTTTATTATTCCTATCTGTTTTTGGAAAAGGAGGGTGAGGTATTTAAAATAGACTCACGTACTTCCGATGCGATTGCGTTGGCTATGCGTTGCGGATGTCCTGTTTATACTACTAATGAGATCATGGAAAGTGAACAGTTGCATGAAGTTGGGAATACGGCATTTTCTGTCAATGTAAATACAGTTGATGTGGTGATGCTGAAAGAAGCATTGTCAAAGGCTATAGAAGAAGAGAATTATGAGCAGGCATCCCGTTTGCGTGATGAGATAAAACGACGGGAACAAGAGGAGGAGAATACGATAGTTTGATATATAAATTGAAAAACAAGAAGAACTATGCATGTTTTTTATACCCCTGATATAGCGAGTAACCTTGAACTTCCAGAAGAGGAAGCAGGACATTGTTTACGGGTTTTGCGTCTTTCCATAGGCGATGAGATAATGTTGACTGATGGAAAAGGTTGTTTTTACAAGGCTGTAATCAGTGCTGCAAGCGGTAAACGTTGCCAAGTGAAGGTAACGGAAACGATTCCGCAGGAAAAAGGGTGGAAAGGGTGGTTGCATATTGCCATGGCTCCCACTAAAAATATGGATCGTACTGAATGGTTTACAGAGAAAGCGACTGAAATAGGCTTTGATGAACTGTCTTTCTTGAACTGCCGTTATTCCGAGCGGAAAGTAATCAAGAAAGAACGTATTGAAAAAATTCTGGTATCGGCAGTGAAACAATCGTTAAAGGCGACTATGCCGGTACTGAATGAAATGACGGACTTTAATAAGTTTGTTTCACGGGATTTTAAAGGGCAGAAGTTCATCGCCCATTGCTATGAAGGGGAAAAACTTTTGTTGAAAGATATATTGCGTTCCGGAGAAGATGCTTTGGTGATGATAGGTCCGGAAGGGGATTTTAGCGAGGAAGAAGTGGCTAAGGCTATAGCGGCAGGTTTTCAGCCTGTTAGTTTGGGAAAGTCCCGTCTTCGCACGGAAACAGCCGCATTGGTAGCCTGTCATACACTGAATTTATTAAACCAAAAATAAGAATATGAGAAAAGGTATTTGGGGATTTGCATTGGTGGCGATCATGCTGCTTATGGCTTCCTGTTCGTCTAAAAGTGAATATGCCAATGCTATTCCTAAGGATGCGGCAATGGTCATGTCATTCGATTTCAAAACAATGGCAGAGAAGAGTGGCATAAACGGTAAAGGGGGAGAAAAGGTGGTAGCCAAACTGACGGACGCATTAAAAAGCGGTCTGGAAGGAGAGGCCTATAAAACTGCCGAGAAGATTATTAAAAGCCCGTCTGAATCCGGCTTGTCTTTTACTGATAAAGTATATATGTTCATTACTCCTCATTCTAATGCTTTTGCTTTATTGGCAAAAGTAGATGATGAAGGTAAAGTGGAAGATTTGCTGGAGGCGTTGAAGGAGGAGCAGATATGTACGGAATTGAAAAGCGAAAGCGGATGTACATGGACACAGATGGGTACGGCGCTGTGCGCTTTTAATAAGGGTACTTTCCTGTTGATGGGAAGTAATAAAGGAGATGCTCTCAGCTTGAAAGGAAGTTTGCTTTCATTGATGCGCCAGGATGCTGAAAACAGCTATGTAAAGACCACAGACTTTGGTAAGTTGGCCTCGTCGAAGGGTGAAATTGTCACTGTGATGAATATGTCATTTATTCCTAATGATATTACCATGCAGATGCGAATGGGAATGCCTGCCTATTTGAAATTGGAAGATATCAAATATCTGGTTTCCGCTACTTTCGAAAAAGGTAAAATTGTAGTGAAGATGGAAACATTGATTGAAAATAAGGATTTGATTGCTATGTATGAAAAGCAGTCGGCTGTTTCCGCACTCATCAAAGGAGCTTATTTGGAGTATTTCCCTGCTAATATGTTGGTTTGGGCAGGTGGTAATATCGATGGAAAAGGAATTTATGATTTACTTTGCGAAAATCCTACCATCAAGCAAGCGTTGGATAATCCGATGTTGCCAATAGATATTGAAGGTATATTCTCTTCTATTCATGGGGATGTTGCTGTTGGCTATAGTTCCTTGTCAAATAATGACTTGCTGATTTATGCTGATGTAACGAATAAAGACTTTTTGCAGTCCTTCGAAGACCTGAGACCTTTGTTGGCTATGACCGGTGGGCAGATGCAATTGAACTCTACGGGCAAAGACCAATATGAGTTCCGTATGTATCGCCAGAGCATTTGGTTTGGTGTGAAGGATAATCTGCTTTATATCTCGAACAATGAAAGACTGGCAGATGAGGCAGGCCGCCGTTACGGAGTTTCTTTGCAGAATACTCCTTGGGCCGGAGAGGTGGTGAAAAACCGTTTCTTTATGGCGTTCAATGCGGTGCAGTTGGTGAAGGACGTTCAGGAGAATCCTCGGTTAACCCGTATGCTGGGTAGTGATGCCGCCGTGTTTAATGCTATTTTGGGATCTTGCGACTATGTGGATGTGATGGCTCCCGATTGGAGAAGCGGTCGAATAAATATTGTTATGAAAGATAAAGAAGTCAACGTGCTACAGTTGATCGTACATGGATTAGAGAACTTATGAATACTATAGAATTACAACGGACCCTTCCTGCTGTTTTTGCAGGGAGGGATTCTATTATATCCGATGTCTGGCATCAGTTGTTGACCCTGCAACGTGGGGAAGCCTATTTGGTGGAAGCAGCATCCGGCACTGGGAAATCATCGCTTTGCAGCTACATATACGGATATCGTAACGACTATCAAGGTATCATTTGTTTTGGCGAGAAAAACATCCGTAGTCTTTCGGTGCATGACTGGGTGGAGATTCGGAAACGTTCCATCAGCATGTTGTTTCAGGAATTGCGTTTGTTCACGGAGCTGACAGCGTGGGAGAATGTGCAGTTGAAGAATTCGTTGACCGGATTTAAATCTAAAAAAGAAATCAAGGCTTGGTTTGAACAGTTCGGTATTGCCGATAAATGGGATACACCGGTAGCTAAAATGTCTTTCGGGCAACAGCAGCGTGTGGCGTTGGTCCGCGCACTTTGTCAACCTTTCGATTTTATCTTTCTAGATGAATCTATCAGCCATTTGGATGAAGAAAACGGACGGATTATGTCCCGGATATTGGTGGAGGAAGCGGATAGACAGGGGGCAGGTATCATTGTGACCTCTATCGGCAAGCATTTGGAATTGAACTACACAAAAACGTTGAAACTATGAGGTTGGTTTGGAAATTATTACGTCAGCATATCAGTTTCCCACAATTGGCGGGTTTTTTCTTTGCCAATCTGTGTGGCATGGTCATTGTGTTGCTGAGTGCCCAGTTTTATAAAGATGTGTTGCCTGTTTTTACGGAAGGTGACAGTTTCATGAAGAAAGACTATGTGATAGTAAGCAAAAAGGTAAGTACATTGGGCTCCTTTGTCGGAAAAAGTAAGACTTTTTCCGAACAAGACATTGCTGAAATCAGCGAACAGCCGTTTACCAAAGGAGTAGGGGCTTTTATGCCTTCCCAATTTAAAGTGTCGGCAGGCATGGGGATGGAGAACGTGGGGTTGCACATGTCTACAGCCATGTTCTTTGAGTCTGTACCCGATGAGTATGTGGATGTGAACTTGGATAAATGGGAGTTTGATGAAAATGAACGGGTTGTTCCTATCATTATTCCCCGTAATTATCTGAATCTGTATAACTTTGGTTTTGCACAAAGCCGGAGCCTGCCGCAATTGTCGGAAGGGGTGATGGGTATGGTTAATTTGGATATACGTATTACTGGTGCAGGGCATACGGAAAACTTTAAAGGAAAAATAGCAGGTTTCTCCAATCGCCTGAATACGATTCTTGTTCCGGAAACATTTATGGCGTGGGCTAACAATGAGTTTGCTCCGGGGCAGAAAAGCGAACCGTCACGACTGATTGTAGAAGTGAACAATCCTACGGACGACCGTATTGCCAAGTTCTTTAAAGACAAGGGATATGATACAGAAGATGACAAGTTGGATGCGGGAAAGACTACCTGGTTCTTGAAAGTGATTGTAGGAATTGTGCTTTCTGTAGGTTTGCTTATCAGTGTACTCTCTTTCTATATTTTGATGCTCAGTATTTACTTGTTACTGCAGAAGAATACGTCTAAGTTGGAGAATCTGTTATTGATAGGTTACAGTCCGGCTAAGGTGGCGCTTCCCTATCAAATGCTGACATTGGGCCTCAATGCAGTAGTGTTGTTTTTATCGGTGGGAATTGTGATCTATGTGCGGAATAGCTATATGAATATGATAGAAAAGTTATTTCCACAGTTGGAAGAAGGAAATCTGGGACCAGCCATGGTTATAGGTATTTTGCTTTTTGTGGGTGTATCTTTGTTTAATATAATAGCAGTACGTCGTAAAGTGGCATCTATATGGATGCATAAAGGTTGATAATAGTTATGGTATCTCAGACAGAATTTACGCTTCGTCCCCGTACTAGGGGATTTCACCTGATTACTGATGAAGTGGTGCGCAATTTGCCTCCACTTCCCCAAATAGGTTTGCTTTATTTGTTCATCAAACATACCAGTGCGGCATTAAGTATCAATGAAAATGCTGATCCGGATGTTCGTACGGATATGGAATCTATTTTTAATCACTTGATAAAGGAACGCGAACCCTATTACGAACATACTTTGGAAGGTTGGGATGATATGCCTGCCCATGCAAAGTCAACCATTATAGGAACTAGTCTTACTATTCCTATTACAGATGGTCGACTGAATATGGGTATTTGGCAGGGAATTTACCTTTGTGAGTTCCGCAACCATGGAGGCGGTCGCAAGATTGTGGCTACTGTAATGGGGAAATAACTCTTTCAGATATTCATCCGGGTTATTATTTATTTAAAAAAATAGATTAATTTCACTTTAATCAGAACTCTTTTTTTAACTTTGTACCAATTCTTGAAAACAGATGAATATTCATTTGAAAACAAGAAGGGACATATATAATTAAGAGCGTTTAAAATATTACCTTGTCTTAGAAAATCCCCAATTTTCAAAGCTGCACAAGTGTAATACAACAAGCGCTCACGTCTTGTGTTTATACTCCTTTACAGGATTAGTATATTCATAAAGACGTGGGACACTGTTGTTATTATTTGTGCAGCTGGTATGGGGATACCTCTAAGGCAGATAAAATATTAAGCAGGTCCCACGTCTCTTTTTATGTTTGTACCATAAAAATGAATGGATAAAACTAGCCTGAGTGATGAAAATTATTGTTTGGAATTCGCAGGATAAATGTGTGGCTGATTATCATAGGTTGATAAGAGGTTGCGATGTATTGTGCCTGTTGGATTGCGGGCAGTGGACGGTTCCGATGTATGCGCTTCAGATACAGAAGGGTCTGTTTCATTGGAAAGTTGAGCATGAAGGTCTTTCCTATGATATATTTTATTGCTTGGAGAAGGTGGCGTTTGTATGTCGGGATGGTTTGTATAGTGGAGAGTCTGTTCTATATAGCATTCATTCTAATATAGGATCTTTGATAGGTATTCGTTTGCAGGATGATTTTTGGTTATTTGCACACCATGAGCCTAATCTGGTTAATGCCTATCATATAGGTGAGTTTTATTTACGTGAAATTTCGGACCGTTTCAGAAAAGCGGCGTTTATAGCCGATTTTAAAAAAAAGTCTTATTCTTGGGTGCAGGAAACGGTAGGTAAGTTATATTGCATCGCTCTACCCGAAGGATATTATCCACATACTGTTAATTATTTATTCACTATCCATGTGGCCTGTACAGATTTATATCTGTTGGAAGGCTATAGCGAGACCTCCAATCAGCCTACTTTCTTTGAATTGGATATTTAATGTCCAGATTAGAACCTGTCTTACTGAAAGAAATCAATTAAAGTTCGGTGAAACTGATGACAATGCTGATGAAAATTAAACGAGTTCTTATAATTTCTTGTTTTTTCCTTTGATAATAAAAGAATTAGTGTATATTTGCATGTGAACAATTACATTTTCTAAGGAAATCATCTTATGGGCAGAGAACTTATATTTGACCGGTTTTCACAGCAAGCTCTCCAGACCTTGCACCGGTATCGTGCCGTTATGTTCAGTCCTACGATGCTCATGTCTTTAGTTGTTACCTATGATTTTTTTTAATCCTTAATTCTTACACATTAACATGAGTTTACTATGGACAACAGACCGACTATCGCCGAAGTACAAGAATGGGTACTGAAGCTTTATAACACGTGTGAACAAACCATCACTAGTGAGGAACGTAAAGAACAGCATAAATATGCCGTTATGGTACAACGGCCACAGGACAAAAAGTTCTTGGTGAAGATGCTGGACGAATCTTCTCAAATTCGTGATCGTAAGAAATTGGCAGAACGTATCAAGAAGCTGATAGACCGTTATGGTGTACCTGAGTTCTTGAATAAGCGTGATGCTTTCCTTTTTAAGATGTACCAGGCTTTTGGTCATCATTTTGATTTCATAGCCATACCAATCATAAAGAAGCGTCTTCGTATGGATACTTCTAAAGTAATTCTGAACGAAGCGCGTCCTAAATTGACAGATCATCTGGCTACCCGTTTCAAACAAAAGATTGGTCAGAACGTGAATTTGTTAGGCGAGGTCGTTTTAGGAAACGGAGAAGCGGATCATCGTTATTTCCACTATCTGGAAGCCTTGGAAGCTCCTGATATCAATTATATTTCTGTGAAAATATCGGGTATCTACGCGCAGACTCATGCGCTGAATTATGAAGAAAGCTTTCCGGAGCTGGTGAAACGTATGTGTGCACTGTATCAGAAAGCAATTGACTTTCCTTACGTGGATGAGAACGGTGTAAAACGCTCCAAGTTTGTCAATCTGGATATGGAGGAGTATAAGGACGCTCACTTTACATTACGCTTGTTTAAAGAAGTGTTGAGCAGACCGGAGTTTAAAAACTATTCGGCAGGCATCGTTGTGCAGGCTTATCTTCCCGATGCATACGAATTTCAGACTGAATTATTAGAATTTGCCAAAGCGCGTGTGGCTGATGGGGGTGCACCATTAAAGATGCGACTGGTGAAAGGCTGTAATTTGGAAATGGAAACGGTTATTTCTTCCCTTCGTGGCTGGCCTAATCCTGTAAGGACATCGAAAACTGAAGTGGATGCCAATTATTTGCATATTCTGGAACGTGCTTTATTACCCGAAAACGCAAAGGCGTTGCATGTGGGGGTTGCTTCTCATAATTTGTTCACTATTGCATACGCCTATCTGTTGAGTCAGAAGCTGGGAAGCGCGGAGTACATGACTTTTGAGATGCTGGAAGGTATGGCTGACCATGTATGGCGCGCTCAATCCCAATTGGGAAATCATGTGATTCTATATGCGCCGGTGGTAAAAGATGAGCATTTCCTGAATGCAGTATCTTACTTGGTCCGTCGTATGGATGAAAATACGGCTCCGGACAACTTCCTGACCCATTCGTTCAATTTGAAACCGGGTACGGATACTTGGCGTTTCTTACAGAACCAGTTTGAGGAAGCTTATAAAATGAAAGATGTTATTACACATACTCCTGCCCGTACACAAAACCGCTTGCATCGTTATACTCCCGTTCCACCAGCTGATGTAATGAAGAATGAACCTGATACTGATTTTGATTTGGCTCAGAACCAGGAATGGGTTCGGAACATTTTTGCGAAGTGGAAGAAGTCGCCGACGGATTCACCTGAAATTATTCCTTTGCAGATAGGAGCTGAAACGGTGGTTTGTGAGAAACGCCATAAATATATGGACCGTTGCCAGGATGATGAAGTTTGTGTATGCGAAATGTCACAAGCTGATGCCGGACAGGTGATGAAAATTTTGGATATAGCCGAAAAAGATCCTGCCGGATGGAGAAAGACTACATTGCAGGAACGGCATAAAATAATGTATGAAGCTGCCAACAGACTGGGTGAGATGCGTGGTGATTTGATAGGTTGTATGTGTGCCGTGACAGGGAAGACAGTAGTGGAAGGGGATGTGGAGGTGTCGGAGGGTATCGATTATGCTCGTTTTTATAGCACTAGCATGAAGCAGTTTGCAGAACTACCGGATGTGGACATTGCTCCTAAAGGGACTATTTTGGTTATTTCTCCGTGGAACTTCCCGTGTGCTATACCTATTGGTGGTATTGTGGCAGGACTAGTAGGAGGAAATACTGTAATTTTGAAACCGGCGACTGTTGCTGCCCCTGTGGCATGGTTGTTTGCCAAGGCATTTTGGGATGCAGGTGTGCCTAAAGAGGCTTTGCAGGTTATCATTACAGACCGTGAGGCATTAAAGGTATTAACTACGGCTCCGGCTGTCAAACATATTATTCTGACAGGAGGGACAGATACTGCTCAAAATATTGCACGCAGTAATCCGGCTACTCCATTGTCGGCAGAAACCGGTGGTAAGAATGCAATTATCTTGACGGCTTCCGGTGACCGTGACCATGCTATTATGAATATTGTGGCTTCTGCTTTTGGCAATGCCGGCCAAAAATGTTCCGCATGTTCTTTATTGCTGGTAGAACGCTCAGTTTATGAGGACAAGAACTTTCAGGATAAGTTAAAAGATGCCGCAACTAGTATGAAGGTGGGTAGTGTATGGAATCCAGGGAATGTGGTAGGTCCGATGATTACCGATAAGAATGATAAATTATTGAAAGCTTTGGAATTGGAAAAAGGGGAGTCCTGGCTGGTTCCACCTCGTTTTCTTGATAAGCATAAATATGTATTGGCTCCTACAGTGAAGTGGGGGGTACGTCCCGGTAACTATTCATTCAGAACCGAATTATTCGGTCCGATGCTGAGTGTGGTTTGTATTGAAAATTTGCAGCAAGGCATCAATTGGGTAAACAGTTTGGATTATGGTTTGACTTCAGGCTTACAGAGTCTGGATGAAGGTGAACAGAAATTATGGAAAGATTCAATTATGGCAGGTAATCTTTACATCAATCGTGGTATAACGGGGGCCATTGTAAATCGTCAGCCGTTCGGTGGAATGAAATTGTCAGCTTTTGGTGGCGGTGTGAAAGCGGGTGGTCCTAACTATTGTGCTTGTTTTGTAAAGATTACAGATAAACTAGGCAGTACCACTGACTATACACAAAGTTATGTGAAGGCATACGAGCAGGAATTTGCGCATGCGCGTGATGTCAATAATCTGTATGGCGAACAAAATGCATTCCGCTATCTGCCTTTAAAGAATATGGTTTTGCGTCTTTTCCCGGGAGATAACAATGAAGATGCAAAGATGATTGCTTTGGCTGCCAGAATTTGTCATACTCCATTGAGCATTAGTTTTGAGCCCGGTGATGATCGTACAGCTGCATTGGCTTCCTTGGGATGTCCTTTAAAAGAAGAAGCGTTGGCCGGATTCCTGAAATCAATGAAGAACTATGAGCGTATCCGTACTTGTGGGGCGGATATTCCGATGGAAATGTATGAGGAAGCTGCACGTATTGATAAGTATATTGCTACAGCTAAACCGGTGAAAGATGGACGTGTGGAATTGATTCATTACATCAAAGAGCAAAGTATTTCATTTGAATATCATCGTTATGGTAGTATCTTGGAGGTGCCGTCGGTAGAATGATGAAATACTTTTATTAGTATGTCTTTTGTATAACTTTATTAGGAGTCTCGATTTGTATGGGACTCCTAATTATGTTTTAGAAATTATTATTAGAATTATTTGGTGGAGAAGAATGAATGTGTATATGTTCAGACGTGTTTTATCAATAGAGGCAATAAAAAGGGTAAATAATCTTTTAATTCAATACGTAATTGTTTTAGTGCCTGTTGAATGCGGTAGTCTATGGTTTTAGGTGATACTCCTAAAATTTCTGCTATTTCTTTATAACTCATATTTTTAAAGCGATGCATTACGAAAGCTTCTTTATAGGATTCAGGAAGTGTTTCTACTGCTTCTTGGATACGTATAGTCAGTTCTTCTATAAGATAAAAATTAGTGTCATCTATTAGGGATTGCATCTCTTCATAAAAATAGTTTTCGACCCGGCTTTTTACTTCTTGCTGTTTGATACGGTTTATAGCACGATGATGTACAATAGAAAATAAATAATTACTTAATGAAGACTGAATGACTAGCATATCTTTATTTTCCCAAAGCCACAGCATGGCATCTTGTACACATTCTTCTGCATCTTCTAATTCTACGAATTTGTTTCCGTATGCACATAACATGGGATAGTATTTCCTAAAAAGTGTATCAAATGCTTTCTCATTGCCATTTTTGATGGCTAATAATAGGGATTGGTCTTCATAGTTATACTCCGTTTTCATTATTTAAAGGTTGATTTGTGTGCAAATATAATCTTTTAAAACTAAAAAAATATATTGTATTTCAGTAATTCTATTCTATGGAATACTATTTTAGAGGAAGTCTTGATTAAAGTCGTTTGTAGTGTGCCCTTGGGTATTATGTATGCCCAAAGGGCACATAGGAAATATATTTAATTATTTTTTACTTTGAAGCATAATACTATCGGTTCGTTTTTGAGGTTACGGGGTAAGAATACCTTTGTCTTTGGTATATTTTATATTTTTATTGCCTTGTAGTGGAATCATTTTACCGTTAGGAATATTGCCGGCCCATTTATTGTTTCTGGAAGTTCCTCTCCTTCTGATAAAGCGTAAATAGCATATAAAGTTTTTCCGTTTTTGTCTGCAGTGAACCATATATTCTCATTGTTATATATAGGAGTTGTACGAGTGGCATAAATGGCTTTTCCGTTTCATGTAAACGTTTTATTACTTCGTCTTTGATGGCGTCAGACCTACTCCTAATAATAAACAACCTCCTTTGGCAATGATTCCTATTAAAATATTAATAATTTTTTGTGGTGATTTAAAGGGAGCATTAGGTGTCCATCCCCAATCATTGCTTAGTGGTGGACAACTTTCCCAAGGATAGTTAAGCTGTGTTTCGGAGTTTAAAAGAAGATATCACCGAAAGCCAGACAGATATCCGCATTCAGAAAAGTGATTTGTTTGAAATTCCTCTATCATTGAATACTCTTCAGATAGACAATAAACTTATTATATATAACAAGATGGAAAAAGAAACTGACTTCTTTTTATTGAAGGATTGCAAAAGGGGAGCTTTCATGACAAAAGCGTCAGATCATTCTTCAAAAACTCCTTTATATAAATTATCTGATCATGTCTATAAGGTATTTTTCCGGGATTTAGCTTTACAAGATACATTGGCAGACCGGATTGCCGATTTGATGAATAGGATCGGCTTAAGTCAGATTTCTTTTGATAGATTGGAGGGATGTTCCTATACCGGGCATGACGAATACGCTATTTCCCGCTTTGCGCCCCGTTGTTATACTCAGTTTAATTATAATTAATAAATGACGCCAGTCGTTTGAATCATAATTTATGGCGTATTCACACAAGAATGAATTGAGGTGAGCCTTGGGGAGAAGTTATGCGTACGGAACAAATGGCTAATAAAATTAAGAACCAAAATTTTTTTCAAAGGAATCTTTTTCCACGTATGTTTGGATGGTTTCTTATTCGATTGGTCGACCGGGAATTTGAATGTTCTACTTTGGAGGATGTGGAGGGGCTTTGTCCGAGGCGGCAGGTTTTGATGCCGGTTATGATTAATACCACTATCTTAAATCGGTATGGGCAAATAGACCGATTGCTACAAGCTATCAAACATTAGGATATACTACATGAGGCTTAAGTCTTCACCGAAAAACAAAAACAGCGTTTGAAAGATCTGCAGTTCGAATGGCATTTGCAAAAGGTGGATGAGAAGAACTATCTTTTTCTTGTGAACTAGAAGTGGGAGAGGCTCCTGAAGTAGTTGTACGGTATGTAACTCGTGAAAATCCTGAAAAAGTTTCTCTATGAAAATATATTTTTGAAAATAAATGCATATTTGTTTAGGAATGTGTTTTTCTCGCTTGCCATATAAGTAGAAGGACTTAAAAACATACGTATGGAGTATAATGAAACGAATATAGAATTGTTACTTCCCCGTTATTGTGAGGGTATTGCAACGGTAGAAGAGCAGAGACTGGTAAAAGATTGGATGAAGGAGTCTGAAGAAAATCGCCGGATAGTAAAGCAGATGGAAATACTTTATTTAGCGGCTGATACCGTTCATGTAATTAATAATGTAAATACAGAAAAGGCTTTAGTTAAGGTAAAAGGTAAAAAGACTGAAAGAAGTAAGGTGGCTTGGTGGGAGTGGGCACAGCGTGTTGCTGCCGTGTTATTTCTCCCACTGCTTGCTACTTTTTTGGTAGAACATTATGGTGGAAAGGATGCAGATGTACAAATGTTGGAAGCTAGGACAAACCCGGGAATGACTACTTCAGTAGTGTTACCCGATAGTACGGTGGTTTTTTTGAATTCAGAATCCTCTTTGCGATATCCTTCTTCTTTTAAGAATAGCAAGGAGAGAAAAGTTGAGTTGAAGGGGGAAGGGTATTTTGAAGTAACTAAAGATGTGGAGAAACATTTTATTGTGTCTACGGTTCACCGTTCACAGGTAGAGGTGTTAGGAACCAGTTTTAATATAGAGGCTTACGAAGAGTCTCCTGAGGTATCTACTACTTTAATCAAAGGTAAAGTCAACTTCAGTTTCCAAGAAGGTGTCCGCAAAAAACAGATTGTGTTAAACCCCGGTCAGAAAGTTGTGTATGATTCAAAAAAAGGTACAGCACGTTTACTTGAGACTTCCGGTGAAACGGAAACTTCATGGAAGGACGGCAAGATTATTTTTGATAATACTTCTTTGAAGGATGCTTTACGGATTTTAGAAAAGCGATATAATGTGGTGTTCATTCAGAAAAATCCTGCACGTAAGGCTGCTTTTACCGGGACTTTTACCAGTCAGCGTTTGGAGCGTATTCTGGAATACTTTAAATTATCTTCCAATATACACTGGAAATATGTAGACGGTAAGGATGCGTCGCAAAAAAAGACCCATATAGAGATTTATTAATCAAATAACCTTAAATTGAATATAATATGAAAGAACTATCACCTTAAAGTAACAAAAAACATACGGGAAAATATTGGCGTATCTTCCCGTATGGAAAATCGGTTTTCAAATTAAAGCTTGTTTGGCGACAAGCTTAATCAACTAATTTTAAAACTTAAGTCATTACAAAAGTATGAAAAATAATTGTAGTATCCAATTTTCGAGGATACCAAATCGTCTATGGCTCTCCTCGAAGAAAATCCCAAGAACTATGAAACTATTTACTCTTTTCTTTGCTTGTTCCCTAGGACTGGCTCATGCATCCGAATCGTATGCGCAGAAGGCTATAGTCAATGTGGAGGTACAGAATAAGACTGTAGGGGAAATTTTGAAAGAAATTGAGAAACAATCAGAATTTGATTTCTTCTTTGATAATACGCTTATTGATTTAAATCGTCGTGTATCAGTCACTTCCCGTAACGGTGATATCTTTAAGGTGCTGGAGAAGGTATTTAAAGGTACAAATGTGAAATATTCCATTTTGGATAAGAAGATTGTCTTGACTACTAATGCTGACAATACACAGACTGTGCAGCAGATTACTTTTAAAGTAATCGGAAAAGTAGTGGACAATATGGGAGAAAGCGTGATCGGGGCTACTGTGTTGGAACAAGGGACTACAAACGGTACTGTGACTGATATGGATGGAAACTTTGAATTGGTGGTTTCTAATAAGGAAGTTACTTTAGAGATTTCATATATAGGTTATAGTAAGTCTGTTGTGAAATCAAAAGTAGGTGTCCCTGTCACTGTGACTTTAAAAGAAGATACAGAAGTGTTGGATGAAGTGGTAGTAGTAGGGTATGGAACACAGAAAAAAGTGAATTTGACAGGTGCTGTCAGTCAAGTAGGGGAAAAGGCTTTAGAATCTCGTCCTGTACAAAATGTATCTCAGGCTTTACAGGGATTAGTACCGGGAATGACCTTTGGGGTTGACGCTAAAGGTGGACAGTTGAATAATACTCCTTCCGTATCTATTCGTGGTGCAGGGACAATCGGTAAAGGCTCCACTGGCTCTCCATTGATTTTGATAGATGGTGTAGAGGGTAATATGAACTTGCTTAATCCGTTGGATATTGAAAGCATTTCTGTATTGAAAGATGCATCGGCTTCTTCTATTTATGGTTCTCGCGCTCCGTTTGGGGTTATTTTGATTACAACTAAGCAAGGAAAGACTGGTAAACCGGTAGTAAGCTATAATACTAATATTCGTTTTAATAGTCCTCTTACTGATTATGATATGATGGATTCCTATCGCTTCATGCATTATTATAATGATGCACGTACTAATGGTGGACAGGCAGCTTATTTTAGTGATGAGCAAATAGCTAATGTTTTGGCTTATCAGCGTGGAGAAGTAGGAAAAATTATTCCGGTTACAACTTCAAATACATATACACACAACTGGGCAAATGCTAATACCGACTGGTATGATGTATTTTTCAAAGACCATGCCATGTCTCAGGAACACAGCTTGAGCTTGAGTGGTGGTACGGAACGTTTTTCTTATTATTTGTCCGGCAATTTTATGGATCAGGAAGGCTTGTTGAATTATGCTGACGAAAGCTATTATCGTTATTCTGTAAATGGGAAAATCAATGCGAAAATAAACAAGAACATAAGTCTCTCTTATAATACCAAATGGTTTCGTACTAATTATGAAGCTCCTTCTTATTTGAATCAGTTATTTTTCCACCAGATAATGCGTAAATGGCCTAATGCGTTTGTTACTGACCCACAAGGATATTGGGCGGATAACAGCGAGATTATACCATTAAAAGAAGGAGGACGAATGAAGGAAGATTTGGATCAGAACTTCCAACAATTGCAGTTGGATGTCACTCCATTGCCTGGATGGAATATTCACTTACAGGGTAATATGCGTATTACAACTAATTTTACTCATACTGACAGACAAGCTGTTTATGCCCATGACGCCAATGGAGAACCTTATGCTATAGCTATCACTAATGCGACGCAGCCAGGTCAGTCCAGAGTAATTGAAAAAGGAACAAAGAATGAATTTTATACAGTCAATCTTTTCTCGGATTACTCTCGCCAGTTGGGTGACCATTATTTCAAAGTAATGGGTGGATTTAATGCCGAGCATCAAAATGTGAGGACTTTAAGTGCTCAGCGTGATGGCATTATTGTACCAGATTTACCTACAATTGATACTTCTACTGAGCAGGACGTAGCGGGGGGCGGTTATAACCATTGGGCTACTGCCGGTTTCTTTGGGCGCTTGAATTATAATTATAAGGAGAAATATTTGCTGGAAGTAAATGGACGTTATGATGGAACTTCCCGTTTTATGAAAGATCAGCGTTGGAACTTTTTCCCCTCATTTTCTTTAGGTTGGAATGTGGCCAGAGAAAATTTTTGGAAACCGCTGGAATCAGTTGTCAATCAATTTAAACTGAGAGGCTCTTGGGGTGAATTGGGAAATCAAAATACATCGAATTTGTACCCATTCTATGAAATCTTACCCGTGAAAAGCAATTCCGGTAATTGGCTGGTGAATGGAGGAAAAACAAATACGGCAGATATTCCTTCATTGGTTAGTACATTATTGACATGGGAACGTGTGCGTTCTTTTAATGTAGGTTTTGATTTTGGTGCTTTCTCTAATAGATTGACAGGTTCTTTTGACTATTTTGTACGCAAGACTGTCGATATGGTAGGTCCTGCTCCACAATTACCCTTAGTTTTGGGTATTGCTCCTGCTATAGTAAATAATGCTGATATGAAGTCTTATGGTTTTGAAATAGAACTTTCATGGCGCGATAGAATAGGAGAAGTAGATTATGGAGTGAAGTTTAATTTGGCTGATGCCCAGCAAAAAGTGGTGAAATATCCCAATACTACAAATGCTTTCAGTGACTGGTATGCAGGAAAAATGAGTGGAGAAATTTGGGGGTATACTTCATTAGGTATTGCAAAAACAGATGAAGAAATGAAAGAGCATTTGGCATCTTTACCTAATGGTGGCCAAAATCAATTAGGAAACAAATGGGGTGCCGGTGATATTATGTATGCTGATATAAATGGTGACGGCAAAGTAGATGGTGGTAAAGGTACATTAGCTGATCCGGGCGATCAAAGGATTATTGGTAATTCTACTCCCCGTTATAATTTTGGATTGGTTTTGGATGCTTCTTATAAAGGATTTGATGTTTCTATCTTCTTTCAGGGAGTAGGTAAAAGAGATTATGCTCCGATTGTAGGAACTAATGGTGCTGTTTTTTGGGGAGCTGTAAATAATATCTGGCAATCAATGGCGATGGAAGAACATTTTGATTATTTCCGTCCTGAGGGCCATCCTATGGGAGCTAATCTGAACGGGTATTATCCGAGACCGGACTTTACCAGCAACAAGAATCATCAGGTACAAACTCGTTATCTGCAAGATGCGTCTTATATCCGTTTGAAGAATTTACAGATTGGTTATACATTACCTAAACAATGGATTAATAAATTGCACATTAATAGATGCCGTGTATATGTGTCTGGTGATAATTTGTGGACTGGAACCAGCCTGGCCAGTATGTTTGATCCTGAAACACTAGCTGCCGGAGATTGGGGATCAGGAAAGACTTATCCATTATCTAAAGTGATATCTTTTGGCTTGAATGTTAATTTTTAAATAGAAATACAATATGTCTTACATAAAAAATACAGTAGCTTCTGTAGCCATGTTATTTACCTCGGTGGTATTGACATCCTGCAATGATTTTCTAGATTGTGAACCGTTGGATAAAATAACCCCGGATGCTTATTTTAATTCAGAAAGTGATTTGGCTGCCTATTCTATTCAACAATATAAATTCCCATCCTATCTTAATTTTGATATCTCTTTAGTAAAAACTGATAACAATTCGGATGACCAGGCCGCAACGGATGCTTCTACCGCGTTGTGGGTACCGGGAGAAAAACGTACTCCTGCTGATAAAGGAGCATGGGATTTTACAGAAATCCGTAAAGCGAATTATTTCTTCCAACAAGTATTACCCAAGTATGAGGCCGGAAGTATAAAAGGCGATGGAGTAATGATAAAACATTACATTGGAGAAATGTATTTTTTGCGTGCCTACCAGTATTTCAATAAATTGGTAAGTCTCGGTGATTTTCCTATTGTAACGGAAGTATTACCTGATGAAACAGAAGTGTTGAAGGAGGAAAGTAAAAGACAGCCTCGTAATAAAGTGGCTCGTTTTATTATAGAGGATTTAGATAGAGCTATTGAATTGATGTCATTGACTACCGATAATGGTAAGAATAGATTGACAAAAAATGTGGCATTGTTGTTTAAGTCTCGTGTAGCTTTGTTTGAGGCTACCTGGTTGAAATACCATAAAGGTACAGACCGTGTGCCGGGTGGTCCGGGATGGCCAGGAGCACAGCAAGAATATAATGCTGGCTTTTCTATTGATATAGACAAGGAAGTAGATTGGTTTTTGGAACAGGCAATGGATGCTTCTGCTCAAGTAGCCGATCGTATTTCATTGACAAAAAATACCGGTATATATAATCCGGACTCGAATCCTTATAACTGGAATCCTTATTTTGAAATGTTTTCGGCTGTTGATATGGAACCGATAGATGAAGTCTTGTTTTGGAGAGCATACAGTTCTGTGCAGGGTGTTACTCATAGTGTAAGTTCTTATCTTTGCAAAGGAGGAGGGGATTTAGGATATACTCGTAGTTTAGTAGATGCATGTTTAATGAAGAATGGATTGCCTATTTATGCGCCAAATTCTGGCTATGCTGGTGACGTGACGATTGAAAATGTTAAAAAAGACAGAGATGACCGTTTACAGTTATTTATGGGTGCTCCTAGTGATTGTTCAAGGCTTGATCCATATGAGACATATAAATATCCTAAGATATTGGAGCAGACCAATGATAGATGCCCGACAGGTTATACGGTTCGTAAATTCTTGACTTATGATCCAGCTCAAGTTGTAATCGGTTCTGGTGCAGTCAATACGTATGGATGTCTTCTTTTCAGATCTGTTGAAGCTAACTTGAATTATATTGAAGCTTGCTATGAAAAAAATGGAAGCTTGGATCCAAAAGCGATAAAGTATTGGAAGGAGATTCGTAGTCGTGCAGGTGTGTCTGATAATATCGATATGACAATTGCTGCTACCGATTTGTCTAAAGAAAATGATTGGGCTAAGTATTCTGCCGGTCAGTTAGTAGACCCCACCTTATATAATATTCGTCGTGAAAGACGCGTAGAACTAATGAGTGAAGGTACCCGTATGCGTGATTTAAAACGTTGGCGTGCTTTGGACCAAGTAGAAAATTATCAAGTTGAAGGATTTAATTTATGGGGTGGCGAACTGGAAAAATTGTATGTTGATGAAGCTGGTAATAGTTTGTTGATTCCAGAAGGTACTTCAGATAAGCAACCTAATGTATCCAACAAAGAAAACAGCAGTTATTTGCGTGTTAATCAGATTGTAAAAAAGAATAACTTGTTATACGATGGTTATACCTGGATACCAGCCAATTACTTAGAGCCTATTTCTGCTATCAACTTTACACTTACCTCTTCAAATCCTGATGACTTGGAAAGTTCAACGATTTATCAAAATCCGGGTTGGAGTAAAATAGCTAATGAACCGGCTATAGGATATTAATATAAAAAAGAGAATCATTTTTAAGGAGAAGATATAAAAGAGAGTGTGTAAGGAACCCTTCTCTTTTATGTCTTTTCTGTTTGTGTATGTAACATCTTTTATTTTAGATAAGCACAGTTGTATTCTGTAAATACCATGAATATGAAAAAACTGATTATGTTGTATTTCTTTCTTGCCGGAGGAATAGCGGCAAATACGAAAAATATAGATTATACTTATTTGAAAATGCAGTCTGCTCCTTTTGAGGTAGATGACGATTACCTCTCCAAACATGATATCGTTTATTTTTCACCTACGCAACTGGAGGCGGAAGGCTTTCCGATGGGTAATGGTGATATAGGCGGCATGGTGTGGAATCATGACAATGGCATCGAATTGCAAATCAATAAAAATGATTTGTGGACAAAGGCACAACCAGAAGAATACGGAATGTCATTGTTGAAGCATGCGGCTCGTCTGAAGATCGATTTTGGTGCACCGGTATTCAGTTGGATGCATTTGGAAGAGTTTGAGGGGCGGTTATCGCTGGCAAATGCCGAGAATACATATCGTGCGGTTACGGGTTATTCTGCTACAACTATTCGTACTTGGTTGGCGCAAGATCGTAATGTATGGATAGTGGAATGTGAAAATATACCTGATCCTGAAATGTTGGGAAATCATTCGGTAGCTACGGTTTCGTTGGAAAGACTGGGGAGCCGTTCCTTTACCGGATGGTATGGAGGTTGGTTTGCGAAGAACCCTTCAGTGGGGCTTGGTAAGATGCGTGCAATGGCTGATGCTCGCGAAATGATATTGGAAGAAACGGATGGTGGACTGCACTTTGCTGTAGCTTGCAGGGTGGTAGAGTCGTCCGAGGAACCGGAAACGGTGAATATGCGTCGTGCCGAATGGCGGACAAATAAATGTAAATTCACAATTATGGTCAGTGTAGCGACTGATCGCGAAGATAAGGATCCGGTAAATGCAGCAAAGAAATTACTTGATGAGGCAGAAGCGAAGGGGGTAGATGAGTTGCGTCGCGAGAAAGATGAGTGGTATCGCAATTTCTGGTCCAATTCGTTTGTGAAGTTGGGTGATGATTATTTGGAGAATATCTATTACTTGCATCGCTATCTGATGTCTGCTGGTTCGCGAGGTGAGTTTCCGTTGGCTTTTAATGGGGGACTTTGGCGTTGGAACCGTGATGTACTTAATTGGGGGACACCGCATCATTGGAACCAGCAGCAGGAATATTGGGGATTGTGTGCGCAAAACGATTGGCGGCTGATGAAACCTTATCTCGACACTTACTTCAAGATGATACCGTTTGCTGAGAAACTGGCAAAGGAGTATGGAGCGGAGCATGATGCATTGCTCATTACCGAAGCGCATAATTTCAACGGTGTACAATGGGGAAAGGACAAACGCTATCTGAGGAACAATTTTACTCCTGCTTCACAGATAGCTTCTCTCTTTTGGGATTATTACGAATTTACGGGAGACGAGGAATTCTTGAAAGAAAGGGCATATACGTTTATGAAGAAAGCTTCTCATTTTTATTTAGACAGGTTGGAATGGGATGAAGAAAAAAATGAATATTTTTTGAAAGCTTCTTTGTATGAGTCGGCCCCTATCGCTTATGTGAAGAATCCTATCAGTGACCGCAATTGCATCGAAAGGCTTTTCAAGGATTGTATCCGTGCGGCGGAAATATTGAACGTAGACAAAGATGAGGTGAAACAGTGGCGTCACGTACTCAATCATTTATGGGAAAGAGGCTATCAGCAGTTTGGTGAATGTGGCGAAGTAATCTCTCCTGCCGAGGAGTATTATACGGAAAAGCGTTATTCTCCATGGATTTGGGGTAACGGTGGTGCCGTAGCTTTTCCGGCAGGGCTGATTGGTATTGATGATAAAGACACTCGCTTGGGAAAAGCTGTTGTGAATCTGTTGAAACACGATGACGAGTGTAACGCGCATTATCCTTATCCGCAGATAGCCGCTCGAATGGGAGAAGGAGATGTGGCCTTGAAGTATATATGGAACGGGGTGAATGTACATCAGATGTATCCACAAGGATTGATGCACAATGTGACCGGTTATCCTGACAATATTTACGATCTTGCCTCTGTGCACAATCTGTTGAAAGACACGTATATGATACGCTCACATGATTTCTTTCAGTGCGGTATGGAACCCATGAGCAATTATTGCACGGGCATAAATGAAATGATGCTCCAAAGCAACGAGGAGAAAATCAGAGTGTTCCCTGCTGTGCCTGCTGCATGGGATTCTATTCCTATGGCATTTATTTTGTTGGCAAGAGGGGCATTTCTCGTTTCTGCAAGTAGGAATAATTCGGCTGAGGTTACACAAGTAGGTGTGAAGAGTTTAAAAGGGAATCTTTGTCGATTACAGAATCCTTGGGGTGACAAGAAATGTGAAGTGTTGAGATGCAGAGATGGCAGGAAAGTTTCCGTAAAGACAGGAGGGGATGGTGTATTGGCTTTCTCTACCCAAACAGGTGAAGAGTATGTTGTTCGGCTCATTGGTACGGAAACTTTGGTTAAAGAAGTGTATTTTGGCAAGCCTAATATGAAGGTGAAACAATTGGGAAAAAGAAGATTGGGAAAGGTTAGTGGCTGGAATGATTTTCAATGTGGAGGTGAAAAATGAATCTTTACAGTGAAAGTGAAGGCTGAATATGATTATGCACAGAAAAATAAAGCTAATTATTTGTTGAATATTGCTCTTCGCGGAGATGGGTCTATTCATCCTGCTGACCAATCCACTTTGCAAGGTTTTGCTGATCTAAAAGATTGATAGTATACGTGACTGGTTTTGAACAGATAGATTCTTCTTTCTTCCTTTCATCTACTTTTGAAAACGCCCTGCTGACAGGCGTTCCGGTAGTGACAGGACTTCCCGTCATCCCCTTTCAGTTTCCTCCACTCTGTATCTTCACTCCTTCCTGTGAAGGGAGGAGAATCTACAGATGAAACGGGAATGAGGGGAGATCTTACAGTTTTTAACCAATTGATAACTAGTGTGTTTTAAATGAAATGACAGAATGAGAGGAGAAAAGTGAACACCTGCATAGTGAGAGGATAGTGTAATGAACCGACTTGGCTGGTTTGCCGGACATGATAGGCTTGTCCGTCGGACCAGCTAAGCTGGTTCATGAAACATGCCGGCCTTTTCATCAAGACATGCTGACCTTTTAAGTAAAGGTGCTGGCATTTACCAAAAACATAAGGACATTTTAAAAAAACGACCGGTTCTTTTGAAGTAAACGACCAAAGCAACACATCCGGTAACATTAGTAACATGTGACCTGTCACGTTACTGACGTATGAGTCTACACGTATGTATGTGTCGGGCTGTACATACGGTAGCGTATGCCTATATATACGTATGTACTGTGTATCAAGTTCTACCGCAACTTGTACTAAGATGCACTATATCCTGTACCAAGATTCGCCATAACTTGTGCCAAGTTCCGCTACCTTTGCTGAAAATGGTAAAGGCAACTTGCAGGATAACAAGAATAGTTTTTCAGGAGAAATCCCGGCAAAAAAGTGGAATCAGTCCTTTCGACAGCTTCAGCCAGAAAAGCAGAGGAGAATTCTGCTCACTTGAAAGACGTGCAGAAGAAGGCTAAGCCGCATTCCTTGATGCAGGAAGTGACCACCTTTCTCACCTCCCACTACCACTTCTGTTTCAATGTACTGACCGAGGTAACCGAAGTGGCATGTCTGGAAAACGATGTGCCCGACCCCCATCTGCACTATGCTAAAGTTCTACAAACACGTACCCGAAGAGGAGTATTCCGCCTCTGCTTCCGCTTCGCTATGGTAGAGGATGATCTGCAGAAGGTACTGACCTTTTCCGTCACCCAGTTGTTCGGGCGTATGAAATCCATTCATCCTTCGGTCATAAGGAGCATGACCGCTTACAGTCTGAGCCGCATTCTGCCTCTGTTGGGCGGGTGCATACTGTCAAAGGGAATGTATATAGGGTAGTGGAATGCTAGATACCCTTAATTACCACATGGGATAGGAGAATTAGAAGTCCTTTCTTGAAAGTTCGTGAAAAAGCGAACTTTATTCGTTAAATTATGCGGAAAGTTCACAATAAAGAGATTCCTTGATTTAGGAATATCCCCCGCACAATTGCCATTAAATAAAAGACTTTTTGTTTTGCTGTTATTGAAAGCAAAGTGGATATGGACTATAATCTCTATTCTGTTTCCGGTCTGAAAGCAACGTGCGCAAGGTGAGGGATAAGGCATGAGGTTATGCTGTCATCGGTGTGTATAAATCGGATGAATGGAGATAAAAAGCAAGACTTATTCTAAAAATAAATCAATATGAAAAAACTGTTATTATTATTTTTATTCTTGTGCTCGTTGGAAGTAGCACAGGCACAACCGGGTATCTCAACTGCAATACCTTCTGAAAAACCTTCAAAATACCAGAAAGATCAGATCAAGCGCAAGTATGGTATGTTCATTCATTTTGGTATCAATACATTCCATGATGTGGAATGGTCAGACGGATCTTTTCCGGTGGAAACTTATGCCCCTGCGGAGATTGACGCCTGTCAATGGGTGAAGACAGCGAAAGATGCCGGTATGAAGTATATCATCTTGGTGGCAAAACATCATGAGGGCTTTTGTCTTTGGGACAGTAAATATACTGATTATGACGTGGCAAGTTCGGGAAATAAAACGAATGTGATTGAAGCCGTAGCTAGGGAATGTAAGAGACAAGGCATGAAGCTGGGACTGTATTACTCGTTGTGGGACAGGAAAGTCAATGCGGATGTTGACAATGTGGAGTCGGACAGGAAGTACAATACATACATGTTGAAGCAATTGGACGAACTGATGGACATCACGGAAAAATATACTAAAATAGTGGAGTTCTGGTTTGATGGAAGTTGGGTGAAACCCGGTTATCGCTGGCCGGTAGAAGGCATATACAGAACCATCAAAAGCCGTGAGCCGCAATGCCAGATCGGAATTAACTGGACGATAGGCGAGGATGCGGATCCCCATAATCCGAATGCGCCGGAGAAATCATATAAAATTATTCCGGAGGAACGGAAGGAAGGGGATCCTATCCGTTATTTTCCCAGTGACTTCCGCTTGGGCGATCCGCTTCTGCCCGCAAGTCTGATAAGAGAGTTTGACTTCAAGAAAAACCGGATGGAGCTGGTGGCCCTGCACGCTACAGGTTTCGGAAGGCCCAGCCAGGCGGCATGGACGGAAATCTTTGCGGATGGCCAGCCTCTGCGAATAGCCCGTTGGCCGAATGACTCTACGGTTATGATTGGAAAAATACAGGAATCGGGGATGGCTAAGGAAGGGAAAGAGGCTCCTTTCCCTGTATTCGGATATCAGGAAGAGCGCCCTTCGAGTTGGAAATCGGTAGAGAATATGTGGATAAGCGGATACTTTGCGCACGGTTATGCCGATGACATGATTTGTGTGGAAAGCATCGACACGATACATAAAATGATTCATACAGGGCAGCATACGGTATATGGATTTATGACAGGTGCGCCTTGGCGTCAATGGTTTGCCTTGAACCTGCTGGAGGAACTGGATGTGCCGGGCGAATACGTGATTGATGCCGGGAGAGGGAAGATGTATGTATATCCGCTTGCCGGAAAGATGGAAAATTGGAGTGTTTCTTTATTGGAAGGGCCCTTGCTGGCTATAGAGCATTGCAAAGATGTGAAGGTACAAGGCATCACTTTCGAGTATGGCAGGCATATCGGTGTCTATATGGAGAATACCCATCGTGCTTTAATTAAGAATTGCATTATACGCAATATGGGCGGAGTGGGCGTATCCATCGGAAAGGGAACGTTGAAGGCTGGTAACCAAAGAGGGCACGAGTCGGGAGGCAACCTAGCTTCGCGTGTCGTGGGTGATTTGATGGGAACGGTTTATCAGAACATCCTGTTCAACCGCGAAGGAGGAACGGAAAACGGAGTCGTGGATTGTCATATTTATAATGTAGGTGCCGGAGGTATCAGTCTGGGAGGAGGAGACAGAGCCTCATTGACCCCTGCCGGAAACTATGTGGAGAATTGCCGGATACATGATTATAACCGGATTGAGAAATCCTATCGTCCCGGAATATGGATGGATGGTGTGGGTAACCGCATCTCTAAATGTGACATCTATGATGCGCCCAGCATGGCTATCCTGTTTCATGGAAATAACCATGTGATAGAACTGTGTGACATAACGAATGTGTGTTCTGAAGTCGATGATCAGGGAGCTGTTTATTATGGTCGTGATCCTTCGGAGCAGGGAAATGTTATCCGTTATTGTTATTTTCATGAATTGAGTCCGCGCCATCGTGTAACGGCTACTTATCATGATGACGGAGCTTGCGGAGCGGAAGTTTATGGTAATATTTATCACAAAGCAGGGTCTTTGCCGGTACTAATCGGTGGGGGACATAATAATCATTACCGGCATAATATATTTATAGATTCTCCTGTTGCCATTCATATAGATGCGCGTATGCAGGGCTGGGGCAAATTCATGATAGAGAAAGGTGCGATAATTGATCAGCGTTTGCAAACAGTCAATTATAAAAATCCTCCTTACAGTACGGCCTATCCTTTGCTCGCTGCATATTGGGACAATGACACTTCTTATCCAAAAGGCAATGTGATAGAAGAAAACTTGTTTTATAAGATAGGAAATGTGGTGCACGGACAGAGCGAATGGCTGGAATTGTATAACAATTGGGCTACCGGTTCGGATCCAGGGTTTGTGGATGCTGCTGATCCGTTGAAGGGATTTAAGGATGATGCGCTCATTTATCAACGGATCAATGGATTCCCCCGGCTTCCATTTGAGAAAATCGGATGCGATTTATCCAAATGAAAGAGTGTGATGATAAACTTTCAAACCTTATAAAAAAATATCTTATTTCTTTAGGAACATTCCTTTCCCGATTGCCATATAAATAGAGAGTACCTTTGTTTGGCGACAAAGGATCAACTTATTTTTAAACTTTAAGTCATTACCATTAAATGGAACATCAAAACAAATTGATTTATGGCGGACTATTGGCGATATCCGCTCTGACCGGCTGTACGGAGCCGGTAACAGAAAAACCTTTGAATATTGTCTATATTATGACGGACGATCATACAGCTCAAATGATGAGTTGCTATGACAAACGTTATATGGATACACCCAATTTGGATCGGATAGCCAATGAGGGGGTACGTTTTACAAACAGTTTTGTCGCAAACTCTCTGAGTGGCCCTAGTCGTGCTTGTATGCTTACGGGCAAACATAGTTGTGAGAATAAATTTTATGATAACTCTACCTGCGTATTTGATTCATCGCAGCAAACTTTTCCGAAACTATTGCAGAAAGCGGGTTATCAGACTGCATTAATTGGGAAATGGCATTTGGAAAGTTTGCCGACAGGCTTTACTTATTGGGAGATAGTTCCCGGACAAGGTGATTATTATAATCCGGATTTCATCACACAAACCAATGATACCATTCAGAGACATGGGTACATCACTAATCTGATTACCGATGATGCCATAGACTGGATGGAAAATAAGCGCGATAAAGAAAAACCTTTCTGTCTGCTTATTCATCATAAGGCTATTCATCGTAATTGGATGGCGGATACCTGTAATCTGGCCTTATACGAAGATAAAGAATTTGCTTTACCCGATAATTTCTTTGACGATTATGAGGGTCGTTCCGCAGCTGCGGCTCAGGAGATGAGTATTGTGAAAGATATGGATATGATATATGATCTGAAGATGCTCCGCCCTGACAAGGAATCCCGTTTGAAATCATTGTATGAAAGCTTTATCGGACGTATGGACGAAAGACAGCGTGCCGCGTGGGATGCATTCTACGGTCCTGTGATCGATGATTTTTATCAGAAGAATCCGCAAGGAAAGGATTTGGCTAATTGGAAATTCCAACGTTATATGCGCGACTATATGAAAACAGTCAAATCACTGGATGATAATGTAGGACGTGTGCTCAATTATCTGGAAGAAAACGGGTTGCTGGATAATACATTAGTCGTCTATACATCAGACCAAGGATTTTATATGGGAGAGCACGGATGGTTTGACAAGCGTTTCATGTATGAGGAATCCATGCGTACTCCGTTGATAATGCGTTTGCCGAAAGGATTTGACAGGAAAGGTGATATAACTGAAATGGTACAGAATATAGACTATGCACCTACTTTCCTGGAACTGGCAGGTGTAAAAGTACCCGAAGATATTCAAGGCGAGTCTTTGTTACCTTTATTGAAAGGAAAGAAGCCTGCGGGCTGGCGTAAATCATTATATTATCATTTTTATGAATATCCTGCCGAACACATGGTGAAACGTCACTATGGAGTACGTACAGACCGTTATAAATTGATTCACTTCTACAATGACATTGATGCATGGGAACTTTATGACTTGGAAAAAGACCCTGCCGAGATGCACAATGTAATCAATGATCCTGCTTATAGTGAAGTATTGGCTGATATGCAGGCGGAGTTGAAGAAATTGCAAATCCAATATAACGATACAGACTTTGTAAAATAAAGACAATGAATAAGACATTCTTATTAAGTGTCATACTGGGAGTTTTATGCTTTCCGGTAAAGGCACAGACCTTGCCTGTACCTACACCGGTACAATTGCAATGGCAGCAGATGGAAACAACGGCATTTGTTCATTTTAGCGTGAATACTTATACGGATATGGAGTGGGGATATGGCAACGAGTCCCCTGCCATCTTTAATCCGACTAAGTTAGACTGTCGTCAATGGATACGGACTTGTAAAGAAGCGGGACTGAAAGGAGTGATCCTTACTGCCAAGCATCATGACGGGTTTTGTTTGTGGCCGTCGGCTTATACGGAATACAGTGTGAAGAATTCTCCATGGAAGAACGGAAAAGGCGATTTGGTACGCGAATTTGTGGATGCTTGCCATGAGTATGGGATGAAAGTGGGATTGTACCTTTCTCCTTGGGATTGTAACCATCCTGATTATGGAAAACCGGAATACATCACTTACTTCCGCAATCAGTTGCGCGAATTGCTGACTAATTATGGGGAATTGTATGAGTTTTGGTTTGACGGCGCCAACGGGGGACGTGGTTATTATAGTACGGATTCCTTACATACCCGAAAGATTACCGCAGATTACTATCCATGGGAATCTTTGACAGAAATGGTATATGAATTGCAACCCAACTGTGTGGTGCATGGTGGAAGTGCACAGAACATCCGCTGGGTAGGCAACGAGGAAGGGTACGCTTTGGAAGAGCATTGGAGTACAGTGAGAAAGCCGGAACTCTATGATAAGGGGATACCAAATGGTAAACAGTGGATGCGCGGACATGCGGATGGTACGTTATGGATTCCTTCAGAAACTGATGTATCCATCCGTCCCGGTTGGTATTATCATGCTTCGGAAGACCATAAACTGAAATCATTGTCCCAATTGACTGACATTTATTATGAGAGTGTGGGACGTAACAGTTTGTTATTGCTTAATCTGACCCCCAATCAAGAAGGATTGATTCTTGAGCAGGATTCCTTGCGTTTGGTAGAATGGTATCGGCGATATACCTCTGAACTAAAGAAGAATCTCGTTAATCAGAAAATGAAAGTAACGGGCAAGAACCGTAAGAAGTTGAAATATACTTTGGATGGCAACCGAGGTACATATTGGGAAGCTGATACAAAAACGCCTGTACTGGAAGTGGATTTTGGAAAAGAATTAACTTTCAACCGTTTGTTATTGCAAGAGTTTATTGAGAAAGGGCAAAGAGTAAAGCAGTTTGTTGTAGAATATTTTGATAATGGGAATTGGCAGAAATTGGATGAACAGACTACTATCGGTTATAAACGGATTCTGCGTTTTCCCGAAGTCACTGCTTCACGTCTGCGAATACGGATAACAGATGCATGGGAGGCACCTTGTCTGGCAGAAATACAGGTCTTTAAAGCGGAAACTCCGCTGGATGCTCCTGTGATTACCAGAAATAAGAATGGAGAGGTGAAGTTGGTATGCAGCAATAAGGATGCTTCTATCTATTATACTACAGATGGTAAAGAGCCACAACCTGGTGTAAGCCCTCGTTACCAGTCGCCTGTTCCGGCAGACGGTGATCGGATTATTAAAGCGATAGCAGTGGACGGAAAGAAAAAGTCAACAACTGCTACGCGTACTTTTACCGGCAGTAAGGCTCATTGGAGCACCTTGCCTGATAAAGCCGGTACGCTTGTTTTTGATGAAAACCAGCATACAACTTGGGTTGGAAAAGATGTGCTTGAGGTTGACTTGCAATCAGCAAAGGAAATGACCGGTATAAGCTATCTGCCTGATCAGGCACGATGGGCTAATGGAATTGTTGTAAAATATATGATTGAGATCTCTTTGGATGGAATCCGATGGGAAGAGGCAGCCCGTGGAGAGTTTGCCAATATTCAGAACAATCCTGTAGAACAGCAGGTAATTTTCTGGCAGACGCATAAAGGACGCTACATCCGTTTCCATGCCTTGTCAACAGTGGATGGTCAAAAGAGCATGGGGGTAGCGGAATTAGACATTTTATTTTCTAAAAACTGATAAGTAATGAAAAAGTATAACTATGTAGGATGGTGTATGGCCGGTAGCCTTGGTTTGTCCGCTATGTCCGGACAGGCTGCACAACCGGAAAAAAAGCAACCGCATATCATCTTGATAATGACTGACCAACAACGTTGGGATGCATTGGGATGTGCGGGAAATGAAGCTGTGATTTCTCCAAATGTGGATCGCTTGGCAGCCGATGGGCATTTGTTTTGTAATGCCTATACGGCTGCTCCAAGCAGTACTCCGGCACGTGCGGGTATGCTGACGGGTATGTCTCCCTGGCATCATGGCTTGTTAGGATATGGACAGGTGGCAGAGCATTATCCATATGAAATGCCGCAGATGTTGAAAGACTTGGGCTATCACACATTGGGAATAGGAAAGATGCATTGGCATCCGCAGAATGTGTTGCATGGATTCGAAGTGACTATTCTGGATGAAAGCGGACGTGTGGAGTCTCCTTATTTTATGAGTGATTATCGTAAATGGTTCAATACGCAGGCTTTCGGCCTGAATCCCGACAGTACAGGGGTGGAGTGGAATGCCCACGGAGCGAAAGCGTATGCTTTGCCCGAGCGCTTGCATCCTACCGTATGGACAGGAGACAGGGCGATGGAGGCGATAAAAGGTTATTCTTCTGAACGGCCTTTGTTTTTGAAAGTGTCTTTTGCCCGTCCGCATAGTCCGTATGATCCTCCCCGGCGAATAGTGGATAAGTATGAGGGCAGAAAAATACCCGCTCCCGTTGTAGGTGACTGGTGTAAAGATCTGGCAATAGATACTCATCCCGAAAAAAATCCTGAAGCGGCTGTAGGAAACTATGGAGTGGAATATGCCCGGAATTCCCGTAAGTATTATTACGCTTCGGTTACTTTTATTGATGAGCAGGTAGGGCGCATTGTGGATGAACTGAAAAAGAAAGGAATGTATGACAATGCGCTGATATGCTTTGTTGCCGATCATGGCGATATGTTGGGAGATCATCATTTGTGGCGTAAAACGTATGCTTATGAAGGTTCGGCAGCTATTCCTTTTATTATAAAGTTACCCGAAAACATGAAAAGTAGCCTGAAACCCGGTGAAAAAATAGAGGCTCCGGTGGAGTTACGCGACTTGCTTCCTACTTTTCTGGCATTGAACGGCTGCCGGATTCCGGAAGAAATAGACGGTCTGTCTTTACTTCCTTTATTGGAAAAAGGGAAAGCTCCCTGGCGTGAATATATTGATATAGAACATTCCACCGCTTATTGGGCGGATAATTATTGGTGTGCTTTGACGGATGGGAAAATAAAGTATATCTGGTTTTTCCGTACAGGTGAGGAACAATTGTTCGATTTGTCAAAAGACCCATACGAATTGCATGATTTGTCAAAAGCCAAGGCTTCCGGAAAGACATTGGAAAAGATGCGGAAAGCGATGGCCGGACATTTGCAGGAAAGAGGGGAAGAGTGGGTGAAAGACGGCAAGTTGGTCATCCGCAATAAAAATCTTTTATATAGTCCGAATTATCCAACAAATAAAAAATAAACCATGAAGAAATTAATTCTAACCTTTTCATTTTTAGTGTTGTTATTCGGCACTTTGCAGGCATCGGTTTCCATTATCCCGATGCCGCAAAAGTGCATCGAAAAAAGAGGCAATTTTACGGTAAATGACAAAACTGTAATTACGTTGTCAGTAGATAACGAGGAGATGCGCAATGCCGTATCTTTCTGGAATGATTTGTTTGATACGGCTGCCGGGTTCTCATTGGAGGTCTCTTCCACTCCCCGTTCTTCCAATGTGATTCGTTGCCGGCTTAACACAGCTCTTCCCAATGAGGAATCATACAAGCTGACAGTCTCTTCATCTTCTATCCATATAGATGCCAAAACCCCTAAAGGCATTTTCTATGCTTTTCAAACTTTGCGCCAATTATTACCTTCTGCCATTGAAAGTGACAAGCAGGTGGCGGAAAAAATAAAATGGAACATCCCTTGTGTGGTGATAGAAGATTCGCCTGCATTCTCTTATCGCGGAGTGATGCTTGATGTTTCCCGCCACTTCATTCCTAAGGAAGATGTAAAGCGTCACATCGACTTGCTTGCTTTTCATAAATTGAACATCCTTCATTGGCATCTGACTGATGACCAGGGATGGCGTATCGAAATCAAGAAATATCCCAAACTGACTACCGTCGGAGGTTACCGTAAGAAAACGATTGTGGGATATATGTGGGACAATCCTACTGAATGGAATACCAAACGCTATGGTGGATTTTATACACAGGAAGATATCAAAGAAGTGGTGGCGTATGCCAAGAAGCGTTTTGTGGAAATTATTCCTGAGATAGAAATGCCGGGACATAGCGTGGCGGCACTGACTGCTTATCCTGAATATTCCTGTACCGGAGGACCTTTTGAGGTGGAAGGCCGTTGGGGTGTTTTCAATGACATTTATTGTACTAAGGAATCTACTTTTACCTTTATGCAGGATATTCTGGATGAGGTGGTGGAACTTTTCCCCTCCAGCTATATCCATTTAGGTGGGGATGAGGCCCCTCGTATCCGTTGGAAAAATTGTGTACACTGTCAGGAACGGATGAAGCAGGAACATTTGACAAAAGAGGCTGAATTACAGACTTATTTCATCAATCGAATTGAGAACTATCTGAATACCAAAGGAAAGAAAATTATCGGTTGGGATGAAATCTTGGAAGGAGGTATTCTGCAACGTGCTACCGTGATGTCATGGCGGGGAGAGAAAGGGGGAATTCATGCCGCGAAAGCCGGATATGATGTCATTATGTCTCCTAATATTTATATGTATTTCAATTGTCTTCAGTCTAAAGTCAATGAAAAGAAAATTGGAAATCCCAATCGGGTGATTACTTTGGAAAAAGTTTATAATTATCATCCGGTTCCCGAAGTCCTGAGTGCGGATGAGGCCAAACATATTAAAGGAGTACAGGCCAATTTGTGGACGGAGTATATGTCTGCGCTCGATGAGATGGAGTATATGCTTTATCCGCGTGTGGCAGCTTTGTCCGAGGTGGCGTGGAGCAAAAAGGAAAATAAGGATTATGGAAGATTCTGTACCCGTTTGGAGAGCATCCGACGGCATTATGATGTGTTAGGAGTAAATTATTGTAAGAAAATCAGTAATGAATGATCTGTTTGTGATGAATATGAAAAGAAAAATACTATTTGTTTGTCTCTCCTTCCTTGCTTTGTTGCAAGGGTGGGCGCAACATACCTGGCAGGCCGGTCCGGTCAATTTAGAACTTATTCAACGGGGCAATTCGAAGTTCCCTTCCGGTTTCTCCGCTTTCTCATTGAAAAATCGTTTTATTTGGTGTGGTTCGGCTATTCAGACAGAGGAAGATGGAAAGTATTATTTATTTTATTCCGCTATGAAATCAGGACCGAAGTACCCTAGATTTATAGATGCTTGGTTGCTAGGTTCGATGATTGGAGTAGCTGTATCAGACTCTCCTTATGGGGGATATAAGGATATAGGTATTGTCTATAACAAAGATGGATATCGTCCGGACAGCTGTTCATGGGATGCACAATCGGTTCACAATCCGCATATCAAAAGATATAACGGAAAATACTATTTGTATTATTGTGCTACGGTGGATCCGGGTGGAAATGCTCATGTAAAGGGAAAACTAAGCAGAAGAGACAGACTCCAGCAAAATCAAAAGTTGGGAGTATTGTGCTTTAATTCCATAAAAGAATTACTGGAAGGTAAATTTTCATGTAATGAGCAACCTTTACTTGCTCCACGTACACGGGTGAAGCCTGATAATGTACTGGAACCCTCACCTGAAGGAACCGTAACCAAGCCTGATAATCTCATTTTAGTCAATCCGGCAGTGGTATATCATCCTTTGAAAAAGAAATATTATCTTTACTTTAAAGGGAATGTCTATGATCCTACTTGGCGTGGTGTGCATGGAGTGGCCATAGCCGATGCCCCCGAAGGCCCTTTTATTGTGCAGGATGACTATGTATTTGAGTTTGAAACAGGGGATAACCAGAAATTGAATGCGGAAGACCCGTTTGTATGGTATCACCGGAAAGACAATTGTTTCTATGCTGTTTTTAAAGATTTCACGGGAGGATTTACAAAAGGTAAGCCGGGATTGGCCATCATGTATGCTGAAGATGGTATACATTGGAAACTTCCTGAACATTCTTTGTTTATGAATAAAGAAATAATTCTAAAGAATGGAGAGCGGCTAGAGGTAGATCGGTTGGAACGTCCTCAGCTGTTATTGGATGAAAATGATGAACCGATTGTGCTTTATTCAGCTTGTTCCATTACTCCATTGAATATGAAACAGGATGGGAGCTCGTTCAATATCCAGATTCCAATTCTTCGAAATAAGTAAGAAGGATATGGTATAAAAGCAGTCCGGCATATGGATGAATATCTGTGCCGGACTGCTTTTTTATATTGTAACGGAAGAAATGGAACTTTTGATAAACCTTTCGGACACACGCTTGTTTATGATAAGTTCATGTTTTTGACATGAGTAACATAAATCTATTGCAAAGACTAATGAAAGAAAATAGACCTCCTTTTTTGCCATTTTCGCAATCTTGCTTTAACTATTTTAAAGTAAGGGGCTTTATTGGATTTTCGGAACTGTGTATCAGAACATTTCATCCTGATTCACAAAGATATATATGTCCCTATTTGTCCGATGCGCATATTTTGGAGTTCCGGCTTCCGGCGGCGACTATAGAGTGTGTTATCAATAAACAAGGTATATGCATTGAGGCTATCATGTTTACCGATTAGTAAGTGGTTTTGGTTTAATCTTCCTTTTTCATTTCTTAATAATTAAGCGGCACTGACATACAAGCGGACACTAAAGATAAAATTAATCGGAGGTTATAACTAAAAGTTATTTTAAAAAGCGGAGAGAAGATTTTGTTAAATAAAATGATTCAGATATTTGTATATATCTTTACATTTCATTTCAATTTGAGTGCCATCACTTCTAATGATGACACCAACAGCATTAAGAGGAACTTTTATCTTAATGCTTAATTCACAAAAAAATAACTCATAATATATATAAATTTATATTATCGCTTCATTGCGATAATTTCTTTAATGGTCAATAAATAATATGAACAACATCATCTATCTCTCCGCTTTAATTGATAAAATTAGGTATAATATCAATTAGGTGTGATTTTTATTTATAATTATTTGCATAATTCTATTTATTTTTCTATATTGCGGTATGATATAAAAATGCTGCATTATGGCAACAATAAACAGCTTTTTGGAGTTTATGCAGGTTTTTCCAAATGAAGACTCTTGCATACAATATCTTGAGAAGAAGAGATGGAAAGACAGAATCATATCCCCTTTCGACTCTACTTCTACGGTTTATAAATGTAAAGGCCATAAATATCGCTGTAAAAACACAGGGAAGTATTTTACTGTAAAAACCAACACTATCTTTGCCAAATCAAAAATTCCTTTGATTAAGTGGCTGTATCTTATTTTCATCTATACTAAACATAAAAGAAGCCTTTCCTCTCATCAAGCTGCTAGAGATTTAGGTGTGACACAGAAAACGGCATGGTACATGATGAATAAGCTAAGGGAATTGACCAAAAGACAAAACGAATCTTCCCCAGAAGATTTTGCAGCAGTAATATGGGGATGCGAAATAGATGAATCTTATATTGGTGGAAAGAACAAAAACAGACATAAGAATAAGAAAGTAGAAAAATGTCAAGGAAGGAGCTATAAAGATAAGGTTCCAGTATTTGGTATTCTTCAAAGAAACGGCAAATTAATAGCTAAGGTAGTAGAAAGGACAGATATGGAACATCTTCTTCCGATTATTAAGAAATACATAAAGAAAGGGAGTGTTATATATACTGACGGATTAGAATACTCAGGGATAACAGATGATTACATAATACGTTCAGTCAACCATTCCGCAAGACTATATGGATATTTTGAATTTGATGAAACGGATGCCATGATAATGGTATGCAATAATGGTATTGAAAATGCTTGGTCCCACTTGAAGAGAACAATTTTCGGAACATACTATCATGTAAGCAGAAAATATATGCAGAAGTATGTCGATGAATATGTTTTTCGATTTAATACTAGAAAACTTAGCGATTCTGATAGATTTCATTTATATTTGCAATATATATATGCTGCATAGGAGAATATGGATAATAAAGAGGAAAAACCAAAAACAGAAAAGAAAGGTAAATATGTTGTGAAAGATGGAGAAGGAAACATAATTTCACAAAATATGCCTAAGGAATTTGAGGATATGATTGATCTTATTTTTCAAGAAGCAAAGGAAAAGAGCAAAAAAGCAAGAAAAAATGGTCTATAACATTGCATATAACAAATGATATTAAGAGATGTCGCAACATCTCTTTTTTTCTACTATCCCATCTAAATAGTTAACATTATGTAAAAATAACTTCGATTTAATTCGCTTCTTTAAATAATATATATTTTTGTAATCAAATTATATAAATATATTATTTATGAAGAAAATTACATTATTGGTTATTATGATTGTTACTGCATTTACACTAAATGCGCAATCATTAGTAAAATATCACGGTGAAGTTAATGCTGGGTATTCTGTTGGTATAGGTACATTTGCTACTAATCGCGTAAATATACACACGATACAAGGTGTTGACATTAGTAAATATTTCTCTACAGGTGTAGGAGTAGGATTGGATTATTATCACGAACTTTACGAGAAGGGTAAAGGTGAACTTGTATTGTCTCTGTTTTTGAATATGAAGGGATATTTACCAGCTACTGAAACGGTCAGCCCTTTCTTTTCTTTAGATTTAGGTGTTGGGATAGGATTAACAAAAGGAGTAGATGGAATGGCTGGGTTTATCTGTACGCCTTCCGTTGGAGTTAAATTAAGCCATTGTACACTACAAGTAGGTTATAATATGCAACGAAATTCAGAATATGGATTTGGATATACAATGGGAAGTATTCAAATGAAATTAGGTTACATATTTTAAAATAAGGAACAATGAAGAAAACATTATTTTTACTGATCACTATCTTAATGATATCATTTATTGGATGTTCCGATGATGATGATAGTGAATACAAAGATGCTATTATTGGCACATGGGAACTGACCCAAATAGAATTTGGCGGAGGATGGACATCTATACCAAGACGGACTTATGCTACATTTAATTCTGATGGCACTTATAATGGAAGAGGGTATTTCGGAAACGGATCTGGTACTTACAAAATTTCTGGGAATACTATCATTTGCTATATTGAAGGTGAAGAGTATGTACGGTATGATATTATCGAACTTAATTCAAATTCATGTACACTAAATATGAAAATTGGCAGTGAAGAATTTAAGATTAAATGTATAAAGCATTAATGAAATATACTCGGTTCTCTAAAGTTATGAGAACCGAGTATTTACAATTTATAACTAAATATTTAATGTAGTATGGCATTTTATTTTTATCTTAGCACCAAAATAATTATGGTATTTATAACCAAAAGTTATCAAGATTTATTTGGTGTAAGATCGTATATTAATGCCAATTAAGCCAAAGTTTGAATGAAGAAAGTTTTTCTTCACTGATGGTGATTTGGACTTTGTAAGGAGGAAGGACACTGATTACTATCTTGCCATTAAAATAAGGTTCGGCACGGTCTATGGAAGCAATGCTGATAATAATCTAACGGTTGGCGCGAAAGAACTGTTCGGAGGCTAACTGCTCCATTTGTTTATTCAGAGACAGGTTGATTATGTGTTCTTGTCCTTTTTGGGTGACGGCAAAGGTTATTTTGTTTTCAGAATAGAAATAGGCAATGTCCGTTACTTGAAGAGACCAGAAAAGGCCGGCTCCATAAAAAATCATCTTCTATAATGATTGCGTTTAGTTTATTCATATGCTAAAGGTACTTTTATGGTAAACAAATTGTTTGCTTTGGTGACTTATCATTGCTTTCGGCAGCACAGGAAGAAAGTAGTGCGGCAAGGCTTAATAATGGCATGGAATGTACGTTAATCTTCATGTTTTGTCTTTTAAGTTTGCGACAAAAGTAAAGATGGAAGGGAGAGCAGCTGGGAAAGAAAATGCTGAAGCCGGAAAAAGAAGATCGAAAAAAGGGAAAATGCATCCTGAATAATTTTATCAATGAAGTAAAAAAAGATTTATTCAGGCAACTTTTTATACAGAATAGCTGTTTTTATCAGTAAGATGATTAATTATAAACTCTAAAAAACAAAGCGTATGTATTTTATTTGGTACATTATTATCGGAATTATTGCTGGTTTTGTTGCCGGTAAGTTGATGAGGGGAGGGGGGTTCGGTCTCTTTATTAATTTATTGGTTGGTATTGTTGGCGGTGTTCTGGGCGGCTGGGTATTCAGTTTGTTTGGTATTGCAGCAACAGGTATTATGGGCAGTCTTGTAACCTCTATTGTGGGAGCTATATTTTTGTTGTGGATTGTTTCTTTGCTCAAGAGGTCTGATATTTCCTGAATTGGTAGTAAAAAGGAACCGTCCTGACGACACGCTTGTCGGGGACGGTTCCTAAACCAAACAAATCAAAAAATATAAGTATATTAACTAATTGCTTCCACCTCCTAAAGCGCGGTAAAGCATGATATGCAGTTTACAAGATTCCACATTCAGAGCGATACGTTCCAATTCACAATCCAGGAAACGTTCATCGGCCGACAGTACATCCAGATAGCCTGCGAATCCTACTTTAAACATTTCATTTGCATTATAAATAGATCGATGATGGATACGGCTTTCTTCTTCTTTCAACTCTTTGCGCTGGTGCATTTGGGATGATGCAGTAATGAGGTTTAATACTTCTTCATAGGCTTTTAATACCGTTTCGTGATATCCTAACAAAGCGATGCGTTGCTGGCTTTTCGCATCATTCCATAATGCACGTATAGTATTTTGTTTGAATATAGGTGCTGTGATACCTGCGCCGAGATTGTAAACCAGGGATGCAGGAGCTGTAAACCATTTATCCAGATCAAATGCGTTAAAACCTCCGTTTCCTCCAATCACGATGGATGGGAAGAAAGCTTTTCGCGCTGCAGATACGTCGGATTTACTAGCTAATAATTCCAGTTCGGCAGCCTTTATATCCGGGCGATATTGCAAAAGTTGTGACGGGATCCCTGCATCTGTGGGAAACTCATAACTACATGCTGTTTCAAATGACACTCGTTTCACCTTGAAAGGCAGTCGTCCTAATAAGGTGGCGATGGCACGTTCCTTTTCACTTATTTGCTGTTCGTTTGCAAGCAGCATTTCTTCCAATTTAAGGCGTCGTGACCGGAATTGGTCTACAGAAAGTCGGGTTACTTCACCTTCTTTCATCAGTTCATTGGTTAAATTATAAGCATCTCTGGCTGTTAGGATGGCTTCGCGTAGTACATACCGCTGTTTGTCCAGTCCTATTAATTCAAAATAGTGTGTACCTACTTCTGATATCAATAAAGTACGTGCCAGACGCATAGCTTCTACAGACTGCATCCAGCGGGATACGGCCGATCGTTTTTTATCGGTTAGCTTACCCCATATGTCAGCTTCCCATTGAAAATTAAGTCCTAGATTGAAATTCCGATAGGGATCTGGAATATGTTTGTCTTTTTCTAAATCGGGAGTGTTGGTGGTGCTGTTACCAACTCCGTCCATAGTGTACTCGCCAAAACGTTGTACTCCACCATCAATGCCTAATGAAAGATCGGGCAGCAGCGCTCCTTTTCCTACTCGAACTTGTGAACGGGCAACGGATATCCGTTCTATAGTTTGAAGGAATGTGTGATTATTATTTAACGCTTCGGCTATATAACTTTGCAATAACGTATCTGGAAAAAATGTTTTCCATGACAAGGAAGAGATAGTGGTGCTGTCCGTTTCCCTATCCATATAGAACTCGGGTAACTCTATCTTTTCTGTCGGAGTAAGGGAAGGGGCTTTGCAACTTACCATAATCAGACAGAAAGCCCCCATTATTAAACCTGTTTTGTTTATATTGTTATTTTTCATCTTCTTCATCATAGCTGACTTTATTACGGTTAAGATGTGCAGACCAACTCTCGAAAATAAGGTAAAGTCCAGGTACAAGGAAGATTCCTACAAATGTACCGATAAACATACCTCCGGCGGCGGCTGTTCCGATGGAACGGTTGCCCAAAGCACCGGCTCCGCTTGCCATTACCAACGGAATGAGTCCGCATATAAATGCAAAGGAGGTCATCAGGATGGGACGCAGACGGCTTACGGAACCTCTAACGGCAGCATCAAAAATGCTCATTCCCTGCTTGCGGTACTGATTGGCCATTTCCACAATAAGAATGGCATTTTTACCTAGCAGACCAATCAGCATCACTAAAGCTACTTGGGCATAAATATTATTCTCCAAGCCTGCCAGTTGCAGGAAAAAATAAGAACCGAAGATACCTGCCGGCAATGAAAGTATGACGGGGAAAGGCAGTAATAAACTCTCGTATTGTGCTGCCAGCAACAAATAAACAAATAGCAGGCAGATACCGAAAATAAAAACAGTTTGTCCACCCGAGTCTTTTTCTTCACGAGTAACCCCTGACCATTCTATATCATAACCGCGAGGTAATGTTTCTTTGGCAATTTGTTCCACGGCTTCGATAACCTCTCCTGAACTGACTCCTTCGGCAGGTTCACCTGTAATCAGGGCCGAGGTAAACATATTGTAGCGTGTAATCTGGTTAGGACCGAATATACGGTCCATCGTCATAAAGTTAGAGTAGGGTACCATATTTCCGTCCTTGTTCTTGGCATAGAACTTATACAGATCTTCAGGATTCATACGATACTCTGGAGAAGCCTGTAACATCACCTTATACATTTGTCCGAAACGAATAAAGTTGGATGAGTAGAAACTGCCGATATAGGATTGGAGTGTTTCCATGGATTCATTTAAATTTACTCCTAATTTAGCTGCTTTAGCAATATCCACTTTCAGCAGATATTGTGGAAAATTAGGATTGAATCCTGAGGTTGCTCCCACAATGCGCGGATCTTCATTCAGCTTTTCTACTAATGTATTGGCAACATCGGCGAATTCTGCAAAGCTGCCTGCTGTTTTATCTTGTAAACGAAGTTCGAAGCCGCTGGCATTACCGAATCCCGGAACTGTAGGAGGCAGGAAGAACTGAATATCCGCATCTTTGATATGTGAGGTACGGTCTTTGTATATCTCTATAAGTTCGGCTGCTGTTTGATCGCGTTCACTCCACGGGGTGAGATTAATCATACCCATACCGAAATTGGCGCCTTCCGTTTCAGTCATCAAACTATAACCTGCTAATGTGGAGATGCTTTCAATTTCTTTGAAAGGAAGCAGTGCAGCTTGTACAGCGTTCAAGGCTTTTTCGCTACGTTCCAATGTTGCTCCCGGAGGCGCATCTACATTAACATAAATCATACCTTGGTCTTCATTGGGAATAAAGCCTGAAGGAAGTACTTGACTCATGCCGAAAGTGGCAAGGAAGAAAATAATCAGTGTGGCATAAGTGATTATTTTCCGGCTCAAATACTTGTGTAATCCGATATTGTATTTCTTTTCAAAGCGGTCGTACCGACGGTTGAAGAAAATAAAGAAACGACGTAGCCATCCTGCTTTTTTCTTCTTTTTTCCATCAGCGGGTTTCAGTAACAAAGCACATAGGGCAGGCGAGAGAGTCAATGCGTTTACTCCTGAGATAACAATGGCTACCGCCAGTGTCAATGAGAATTGCCGATAGAAAATACCTACTGTTCCCTGCATGAAGCCCACCGGAACAAAGACTGCCGACATGACTAGCGTGATGGCGATAATGGCTCCACCGATTTCATTAATAGCTGCTACAGATGCTTTATAAGGAGAGAGTTTCTCATGATGCATCTTTACATGGACAGCCTCCACGACGACTATTGCATTGTCTACTACAATACCTATTGCAAGCACAAGGGCGAATAAGGTCAACATATTTATGGAAAAGCCCAGCATCTCCATAAAGAAAAATGTACCGACCAATGAAACTGGTACGGCGATAGCAGGAATTAAGGTGGAACGGAAGTCTTGTAAAAATATATATACCACAATAAATACCAGTATGAATGCTTCGAGCAGTGTCTTCAGCACTGATTGTATGGAGGCGTCAAGAAAGCGTGATACGTCATAGGAGATATTGTAATCCATGCCAGGCGCAAAACTGCTTTCCTTGATTTCTGCCATTTTTGTTTTAATATTTTGGATGACTTCCCTTGCATTGGAACCGGGGCGTTGTTTGATCATAATAGATGCCGATGGTCTTCCGTCGGTCATAGAAGTCATGTTATAATCTTCAGAATCGAATTCGATAGTGGCAACGTCTTTCAGACGTAGCAGTGAACCATCGGGAAGAGCTTTCAATACGATCTCTCCATATTCTTCTGCTGTGCTGAACTTTCCGGTATATTGTAGTACATATTGCAGTTGTTGGGGTAATTTGTCTGAACTGATACCTGTCTTGCCGGGTGCTGCTTCTATATTTTGATTACGGATGGCTTCAGTTACATCTTGAGGTACCATGTTGTAGGCGGCCAGCCGGTTAGGATTCAACCATACACGCATGGCATAATCACGGCTACCCATGATTTCTACCAAGCCTACACCGTCAATACGTTTTAATTCGCGCAAAATATTGATATCGGCAAAGTTATAAACAAACTTTTCGGTATGTGCACTGTCCGTACTCATGATGTTCAAGTACATCAACATACTGTTTACTTCTTTTTCTGTAATAACTCCGGCACGGATTACCTCTTCAGGCAATTCGTCTAGCACGGTAGTCACACGGTTCTGTACATTTACGGCAGCTACGTCTGGATCGGTTCCCACTTTAAAATAGATAGTAGTGAGGGACATACCGTCGTTGGTACAAACAGTGGTCATGTAGGTCATGCCGGGTACTCCGTTGATGGCACGCTCTAACGGGGTGGCGACTGTTTTAGACATCACATCGGCACTAGCCCCAGTGTATCGGGCGGTTACCGTTACAGATGGGGGTACGATATCGGGAAATTGAGTGATGGGCAGTGTCAAGATAGACAGCACGCCCAAGCAGACGATAATGACGGAGATTACTCCTGAAAGTATCGGTCTTTTTATAAATAGCTTAAACATAAACTGTCCGTTTTATTTTACGATAGGTTGTTTTAATTCAACTTCTTTTCTGATTGCTTCCATATCAATGGTATCGGTCTTGATGGTAATGCCGTCTTTCATCATTTGCACTCCCTCGTATACGATGGCAGTATTAGGAGTGAAATCTTGTGTCACGTAGTAATTATTATAGCGTTCCAGCGGTTGAAAACTGCGTACTTTTACTACACTGGTACTATCAACGGTATACACATAGGTGAAATCTTGAATTTCGAATGTTGATTTCTGGGGAACTAGACAGATGTTGTCCATTTGAGTCATCATACGCACTTTTCCGGTCACTCCATGTTTCAGCAGTCCGTCCGGGTTCGGAAAACGAACACGGAAGGCGATGGAGCCGGTTCCTCGTTCAAAATCACCTTCTACTGTTTCCAACGTGCCTTTGTGGGAGTAGATGGAACCGTCTGGCAAAATCAGTTCCACATTATTTTCTTCGTGTTGTTTTTGTCCGCTAAGTTGTTGGCGCTTGTATTCCAGATACTCGCTTTCATTCACTTTATAGTAAGCAAAGATCTCGGAAATATCACTTACGGTAGTCAGTAAGCTTTGCGGATTTACCAGACTTCCCGTCTTATAGGGAATACGGTCTATGTAGCCGTCAAAAGGGGCAGTGATAGTGGTGTAAGAATAATCCATCTGTGAACGTTGCATTTGTGCTTTTGCCTGTTCCACTTTCATTTGGGCCACTTCTTTTTCTTTATTGGCTTGGTCGAGTCGGATTTTTGATAAGATTTGTTTGTCAACCAGCCGGCCTATTCTCTCGGCTTCATAATTTGCCATTTCATATTGTGCCTGTGCTTGTTTGTAATTGGCTTGCGCCTCTTTTACCGTTTCGCTATATTGGTCGGAACTAAGTTGGAATAGGGGCTGTCCTTTTTTGACTTTTTGTCCTTCGTCTACATATATTTTTTGAACAAAACCTTCCACTTTGGGCTTAATTTCTACAAACTGTATAGCTTGCACATCAGCTACATACGAGCGTGGAAACTCAATGGTTGTGGGGTGAAGAATGGTGATGGGAATGAATTCTTTGTGATGTTCCTGCTTGTTGTCCGATTGACCACAAGAGCATAGCAATCCTGTACATGTACACAGGACCGCAATTTTCTGAAAATTACTCTTCATGAAATTACGAATACAATTTAAAAAGATTAATAATTGAGTTTGAGTAAATAAAAGATTCGGCTTGCATTCAGATTTCTCAGAATACAAGACCAATATGTATGAAGATACTTTAATGTGACATATTAAATGCGGTATACACAAAAGATAATGTGATGATGTACCACTTTTCCCAGATTTTCACTAACAGGTGTATAACTCTGTACCGGAACTTGGGGAATAGCAAAAAGATTGATAATCATGTCAATAGTACAGGGTAAAAAACGACTGTTCGGTAGTTGTGCACGTCCCGACATGAAATAATAAGTCTCTTCTCCTCCGCTTTCTTCATTGTTGTCAGAAGGCAGGGTGGGCTGTTCCATCGTTTCTACCATAGCCAGATTGGCATCAATTAGTGGAGCGCATACATCAAATTGTACGAGTAATAACATAATTACACATACTATTCTTACCACATATTTCTTGATACCGTTGAACATGAAAAATATTTTGTTTATTAATTCGTTTGCAAATTTAATATAATTGAACACTGTTTTCAAACCAATCATCCAAAATTAGTGAGTTTTAATATATCCTTTCTCTTTTTTGGAACTACTATCCTTTATACTGACTGAAATCTGTTATTTTTGTACTCAGTATTTTAAATAATCAGATAATATTACTTATGTTACAACCCGAATTGAAATTTCGTCGAGATAAAATACGCTATTTGATGGCCCAACAAGGTATTGATGCAGCCCTGATAGCTTGTAATGTAAATTTGCTTTATACGTATGGTGAGATAGTGAACGGCTATCTTTTTTTACCGCTTCATTCACCGGCGCTTCTCTTTGTGAAACGTCCTAATAATATTGTGGGAGAATTTGTATTCCCTATCCGTAAACCCGAGCAGATGGTGGACTTGTTAAAAGAAAATGGTATACCTGTAGCTTCAAAGATAATGTTGGAAGGTGGGGAACTGCCTTATGCGGACTATATGCGTCTTGCATCTCTTTTTCCTGGATCGGAGGTAGTGGATGGAACTGCTATTATTCGTGAAGCGCGTAGCGTAAAGACTCCGTTGGAGATTGAACTTTTTCGTCGGTCGGCTGCTTTACATGCTCGGGCATATAGTAAGATTCCCGATGTATACCATCCGGGGATGACTGATCGTGAACTATCTGTTGAGGTGGAACGCCTGATGCGACTGGAAGGTTGTCTGGGAATATTCAGAGTATTTGGTCAGAGTATGGAGATATTTATGGGAAGTGTGTTGGCCGGAGATAATGCAGCTACTCCTTCGCCTTATGATTTTGCCTTAGGTGGTAAGGGATTGGACCCGTCTTTGCCCGGAGGAATGAATGGAACTTTGTTGAAAGAGGGGTATAGTGTAATGGTGGATATAGGGGGAAACTTTTACGGATATATGTGTGATATGAGTCGTGTGTTCTCCATTGGAAAATTAAATGATGAGGCTTATGCAGCTCATCAAGTTTGTCTTGAAGTACAGGATAAGGTTGCTTCTATGACAGCGCCTGGTGTGGTATGCGAGGATCTTTATAATGCGGCCATTGAGATCGTGACGAAAGCTGGATTTGCCGATCGTTTTATGGGGGTGTCCCAGCAGGCACGTTTTATAGGGCACGGCATCGGGTTGGAGATCAATGAGGCACCAGTGTTGGCTCCGCGTATTCGGAGGGAGTTGGAGGAAGGAATGGTGTTTGCCCTTGAACCTAAAATCGTATTGCCGGGAGTAGGACCGGTCGGCATTGAAAATTCTTGGGTAGTTACAGAAAACGGGGTCGGCAAACTGACCATTTGTAATGAGGAGATTATAGAGCTTTGATTCTTTGGATGCAAATATTGAACCGGAAGAAATTAAAAGAAGCGAAAAGCTTTATGGTTCTTGCCCTAGTGTCATTTTGGGCAAAGTGAAGAGCCTGAATATAAAAAGGATCCCGAAACTTTTAGTTTCGGGATCTTACATGGTTTGAAATACATTTCTTATTCCCACTCAATGGTAGCATTTGGTTTGGGCGACAGGTCATAGCATACGCGGTTCACATTCTTTACTTCTTTTAGAATACGGTCGGTAATTTTCATCAGAATGGACCAGTCTATCGGTTCGATAGTAGCTGTCATAGCATCTACGGTGTTGACAGCTCGGATAATAACAGGCCAGTCAAATGAACGGGCATTGTCACGCACGCCTACTGATTTGAAATCGGGTACTACGGTGAAATATTGCCATACTTTCTTGTCCAAGCCTGCCAGTTGGAATTCTTCACGCAAGATGGCGTCCGATTCGCGAACAGTTTCCAGGCGGTCACGAGTGATAGCCCCCAAACAGCGCACTCCCAAACCAGGACCGGGGAACGGCTGACGGTAGACCATATCGTATGGTAAACCAAGTTCCACTCCGCAGGCACGGACTTCGTCTTTGAACAACTGGCGTAAAGGTTCTACTAATTCAAACTGTAAATCCTCGGGTAAGCCACCTACATTGTGATGGGATTTTACCATTTTGGCTGTTTTAGTACCACTTTCTACGATATCAGGATAAATTGTACCTTGTCCCAAAAAGTCGATTCCATTTAGCTTACGGGCTTCTTCTTCGAACACACGAATAAATTCACCACCGATAATCTTGCGTTTCTGCTCCGGATCAGCTACATTTTCTAGTTTACTCAGGAATCGGTCTGTAGCATCCACGTAAATTAAATTAGCGTTCAACTGATTTTTAAAAACTTCAATCACTGCTTCCGATTCACCTTTGCGCATTAATCCATGGTTCACATGTACACATACCAAATTATTGCCGATGGCTTTTAGCAACAGGGCTGCTACTACAGAACTGTCCACACCTCCGGAAAGCGCCAATAAAACTTTCTTATCGCCTACTTGGCGGCGGATCAATTCAATTTGGTCATTGACAAAGTTTGTCATATTCCAGTTGGCCTCTGCCTTGCAAGTATCAAAAACAAACGATTGCACTGCATTCTTTATTGCTTCCACATCATCCGTCAGTTGGGGGAGCTTCACTTCGCAGCATGCTTTGTCATGACCGGCAGCCATTACGGGAACTCCTGCTTTGTAAATCTCGGGAAGCACGTCAATATCCACTCCGTCAATCACATGGTTTGGGCCACCATTGATAATGACACCCTTTACATTGGGCAATGCTTTCAGCTCGGCGGCTGTGATATCGTGCGGGTAAATTTCACTATATACACCCAAAGCACGAATGGCTCTGGCAAGCACGGTGTTTTCGGTACTTCCCAAATCCAAGATAACAATCATATCTTGTTTCATTCCGTTATGTTGTTTTTAAGTTATTAGTTGGTTGTCTATTATTCCCACTCAATTGTGGCAGGCGGTTTGGACGAGATGTCATAGCATACGCGGTTTACGCCTTTTACCTTATTGATGATGTCGTTTGAAACCTTAGCCATAAATTCATAAGGAAGATGAGCCCAGTCGGCGGTCATGGCATCCGTACTAGTTACGGCACGCAGGGCAACGGCACGTTCGTATGTACGTTCGTCTCCCATTACTCCCACACTTTGTACGGGTAGCAAGATTACGCCTGCCTGCCATACTTGATGGTAAAGGGATGTTTCGTTTCCATCCGAATCTTTCACTTTCCAGTCTCTCAATCCTTGGATATAGATATCATCGGCGTCTTGCAGAATACGTACTTTCTCGGGAGTGATATCACCTAAAATACGTACCGCAAGTCCTGGTCCGGGGAATGGATGGCGTGTAATCAGATGTTCCGGCATACCTAGTTCACGACCTACGTGGCGTACTTCATCCTTGAATAGCAGACGCAGAGGCTCGCATAGTTTCAAATTCATTTTTTCAGGTAGTCCACCTACGTTGTGATGACTTTTGATTACAGTGCCGGTGATGCTTAATGACTCGATACAGTCAGGATAAATGGTGCCTTGTGCCAGCCATTTCACATCTTTAATCTTATGAGCTTCTTCATCGAATACGTCAATAAAACCTTTGCCGATAATCTTACGCTTTTTTTCAGGTTCTTCCACACCTGCCAGTTCGCTGAAGAATTTTTGGCTGGCATCTACTCCGATTACATTCAGTCCGAGACATTCATAATCATGAAGTACATTTTTGAATTCGTTCTTACGCAGCATGCCGTGATCTACAAAAATGCAGGTAAGATTCTTGCCTATCGCTTTATTTAGTAATACGGCTGCTACGGATGAGTCTACTCCGCCACTCAGCCCCAATACTACTTTGTCATTTCCCAGTTGCGCTTTCAGTTCGGCTACAGTCGTTTCAATGAAGGAGGCAGCACTCCAGTCCTGTTTCCCTCCGCAAATGTTGACTACAAAATTTTTCAGGAGCTGGGTTCCGTCTTCGCTGTGGAACACTTCCGGGTGGAACTGTACTCCCCATACTTTCTCTTCCTTTATTTGATAAGCAGCGATGGCTACTTTATCTGTTGAAGCGATAATTTTGAAATTCTCCGGAATGGCGGTGATGGTATCTCCGTGGCTCATCCATACTTGTGAGTGCTCACGAACGTTCCTCAATAGTGGGTTTTCTTGGTCGAAAGTGGAAAGGTGCGCACGTCCGTATTCACGTGTGCCGGCCGGTTCTACTTTTCCACCGTTCGTATAAGACATGAACTGTGCACCATAGCAGATACCCAAAATAGGATACTTTCCGCGAATGTCACTCAAATCGACTTTAAAGGCGCTTTCATCATAAACAGAGAAGGGGCTTCCCGAAAGGATAACGCCGATTACGGACGGATCATTGTGTGGAAATTTGTTGTAAGGCACAATCTCGCAATAAGTATTCAGTTCGCGAACGCGACGGGCTATGAGCTGTGTGGTTTGTGAACCGAAGTCGAGAATAATGATCTTTTCTTGCATATATTATTAAGATATGTAAATGATTTCGTGCCGCAAAGATACTCAGAAAAAATAAAAATCCGTCATGCTGTTGAGGCTTTTTATAATTGAATTGGAAAAACTTTGTTCTTCCTGCTTCCTTGTGGGAAAATATGCAAAAAAAGATTGGAAAGTTTAGGAAATGTCGGCTAGTATGTAGATCACGGGCTGTCCGACAAGCGCTTGAGGGGCAGTCCGTTTTTTTGTGAATAATATTTTATTTTTTGTCAGTTTGTTCTTTCAACAAATCACGGATTTCTGTAAGTAATACCTCCTCCTTGCTGGGGGCAGGCGGGGCAGCGGGAGCAGGGACTTCTTCTTTCTTGCGATTCAGTTTGGCAAGTAATCTTATAAATAAGAATATAGAAAAAGCAATGATGATAAAGTCGAAAGTGGCTTGTAGGAAGTTGCCATAATTCAACGTTACGGCAGCTTTTTCAACTCCATCCACTACTTCGGCCGGCTTTAATTGTAGTTTCAAATCTGTAAAGTTCACGCCACCTACCAGCAATCCGATGGGAGGCATGATGACATCGGCCACAATGGAAGATACTATTTTACCGAAGGCTCCACCGATGATGACACCGACTGCCATGTCAATGACGTTTCCGCGCATTGCGAACGCCTTAAAATCTTGCAAGAAGCTACTTTTTCCCATTTTTTTTTATTTTAATATGAATTTATGTGCGAATATAAAAACAAATTCTTATTTTTGCACCGCGTTTAGGAAATAAATACTAAACGTTTAACAACATTCCAACGTAGAGTGTTTAAAAGCTATATTATAAAACCTTTAAAATTTAAACAAAATGATTAAAGTAGGTATTAACGGATTTGGTCGTATCGGCCGTTTTGTATTCCGTGCAGCTCAGAAAAGAAACGATATTCAGATCGTAGGTATCAATGACCTTTGCCCGGTTGATTACTTAGCATATATGTTGAAGTATGACACTATGCACGGACAATTTGACGGTACTATCGAAGCTGACGTAGAAAATAGCAAATTGATCGTGAACGGCAATGCAATCCGCGTAACAGCTGAAAGAAATCCGGCTGACTTGAAGTGGGATGCAATCGGTGCTGAATACGTAGTTGAATCTACTGGTTTGTTCTTGACTAAAGAAAAAGCTCAGGCTCATATCGAAGCTGGTGCTAAATATGTAGTTATGTCAGCTCCTTCTAAAGATGATACTCCGATGTTCGTTTGCGGTGTAAACGAAAAGACTTATGTTAAAGGTACTCAGTTCGTTTCTAATGCTTCTTGTACTACTAACTGTTTGGCTCCTATCGCTAAGGTATTGAATGACAAATGGGGTATCACTGACGGTTTGATGACTACAGTTCACTCTACAACAGCTACTCAGAAAACAGTTGACGGTCCTTCTATGAAAGACTGGAGAGGTGGTCGTGCTGCTTCTGGCAACATTATCCCTTCATCTACTGGTGCTGCTAAAGCTGTAGGTAAAGTTATTCCTGAATTGAACGGTAAATTGACTGGTATGTCAATGCGTGTTCCGACTTTGGATGTTTCTGTAGTTGACTTGACAGTTAACTTGGCTAAACCGGCTACATACGCTGAAATCTGTGCAGCTATGAAAGAAGCTTCTGAAGGTGAATTGGCTGGTGTTTTGGGTTACACTGAAGATGCAGTTGTTTCTTCTGACTTCTTGGGTGACACTCGTACTTCTATTTTCGACGCTAAAGCTGGTATCGCTTTGACTGATACTTTTGTTAAGGTGGTTTCTTGGTATGACAACGAAATCGGTTACTCTAACAAAGTATTGGATTTGATTGCTCACATGGCTTCTGTAAACTGCTAATCAGTTAAAAACCATATAGTGAAAGCCGTCTGAAGTAATTCAGGCGGCTTTTTTTATGTAGTTTTGCGTGGTAAGTTGCACATTTTCGTTATCTTTGTGCGACTGTTACAAAAACTTAGGATGGAAAAGTACGATTTGATAACGATATTAGGACCTACCGCTTCAGGAAAGACTCCTTTGGCAGCGGCTTTAGCTTACAAGTTAGATACCGAAATTATCAGTGGAGATAGCCGGCAGGTATATCGCCGGATGGATTTAGGTACGGGAAAAGATTTGGAAGACTATATCGTGAATGGACAGCAAATTCCTTACCATCTGATAGACATTGTAGACCCCGGATACAAATATAATGTATTTGAATTTCAACGTGATTTTTTGAATGCCTATGACCAAGTGAGATGGAAGGAAAAAATTCCTATATTATGCGGAGGTACGGGGATGTATCTTGAATCCGTGCTGAAAGGATATAGGCTGCTTCCTGTTCCAGAGAATCCTAAACTTAGGGACTCATTAGCGGGTAAATCATTAGCGGAACTCACCCGGTTGTTGTCAACTTACAAGAAACTTCATAACTCTACGGACGTAGATACTGTAAAACGAGCTATCCGGGCCATTGAAATAGAAGAGTATTACAAGCACCAATCAGCGGAATGCCGTGAGTTTCCGCAAATTCATAGTTTGATCATTGGAGTGGATATAGCCCGTGAGTTACGTCGTGAAAAAATATCCCACCGTTTGAAGCAGCGTTTGGATGAAGGGATGGTAAACGAAGTAAGGGCTTTGTTGGATAGTGGTATTTCTTCCGAGGATTTGATTTATTACGGATTGGAATATAAGTATTTGACTTTATATGTTTTGGGTGAACTTTCTTTCAATGAAATGTTTCATCAATTGGAAATAGCTATCCATCAATTTGCCAAGCGGCAGATGACCTGGTTCCGGGGCATGGAACGGCGAGGGGTCACTATACATTGGCTGGATGCTTGCCTGCCTATGGAAGATAAGGTGGAAAAAATCATTAATTTGTTACACACTAAAAACTAAATGTTATGGCTGTAGAACCAAACAGATGGGGGATTATTTATAATCCGAAAGCCGGAAGCCGTAAGACTCAGAAGCGTTGGAATGAGATACGTAGCTATATGGAAAACCGTAAGGTGGTTTTTGACTACGTACAGTCCGAAGGTTTTGGGTCGGTGGAACGACTCGCCCGTACCTTGGCTAATAATGGTTATCGAACTATTGTGATTGTAGGTGGAGACGGGGCGATCAATGATGCTATTAATGGTATTATGACTTCTATGGTGGAGGATAAGACAAATATCGCTTTCGGAATCATTCCTAATGGCATTGGTAATGATTTTGCCAAATATTGGGGGTTGGATGAGGATAATTATAAAGCGGCGGTAGATTGGATTATAAATCGTCGTCTGAGGAAAATTGATGTGGGGCGTTGTAATTATTTTGATGGAGAGAAACATACTTCCCGCTATTTCCTGAATGCCATATATATAGGTTTAGGTGCGCGTATTGTACAGATCTCAGATGGTACCCGCCGTTTTTGGGGAATACGTGAGTTGTCTTTTGTCGCTTCCATGTTCCTGTTGCTGTTTGAACGTAAATTGTACCGCACGCATCTTTGTATCAACGGCGAACATATTCGTGGACGTATCATGACGGTATGTGTGGGAAGTGCCCGTGGATACGGTTTGACACCTAGTGCAGTTCCTTATAATGGCTGGTTGGATGTGTCGGTCATTTATCGTCCGGAGTTAATTCAACTTTTCTCGGGTATGTGGATGCTGTTACAGGGACGTATTCTAAATCATAAAATGGTGAAACCCTATCGTACACGGAAAGTAAAAGTACTACGTGCGCAGAATGCTTCTGTCAGTTTGGACGGGCGTATTTTAGACCGCCATTTCCCTTTGGAAATTACGATCCAGCCTGAAGCTATAACTTTGATTATCCCTAATTAAAAAATATAGATATCCATTTCTTGTTTTAAGAGTAAAAGCAGAGTAGATATCTCAACGAATAGACGTAAGATAATGACAATTTCAGATTTAAGAAAGACAGATAATTTCTTTTTATTGGCTGGTCCTTGTGTGATCGAAGGAGAGGAAATGGCTCTCCGAATAGCAGATCGTATTGTGAAAATAACAGATAAACTGGGTATTCCCTATGTGTTTAAAGGGTCTTATCGTAAGGCTAACCGTTCCCGTTTGGATTCGTTTACAGGAATAGGTGATGAAAAGGCTTTGAAAGTACTTCGTAAAGTACGGGAAACTTTTGATATTCCTATAGTAACCGATATTCATAGTGCTGGAGAAGCTGCTATGGCCGCTGAGTATGTGGATGTGTTGCAGATTCCTGCCTTTCTTTGTCGCCAGACTGACTTGCTGGTGGCGGCAGCCCATACCGGAAAGATTGTCAACATCAAGAAAGGACAATTTTTATCACCTGGTGCCATGCGTTTTGCTGCTGACAAAGTGGTGGAGGCGGGTAATGATCAGGTTATGCTGACTGAACGAGGAACGACTTTCGGGTATCAGGATCTGATTGTAGATTATCGGGGTATTCCGGAAATGCAGACTTTAGGTTTTCCTGTGATTCTGGATGTGACACATTCTCTGCAACAGCCTAATCAAACTGCTGGTGTGACAGGTGGTATGCCGCAGCTTATTGAAACGGTAGCCAAGGCTGGCATAGCGGTAGGAGTGGACGGTTTGTTTATGGAAACCCATGAAGACCCTTCTGTAGCTAAGAGTGACGGAGCGAATATGTTGAAACTGGATTTATTGGAAGGGTTATTGACCAAACTGGTGAGAATCCGTCAGGTGTTATAAATGTTATTTGTTGGGGCTTCACAGGTAAGATGGGTTAATTTTTATTTGGACTGTGGGGCAACTTGCATGAATAGTATAAAATAAGGCCGGTTCTTGCAGTAGAAATCGGCCTTACCTTTCTTTCTCCATTAAAACAGAAGAAAGAATAGAAGCAGATGTGGATTATTTTTTTAGAATATAAGCCTTCATGCGGGCTATATCATTTAAGTAATCTTGCAAATCTTGTTCATGGTCCTCTTCTTCTGCCATAATATGTTTGGCAATATCACAAGTGGTGAAGTCAATTCCGTTTGTGAATTCGGCAATTTGCTGATAACGGTAGATGGCACAACGTTCGGATTCTACATTTTGTTTCAACAAGATTTCCGAACCGAAATCTACGGGCGCATCATATTTGCAGCGAGCTAAATCAAACCATTGTTTAGGGTCAAGTACGGGTACACCTTCCAATTCAATGATACGGTCGGCCAATAATTTTGCATGGTTATATTCCTCGGCTGCATGTTCTTGAAACTCGCGTTGTACATCACCGCGCATAGCGCCTTCTACTACGAACGAACCTACCCAATACTGGTAGAAAGCCAACCATTCTTCAGACAGAGCTGCATTCAGCTGAGCCAACAAGTCCACAATGTCAATTTTATCCTTCAGGATATTCACAGATTCTTTAGCCATAATGTAAAGTTTAAGTTAGTGTTTATTATTATTTAGTCCACAGCGGGTATAGTCATGTCGTCTAACACGCCTACGCCTTCCTGGTCTACATCTTTTTTTACGTCAGAACTGGTATAAAGCCAGATACCGAATCCCAGCACAAATAAAATAAGGAGGATGATTCCCCATAATTTACCTTTACTCATAGTTTTTTGGTTTTTAGTTTCTCTAATAACAGATGGTGCAGAAAAAGGTTTTTATAAGTCGCGAAAAAAACAGGCGTCTGTTATGGAAAAACGGACGCCTGTGTGTGTGAAGTATGAATTGATATTAGATTTTATCCTATTTTGCTGATTTTTTTTAGTTTCTCTTCATCAATGATTTTAATTTTTCTACCGTCGATGGTAATTAGTTTTTCAGTTGCAAAGTTAGAAAGCGTACGGATTGCGTTCGAAGTAGTCATATTTGATAAGTTTGCCAAATCTTCTCGTGAAAGGTAAATGCTTAGTGTAGATTCATCTTCTTCTACTCCATAAGTATCTTTCAAAAATAACAGAGATTCTGCCAATCGCCCACGAATATGTTTTTGTGTAAGATTTACGGTTCTTTCATCAGAAATTCCCAAATCGATAGAAAGTTGGCGGATAAAGAACAAAGCTAATTCTGAGTTGTCTTTTATCAGTTTCATAATGGCCGGCATGGGAATAAGGCAGATAGTGCAAGGTTCGAAAGCAGAAGCAGCTGTCACAAAGTTCCCTTCGGCAAAAAAGGCTCGGTATGCGAAATATTCTTTCGTCTTTAATACGCGGATAATCTGGCTACGTCCTCCCACACCTTCTTTGTAGATTTTTACTTTTCCACTAAGAAGACACATAAGGTGCATCGGAGTTTCTCCTTCGCAGTATATCGTCTCATTCTTTTTATACTTTTGTATCGTAAAGTTCTGAGCCAAGAACTCTCTTTGTTCCTGTGTTAAAGGTTGCCATAAGTCTGGTATACTTTCAGCAATCTCAGTTTCTGATAATTCTTTTCTAACCATAAACGTGCTATAAAACCGTGTTATAGAGCACAAATATAAGAAGAAAAAATAAAAGGACGAAGTAATCAGAAGAAAAAAAGAAAGATATATTATTAATTTATCTTCAAAAAATAACAAAAGGATAGGTTTTTATCTCCTATCCTTTCTTTTTTGTGTGAAATTTTATTTGGTGAACAGTAATTCACGATATTTAGGTAATGGCCAAATCTCATCGTCTATTTCTAGTTCCAAATGGTCAATATGGTCGCGGATTTCTTCCAAATATGGACGCACTTGTTCCTCGTAACTGAAGGCTTTCTCTACTTGGCTTCCCAAATGATTTGCTACTTTTCGGGCTTCTGTCATGTTGTGCACGGCTTTTTTAATAGCAAGTATGCGGTTTTGAATTTCACGTACCAAATTCTTCCGGTCCTCGGTCAGTTTTTCATATTCTTCGGTGGAGAATATCTCTTTTAGACCACGAAGATTTTCTAATAGTCTGTTCTGATAAATTACAGCTGTGGGAACAATATGATTGATGGCCAGGTCGCCTAGTACACGGCTTTCAATCTGGACCTTTTTAGTAAACTTTTCCAGTTCCACTTCTATACGGCAAAACAATTCATTTTCATTGAATATTTTTTCGCCTATCAGTACTGCACGAGATTGTTTATCGTTGAACTTCAGGATGGCTTCGGGTACATGGCAGATATTAGTCAATCCGCGTCGCGCGGCTTCTGCTTTCCATTCTTCCGAGTAGCCGTCACCTTCAAAACGGATGTTTTGTGAAGCGATAATGGTTTCTTTTAATACCTTGTATAGAGCTTCTTCCTGTTCCATCCCTCCGTTTACTAATTTATCTATCTGGGTCTTGAACTCATTCAACTGGTGTGCCATAGCGGCATTGATAACAATCATTGATGCGGCACAGTTAGCAGATGAACCTGCGGCACGGAATTCAAAACGGTTTCCGGTGAAGGCAAAAGGAGAGGTACGGTTACGGTCTGTATTGTCTTGCAATATGGCAGGTATGCGCCCGATACCCAATTGCAATGCTTTCTTTTCATCAGGGGTCAGTTCAGCGTCATTCAGACGTGCCACTACTTCGTCTAACATATGGGAAAGATGACGTCCTAGGAAAATAGACAGAATGGCGGGAGGTGCTTCATTTGCTCCCAGGCGATGGCTGTTTCCGGCACTGACAATAGAGGCACGTAGTAAATCCTGGTTTTTATAGACCATCATCAGTACGTTGACTATGAAAGTAAGGAAAAGCATATTTCCTTCCGCAGTCTTGGCAGGAGAGAACAAATTGATACCTGTGTCTGTACAAAGTGACCAGTTGTTGTGTTTGCCCGATCCGTTTACTCCCTTGAATGGTTTTTCGTGGAGCAGTACAGTAAAATTATGTTTGGAAGCGATACGCTTCATCAGGTCCATTACTAGCTGGTTGTGGTCGTTGGCTAGATTTACATCTTCAAAAATAGGGGCTAGCTCAAATTGGTTGGGAGCCACTTCGTTATGCCGTGTTTTTACCGGAATTCCTAGTTTGTGACATTCTAGTTCCAACTCTTTCATAAAGCTGGTTACACGTGGAGGGATGGAACCGAAGTAGTGGTCATCTAGCTGCTGGTCCTTGGCAGACGAGTGTCCCATTAAGGTGCGTCCGGTCAGACAAAGATCCGGACGTGCATTATATAGTGCGGTATCCACTAAAAAGTATTCTTGTTCCCAACCTAGATTGGCGAATACGCGTTTTACGTTTGGATCGAACATTCTGCAAACTTCAGTTGCTGCTTTGTCTACAGCACCTAATGCCTTCAATAAAGGAGTTTTATAGTCGAGTGCTTCGCCTGTATAAGAGATGAAGATAGTAGGAATACAAAGTGTGCTGTCTACAATGAAAGCCGGAGAAGAAACATCCCATGCCGTATAGCCTCGGGCTTCAAATGTGTTCCGGATACCGCCGTTGGGAAAACTGGACGCATCCGGTTCTTGTTGGATAAGCAGTTTGCCCGAGAAGCGTTCTATAACATTACCGTCATCACCGAATTCAATAAAGCCGTCGTGCTTTTCGGCAGTTCCGTCAGTCAGAGGCTGGAACCAATGAGTGTAGTGGGTAACATTAAAGGTCTTTGCCCAATTCTTCATGCCATTGGCTATCATGTCGGCCATTTCACGATTGATAGGGGTACCTTTCTCAATTGCGTTTATTACTGCTTTATAAGCCTCACTAGGCAGATATTCCTGCATTTTTTTACGGTCGAATACGTGGTTACCGTAATAATCAGCTAACTTTTCAGAGGGGTAGTCAACTTTAACGGGGCGTCTGTTGGCTAACTCCTGTAGAGCAAAAAATCTCATTTTGGACATGTTGTCTTTCTTTTACTGGTTGTTGGCTGCAAAAATACTGCTTTTTGATTAATAATTCGCTATATCGCTAATCATTTTTCATTTCTGTTAAGGATGTTAATTAAGTATTATCATGCATCAGCCTGTTGGTTTTTGTTTATATTTGCTCTTCAAATGATGAAAAGAAAGTACATTGATGCACTATATACGGATTGTCAGACTGATTATATTTTGTCTTTTGTTACCTTTAGCTGTTCAGGCTAAGAGGGAAAAGGTTGATATGCCCGACAAGCCGGTGGTGTCTGATTCCATTCTTCAGTGTATTTTCCAGTTTTCGCCGTTCTATTCCCGTATCATTGATGAGTATAAGGCTGATTTATATATAAAAGGAAAAGTGAAGGTACATAAGCGCAATCACCTTATCCGCTATGTACCGTCCATGTTCCGTTTCGAAAAACACATCAATGATTATCTTATGGAGTCTCTTAGTGAGTTGCATTATACGGCCCCTGATATATACGACCGTAAGATAAAGGCGGTATCTACTACATTTCCACGTAACAGGGGACAGATAACGGATGTGATGGATTATTTGAACATGAATATCTATTCTTCTTCATTGATGTCCGATAAACTTCTTTCTCCGTTGGATAAGAAATCTAGCAGATATTATCATTATTTATTGGATTCTATAGCTGGTTCTTCCGACTGCCAGCGGTATAAAATACTCATTATTCCCAAATTCCGTGGTACGCAATTGGTCAGTGGATATATGTGGGTTAGTGATCAGATATGGACTATTCGTGAACTTTATATTGAGGGCGTTTATGATGTGATCCGCTTCAAAGTTCGTGTCAAGATGGGGGAGGAGGGCGATGTGGAGTTTCTGCCGGTGCAGTTTGATTTGAATCTTGTTTTTAAGTTTCTAGGTAACCATCTGGAAATGGATATAGGAGCCTGGTTGAAGTACAATGAGATTAAATTTTATGAAGGAGCCGCCCGGCGTAAATCTCAAAAGAAGCATCACCATGATCTGACGGAATCCTACAAGCTGACTTGTGATTCGGAACAGCTGATAACAGATAAGGAAAAGTTCAATGAACTGCGTCCCATTCCGTTGTCCGCTTTGGAAGATTCTTTGTACAGAAGTTATGCTTTACGTCAAGATACGCTTTTACGCGTACCGAAAAAGAAGAAGAATGAACATTTGGAGTTTTGGGGAGAGTTGGGTGATATGCTTATCAGTAGTTACAATGTGAATTTGTCCAGCATGGGGAGTGTGCGTTGTTCTCCACTTATTAATCCGGTGTTGTTGGATTATAGTCACAGCAGGGGTTTTTCATATAAGCAGAAGTTTAAATACAGTCGGCTTTTTCATGATGGGCGTGTACTTAGAATCAGTCCGCAGATAGGTTATAATTTTACACATAAGGAACTTTATGTGAAAGCGGATGCCGATTGGCAATATTGGCCGGAAAAGCAGGCTAGTTTTGAGGTTAGTGTAGGTAACGGTAACCGCATATATAGTAGTGTCGTATTGGATCAGCTAAAGCAATTGCCCGATAGTACCTTTAATTTTGACCAATTGGAGTTGGATTATTTTAAGGATGTGTATCTCAATCTGTTCCATAATATAGAAATAGTGAATGGCTTGTTTGTTAAAGCAGGTGTTTCCGTACATTGGAGGTATCTGATAAATAATTCGAAAGTCATTCTTGAAAAGCCGTTGCCTGATAAGGATTGGGCGGCATTGCGAGGTATCAGATCAGAATACAATAGTTTTGCACCTCGTATACGTATTGAATGGACTCCTGGTATGTATTATTACATGAACGGTCGCCGGAAGATGAATGTAGGTTCCAGTATGCCTACTTTTATGCTGGATTATGAACGGGGTATTAAAGGTGTATTCAAGAGTACGGGTGCTCATGAACGTTGGGAGTTTGATATACAGCAAAACTTGAAGCTAAGCGGAATCCGAAGTATCGGTTATCGCATTGGGGGGGGGATGTTTACCAAGCAGGAAGATATGTATTTCGTGGATTTTGCCAACTTTGCCCGTCGTAATCTTCCCGAAGGATGGAATGATGATATTGGTGGCACTTTCCAATTGTTGGACGGACGTTGGTATAACTCCTCACGTCAGTACTGGCGGGGGAATTTCACTTATGAGTCTCCCTTTATTCTCTTGAAACCCTTAAACCGTTGGCTGGGGTTAGTCCAGCAGGAGCGCTTGTATGGTGGTATCCTGTTCATGCCACATCTTAATCCATATATCGAGTTGGGTTATGGCATCGGTACACATATATTTGATGTGGGGGCTTTTGTAAGCACTATCAACGGGCAATTTGATACCTTTGGTTTTAAATTCACTTTCGAGTTATTTAATAAATAATCCTGTTCAAACAATCTGTTTGGTTTTTTGTTTATTACAACATAACAGAAACTAAACAGTGTATGCATTATAAAATATTTTTATGTGTCCTTTTGTTCCCGGTTTCATTATCAGCTCAAAACGGGGAATTATCTTTAACATTGGAACAATCTGCCAGCCTGATGAACAAGGGCAGCCACACGTTGCAAATGGCGGATAAGGCTATAGAGATAGCACGCAGTGAGCGGCAAAAGATGAATGCTTTTTGGTATCCGTCTTTGAATGCATCGGGGGCATACGTCCATTTGTCCAACAATATTGAGGTCAAGGAACCTTTAAAGCAATTTACCGATCCGGCAAAAGATTTTGTACATTCCATTGTGCCCGATGATAAATTTATTTCTTCTATTCTTGATAATATAGGTGCGCATACCCTTACTTTTCCTTTGTTAGAACGTAACCTGACAACCATAGATGCTAATGTGATGTGGCCGCTTTTTACAGGCGGAAAACGAATCTTTGCGACCCGTATTGGTAACCGTATGGTAGATTTGGCCAAAGCAGGTAGGGAAGAGGCGGGAGCTACTTTGCAATCGGAGCTGGTGGAAACTTATTATGCTTTGCGTCTGGCGCAAAGAGTGGTGGATGTACGCGAGCAAACCTTTCTAGGCTTACAGAAACATTACCGTAATGCTATGAAACTGGAGAAGAACGGTATGATAAATAAGGCCGAACGCCTCTTTGCCCAGGTCACTATGGATGAAGCCAGACGTGAGTTGGAATCTGCTCGGAAAGATTTAAATGTAGCGCAAAATGCCTTGAAAGTTTTGTTGAATGTGGAAGACGCTACATCCATTAATCCCAGTTCTCCTTTGTTTATGAACCATGATCTGCCCGATGAACTTTATTTCAAGAATCTGGTAAGTACCGGCAACTATATAGTAAGTAAATTGCGAATACAGGAGGTGATGGCAGATAATCAATTGAAAATCAGTAAAAGTGCATACATCCCTACCATTGCATTGTTTGGAAAGCAGACACTTTATGCAGACAATCTTCCGAAAAACTTGATGCCCCGTACTTTGATAGGGGTGGGCTTTACTTGGAATATATTCGACGGGCTGAACCGTGAAGCCAATATCCGTCAGGCGCGTCTTACTAAACAAACTTTGCAACTGGGACGGGAAAAGGTTCAGAATGAATTGGGAGTTCTGGTAGACAAGTTATATAGCGAAATTCAGAATGCAAAGGATGATGTCGCCGCACTCAATACCACGATTGAGATGAGTCGTGAACTGGTACGTATCCGTAAAAAGTCCTTTCAGGAAGGAATGGCTACCTCTACTGATGTGATTGATGCAGAAACCATGTTGTCCAAGGTGCAGATTGCTTTTTTGCTGGCTTATTATAAATATGATGTGGCACTGGCATCTCTGCTCTCTACTTGCGGAATGCCCGAAAGCTTTTGGCAGTATAGCCGTACCGGACAAACTGAGAACTTTATATTCGGAAAATAATAAAAAAAGAAAACAATATGGAAAAAGAGAAGAAACAGTTAGGAGTCGCTTTTATCGTTGTTCTTGTGGCCATTGTTATGGTGTCTGCCATTGGGATTATAGCTATGAGCGATAAACCGGTTGTATTGCAAGGGCAGATAGAAGCTACTGAAATACGGATTTCTGGAAAACTTCCCGGTCGAATTGATACCTTTTTGGTCCGGGAGGGACAGTATGTAAAGATGGGCGACACCTTGGTTGTGATTAACAGTCCTGAGGCTTGGGCGAAGTTCCAGCAGGTAAATGCCTTGGAAGATATTGCGAAATTTCAGAATAAGAAAATTGACGACGGTACACGTCGGCAAATAGTCCGTTCGGTAGAAGAATTGTGGAACAAGTCAAAGAGTGACTTGCAACTGGCCAAGGTGACGTATGGCCGTATTCAGGCGCTTTACAAAGATAGCGTGGTCACCAGTCAGCGGAAAGATGAAGTGGAAGCCATGTATAAAGCTGCTGTTGCCGCCGAACGGGCAGCGCATCAACAATTTTTATTAGTGAAGGACGGAGCGCAGAAAGAGGATAAAGAGAGTGCCCGCTCCTTGGTGGATGCGGCTCGGGGCACTGTGAATGAGGTTCAGGCCTTGTTGATGGATGCCCGCCTCACAGCTCCCGAAAACGGACAGATATCAACCATCTACCCCAAGCGTGGAGAACTGGTAGGAGCGGGGACTCCCATTATGAGCTTGGTAGTATTAGATGATTGCCATGTAGTGCTTAATGTCCGTGAGGACTATATGCCTTATTTCCGTATGAACAAGAATTTCATGGGAGATATTCCGGCTCTTGATGTAAAAAACAAGGTATTTAAAATCAATTACATCAGCCCGTTGGGGAGTTTTGCTACTTGGCGATCTACCAAGCAGACGGGGACGTACGATATGAAAACTTTTGAAATTCATGCGCTGCCTGTAGAGCCGATGGAGGGGTTAAGACCGGGTATGTCCGTCTTGGTAAATTTGGATGAATTGAAATGATAGAAGGATAGCTGTGTTATTCTGATTGCAGTGAATGGTAAATATAAATGAACTACTTGAATGAAAGAATCTCCTTTTATAGCGGTATTGAAACGTGAACTGGACCGTATGGTTTCTCGGCGCATTTATTTTGCGTCGTGTATCGTCTTGCCTTTGTTCTCTATCTTCTTTATGGCTACAATTTTTGGTAACGGACAGATGGAGAATCTGCCTGTGGGTATTGTGGATGGTGATAATACAGCCACTTCTCGTGAGATAATTCGTATGACCGAGGCTGTTCCTACTTTCCGCATCACTCGGCATTATGCTGATGAAGTGGAGGCCAGGGCAGATGTGCAGCGGAAAAGTATTTATGGATACCTCAGTATTCCGTCTGGTTTTGAAGCAAAGGTGATGGATGGTAAGGAAACAGCTCTGACTTATTATTACCATTATGCATTGATGAGTGTGGGAAGTGAGGTTCACGGAGCATTTCAAAGTTTGTTGAAAAGCATTTCGGTAGTTCCCATTGTCACTCATGCTGTGGCACTGGGTATAAATCAGGAAGAGATAGAATCTTTTCTGTTACCGGTTACCACACAGAATCATCCGTTATTTAATCCTGATATGGATTATTCGGTTTATCTTACACAGCCATTCTTTTTCGTTTTTCTGCAAGTTATCTTGTTGTTGGTCACCACATATTCCATTGGCAGTGAAGGGAAATTCCATACTTCAGCCAACTGGCTTGCGGTGGCAGATGGGAATATTTGGGTGGCGGTTACTGCCAAGTTGCTTCCATATAGTTTTATCTTTATCGTTATGAGTATTCTGGCAAACTATGTCTTTTTTGGTGTTATGCATATACCGATGGATTGTGGTTTTTGGGCGTTGAATTTTACTTCGGCACTATTGGTCATTGCTACGCAGGCACTGGCGGTTTTTCTGTTCTCTCTTTTTCCTGCGTTGAGTATTATTATCAGTATAGTTTCCATGGTAGGGTCGTTAGGCGCTACCCTTGGCGGGGTTACATTTCCGGTGCCTCACATGTTTGCACCGGTGTACTATGCCTCTTATCTTTTTCCTGTCCGTCATTTTGTCGAGATTGGACAGAATCTTCTTTATGGCAACTATGGTTATGCGTATATGTGGGGCAATGCAGCCTGTCTGCTGTTGTTTCTTATTCCCCCTTTATTGTTGTTACCTCATTTGAAACGCTCTTTAATCAGTCGGAAATATGACGATATTGAATAATATATTAGCTGTATCTTGGCACGAGTTTCGTGTAATATGTACCCGCTATTCCATTTTATTGGTACTCAGCGGTGGCATCTTTGTGTATGGATTACTTTATAACTATATGTATGCTCCCAATGTGGTACGCAATGCTCCGGTGGCAGTAGTGGATATGAGTCGCACTCCGTTAAGCCGCAGTTACATCCGTTTGCTGGATGCCACTCCGCAGGCACGGGTATTGACAAACAATGCTGATTTGCCTGCTGCTAAGGAATTGATGAAATGTGATGAAGTGGTGGGCATTGTTTACATTCCCTCGGATTTTGACGCTCGTGTGGGGCGTGGTGAAGAAGCGATATATATTATGTACAGCACCACTACGGCTTTTCTTTATTTTGCTTCCATGCAGGAGGCGTCTGCTGGAGCCATGCTTGCTGTGAATGATGATGTTCGACCCGAACAAGTGGTTTTTCTACCTCAGGATGATATACAGTCTGTGGTTCAAACAAAGTCTGTCGATGTGGTGGGTACCGCCCTGTATAATTATACCGATGGTTATGGTACTTATTTGATACCTGCCGTTTTGATGGTTGTTATTTTTCAGACGTTGATATTTGTTATCAGTATGTTGAGTGGGAAAGAGCGTGAAACTGGAGATATACTGATGTTTGCAGGCCCTGAAGGAAGGGATCTTTCTTTTTTACGTATGGCATCCGTAGTGATAGGAAAATCATTTACTTATTTAGCCTTTTATGCTTTATTCTCTATCTTTTTGTTGGGGCTTCTTCCTTTAGTTTTCCAATTGCCTCATTTAGCATATCCGTGGAAAATTGTGGCACTTATGATACCTTATATTCTTGCTACCAGTTTCTTTGGATTGGCCTGTTCGTTATTTTTCAGTGATAGTGATGCTCCATTGTTGTTGGTAGCTTTCTTCTCTGTAGGATTGATTTTCCTGTCCGGAGTTTCTTATCCGCTGGAGTTAATGCCTTGGTATTGGCAATGGATTCATTATATGGTTCCTGCGGCTTCCGGAACTTTGGCCTTTGTTAAGATAAATTCTATGGGAGCTAGTATGTCTGAAATCAGTCAGCAATATATTATCCTATGGATACAATGTGCGATATACTTTGTTTTGGCTTGTCGAGCCTATCGCTACAATATAAAGAAAGCAAAGTGTGAAAGACAATAATTTTATGTGTGATTGTTTTTTATGTAATTCGTTTTGCTGATTCTTTATTTTTTATAAGATCTGTTTGGAACTGGAGCGAGGAGCCTGAAAGTTGTTGATATTTTAATTCTTGGTGATTATTCTCTTGTTGTTTCTTTTGCTTTTTCAGCTCCTTTTATGAGATGATGCAAGGGGGAAACTTGCAAACTTGCACAACTTGCAGTCTTTCCACACACACACACGAGCGCGCGCGATTACGCGTATGCGTACATCATAGCGATGGATTATTATATCCTGGTAAAGTAATGACGGACAATCCGATGAGAGTGTGAAGGGTAGAGTGGAGGAAGAGATGAAGTGGTGTGTTAGCTTCCATCTTTTTTCCTAGTTCTAGGTAGTGAATGGTATGGTTCTATCCTGTTTTTTGTAATGGGGGGATGAAGAAAATCTTTCTGGAGGTTATGGTAACCAATGAGCGGTAGGTGAACAGCAGCCGGCAGCTTTTCTGACGGAGTGTCTGGGCATTGGACGGGATGCTATGTGCTTTTGTATAGTTTGTGTGTTCCGAAGGGTTAGTAACGTGTGTTCCGTAAGGTTAGTAATGTATGACCTTGTACGTTACTAACATAGAGGCCTGTATGTTAGTAACGTACCTTGTTTAAAGTAGGTAGGAGGTTTTTCGCATGCAGGATACGTGTCTTCCGCAGAATTATGTGAATTGTATTGGTAAGGTTAAAGTGTGTGGTTGTCGCAGATTCAGGGAGTCGGTCCTTTACGGTCAGTGTCTGTTTTGTTCTAGTCCTTGTCTTCCGCTTTCTTATTTTCTCCTTGTCAGGCTTTCCTGCTCTTTTCCACCGGAAGTCTTGTCACGTATCTCCCTTTCCGCCTTTTGCATTCTGTTATCCTTTCCTCCGTTGTAGTTCTCTCCGGTATCGTCCGTCTGTCTTCCACTCTCTTTTTTATGCTTTATTATTTTTTCATATTATAATGTACGCGCACGTGTGTGGGTGTGGAAGTGCTGCAAGTTTTACAAGTTTGCAAGTTTGCGTATTCGTTTTTTTCTTTTTCCGTTTTTGTTTACGCGCGTGCGAATATT